>MTBK01142487.1_pt1 | contig 409870 bp, 347 predicted proteins | sample 1535981 | NCBI WGS metagenome assembly MTBK01 (sample SAMN06109225, study PRJNA356200) | anaerobic digester metagenome | isolation source: biogas reactors fed with pig manure or primary and secondary sludge | place: Spain | collected 2016-06-30
CATCGTCACCGTGAACGAACCTTGTTCACCCACAAAATACGGTCCAGCCAAATCAGCTGATCCTATCACCGGGCTGGCTCCAAGCACCACCATCGTGTCTTCCAAACTGCCAATAACAACTGGCGCACCACTGTCATGGCAATACAAGGTGCCACTGGCATCATAACTGCCAGCAGTCTTGAACGTGCCGCGGAAGTTAAGCGTCCAGCTGTCTCCAGGACCAGTCGCAAACGCGTCTGTGGTTGGAATGTTTATAACCACATTGTCGCCCTGCTCAACCGCATTGAGCGTAATCCAGTTATCTGTACCTGGATACTGTACTTCAATAGAGGTAAAGTCATCCAGACCAATATTCTTTATCTCAATCGCGGCGCTCATGCTCGTATAGCTGGTACCACCAACAGGGTTAGTCATCGTCACCGAGAACGAACCCATTGCGCCCACATGGAACGGACCAGCCAGGCCCTCTGCCGTTATTATCGGCAAGGCATACACGGTAATGGTCACCGTGGCAGGGTCGCTGTCCAGCTCACCATCATTCGCTTTGTAAGTAAAGCTGTCCGTGCCACTGAAGCCGGTAGTCGGAGTGTAGCTCGCAACGTTGCCCGCAATCGTGACAGCGCCGTTTGCAGGACCTGCAACAACTGCGTAGGTCAGCGCATCGCCTTCAATATCCGTACCAATCAAAGTAATGTCAACTGCGTATCCTTCCAGTGTTGTAGCTGAAATGTCTTGTGCAACTGGGGCATCATTGACAGCGGTCACCGTAATGGTTACGGTGGCAACATTGCTGTTGAACTCACCATCATTGACTTTGTAAGTAAAGGTGTCAACACCACTCCAGTCTTCATCAGGCGTGTAAGTTGCAACATCGTCCGCAAGTGTGACAGTGCCATTTCCAGGACCTGTAACAATGGCGTAAGTCAGCGCGTCGCCATCAACATCCGTGCCAAGCAGGGTAATGTTAACCGCGGTGTCTTCTGCGGTTGTAGCTGTAATGTTTTGCGCAACTGGGGCATCATTAACCGGTGTCACCGTAATGGTCACCGTGGCAGTATTGCTGTCGAACTCACCATCATTGGCTTTGTAAGTAAAGCTGTCCGTGCCGTTGTAGTTGGCATTCGGAGTATAGGTGGCGACATTGCCCGCAATCGTGACAGTGCCGTTTGCAGGACCTGCAACAACGGCATAGGTCAGCGTGTCGCCATCAATATCTGTGCCAAGCAGGGTGATGTTAACCGCGGTGTCTTCTAAAGTCGTAACATCAATGTCTTGTGCAACTGGGGCATCATTGACCGGCGTCACGGTAATGGTCACCGTGGCAGTATTGCTGTCGAACTCACCATCATTGACCTTGTAGGTAAAGGTATCCGTGCCGTTGAAATTGGCAGTCGGAGTGTAGGTAGCAACCTTGCCCTCAAGTGTTACAGTGCCATGTGTCGGGGTTCCAACAATTGAGTAGGTCAGCGTGTCACCATCAATATCTGTGCCAAGCAGCGTGATGGCAACCGCGGTGTCTTCTAAAGTCGTAACTGCAATGTCTTCAGCTTCAGGTGCATCATTGACCGGCGTCACCGTAATCGTCACCGTGGCAGTATTACTGTCGAACTCACCATCATTGGCTTTGTAAGTAAAGCTGTCCGTGCCGTTGTAGTTGGCATTCGGAGTGTACTTGGCAACATTGTTCGTGATCGTGACGGTGCCGTTTGCAGGACCTGCAACAACGGCATAGGTCAGCGCGTCGCCATCAATATCCGTGCCAATCAGCGTAATGTCAATCGCGGTGTCTTCTAAAGTCGTAACTGCAATGTCTTCCGCAACTGGGGCATCATTGACCGGCGTCACGGTAATGGTTACGGTGGCTACATTGCTGTCCACCGAGCCATCATTGGCTTTATAAGTAAAGGTGGCAGTGCCATTCCAGTCTGCCACAGGCGTATAGCTAAAGCTGCCATCCGCGTTGAGCGTCAGGCTACCAACGCTCACATCCGTCACCAAGACAGCGGTCAAGGGATCGCCATCCACATCGGTATCGTTGCTCAAGACGCCTGGTGCGGCTACAGTAAGCGCATTGTCTTCAGCCGTCGTGTAGGCATCGTCATTGGCAACTGGCGCGCTGTTCTGTACGATTATTGAGCTGCCATCAGCCAGTTTGGCGATCGTCACCGTTTCACTATTATCAAGGCCATACATAGTAACCTTTACCGGATAAGTTCCACGTTCAGTAAAGGTACCGCGGATGTCTATAGCCCAATCAGCGCCCGCCTCAATCGGGTGCGCGCTGGTTTGCGGAATCGTAAAGACCAGTTTACCTTCTCCCGCGTGGGGTGTAAAAGCCGGTGTCAATGCGTTCCACTCGGTCTCGCCCGGATATCTAAATTCCACATTGCTAAAACCAGTTTGAATAATGTCGTCGATCTCAATCACGGCGCTCCAGGGCGTAAAGGTGGCACCTCCAACGGGATTGCTCACGTTCAGCGCGAAGCTGCTTTGCTCGCCCAAATAGAACGGTCCCGCGATCGTCGTGGAGCTCAGCGTGGGCCCATTGACCGTTTTCAAATTCACGGTGGGATTCGTAGGGAAGCTGACTTGCTGGCCTGGCTCGATAACCTTGCCATAAACAGTCGCTTTGCGCGTTGCCGGGCTGTTGAAAACCACCCTAAGGTTTACGTAATGGTATTGTCCCGGTACAAACACGGGCAAAACCGTCGAATCCAAAGTAAATTTTATGGATTAGCCTGATTGCGTCCGGGGAACGTTCACCCATTCACCGTCTGAGGCACGCTTTACCTTTAAGGACCCGATATCAGCCAGCACCGTGTAATCGAGTTTGAACTCCAGGCTAACATTTTCAAAAGCACCACCGGTGGCTGGATTCCAAATGCGGAATCTGGCTTCCCGTTCAATGCCGGTCAAGTATTGCACGTTTAAGTCACTCAAATACATAGTTGGCGGGTTATAAACACCCATGAATTTATCAAAAGTGACCACCGGCATGGGATCCCCAACGCCATGGTGGTAGACCGTACCACTGATGGGGAAAACGCCAGCCTTACTGACCTTGACATTAATGGTAATCGAGCTGGATTGCCCCGGCGCGGCAGCCAATAAGTCTGATGCTGGTATCTTATACAAAAGACCTTCAGGTGTCACTTCCGGTTCAAGTTCTATACCTATCCCTTCAACAAAAACTTTGATGACGATCTCGCTTGCTGCCAGGTTTTGAATTAACAAGTTGGCACTCATCACATTCAAGGGCATACCGTTTTCCGGGTTGTGGACAGTTAATGTAACGTCCTTCGCCTTGCCATTAAAATATGGACCCTCAAACTGGGAGGTATCCAGGCTTGGCGGATGATAAACCGTCATCGCTGAGGCGAAACTGCCAATCTGGATGGCTTCCGTTTGGTCATGACTGAACAAAATGACAGCAACCGGATAAACAGCGGCGGTATTGAAGGTTATCCTCAGTTTCAGGGTCAATGCTCCGCCTGGTTGAACCGACATACCAGTCATGGGGCCCAAGTTAAGACGCAATCCGCTTCCGTCCTGCAACGGAGTTACTGTCAGCCATTCTTCAGCATTCGCTGGGTTCTGCAGTTCAACGCCAGCGATATCAGTGCCGGTGATGTTATTAATCAGGATGCTCGCGCTCAGGCTGTTGTAGGCAACGCCCCGGTAGGGATTATCAACAAGAAGATTGAATTCTTTTTGATGCGTGATCATATACGGACCAGCGATATCTTCTGAACTGAAGGTCGGTCGCAAATAGACATTCATAAAGCCATTAGTACCCGTGATGGCATATTGCGCTTCGCCCTCATGGCTGTACAGTGTCGCGCTGAACGGATAATCCTTGCTTGTATTAAAGACCACCCGGTATGTCAGCGTGAGACTATCGCCAAGACCCAGCGCCAATCCCTCATTTGGTCCAAAGCCGATTTTAAGCTTGTCGCCATCCACAACAGGCGTTAAATCATGCCATACGCCAGGATTTGAAGATTTTTCCACCTTAATGCTGGCTATATCAGCTGGAACCATATTGTCAGCAAGAATGCTGAAACTCAAATTCGCATAAGTGGTCGCGTTTTCTGTTGGATTTGTGAAAGTGACCTGAAATTCTCTTTCCTCGCCAACAAAATAAGGCCCACTGATATCTTCCATAGTCATCGCCGGTGGCGTGTATTGTGTCACAATAATACTCGCGGTGGCAAGATTGCTCTCCATGCCCTGAGCAAGCGCTTGGTAAGTAAAGCTGTCGCCACCACTAAAACCTGGATCAGGCGTGTAAGTAAAACTGCCGTCAGCAGCCAAATCCAAGATACCACTTGATGTCGTTGTCACCAGGCTGGCTGTCATCAGAGCCGGGTTTTCAAAAGAGTCATTGCTCAAAACACCATCCGCCGCGTCTACCACCAGGGGCGCCATGCCAATTGTGCTGTAGCTGTCGTTATGGGCGATGGGAGGAATGCCCGCGATATAGGAATAGGGATCGGCTGTGCCCTCAAGGTGCATCGCCACCGCAATTGGCGGATACAACGCGGTGAACATCCCGTCCATCTGTGTTTTCTGCGCGTCCGTCGCTTCCGCGGGCAAGTGGATAATCATGCGTTTGTCAGGGTTGTTGATAAAAGCATTGCCACTCAAATCGTAGGCTGCCGTCAGCGGGTCAGCGCCGCCAGCGGCTTCACTGCCGACCGCGATGACATATTGATTGCCAGTGACTGGCTTGTAGATATTATTTCTCAGTGTGGTTGGTGTTAAGAGATTAAAGCGCGTGCCCTCAAAGCTCAAGCCATCAATCACCACCGGGCTGGCGTTTACCGTGATCGTTGTGCCACCATAGATGCGATATTCACTCACGCGCTCGCCATCAATCGCGCTGATGCCCACATTCGGCCCAACAATCGTCAAGGCTTTGTCGATGTTGGTCGGCGCGGTCTCAGTAACCTTTCGGGAGATGACCTTGAGATTGTTGCCAGCGGCAGCCGCGGTGACCGCTTCAGCCAAAGTCAGCGCGCCAACATTTTTCGTAGTATTGTAAACATCCCAAAAACGAACGTTTGAAAGAGGTCCACCAACATAGTCACCCTGACATTCTGGCATGGGGCTGATGACCACGTTATTACTGACTTCCGGGCCAGCAATAAGCGTATAGGTAGAAATTGCCCAACCAACCAATCCGCCTGCCCATGGAAAGCGTTCTTCTTCTTCTTGAGTCATTCTGGCTTCAATAGTGCTGCCGGTTACCGTGCTGTTGGTCACCCATGAATAGCCATTCAGCGTTCCAATCAAACCACCACATTCTCTTGATCCTTTAACACTCACGTTTGTGGCGGTATTGTTTTCAAAAAGCCTGGGTGCTGTCAGGCTTCCACCATTCACATAACCAGCCAAGCCACCCATCTTATGCCCATAGTGTGCCTCTATCCAATTTGAATACCCAGCCATGTCAATTTCCAGGTTCGCGGCACTTGAATTTTTGATGTCTGTCGTCGTTAGATAACCAATTAGCCCGCCTACATACTGCTCTCCCTTGACAATGCTGTCTGTGATATTTACATTGTCAATGAGCGCGTTACTGCTCTCGCCAGCCAAGCCACCCACATATCTAAAAGCAGCGATGTCAAAATCACTCAAGTTTAAATTTAGAATATGGGCGCGGGCACCAACACCAAGTTTCGCAAAAAGGCCAATATGCGAAGTGCGACCAAATATACTACCACCACCCTTTTTAACCATGCCTGAGATAGTGTGGTTTTGGCCATTAAAGGTGCCACTAAAAGCTCTGTCCTTCGTGCCAATTGGGGCAAAGGTCTTGCCTGTCAAATTGATATCAGCCGTCAGGTAAATGGTCTTGCCCGCAAAGGTCGTGCCACCGGTCACCAGTTGATCCAGCCCTTCCAGCTCATCAACGGTACCGATATAGAACTCGGTAGCGGAGCCATCGCCATACCAGCCGGTATCAGCAGCAGAAATTTCAGCATCGGGCGCCTCATCTTCCGGCTCAGCGACTTCGTCAATTGATGCATCAGCGTCAATTGGCTCAGCTGGCTCTTCAACAGGCACCAGCTCGTCACCGGGCTCGGCAGGTTCCTCAACAGGCGGCTCCTCATCCGCCGGTTCAGGCCCATCAGAGACCGAAATGACGCGCTCAAAATCGACGCTCATTCCGCTGCCGCGAAAGGCGGCGCTAACCTGAGCGACATTGCCAAAAACGAGAAAAATCACTAATAAAAGAGAGGTGATTTTCATAATAAGGTTTTGTTTGGTATTCATGGCTTTACTTCTCCTATAGAATAACGAACTTGGCTAAGTTGTTTGGGAATTTATTATTTATATTAAAACATAAACCGCCGATTGATTCGGCGGTCTGATGACAAAGGAAATTAAAAGCTTTAAGACTTCTTGAAATAGTTCTAATGAACCAATAACTTGTGTTTTCTTCTTTAATTTTTGGAATCAAGACGGAAGGCAAATAAGATTGCAGATTCCTGGTCATAGCTTGGGTTTTATTGTGTTTACAATTCATTTGTTAACTGATTATAGCAATGCGCCAAAGGCGTTTCCATAAATAAGTCGTTACAAATCAAATTCTGATTGATCGTTGACAATTTTCAGTATTGATAAGCCCCTTGAAAAACAATTAACGTTCTATGTTTTTGAACTGGTTTTTTCGACGAAAAGACAAAAAATAAAGCCTTAGCGGGGAAAAATGAAAGCAAATCGACAAAAAAAACTGTTAACGCCACCAGATTTTATTACCAAGCCATTATAAAGCAACTCTCCAATTTTGTAAAGGTGTCTAATTTGTAAAATATTGTTTTAGAACAACAAAGCCTTTGCGAAACGCCGGCGGGAGATGACTCTCTTTCTTGCCCCGGCGTCTCGCCACGGGCATAAGCGCATGGCATGGATGCCATGCGCCAGTTAGATTAATTGATAACTTGCTCTCTAAGGTTTAACATGGTCAGGAAACCCTGTAGGAACGGGGGTGATTCCGCACGGCGGGACGCCGGCGGGAGAGTAATTTGGTTCTCGCCCCGGCGTCTCGCCACGGGATAGGTTCGTTCTCTGAGGCGTCCTCGCCGAAGCAAAAAACATCTTCACAGAACACAAGTTTGAGGGAATTATAAAAACATAATCAGGAGACCACGTTAGAACTACGCTTCATCTACATATATGTATGCCCTATGCAGCAGATGCCACTTGCTCGCCAAAGACGTCGTACTTGCTTTCCAGGTCCTGGCGGAATTGCTGGGTATACAAGTTGTAGTACTGCCCTTTGAGCTTCATCAAGGCTTCGTGCGTGCCCCGTTCAGCAATCTGCCCGCGGTCAATTACAAAAATTTGGTCCGCGTTGCGAATCGTCGAAAGCCTGTGCGCAATGATAAAACTCGTGCGCCCTTCCATCAGCTGATGCATACCCTGCTGAATAAGCGACTCGGTAATCGTATCCACCGAGCTGGTGGCTTCGTCCATCACGAAAAAGTCCGGGTCGGCCAGCAAGGCGCGCGCGATGCTAATCAGTTGCTTTTGCCCCACCGAGAGCAGATTACCGCCCTCGCCCACGTTCTGCTCGTAGCCGTGCTCGAATTTCTCGATGAAATCATGCGCGCCCGCCAGTTTGGCAACGGCTTCAATTTCTTCGTCCGTGGCGGAAAGGCGTCCATAGCGCAGGTTCTCGCGCACCGTGCCGGAAAAGAGATGCGGTGTCTGCAAGACCACGCCCACGCGCGACTGAATGTCCTGCTGGGCGTAATCCAGATAGTTGTGCCCCGCGATGGAAATCGTGCCGGACGTGGGCTCATAGAACCGGCACAAAAGGTTCACAATCGTGGTCTTTCCGCCACCGGTTGGGCCAACCAGCGCCACATTCTGCCCGGCGGGAATGCTGAAACTCAAATTGCGGATAACCGGCTCGTCAGCCTCATAATGGAAGCAAACATTATCAAAAACCACCTCACCGACCAAAGACTCCACCGGTGTGGTAACGGCTTTATCCTGAATTTCAGGTTGTTTGTCGAGCAAACCAAAAACGCGCTCAGAAGATGCCACCGCGTTTTGCATCTCGGCGTAAACGCGTGCCAGGTCCTGGACAGGCCAGAGAATCATCATGATGTAGGAAATGAAAGCCTGCAAACCGCCCACGGTGAGATTGCCCAGCACGGGGTCGTTAATCATCATGCCACCCCGCCACATGACCACCGCCAGCGAGAGCGCTGAGATGGTCTGAATAGTGGGCAAAAAGATGGCCGAAAGAAAGGCCGCGCGGTAACTGTTGCTGTACATATTGTGCGAAAGCACTTTGAAATCCGCCAGGTTGCGGTCTTCGCGGCGCAAGGCTTTGACCACGCGCACGCCGGTGATGTTTTCGTTCAGCGCGGCGGTCATTTTGGAGTTGGCTTTGCGCGACAGGCGATAGTGGTGATAAATCTTCACCCTGAATTTGAAGGCGATGAAAATCATGATCGGCAAACTAAGCACCACAATCAACGCCAAACGCGCGTTAATCGAGAACATGAAAACCGCGGCAAAGATGATGTTCGTAATCGCCCAGGAAACGTCAATGATACCCCAGCTGAGCAACTCGCCCATGCGGTCGGTATCAGACGTAACACGCGACATAATCCAACCCAGGGGCGTTTTGCTGAAGTAGCTAAGCGAGAGTTTTTGCAGATGTTTGAAAAGCTTCATGCGCAGTTCAAAGCGCAATTTTTCGCCCATCATGCTGGCGCTGTAAACAAACATAAAAAAACCCGCGCTTGAAAGCAGCAAAACGACCATGTAGGTTGCCAAAAGGCGGATGAGCGCGCTTTTATCGCCCATGAGAATGCCCTGGTCAATGATGTTTTTGTCAATAATGTTGAAGTAGGCATCCAAAAACGAGACAAAAATGATGCCGAACAAGCCCAATGCCAGGGATTTCCAGTGGGGTTTAACCACTGAGAAGAGTCGCTTCATCACACCGGTGGTGATGTGGACATCATCATCTAATTCGTTTTCGTCATAGTTTTGTGACACTGTCAATTTCCTCTTGCAGCGCGCTTTCGATGCGCGTTTGAATATCGTAAATTTCTTTGTAAATGCCCTCTTGAGCCACAAGTTCCTCATGCGTACCATGTTGCACCACCTCGCCCCGGTCAAAGACCAGAATTTGGTCGGCGTTCATGATGCTCTGAATACGGTGCGCGATGACGAAGGTGGTGCGGTCGGTCATCAGCCGGTCAAGCGCGGCGCGGATTTGCACTTCGGTTTCCATATCCACCGAGCTGGTTGAGTCATCCAGAATGAGAATGCGCGGGTTGAGCAGCAAGGCGCGCGCGATAGCGACACGTTGCTTTTGTCCGCCGCTCAGCGTTACGCCCCGCTCGCCCACCATGGTGTCGTAACCGTCTTTGAACTCCAGGATGACGTCGTGAATGGCGGCTTCTTTGGCAGCTTCTTCGACTTCTTCCTGGCTCACCTCACGACGCATACCATAGGTGATGTTATCGCGAATGGAGCAAGAGAACAGGAAAGGCTCCTGCTCAACGATGCCAATCTGCGAGCGCAAGTAATCGCGTGAATAATCATTAAGGTTGACGCCATCCAGCAGGATCTGCCCACTGTTCACGTCATAAAAGCGGGGTAAGAGATTGACCAGCGAAGTCTTGCCACTGCCGGTTGAACCCAGCAACGCGATTACATCACCGGGTTGACATTCAAAGGAGACGTCCTTGAGCACGGGCTGATTTTCTTCATAGGCGAAACATACATTTTCAAATGTGATAGCACCTTTGGTGTCGCCTTCGGGCTGATAAACCGCGGTGGTTAAATCTTCTTCTTCCGCTTTCAAAACAATCAAAATACGGCCCAAAGAGACCAATGCCCGCGAAGTGTCGATAATCAAACGCCCCAAACCGCGAATAGGCCAAATGAGCCAGCTTAACAAGCCCTGAAAGGTGACGAACTCACCCAGGCTTAAGCTTTGGTCAATAACCGCGCTCGCCGCGACATAGGTGCTGGTCACGCGTTGTAAGCCACAGATGATATCCGAAATGGGCCAAAAGATGGAATGCAGGAACATCATCCGCTTGCCCCGACGCAGTTTTTCAGTGTTGTTTTCAGCGAACTTCTCGGTTTCATAATCCTGACGCGCGAAAGCTTTGACAACACGCACCCCACTGAGCGTTTCCTGCAGGTGGGTGGTGATGATGGCTTCTTGTTCCTGGTATTCTTCGTAGGCTTTGCGCAGTTTACGGAAGAATATCATTGAGATAGTCAACGTGACCGGTACAATCACAACGGATACCCATGCCAAACGTGCCTGCATGCGGAAAATGAGCGCAAAGTTGATGACGAATATAAACACGATGCGTCCCATGCCAATCGCCTGGTCAGCAAAGAAACGACGCAGGGTATCAACGTCGGAGGTGGCACGTTCCAGCAGGTCGCCGGTTTTGGCTTCGGCGTGGTAGGCATAGGTAAGCCGCTGAATGTGGTCAAAAAGCACATCGCGCAAGCGGCGCGTGGTGTTTTCAGCGGCAAAACTCGCCATCCAGCTGCTCATGAAGGTGCTCAATGCCTGTAGCATGATCAGCCCCAGGAAAGCCAAAGCTGAAGTGATGATGGCTTTGTTGTGTAATCCAACACTACTGCGTAAAGCGTCAATGAAATTACCCAGGTGCAGGTAAATACCGGCGCGCGCGAATGCTGCCACAGCTAAAAACACCGTCGCCACCAGGTAGTTGAAGTGATAGCCCTTCATCAGGTGCCATAAACCAAGCAACCTGGGGCTGTTGATTACTTTTTCTTTATTAAAGCTGCGATTTTTCTCCGCTGTCGCTTTCACAAATAACTCCAAATAATATCTATGAGTGTTAGATAAAAGTCTATCTAATAACCGCAAAAAGTATACCCCTCAAATAATAAGAGTCAATCGCTATTGACATTTAAAAGGCCTTATTCATTTTAGAAAAAAATTAGAACAAGATAAAACAATCCTTTCGGATTCATTAAAAAACCATCCCAAGCTATTTCCCAGCTAAAAATTTAGCAACTATTTCTGTGATAAACTGTTATCATATATATGTAGCATCAGCACATACAATGAAGGACTATTATGGATATTTTTAAGAAATGTTTTGATTTTGAAGACGCCCGCCAGGCCAAAGCGGCTGGTGTCTATCCCTATTTTTTACCCCTTGACCGCAACGAAGGCACCGAGATTGTCTATGAAGGTCGTCGCATCATCATGTGTGGCTCCAACAACTATCTGGGGCTCACCGCTCACCCCCGCGTAAGAGAAACCGCCATTGATGCCATCAAAAAATATGGCACCAGTTGCACCGGTTCGCGCTTTTTGAACGGTAACATGACCATCATCGAAGACCTCGAGCGCGATCTGGCAGACTGGGTCGGCATGGACTCCGCCCTGATTTTTTCGACCGGCATGCAGGTCAACCTGGGCACAATCAGCGCGCTGGTAGGCCGTGGTGATATCGTCATCCTGGACAAAGAAGACCACGCCAGCATCTATGACGGTGCCCGCCTGAGCCATGGCAAAATCGAGCGCTATCGACACAATGACGTTGAACATCTCGAACGGGTTCTCAAAAGCCTGCCTGATAGAGGCGGCCGTCTTTTGGTCGTTGATGGGCTCTTCAGTATGGAAGGCGACATCGCGCCCTTGCCGGAAATCATCCCGCTTTGCCAGGAATATGGCGTGCGTCTGATGGTTGACGATGCGCATGCCATGGGTGTTTTGGGTGGCGGTCGTGGCACCGCGGCGCACTTTGGTATCACCGAAGGCGTTGACCTGATTATGTCCACGTTCAGCAAGTCATTTGCCTCAATCGGTGGTTTTGTCGCCGGGCAAGCCGATGTGATTGACTACATCAAGCATGTCGCCCGCAGTTTAATCTTTAGCGCCAGCATTCCCCCTGCCAACGTGGCAACCGCCCAAACAGCACTGAACATCATGAAAGAAGAACCGCAACTGGTTGAACAAGTCAACAAGAATGGTCGCTTTATGCGCGAAGGTCTGCGGGGTTTGGGCTTTGATATCGGCACATCCGAATCGCCCATCGTGCCGATTATTATCGGTGACGATTTGCTCACCTTCAAAACCTGGCGCGATTTGTTTGACGCTGGCGTGTTTGTGAACCCGGTCATCTCCCCTGCCACCGCGCCTGGCCGGCAACTCTTGCGTACCTCGTATATGGCCACGCACACCCAATCGCAACTCGAACAAGTGCTGGAAGTCTTTGAGAAAATAGGCAAGCAAAACGGCTTGATTAGCTAGTTTTTGCTTTTAGATATGTTCTAAAACACCCCGTTTGGGGTGTTTTTTGTTAAACATATTATTGTGATACCAACACCCCAGATAACAACTTCCAAAAGATTTAATTTTTTAGCGGAAAAGATTCCTGTCAAAATTCTCAACATTTCCATACGTTTTTATGGTAGACTATTTAAGTTATGCGTAGTTTTAAGGAAACACTAACACTAAGCGGAAGCGAAACCATCGGGTCTGACGACTCGCCAGACCCTGCAAGTATTTGCTAATCCGCTGTAAGCCTTCTCACCACGGTCGGTTTACAGGGGAATAGCAACTGCCGTGGTTCACTTCCACAAATACATATTTAAAGAGGTGACTTATGATCTATTTAAGCAACTTGTTAAACCAGAAAGTCTGGGACGCTTTTGGGCATGTCGTTGGACAAGTGGAAGATATCCTTGTTAGCCACACCGATCAAGCCATGCCCCCCATTGACGCTATTTTGCTCAAGAAAAACAATAGCGACGTGCGTCTGATTAAAGGCGAGCTCATCGCCACGCTTTGGCCAACCATCGCGCTAAGCGTTGACCAGCGCGAACTTTCTGACTATCAGCCTCATGGTCATGAACTGCATCTCAAAAAGCGTGTGCTCGACCAGCAAATTGTGGATACCGAAGGCAAACGCCTGGTGCGTGTCAACGATGTGGTCATCGCGCGCAAGAATCAACAGTTTCTGGTCACCGGTGTGGATGTTGGCATACGCGGACTCTTACGTCGTTTGGGTTTAGATACAGCCGCGAAGTTCCTTGCCAAAACCTTTAATTTCAAGCTCACAAGCCAAATTATCGCCTGGGAAGACGTCGCCAGTATTGAACACGACGACCCCCTACGCCTTAAAGTCTCCCAGGAACGCCTCGTGCAAATGGAGCCGGTAGATATCGCTGCCATTCTCGATGACTTAGACCACCATACCAGTAAAGCCTTGTTGCAGGGTTTTGATGATGAAATTCTTGCCGACACACTTGAGCAAAGTTCATTTGAAGTGCAACAAGCTATTTTGGCCGCTATGGACCCCGAACGCGCCGCGGATGTGCTCGAAGAAATGGACCCCGACGAAGCCGCCGATCTTTTGGCAGAACTCGACGACGAACACAGCGAACAACTGCTCAGCCTGATGGAAGACGAAGACGAGATTGAAATCCGTCAATTGTTGGCTTACCCCGAAAACAGCGCCGGAGGCATCATGACCACCGAGTTTGCCTGGGTTCCAGGTGAGTTCAACGTGGAGCAAGCACTCACCCACCTGCGCACATCCGAAGAAGCCAAAGAAGATGAGTTTATGTACTATCTCTACATTTTGGACAATGATGAAAAGCTGGAAGGCGTGGTGAGCTTGCGCGACCTTGTTACCGCACCACTTGATAAGTCTCTACAGGACTGGGCGGATGATGACGTCGTGCATGTTGAACCCCTGACCCACCAAAACGAAACCGCTTATTTGGTGGCGAAGTATGATCTCATGGCTATCCCGGTCATTGACCCCGAAAGTCATAAAATGTTGGGCATCGTCACCGTTGACGACGCGCTGGACACCGTCCTGCCCACCGCATGGAAGAAACGCCTGCCCAGATTCGCAGGAAAATAACGAAAGGAGCATAAAATGAAGGACACTATCAAGAAAAAACGCCCGGTATGGCTTAGCAAATTCATTTTCTTGCTCAGCATTCTTGGTCCGGGTTTAATAACCGCCAGTGCAGATAACGACGCACCTGGCATCGCAACCTATTCAGTGGCTGGCGCGACCTATGGCTACAAACTGATTTGGGTTATCCTCGTGATTACAATCGGCGAAGTGGTCATCCTTGAGATGGCAGCGCGTATGGGTGCGGTCACTGGTAAAGGCACCGCGGACCTTATTCGCGAACGCTTCGGTGTGAAGATTTCCACCCTGGCCATGTTGCTGTTAATCGTTGCTAACCTTGCCACCACCGTCGCACAGTTCGCCGGTGTTGCCGCGGCGGGTGAACTCTTTGGCATCAGTCGCTACATTAGCGTACCGATTGCCGCGGTTGTGATGACTTTTATCGTGCTCAAAGCGGAATATAAGTATGTCGAGCGTGTGCTTTTGGTTTTGTGTTTGGCGTCGCTCAGTTATGTCGTGGCTGTTTTCACCGTCAAACCCGACTGGGCAGCCATCGGACAAGCCATCATCCGCCCCCAAATTGAACTTTCGGGAGATTTCCTGGTCACGATGCTGGCTGTCATCGGTACTACCATCACCCCCTGGGCCATTTACTACCTGCAAGCCTCGGTAGCTGACCGCGGTGTTGATATGAAAGAATATCGCTACACACGCCTGGATGTCAGCTTTGGTTCTGCCTGGGGCAATGTCATCTCAGCCTTTATCCTCATCGTTACCGCAGCCACGCTCTATGTGAACGGCGTAGCGGTGAACGACGCCAAAGATGCTGCCCTGGCACTGCAACCTTTGGCTGGGGAAGCTTCAAGCATTTTGTTCTCGGTTGGGCTCCTGGGCGCGTCGTTGTTGGCTGTCTCGGTTTTGCCCCTGTCAACCACCTACGCCTTTTGCGAAGCATACGGCTTTGAACGCGGGCTCAACCGCAAGGTGAAAGAAGCGCCTGTATTCTATGGCATGCTCATTGCGATTATGGCTATCAGCTCACTGGTGGTACTCATTCCAAACGCCCCGCTCTTCCAAATGATGATTCTTTCGCAAACCCTGAACGCCATGCTTTTGCCCGTTTTACTCATCCTGGTACTTAAACTCGCTAACAGCAAAGAAATTATGGGTAAATACACCAACTCCAAACTGACCAACATCCTGGCGATCGGCATAACGCTATTGATTGTTGTCGTCACCATCGCGCTCTTCTTTGAGCCATTGTTGAACAAGATATTTTAGACAAGCTGGCTGTAACGATAAATCCCCAGAGTTTCATGCTGGGGATTTGTGTTTTAAAAAGTAAATAAAACTAATTGATGCTCAAAAAAGGATTGTCTGCGAAAAAAGCACTGAATAATTTGTTCTCTTTGTCACTTTTCAGAAATTTTCGTCTTTAATTAAGTGAGGTACCTCGACAGGAGTGAGAATGCAGTCTGATAAACAAACAGCAGATTCAACAGAAATCAACAGTGAAGAGGAAATAGTATTGTTGGTTAAACAAGATATTAGGAACTTTCCTTTGCTCTATGACAGATATGTTGATCAAATTTATAAATACTTTTTATCCAGAGTTCAAAACCGCGAAATCGCTGAAGATTTAACTTCTGAACTGTTTTTCACTATATTAAAGAACTTTAATAAATATAAGCACAAAGGTTATTTCCGCGCTTGGATGTATAAAATTGCACAAAATCTGTTTTACAGACAATTGCAAACGCCATCTCAACCTGCCATTGAAGATTTCGAATATGTACCTTCAACAAAATCTCTTCCTGAACAAAATGCTATTGAAAAGGAAAGAATTTCTAAAGTTCGGCAATTTATCCTGGAGGATTCAGATTTAAATCAAGAAATTTTGAGACTACGCTTCGTTGCGGAATTAAAGTTTTCAGAAATAAGCATGCTTATTGGAAAATCTGAATCAGCCACAAAAAAGCATTTCTATCGGCTTTTAGAAAGAATAAAGGAATTTGTGGAGAATGAAAAATGAACACAATTGAAAACATACCATTAGAAAAAACTATTGCTTTGGCTATGGATGAACCCGTACCAAATAATGGATTCAAATATCGTTTGAGATCAGAGTTAAATTCAGCTGTTTTGAGAAAAAGTACACAAGCAAGATTTTTCTCTCTAAAATTAAAACCAGCCTTAATAACTCTGACCGTTGTAGCAGCTATCGCCTTGGTTTTCTTAAATCCGAAAATCGTTAGTGGCATTCGCGCGTTTCTTTCTTTTATACCAGGCATAGGCATAACACAAACAGAACCTGGCAACTATATCGTTAATCCCCAAGAAGCAACATTAATGGAAGGCGTCTCTTTTCAGGTCTCTAAAGGTGTCGCTACGGGTCAAAACATTACTTTGCTCCTGGAAGTAAAAGGGCTGACAGAAGAAATGCTCTTCACATCAGATGAACACTCCAGATTTCCTGAAGTTGTCTATTCGCTTGAAATCAACCAAGCAAACACATTGGAATTGCAAGAAAAGAGTGCCCGTTGGAATGGTGATTCAGGCTACGAAATAAAACTTGTTTTTCCAGCAACAGATAAAAACTTAAGTAGAGCAACCTTAAGTTTGAATCACACACCGTTTGCTAATCCTGATTTAAGCCCAAATAACATTACTATACCGATTGTTTTTAAAGAAATAACTGACCCTGATTTTGCACTACCAGTTATTGATATTCAAACGACCCCATATCTTCCAGCCCCGTTGACCTATTCAAGCAAGCAAACCGATGAGAATATTCCAGCTTCACCAACACAAATCCGTGAGAAAACACAATTTATCAGTACAGAAGATATGTATTGCGCGGAAATTCATCACATGATACAAGAACAGGATGGCACAATTCTATTAGGTCGCATATATTGGGCAGATGAATCAGCGAAAATGCCGCGGTTTTCACCTCTTTCAGTTGAATTGAAAGATGAAAATGGGAATATTATTCAAACAAGCTATTTCAACACACAGGATGATATACCAACAAGCACCGATATGTGGTTGCCATGGAGCTTAAAGACTACTCAGCCTTTGGTTAGCGGTAAATATTACCTTGCTTTCAATGGACTAACCGTGCGAGTGTTTACAGATGAAAAAATCGTTTTACCCGATTCAATCATCTCTAATTCTAAGCAACCTGGAGAATATACACTTGATATCAATATCAATGGGATAAGAATGTCTCTGTCAGAAATCAGTTTTTCAAAAACAACTGATGGAAGCCATTTGTCATTCATTGTTCACTCCGACAGTCAAGTAGAAAGTTTGACCTTGTTCCACGAAAAACTAAGAAACATGGATATTTCACAAATAGACATAAAAAAATTCACGGTCAATGTAGGCTTTTCAGATGTCATTGATCTCAAAGATGGAAGCCTGGTTATTACAAGCATTGACTTTCATCTAAGTGAAGCGATACAGCTAGAGTTTTTGATACCCTAAGAAAAGTTTGTCATAAGTATAAGCAGGTGAAGCAAACGATTTGTACAAGAGATTTGCTTCACTTGCACTTTTTACAGTTCTTTGATTACCATCGGAATGCCCGCCACCATAAAGACAACTTTTGTGGCGACTTTTGCCAGGCGTTGATTAGCCCGCCCTAACTCATCACGATAGTAACGCGAAAGCGCGTTGGGTGGCACAAGCCCCAAACCAACTTCGTTGGAGATAAGCATCCAGCTCGCGTCCTGCTTGTGCCAGGCATCAATCAAAGCCTCAATCTCTGCCTGCATCGCATTTTGATAATCCATCTCAACAACGGGTTCCGGCAAGCTAAACAAAACATTGCTCGCCAGCATGGTAACACAATCCAGCAAAACCCAGCCCTGCGGCCTGGCTGCTACAATCGCCTGTCCCACATTCAGCTGAGCTTCAAGCGTTTGCCAGTGCGCGGGTCGGCTGGCACGGTGTTTTTGAATGCGACTGCGCATTTCTTCATCGCCCGCGGTAGCCGTCGCCACAAAAAGCACGTCCCGCGTGCAGGTTTCAAGCTGACTTTGCGCCCAGTCCGATTTTCCACTGCGCGCGCCACCCAGCACCAATACCAGCTCTTTTTTCGCGCTCATTTCAGCCCCTGCTTTCGTAAAGGTCGCGGTGATACTTGGCGGGTTTGGCACTTTCGCCTGATTGCGCCTGCCAGCTAAGCCCCAGTTGTGCCAAAGCGAGATTGAGCTGCGTTAACGAACCGCTAAAATCTTCTTCATTGAAAACTTCTATTGTCATCACGCCATCAAAACCCGACTGATGAATAACAGTTAATACGCGCTTGAGCTCTTCAAGCGGCACATGTCTTAAGGACTTATGGTCACGCTCCGCCACGCCATGAATATGCAAAACCCTGGCGCGGTGAATATGTTTTTCGAGATAGGCCACCGCGTCGTGCCCTTCAAGCCAGAGATGTCCGATATCAATGCAGCGGCTAAACGTATTTCCCTCAAAAACATCATCGATAAAATCAACTGGATAATTATCAAGGTTCTCAATTGCCAAAAGGTGTGGTTCGCCAACCCATTCGCTCAGCTGATTGAGCGAGAGTTCAGCCTTTTTCAGCCAATCCGCCTTGCTCTGTTTGCCCGCCAAACGCTCGCGCCCTTCAAGGTGCAAAACGTAAGCCCAGGGTTCCAGTCCCAGGGTGCAGTCAATCGCCTTTTTGGCTTTTATAAAGGATACATCGCGCAAGCCGGCATCTTCAGCCAGATTCAAATCCAGGGGCAAATGCACGGTATAGGTCATGCCATTCTGCTGTGCCAGCGATGCCAGTGCCGCCTGTTGTGCGGGGGTCAGCAAGTTACTCGGCCCATCATCTACCTCGAACAGAACAAGCTCAATGTCATCTGTCTTGCCACCCAAATAACGCACGTTGGGGATAATATCATCCGGAATAATATATGATGTCGTTCCAATTCGAAAATTAATATTCTCCATAAAACCTCAAAAAACAGTCAGGCAAAAGACAGTCAAAACAGCCAGTTCGCTCAGTTCCGCGCACAAACCAAAGATATCGCCAGTGAGCCCGCCCAGCTTTTTGCTCGCGCTCACAAAGACCCATAGTATAAGCAAATGAGCCACACCAAACGCGATGAGAGCCTGCCACCTGCCGAAATAAACCGCCACCGCCAGCATGACCAGCATCTGCAATGCCGCAAGTAGCCAGCTGCTTTTTCGCATGCCTTGTTTGGTCATGTCGCCCAAACCGCCCGGTCGCGCGGACGGTTGCAACGCTGCCAAAACCAAGGCCCAACGCCCTGTGGCCGCAGCCAAAGGTATCGCGAAGAAAAGCTGCTCTTTAGGCAAGCTGAACAGTAAAACCACCTTTGCCAAGAGTGCCAACACCAGTCCTATTACGCCAAAAGCGCCCAGGTGAACGTCCTTTAAAATGCTCAGTCGTTTTTCACGCGACACAGCCGGCAAAAGCCCGTCGAAACTATCCGCCAGCCCATCCAAATGCAAGCCACCGCTCAAAGCCACCCAGACGATCGTGGCAAACACCGCCACAAGCGGCGCAGGCAGGATAAAGCCTAAGCCATAATACGCGCCACCGACCAGCCCGCCAATCAGCAAACCCACTATCGGGAACCATGCCGTGCTGCGCCCAAGCGCGTCAGGCTCATATTCGCCGATTTGGGGCACAGGAATGGTGGTGAGAAAACCGATGGCAATGAGCAGAGATTTCATAGTTTTTCGTCAACACCTGCTTCGTCAAAAGTCGCCATTTCGTCTTGAATACGTGCCGCCGCTTCGACCAGTTGAAAAGCCAGCACGGATCCGGTGCCTTCGCCCAGTCTGAAGTTCAGGTCAAACAAAGCTTCCAGACCCAAAAGCTGGGTGCAAATTTCCGCACCAGGTTCAGCAGATTCATGCGACGCGATGAGATATTTTTGCGCTTCCGGTGCCAGACCAATCGCAATCAGCGCCGCCGCGCCGGCAATATAGCCATCAACCACTACCGGCACGCGCCGGGATGCCGCTGCCAGGACAACGCCCGCCATGCCACCCAGTTCAAAACCGCCCACATTTGCCAACATCGCGATGGGGTCACCGCAGTCGTCTTTATGGCGTTCAATAACCGCTTCAATCACTTTGATTTTATGCGCCAGGCCGGGGTCATCCAAACCCGTGCCACGACTGGTCACTTCCGCTACCGGCTTGCCAGAAAGCATGGCGATAATCGTCGCACTGGGCGTGGTGTTGCCAATCCCCACCTCACCGATACCCAGTAACTGCGCGCCACTATCGATAAGGTCGTTGGCCACGTCCATGCCGATTTGAATCGATTGTTCCGCTTGCTCGCGGTTCATCGCTGGCCCATGCAACATATTTTGTGTGCCCATAGCGATTTTGCGGTCAAGCAAGCCTTCCACGCCGCCAAAATCATAGGCCACACCGATATCCACCACGGTCAACGCCGCCTTAGCCATGCGCGCGAAGATGTTTACCGCCGCGCCACCGCTCAGAAAATTTAAGACCATCTGCGGGGTCACTTCTTGTGGATAAGCGCTCACACCTTCTTCGGCGATGCCATGGTCGGCAGCCATAATAATATGCGCTTTCTTTTCAAAACGCGGACGCACTTTGCCCGTCATGCCGGCTAAGCGCACAGCCAGCCTTTCCAGCTTGCCCAGGGAACCCAAAGGCTTGGTCAAACTTGCCTGGCGCGCCTGCGCTGCCTCGGCAGCTTTTTCATCAAATGGTGGGATAGTTGGGATAATCAAAGACATAATTTCCTGTTCAATCATTATTTTTCAAAATGTGTTTTTCGTGGTCAGGAGACCACGAAAAAACCCGTTAATATGTCGCCGGTGTTCCCACCGCGCGACTTTGTTCTTGGTGTGCAACAACGTGTTAGGTAAGGTCGTGCTTCTATTCGCGTTCGTTTTATTTACGTTCGTTCGCGTTCGGTTCGCGTTCGAACATGGTCTCCTGACCATGTTCAATAAAAGTCCTGAATGCCTGATTATATCTATCACTACTCAGCTTTTTCCAACTCAACATGCCGCAATGTCTGCAGCAAGTCATAAATGTTTTCAAAACTTTTTTGTTTATGCTGATAACTCAGACGCCAGGTGTTTTCGACAAATTCAAGCTGAATTTCCGCCTCATCTCCCACAGAAAAACCAGCCCGGTTGAGTGCTTTCTCAGCCCAAATACGATTGAGCCCTTCTGCCTTTAGCATAACCTGACGCGTTGGCATACCGTTCATTTGAAACTGACCGGTATAAGCATCAAATTGCACCTTACCTATCGAAAAGACTCTACTAAAGCTGCCATCCAGGGCCAAATCCTCCGGCGCGCCCTGCAAAAACTCCCCGTTTCTGCCCATCAGCCACACCCGGTCCGCGATACGCATCGCCAAATCCAGGTCGTGTGTGGAAGTCAGGATAGCTTTGTCGTGCCCGTGTGCCAAATCGCGCAAAAGTTGCATCACTGAGACCCGTCCGGGCAAGTCCAAAAAAGCTGTCGGCTCATCAAGCATCAACAGGGACGGCTCCTGCGCCAAAGCGCGCGCGATCATCACTTTTTGCCGTTCACCATCGCTAAGCGTGTGCACAAAACGCTCCGCCAGGGGCGTGGCACCCGCCATTTCCAGAGCGGTGCGCACCACTTTGTGGTCTTCTTCGCGCATTTGGTCGAACATATCCGTAAACGGAAAACGCCCCAAGCCCACCAGGTCATAAGCGCGCATCGCGCCAACCCGAACAGGCGTCGTTAGCACAACACTAATGACCTTGGCCAAAGCCTTGTTGTCGTAGCTTTCGATGGGCTTGCCATGCAACATGACCTCACCCGCCAGGGCTTTTTGCAATCCGGTAATCGTGCGCAAAAGTGTTGACTTACCGGAACCATTCGGGCCAACCAAACAAATCAGCTCTCCGGGACAAAGTTCCAAATTCAGCCCGGTGCTGACAACTTTTTCAATCTGATTGCCTCTTTTATAGCCAATATCAAGGTCTTTGGCAATTAAGACCGGCGCGCTTAAACCACGAACGATGTCTCACCTCGCCTTTGTCTCAAAATCACCCAAATCACGAATGGCGCGCCAAAAATAGATGTGACCACGTTCAGCGGCAAGATATAATGACTGCCCGGAAGTTGCGAAATCATATCTGCCACCAGTGCTACAATGGCTCCCAAAAGCAAAGTGGCTGGGATAAGCTTTTTATGATCAGAAGTGCGTAACAAATTGCGCGCGATATGCGGCACAGCGATGCCCAAAAAACCAATCGGACCGGCAAATGCCGTCACCGTCCCTGCCAGGAGTGATGAGCTAATCAAAATCAAGAAACGGGTTTTCTTCACGTTCAGGCCCATCGTTTTGGCATAATCCTCGCCCAAAAGCAAAACATTGAGCGCCTTAGGTAAAAACATCACCAGACCAATACCAATCAAAATCACCGGTGCCATTACCCGCAACTGATTCCAGGTCACGCCACCAAAAGAGCCATAACTCCAAATCATAAAAGCATGCACGCGATCAGGGCGGCTAAAGTAGATTAACAGGCTAACCAAAGCGTTGGTGGCATAGCCGAACATCAAACCTAAAATCAGCAAGGTCGTCACATTGCGTACCCAGCGACTTACCAGCAAAATCAAACCCAAAACGAGTCCCGCGCCTATCGATGCCGCCACAGCCAGGGAAATATCACCCAATGTGGTCAAGCCCGAAATAAAGGCACCACTCAAGACCCCTGTGCCCATGACAACCAATGCCACACCCAGGCTCGCGCCCGAGTTGATGCCTAAAATAAAGGGGTCAGCCAGCGGGTTGCGGAAAAGCGTTTGCATCTGCAAACCTGCCACACCCAGCGCCATACCCGAAAGCACCGCGGCGATGGCTTTCACCAGGCGGTAATTCCTGAAAATATAGACCCAGCTGGACTTTACCTGGTCGGGATTAAAGATAATATCTGCTATACTCTTAAGCGGAATGTTGACTGAGCCAATCAAAAGGCTCAGCAGAAAAACAATCGGCAGGGCAATCAGGAGAATGGTCAGCCAGTTTTTGGCTGATAAACGCCTTCTGAAAACGGGTTTCGTGTGTACCGATTTTTGCATCCTGATTGCCCTGCCAGCCTTACAGGCTTAGTCGAGTTGCTTGTAATAATACAGCTCGTAGCCTTCCAAAAGTCCCGGATGGAAAATTTGAATCAAGTCCATCAAGACCTTGTCGGGGTTGGCAACGCCACTTTCGTAGTAATCAGAGCCACCAAAATCATTCACTCGGGCGGTGGTGTTATAAACATTACCCGCGCCATAAGCGGCAAAATCAGCATAGCGCGCGTCCATGGCAGCCAGGCTGGCCAAATCCGTTGCCATACCGGGGTTCAGCCAGAACTCAGCATCTTTGGCGACATCTAAAATCGCTTCAAAGCCAAAGTACGAAGAACCCGTGCCTTCTTCACTGGCAAACAAATAGTCCGCACCAGCATCACGGAGCAAAACGCCCACGTAACTGTCTTTTTGTGGCACGCTCCAGCTGTCTTCCCAGGCACTGTTTAAAAAGACTGTAGGCCGGTAAGAAATAGCAACAACCTTTTGTTTGGCTTCTTCGTAGCGCGCGACCATCTCATCAAAGAGTTTGGCAGCTTCGGCTTCTTTATCATAAAAAGCCGCGATAAACTTGCCCCACTCCGCGCGTCCCAAAGGATGTGGTTCAAGATAGTCTGAGTTCAATACGACGGGTTCGCCAGCTTCAAGCAATTGCGGGTGCACATCGTACTCAGCATAGCCACTGGCAGATGCCATAATCACATCAGCGTTCAGCTCAACCACCGTTTCAACATCCAAGGGTGCCATGCTTCCGCCACCGCCGACTTCCTTAATCATGCCACCCTCAACCCAGTTGCGGACGTCCTGGTTGTAGGTGAACATGGCGGTATCCACGCCAACGATGCTTTCAAGCATGCCAATTTGCTCCAGGAAAGGGAAATAGGTCGTTGAGAAGGTGATGATGCTTTTGATGGGGGTCGGAATAACCATCGCGTTCCCCACATCAACCATGCCCACGGACTCTTCAGGCACCAGGGCATAGCTAAAGCTTTGTTCCGCGCCAATCCAGGGTTGGGTCACGGTAAGCAGCTTGTAACCTTCGAAATACTCAAGGGTGAAGTTTTGGGCATAGTCAATGCTCACTTCTTCCACTGGCTCAACGGTTACGGGCTCGACTTCAGGCTGTTTTTCTTCAGCCTCTTCATCCTGGACTTCTGATTCTTGTCCAAGACTTAAATCGGCTTCAGGTGAATCAACAGCGACGGGTTCCTTAACGGCAGTACAAGCCGCGCCGAAAAGGAAAACAAACAGGGTCAATACATTTAATACTTTCTTCACTCAAATCTCCTTAGAAAAAGATAAACCCCTTCGCGGGAGGAAGGGGCTTGAGTAAATCACGCTCATCGACCACCTCCTTAATCCGAGAAGGCTGAATTGGGTCTTAGATCAAAGCAGGTCATCTGGCTTGCCAATAAGGCTTACAGTTGCGGTACAGCGCTGGACTCTCACCAGCTTCCACCTTTACGCCCACGCATCCGGGCATTCGGGCTTCTTTGATCATTTTTCGTTGCACTCAGTGTACCCCCTGGCGTGAATAAAGTCAATACTATTCTGATTCATGGATGTTTTGGACATTAAGAAAGTTATGGCCTAAACAAAAAAAGACCACCCGAAACGGATGGCCTTATTTATTGAAATTCGTTTTCTTTTCAGAAACAGTCGAGCTAAACCACCATATCAATCAAATTCGGGCTGATGTGTAAAGGCGCGTCAGTGGCAGCCTGAACTTCTTCAACCGTGTATTCAGGGTTGATTTCAATCAGCTCGAAACCTTTTTCATTGACCTCAATCACACCCATTTCAGTCACGATGAGTTTAACAGCCTTAACAGCGGTTAGGGGCAAGGTACATTCTTTGAGAAGCTTCGGATTGCCTTTAACGGTGTGCTCCATCGCCACAATAACACGCTTGGCGCCGCTGGTCAGGTCCATCGCGCCACCCATGCCGGGTACCATTTTGCCGGGAATCATGTAGTTGGCGATGTCGCCGTTTTGGGCAACTTGCAAGGCACCCAAAACAGTAGTTGCCACATGGCCACCACGAATGAGTCCAAATGAGGTTGCACTGTCAAAGAAAGCCCCACCAGTCAGAATGGTTACAGGCATACCGCCAGCGTTAGAAATGTGAGCATCGTGATTGCTTTCATCAGGAGCAGGACCCACACCCACCATGCCGTTTTCACTTTGGAAGGTAACATTCCGGTCTTCAGGAACATAGTTTGCCACGAGCGTGGGCAGACCAATGCCAAGATTGACTAATTCGCCATGTTGAAGTTCGCGAGCGACACGTTTGGCGATAAATTCTTGTGTTTGTTGCTTATCCATTGCCATTATTTAACTCCTTGCACGATATTATCAACGAAGACGCCAGGAACGACGACTTCGTTTGGTGAGATTGCGCCAACTGGAACAATTTCTTCAGCTTCTACCACAACCCAGTCCGCCGCGGTTGCCATAACGGTGTTGAAGTTGCGCGTGGTTCCGTGATACCAAAGATTGCCATTTTCATCAGCTTTATTTGCGAAAAGAATAGCCACATCCGCGCGGAGAGGTTTTTTCAAGAGATAATCCACACCATCAACATTGATGACTTCTTTTCCTTTTTGGATTTCGGTTCCCAAGCCGGTTTTTACCAAAAAACCACCTATTCCATTTCCACCAGCACGGATTTTTTCGACCAAGCTACCTTGCGGGACGAGAACAACTTCAGTTTCGCCTTCAACCATTTGGCGTCCGGTTTCGCGGTTGGTGCCGATGTGTGAGGCGATAATTTTCTTAAATTGCTTATTGACAACCATCTTGCCAACGCCACGGTCAACAAAACCAGTATCGTTACAAATAAGCGTGAGATCTTTAACGCCTTTTGCGACCAGGGCATCAATCAAACTTTCAGGGGTGCCGACAGCTAAAAATCCGCCAACCATGATGGTATCGCCATCTTTGATTTTGCTTACGGCTTCTTCAATGGTGATTCTTTTATTCATCTATACTTTAGAACTCCTTCTATATTTTTTAAGAGACGACCTACTTAGGCGCCAGATCGTCTTGATTATATCTTTAATTTTTTCTTAATTATACTAATGTTGTTGACGCGCTAACAGTTCTTCGCAGAAGTAACTTGCCACGTCGTTGGCATACTTGCCAGGTCCAAAACCAGCATCCGCGCCAAGCTCCTTAGCCAGTTCATGGCTGATGCGGGGCCCACCGATGATGAGCAAAAAGCGATTACGCAACCCTTCGGCTTCAAGCAGCTCGACCAATTCGGTCAGGTTTTGGATATGCACGTTCTTTTGGGTGACGGTTTGCGAAACCAGCAAAACGTCCGCGTCAAACTCAACCGCTTTGCGGATGAACTCTTCATTACTCACCTGACTGCCCATATTCAGCGCTTCAATCATGCGATAGCGTTCAAGCCCAAAATGCCCGGCGTAGCCCTTCATATTCATAATGGCGTCAATACCCACGGTATGCGCGTCGGTACCTGTGCTGGCACCCAAGACACGCAACTTGCGTCCAAAGTTATCGCGGATAAAGTCGTCCGTTTCTTCCATAGTCATTACATTGACGTCAACCGATTCAACCTGAATCTCGTCATAGTCAACACTGTGTTTCAATGAACCGTAAACGACGAAAAAGCTGAAGTTTTTATCAAGCGCGATATGCGTGGCGACATTCGGTTCCACCAGCCCCATTTTAAGAGCCAGCTGACGGGCAGCCTCAACCGCGCGTTCCGAGTCGGCAACGGGTAAAGTGAACGAAACCTGAACCTTGCCATCGTTCATTGTGTCGCCGTAGGGCTTCAGTTTTTTAAGATCTAGGGTAGTATCTAAATTGCTTTGGCGTGTGCTGTAAAGTCCACTACTCATGGCTCACCTCCTGAGCGTTCTTACCTGCCGCAAGCAGATATGGGATGAATGGGTTCATATAATGATCTTCTTTTTGGACCACACCACTAAGACCTTTGCCACCATCGAAGGGGCGTTTAACGCCACCAAATTTGCCTTCTTCAATCGTTCTAAAGAGACCTTCGCGCTGAATACCCTGCAGTAAGTCAAGCGCTTCGTCAAGCACCTTGTTGGCACGGGTTTCCATAATGCCACCTTCGCGGAATTCGATATCATCGCCGAAGTCTTTCATGGCGCGGGCGATATAACGCGCGTTTTCAATCGACAAAGCGCGGTCGCTAAGGAATGGCGTGTGAATGGCTTCAGTGAGCATACCCAAAAGGTGAATGCGCTGATGACTGGTAACAGTGACCATATTAAAGAGCGCGTCCTGCACATGCCCAAAGAAGATATTACCGGTCTTAAATTTGGTAGGCGGCATGTATTTCAAAGGCGCTTTGGGGAAGATTTGGCGCGCCATTTGGGCTTGGGCCAACTCATAAAGGAAACTGTTCTCCAGTTTTGGGTCCATCTCGAAAGCGTGCCCCAGCCCCATTTGCTCTTCCGGCATACCAGCCTTGAGCGCAAACTGTTCGTTAATCAGCTGCGATGCCAAAACCGTGTGCGCTTCTTCAAAGGCATCGGCGGTAGTCAGATAGTTATCCTCACCGGTATTGATGATAATACCCGCCGCGCTGTTAATCATGCGCGAGAAACCCTGGTCAATCAGCGTGCGCTGCATGTTGATATCGCGGAAGAGAATGCCATAAAGCGCGTCATTGAGCATCACATCCAGCCCTTCCAGCGCGCCCATCACCGCGATTTCGGGCATACACAAGCCCGAACAGTAGTTACACAGGCGAATATGGCGTTTGAGTTCTTCACCGCTTTCGTTAAGCGCGGCGCGCATCAGGCGGAAGTTTTCCTGGGTCGCCATGGTGCCCCCAAAACCCTCAGTTGTCGCGCCATAAGGCACGTAGTCGAGCAGACTTTGACCGGTGGTGCGAATCACCGCGATAACATCCGCGCCCTGACTGGCAGCCGCTTTGGCCTGGACGATGTCCTCGTAAATATTACCCGTCGCAACGATGACATAGAGCAAAGGACCTTGCTTGTCGCCAAATTCTTCAAGCTTGGCTTCGCGATGGGCGCGGTTGCGCGCGATGCGTTCAAGCGCGGGCTGGGCGTGTTTATCCGCCCACAGTTGCACCTCAAAGGGGTCTTGTGGTTCAACCTGGGTTAAGTCCAGTTCGCCTTTGGCAACGGCTTCGGCAAGTTCCTGGGGTGTTTTACCGGTCGCCAAAGCTGCCTGGCCCAGCCAAAATGCCGCGCCATGCCCCAAAACATTGTGTTGCTGAAGGTGGTCAACAACGACATTTGGCAAAGGGACATCGGTTTCGTCGACGCCATCAATGCCATAAAGACGACAGATAGCACGTTCAACGGTTGTAGTGGTGAATTGATCAAGATAGAGTTGGGTATCATCGCTGATTATGCGCGCTGCTTCGCGCGCTCTTTCCACCTTGACCCAATCGAGATTAAGATTTGCCATTGATAGTTTGATCCTTCTTCCAAATAGTTTTCATGTTTCTAATCAGTTCTTCATCCATGCCCAAGAGTTCAGCTACGCGAATAGCACCGGAAGGCACATCGGTATGCGCGCTGACTTCTGACAGGCGATAGTCCATTAAATTTTGAATAAAACGCACCCGTTCCAGGTCTTCTTTGGCATAATCGCCATCTTTTTGGGCTTTGGCTGGAACGCTTTCAGCTTGCCAGGCGGGCAGTTGTTGAAGGTCTTCCGGGCGGATGCCACGGATCTGATAAAAACGGATGCCTTTAGCCGGATGTACCTGATAATGCGTGGCAATCAGGAACATACTCGCGCTAAGTCCATAGGCTTCACAGAGCGTTTGCACAATCGCGCGCGCTTCGGCGGGGTTGGTACCCCGCGCGGGTTCGTCCATGATGATTAAGCCCCGTTTGCCCTGACTGTAGCGATAATGATTGCGTATTTTTACCGACTCCAGCCCAAACGAAGAAAGCCCTTTGTTCAACTCACCACTTTGGCTTGAATCGAAAGTGAAAAAGTCGAAAAGGGGCGTACTTAATGCCTGGCACACCGGGAAATAACCCATTTGTGTGATGAGCAAATTGATAAATATTGTTTGCAGTGCCACGCTTTTGCCGGCCATGTTCGCCCCGCTAATCACGGTACTGCCTGGTTCAAGGCGAATGCTTTGCGGGCTGAACTGCGAACCCTGGCTTTCAAGTTTCTGGGCGATGATAGGATGAACCGCTTCCTTAAGGTCAGCAGGCTGATTATCAGCCACCAGTGTGGGCTGGCAGGCGTTCCATTTGATAGCCAGTTCGGCTTTTGCCAGGCGGAAATCAAGCATCGCGCAAGCCTTGGCGTTGGCTTTGAGCATGGGAAGATGAGCTTGCAAAGCAGTACCGAGTTCCTGGCGAATGCGGTCTTCTTCGTTGTTTTCGCGCGAAACCAACAAACTGCGCTGGCGCATCAGGTTTGGGCGGTCGGCTGCTTTTGCCTTGGCAATTTTCCGTTCAAGTTCACGTTTTTCGCTACGGATTTCTTTTAATAAGTCAGAATAATCACTGTAAATATGGAAGCCTGGGCTTTTACTGCCCGATGGTTCCAGAATTTGAGTAGCTTGTGCGCAGTCTTCAAAGGCAATTTGGGCTTTTTGTTTGAGCCTTTCAAGGGCATTCAGCTTGCTGAATATCAGCATGGCACTTTTCAACTCAAAAAAGTTTGTGTCGCTAAGCAATTTGCCTTTCTCAAGATAACTTAGCGTGCCCTGTAACTCACGAAGACGCATCAGCTGGCTTTGGGCTTCAGTCACCTGGGGGTCTTTTTTTGCCACGAGCGGAATAAGTCCGGCAATGGCATCAAGTTCATTTTGCAAGACCTGGCGTTCGTTAGGTCTGTAGATTTTTCGCAGATTGCGTAAACGCACACCTTGTGGCGAGCGACACTGACAAGCATCTAAAATCTCACGGATGCCCGATTTGCTTTCTTCTTCTCGAGAGATAAAAAGACTCACGCTTGTCTCCTCATACCAAAGCCGCACCCAGATCAAGCACTGGGATATCGGTCACCTGGCGTAACGCTGCCTGCATTGCGGTTGAGTCAACCGGTGCGCCATCACTGCGACTGGGATTGAAACAGACGAGATTAACTTGCAACGGATGCAAAACAGCGCAATTAATTTTACGCGATTTCAGGCGTTTAAGCGTTCTTGGATTGATAAAAAGGCGCGTACCATCTTCAACCGACAAAGTCAGATGATGGAAATGTTTATCCTTGAGAAGTTCATTGATAACTTTATCGGTAATGGCGCCGCGCAAAAATAAGTGCTGAGTATTATCGCTGATAAGTCCCGCGATTTCGGATGAATGCCCCAACAAAGTGGGCAAGACCAGCTTTTGAATCTGTGTTTGGCCATTCTGGTCTGCAAGACTGATGACCCGCGCGTTTGGCGACTGTTCAATAGCCTCGTTTAGCATGGCCTTTTGTTCTCGGTTCAATTCCGGAAGATTCAAAAGTTCCAGACTATGCGCAAGGTGTTCCGCCAGTTCGCTGGGAATGGCACTCGTTTCGCCACTGGTGGCAAGAATGATGTTTTGGGTGATACCCCCGCCAGCCTGCGACCGCCGGCTAAGCGCGCCATCGATAATGTAAAGACAATCTGGGGCAATTTCACGCAGGAGATTGTCGATTTGTAAGAGATCACTGGCTGAAGACGGCCCCGCCAGTTCAATATAACCATCGCTTATCGCCCGGCAAATGACGATTTCGCCAAAAGCGGTGCGCACACCACTTAATGCCAGCACGTCCAAAAGCGCGTCAGCGCGACGCATAGCATTTTCCGCGGTTGCCAGCAAAGTGTCAGCGTAAACATAAATGCGCGGTTTGGCACGCCCACTGACCACATCTTCGTCTTCACCATCGCGGCCGATAGACGTTAATGCCAACGGGCGCGCGATTCCCACATCACGCCAGGCAGCGATGATGTGGTTTAGGCAAGTTGTTTTTCCAGCATTTTTGCTGGTGCCAACAATCGCCAGTGTTTGCAGGTTTTTTAGCCCTGCCAGTTCCAGGAGTTCCGCCCCACTTGGCGGAACTCCATTGTTTCTTGTCCTAATGATTTAGTCCTTCTTTTTCCGGCGGCTGCGCAACAATCCTTCGGGTTCAAGCGTGGTTTGGTTGCCACTCAGAAGTCCAGAAACGCCGATTTGACCCTTGTTGCATTCCGCGCAATGGCAGTTGTCTTTGTAATCATCCGGCTCGGTATAGGTCGTAATCACGCCTTCAAAGTTGCGCAAAACAACATGTCGTGTACCTTGCGAGATGAGATACTGTGGCATGACTGGAATCTTGCCACCACCTCCGGGAGCGTCCACCACAAAAGTAGGCACACAATAACCGGAAGTATGGCCACGCAAGCCTTCGATAATCTCGATACCCTTGCTGACCGATGTGCGGAAGTGACTGATACCCAGCGACAGGTCGCACTGGTAAATATAGTAAGGGCGCACACGGATATACGCCAAAGCGTGAACCAGGTCGAGCATCGTATGCACACAGTCGTTTACGCCACGCAAAAGCACACTTTGGTTACCCAGCGGTATACCGGCATCTGCCAGCATGGCGCATGCCTTTTGGGCTTCTGGGGTGATTTCGTTGGGATGGTTGTAGTGTGTGTTGAGCCATAAGGGGTGATATTTCTTCAACATTGCCACCAGCTCTGGTGTGATGCGTTGGGGCATCACCACAGGTGTGCGCGTACCCAGGCGAATAATCTCAACATGGTCGATTTCGCGCAGTTTCTTGAGAATGTACTCTAATTTATCATCACTAATCAAAAGCGCGTCGCCACCCGAAAGCAAAACGTCGCGCACAGCGGGCGTTTCGCGGATGTAGTCGATACAGGCATCGATTTCCGCCAGGGTGCGGGCACCATCGCGCTGACCAGCCAGGCGGCGGCGCGTACAGTGGCGACAGTACATCGAACACATGTCCGTAATCAGGAAGAGCACGCGGTCAGGATAGCGGTGTGTCAGACCGGTTACAGGCGAGTCGCCATCTTCTTCCAGGGGGTCGACCAAATCTTCCGGACTTCTGTAAGCTTCAGCACCTACCGGCACAGATTGCGCGCGCACGGGGTCATGCGGGTCGTTGGGGTCAATAAGACTTAGATAATAAGGCGTGATTGCCATGCGGAAATTTTCCAAAGCTTTCTTAACGCCTTCTTCTTCTTCAGCGCTCAGGGGAATGTATTTCTTGAGTGTTTCCAGGTCAGAAATACGATTACCGACTTGCCAGTGCCAGCTGTTCCACTTCTCATCCGGCACATCGGGAAAAAGTTCCTGCCTTCGCGCTACGCCAGCTTTGTTTATGTATTTATCTTCTGCTTTCATTGCTTATCCTTCAAAGTCTTCATTAAAGATAGTTTTTCTCGAAAATTTTTCGCAAAGCTTCTGATTCACGGAGAATTTCGAGCGTCACCACATCATGATTCTTGGTATATCCGTTACCGATCATCATGGTAAGGTCCTTGCCCACGCCTTCAGCCCCAAGCGCGGCACGGGTGAAGCTGGTTGCCATGCTAAAGAAGTAAACCAATCCGCCATTGCGCACGGGGAGAATGGTGGACATTTCTGTGCCAGGAATGTTGACCACGTTGATAGCAACGTCGTATTCCTTGCCGTTGTTGGCTTCGAGTGCTTTTTCAAGCACTTCAACCGGGCTGGCAGCGTCCGCGGCAAAATACTTATGGACAAGTCCGTTATCCAGCAAAATGTCGCGGTATTTGTCATTACGGCTCATGCCTACAACGTTGCCAGCAGGACCAACACGTTTCATGGCTTCATAGCCACACAGCATACCGCTTTTACCACCTGCACCGAGAATGAGCACAGAGTCACCAGGTTTGACGATATTCGCGGTTTGGGCAGGCGCGCCAGCCACGTCCAGGGCTGCCAAAGCCAGGGCTTCGCTCATGTCATCGGGCAGCTTGGCATAGATACCGCTTTCAAAGAGAATGGCTTTACCTTTAATATCCACGCGGTCAATGTCGGGGTGAATTTCGATAATTTCATCAATGCGCAAGGGGGTCAGAGAGAGTGACACCAGGGTAGCGATACGGTCACCAACTTTAAGGTCGGTGTCAGCCTGCAGGGCAGAACCGATTTCAGCGATGGTGCCCATGAGCATACCACCCGAACCAGTAACTGGATTTTGCATCTTACCCCGTTCGTCAACGATATCAAGAATCATTTGCTTGACTTCTTCTTTATCCTTGTCAGCCGCGTTCCACAGTTGGGTAAAACTGGCTGAATCGATGTTCAGTGCGGTAACGTCGATGAGAATTTCATTGTCGTAAATTTCCATCGTGTTATCAATTTTTTGCGCTGCCTGGGGCAGCAAACCTTTTGGTTCGATGACGCGATGCGCGCCGTATTTATTGCCTAATGCCATTTTTCTCTCCATTCTTATTGTTTGCGTGCGGGCATGCCCAAAATCTCACGGGCTTCGTCTGGTGTCGCAATGTCGCGACCTAGTTCCCTGGCTAAGCGCACAACACGTTCAACAAACTGTCCGTTGCTTTCGCCATTCACACCACGGGTATACTGCAAATTGTCTTCAAAGCCAACGCGGATATGTCCACCCATAGCCAGTGCCATAAAAGTAAGGGGCAACTGGGTGCGACCCACGCCGGAAACAGTCCATGTCGCGCCTTCGGGCAGGGATTCAACCAGGAATAAGAGATCTCTTGGGGTTCCGGTCGCACCACCGTTCACACCCAAAACAATGTTGAAATGCAAGGGTGGATGGATATGCCCGCGGCGCACGAGACGCAGAGCCATATCGATGTGGCTTTTGTCAAAGCATTCCAGCTCAGGTTTGATGCCACGTTCAATCATGCGCGCGGAGAATTCTTTAATCATGTTTTCGGTATTGACAAAAATTTCATCACCGCCAAAGTTCAGCGTGCCACAATCCAGGCTGGCCATTTCGGGGTTCAACTCGGTGGGTTGCAAGCGTTCTTCAGCAGTCATGCCAGTCGCGCCACCAGTGCTGGGCTGAATGATAACATCCGGGCAAGCTTCCTGGATAGCGTCAATCAAAACACGGAAGCGTTCACGGTCCTGGGTGGGCGTGCCATCATCCCAGCGGGCATGCAGGTGAATGATCGCTGCGCCGGCATCGTAAGCTGATTTCGCTTCGCGCACGTACTCTTCCACAGTGTAAGGCACCATGGGGTTCATTTCCTGGGTCACTTCCGCGCCACTGATGGCGGCGGTAATGATAACTTTATTTGACATATTTTCTGTTTCCTCCGTTTAGTTAAAGCGTTGTTTATTTTTGGGAACGATGCAAACGCCTTCAGCCCTGCACACCAAAATGGGTTCTTCCAGGACTTCGGCAGCTGAATCGGAAATTTCGGGTTTGGGAGCGATGACTTTCCAGGCTTCAAAAACCATCTTGCGGGAAGTGTTGCCTTCGCTCTCAATCCAGCCTTTGGCTTCAATAAAGTCGCCGGCATAGACTGGGGCATTAAACTCAATGTTACTGTAGGCTCTAAAGAGACCCTCGTCACCATCGCGACGGATAAGCAGCTCAGTGGCAACGTCGCCAAAAAGCTTGAGCATGAAGGCGCCATCTACGAGACCACCGCCATAATGGGCGTTTTCGGCACCGATTCTAATTCTGATTGTTGATTCGATCATTTTCATCTCCTTTGCGGGCTTGTTGGTATTTAAGTAACAAGCGCTATGTGATTTTATAAGTTCACATAGCGCTCCATGTTCACACATGACAGTGGCACGTTCTTAGACCGGCACACCAAGGTCGAAGAGAGGACTCTCTTTTGACCCTTCGGCGACGGATAATTCGATTCTTCCCTCAGTCCTGAAGCACACAAAGTTTCTACGCGATCCGCCGCGCCTCTATTGAGTTTAAATTGTAAATTAACTCTTAACGAGTCGTTTACCATTATAGCCGTAAATCTATTTTTTAGTAAGGGTATTTCTGGAATTTTTCCCCACAAATTTTGTTCTTTTTAAGATATCCAGGCATAAAAAAGGTATTGAAGCTATAAAAAAGCGAGCAGGGTTTTTACCCTACTCGCAAAACTGACATTAAAGCAAGTGTTTCTATTTTATGGACGCCCTGTAAGACTTCACCAGGTCAGCGGAAAGATTAGCCAGTGCCAGGTCGGTGTTGAAGCCGCTCAACAAAGACAGACCCAACGGTAAATCATCTGCCATCACCATTGGCAAAGTCATTTGTGGCACCCCACTCAGCGGAGAGACACACAAGAGATAGGTCGATTGCAAGCGCGTTGCGTTAATTTCTTCCAGTGGCGCTGATCGCAAAGGTGCCACCGATGCGGCGGTAGGCATTACCAAAACCTCCCCATTGGCAAGCATATCACGCACATACCTGGAAATTTCATGCATCTTGACCAAACCTGCATTGTATTCCTGCAGTGTTATTGTTGAAGCCCATGCCAGGCGTTCCCGTGGACCACGCGAGAGAATCGGGCGATATTTGCGCACCCATCCACCATAACTACGCCAAACTTCATAGCCCTGAACTTGCTGAAAAACCTTAATCCAATTATCCAAACCATCTGGGCTAATCTCTCTTTCTTCAACTGAGGAGAGATTAGCACCGATATGGTCAATAGCTGGTTTCAGGTCTGCAAACACTTGGGGACTAATCGCATCAAAACAATCTTTTGCGATAATAAGTTTGCGTAATTTGACTGGTTCGGGATCTTCTCCCAGAATGACTTTGGAAACCTTCCTAAAAACTTCCGGGTCAGATGCCATATAGCCAAAGACATCCATGCTAGGGCAGTATTCTGCTTCTCCATCACTTGGAACACGGTCGTAGGTCGGTCGTACACCGAATACGCCGGTATAGCTGGCTGGTACGCGAACACTGCCAAGACAATCACTCCCCAATGCAAAATCAACTAAACCACCCGAAGTTGCCGCACCAGATCCACTTGATGAACCACCCGTAAAGCGTCGTGGGTCATGGGGATTAAGGGGTGAACCATAATTCCAGTTTTCGCCACTGATGCTAAAGCAAAGTTCATCACACACCGTTTTTCCGACTAAATCAGCGCCATTGTCAAGCAAGCGTTGAATCGTTGACGATGTGAAGTCATCTGGTTCGTGTGTGCGGAGCCAATCCGGATGACCATTTCCAAAAGTGCTGCCACGAATTTTGAAAACGTCTTTGGCTGCAAAAGTCAGACCGTTTAACTCGCCTGTGCCTGAGCCTTTCAAAGCGATGTGGTTTTCACGCACAAAGGCTTGAAGCGCGTCATACGGTGGCTCCGCATTTACTTCCAGTCGTTTGTTGTCGAGCATTTTATTGACTGTCATATCACTTATGAATAGAATTTATTCCTTTACTTGCTCTACTCTTATTCCGCAGCTTCAGGGCGGACATAGTCCGGATTCTCCGCGGTAAGCCTGAACAGTTCACGGTCAATTTCGTTTTCACTGTCTGCTACCAAAATCGCTGAGAAGATATCCGAGTCGACGTTCAAAATGGTGCGCAAGGCGCCCACGAACCAACCCACGCCAGCGAAGATCGCGATGCTTTCAATGGGAAGACCCAACTGCGGAACGATAATGGCCAGGGAAACCAGGTCAGCACCAGGAGCGACAGCATTCGCGAGAGACAACAAGGTTGCCATAAGCGCGATATAGAAATAATGACCAACGGTATATTGAGCAGCAGCGCCATAGATCTGGGCAATCGTAATCACCGTGAGTGCCATATGCATGGCCGCGCCATTACTGTTCAGGGGCATACCCATTGGCAGAACCAAATTGGTTACATAATCACTCACACCAATCTTTTCGCGCGTGTCTTTCATTGCGACAGGCAGACAAACCGCAGAACTGGTGGTAACGATAGCCAAAATTGATACTGGGGTTAATTTCTTAATCAGCTGGAACAGGTTTAATTTCGTCTTGACTGTTACAACGATGAGCCAGAGAATCATGAAAATCACAACGCCCAAGGCAAGCACACCCAGGTATTTAATCAGTGGCAAGATGACCTGCGCGCCCATCTGACCGATTGTTGATGCCAGGAGAACACCAATACCGATGGGGGCAACCGCCATCACGTAGTTGATGATCTTCATGATGATGTCGTTAAAGGTTCCGAGAGAATCGAGAAATGCTTCTTTTTTCTCTTTCTTGGGATACGCTGCCAGAGCAACACCGAAGAACAATGAGAAGGAAATGATTTGGATAATTACCCCTTTTGCCATTGCGTCAACGACGTTCGAGGGTATAAATCCAATGAGTGTTTGGACGATGTCGGTATCCGGCACTTCAATTGCCAGTTCTGCGGATGCAGGGACCACAATTCCAGCACCTGGCTTGAAGACAACCGCGATGAGGGCACCAAACAAAGCAGCCAACAGTGACGAAATAGCAAAGACAGCGATAGCTTTACCGCCAACACGTCCGAGATCTTTGGGATCCGGCGTGCCAACAGCTTCGATGATTTGCCCCATAATAAGAGGCACGACACACATTGAGACCAATCGCAGGAAGAGGTCACCAATAAATTTTACGGAGGCAACTTTTTCTTTGAAAATGAGCCCAGCCGCAATGCCAAGTACCGTGGCAAGGAGCATCTGTGCCGTAAAGTTGAATTTGAATTTGAACTTAGGTTTTTGTTTTTCCATTTTCGGTTCCTTTCTTTTGTTTTTTGTTTTTGCGAAAGAGAAACAAGTTTTGCCTCACTTTCGACTTTGAAACTAGATGGACGTTCAAATTGAGCCACTTCCGGGAGTGGGGAGGCCCCCGGAAGTTTGGTTTTGAATTAAGATTTCGTTCTCTTTGGCACTTTGTAATAATGGGAAAGCAAAGTGCCGATGGAACAGGATATTAAGGTGCTGTTAAACTTTATGCGACGCTAACTTGAGCATCACTTTTCTTTTCACGATAGATGAAAAGGGCGACAAGCAAACCAACAAACGCAAGGCCAGCAGCCAGATAAAAAGTGCCTTGAAGTGAATGCGTTTTATCTTGCAGGAAACCGCCGATAATAGGCGCAAGGATTGAGGCACTCACACCAATAGAATTGAAGGTACTAAACAATGTACCTGGGTTCGTTGATGGCGCGTTATCAGCAATAGCAGAAACGAGAATAGGCTCCAGCCCTAATTTCCCTGTCAGACCGTATAGGATCAATGACACAATTAGCAAGGGGAAATTTTTCAAAAGAACCGCGCCTAAGGTAGATATCACCGCAAAAAAGAGCAGGCCAATCATAAAAGGCTTGCGGGTTCTAAGGCGGTCAGAAAGATGCGCCCACAGTAACGCGCCGGGGATGGATGACCACGCAACCAAAGAACTGACGAAGCCCGTATTTTCCGGTGCGATGCCACGTTCAACTTGAAGATAGTAAGGCAGCCAGCTTTGGATAAAGAAAAAGCCAAAGAAGGAACAAAAGACGATGATGAAAATCGCAATAATATTACGTCGATCGCCTTTGTGCTCAACATGGGCTTCTTCTGCATTTTCAAAGTGATCAGCGGGTCGTTCCTGCTCGCTGGCTTTGTTCTTCCTAATCACAAACTGGAAGAGAAGGGCAATCAAAAACACTGGGATAGCAAAAATGTAAAAGTTATAGCGCCAGCCCAATTTGCTGGTGATAAAACCACCACCAATCAAACCCAGGGAAGTACCAAATGCCATACCGCTGTTGATAATCGCATTACCAACACCACGGTTTTTCTTGGGGACATTCAATGACGAAAGCGCATACTGTGGTCCATAATACGTTCCCTGGCCGATTCCAACCAAAATTCGCATGATTAGAAGGATTGTAAATGAGGCAGCAATGCCCGTTAGTCCAGTGAAGATACCATAAAAGACGAAGCCAAAGACTAGAACGACTTTAAGACCAATTTTGTCAGCAATAATACCAGAGGGGATTTGCGACAATGTATATGCTAAATAAAACAAGGTGTTTAAAAGACCCAGCTGAACACCGGTTAACTTGAACTCATCGCCAATTTCGACCATCGACGCGCTTAAAATGTTGCGCGTGGCGTACATGAACACCCAACCAAGGAAGAAGATCAAGGCCAATTGAAGCCAATATGGGAACTTGGATTTCTTGGTTTCAGCGTTTATTGTGGTTTTTTCCATTTTTCAATCTCCTTATACTCTTTCGTATAGTGAAGCTAATCATTAACATTAACAACTATGTTTTGAAAAGGTTATGCAAATTTAACCATAGGCTACTCCAGTTATTCCTTTATAAAGCTGAATTGATTGATTTTTCGCTAAAAACGTTCTCAGCGAGTATTCTCTTAAGGGCCAATTTTACACCCATTAAGGTGTCATAGCCGGAACTTGCACCAATTTCGGTAATTCTCGATAAACTAAGTCGCAAATGTTGAATTTTACGATATTGAATTGCCTTATTAAAGCGCTTAAAACTTTCACCGATATAGCCCAGACCAAGCATTTTCAGATAGTTGGCGCTAACCAAAGTCGTTTTTTTAAGCACTTCCTTCGAATAAAGCAATTCACTGGAAATGGGCAAATCAAACAACATAAAAGTCATCAAATATCCCAGGAGAATGTCATCTCCACTGGGTGTCAATCCCTTTCCGCGCCCGATGAGAAAATTAACTATTGCTTCAAACTCATCCTGGGACAAAAAAGGAGCCGTCAGTGCGTCCAAATACTTTTGGGTATAGGCATCAATAACTAAACCAGTATTCTCTTCAATAGAAAACTCATCCAAAGTCTTGATAATTGTTCTAATCAAAGTTGCATCTGCTTGCACAGGAATAATCTTTAGGTCAACATTCGTCAGCCTTGAAAGCTTAATCTCAAACACGCCGCCGAGACTAGTGTAAATCGTTAAGCGGTCTTCCTTTCGGATTGCACGATCGCCAATCAGGACATACATGCGAAGATTTTCAAAATCAAGTTCGGGCAAGGTTATTCCAAAGCTTGAACAGTCCAAACGTGAACTGGCCACATTGAGCAGGTCTTCCTCAAAAGCAATATTAAAGCTGTGGTCAAACAGACTATCTATCTGACCACTAGCTTTTGAGAAAGGGATCTGGACTAATCCTGAACTGATTAGTCCAGATTTCAACTCTTGAGTCATTAAGCTTCGATGCCTAATTTCTTGGCGTAAGCCACAATGGCTTTTTCAAAACAGGCCACAGGTGCTTCAGCAGTACCGGCACCAATTTGGCCAAGACCAGCGATGCGGTGAGCAATACCGGTGTTGATTAAGGGTGCGATACCAGTAGCGACAACCTTTCGGGCGTCGATGCCACAAGGCGCGCCCTTGAAGTTCCAGTTGGGAATAGGCCAGTTGGGATTGTTGGTTATGAAGATTTCATTTTGGCGGTCGGTAATTGCCAGGGCGTCATCATAACCGCCACCAGAACCGACAAAGCGTGTTACTGCAGGTGCAGCGACTGTAACAATCGCGCCAACGCCAACTGTTTCGGTGATGGCTGAGTCGCCGATGTCGGGGTTGCCGTCTTCTTCCGTGTAACCCGTGAAATAAAGTCCTCTGGGTTTGTTGACAGGTGCGGTAAACCATTCGTCGCCCATTCCAGCGATGCGGATACCAAAATTCTTACCGTTGCGGGTCATCGTGGTAACCACAGTACCTTCTTGAATCTTGCGCGCGTAGTCAACAATCGCTTTACTGGTTGCCATCATGACGTTGAGGAAGAACTGGTCGGTATCAGCCAGGAACTTGATAACACGTTGTTTTTCGTTATTATCCATATCCAGCGTGGTGATAAGCGGAACCAATTCTTTTAGGATGAGCAATGAGCCGGCAATGTTGCGCTGATGGAATTCATCACCCATGGCGATAGCCTTCGAGACGATCACATTGAGGTTGATACCATCTTCAGTTTGCTTGAGTGCTTTGGCAATGGTTGGGCCAAGGCTGTCAGCCATCCAATGCAGGCGGTCAACAACTTCTTCGCTGAAGGCGCCAAATCGCAGAACCTTACCAATGCCTTCGTTCATCGTACAGTAAGCAACCGTATCATCAAGTTTGTTGCGCACAACCAAAACCGCCATATTTCCTGAGGTAATACCACCCATCGGGCCTACAGCGTGAACATGATGGCAGGGCACAAATTGCACTTCGCCAGCCTCAAGCATACGTCGGGCGTCTGCTTCGTTGTCAGCCCAGCCTTCAAAGAGAGCCGCGCCAACACAGGAGCCTTGCATTGGACCAGTCATTTCGTGGTATTCAATAGGTGGGCCAGCATGCAACAAGGTTTTCGTATTCAAGATGGGGATGACCGATTTCGCAGGAACAACGTCCACCAGGAAAGGTTGTGCTTCAAGCATGCGGTCAACGACCTTCTGGTTGGCTTCATCGATACTTTCAATTTTTGCCAGTGCGTTGAGGATGCGGATGAGCTTCTTGTTGCCACCAGCGATGGGTTTCCAGTTATATTGAATGGATTCACCACCGAATTTTCCGATAGATTCATTGAAGCTTTCCAAACCGATGTTGATAACACGTGGTTTAGTGGTCAGCAATTCCATAACGGCTTCGCTGGGTTTGGGAAGTTCAATCTTGCTTACGGGAACTTCTTTGACAGCTTTTTCAATTTCTTTGAATGCAATTCCCTTGAATTTCAATGCCAGGCGCACTGCTTTGGCGTTGCTGTCTTCAATCAAAGCACCAGCTTGCTTGAGTGTGGCGATGGTAGCATCGTAATTTTGGGGATCCTGGCGGGTGCCGGTAACGGATGCGATGACATGCAGCTGGCGATTTTCGCCTTTTGCTTTATCGAGTACTTCTTTGATAGCGGGTGCCAGGGCGCCAGCCATATCAGCATGCGAGCCATAGCCTAAAACAATGTCCAAAAGGATGACACCTGTATCGGCTTCAGCGCCGGCTTTTTTGATGGCTTCAATGCGGGTTGCGGGGTCAATCATGGGATGGGGTCGACCCTGGGTGTACATGTCATCACCATAGTCAACAACCTGATAACCATGAGCATTCAAAACATAACCTTCTTCGTGGATAATCTCGCCCAAGCCTAAGGCTTCAGAGATAAGCATGGCTGCTTCACTGCCCAGGGTACCACCGGAGTAAAGTCCCTTAACGGTCGCGTTTTCGGGGAGAATTTCTTCCACATGGTTGTCGAGAGCTTCAATGTAGTCAGCTTTCACTTCTTTGCCATTCGCCAGGTCAACAGCGATACGGGCAGCTTCTTCGAGCGTATGGGCTAAGTAAACGTTTTGTTCGTGATACTCAGGTCGTTCGCCGATGAAAACTGCGACAACAGGTTTAGAAAGGTTGTGTAGCAAATTGACGATTTCATTGCGGACACTCGGAGCGGGTGGTTTTGAGATTAATACGATTACGTCGGTCGGTGCATGGTTTTCAAGCGCAACCAAGGCGTCTTTTACAGTGATAGCGCCAACCGCTTCGCTCAAGTCGCGTCCGCCAGTACCAATGGCATGTACAACACCACCGCCAAGTCGGTCAATGATGCTGGACACTTCCTGAATACCCGTTCCAGACGCGCCAACAATGCCGATATTGCCTGGTTTGACCACGTTGGTAAAGGCCATTGGAATGCCTGAGATGATGCCAGTGCCACAATCGGGACCCATCATCAACAGACCATTTTCGTGGGCGTAGGTTTTCAGTCGAAGTTCATCTTCCTGGCTGACATTGTCGGTGAAAGAAAAGACATGTAATCCTGCTTCCAGGGTCTTCATCATTTCATCTGCGGCGTATTCACCGGGGATGGAGAACAATGCCAAATTAGCATCGGGTAAATGTTCAAGCGCGCTTTCCAAACTGGTGGCATAGGAGACACCCTTCTTCTCGCGTTTGACACTTAAATCGGAAAGAAAATGGTCAACTGTTTCCAATGCGGTTTCAATAACGCTTTCATCAACTGCATCAATGACAATAACCATGTCCGCAGGGGATGCTTCATTAGCTTCCTCGGTCAGAAGCCCAGAGTTTCGAAAAATGTCCTTATTGGCATCAGTACCCATCATCACGGCACTTTTAATGACACCTTCCAAGGCGTTGACTTCATTTGTGAGCAACATTAGATTGATTGAATCTTGATAATTGTTTTTGCGGATGATCGTTTTTAGCATTTTTCTCCTTTTCGAACTAATTTAAATTGTTTGAACTTGATACGACTGAAAAACAAGTACAGAACGCACCGGTTACAATCGTAAATTTAAGTTTATCAGGGTATTATTCATCTGTCATTAGCAGTTTTGGGGAAATTGTAAAGTATAATTTATCTATCAAGGATAAAAGGTGTGCCATGCAAGAAACAACAATGACACTAAACAATTTACTGGCTTGTAAAAGCTTAAGATATGCCCGCATTATCGTCCTGCCAAAGGATTTAAACGTTCCCGTTACGGGGATAAATATTATTGAAGCGACTGATATTGAAAAATGGGCAAAAAAGGGCATGGTCCTTTTAACCAGCTATTATGCTTTGCAAGACCTTGACCACGCTGGCCTAAATGAGTTTTTCCTAAAACTTCAATCTATCGGCATTACTTGTTTAATCGTCAAAATAAACCGCCTGTTAAAAGAAGTTCCACAGGTCTTCATTGAACTTTGTAAAGCACTTGATATTCTCCTGATTGAAATACCCGAAACAACAAAGTATGAAGAAATTATGGTTGAAGTGCTTAGCTTTATCCTATCCAGGCGCGAACAACGCCTTCAGCTTTATTACCACCTGTCAGAAATCAGTACCAGAATGGCAATTGAGATGTTAAGCATGCGCGAGATTCTGTCTGAGTTCAAAAAAATGTTGCTTTTTGACTTAAGCATTCAAAATCCAGCCGGTGAACTTAGGGTGAGTACTAATCCCGCACTGGCAAATTTCGAATGTTTTGAAGAACTCCCCATGGAGCATTCCGAATACATGACCGTTGAATACAAGCGTTTTCGTTACAGATGCTCTAAGAACCAAAATGAGCCTGAAACAAGCTTCGTACACGTTGATTTGGCACCAGTCGGGGGAGATCGTTATGCGCTCATTGTTCATGAGGAACCTGATCGCCGTCTGGACATAAACGACATTATCATCGTTGAAAATCTTATCCGCAATGTACAACTTGAACTCCTGCGCGAATACAGCGGAAAACAACTCAAGCTTCTGAACAAAAATGCCTTGGTGGGAGACATCTTGAGAGGGGTCATAAAATCACAAGATGAACTGAACACCATTTACCAGCAACTCGAACTTGACCCAAACGATATCGTGCGGGTGATGATTATCGATTATTACCCTGAAGTTCAAAGTGAAAACCTGGACCTGTTTAACTTGCGCACCAAGATACGCACCAGCATTCAAAACAAACAAACAGGCACGGTCTATTTTATCGCTTCAAGTTACGACCAATTCATCATACCCCAGGCAACGATGGGACAAAACATGACTGCGGCTGATTTCCAGACTTTGGTGGCACAACATATCCACGACTACCCGGAATATATGCGTTTGCGTTTTCATGGAGGCATCAGCAGTTTTCATCAGCTAAAAGAACTCCCCTTGGCGGATTTGCAGTCAAAAGCCATTTCCCGATTTATCTCCAACAACTATCCCAACAATTACATTGAAGAATATGATAATTTAGGCATATTCAAACTCTTTATAGGTGAAGATGACACGAAACTGAACGAGCACATTCACCCAGAGCTTAAGAACCTTTATGAAAATCACCCTGATCTTTATGAAACCTTGTATGTTTATTTAAGCACTGGTTCAAGCTTCGCGCGGACTGCTGAAGAACTGTACCTGCACCCCAAAACGGTTAAATACCGCATTGAAAAAATCAAAACACTCCTGAGTCTGGATATGGAAAACCTTCACGACTTATCCATCTTGTTTACTTCGATAGAGATTCTGAACTTCCAGGCAGGTATAAGTACTTTAAACGCCTAAAACAACCCTAACCGCTATTCGTTTGCTAACTTTAGAGCGATTTATCTATGCGCAATGCGTGGAGACGGTGCGTTTTTCACCAAAAGAGCCAGATTATTTTGTTTCCGAATCTTGCTTGCCGTAAGTTTTGAACTTTTCAATAACCACGTTCATTTGTTCAGAATTTAATATTTTTGCTTCGCCGATTGATTTGGCTTGAATATATATCTGCGCGACAAGTTCCAGGGCTTCAGCGGTATCAAAAGCTTCATCCAAACTCGCACCCAAAGTAATCAGCCCGTGATTCTCAAGCAAGCAAGCTTTGTAATTCCCCAAAACCGACAATATATTATCCGATAATGCTTGTGTTCCAAACGTGGCATACGGTGCCAAAGGCACCTTGTCACCACTGAAAGCCAGCAGGTAATGCACCGCGGGCAACTCAATGCCCATGCACGCAATCGTCGTGGCATGCACCTGGTGGCTGTGTAAAATAGCGTCAACGTCCGGGCGCGCGTGGTAAATCGCCAGGTGGAATTTGGTCTCACTGGATGGTTTCAGAACGCCATCAACGCGTTCCCCATCAGGGCGCAAAACAACCACATCCTGCGCCCGCATGCTTTGATAAGGCACGCCACTGGGCTTGATGGCAATCAAGTTTTCCTTGCGGTTGAAAATGCTCAGATTTCCGCCTGTGCCTGTGGTCAGGCGCGCGTCAATCATACGCTTGCCAGTTTCAACGATTTTTTCTCTTTCTTTCTCTAAAATCATAGCGCGCCTGAATCCTGTTATCTAAAAAAGCCTAAAAAAGCGACTCGTGTGGGTGCTTCTCGTCAAGTTTGGCAAGCAAAAACGATGCCGCGAAACCAGCCAGTGCCAAAAGCACGCAGATGATAATTGATTTTGGCTCGTTGATAGTAGCCAATTGCGGGAATTTATCCAGGGGAAAAGCATCCGCGCCAATCATCACACCTTTCGTCTCACTGACGATGGGCACGATCGCCAACGTCGAGCCAAAGACCACACCCAGGATAATGTGATAAAGCAAAGCGTAATGCTTTTTGAAAAGCCAGCTAATCAGCTTGGCTAACGCGAAGATGACCGCGACCAGACCAAGCAGCATCGGGATAATCACACCGAAATTGAGCGTTTTCACACCCGCGGCCATCGGTTGATACAAGCCCATATACATCAGGAAGTTACTCGGACTCAAACCCGGCACAATCAGACCCAGCCCGGTCAACGCGCCACACATCATCCAAATCCAAAAGTTTTGGGGCATGCTGATGTCCAAATTGCTTTGCATCCAGCGCAAGGCATAAAAAAGCACACCCGCGATGACCAGCATCATGATGATATGCCACGCTTTGCGACCTTCTTTGCCAGCAGTGCGCAAAATGGATGGGTAAGTGCCCACAATAAAGCCAATAATCAGCCAGGTGAACATCACCGCGTTGAGTTCGTAAGCCTTGTCGATCGCCGCGGAAAAAGCGACCACGCCAACCACCCCACCAATACCAACCGGGATAAAGAAAAGCAGATTGCGCAAGAAGTTTTGGCGGATATCAGCCAGCCACTTGAGCAGGGGTTCGTAAATGCCAAAGACCACCATCATCACCCCGCCAGAAAGTCCAGGGGTAATCGCGCCAACGCCGGAGATAAAGCCTTTCAACAGGCGAACAAGCCAGGCGATAGGCGTATCTTTTTTGGCTTGCGGATTGTCGTTTTTCTTGCTATCGAGTTCTTGGGTCATGGGTCCATCCTAATCATTTTTATATGGTTTCATTCTACAACAAAATTAAAATATATGTTTCATTGTTTAAATGCGTAACTAAAACGTATTTTGATGTGTTTCTAAGATTAAGCCAATAGACTGGTGATAAGTGAAAGAAGGTTAGTTATGAATCGCATAGAAAATGTTGGTTTAGAAGTTTTTGAAAATGTCCCAAGCAATGATTGCGACCTGACCGGTCGCTTTACACCCGCTAATGTCTTTAAAAAGCTGACTGAATTAGCCGGCATCAATGCCATTCAACTCGGTTTTGGCTTTGATGACATGCTTGCCCATGACCTTTACTGGGTGCTCTCGCGCATGAAGGTGAAATTCCTACGCCGGCCAAATGCCGGAGAACTACTCCAGTGGCGAACCTGGCCAAAAACAATCCAACAAAAACTCTTTTACGTCCGTGATTTTAAAGTCCTCGACGAAAACCAGCAAACCGTTATGCTTGCCAGTTCAGCCTGGCTGGTGATTCACGCCACCAAACGCCGATTACTGCCACCCAACCGTTTGCCTGGGCTGGACTTGCCATCCCTTGAGCATCTTGTAGCCCTTGATGAAAGCCTGGAAAAATTACAGATTGACGATACGTCCGAAGCTTTTACCATGACTGCGCGCTACTCGTATATCGATATGCTGGGTCATATGAACAACGCCCGTTATGTTGAAGCGATTACCAATGCCGTGCCCTTTGACTTGATGACAAAGCGCGAACTGGACTGGATTCAGGTCAATTACGACAAGGAAGTGCGCCCACAGGAGCGCTTGTCAATCCGCGTTGCTGAGTTGTCTGAAGATTTGTACGGTGTGGAAGGTTTCAATCTTGATTCCGAACAACAGGCATTCACCGCCCAACTAAAGTTTTTGCCGGAATAAAAACACTTTCTCCCGCAAAAAGACCGCTTTAAGACCAGGCAAACCAAATAATCCACCCAAAGGCTTAGCTGAATTAGTCCTTTATGCCGATGTCTGAAAACGCGTAAAAATCTATACTGGGGGTGTAAAAGGAGATAAGACATGATACCGACATTAATCATCACCACCATCATCGCTGTTTTGGGCACCCTGAGCCCCCTGCTGGTTTCAGACGACATGCACGAAATCGTGGAACTATAGCTTAATAATTATCAACCACAAACGTTTTCTTGATTCTTCAAGGGTCACTTTGCAAAAAAAAGCGGGAAAACACAAAATTTCCCCTTGCATAAATTAAAACAATGGTAAAATGATTTACCTTGGGGCTGTGGCGGAATAGGCAGACGCAAAGGACTTAAAATCCTTCGATGGTGACATCGTGTGGGTTCGACCCCCACCGGCCCTACTCAAAAACGAAGATGCGAACTCTATTTGCAAAACATGCATAGTGTCGCTATTCATAGATTTTAAGACAGTCAATTGGCTGTCTTTTTGTTAAGGTTTCTGCTCATTGACCCCACAATGTGGGCGGAATAGAAAATGCTCATTATGCGAGAGTAAAGCAACGATCTATTCAGAGAAAAAAAGCATAAGAGCTTTAATAGAGATTCAAATCGGTATCATGGGTACTAAGCAACAAATACACGATTAGAGACCCTGTTCTATTTTTCAGTTTCTATGGATCGATACACACGAACACTGCGAGGGCGCAAGACAATTTGCGGTTTAGATTTGGACAATTGCCTCTCACAATCAAAAAAATCCTGGAAAACCTGGTTTTTTTTCAATTGAACCTCAGCAGCTTGCTCCTCATCTGTTGAGTTAATTAAGAAAAGCAGATGGGCCTCCTCATACTTTTGAACTACAGAGATGATTTTCGGGTTATTCAGTGGAACGGTTGGATTAATATTGAGACATAGAAGAATTTCGGTTAGTTTCTCGTGCAAACTGTTTGCATTGCAAAGATGAAAATTTGGCCTCATATCTGCGCCGAGAAAGTTGTTACCGTCTAGGGTGATACAAATCAATGTTCCACCTTCAGCCAGATATGTCAAGAGCTCACTGGAAAGATGTCCTGAAACAACCACAATAAGAATAGGCGTTTCGATGACAGAAATCTTGTGAACTTCAGGATCAACGAGAGCTGGGGTAATATTTTTTCTCAGGAGAAAATCAAAAGTATCCTCAAATATCTTATATGCCCGGGCACCTGATGAACTTGCCAACAAACTAGGTGTTTCATTCAGATAGTAAGCTTCACGAGCATGGTCATGATTAAACAATAAAGCCAGGTTTACTACTGGACGATAATCCAAAAAGTTTGGATGGGCGCGGATAAGTTTAACCACGTCAAAAACTGGATTGGCATATTCTGTTATTTCCCCCATGCCATTGATCGGAGAATCGATCCAGTTATCGCGATCTGCCAACATGTAAAAGTTCATACCTTTCAACCCATATGCCAGACAGGTAAAGTAAAGATAGCGATAATCGTCGACAGAAAAACTATGCGACTGGTTTGGCTGGCCTTCAAAACTCCAAATTCCAGTCATCATTTCAGGCGACCAGGGAATCTTATTGATCAGGCGAGAATAGGTCACCGCCATAACCATTCTTGTAAAAAAAGACCAACGCATTGGAAGCTCAGGGTAGTAGTCAAACCCTCCCAGTCCAGAAGCTTGCTCAAGCAATGCCCAGTTATTAGGAGTAGAAAGTTGAGGGTGTAGATTAAAATTAATCGTAAATGGTATCTTTTCGATCCCATTTTTACGATGAAGAAGTCCAATACGATTGACGTGCTCTGCTAAAGACCACTCTTTAAACAAAGTCCAATCCCTCAATAACGCAGCAGGACTTGACTCTGTAACGGTTCTGGGAGCCTTCAGATCTGAAACTGATTTCGTCTCTAATCCATAAACTTGTTTAAGTTCGTCTATGCTTGAATATTTTTCTTCAAGCCATTTTTTAAAAACACCATGTGGGCCAGTGATCACAGGATTATAGTCCGACTCTAAGAAACGATCATGGAAAGTGTAGCAAGGCTCATTGTCAAGTTGCATTAGAACAATCGGGCCTGATGGGTATATAAATGGACGAACGAAATCATCTACAGCTTTTAGCCAACGAGTTAATGCTTCCCAATAATCCTGATGGAATAATGAAGGAATAGGAGAGTTAAAAGGTGGGTTGTATCCTAAAACGACATTACCGTCTGCATCAAGAACCTGAAGCGATTTGCGTTCCACTAGCCAATCAGGGTATCCACCGTTAGTTTCTTCTGCACAAATCCATGGGCCTGGTTTTAAAATAACGTAAACACCTTTTTCCTGGCAAATTTCAAGAAAAGCTTTGAGGTTCAAGCGAGGGTCTGTTGTCCCTTTAAAATCGAAGATTCCTTCGATTTTTTCAAAACGTCTCCAACTGAGATAGGTTGATATCATAGGCAGTCCAAGCACTTTTATCGCTTCAACGCTTCTTTCCCAGACGGATGTATCCATACGGAAAAAGTGAACTTCTCCAGCCAAGAGTGGAATCTTTTGGTCTCGTAAATTTAATTGATATCCATCAATCATATCAGTTGAAAAAAGGTTCTTGAAAGGCATTTTTAGTCTCCTTGACAGTTAGTATCCAGTGCGCATACCCTTTAGAAGGTATTTCTGGAATAGAAGGGCAATAACGAATGTTGGTAAGGTCAAGTATATTCCACCAGCCATCAATGCACCCCAGTAAATCTTATAACCAGTTTGCATTTGTAATAATCCAACGGTAAGTGGCATGGCTTCTGTAACTGTAGAAAAACTCATTCCAAATAGCAAGTCAACCCAGCCAGTGATGAAACTGAAGAGCGAAACGGTAAAAATAGCCGGCGCCGCAAGGGGAATCGTAATTTTCCAGAACACGCCAAAAGGTGTTAACCCATCCATTTCAGCGGCTTCTTCTATTTCCTTGGGCAGGGAGTCAAAAAAAGGTTTTAGCATCCAAATTACAAAAGGAAGATTTAGAACTGTGATTCCAGCAATGATGCTATCAAGATGATTTAACCGACCTAGCTTATCCATAAGCGTAAAAAGCGGAACAACTAAGGAAGATGGCGTAATCATTCGTGTAATCAGAAGGGCTGCCAAGAACCATTTACTGCCACGGAAGGGGTACCTCGAAAAACCATATGCCGCCAGACCTCCAACGACCAAGCTGATGAGTACAACACCTAATGTGATTAGCAGGCTGTTTCTTGTAAGAATACCAAAATTGAACTGGGTAAAGAGATCGAGATAATTTTTTAATGTTGGATTCTGTGTAAACCAAACAGGGGGCGCTGTGATAATTTCTCTCTCAGATTTAAAGGAACTAGTGAGCATCCAATAGACAGGGAAAAAAGCAAAAACAGCTGTTGCAATTAGCAAAATATAGATAATCAATTTTGTGCGGAATGATAGCCTCATTTTTTCCTCCGAATGAGTAGCAGTCCACCACCAAGCAGGAACGAAATAAGGATTGCGATCACCGCCAATGCTGATGCTTGGCCAAAACGAAGGTGGCTAAAGGCTGTTTTCCAAACAAGCAGAGGGAATACTTCAGTCGCTTGAGCCGGTCCCCCACCTGTTGTCATAAATACGATGTCGAACACTTTTGTAAAGGCATCAACTGCCCTGAAAGCGGTGGTAACCGTAATAATTGGCCAAATTGAAGGTAAAGTAAGATAGAAAAATTCCTGTAACCAAGTAGCACCATCTATTCGGGCAGCTTCAAACTGAGATGGATCAATTGAAAGAATAGCCGACAAAAACAAGAAAAAAACCATTGGTGTCATTTTCCAGGCATCGGCAACTGCGACAGATAGCAGGGGGTATTCTGAAAACCAAGCAATTTTGCTTGAAAGGATTTGGTTTATTGGACCGAATTGTGGCTGGAGCATGATTTTCCAGGCTAATGCAGCGCAGACAGCAGGTGTAGCAAAAGGTAAAATAATAAATCCATTAACTAATGAATACAAAAACCGGTCGAATTTGCTTTTGCCCTCAAGTATCAATTTTGTCATCAGAGCCGCCAATAATAAGGCTGATACTACTTCCAAACCAACACTTAGGACAGTAAATTGCAAAGTAATCCAGAGTGAATGACGAACAATATCTGATTTGAAAGCCCATGAGTAATTGCCAAAACCGACAAATGTCGCGTCAAGAGACCGGAGTGGTGAATAATCAAAAAAACTCATTCTGATTAGGTAAAAGACAGGGTATATCAGGAATGAACCAACAATAATCATGGCAGGTAAGGTCAACAAAAAACCTGCTCGGGTTTTTGACTTTGATCGTTTTGACATTTCTTAGACCTGTTGCAATGAGGCTGCCCGGTTTCTATAAAGAGCAGCCTCAAAATTTAGATGGTGATAGGTAAATTTACTCAATAGCTTTCCGATTGGGGAATTTAACTTGCTCAAGCCACTTGGCAGCTTCCGCGGGCGTCATTTCATTATTCAGCACTTTCCAAATTGCTTCGGTAATACCACTGTCAAGTTCGCTTGGCCAACTAGTATGCTGGTAAGTAAGGTATGGAACGGTCTTTTCATACATTTCTATACCAACCAATGCTTTACGCACTTCAGGATCCTCAATCAGATCTTGGCGTACTGGCATATTACCGGTAGCAGCAAGCATTTCTTTTTGATAGGTCTTTCCTAACATCCAAGCGATGAATTTTCCTCCTGCGTCAGGGCTTGGGGCAGCCTGAGGAACAACGGCAACCATAGCTCCAAGATGAGCACCAGGTTGAACATCACCGGTTACAGGAGCCATTCCAATGGTGTCAGGCATTTCTTTTTGGAACTCTGACCAGGCGTAGAACCAGTTCTGGTACATAAAAGCTTTACCCTGGAGCATCTGTGCATCGCAATCAAAGAATGACATTGTCTCCCATCCTGTGGGATTGTATTCTGTCATTCGAGTGAGAGCCTCTAATGCGCGGATAAACTCAGGAGTGTCGAGTGTGAGTTTGCCGGTCTCAAGATCGCCAAAATTTGAATTCATGCCATACATGTAATAGGTCATATCAAGAAAGACGCTCCAATCAACACCACCCAAGCAGAAGCCTGCCATGTCTGGTTGACGATTGAAGAATTCCGCAACGTCCCTAAGTTCGTCATAATTGGTTGGAACCTTAAGGTCATAACCAAATTTTTCTTTGAAAGCAGCCTGCTCCTGTGGATCTTCAAGTAAATCTTTACGATAGAACAACATTGGGAAGTTATAGTACTGAGGAACACCAAAAAGGGATCCATCCTCAAGTGTAAAATAATCCGCATGCATCAATTGAGCTTTGTCATCAGCAGAGAGATATTGATCCAAGGGTGTCAGGTGAGCTTTCTGTGATACCCATACCAAGTCATCACCACCGCCAATCATGACTACATCATAAATACCAGAATCCTGAAGCAGCTCACGTACCTTACGTTCCCCCCAAAGGGACCTTGAGACCTGTTCAATGGAAGCAGTAATGCCAGTTTCTTTTTCAAAAGCGGCAGCGCTCGCAATCAGTGAATCGGTTTCCGGCCCAGAAACTGCAAGCACACGCACCACATTGCTTTCGGTTTTTGGCGCTTCAGCTAACTCTTGAGGTGTAGACGCAGTTTCTGGCGTACAGGCGGCAAAAACAAATATCGCCACCATAAGCAAAACAATAATTTTGTTGAACTTTTTATGCATTTCTTTCTCCTTTTATAGTCTTCGGTTCCTTCAATTTTGTATGAAACCGTGGTATTATTTTAGTACTTATTTTAATACTAAAAATATATTCTGTCAACAGATTTAAGTCGAGGAATAAGATATGTTAGTCAATGAATCCACAATTAATAAGAATAACTCATGGAAAGATGATTTTGTTAAAGATCTTCTTCACCAAATGACTCTTTCTGAAAAAATTGGGCAAATGGTCCAAGTTGATTCTAGCTGGAATGGGCAAATTAAAGATGCGCTGGTAGCTGGAAAAATAGGTTCGATCTTAACCATCAAAAATCCAAAGCTGATTGATGAATATCAAAATATCGCAAGGAAAGAGAGTAGACTTGGTATACCGTTGTTAATAGGCAATGATGTCATCCATGGTTACAAGCAAATATTTCCGATACCTATTGCTTTAGCTTCCTCATGGAACCTTGAACTCATCACCGAGATCGCTAAATTTAGTGCTTATGAAGCCGCTCAGAATTTAACTAACTGGATTTTTGGTCCGATGGTAGATATATCAAGAGATCCACGATGGGGTCGCATAGCAGAGAGTTGTGGAGAGGATGTATTTTTAAGTTCAGAAATCGCTTCAGCCTGGGTGAACGGCTTTCAGTCGGGCTTCCCAAAAGTTGCTGCATGCGTAAAGCATTTTGCTGGTTATGGAGCTGTTGAGGCAGGTAGAGATTACAATACTGTTGACCTATCTGAACGAAGATTGCGCGAAGTTTATTTGCCTCCGTTCAAGGCAGCGCTCGAAGCAGGAGTGCAGACCTTTATGACTTCATTTACTGATGTTAATGGTATTCCAGCGACGATAAATCCTCTTTTAATCAAAAAGATATTGCGTGAAGAATGGGCTTTTGACGGTGTTTTGGTGTCAGATTATGATTCAATCGGCGAACTTGTACACCATGGGGTAGCCGCGAATCTGCGAGAAGCCGCAAAACTTAGTGCTTTGGCTGGTGTAGACATAGATATGATGAGTGATGCATATTACTTTCACTTACAAGAACTAGTTGAAATGAATGAAGTACCTGAGAAATACATTGACCAATCGGTTAGACGCATTCTCGCTCTTAAGCAAGACCTTGGTTTATTTAAACATGTAGATAATCATTTCTTTGCTTCGTCATGGAAGACAGAAAACCAAAAAACAGATGAATTACTCCTAAAAGCAGCAAGGGAGAGCATTATTCTTTTAAAGAACGATGGTGATTTGCTCCCGCTTAAAAGTAACATACAGAAAATTGCTCTCATTGGCCCATTTGCTGACAATCGTGAAGACTTACTGGGATCCTGGAATTTTGATGGAGACCCTGAAGATGTCGAAATGCTGAAAGAAGCTCTCAATAAGGAATTTAACTCATCTACCCAAATTATCTGGAACCGGGGAACAGATGTATTAGGAAAAGTCGACAATCTAAGCCAAGCTGTGGATGTGGCTTCACGTTGCGATTTGGTAATATTAGCTGTAGGCGAACCAGCAAGCTTTTCTGGTGAAGCTCATAGCAGAACTGTTCTCAATTTACCAGGACTTCAGATGAAACTGTGTGAGGAAATTTTAGCACTAGGTATTCCAGTCGTCTTAGTAGTTTTTTCTGGAAGACCACTTTGTCTTTCTGTTTTTTATGAACAAGCTCCTGTTGTGCTTTATGCATGGCAGGGCGGTAAGATGGCAGCGCAAGCATTGGCTGAAACTTTAACTGGTAAAAGCAACCCTTCTTCGAAACTGCCGGTATCCATCCCCAAATCCACAGGACAAATTCCAGTTTATTATGCGCAGAAGAGAACAGGAAGACCCGCTTACCTTGAAGGAACGCTTCAGTTTAATGAAGCCCACAAATCGATTTACATTGATGAAAGTAATGAACCTGCGTTCCCCTTTGGATTTGGTCTAAACTTCAGCAAGTTTGAGCTGACACAACTCGAATTGAAGGAAACTTCGCTTTCCGATGATGGGGTACTGGAATTCAGCCTGAAAATAAAAAATTCCAGCAAAGTAGCAGGAAAAGAAATTATTCAGGTTTACATTAGTGATGAGGTGAGTAGCATAAGCCAGCCAATTAAGGAATTAAAAGCCTTCCAAAAAGTTTCTCTTAAAGCTGATGAAAGTAAAACAATTTATTTTTCGATTCCCTGTAAAAAGCTTGCAATACTCAATCGTGACCTAATCCCCGAGGTGGAACCTGGTCAGTTCACTCTATGGGTCGGAAATAGCTCTTGCTGTACGCTTTCAGCGTCTTTTATGGTTCAATAATGCTCTTGCAGTATAATCACTTATAATTAAAACATGAACTATGAAAAACCATCCGCCCAAAATATACGAAGAAAAAACCGCTCGGAAATTTTGCGGAACATTTACTTTCATAGCGATATTTCTCGGTTGGAAGTAAGTGACCAGTTAGGAATCAGTCCTGCGACTGTAACAAACATCGTTGCTGAACTGATTGAAAAAAAAATCCTTGTAGAAACTGGTATTAGGAGATCCGAAAGCGGTCGCCCAAGCACATTATTGGCAATCAACGCTGACTATGGCAAAATAATTGGAATGGAAGTTGGTGAAACTTTCATTCGCGGTGAATTATTCGATTTAGCATTTAACCTGAATGGAAAGTACGAATTTGCCTTCTCAAATGATCAGGTCACAGAGCAGAATATAGTTGAAGAAATAATCAGATGTGTAAAAACACTTACAACTGTCGCTAACGTGAAAGAGTCGGAGGTTTTAGGAATAGGAATTGGTTTCCCAGGCTTGGTAGACCCGGTTAAAGGGCTTTCAATCTTCACACCTAACTGGGGCTGGCACAATGTTTCAATCACCAAACAATTAGCGGGTCATCTAGCTGCTCCAATTTATATCGACAATGGGGCGAAACTGATGGCAGTAGGAGAATTACTGTTTGGCGCAGGACGTGGTTTAAGTCACTTTGTAGTCCTTTTAATGGGTACTGGAATTGGCTCAGGGATAATAGCTAATGGAAAATTGTTCAGAGGCTCATCAAATAACGCGGGGGAATTTGGCCACACGACAATCAATCCAACAGGACCGTTGTGCAGATGTGGCAACTATGGTTGTATGGAGGTTTATCTTGGTGCCCCTGGAATTATTTCTCGCTATCAGCAACTTAGTCAGAGCGTTTTACCACATAACGGGAATGATCAAATCGAGAGCATCAAACAAATCATCATATTGTCTGAGAATGGTGATCATGTGGCAGAACAAATTATCGAAGAAACTATTGAGTATTTAGGTATCTGCATAGCCAATATTATTAATTCAATTAATCCAGATCAAGTATTGATTGGTGGATGGTCAGGTTTGCTTTTTGGGCAACGCTTCCTGACAAAGATTGAATCTGTGGTTGCAAAACATGCATTAGAAGAATCACTTTCAAAGACAACATTGAGACTCTGCCAACTTGGTCAGGATGCGGTCTTAAAAGGTGCTGCTGGGTTGGTTTTGCAACATTTCTTTGAGTCAAATGGCGATATTGAAGATGTGATTATAGGTGGCAAAGCAATTGACGTTTAAAGTTATCAGACTTTGTTTACACGTTGAGATATTTCTTCCCAACGAATAAACAATTATTAATCCGTAATCCTTGATCAAGATTCCCCTCCTACTCATCAAATCGAATCTCAGCACACGCGCTGAGATTTTTTATTTTCTTAACCAACAAAACAAACCAGACCCGCACCAGGCGTTCTGAATTCTTTTATTAGCGCCCACATAGCGTTATAATTCATACGTATGCCATTTTCAAATGGCTTCGTGCGACATGAATAAAGGTGACTTATGAAGAATTACAAATTTTATCCTGCCCGGGCAATGATTGTCTTACTTATTATTAGCCTTATGACTGGCTGTGGTTTAACAACAGTCGGCGACCCCACCGCGACCAGCAGCGCGCCAACCCTGCCCCCCGCCCAGCCTACCATCATCATGGTTAATGGCACTCCCCAGGTGGTTTACGGAGAGCAATTCCAAACACCAACCGCCAACCTGCAAGACGCCAACCCAGTCCAACTGACCGAACTGAAGTTCATTCAAAATGGCACCAAAGTCACCCTGTTCGCCAAAATTCGCAACACCGTCAGCGATGCGATTGCCAAAGACGTCTTTTTTGAGATTTACGCCCGCGATATTAATGGCAACCGCCTCTACCAGGACACGACCATGGTTAAGTACATCTTCCCCCAGGAAATCACCGGCTTAAGCCATCAATTTGAACTGATGCCCGGTTTTGTGGTCAACAATATTGAACTGCGTGTGATGAGTGGCGTACTTGACCATAACCTAAAATACAGTCAGCCCCTGGAAATCACCATGCCCAGCCTGCAAAAAACAGAAAGCAAATCCACCTTCACCGCATGGCTTGAAAACAGCGATCCCTACACCTACACCCAGGTTCGCCTGAACGCAATTGCTTATAACAAAAACAATGAAATCATCGGTGGCGGAACAAGCATTGTTGATTTTGTGCCCCACAAAGATAAAATCGGCGTGTCCATTCCCGTCGAAGCCCTTTCAGAAAGAGAAATCGCCTGGGTGGAAATTTATCCATGGATAACGCAATACTCCGCGTCACTCCAGGCCGGCAAATGGTGGGATACGATTGAAGTCAAGGACTGGAATTTTGAAGTCAACGGTTCCATGCAGTTTAGCGGTGGCGCAGTACTACAAAACCTTTCAAAGCATTTGGTAACCGATACCTATTACATCATTACCTTGAGTGACGAACTAGGCCGCGTTGTTTTGAGTGATACCGGCTATGTGGACTATATTTGGCCCGAAGAAGAAATCCTTTTTGCATCCGCATTGCAGGACGTTCCCTTTACTGAATACTTCCCAGACACCAGCCCAAGCACCACGCAAGAACCCAGCGCGACACCCCAGGCACGTGGCTTTGGCGGACTGGCCCGGCCTATGAGCCAAGATACCTATCCCATCGAAACCCCAACCAACACACCTGAACCAACAGAAATCGTTGAGACACCCGAACCGCCTGGTGATGATTCGACACCCGAATCACCAACAGATGAAACCACATCACCTGAACAGACCCCAACGCCAACTGCAACTGCTGATCCCAACCTGCCGGAACCGATACGCGTCTACCCCGAACGCTTTACTGTGGATCTCATCATCGTGCCCGGCGAATTCGGCAGTTCACAGCTGGGCTACAATCCCCTTAGCGCGTCCCAAGCCGCGCTAACCGATGACAATCAAGCACGCGTTTCGGTAGTCAATAATCTCAACATCGACTTACAAAACGCGGTGATTTATGTCTTGGTCTACAACAAAGACGGTCAAATTGTCGGCGGTGGCCAGCACCTAAGCGAAACAATAAAATCTTCCAGCGCTACCGAAGTCATCGTGCCAGTTGCCTATCATGGCGACCGGGAAAATCTAAGCCTAAAAGCTTTTGCCACTTTACCCAAAGAAGCATTAAACCTTCCATAAATAACAGGAGAATAAATGACAAAAGAAAAAGTTTTGAACAGAGCAGAATTCACCCCCACCAGCCTTGATATCAAGAGCCCTGTGCCCGCGGATTATGAAATCGCCCAAAACGCGACGCTAAAACCCATTCAACAAGTTGCGCGCGAACTGGGCATTTTAGATTCGGAGTTGGAACTCTACGGCAACTATAAAGCCAAAGTACGCCTGGACGTGCTTGAACGACTGGCGGATGTGCCCGATGGCAAATACATTGACGTAACCGCCATCACCCCTACCCCTCTTGGCGAAGGCAAAACCACAACCACAGTTGGATTAAGCCAGGCCCTTGGCGCGCATCTGGGCAAAACTGTCGTCACCGCTATTCGCCAGCCTTCGCAAGGCCCGACCTTTGGCATCAAAGGTGGCGCGGCTGGCGGAGGTTATTCTCAGGTCATTCCGATGGAAGACATGAACCTGCACATGACCGGCGATATCCACGCTATTACCGCCGCTAATAACCTGCTGGCAGCCGCTATTGACGCGCGTATGTTCCACGAAAGCAGCCAAAGTGATAAAGCTTTGTTTAACCGCCTGTGTCCCGCTGATAAAAAAGGGAATCGCCAGTTTGCCCGAAACATGCTTGGACGTTTGGAAAGATTAGGCATTACTGAACGCGACCCCAACAAACTGACCGACGAGGAAAAAAGCAAATTCGCCCGTTTGGACATCGACCCTGATACCGTCACCTGGCGTCGCGTTATAGACACCAACGACCGCATGTTGCGTGGCATCACGGTTGGCCAGGGCCCCGCTGAAAAAGGTTTTGAACTCAAAACAAACTTCACCATCGCGGTGGCTTCTGAGTTGATGGCTATCCTGGCCCTTGCCACCGACCTGAAAGACTTACGCGAACGTATCGCGCGCATCGTGATCGGACAAAGCCGTTCAGGCGAACCTGTTACCGCTGATGACTTGGGTGTGGCTGGCGCGATGACTGTGTTGATGATGGAAACCATTAAACCCACTCTCTTGCAAACCCTTGAAGGCACGCCCGTGATGGTGCATGCCGGCCCGTTCGCCAACATAGCCCATGGCAACAGTTCCATTGTGGCTGACAAAATCGCATTGAAACTGGCAGATTATGTCATCACCGAATCAGGCTTTGCGGCTGATTTGGGCATGGAAAAATTCTTCAATATCAAGTGTCGCTATTCCGGCAATATCCCTAACGCGGTGGTTCTGGTAGCGACCGTGCGCGCCCTGAAGATGCACGGTGGCGGACCCAAAGTTGTGGCAGGCACACCCCTGGCACCGGAATACGTCGAAGAAAACCTTGAACTGGTCAAAAAAGGTTCCGAGAACCTGTTGGCGCACATTGACATCGCCCGCAAATTTGGCGTGCCAGTCGTTGTAGCAATTAACCGCTTCCCCACCGACACCGACGCCGAAATCGAACTTGTGCGCAAAATCGCCAAAGAACACCCGGGAGTCGCAGACGCGGTCGCTTCGGACCATTTCAGTCAGGGTGGCGCTGGCGCGGTAGAGTTGGCCAAAGCGGTCATCAAAGCCTGCGAAGAACCGTCCAACTTCAAATTCCTGTACCCGTCAGAAATGAGCCTGAAAGACAAAATTGAAACTATCGCCACAGAAATCTACGGCGCGGACGGCGTTGACTACAGCCCCGAAGCTGAAGAACGCCTGAAGCGTTACACCGAACTGGGCTATGGCAATTTGCCGATTTGCATGGCGAAAACACACCTTTCCATCAGCCATGACCCCACACTCAAGAACGTGCCCAAAGGCTTTAGAATACCCATTCAGAGTGTGAGCGCGTCTGTTGGCGCTGGATTTGTTTACCCGCTCCTTGGCACCATGTCCACCATGCCCGGCTTGCCCACCCGCCCGGTTTACTACGATATTGATATCGACTTTGAAACAGGACGCATTGTTGGCTTAGGCTAAGATTATCGCTTTTCAAACGCCCTTGAAACCATTGCATTTTCAAGGGCGTTTTTCTTTTCCTGACATTCTTTCTCATTATTTTTTTCTGTAACACGAAAATTAGAATGAGAAATTTAATGAAAACTATACATTCCAGGCGTAGAATATAATCAGATATTCAAGTGAGGTAGTAATGTCAAAGAAAACAATACAAAAGATTATTGCGTTAGTGCTTGTGTTTCTTGTACTTAGCGCATGCGGATTCACATCACTGTTGAGCAAAATTGCCCAACAAGTCCAGGAAACATCTCCAACCACAGAATTGCGTACTGACGCAACGCCCACAGCTAAACCAGCCTTACCGGAACCGGCAGTCCCAGGTTTTAATCCTGAACTGGAAGATAATCAGGATCTGCTGGAAGCACTTTACGAACACGTCAGCCCTGGTGTCGTTTCTATTCAAGCCGCTGGAATGCGGTCTGGTGGCTCGCAGGGTACTGGCTTTGTCGTTGAAACCCAGGGACATATCGTCACCAACTATCATGTTGTAGCAGACCAAGACACGATTGAAGTGCATTTTCAATCTGGTTTAAAGAGTTATGCCGAGATTGTGGGCATGGATATGGATTCAGACCTGGCCGTTATCAAAGTCGATGTTGACCCCAGCGAACTTGTACCGCTTGCTTTTGGCGACAGTGACCTGGTGAAAGTTGGCCAAACGGTAGCTGCTATCGGAAATCCTTATGGCTTAAGCGGAACGATGACCGTTGGCGTGGTATCCGCCCGTGGTCGTGTATTAGACTCAATGCGACAATCTGCAGGTGGCGGTTATTTCTCATCCGGGGATACCATTCAAACCGACGCGCTGATTAACCCCGGCAACTCTGGTGGTCCCCTGCTCAACCTGCGGGGCGAAGTGATTGGTGTAAACCGGGCTATAAAAACTTCCGGTATTTCTATTACTGGCGATGCCATTAACACCGGCATCGGATTTGCGATTTCATCAAACGTAGCGCGCAAGGTTGTGCCATCTCTGATTGAAAAAGGCAGTTTTGACTACCCCTATTTAGGCATGACCAGCCTGAGCAACATCAGTTTAGGTGTTCAGGAAGCGCTCGATTTACCACGTTCAACAGGTGTTTATATCAGTGACGTAGTACAAGGCGGGCCAGCACAAAAAGCCGGTCTGCGTGGCGGAACCCAACCCAGCCAGGTACAGGGTTATTACAAAGGTGGCGACTTGATTATTGCTGTGGACGGCATTGAAGTCAAAGACTTTAGCGAAATGTTCAACTATATTGTCGTGAACAAAGACCCCGGTGATGTGGTCGTCTTTACCATTATTCGAAATGGCAAGGAAATGGACATCAACCTGACCATCGAAGCCCGCAGATAGCCCCTAAACCTTTCCCGCTGTTTGAAGAAATTATCAAAAAACCGCGCTCTCAACAGGTGCGGTTTTACTTTTAACTTATTGAGACTTTGGGAAAAGACTTATCTGATAATCTTTGAAATCGCGCGGAAAGCAGGGTGATTTGGGTCGCGCATCAAGGCATAGAAGACGGTTTCAACGTTGATAAGATGCGCCCCTTCGCCACGCAATTCTTTTAGGATATATTTCTTGTTCTGGGGATCACGCGAAGACACCGCGTCAGTCAAAATATAGACCTCGTAGCCGGCTTCCATCAGGTCAAGCGCGCTTTGATAAACACAGATGTGGCTTTCAAAGCCACATAAAATCATCTGTTTGCGTCCGGAAGCTTTAAGCGTAAGTCGAATTTCAGGACTGGTATAAATACTAAAGCCCATACGGGCAAATTCATGCTGCGTGGGGAGCAGTTCGCGCACCTGTTCGGTAGTGTGGCCGATTTTGTGGGGAGCCTGGGCGGTGAGCAGGATGGGTATTTCCAGAGCTTGCGCGCCGGCAATCATTCTCATCGCGGCCGCGTTATGTTTTTCGCTTTCGTGAACGACTTCGGCAAGCTTGCCTTGGATGTCAATAATCACCAAAAGCGCGTTATCAATGTTCAACATAGTCATTCCTTCATATATTTTTGCTTGTTTCAATTATAATCATAACATGAAAGAACTTAAGGCCAGAGACGCTTTCAAGGTTATCGGCGAATCCATCAAACTATGGGCGGACGACTGGGCAAACCAGGCTTTGGTCGGACTTGTTGCTATTTTGTGCAGTTTCACCATCGTTCTCTTGCCGGCAGCTACCTTTGGCGTCTTTTACCAGGCACGCGATTTGGCAAGGGGTAATCGCAGTGGGCTGATGGGCTTTTGGCAAGGATTCAAAAGCTATTTTAAGCAAAACTTACTGTGGGGCATCGTCAATCTTCTGGTCTATGCCTTTTTGATTTTCGTGATTACGTTTTACTGGTTGAGTTCCGACACCTTAAAATCCAGTGTGCCTTTGGGTATCGCGGGAGCATTTTTCACCGTTTTGGTGTTTTGGAGCATTTGGCAATTTTTAACGCTTTCCTGTTTCTTTTTACAGGATGAGCCGTCTATGAAACTCGCCTGGAAAAATGGCTGGGCAATATTTGTCCGTTTACGTTCTTTTAGCCTAACTATCGGTATTATCGTTTTTGTTTTTTCACTCTTCTCGGTCCTTACGTTTATCCCTTTGGTCCTCGCGGCTGAAGGGCTTATCGCTATAACTGGTGTGCGCGCTGTTCAAGCCACCATTCTCCCTGAACAAGGATAAAGGAATCTCTAGCATGGCAAGAAAAATTTTAGGATATGTAGAACTCATCTGGACCTGCGACAGCTGTGGTACCAAAAACCCAGGCGCAATAAAAACATGCACGGCATGTGGTGCGCCACAAGCCGTAAACGTTCGTTTTGAGCAAGTTGACGCGAACACTTTCAATTTCATCAAAGATGAAGCCCTCATCCGCATGGCGCAATCCGGCCCGGACAAACATTGTCCCTATTGTGGCACACGCAACCTTGCCGACTCCCTGGTCTGCCGGCAATGCAGCGCTGATTTGACCGTCGGCGCGAAATCGCGCCCGAGTGGCATGGCGGTAGGCGAAGACGCCCAACCCACAGAATATGAAATTGACGATTCCACACTGCCGCCAGAGCAGGCGCACGCCACCAAGCCCTTATCGCGAAAAGTGCTTTTGATTCTCATGCTGGTTATTCTGATTATTTGTGGCTATTTTGCCTGGAACACGATCCGCGCCAACCGCACAAAAGACATCAAAGCCACCGTGGTATCAACTGCCTGGGAGCGCACCATGGCGATTGAAGCCTATACCACCGTAACCGAAAGCGACTGGCTTTCGGACATTCCCAGTGGCGCCAGTGCTTATAACTGTTCATCACAGTTGCGTGATACTTCAGACACTTACGTTCCCGGGTCAATAGAAAATTGCAGCGAGCCCTACACCGTAGATACCGGCACAGGTATCGGGGAAGTGGTGCAGGACTGCGTCTACGAAATTTACGAAGATTATTGCGACTACGAGACGATGGCATGGGTGATGGCAGACACCGTCACCACACAAGGTACTGACGTGTATGCCACCTGGCCCGACCCAAATTTGACGCAAAGCCAGCGCATCAGCGGACGGAGCGAAAGCTACACCATTTATTTTGATGCCAACGGTCAAAGTTACATCCTGCGCACCAGCGATTATGAAGTCTTTCAGCAAGCTACGCCTGGCAGTACCTGGAAATTAGCGGTGAACAAACAAGGGGATGTCCGTAAAGCGGAACCGCAAAACTGATTTCCCGAATTTACTTTTAGTATTAAAAAACAGCTTTCATGGTGATTGCCATGAAAGCTGTTTGATTTAGCCTTTAAAAGTCAGTCAAAGCGCGTTTAAACCTCGTTAGCTGGAACCATCACGATGCGGTCCCCGGCTTTATAAGCGTACTGGGGCTCCCACGCCAAACCAAAAAACTCGACTACAATGTCTTTCTTGAGTGGATTAATGGCAATCTCGCGGATTTCACCTTGCATTTCGGCATGTTTGTCTTGCAAGGCGTCCAGTTCTGCTTGCATTTGTTCGTCCACCGCTTCAAGTTCTTCCTTGTAGCGTTCAACCATCAATTCTGATTCTTCAACCGCTTTTTTAGCGCTGGCAGTAAGACGGCGTTTGGTCAGTGAACTGGTAATACTCTTGCGACGACCACCGATCACCTTGCCAACGGTCTTGTTAAAACTGCCCAGCCAGCTCAAGGCGGTGGTTAAGCCAGTCGCGCCTTCTTCAAGCCGGCGACCTTTGAGCGTTTCTTCAAGCTTTTCGAGTTTCATCTCTTCTTTCATCAGCCGGTTTTCTGCGGCACTCTTTTTCTTGGCATAGTCATCGGTGATTTTCTTGCGCAGGGCTTCTTTATCCCCTTGCGAGGCTTCTTCACACCTTGCCTTGAAGTCTTCCAGACTTTCATCAACGCGCGAGCTGAGTTTTAGCGTTTCATTGCGGTAGACAGTCACGGGGGCATTGCGGTAAATCCATTCCACAAAATCTTTTTTCAGTTCGTTGATGGTCTTTTCATCATCAACCGGATAACTGAGCGAACCAAAAGTGGCGTTGCTTAGCGGAGTACTGTCAACAGCATGCAAATCTATGGCTTCCGTGGTGTAGTCTTCCCAGCGCACCAAACCGCGTCCTTGCAAATCGCGCAAACGCACAGCGATTTTTTGTTGTGTGTCTATATTATGCGTGCGATTAGCGTAATAAACGGTGGCTTGTCCCATCAAAAGCGCTTCATAGTGGAAACTTGGCTGTTCTCCATGGGCGACATTCTGACGCATGGCCTGATCATAAGCCGCGCCGGGGTTAACATTGATGGGCAGATAGGCCAGGTCAACACTCGAGGGCAATTTGGGTTCTGTGTTCAAGGTCGCCTGTGTACCAGGTTCAGCAAAACTGACTGGCGAAGCACTTCCTTCTTCTTCAGCTTGCATACTGGCATGCAAGATTGCCAAATCCGCGCCAACCAGGCGATTGAGATCTTCCAGCTTCTCGCGTGTGATAGGACCTGGCAAATAGTTCATCGCCCAGCGGGTTGTAAAGACTTCGGGCGCCTTGGCATGCACATTATGCAGTAAAAAGACCCGCTTTCCCAGCGCGGTGATAGCTTTGTCGAAGTACGCGCGGTCATAACCACCAGCGATGCTGTCCAAACCGTCCAGCAGGCGCGCTTTGTCCTGTTCAGTCTGCAAGCGCCCGATCATCCAGGTGCCGGCGTTGCTGAGCGCTTTATAGTCAAGGTCAATCGGGTTTTGGGTCGAAAGCACCAGGCCAACACCAAAAGCGCGTGCCATCTTGAGCATGCGTAGAATGATGGGTTTTGATGGCGGATTAGCAACAGGCGGTAAATAGCCAGCAATTTCATCAAAATAGACTAAGGCGCGCAAATTCGTCGTGCCCGCCTGGCTACGCATCCAGGTTTCTATCGCTGTATAGAGCAAGGTTACAAAGAACATGCGTTCCTGGTCACTCAAATGCGCCAGATAAAAGACGCTGTGCCGGGGTTTGCCATCAGGAGCATAGAGAATGGATCCGATATCCAAAGCCTGCCCTTTGAGCCAGTTTTCGAAACTTGGCGCGGCGATAAAGTTGTTGAGCAGCATAGCCAGTTCAAAGCGGTCTTTTTCAGGATAAAACTTAGTCATCGCGAAGACACCCAGCTTGTCAAAGGGTGGATTTTGAACTTGCAAAATGAGTGATTCAAGGTTTAGGTCAGCACCCTGACTCCAGTTGTGTTCAAAGATATTTGACAGCAAAATATGTTCGCGTGAGCGGATGGGGTCAATGTTTTTAAAGCCCACCAAACCAAGCAAGGCGGTAACCGTGCTGCTGATGTTCTCGCGCAGCATTTCTTTGTTTTCTTCCCAGTCAAGTTTTGGCGCACGCAGTGAGCTGAGAATGCTTATCGGGAATGCGCTGGTCGAACCAGGCGAGTAAACAACGTAATCAACGTTCGTGGAAAGTTTTTCCATGCGGGCTTTGTCGATGCCGGAACGTTCAAGTCCTTTTGCCCAGTTGCTGGCAGCCGCGGTAGCGGCTTCTTGCACAGTCTGTCCATCGCGTTTGGCAGCGTCTTCGTCTATCCAGGGCGCGAAATCATCCGCCTGTAAATCTGGGAAGTGTAAAAGATGGTTGGTCAAGTCGCCTTTGGGGTCAATGAGAATAGCCGGGATGCCCTGCAAAGCGGCTTCTTCAAGCAGGATAATGCCCAAACCTGTTTTGCCCGAGCCGGTCATACCCACAATAACGCCATGGGTTACCAGGTCTTCAGGGTCATAAAATGTTAATTTATCTGGGATAACTTTGCCTTCCGTCAGGTCGTAGGCTTGGCCGAAATAAAATTTTGATGAATCAATCTCCATTTTCATCTCCTTGTTACTAGCGATGCCTAATTATAAGCGATTGATAGTAAAAATTAAGCAAATCCATTACCCCTCATCATTTCCCGGTTTTGTTTCTGTTTGCCGAACACAGTCAAAAAAAGACCCCCGGTTTTAGCCAGGGGTCTTCTCATTCAAACAATTTAAGACTATCGACTCAGTTGCCCAGAGCCCCAATACCCACGATGGAGTGGGGTAATGTCTTCAATGGTAACAAAGGCATCAGGGTCAGCTTCGCGGACGATAGTTTCAACGTCTTTCACCTTCTTCCGTGCAACGGTAAGGTCACACAGCCACACATTGCCGTCTTTTCCCGTAGCGTGAATTTCCGTCACAGCAAAGTCACCAGCGCGCAAAGCATCAGCAACGATTGAACCTGGTAATTTGGTAATGATAATGATATGGGCATGTCCGATGGCTAATTTCGATTCAAACCACATGCCTACCACACTACCTGTGGCAAAACCTGCTGAATAAGCAAACACTTTAAGCACATTACTGACATCGTCCAAGACAACACCAATGGAGAGAACGTAAATAACCGTCTCCAAAAAGCCTAAAACCCAGGCAATGCCTTGTTTCTTACGCATAACAAGCATGATACGTAAGGTATCAAGCGCCATACCAACCACACGCACAGCGAAAATGAGCAATGAGATTAATATGGTCTCTTTAGAAAATTCAAGTACAAAAGGACCCATTTATTCTCCTATTCTTTATATTTTTGAGCGCCAAGCATTGCGGGATGATAAAGCTCGGTCATATATTCTTTGACCATGCGGGTCATCGAAAATGCGGGCGAGATGCTGCGCATACAATCTTTTACGCGCTGAAGCCAGTCAGCAGGCAAACCATCGGCACTGCGTTTTGTATAGTACAGTGGCACGATTTCGTTCTCCAGCGTGTCATACAAACTGTTTGCATCTGCCTTATCTTGAGCGTCTAAATCGGTGTATTCGGTTTCATCACCAATCGCCCAACCATTCACGCCATTATAGCCTTCCGCCCACCAGCCATCGAGAACCGAGAAGTTGAGCACGCCGTTCATAGCGGCTTTCATCCCACTCGTGCCACTGGCTTCGCGGGGTCTGCGTGGGTTATTGAGCCACACGTCCACGCCCTGGGTCAGATACCGCGCCATATCCATGTCGTAATCCTCAAGGAAGACCAGTCTGCCACCGTTACGGGCATCTTTCACCGCGCGATAGACTTCCTGAATCATGCGTTTACCGGGTTCATCGTTGGGATGTGCCTTACCAGCAAAGATGATTTGAACGGGTTTCTTCGGATTCGTGATGATACGCAACAGGCGGTCCCAGTCGTGGAAGATTAAATTAGCGCGTTTATAGGTCGCAAAGCGACGCGCGAAACCAATAGTAAGCGCGCTCGGTTCCAGCAGAACACCACTTGCAACAGTTTGCACGGGGTGAACGTTGTTATTCGCCCACTGATACCGCGCGCGGGTAACCATATAGTTAACCAGTTTCCGCTTGAGATGGAAGCGGATTTGCCAGAGTTCTGCGTCATCTATTCTTTCGATGCCTTCCCACATCTTGGGATCATCAATGTGATTAATCCAGTCAGGACCAAAGGTGCGCTTATAAAGTTCAGTAATGCGACGGGCAAGCCAGCTGAGCGTATGCACACCGTTGGTAACAGAGGTGATAGGCACATCATCTTCAGCTTTGTCTTGCCAAAGTCCTTGCCACATACCCCGCGAAACTTTGCCATGCAGTTTGGAAACGCCGTTGCGATAATTTGAAAGCCGCAGGGCCAAAACAGGCATGCTAAAGACTTCATCAGCCCAGTCATTCTCAACTTTGGCAAGGTCCAAAAAGCCTTTGCGGTCCAGTCCAAGTTCGCCCCAGTAATTGCTAAAGTATTTATCAACCAGCCAAATGGGGAATTCATCGTTACCGGCAGGCACAGGTGTGTGCGTGGTAAAGATGTTTGAAGCACTGACAATTTCTTTGGCTTCTTCCATCGTCTTGCCACTGGCCAGGAGCTGGCGCAGACGTTCGAGACTCAGGAACGCGGAATGACCTTCGTTCATGTGATAAATTGTGGGTTTAATACCCAGGCGGTCAAGCGCGCGCATACCACCGATACCCAACAGGATTTCCTGCGAGATACGCAGTTCCGGGTCGCTGATATAGAGTTTATCGGTCAGCTGGCGGTCTTGCGGGCTGTTTTCAGGCAAGTCGGTATGCAAAAGCACAAGGGTAACCCGACCAACTTTGAGCTCATAAAGCCGTGCCCAAAGTGTACGTCCTGGCAAATCAACAGATATCTTGACGGGTTCGCCATTCTTGTCATAAAGTGATGCAATCGGCAAATCGTTGAAGTTGATTTCAACATTGCGGGCGACCTGCCAGCCATCTTCGGTAATGCGCTGTGCAAAATAACCGTAGGTGTATAAGAAACCCACCGCGGTAAAGGGCAAATCCAGGTCGCTGGCTTCTTTTACGTGGTCACCACTTAAAATACCCAAGCCACCGGCATAAACTTTTAGCGATTCATGCAAGCCGTATTCAAATGAGAAATAGCCAATGTGTTCATCAGCCAGTTGGGGATAATTCACGTTAAACCAGGTATCCTTCTCTTGCATATAAGCGTCAAACGCACGCATCACGCTATCATAACGCTCCAGAAAATAGCGGTCTTTAATCAGGTCTTCAAAAACCTGGTGATCTACTTTGCGTAGAAAAACGACCGGATTATGGGTCGAGAGATTCCAATTGAGTTCATCAATTTCCTTAAAAAGACGGGTCGCTTCCGGGTTCCATGTCCACCACAGATTGTGGGCAAGTTCGGCAAGCCGTTTAATACGATAAGGCAGATTGAAGCCATCGGGCAAATGTCGATTTATTTTTTCCATATTTCCTTTTCCTTTTTACTGATATGGCACCTAATGCGCCATGATATTCTCAATATAGTAGATGTATCAACTACTTTAACTTCACCATTATACCGTTATTTTCATTTATGTGTTTTTCTTGTACTCTTTCCTGTATAAGCTGGTGCACTCATATAAACTACCTGACACAAGCGCGTATCAGACAGGCGGCTAAACAGCCTTTGGTCAAGTTCAGAAGGCTGACGCGATGTGGTCATCACCGTGGGCAACTCTGCCACATAGCGATAGTTGAAAAGCTGATAAATCTTCTCGCGTGCCCATGGCGTGGCAGACTGCGTGTCCAGGTCATCAAGGATAAGCAACCGCGTTGAGCGGATTTCATCAAAGCGCTTGTCCAAACTTTGTGTGCTGTTTGGAGCAAAAGCCGCGCGCAGATAATCCAGCAAATCGGGCACACCCACAAAAAGCGGTGGCGCGCCAAGCGCGGCCTGATAATTCCCGATTGCCGCGGCGAGATGCGTTTTGCCACAGGCATAAGGCCCCTGGAAAAGCAGCCAGCCTTGCGGGTTTTTGGCATAGGCTTGGGCAATGTCCAAAGCATGTTTAAGCGAAGCCTTGTCTTCAGCCAACATACCAGGTTCGTTGGCGCGCAAGCTGAAAGTGTCAAACTGTTGTTTATTGTGCAGATTCAGCGTGCTGAGCTCCGGATGGCCAACTTCATCGGTTGGATTGCGATAGTCCGGCGCAAGGATATCCACACGGGTCACAATTTCAGGGTCAGTCAAGCGCGAGCGGATGCGTCCTTCAAAATCATTAAAGCGATAATTTGTGGTAATCACCGTAGGAAGCTGACTAATATAGCGGTGATTGATAATTTGGAAGAGTTTTTCCTGCGCCCACGCCGTCGAACTTTGCGTGCCAAAGTCATCCAAAATAAGTACCGCCACATTGCGAATTTCAGCAAAACGACTTTCAAAGCTGCTTTCACTGTCGGAACTGAAGGAAAAACGCAGCCAGTCGAGCAAGTCTGGCACGGTCAAAAACAGGGTTGGCACGCCTCTGTTTAAGGTTTCATTAGCGATGGCGGCTGCCAAATGCGTTTTGCCAGAGCCATAAGTGCCCGTCAGCAAGAGCCAGCCCTGGCAGTTTTCGGCAAAATGCCGCGCGGAATTGTAGGCCTGCTGGAGCGATGCCGCTTGCTGAGGCGCCAAACCTACCCGTCCTCTTGGCTTAAAGGTCTCAAAAGTCAGGTCGCGCAGACTGCCAAGATTGCTGAACTCAAAAAGCGCGTTTTGCTGGTCACTTTGCACCCGCTTTAGCCGGCAACTGCAAATATACAACTTACCATAATCAGGATGATCAATGGGCACCTCATGCCCCACAAAGCCCAAACCCAAACAATAGGGGCAGTCTGGGTCACCAAAATGCTGGTCAGCGGGACTTTGGCGGTAGCTTATTTCTTGTTCAGGGTTGGTCTCGCTCTTGCTGTTGCCGAGTGAGTCTTCTAAATGCTTCGATATCGCTTTGATGTCCTTCATCTCGTTTGTCTCGTCCTCGTTCTTTCCAGGCAAGCAAGATGGCTTTTACATATTTCCAATTGCGGGCGTTACGTTCCACTGCCTCGCGGATGGCATCTTCAATCCACTCTGCCGGAAAATCAATTTCATCTTGCTTTAGCTGTTCGGCCATCATGGGTGTAATAATGCCGATATGCGTCTCATAAAGTTTAAAAATGTTCGGGCGTTCATCTTCCAAACTCAGGTTTGAAGATGTCTCTTCTAAAAGACTCTTCTCGCCCAAACTTAAGTTTTGATATAAAAATCGTCCTTCTGGCGTTCCAGCGATGAGATAGTCGGTCTCATTCTCGCGCCAGGGAATTAATAATGCCTTTTCCAAAAGCTCATCAAGCGCCGTTTTAGCGTTTTGTTTCTGACTGCCATGCCATTTCGAGAAGTTCTCCAGCAGCTTTTCCTGTTCAACATAGGCCACAGAGTCCTTTGCTGATGAAAACATACTAAAGTAATGCACCAAAAGCAAAACGGCTTCGCCACTCAAGCCCACACAGGCACTTACAAAATCGCGCGGAAGCGCGACAAGATGAGTATTTGTGTTAAAGCCACCAGGCGACCTTAATCCCTGACTCATCTGGGCATCTCTTGACGGGTAGCATCACGGAACATAGCCAAACGCTCGATGAAAACCAACTCAATACCACTGTGAGTGGGACCATTACGATGCTTGGCGACAGCGAGCCGCGCCAGGTTGTGGAAAGGACTGTCTTCGTTCATTTGGTCAGGTCGATTGATGAACATAACGATATCCGCGTCCTGTTCAAGTGAGCCCGATTCGCGCAGGTCAGATAGCACGGGTTGCTTGTCCTGACGTTGTTCAACCGCACGCGAAAGCTGCGCGGCAGCCAAAACGGGCACACCAAGGTCACGGGCAAGCACTTTGAGATAGCGCGAAATGTACGAAACTTCCTGCACCCTGTTCTCGGTACGCGTATCGCTGGACATCAGCTGCAAATAGTCCACGATGACCAAATCAAGCCCTTCCTCCATCTTTAAACGCTGACATTTCGAGCGCATCTGCAGTGGAGTAATCGCTGGCGTGTCGTCGATGAAAATGCGCGACTCACCCAAAAGGCTCAAAGCGTGAAAAGTGCGTGTCCATTCTTCGTCAGTAAGTTTGGCGGATCGCAATTTTTGCGAGTCAATGCCTGTTTCCTGGGCAAGCATACGCTGAAGCAACTGCGTGTTGGACATTTCCAGCGAGAAAATAGCCACATTGCGTTTAAGGCGCATGCCCACATGTTTGGCAATGCCCAGTAAAAAGCCGGTTTTACCCATACCCGGGCGCCCCGCGACAATAATCAAGTCTTCCTTCTGTAAACCATCCAAAACCAAATCCAGAGAACGCAAGCCCGTCTCAAGCCCGCTAAGGCCTTCGGTCTTCTTGCTGACTTCCTGAATACGTCGCTGGTAATCCATTGCCACGCTGGAAAGGGGCACCAAATCGCGACTGAAACGCGCCTGGCTAACACCAAAAATCGCGTTCTCAGATTCCTCAATAACCGCGTCGATGGTCATATCTTTGCGATGGGCGATTTTAGCAATTTCGTTGGCTGATTTCAAAAGACGCCGGCGCAAAGCAAGTCCTTTTATCGTTTCTGCATAGGCTTCAGCATGCAAAGAACTGGGCACAAGATTCGTCAGTCCAACCAAATAAGCCATACCACCGCTGTCTTCAAATCGACCTGCACTTTCGAGTTCCTGTTTTACGGTAAGCAGGTCAATATTTCGGTCAGCATGGAGCAAACTCTTGAACGCGTCCCAGATCCACTCGTGCTTATGAATATAAAAATCTTTTGAGTCGAGTTTCGGCGAGACGTCAACAAAAGCATCGGGATTGATGAGAATAGCACCAATCAGAGCTTCTTCCAACTCGCGGTCATAAAGTTGGGTTGGAACAAGATTTTCGTTTTGGGTTTGGTAGTCTTGATCACTCATGGCAATTCTTTATTAGTTATTGTTTATTGTAGGGCCAAAAAGGATATCGTCAAGGTCGATATCTTCGTCATCGTCATCATCGTCTTCATCGCTATCAATTTCAATTTCGGCATCTTCAATAATTGCATCAGGCGTTTCTTCAAGTGTGGAAAGAAAGTCACTAAAGACGCTAAGGTCTTCCAGTTCACCGTCATCCCCTTCGACTGGGTCAACCGACAGGTCATAAGGAACACGGTCTTCGGGTTGGATAGCGACTTTTTCCAAGATATCTTCCGCGATAAAGATGGGCACACGCGCGCGCACCATCATAACAAGAGCATCCGACGGACGGCAATCAATATTGATTTGCTTGCCTTCCAAAAGCAAGACCAGCTGTGCGAAATAAACATCTTCATCAATGGCAACGATTTCAACACGCACAAATTGCGCGCCAAGGGATTGAATAGTGCTAAGCAATAAGTCATGCGTCAGCGGTCGCGCGGTTTGCACACCCTGCAAAGCGATGGTCAGGGCTTCGGACTCGAACAGACCAATCCAGATGGGCAAATAACGTTCGCTGTTTTTATCTTTAAGCACCACAACGCGATCCTGGTTGGTTAAACTAACCCTGACGCTATCAATCTCACATTCTGTCATTTTTGTCATAGTACATCAATCCCGGAATTAAATACACTTTTGATTCTAACACGCCATGACGCTTTAATCACATATTTTAAGCTTGGCTTTGCGATATTATTTTCACATACTGAAATAGATGGGAAAATGAAAATTGCACTCTTGAATCTAAGCAAATTTCTAAACTTTCGACTATAATAGCCAAATCAGCACGTTTTAACATTTTCAAGGTCTTTTAGGCCCATTTTGTGCGCGCTTTGTTTTGGAATTATTAGGGTTTTGTATTAATGGAAAATGGATTATCGGTATTATTAATAGAAGGCAAACGCCGGCTTAAGAATAATTTTGCGCAAGAGCTTTCTGATAAAGGATTTGATGTCACCACCGTCACCAGTGGCGCCACGGCATTAGAAACAATCCCGGAGCTGATGCCCAATGTGGTCGTTATCAACGCCATGAGTTTGCGCACAAATGGCCTGCGCATCACCAACTGGATTCGTACTGCCTGGCCTGATTTGCCAATCATTCTCATCATCGCCGAAGACGAAGCCATCACCAACGCACCTCAGGCGAACGTTCTTTTGCGCCTGCCTTTTACCGTGCAAAAACTCATCAACCGCCTGCGACTGTTTAACGAGGTCAAACATAAACACATCCTGAAAAAGGGCGATCTGGAACTTAACACCCAAACCGCTGTGGCGCATTACAAGGACAAAGAAGCCCATCTTACGCCACGCTGTTCCGACCTTCTGCGGGTGATGATGGAAAAACCGGGCAAAGTGCTCACCCGCAAAGAGCTTTTTAGCCATGTGTGGGATACCGACTACACTGGCGATACACGCACCCTGGACGTGCATATCAGCTGGTTGCGCAACGCCCTGGAAGAAAACCCACGCCAGCCCGAACTCATTCAAACCATACGCGGTATCGGATACAAACTTAATCTTTAGTCCCTGGTTCTCAATCCAAGACTAATCTCTCTTATACGCTCTCTGTAAAAACGTCTGTGTTAGAAGGTTCAGGGTTTTTCGGAGTGTTTTTTGTCTTTGGTTTTTTCACTTCAATGAACTTCTCCTTTCTTGTGTTTCTTTAATCAAAAGATTCACACATCTTCATACATGGAAAATTTTACAAAAAAGGACCGGTGTAATCCTGACCTAGAGCTCATTTATACATGTTACATATTCATCATAAGTCCTTCTACAGGCTTTGTTTATTCGAACAGCGCCATAACAATGGGGCATATTTGGCTCTATATGAATTCGGTAATCCGCCCCTGCCTTTTCCAAAGATTGCTTATAGATGGGCGCTGCGAAAGCCAAGCTCTCTTTTTCTCCAAAGTAAAGTAAGACTTTCCCGGAATTTCGAAAATCACCATGGGCTGTGTGTACAAGCCAATCTTCTAAACTTGCTCCCCCTTTATGGATACGTCCATAAGTCTCTACCATATTTATAGAAATGACTGGGTCTATATTTTTATAAGCTTCAAGCAGTTTTCTTTCAGTTGAGTTTGCCGGCACATGTCCGGGTGACAAGCCAACCGTTAGTGCTGGCATGGGAAGCTTTTCGCCGTAGTAATTATTCCAGGATATCATCGTCATCGCTGCTGTTGCGCCAAAAGATAAACCCAAAACGCCTGTTTTTTTATGACCATAATCCTTCAACATAAGCTTATAGCTTTCAAAGATCATTCTATAGGTCTCGTTAATAGGCTGCTTGGTAGCAGGTGGATAAAATGGATAATAAATTTCACAGTCCACCCGATTTAAAAGTTTCTTAGCGAGAAATAGTTGAGACTGACAATAATCGTACACTCCGCCACCACCGCAAATAAACAGAATAGCCCGCTCCGGTTTTTGCCCCCTTTTTTTCATGCGAAGACAATGATAAGTTCCACTCTCGGTGTAAACTTTCAAGTCTTTAAATTCTATCTTTCTATTCCTTGGAAGTTTGAATTTCTGTTTTTCATTATGAGCCTTGGCATGAGCAAGGACTTTTTCAAGATCTCCATCCTGAAAACTGAAAAAGGAAAGCAATCTCAAAAGTCTCATAATAATTTTATTGCTTAGTTTTTCTTTCATATCAAACCTTAACTAATTTCATATTCTCTTTTGTATCATCGGACTCATCGTAACCATCATAAGGCGCGTTGGGGTTATAAAACTTTTTAGAGAAAGGCTTACATACTTTATCAATATGTTTAAAAGCGAAATCCAAATCATCACTATATCCTGTATGACCTGTAATTACTTTTATGTCTCTCTGTTTTGCTTTTATTATTTGTTCCAATCGGGCGAGAGATTGCACCGACAGATTATTATCTTCTGCTAACGTCGATAAAAAACTATATCCGCCGTCCGCACCAAACCAAATTGTATCGCCTGTAAACAGATACTTATCATCAATTAAAAAAACCATATGGCCCCATGTATGTCCGGGGACAAGAATACTTTCTATTTTGATGTCGTGAATATAAAATACCTGTCCGTCTTTTAGAAGCACCTTCTTATTATCTGTTTTTACTTTAGGTAGTTTATAAAGACCATGAAAAACTCTTCGGCGTGATTCGCCAATTAGATATCTGTTTTCTATTTCTCCGATATAAAGTGTTGCGCTTTTGAACAAAAGTTCGCTGTCTTTTTCAACTGCCCCCATGTGGTCAGTGTCTTGATGCGTGATTAATATATGCTCAATCTCTTTGGGATTAAGATTAAGCCAAGACATTTTTTCTTCCAGGCGGTCATAGTTATAGCCAGCATCGATCATAATCGTGATTCCATTTTTTGTGTAAAAGAAAATATTCGCAACCCATTCTCTAAGCGAGGCAACGTATTCATCGATATAGCCGGTGTTCAATGGATTAAAAATTCCTTTACCTCTAAACAATCTGCTCATTACTTTCTTTTGAAATTTCGTTGCTTTTTTTGACATGGTTCTTTCTCTGTGATTTGCTTTTATAGTATTTTGTTTTCGTAATTCTCTTTTGCCTTACCCAGCATCAACAAATGCCCGCCAAGTTCCCATATATTGCCCAGGCTGAAAGCACCAAGCATGAGAGCATTTACTATCGAATAGTTACCAAAAAAACTGACAAGGCTGACAAGCAACGTTCCTACCGGCATAGAAAAAACCCAGCACCAACGAGGATAAGGACTGAAACCTTTGCTAATAGCCTTTATATGTGCATAAACTATTAAAACCCAAAAAGCTAAAAGAGCTATATATAGTGGCAATGGGAAATATAATGAAAATTTTATAGAAGCTTCCAGGGCGGAGCTCGGACTTGCTGCTGTCATATACTTATAGAAAAAGGCAGCTGCTACGGAAGACACATGAACACCAGAGCCCCCAAAAGTTAAAAACCCCAACATTCCTATTGCGTACAACCTGGCATATTTCTTTGAATAAGGCTTGAGAAGCTTATAAACTCCGAGATGACCAATGGCAGCGATGGGAACACCAATCAATCCTAAAAATGATGACCAAAACATTCTCCTATCAGATATTGAAAGATACTGAGAGACCAGTCTCTCTATCCCAGATAGACTCACATCCCTAACACCCCAGCCCATAAGCAAATCGCCGGCAAGGATAATAATGGCGCCTGTTATTCCTATCTTCATTAAGAGACTAACTCTACTCCAATCGATTTCTTCCTTATAACTAATTGCTTCCTTCATGCATGATTTCCTTTTTTATAAATAATGTCTGCATTTGTTAGCCTTCACTAACTATTTAAGTTTATCAAAATATCCTGGCTTATTCAACAACGACTATTGCGCTTACCATCAGTTTTTTACTTGACGCGTTGCCATACCACATCATAGCTGAAAGTTACCATCATTTTGAGACTTATTTTGTTGACAATGGTTTCTTTTTTTATTCCCTTATCTACATACGGGCAAATTATGTTACTTTTCTCCGACAGCTTTGCATATATGATTCCCGCTTTAATACAATTAGTTTTTGAATCAATATCTGTATTGTTTCAATAGCATGGTTTACTCTGCCCTATATAATGCCTTTAATGAAATAAATAAGAAAACTACAATTTTACGAAAACCTAAATTATTTTCTTGGGTTCAGGGATAAAAAAACAGCCCCGAAACTTCTCGGGGCTGTTCAATATTAAACTAAACTTGAAGCTTAGCCACCCACGCCAATCACCAGTGCGAGCAATAAACCACCAGCGATAACACTGCCCAGTTGACCAGCTGTGTTGGTTCCCATGGCGTGCATGAGAATGAAGTTGCTGGGGTCTTCGTCAAGCGCCATCTTGGCAGACAAACGTCCCGCCATCGGGAAAGCGGAAATACCACAAGCGCCAATCAAAGGATTGACCTTGTTCTTGGTAATAAGTGCCATCAGCTTGCCAAACAGCAAACCAGCGACGGTGTCAATCACGAACGCGCCAAGACCCAAGGCAAGCACCATGAGTGTCTTAAGATTTAGGAAACTATCACCCGTCATCGTTGAGCCAATAGACAAGCCCAGGAAGAGTGTGGCGATGTTGATCAGTTCGTTCTGCACCATCTTGCTCAGGCGGTCAACCACCAAAGCTTCACGCAAAAGGTTACCCAACATCAACGCGGCCATCAGTGGCGCGGCGTCGGGGGCAACCAAAGCGACCAGGATCGTGACCAGAATGGGGAAGATAATCAACGTAAGACGCGATACAGGTTTGGGGGCATATTCCATGCGGATTAAGCGCTCTTTACGGGTGGTCATCAGCTTCATGATGGGAGGCTGAATGATAGGGATCAGGCTCATATAGGAATAAGCCGCCACCGCAATCGGCGCTATTAAGTCCGGGTCTGCCAGCTTGTTAGCCACGAAAATAGCAACCGGGCCATCAATCGCACCAATCGAGCCAATAGAAGCCGCATCGTTCAGATTGAAGCCCAGCAAAATCGCCAGCAAAAGCGTGAAATAGATACCAAACTGTCCTGCCGCGCCCAGCAACACCAAACTCGGTTGCGATAAAAGCGGACTAAAGTCAATCATCGCGCCAACACCGATGAAGATAAGCAACGGAAACAGTTCCGTTTTGATGCCGGCATCGTAGATGACTTTCATGAAACCAACCTGATTACTCATGCCCAGGTTGGCGAGCAAAGCGCCAAAACCAATCGGCAAGAGCAAAACCGGTTCAAAGTCTTTGGCAATGGCAAGATAAATCAGCACCAGGGCGACGACGATCATGACTGCATTTTTCCAGCCAAACGCCATGAAGCCCTTGCCAACTTCAGCCAATAGTTGCGTAAAATCCATTATCAACCCTCCTAACCTTGCCAGCTTATTAGGGCTTCGCCGTGTTTAACTAAATCACCTTCATTAACATGAATGCGTGCCACGACCCCAGCGCGGTCAGCGCGAATTTCGTTCTTCATCTTCATCGCTTCCAGGGTCAAAAGTTCCTGACCTTCTTCCACGCTATCGCCTTCGCGAACGTTAATTGCCACGATGGTACCCGGTAAGGGCGCGTTGAGCGTGCTTGCGCCAGCAGCAACCGCTGCACGTGCCGGGGCAGCAGGAGCAGCCTCGGGTGCAGCAGGAGTTACAACAGGCGCAGCAGCTGTAGCGACTGCGGGTGCGCTGGCTTGTTCTTCGGGCCACACCTGATATTGAACACCGTCAACTTCGGCAATCACCGGTCGCGCGTGAATGTCGTGAATAGTTACTTCATAGATTTTTTCTTGAATTTCAACCTTAATTTTCATTAGTTTCGTCCTCTTTTATTTGAAAGCAATTGTTGGGCACGTCCGATGCTCAACCAGTTGGACCCTTGCGGGGTCTGAACGCCGGGCGCAAAACTTTGCGCGCTGGGGCGACTTAGCGCGTATGCCACTGCCAACGCGGCTGCCAAACGCTGACCTTCGTCGTCGTCCACAGTCTGTGCAGCCGGCACATCCAAAGCAGCTGGCTCAAGTTCAACAGCTTCATCGGCATCTGGCTCATCTGAATCTTTTTCGCGTGGGTTGGTTAACCAAACCAGCAAAGCCATGATGCCCCATAAGAGGAAAATCATGACAAAGACCAAGCCCATGCCGATACCGGTAATCAATAAGCCTTGTTTAAATGTTTCAATCATTCTGCCTCCTTAGACTGGCATATTGCCATGTTTTCGTGGCGGAGTATTTTCAACTTTATTGCGCAGGGCATGCAAAGCTTCAATCAGCTTACGGCGCGTTTCAGCGGGTTCAATGACCTCATCGATAAAGCCAGCCTTGGCTGCTTCGTAAGGATTGAGATATTCTTCCTGATATTGCGCGGTGAGTTCAGCGCGTTTGGCTTCGGGGTCCGCGGATTCGCGGATTTGTCTGCCATACAGAATGTTGGCGGCACCTTCGGCGCCCATCACAGCGATTTCAGCGCTTGGCCAAGCATAACAAATATCCGTACCCATATACTTGGAACTCAGCACCACATACGCGCCACCATAAGCCTTGCGGGTCACGACGCTAATCAATGGCACCGTCGCGTTGGCATAGGTGTAAAGCACCTTGGCGCCATGGCGAATAACGCCACGATATTCCTGGTCGGTTCCTGGCAAAAAGCCGGGTGAGTCAACAAAGGTGATGATGGGCAAATTGAATGAATCGGCTAAATTGACCATGCGCGCGATTTTATCAGATGCGTCTACGTCCATCAGTCCAGCGCGATCAGCTGGTTCCTGCGAAACGATGGCAACCGGTTGCCCGCCCAAACGCGCAAAACCAACGATAGCATTGCCCGCGAAACCTTTTTGCAGTTCAAGGAAAGAACCCGCGTCAACGATCTGTTCAATCGCGTCGTGCATACTGTAAGGGATGCTGGGGTCCATCGGCACCAGTGTATTCAGCGCTTCAGCGCGGCGGTTGATGTCATCCGACTGGTCACCAACAGGCGCCATATCCACATTGTTGGAAGGCAAATATGAAAGAGCGCGGCGCGCGATGGCGATGGAGTCTTCATCATTGTCGCCAACCAAATGGGCATTACCGCTGGTGTTTAAGTGAACGTCCGCGCCACCCAGTGTTTCTGAGTCAACTTCTTCACCGGTCACGGTCTTAATCACGGCAGGTCCGGTCAGGAACATATAGGATTTACCACGCACCATGATGATAAGGTCAGTCACCGCGGGTGAATAGCTGGCACCGCCGGCACAGGGACCCATAATCAGGCTGATTTGGGGAATTACGCCAGAATAAATAGCATTGCGTCGGAAAACTTTTGCGTAGCCACCCAGGGAATAAACGCCTTCCTGGATGCGCGCGCCACCGGAGTCGATCATGCCCACGATGGGCGAACCGGTTTTGGCGGCAAGGTCCATCACACGACAAATCTTCTCTGCGTGCATTTCGCCCAAAGAACCACCTTGAATGGTAAAGTCCTGAGCATAGACGTAAACCGTGCGACCGTCAACCGTGCCATAACCACACACAACACCGTCGCCATAAGGCTCGTCGCTGGTATGGCCACGATGGCTGATAAGCGCGCCGATTTCTCTAAAGCTGCCTTCGTCAAGCAAAAGGTTTATGCGCTCACGGGCGGTTAAACTGCCTTTACTGTGTTGGCGGTCAATTCGGGCCTGACCACCAGCAAGTTGCGCAACTTTGCGTAAGCCTTGCAATTTCTCTAAACGGGGATCTTTTTTAGTCATGCAATCTCCTTGCGATTAAAATATTTTATTAGTCATTTGCCATTAAGACGGATAATGGACCGTAGCTATTGTAACACTGTTTGAGCGGTTTTTGGCCTTTAACTTTTACATATTCAGCATAAAGCCCTGTGCGTTTTTGGAGAAATCTTTTCGTATATAAACAACAGCCATAAACCGCTTAGGAAAATGTCAAATATCCTGATGCAAGTCCGTGATAGACTGCAAAGTTTCTGTTACAATTACGCGGCTTGAGCAACGATAAAACCCGCTCAACTTGAATGGAGACAAATGAATAAAGAATTAGATCAAATTGTTGAAGATAACACTGCCGTTGAAATGGATTACATCCTAACCGTTGATGGCGAAATTGCCGACGAAGGCCGGCTTGAATATCTGCAGGGCCACGGCAACATCATCGCTGGTCTTGAAAAAGGCCTTGAAGGCGCGAAAGTTGGCGAAACCCGCAACGTGCACGTTTTGGCTGCAGAAGCCTATGGCGAACACGACCCCAAACGTGTCTTGCCCGTCAACCGCAGTTCCTTCCCCGAAGATTTTGAGTTTAAATTAGGCGAACCGATGCGCATTCGCGATGCCAGCGGACTGGTTTTTCAGGCTATTCCTGTAGCACTCAGCGAAGAAATCGTTGAACTCGACCTGAACCACCCCATGGCCGGCAAGGATTTGGATTTCGAAGTGACTATCCTGAACATCCGCCCCGCGACGGAAGCAGAAATTGCCAATGGCAGTTTGCACTTTGGCGGTTGCGCGGGTTGCAGTCAGGGTTGCGATGACCCCAGCACCTGTGGCGGATAAAACATCCCAAAGTTAAAAACAAAAAGAGACTGTCGCCATGATGTTGAAACAGTCTCTTTTTTAAATAGTTTTTAGGGGCTATTCTTTGTTTGGTGTGGATGCCTGAACGATCGCGCTAATCAAGCCAAACAACACACCCGCGATCGGCCAGACAATCCAGGTTTTGTGCCAGGCACCAGTGATGAAACTCCACGCCAGGTAACCAACCACCATCAATGTCCAGTACGGAGGAGCCCAGCGCTGCATAACCGATTGACTCTTTCGGCGTTCAAGCGTGTAATCGCCTTCGTTGAGCAGTTTGTCATAGGCGCTTTGAAGCATGCTGCCAGATATGAATAGCCACATACTGATAGCGATGACAACTAGCAGACCACACACAGCACTAAGAATCAGCGCTTCGTTGTTTTCGTTCAAGATGCTCACCACAGACAAAGCAGCCACACCCAGCAGTATCAATACCACGCCTAAGGAGATTTTGCGCATGAGCAATGGGCGATGATTCTCCCGTGCTTCTTGTATAACGAACTTTTGATGGGGTTCGAGTTTTACCATTTTCTTCTCGAAAATCTCGTACTTTTCGGAACCGATACCAACCATCACAAAAAGATAAACCGCGAATGCGACACAGATAAAGAGAAGAGCGATTCCAGCGGCAACAAAACGTTTGTTGGGTTCACCGTCCAGCAAAACTGCGGGATTGAACAGACCTTCCGCATAGCCGGAAAAGAAAATAACGGAAATCACCCCAAACAAGACCGAGGTAATACCACCAGCGATCAATCTGGCAGACTTTTTGGTTTTTTCGATGAAGGATTCAGCTTCGGCATCCGAAACGGTAACGAAATTATCGTCGCTTGAGGCTTGCTGATATTGATTTGAAATGCCCAGTTCTGCAGCGAGTTCGCTAAGATTACCGAATTCGCTGATGACCTGCCCGACCGCTTCGTTATCAGAACGACCTTCGGCGCGCAGCTGATTGTATTTGTCCTCCATCATTTGCCCCAGCTCACTTTTAGCGCGCTTGACTTCTTCCGTTTTGGGCAGATGAGCGAACATGTTGTCTAAGTAACTAAAAATTGCGTCCATTTTTTCTCCTATAAATTAATTAAATTATTTGATGAACTGGTCAACGACTTTTTTGGTGACCATCCATTCTTCTTTTTTAAGTTGGTAATGAGTGTGCCCCTGGGGCGTTAGTTCATAGTATGTACGGGTCTTTCCACCGGTTTCAGTGCCAGCAAACGAACGTAAGTAACCGTTTTTCTCAAGCCGGTTGAAAGCTGAATAGAGTGTTGTTTCTTTCATTGTGTATAAACCCTGACTGCGGTCAGTAATTCTGCGCGATATTTCGTAGCCATAACTGGGCTCATCCAGGAGTAAATACAAAATAATTATATCAGTATATCCTCTTATCACATCGCTGCTTATCATGTTTTTTGTCCTTTCAAAGTATTACGTCTGACGTTGTAACTACTATATCACACGTAGTACGTCATGTCAAGTACTTTTTTGGGCAATTTATAAGGATTTTTAGGAATTCCTTGGGTTTAGGTTGTGAAATTCGCAATAATCTTTACCGAAACATCAACCCAGCTTAGAATCATTCAGAAATATACAATAAGACTCCACCATGGAGAAAAGGGAACAGTAAACACTGTCTCTTAACATCTTATTCTTCTTAGGTTATCAATAAAATCATGTGATGACTGTTAACTTTAGAAAGGAAGATTATTAAGTAGGTGAGAACCTAAAACAAGACTGAGCAAATTAGCGACAAAGGCATATATAGCAGCTCTCCATCTGCTCTTCTCTTCTAGAGCAGCAGCAAAAGCAAACATTTCAGCAATAATAACGGTGGCTCCAATTATTCCTAAGAATATAGAGGCAGAACTTTCATCACTAAGAAATCCAATACAGGTATGCAAAACGCCATTTGTTATGAAGTTCACAATAGCGAAAATATTCCAACTCCGTTTTTCACGATATCCAAACAAGAAAAATATTATGGCTTCAAGAAGCAGTGTAAGAATTATTCGAATGCTTATTGTAACCGGCGCGTGCCATGCGGGATATCCTTCATAGAGGGTTTGGGATTTGAGATTGAGCGTATAATATGGATAGGGTTTATCAGGGCTGTCACCGGGTAAATGCACTTCAAAGTTGTAGTCTTTGGACTCGACGATTAAAACAAGATTATCGTAAAGCTCCTTTTCATCCAAAAAGTCAAGAGTCAAAAAAGAGAACTCTGCTTCCCAGGCAATATCGCGTCGTGTTAAAAGCTTTGTTTCAGTGACGGAGTCCTTGGTATAGCGAACAGATAGTTCAAGGTCAGAGGGCGGATTGATAACGATAATGGTCATATGAGGAGGTTGAGCCGCGTTTACCTTTGCAGGGCACAGCACAAAAGCAGAGAACAGCAAAACAAAGACCAAAATGAAAAGATTTTTGTTTTTCACAGCACCGCCTTTCTGATAATTATCATCACAACTAATTATAATATAAGTTCAGCACCCTGTTCCGATCATGTCCTGACCGAAAATTGATTGATGAATCTTTGCGATTTTATTGAATTATCTAGTACACTTAGAAGGTGTGATTTTTTCTTATGCGGAGGCGATATGGAGCTGCTTTACAAGGGTAAAACCAAGGACGTCTACAAACTTGATGAACATCAGGTCCTGCTTAAGTTCAAAGATGACATGACTGGCAAAGACGGCGTTTTTGACCCGGGAGAAAACCAGGTTGGACTCAGCATTGAAGGCATGGGAAAAACCAACCTTTTGGTTACCGAACGCGTTTATAAAATGCTTGAAGCTCAGCAAATCCCCACCCACCGCGTTAGCGCGGACATCGACAAAGCCGAAATGATTGTCACCCATTGCGCGCCTTTTGGGCACGGGCTTGAAGTCATCTTCCGCAATTTTGCTGCCGGCTCCTTCGTTCGCCGCTATGGGCTTTACGCGCGAGAGATGATGCCCCTGGAAGATTACGTGGAATTCACGCTCAAAGATGACCAGCGCCAGGACCCGCTCATCACCAAAGACGCGCTCATCGCCCTGGGTATTCTCAAACCAGCGCAATACGACATACTCAAAGCACAAACCGTCAAAATCGCGCGCATCCTGACCGACTTTCTTGCCAAACAGGGCGCGCAGTTGATTGATATCAAATTCGAGTTTGGCACCACGCCCGATGGCGACATCGTGCTGATGGACGAAATCTCGCCCGGCAGTATGCGCGTTTATCGTGACGGAGAAAAACTCGACCCCAACGCTATCGCTGATTTGTTTCTAAAGGACTAAGCATTCATGATTATTTACAAATATTTTCCAGCCCACGACCAAGAGGCCTTTGCAATCTTGCACGAAATTCAGGACTTCTTAAAAATTGACTGCCAGGCAGTTGAAATCTTCCATATATACGCATTTGAAGATGAAACTCAGCGGGGAGAGATTATCGACGCGCTTTTTGACAAACGCTATGGCGAGATTATCCCCGAACTGCCCGACAATCTCGTCTTCATCAAAGATAAAGATGGTCAATACAACCAAGTCCAGGACCAAAGCTTGCGCTATCTTAGGGCTACACGCAAGGTTACCAGCGACTTGCGCTATTTTCGGGGCTATCGTTTTCAGCTGGCTAAGCCCGCCGATTTGGACAAAATCAAGGCTTATTTATTCAATCCGCTCGTCCAGGAAGAACTCGACCCCAAGCAAATCAATTTCGACTACGAGATTTCAGATGACAGCGAACATCAGGCGGTGGAAGGCTTCAACACCTTTAGCGCTGAAGAACTCATCGCCTTCAAGCAGGAACGCGGCGTCGGTTTGGATATCGACGATTTACAGGTCATTCAAAGCCACTTCCAAAAAGAAGGTCGTGACCCGCGATTTTGCGAAATCAAAATTCTGGATACCTACTGGTCAGACCACTGTCGCCACACCACGTTCTTAACCAACATTCAGGACGTGACCATTCAAGATGGTGACTATAAGGCAGTCGTCCAAAAAAGCTATGAAAACTACCTGGAAAGTCGCGCCTACGTTTATGAAGGCAAAACGCCCAAGCCTATCTCGCTCATGGACCTGGCAACCATCAACGCCAAAGAAATTAAAAAACGGGGCCTATTGACCGACCTCGAAGAAAGTTCCGAAATCAATGCCTGCTCGGTTGAAGTCGACATTGAAATCAATGGCGAAACCCAAACCTGGCTGCACATGTTCAAAAACGAAACCCACAACCACCCTACCGAAATTGAACCCTACGGTGGCGCGCATACCTGCATCGGTGGTTGTATCCGCGACCCACTCTCCGGGCGCGCGGAAGTCATTCAGGGTATTCGCGTTGTCGGCTCGGGCAATCCGCTCACCCCGCACGACCAGACTTTGGAAGGCAAACTCGCCCAGCGTTATATCGCCACGCGCGCCATGCAAGGCTTTTCGGATTACGCCAACCAAATCGGCTCACCGGTTGGCATCGTCAAAGAGTATTACGACGATGGTTTTCTGGCCAAACGCATGGAACTTGGCGCGTTGGTGGCGGCGGTGCCCAAATCCGTGGTGCACCGCGAAGAATCCGCGCCCGGCGATATCATTTTGCTGCTCGGCGCCCCCACCGGTCGCGACGGACTGGGTGCGGCGGTAGGCTCTTCTTCTGTTCAAACCAAAAAATCGCTCAGCAAAGCTGGCGCAGAAGTGCAACGGGGCAACCCCTTTGCCGAACGCAAGATTATCCGCCTGTTCAAACGCCCTGAAGTCACCCGTCTAATTAAAAAATGCAATGACTTTGGCGCGGGGGGTGTATCGGTGGCCATCGGCGAACTGGCTGATGGGCTAGACATTAACCTGAACGCGGTGCACACCAAATACCCAGGCCTGAACGGTTACGAAATCGCGCTCTCAGAGTCACAGGAACGCATGGCGGTGGTCATCGCCCCAAAAGACCTGGTGGCATTCATCGGCTACTGCGACGAAGAAGGACTGGAATACGCCCAGGTCGCGCGGGTAAGCGAAGAACCCCGCATGCGTATGTTCTGGCATGGTGAAGCGATTGTTGACCTGAGCCGCGCTTTGCTCAATTCCAACGGCGCGACCAAACACGCCACTGTCGTTCTCAACACCCATCATCAGGAAACCCCTGAACAGAAAAGCAACGCCCGACTCAATCGCAGTTTGGGCAAATCCTTATCGCAAAACTTTGACGCGTCACTCGGGCGCGACACCGTGCTGGCAGAGTATGGTGGCAAACATGGCTTAACCGCCCAGGATGGCATCGTCACCCGCTTCCCCGCGGAAGGCACAAACACCGCGTCGGTGATGACTTACGCCTTCTTCCCGGGCATCGCCAAAGCCAGCGCGTATCACGGTGGCTATTACGCCGTTTTGCAATCCATAGTGAAAACCATCGCGCTGACGGGCAAGTATGCTGACATCCGCCTGAGTTTGCAGGAATTTTTCCCTAGCATCAAAGGCAACCCGGAACGCATGGGCTTGCCCTTCCTGGCGCTCTTGGGCGCGTTTGAAGTGATGAAAGCGCTCGATATCCCTGCCATCGGTGGCAAGGACTCAATGAGTGGCTCTTGGCATGAGATTAACGTCCCACCAAGTCTGGTCAGTTTCGCCGTCAACACCGCGGACAGTCAAAAAGTCGTCTCACGCGAGTTCAAACAAGCGAATTCGCGGATTCTCCTTACCAAAATCGCCTGTGACGCGCAGGGTATGATTGATTTTGAACAATTCGCCCGCGTCATGGAAGCTTTTGGTGCTTTACACCAGGATGGCAAGGTTTTGGCGGCTTCAGCGGTTAGCGAACATGGCATTCGTTTTACGTTAGATGACATGGCTTTGGGTAACCGGCTCGGTTTAGAAATCAAGCCCGAACTGCTGGATACGTTTATCCCCGGCAGCATCATTTTTGAAGTCAGCTCAGATTTGAATTATGACCCAAGCCTGTTTGAAGAAATCGGATGCACCGTTGAAAATGGCGAACATCAAGCACTCGTGCAAACACGCCAGGCAGATTACACGTCAATCTACGGGGATATCTTGGAATCAAAGCCAGTCGAGATTCCCGCCTTTGAAACCCGCCCGCTTGAACCCATTAAACTAAACAATAAAAAAGTGCTGATTCCCGTCCTCGATGGTGCCACAGGCGAATATGACCTGCAACGCGCTTTCGAAAGTGCTGGTTTTGAAGTGTGTCAGGAAATTATCCATACCGACAGTTTTGAGGCTTACCAGAACAGCCTAAGCCAGCTGGCAAACGCCGTCCAAAACGCAGGCGTCTTTGCCATTCCCCATGGCGATTATTTCGGCTCTGTGGCTGGCAACGTCGCTGGCGCGATGACCCAGCTGCTAAAGCACCCCACGATTTTCCGCGCCTTGCAAGCGCTTCGCGAACGTCAGGGCTTTATCTTTGGCGTCGGGGCGGGCATGGCAACTCTGGTGGACGCGGGATACTTTGGCGATATCCAAAACGACTTTATCTTTACCAGCAACAAAAACAATGCTTACACCCACTTCATGCAGGATATCAGCATCATCAAAAACAGCTACTTTAGCAACGCGGATATCACCCACTACACCGCGCCGATTAGTGGCAGGCAAATGACTATCCGCTGCAATGACTTGGAACAGCTCGCGAAAAAAGTTGATATCATTGCTATGAACACCGTTTCACATCTGCCATCAGACTGTGGTGTTGACAGCATCGCCTCAAAATGTGGGCATGTTTTTGGCTCGCGCGCGCTGATTGAACGCATGGGCCCCGGACTTTATCAAAACCTTGCCATCAGCAATTTGCCCCCGCATTTTGCCCAGTTGGCGAAAAGTTTTAGTTAGGAGAAATGATGAAAGTTGCCTTGATAATGGGAAGTAAATCAGATTTGCCAGTCGCCCTAAAAGCGATGGAGATGCTGGATAAATTTGGCGTTCCTTACAGCGCGCGGGTGATTTCCGCCCATCGCGCTTTGGATATGCTCACCAAGTATGTCAATAGTTTTGAAAAAGATGCGGTGAAGGTCGTCATCGCCCTGGCAGGAAAAGCTGCTCATTTGCCGGGCGTCATTGCCGGCATGACCACCCTGCCGGTCATCGGTGTGCCCATCAAAGGCTCGGCTTTCCTGGGTATGGACTCTTTGCTCTCCATCGTGCAGATGCCCACCGGCGTTCCCGTGGCAACCGTGGCGGTAGATGCTGCCGATAACGCCGCCATCCTGGCATGCCAAATTCTGGCGCTCAATTCACCGGAATTGAAACAAAAACTGTTAAAATATAAACGTGAACTTGCCAAAGACGTTGCCGAACAAGACAGGAGTATTCAGTAAATGAGTGGTATTGTTGGCGTCGTTACTCCCGGCAGTCAAAGGGCGTCGAATCTTTTGCTTTATGGGCTTTACGCCCTGCAACATCGCGGACAAGTTAATACCGGCATGGCCATGCTCGACTACAACAAGGTTGTGGTTAAAAAGGGCACCGGACTGATAAATGGCGTTTTCCCTGATGATGTTCCCATCAACCTGCCCGGCGACAGAGGTCTGGGCCATGTGAAATATGGCGAGTATAAGAACTACGACACCCACCAGCCCATCCTGCCTAAAGAGTTTACGATTAGGGGCGTGAATTGCCTTATTTCAGTTGATGGCAATATTCTCAACCGCGACTTCAATCTCTACCCGCTGACGCTCAACCTGAGTGGCGCTTTGGTAAGCGCGAAATCTTATCTCAACACCCTGCATGGCGCCTTTGCCGGCGTTTATCTGGACCGTTATAAGATGATCGGTTTTCGCGACCCGCTGGGGCTCAAACCCATCTGCGTCGGCAAACTAGATGATGGCTATGTTATCGCCTCCGAAACCTGCGCGCTCGACTCAACCGGTGCGACATTCATCAAAGACCTTGAACCCGGTGAGATGGTCGTCATCAAAGACAATCAAGTTGAATTTCATCAGTACAACCAACGCCTGCAAAAGAAAAAATGCCTTTTTGAATACATTTATGTGGCGCGACCCGACAGTTATTTTGACCAGGTCTCCATTTATAACGCGCGCAGCAACATGGGGCGCAACCTTTACCACGAAAGCCCTGCCGAAGCTGATATCGTGATGGGCGCGCCCGACAGTGGCTTGATTGCCGCCATCGGTTACGCCGAAGCATCCAAAATCCCATATAAAGACGGTATCATCAAAAACCGCTACATCGGCAGGACCTTTATCAATCCCGACGAAAACACACGCACCAAAGATATTTTTATCAAACTCAACCCCATCAAGGAAGTCTTAAGGGACAAACGGGTTGTTTTGGTAGATGACTCCATTGTGCGTGGTTCAACTTCAAAGCGCACCATTGAGATGCTTAAAGAAGCTGGCGCGAAAGAGGTGCACGTGCGCATTGCTGCGCCGATGGTGAGGCATAGCTGCGACCTTGCGCTGGATATGCCAGACTCATCCAAACTCGTCGCCCATGACCGCGATGCCGAAGAAATCCGGGCCTATATCAATGCAGATTCCCTGCACTTCCTGTCGCTGGAAGGTCTCAAGGACGCCTGCCAGGGCACTGACTATTGCGACCGTTGTTTTACGGGTGTTTATCCCATTCAGGAGATATTATGACCTTAAGTTATAAAGACGCCGGCGTTGACAAAGAAGCTGGCTACAGAGAAGTTAAGTTGATAAAGGAAATGGTCAAAAAGACCTTCTCCCCCGCGGTCATTTCGGATTTAGGTGGCTTTGGTGGTCTCTTTAAACTCGACACAGCAGCCTACCAGGAACCCGTCTTGGTCTCGGGCACGGATGGCGTTGGCACCAAGCTGGATATCGCCTTCCGCATGGATAAACACGACACCATCGGTATTGACGCGGTCGCCATGTGCGCCAACGATATTTTATGTCAAGGCGCCAAACCGCTCTTCTTCCTTGACTATATCGCCACCGGCAAACTCGTGCCCGAAAAAATGGCGCAGATTGTTGAAGGCGTCGTGGAAGGCTGTATGCAAGCGGAGATGGCGCTCATCGGTGGCGAAACCGCCGAAATGCCCGGCATCTACCAGGAAAACCATTACGATATCGCCGGCTTTGCCGTGGGTATTGTGGATAAAGCCAAAATGATTGTGCCCGGCAAGGTGCAAATCGGCGACCACGTCATCGGACTGAAATCAAGCGGCGTCCACTCCAACGGGTTCTCACTGGTACGAAAAATTATTTTTGACATCCATAACTTTTCGCTTGATACCCACATGGACGCCCTGGGTATGTCCCTGGGCGAAGCGCTTTTGACCCCAACCAAAATTTACGTCAAAGACCTTATGCCCATCATCGAACACTTTGACCTTCACGCCATCGCGCATATCACCGGCGGAGGTATCTACGAGAACTTGCCTCGCGTGCTTTCCGATGGTCAGGGCTTGCGCTGGGATGTGTCCAGCTATGAAATCCCGCCCATCTTCCGCCTTTTGGAAGAATGGGGCAATGTGGACCGCAAGGAAATGTTCGGTACTTTCAATATGGGCATCGGCATGATTTTGGTGCTTTCACCGCGGGACATTGATGGCGTGCTCGCCAGTCTGAACGCCCGGAACATTCCATACATCGATATGGGCACCATCACCGAAGGCGAAAAGGACGTGCAACTTTGCGGACTCTAAAAATCGCGGTGCTGGCATCAGGCGGTGGCACGAATTTGCAAGCGCTGATTGACGCGCAAGCCGCGGGGAAAATCAACGGGACGATTGAACTGGTCATCTCAAACCGCAAAAACGCTTACGCGCTCGAACGCGCGCGCCTGGCAAACATCGCCTGTGAACACATCTCCGCGAAAAGCTTTCCAGACCCCATCGACTACGATAAGGCCTTGCTTGCCCGGCTAAAAGCGCATCAGATTGACCTGATTGTCCTGGCAGGGTATCTAAAAATCCTAAGCCCGGTGCTTATTCAAGCATACCAACACAAAATCATCAACATTCACCCCTCACTGCTCCCCGCTTTTGGTGGGGATGGGTTTTATGGCATTCATGTGCACAATGCCGTCTACCAAAGTGGCGCGAAAGTTTCCGGCGCGACCGTGCACTTTGTAACCGAAGGCATTGACGCCGGTCCAATCATTCTGCAAAAAGCCATTCCGCTTGAACAAAACTGGCAGGCGACTGACATACAGGCAGCGGTACTCAAGATTGAACACCCTTTGCTCGTTGAAGCGGTCAGCTTGTTTTGCGATAACCGTCTTGAAATAAAAGAAAACAGAGTTTACATACAAGGAGAGTTATGAAATACGCATTAATATCCGTCTTTGACAAATCCGGCATCGTTGAATTCGCGCGGAGTTTAAGAGATTTGGGCTTTGGTCTCATCTCTACCGGTGGCACCTTCAAACTTTTGAAAGAACAAGGCATTGAAGTTAGCGAAGTTTCAGAAATCACCCAATTCCCGGAGATGATGGGCGGACGCGTCAAAACGCTTCATCCCCGCGTGCATGCTGGCATCCTTTACCGCCGCGACGTTCCTGAAGATATCGAAGCCTTGCAGGCGCATCAAATCAACGCTATTGATATCGTGGTCAACAACCTTTATCCCTTTGAAGAAATGCTCCATCAGGGCAAAGATGACGCCACCATGATTGAAAACATCGACATCGGCGGACCTAGCATGATTCGCGCCGCTGCCAAAAACCACAAGGACGTCGCTATCGTGGTTGACCCACAGGATTATGCCGAAGTCATTCAACGCTTGCAAAATGGCACGCTCGATGAAGCCTACCGCAGACAACTGGCAGCCAAAGCTTTCAGTCTTACCGCATATTATGACGGCATTATCTCCAGCTATTTCAACAACTTACTTGGCAACAAGTTCCCCGAACGTTTCGCCCGACCGCTCAAACTTGAAGCGGGCATGCGCTATGGCGAAAACCCCCATCAGGCCGCGGCTCTCTACCGTGACGGTTTTCAGCCCGCGCGAACGACCTTCGACTTTGAACAACTGCACGGCAAAGAAATTTCTTACAATAACATGAACGACCTTACCGGCGCGGTGATGATGCTCAAAGAATTTGACCGCCCCTGCGCGGTTGGCGTAAAGCACAGCAACCCCACCGGCATCGCCTGCGACGACGATATCAACGTTGCTTTTGACAAAATGATTGCCTGTGACGATGTGTCTATCTTTGGTGGCATCATCGCCATCAACCGCGCGGTAACAGCCCACATCGCTGAAAGAATCAACACCATGTTCATGGAAATCGTTATCGCTCCAGATTTTGAACCCGAGGCTTTTGATATTCTGGCGAAGAAGAAAAACATCCGCCTGATTAAATCCCCGAATATCATGCAGACGCAATTCCCTGACCTGAAATACAAAGACGTCATCAATGGCACCTTGCTCCAGGAAAATGACAAAGTGCTTTATCAAGCCTTCAATGTCGTTTCCAAGCGCCAGCCCAGTCAAAAAGAGATTGATGACATGGTCTTTGGTATGAAAGCCGTCAAGCACATCAGCTCCAACGGTGTTGTTTTGGTCAAAGACGAAGGCACGGTTGGTTACGGTTTTGGCGAAGTGCGTCGCTCGTGGGCGGTTGAAAAAGCCATTGAACGCGGTGCCGGTCACCTGGAAGGCTCCGTGCTGGCATCAGACGCATTCTTCTTTGAAGACACCGTTGAACTGCTACACGCCAATGGTATCAAAGCGGCCATTTCACCCGGCGGTTCTATACACGACCAGGCTGTGATCGACTTGTGCGACCAATACGGCATCGCGCTCGTGTTCACCGAAACCCGCCACTTTAGACACTAAAAGAGGCTCGATGAAGATTCTTATTGTTGGCAGTGGCGCGCGCGAACACGCCATCGCCTGGAAACTTGCTCAAAATTCTGGGGTTGAAAAGGTTTTCTTTTCAAGCCATAACGGTGGCGCGACGGGTAAGCTTGAAAATCTCAACCTGCCCAACAACGACACCCAAACGATTCGTGCCTGGCTGGCCAGCCATGCGGTTGATTTGGTCATCATCGGCCCGGAAAACCCTCTTAATGATGGCATCGTTGACCAACTCACTGCGGATGGCGTAAAGGTCTTTGGCCCTCAAAAAGCCGCTGCCCGGCTGGAAGGCAGTAAAGCTTTTGCCAAAGCTTTTATGCAAAAGTACGATATCCCTACCGCCAGCTACAAAGAATGTGGAAGCTTGTCTGCTGCCCAGGATGCCTTGCCGGAATTTGGCTATCCGGTGGTTATCAAAGCCGACGGCCTCTGCGCTGGCAAAGGCGTTTACATCTGCCAGGATGAAGCCCAGGCCCATCAGGCTTTGCATGAAATCTTTGTCGATAAGGTCTTTTCAAACCAGGGCGCGAGTGTGGTCATTGAACAGTACCTGCAAGGCTTTGAGGCGTCCCTGCTGTGTTTCGTGTCCGGCACAAAAATCTATCCCTTTGACACCGCCATGGACTATAAAAAGATTTACGAAGGCGACCAAGGCCCCAACACCGGTGGCGTGGGCTGCATCTCGCCCAACCCTTACTGGACACCCGCCCTAAAAGCGCAATCTGACGCCATTTTACGCAAAATCGAACGGGGTCTTGAAGCTGAAAACCTGGGTTACGCGGGCATTCTTTTCATCGGTTACCTGGTGCAGGATGGCGAGATTTACATCCTTGAATTCAACACCCGCTTTGGCGACCCAGAAACCCAGGTGCTTTTGCCCCGCCTTCGTTCAGACTTGCTTGAAAATATCCAGCAAGCCCTGGCGGGAGAACCCATCCAACTCGCCTTTGAAGACAATGTTTGCATGACCACGATTTTGGTTTCCGATGGTTACCCAAAGAAACACCAAACCGGCTTTGAGATAACAGGTTTGGACACCTTGCCTGGCGACATTATGGTCTTCCACAACGGTACAAAGCAAAAAGATGGTAAACTGCTCAGCGCGGGTGGACGCGTGCTTTCGGTGACTACCAAACGGGATACCCTAAGCGACGCGCGTCAGGCGGTTTATGAAGCCATAAAGAAGATTAATTTCGATAACATGCGTTATCGCAAGGATATTGGCACCGTCTCACGATGAGTAATCGCGGTTTTCGCCTTGATGAATAGCCCCCCTTCGGCTATAATCTGCAAGTAAAAGACGGAATCCAATACCCTTTTACAATACAAATGAGAATGGCAAGGACAACTATGAAAAGGCTGGTTGGTACGACAATCCGTGGCTTAAGAACGCCTATTATTAATGAAGGCGACGATTTACTGGAAATACTCCCCAATATTTTGGCAAACGCAGCTAAGGCAGAAGGCTTTACTCCCCGCAACCGCGACGTGCTTTGCATCACCGAATCCGTTTTCGCGCGCGCTCAAGGAAACTACGCGCATGTCGATGACATCGCCGATTCGATCAGACAACACTTCCCGCAAAAGCCCTTAGAAATCGCCATTGTGCACCCCATTCTCAGCCGAAACCGCTTCGCGCTCTTGTTGCGCGGGATTGCCATCGCCGCGGATAAGTTGATCATTGAGCTTTCCTACCCCACCGATGAAGTTGGCAACCAGCTCATCGACAAAGCTGAACTTTGGACTGCCAACATCAATCCTTATGCCGACGTTTTTGATGAAGAAAGCTTTAATCAAAAATTCACCAAATACTATCACGAGTTTACCGGCATTAATTACATTGACCTTTACCGCGAAATTTGCGAAAAAGAAGGCTGTGAAGTGCAGTTTGTTTTTGCCAATGACCCGCGCGCCATCGCTGGCATGGCGGATAACATCATCGTTTGCGACATCCATTCGCGCCATAAGACCCGTCAGTTGCTCAAGGATGCCGGCGCGAAAAACGTCATCGGGCTGGATCACATCCTCAACCAACCCAGCCAGGACCACGGCTATAACCTTGAATATGGTCTGCTGGGTTCCAACAAAGCCACCGCGAACAAGGTCAAACTCTTTCCGCGTGATTCACAGCCCTTTGTGGAAGCGCTCCAACTCCGGCTCAAAGAACGCTTTGGCAAAAATATTGAAGTGATGATTTATGGCGACGGTGCTTTCAAAGACCCTTATGGCGAGATTTGGGAACTGGCTGACCCTGTCGTGTCGCCAGGATTCACCTCAGGCTTGCGTGGCAGACCCAACGAACTCAAAATTAAATACCTGGCAGATAACGATTATGCCGGCTTGTCTTCCGAAGAACTGACCAACAAAATCCAGGAACGTATCCGCGAGAAACTCAAAGCGGAAGCCCAAAAAAGTTCCGAAAGTTCCGAAGGCACCACCCCGCGTCAAATCACCGACCTGCTCGGTTCCCTGGCAGACCTCTCCTCCGGCTCCGGCGACAAAGGCACACCCATCGTTTACATTCAAGGCTATTTCGACAACTACGCTGACGAGTACGAAAATTAAAAACAATCCATTTTAAAGCACAAAGGGCTATCATTGAAATAGCCCTTTTTTTTAATGTCTGGACAAACTAGCACTCAACCAGCAAGAACCCTTTTTCACCCATCGGTAATTCCTGGCTTACCCTGCCCTGCTCAAAAACAAAAGCGCCACCGTGCGCGATGTATTCACCTTCGTCAAAGCAGTTGACCATTAACACCGGGCGGTTCAGGCAAGCCACGCGTTGGGCATACTCGTTCTTTTCGCCTGATTCCCAGGTTTCAATTTCGTAGTTTGTATATAAAGGCCAAAGCAAGCAATCCGACTTCACCGCCATAAACTGTTCGATTAAATCTTCATGCCAAAGGTCGCCACAAATGGCGACTGTAACCTTCTTGCCCATATACGCAAAGCTGGCATAATCCGAACCTTCACGATAGCGCGTATCCTGAAAAGCCTGACCTAATTTCCAACCCGGCGAAACACGCCTGAAATTATGCAAAAAACGACCATCCGCGCCGATAAGCATATAACTGCTGTACAGAAAGCTCTCGTCTTTTTCAATATAACCAAAGCCCAGCCCTGTCTTCGCGTGGCGACAGGCTTCCTGCAGGCGTGCCACGACTTCATCGTCCTGACTGATCGCCATGGCAAGATCATGGTCATAGTCAGCGTTCAAGGCGTTAAAGCCTTGCAAACAAGCTTCACCAAAGCAAACCAAATCCAGATTTTCGCCTTGGGATTTTTGAAGCCATTTCAGCATTTGGCTTATATTATGTTCCACATCAAGGGTAAATAATTCAGGGATTAATCCTATACGCATAAAGCACCTCCATAACAAAAGGGGAATTGTAAAGCTAAACGAAAGGAACCGTGTCCTTTGTCAAACTTCCTTAGAAAAGCACCGCGTTCAAATCGGAACGGTAGTCCCGCGTCTCGGGATGGTCATCGCTCAAAACTTCAAGCAAGCCAAGATAAAACTCTTTGGCCTGCCCTTGATGATAATCGCGGTCTTTGCGCAGAACAAAAAGCAAACCATCCAAAGCCATCTGCACATCACCGTCTTTGGCCAGGCTCATCGCCCTGGCATAAGCTGGCGCGAGTGGATCATCCTGCGGTATTTCCTGACTGGCTTGCTTCACCAACACATCAGCCAGTATTCGCAGTCTTTGCGCGGTTTGATATTCCGGACTTGCCGGAAAACTCTGCAAAATCGCCAAAGCGTCTTCTACCTGCCCTAAAAACAACAAGGCGCGGGTATAGGCTAACAAGCCATTCGGCTCGCCATGCGACTCGATAACATATTGTCCAAGCGCGATCTCAGCGCCTTTATAATCACCTTGCAAAAGCAGACTTTTTCCTTTCTGCAACAACAAACTGCCGGTATGAGGCAGAATGCGGTCCAAAAACAGGCGCAAACTGCTCTCGCTAAGTCCACCCGTATACTCCGCGACCACACGCCCATCCACAAATGCTTTCAGATGGGGCAAGCTGGTCACCTTCAGCTTTTCAGCCAGTTTTGTTTGCTCATCGCAATTTATTCTCGCCAGACGAAAAGCACCATCCGCTTCAACCGCCAGACCTGCCAGTTTTTGTGACTGCACCTTACAAGGCACGCACCAGGGCGCCCAGAAGTCAATCACTACGGGCATGCGGTTGGAGTAATGTAAAACTTCCATCTGAAAGTTATCTTCAACAACGTCGATGATGTTTGCTTGTGCCATGGTATAGTCCTGGTTTTATTCTATCAGCTTTATTCGTCTCCGTCCGAAATCGCGCTGGGTTGTTTCAGCTCAACAAGTTCACCGCGGTAGTCAACAATCGCCATAAAACCCACCATGCCCAAAAACATACGCGCGTCTTCGGGAAACCCAACTTCCTGTAACTGGGCAAACTGCTCTTCAGTTTTCTCAAATTGAGACCGTATTACCGCGACGGAAAAAGGGTCAACCTGCCCCATCATCTCCGCGGCTTGTTTGCTCAAAAAGTCTTCGTTGCCCTTGATATCTTTGGTCATCTCTTCCCAGATTTGACGGTCAACCTTTTCAGCTGAGACATGACGCATAAAGCCGTCATCGTCGATAACATAACAGGGCTCATCGCCAACGTATGTCACGCTTACCGGCTGTGAATTGACATCATAAACTAATCCTTCAAATATTGCCTTTTTCAAGGGTCTTCCTTTCGTTTTAAGTCTGCTTTTATTCAAGTTGCCAGGCGCAACTGAAGTAAAGCCAGATTTGTGCTTTTCTGATTATAGTCTAGCACTTAGGTATAAAAAATGAGTTAACAAATCCCCGCTCTAGTAACCCCAGATAATATCTACCTGAGTTCCGTAATCGGCGACTTCATAATACTTTTCAAAAGGCACATGGGGTAAGGTCCAGCGATACAACCACCTGGCATCCGTGGGTTTCATGTTAATACAGCCACTGCTCATGCGCTCTCCCCAGTTATTATGCCAGTAGGTACCATGAAAGGCGACGCCTTTCATAGTGATATAGCAAACCCAGGGCACGCCGGGCAAATCATAGGTGTAAGGATTATCCGGCTCGTGAATCATTCTGCGACAAGGTCGTTTGCGATTGGTCATGAACCGCCCAACCGGCGTTGAGCCATCTTTCAAGCCGGTAGTCACCAGCGTTTCAAAAACCAGGCGTTCGTATTCATAGGCACGCAGCATTTTATCGCGCATATTGAGTTCAATGCGCTTCGCGTCCGGCGCCACATCCGGACTAAGCAGACTTAACTCTTTTGGTGTCACAATACGCACCGCGTTGGCACGCACATACCAGGAATTACCACTATAGTCATCCAGGAGTTCATAATAAGAAAGGCCAAAATCGTCTTTGAATTTATCCAGGATCCAAAAAGTGCTTCCGTAATAGAACTTGCGGGTTAAAATGCGTTGTCCATCAGCCCTATAAACCGGCGTCTTGGGCACCGTAATCTCACCCAAACAACCACCTTGGGGAATCTCATCCGCTACACGATTTGGCTTGTCGAATACCGTTTGAATCCAGGCTGCTTCAACATAGTTGTTCTCAGCCATTTTATACCACCCTCGTTTTTTACTGCCCGAAGTTTCGGTATAAAAGACTTTTGGAATGCGGATGACGTCATCAAAATCATAATGACCAAGAACTGGTGACAGTAAATCAGGCTCCTTATACAAAGGTAAAGCGTATTTTAACACCCGTCCTAAAGGAATATCAGGGATAAACTTACCTAAGCGGGCTTCAGTCGGTTTCGGCGCTGGCAAAGCAAAACTCAAGACGCCCAGTCCCACAGCCTGTAAAAAGCGTCTTCGGGTAAGTTTGATATCTCTCATCTTTAATAATGAACGTGGACTGTAATCCCTACATAAGACCAGTTGTACAGCCAGCCAGCGTCTTCGTTACGCATATTAACGCAACCATGGCTCATCGGGTGTCCGAAATTATTATGCCAGTAAGTGCCATGGATGCCATAGCCCTTATAGAAATACATCACATACTCAACATTAGGTAAGTTATAACCAGGCCCGACCATATCGTCATAGCGCAGTTTAATCCAAACCTGATATGTCCCTGTGACAGTAGGCGTGGCAGGCAAGCCGGTTGAAACCAAAAAACTGGCAACCAACTGATCACCGTCATAGGCATAGAGCATTTGCTGACTAAGATTGATATCAATCCATTTGCCTTCAAAGATTTTTGGTGGCGTTTGATTTTCAGGTGGGGTCCAGGGCGTCACAACCACCGTAGGCACAGGCGTATCCGTTGGTGTCGGACTGGGCGTGGGCGTTTTTGTAGGAGTAGCTGTGTTGGTCGGTGTGGGCGTGTTGGTTGAAGTGGGTGTGTTGGTCGGTGTCGCTGTATTCGTTGGCGTTAGGCTAGGCTTTACAAAGTTGTCATAGGTGCTTTTTATTACAAACTGAGCACCCGCCACTGGCTTGACGCGAATTACCCCAAACGAGTAAAGCCCAAATAGCACGATTGCGGCAACTAAAAGCAAGGGTACAAAAACGCGCGCGAACCATCGTTTTCTTTTTGGCTTGGCAGGTTTAGCTTTGTCTGTTGTCTCAGTCTTTGCCGGCACGACAATGGCTTGGGTTTGCTCATCAACGCTTGTTTCTGCCTGACTTTCCAAAGCGGGTTGCCAGGCCTGCGCGCTTGACTGACGAATAGCTGCGCTTGCCCATCGCATACCTTCCAGTGCTGTCGGGTTGCCGGGGTCAAGATCCAACGCCTGTTTTAGCCACTGTACGCTTTCCTGCGGCTCAGAAACACCCGCCATAATCAGCGTTGCATCAAGATTTTTCGAATCAAGCTTGAGTATCTCTAAAGCAAGCTTTTCCGCTTCTGCACCGTTGCCAGCCAGCAAAGCTTGTTTGGCTTGGTTCAGCAAAGTTGAGGTCGTGTTGTCAGATTTTTCCATGTTTTCTTATTATAGCTAATCCGCATTCATAAAGCGGTGAATGCCATCAGCGATCCCATCTGCTAATAATTGTGGTCGATTAGTCAAAATATCCTGGTCAAGATTCATATAACCCAGTTCAAAAATCATCGCCGCGGTCAAAGGGTCAATTTGGTCAAACGCGTGATAATTGCGAATCTCGTTCGTCGTGGTTTGGTAATGATACTTTAAGCCCGTCGCGTTTGCATACGCTTCCGACAGGCATTTGGTAAGCAATTCGCGGTCAATGGTTTTGACTTCCGAAGGCACAATCGCGAACTTAAAGCCAGTGGCATTGTCGTTGATATATTCACAGGAATTACAATGCAAGGCGATGAGCAACTGGGCCTGGTAACCAACCAAACGCGGATCAGTTTCATCAAGCAATTCAGCGTCGTAGCCCAGTTCAATCAGTTTTTGCTGCAAATAGGTGGCGACGGTGCTGTTAATTTCAACTTCGGTCAAGCCATTCGAACAAACTTCGCCTTCATCGCGCCCCTTGTGCCCGATAATAATGCCGATTTTATTCTCCGGAAACTCCTGTGGCAAGGACACTTCAAGCCCTTCTTCAGCTTGTTGCGTTATTTGGGGCACCGATATTTCCGCAACGTATTGCTCCTGCAGGTTATCACCCGTAAAGGCACTTGGCATCCACAGAGTAAGCAAGGTTGCCACAAGAACCGCCGCGAAAATGACTGTCGCCAGGGTCTGCAAAGTTACCCGCGGTCGGTACGCGACTGCGGCACGCGAACTTTGCGCTGGACGCGGACTGGTTACCAGCCCCCTAATCGTCTGTGAGCTGGTATTACTTAGCGTGTCTTCAAAATTTTCTTCATTTTCGGACAAGTCCTCATCGTCCGCTATCGCGTCGGATGCATCATACGCTGGCTGCTCATCCTCGGGGAAATCATCAACATTCGTTGGCTCATTATTCATGCCTTAATCTTACCTTAATTCTCACGCCTGAACAATTATTTAAGGCAGTTAGGTTTTGTTTATCCCAGCTTAATAAACCAAAATTTTTGCCCCCGTCCACAGGCAAAGGCCTGTATAATAAACACAAAGGAGTCCCTATGAATAACAAACTAAAGCCCGAAGAGAAAAAGACCTTGTTAAAGATTGCCCGCGATGCCATTACTGCCCACGTCAACGGGCAAAAGCCAAAACAACTGGACGAATACCCATTAAGCCCCGCGCTTTTGACAGATGGTGCCAGTTTCGTGACTCTCACTAAAAAAGGCAAGCTGCGGGGATGCATAGGCACCCTGCAAGCCGTGCAAAGTCTGGCAGAAGATGTGCAATTGCGCGCGATTCAGGCGGCCACAGAAGACCCCCGTTTCCCAGCTGTGCAAGCTTCGGAACTGGCGCAAATCAAAATTGAGATTTCCCACCTGACCCCACCTGTAAAGCTTGACTATGAAAACCCGCAAGACCTGGCTCAGCTGATTAGACCCCATCAAGACGGCGTTATCCTGAAAGATGGTTTTCGTCGCGCGACCTTTTTGCCACAGGTTTGGGACCAACTGCCCTATCCTGAAGACTTTCTAAGCCATTTATGCCAAAAAATGGGCGTGCCTGGTGGATACTGGAAGAAAAAACTCCTGGAAGTTTCTATTTACAGCGTTGAAGATTTTTCGGAATAGTTTTCGGAGTAGTCCACGCCCATTAACCTGATGCTTCGTAATCTTAATAGCAAAAACTCACGCTGATAAATATGCGTGAGTTTTAATTTTAAGCGCTATTTGCGATTATCCGGGATAGTTGGGATAACTTGGATAAACCACCGTGGGTTGGGACGCGCGATAGGCCTGTCCGCTAAGATGGGCTACCATCAACATTGAATAAGCCATCGTTACAAACATACCTGCGAAAAAGACAATCACGCCTATCGGTCCAATAAAGCCCGCAATCAGGTTTCCTGCCAATACCATCAGCCAGGCAGCGAAATTTTTCTTGGCTAAATTGAAGATTTCTCTGAACTCAAAACCAGATTTAATGGTCCCTTTCACGGCCACATGCGCGCAAATGATCGGGAAGACCAAATAAAACACAGCACTTAGCACCATTGAGAACAATGAAAGCCCGAGTTGAGACAATAGCGCTGGCACAGCCATAACAAGCGAAAGTTTTTCATCCGCCATGGCACCAACCGACAGCATGCTCGGAATGACAATCAACCAAGACAACACAATCAAGGGCAAAGAATAGACCAACTGCACCACGAAATTACGAAAACCCATCGTTAAGTTTTCGCCAAAATCCATTTCGTGCAAGGGGCGTGGGTCGCCATTTGCCACATTTTTTATCACGTCCATGATATACCCCTGAAAAACAAGGGGTCCAATAACTGGAATCAGCATACAAAGCACGGGTTTCCAAAGTTTGTCAAACCACTGCGGGTCTTCAAAAATATACGTAAAACTCTTACCAAAATTCATTATTTCCTCAAATCTGGGTGTTTAAAGTTGCGTAAACTTCGCCACATCGACCACAAAAACAGTTGCGCGTTTTTCGTTCTCATTTTTGGGCTCGGTGCTTGTTTCGCGAATGATTTCAAGCGCGCGCGCAACACGGTCTTCTTCCGTTCCGATTAACAAGGTACTTCTGCCACTGCGCAAAAAACCACCTGTGGAAGCAATAAAGGTCACGCGATATTTTTCATCAGTTAACGCGGCAGATACACGGTCGTTATCAGCATCTTGAATGATTGCAATGATGAGTTTCATCTTAGAACTCCTCGAAATAGTCTAAATCTAATTCAAAAACATTCGCGCCGCCGATAACCGTTTCAGTTGGAATAACAATCGGAAATGGCGCGTTGTCGATAGGTGTGGCGAGATAACTCACCCGTCGTTTAGCTACAGAACTCAGAAGGTCCAGCAATTCTGGAATTTCCGCCTTTGAAGATGCGATCAGAAAAGTTTCATTTCTTTCGCGCAAAAAACCACCTACGCTGGGAAGTTTGCCAAAGCTATAGTTTGCTTCTTCCAGCGTGCGTTCAACCAGTTCGCCATCCTGGCTTTGCACGACCGCGATTATCAGCTTGTCTGGTTTCTTTTGATCGCTCATTCTGCCTCCTTCGGATGATATCTTTATTTTACACGCTTTTTGTGTTTTTAATTAAACCAATCCACGACCATATCTTCGAGATCTTCAGGGTCAATATCATCCTCGCTGACGACCTTCCCAAAAACAGAATTGCCTGTTTTTCGGGTGCTGTCAGGGTCACCAGTCTTTAAGGGATGCCACCAGGGAATGTCCTTGCCATCCGCCACCAAGCGGTAGGCGCAATTTTTAGGCAACCAGTTGGCACCCCTTGCCAGTTTTGGCGTCAGCAAAACGCAATCGGGCACGTTTTCATGTCGGTTTTCGTAATCACTGCATCTACAGGTTTCCATATCCATGTAACGACAAACCACATTTGTAAACTGCACTTCCGTCTTGCCTGGTTCGATGAACTTATGCAAGCAACACTTGGAGCAAAAATCACACAAGGATTCCCATTCCGACGGCGTTAAATCTTCGATTGCTTTTTCAAGCCAAAACTTCGACTGGGTCATATTCTTAGATTCCCATACGTTCGTGCACTATAGCGGTCATGGCGTCCATCAGGGCATTAACTTCTTTTGCCATGTCGTCCCATTCCGCTTTCAGAGCCTGGGCGTCTTTATTGTCGTCATAGCCCAGCAGGTTAATGCGCACATTCAAACCAGCGGCCATAAAACCAGCTTTTGCCATATGCGCGCCGGCAGCCGCGTCGGAAATCGCGTTTTCGTTGCCAATTTCGCACATGCGCTTGGCAAGTTTCAATGCGGCTAAACAATCACGGGCGGTTTGCAAGGGCACTTGCGCGGCCACCAAACTGGCTTTCAATATCGCTTCATCACGCGCGGCAATTTCTTCTTCAGTTCCCTTGGGCAAACGCATCGCTTCAACGACACCGTCATAGGACTTGGCATCCTTCTCAATGCCTTCGGTAAGCGCCTGGCGCAAAGGTTCAGCCTGTTCGATCACTTCAAAAACTTCATTTTCAACGTCCGCATAGCGTTTCTTGCCAACGGTAAGGCGCGCGTTCATCAAAGTCAGCGCGGCACCCAAGGCACCCGCGTAAGCCGCAGATGAGCCACCACCAGGAGCAGGTGTTCCCGCGGCTACTTCGTCAATAAAACCATAAATGTTTTCTTCAGCGGAATCGGAACTCTGCGAACCAAAGACCTGATTCTCCAAAATTTGCTCATCCTGTAAACCATCAATTTGCATGTACCACTTGCAAGCGTTTATCATCGCGCGCTGGGGCACCAATCCGATGATTTCGGTATGATGAATACCCACACCATAACGCTGGGCTTCACGGCGCACAAACTCGGTCACTTGTGCCAGGGGTGAACGACGATAGTCGGTGAGATTCATTGAAACTTGTGCCAGACCATCAACCAAAAGTCCGATACCCTTCACAAAGCGGAAACCACCGTTGGAATGGCGCGTTCGGCGTGCAATTTTCTGCGCGATACTGACATCGTCCGTATTCAGGAAAATGTTATAGGCAATCAAGGGTTGGCGCGCGCCAATCACCGTTGCGCCAGCTGGGCCCAGTTCTTTGGGTCCCAGGTCGGGTTCTTTGTAAGGGTCCGTGGCGATTGTTTCTTTAATGCCTTCATATTCACCGCGGCGAATATCTTCCAGGTTCACACGGTCTTTGCGAATAGCCGCGTCTTCGTAAAAATAAACTGGAATGTTCAATTCCCCAGCTACACGCTTACCCAAACGGCGCGCCATTTCGATACAATCCGCCATGGTCACGTCCGAAATGGGAACAAAAGGCACCACATCTGTCGCGCCCATACGCGGGTGTTCACCGTGATGCGTGTTTAGGTCGATGAGTTCAGCTGCTTTTGCGATACATGCATAAGCGCCTTCTTCAACAGCCTTTGGGTCACCCACAAAGGTGAGTACAGTTCGGTTATGGTCAACATCAGAACTGTGGTCCAAAATGCGCACACCATCCACCGCCGCAACCGCGTCGATAATGGCTTTAATGACTTCTGGCCGACGACCTTCTGAGAAATTAGGGATACATTCAACGATTTTCATGGATTTGACACACTCCTTTTACTGTTTTATTAGCAACTTTAAATTATACCAAATTTCCCAAATGCACGCAGGGAAGAAATTAATCTACATTTTCAGTTATTTTCAATCTGTTATTGATTTTCTTTAGGCTTTTTGCGAATTCCATTAAGTTTCTTGCATTTTTAACTTGACTTAATTAAGTTTCTATGTAGAATAAGCATTGAAGCTAGCTAAATTACTGAAAGGACACTAAAAACGATGGAATTTACCAACACATGCCCCATTTGCCAAAGCAAAGTACGTATCACTCGCTACCACTGCGACAGCTGCCAAACAACGATTGAAGGTTCTTTCGTGCTTCCCGTTGACCCATTTAGTCGCTTGAGCGAAGACCAACGTCACTTTATGCTAACTTTTGTGCGTGCTGAGGGACGCCTTAACCGCATGGAAGAAATTTTGGGCATGTCCTACCCAACCCTTAAAAACCGTTTGAATGAGTTGATTACCACCCTGGGCTTCCAGGCAGAACTCTACAGCAAAAAGCCAAACGCTGCTGAACGCCAGGCTATCCTGGATGACCTTGAAGCCGGACGCATTGACTCAGACCAGGCCCTGCGCTATCTGCAAGGCGATGAACCTTTTATTACAGGAGAATAAAATGACCGACGAAAAACTGCGCATTTTAAAAATGCTGGAAAATGGCACCATCACCGCCACCCAAGCCACTGATTTACTTGCCGCATTGCAAGAAGAACCCATCACCGAATCACCCATTACAAATGATGGACCTGTAACTCGGGCACAATGGATGAAAATTCTTATCATTGACCGCTTAAGCGGAGAAAAGAAAGTGAATTTACGTTTCCCGCTAGCATTGTTACCGTGGAATAAAATGGAAAAAGGCCTCAACATCAATCTCGGGAACAAAACCGACGAGAACGGTAATGCCGCCTTCCAATTTGATAAAGAAACCGTGATGCAAATGATTAACAAGGGCGAGCCAGGTGTCATTATCGACGTGGAGGATGAACAGAGCAACGAAAGAGTGCTTATCTCCCTGGAATAGACAATCAGATTTCTAAAGACCAAGCTATTTCCATGTATAACGCCCTGGTAATAATCAAAAGCCAGGGCGTTTTCTTATAAACGGATATCAAAAATGTGCTAAGATTAAGGCATGAGCCACAACAAAGAGCGCATCCAAATTCTTAGCGAAGTGCGTCGCGGCGAACTCGAAATCCCGGACGCCATCACACGTCTGCAAACCCTTTCGGCCCGCCCGGAAACACCCGAACAAGAAGCCCGGCAGGACAACTCCAACCGTGAACTGCACATTTTACGCACTGGTTTAGAAACGGGTAAGGTGATTATGGACGTTCGCCTGCCCCTTAACCTGCTTGATGCCGCTGAACGCGTTGGCGCAAACTTCGCCCCTTATCTTGCGCTTATCCCATCCGACACTCTGCAAGAGTGCCTCTCCATACCTGGCACCCATCAACTGGTCGATATCGCTCAAGAAGAAAAAGGCGAACAACTCCAAATATTCCTGGAATAAACATATTCTCAACCCGTAAGCACGTAATAAAATGCCGTAGCTTCATGGTGCTTAACTTGCCGAATTTCCCTTAGTCGCTTATATTTTAGTATTGAGAAAACGCACTCGGAGAACAACTATGATCGCGGAAAACACCCAAGTATCCCCATCGCCCGAAAGACAACACTGGCTGGATAAACCCGTTTTGCCCTGGTGGCAAGGCTTAACTATCGAGAAACTCCTGCTCATCATCATCATCGTTCTGACGGTTTTCAGCCGTCTCTACGACGTTGGCGCACGCACCATGGCGCACGACGAAATCAACCATGTCGTGCCCGCCTACAGCTTTGAAAGCTACGTTTATGACCCCGTTACCCATGGACCTTTCCAGTTTCATGCTTTGGCGCTTTCCTACTTCCTGTTTGGCGACAGCGATTTCTCAAGCCGTATCCCCGCCGCGTTGTTTGGCATCGGCGTGGTGCTTTTCGCGCTTTTTGCCTGGCGTCGCTACCTGGGCAGAGTTGGCGCGCTTATCGCCGGCACACTCTTCATGATTTCGCCCTACATTCTTTTCTACAGTCGTTATACGCGTAATGAAATTTTTATCGTTTTTTGGGGCATGGTTTTACTTTGGCTGCTTTTGCGCTACATGGAAGATGGCAAAACCAAATGGCTCTACTGGCTGGTTTTCATCACCGCCATGCACTACACCGACAAAGCCACTTCCTTTATTTTCTCTGCCGAAGCGCTTATCTTTTTAGCCTTGCTTTTTATCTGGAAATGGTGGCGCAAAGCCTGGCCAAACGACCGCTATCATAAATTTTTCAAAATTGCTGCCGCGAGCACACTCTGCCTGATTGTCTTCACCCTGGGCATTTTCATCCTGGGCAAAACACCTGTCGCCAACGCGCCGATGATTATCGACCCCGTCACACAAGAGTCCGTGCCACAACATATCATCAACAGCAAAGTGCCCCTTCTGATTTCAGTCGCCTTTACCGCCATCGCCGCGGTCGCGAGCATTGTTTCTCTGATTAAGGGGCTGGGCTGGTACGAACTGCGCAAATCACGTCTGTTTGACCTGATTGTCCTGCAACTCGTCCTTATTCTGCCACTCCTGGTCGCCCTGCCTGTCAAACTTGTGGGTTGGGATCCTCAGGATTACAGCACAACTGGTATATTGCGAACAGGGTCGTTATTCCTCATCCTGCTGATTGTTTCAGTTATCCTTGGCGCGATGTGGAACAAAAAAGTGTTCCTAAAAAGCCTGGCCATTTTCTGGGGCATTTTCATCGTTTTTTACACCACTTTCTTTATGCACGGCGAAGGCTTCTTTAAGGGCATCGCCGGCGCGCTGGGCTACTGGATGTCGCAACAATCTGTGGAGCGTGGCACGCAGCCACTTTACTACTACGCCCTGGTGCAAGTGCCCTTTTATGAGTACCTGCCAGCTTTGGGCACTGTGCTTGCCCTGATATTAGGCTTCGCCCGCAAACTTTTCCTTAGCAAAACCGACGCCATTCACGAGAGTCCTTTCGAAAAACAAGGCCTTCCTGAACCCGAAACGCTGGAAGGTTTAGAAGATACAGCACTGGTGCTTGAAGACGATGCAGCAGACCAGGAAGATAACCCTGTACTGCCATCAGCTTTGACCCCTGAAGATATCAATTTAACAGATACAAGCGACCTTCAAGACACATATGATGAAAGCCAGCCTGACACCGAAAACCTTGAAACAGCCCCCGACGAAACGGCCAAACCCGGCTTTTTCAAACGCCTTTTCACCGACCCACCCCTAAACACTGAAATTGCCAGCGATTTACCCATCCTGGCACTTTTGCTTTTCTGGTCGTTCATGAGTTTGCTTGCCTTCAGCATCGCCGGCGAGCGCATGCCCTGGCTCACCACCCACATCACCATGCCCATGATTTTGACCGCCAGTTTTGCCCTGGGCTACATTGTTGAAAAAATCGACTGGGCTGCTATCAAAGAGAAGAAAGGCTGGCTGGCGCTTATCGTCAGCTTCATTTTCATTCTGGCAGTCTTGAGTATGTTCGGTTCCCTGCTAGGCACCAATCCACCTTTCCAGGGCAAAGACCTGAGCAATATGCGTGGCACGAGCACTTTCCTGCTGTCGCTTTTGGGCACCTTGGGCAGCGCGATAGCATTACTCCACCTTTTGCGTGGCTGGCAAAGCAAACAATTCAGCAAGTTTATTCTCCTGATTTGTTTCGCCCTGATGGCTATTCAAACCGCGCGATCAGCCTTCCGCGCCGCCTATATCAACTACGACAACGCCAAAGAACTCCTTGTCTATGCGCATGCCACGCGCGACATGAAAGACAGCGTTGAGCAAATCGAAACCATCTCACGCCGTCTCTATGGCGATAAAAGCATCCGCATCGCCTACGATAACGACGTGCGCTACCCCTACTGGTGGTATATGCGCGACTATCCCAACAAAGTCGATTTCAACGATAAGGTCACCAAGTCCTTGCAGGAATCGCCCATCATTGTGGTCGGTTCGGGCAATTTCTCAAAAATCGACGCCGTCGTGCGCGATGACTACTATCGCTACGATTACAAACGCATGTGGTGGCCCAACGAAGAACTCTACCGTAACTGGACCTTCAAGAAAGTCTTTAATGACCTAAAAGACCCCGCCAAACGCGCCGGAATCTGGGACTTGTGGTTCAACCGCGATTACAATAAATACGCGAGCGCTTTTGGCAACCCATCGCTTACCCTGGCGAACTGGTCTCCTGCTGATGGCGCGCGAATGTACATCCGCAAAGATGTCGCCCCGCAAATCTGGGAACTGGGCATCAGCCCCGAGCCCGTCGCCCCGCGTGTAGACCCCTACGCCGGCAACAGCATCAGCCTGGACCCCATTAAGTCTCTCTACAACGCTGGCAATCAGACCTTTTTGGCCCCGCGCGGTATGGCCATCGCGCCGGACGGTAGCCTGTATGTCGCCGACTCGCGCAACCATCGCATTGTGCACCTCGATGCCAGCGGCAATCTTCTCAACACCATTGGCACTTATGGCAACGCCATGGAAAACCCGGGCCTGCCGGGTGGTTTGATGAACGAGCCCTGGGGTGTCGCTGTTGACAAAGACGGAACGCTTTATGTCGCCGACACCTGGAACCATCGCATTCAGGTTTTTGACAGCAACGGACAATTCCTGCGTATGTGGTCGACTTTTGATGTAGCGGGAATGCCGGACAGTTTCTGGGGCCCGCGGGGCATCGCCCTGGACGCGGAAGGACACGTTTATGTCACCGATACCGGCAAACAGCGCGTGGTCGTTTTCGATAAAACCGGCACCTATCGCACACAGTTTGGTGGCGTGGGTCTCGAACTTGGCAAACTGGATGAACCTGTTGGCATCGCCATCGGGCAGGATGGCAAAGTCTATATCGCCGATACCTGGAACCGACGTGTGCAAGTCTTCCAACCCGCGGCGGATGGACTAAGCTTTATGGCACTCAAAGACTGGGAGCTGGACGCCTGGTTCTCCAGTTCGATAGAGAACAAACCCTACCTGGCACTGGATCAAGATGATAACGTTTATATCACCGACCCCGACCTGGGCCGCGTCATCGTCTTTGATAAAGATGGCAACTTTAAGGTGCTTTGGGGTGGCTTTGATAACAGTTACCTGATGGGTATCATCACCGGCATCGCTGTTGCGGAGGATGGCACCGTCTGGGTCACCGACGCCAGCAACAACGCCCTGTTACAGTTCCAGCTGCCTGAGTAGCTTATTAACTATAAAAATTATTCCCGGTCTCCTGACCGAGGAAGTGGAACAACTGATAAACCTTAGAAACGCAACGCGCTACAAAAATACCGTGGCGCGTTTTTTTCATCTCCTGCCGGCGTCCCGCCGTGCAGAATTCCCTTGTTCCGTCATTGCTTGCGTATCGAGCGCTTTTCTCGATATGGTCTCCCGACCATGACAGGCACGTGGTCAGGATACCACGTGCAAACTATGTTTTTTGCTTCGGCGAGGACGCCTCAGCGAACGGTGTTGTGCCCGCGGCGAGACGCCGGGGCGAGCGTAATGAAATAAATCTTCCCAGTTTCTGACCGTGGAAATTATTGCGGTTTGTGGAGGCGTCCACGCCGACACTTTTAAGCTGTTTGATATGGACACCGCTGGCTTCGGGTTTTTTCTCCTGCCGGCGTCCCGCCGTGCAGATTCAATGAATCGAAATTATAACTCGTTCTCGGAGACCGAAGTGCAGAGCTTCCCCGCCAACGACGAAAACTTTGCAATAACAAGCCTTTTTGCCCGCGGCGAGACGCCGGGGCGAGTAACAGAAACTAAATTTCCGTATTAATCAAACCCTGGTGTAAATCACGCAAAAAGTCCGGGTCCATTTTTTCAACCTTGCGGTCGTAGGTCAAAAGACCATTCACTTCAGTTTCCACGTCCGTTGTTTGCGTATAAATCGCCGCGCCTAAACCTAATGGGATAAGCGGTGCCACTTGTTCCAGCAATAAATCCCGATAGCCTTTCATCAAGGCTTCTGGCGTTCTAAAATGCCGGTAACCGAACTTTTTGGTTTCGCTCCACACATGCCCAGGCACAACGCAACTGTAGCCGCCAAACTCCGTCACCGCCAAAACACGATGGTCGGGTTGCGACGCGCTCAGCTTCTTAAAATACACATGCCGGCTCTGGAAATCCCCGCCACCCTGGTCGAACCAACCGGATGCGTGGTCAACCAAACGCGTGGGGTCCAGTTCCCGCGTCAATTTGGCGATGCGCAAGGCTTCAAACTGCCCCCAACTCTCATTGAAAGGCACCCACACAGCAATACTGGGTACATTGTAAAGCGTCTCAATCATCGCGCGGTACTCAATTTCAAACTCTTTGCGGTTTTCCGGATCTTGCCGGCCAAAGCGCTTAAAACGATGCTGGTCATAGCGGTGAATGCCAGAGGTGAAGCTAAAAATCACCACCATGTCCTTGGTCGTGCGTCCGCCGTTGATCATATCCTGCCACACAATCATTCCCAGGCGGTCACATGCCGCGTACCAGCGCATAGGCTCCACCTTGATATGTTTGCGAATCATATTGCAGCCTATTTTTTTGGTGTATTCGATATCGAAAAGCATCGCTTCTTCGCTGGGTGGCGTGTAAAGCCCATCGGGAAAGTAACCCTGGTCGAGCAAGCCATACATGAAGATAAACTCGTTGTTCAGCGTCATGCGCCAGTATCCGTTTTTGTCCTTTGCACGGCTAAACTTGCGCATGGCGAAATAGCTGTCCACGCTATCCACCACATTATCATCTTCTAACAAATCCACTTTTAAGTCATACAAATGTGGATGGTCTGGATGCCAAAGTTGTTGGTTTTCGATAGGAATAGTCAAGCCTTCCCGCGCGGGACCTTCCACAAGCGCGATATCAGCCCCTTCAAAACTTACCCGCGCCCGAATGCGCCATCGTGCCAAATCCGCGTCAGCATTTAAAACCACGCCGAGTTGCAAAACGCCCATATCAATGTCAGGCGTGATAACCAGTTTTTCAATATACGTTTCTGGTACAAGCTCCAGCCATACCGTCTGCCAAATGCCCGAAATCGGCGAATACCAAATACCGCCTGGACGCAGGCTCTGTTTGCCGGTTTGGTTGTACGAATCATTTGTTGGGTCAACAACCGCCACGAGCAATTCATTCTCACCCGCTTGCCAGGCTTCGGTGATGTCAAAACTGAAAGGCAAATAGCCACCCCAGTGCTCACCGGCCAGATGACCATTCACCCAGACTTCGCAGGCATAATCCACCGCGCCAAAATGCAGCAACAAACGTTGCCCTGCCGGTACGTCCTGCGTAAAAGTACGCCGATACCACAGCTTATCGCTGGGCATCAGGGGCCTTTCAACACCTGAAAGCGCCGATTCGACACAATAAGGCACACGGATTTGCCCCTGCCAGTCTTCAGCATGGGCGGGTTTGGCGTCATCAATCGGCTGAATGGCATACTCCCACCAGCCATTCAGGTTTTGCCATTGTTCCCGCACCATTTGTGGGCGGGGATACTCGGGCAAAGGAATAGGCTCGGCAGGCGTCCAGGGCGTCTTTAGGGCTTGGTGTTGTATTGCTTTCAAAATATTTTCCTGTCTTTTAGGCTTTAGTTTGGTCAATCGTTTTTCGTTTATCAAAAAAGAATAAAGGTATTATAGCAAAAACTGTAATGATTGCCCCTATCACGAAGATAATCGGCGCGGGCAAAAAGCCCGCTTCAGCACCCAGCATGGTAGGCGTGCCAAATTGTCTGATGAGCGCCTGACCAATCATCGGCCCGAAAATCATCGGCAGCATAACCGCGAAAATCATGCGCACACCCAAAAAGCGTCCCCGGCTTTCCACTGGCAACAAATCTTTGAGCCAGGCCATGCTCACAATCGCGAAAGCGGTGTTCATGCCCAGCCAAAGCAAGCCATAAAGCGCCAACAGGATGAGATTAGTACTCGTGGAGAACAAGAAGTAACCCAAGGCGGACAGGAGCAATGAAACCAGCGTGAGCCACTTGCGGTTGATTTTCTCCGCCAAGAACCCTAGCGGAATCGCCAAAATTGCGCTGCCCACCAGCATCGCCCCGCCAATAACCATGTAGCTCGAAATCGGCATTTCCAGGGTGTCGGTCACATAAATAATCAAATACGGGAACGAAACCTGAAAACCTATCCCCGCGATGGTAATAATCAGCAAAAGTAAAAAGAGCTTGCGATTCTCCACAAGAACACGCCAGTCGAGCAAGTCGCGGATATCCTGCCAGTACGTAGTTTCTGGCTTTGGAAGTGTTTCAGCGGAAGGTTCATCAATTTGCGAAGCGGCGATGACACCAATCACGGTAACCAGCCCACCAAGCGCGTAGAAAAAGACAAAGTAACCCTTCGATTCAATCAGCATTCCCGCCGCGGTATAGGATATTAGCTGAGCCACGAACAAACAGAAGTTCAGCACCCCTTCCACGCGTCCGCGTTTGTTACTCGGTGTGATATCCGCAGTCCAGGCGTTGAAAGCGGCGTCGTTGGCGGTTGAACCGAAAAAGGTCATGATACAGTCCACCAGCACCACCATCACAATCGCCGTGCTGATGTTTTTCATCAAGGCGGTAAGCGGAAACACGGCGGTCATCACGCCCCACAGGCCATAGCCTATCAGGATAAAAGGCTTGCGCCTGCCCCAGCGCGAACGACTGCGGTCACTCCACGTACCCATGAAGATCGTCGTGAGCGTGGCAACAATAGCGCTGGCGGCGACCATCCAGGCAATCGGTCTGGGGTCGGGTGTGATCATATCGGTCACAAATTTGTTGAACCAGGAGTTCTCCACCGCCCAGGCTAACTGCCCAACAATGGCCAGCGCGCCCATCGCCAGCCAGGTTTTCAGGGTGATGGCTTTCGCGGGTTTTGCGGATGATTCGTTTTCGGGCAGTGTTTCGTTTTCTTGATAATCCATAATAATACCTTTGCAATTGTTTTCGTGCTTTCATTTTAGCTTGCTTTTTGGATATAGGATAGCTTTAATAACAGAACGAGAAAAATTGTTAAGTTTTCCTGATACGATTGACGAAGATGCCAGAACGTGCAGCGTAAAAAAGCGGGCTTCGGTTGAAGCCCGCTTAACTACCATATAAATGTAAACGCTAAAAATTAGCCAAAGCGTTTGATATTCTTCAACATGTATTCCCAGTTGACGATGTTGTCAACCACTTCTTCCAAATAAGCCTGGCGGCGATTTTGGAAGTCGAGATAATAAGCGTGCTCCCAGACGTCCAGGGTAAGCACAGGCGAGCGTTTTTCAGTCCAGGGATCTTCCGCGTTGGGGGTCTTTGATATCGAAAGCTTGCCATCTTCAAGCATGACCCAGGCCCAGCCACTGCCAAACTGACCCACACCAGCAGCGACCAGTTCTTTCTTAAAAGCTTCAACCGAGCCGAAATTCTCAATCAGAATATCGCGTAGTTCATCGGGCATCACAGATTTATCTTTGGGGGTCAAACAATTCCAGTAGAAATTGTGGTTCCACACCTGGGCGGCGTTGTTGTAAAGCACTTTGTGTTCGGGTTTATCCCAGGCGTAAATCATGATTTCTTCAAGGGATTTGTCTTCCAGTTCAGTACCAGCAATCAGTTCTTTGGTCTTCACCACGTAGGCGTTGTGGTGTTTGCCATGGTGGAAGTTGATTGTTTCTTCAGAAATAATCGGTGCCAGGGCGTCTTTTGCCCAGGGGAGTTCTGGAAGTTCCACGGGGGTCTTCATCCAGTCTTGTTTTTGTTCGTATTTTCGCATCTTCGGTTCATCCTTTCTTTGCGTCTCTTATTGTATTCTTGCCCCTAATTATAGGGTAAAAAGCCAGCAAAATAAAACCAAAGCTTTTACCAAATGCCTGTTTTTTGACAAATTGTATAAACTTTGTATCAAAACTTCCTGATTTTGAAACTTGTCCAACATAGTTATTGACATATGTCAGAAACAGTGTACAATAACAATAAATGGCATATGCCATAAACTATAAAGGAGGTTTTAATCATGCCTGGAAAAGATGGAACTGGCCCAACTGGCACCGGACCGATGACCGGAAGAGCTTTGGGTCTTTGCACAGACACAGAAGAAACTAAACGTGGATTCTTTCGTGGCAGGGGACTGGGTCTTGGTCTCGGCCGCGGACGTGGTTTCGGCCGGCGCTTTGCTGCAAGGCAAGCTTCTCCGGAAAACCAAAAAACATGGCTCCAAGAGCAAAAAGCCGTCTTGCAAGACCGTCTCAAGACGATTGACAAACAACTGGAAGATCTATAAACTATCAGAGATAACTGGAGCCATCTCCAGCTATCTCTGGATTTTTAACGGAGGTGATACACCATGGCAAGGCCAAAAAAATGGAGAAAAGTCTGTTCTTTGCCTGATAACAACAGGTTTGGCCCACTTGATTCACCCGCTGATGCAAGTCATGTCAATATGACAGTTGACGAATACGAAACCATCAGACTTATCGATTTAGAGGGTTTCACTCAAGAAGAGTGTGCCCAGCAAATGAATATCGCCCGCAGTACTGTCCAGGGTATTTACGTTGAAGCCCGAAAAAAGCTGGCTGAATCCCTGGTAGCCGGCAAAATCCTGCACATTAAAGGCGGAGAATATCAGCTATGTGATGGCTCCGGAATGGAATGCGGGCGAGGCTGCCATCGTCGCAGACGTGGCAGACACAGAAATCAAAATGGAGGATTTTATGAAAATAGCCATTCCCATGAATGAAAAAACCTTGAATTCAAGCGTTAGCGCACATTTCGGACGCGCTCCCTACTTTCTGATTTACGATACCGAAACGAAAGAAAGCGTCTTTATAGATAATTCCGCCAGTGCGAGCCGAGGCGGCGCGGGTATCAAAGCCGCGCAGGTCATCCTTGACCAGCAGGCAAACGCGCTCATCACACCCCGCCTTGGCGACAACGCCGCGGATGTACTGGAAGCCGCGAAAATCGAAATCTATAAATCAATTGAAGGCAGCGCCGAAGAAAATATCAACGCGCTCTTAGACAAGAAACTGGCACGACTTAGCGAAATCCACCCAGGACTACATGACCACAAAAACAGATAAGATGAAAATCGCCATTTTAAGTGGCAAGGGTGGCACTGGAAAAACGCTGCTGTCCGTCAATCTGGCGGCTGTCGCGAAAAAAGCCAGCTATATCGACTGCGATATCGAAGAACCGAACGGGCATCTTTTTTTCAAACCCGAAGACCTGACTGAAGAAGTCGTCACGGTAAAAATCCCGCAAGTAAATCCCGCTTTATGCAATGCCTGCCGGCAATGCGTGGAATTTTGTCGCTTCAACGCCCTTGCTTTCATCATGGACCGACCCATCGTCTTTGAAGAAGTCTGTCATTCCTGCGGGGGTTGTAGCCTGGTCTGTCCCCAAAACGCCATCAGCGAGAAGGACAAAGGCATCGGTCTCATCCAAAAAGGCCAGTCGGGGCAGGTCAGCGTCTACACCGGCATATTGAATATCGGTGAGGCAAGCGGTATTCCCATCATCAAAAGGCTACTGTCGATGGAACAGAAAGAGCCCAGCCCGCTGACCATCATCGATTCCCCACCCGGCAGCGCCTGCAACGTGATGGAAAGCATTGAAGATGCCGACTATTGCATCCTTGTCGCCGAACCAACGCTCTTTGGCGCGCATAATCTCAGCATGGTCTACGACCTGGTAACGCTCTTCAAAAAACCCTTTGGCGTGGTGCTCAACAAATGTCTCGAAGAAGAAAACCCCGCCGAGAAGTTCTGCGAAGAAAAGGAGATCAAAATCCTATATCGTATTCCCTTTGACCAGGAACTGGGTTTGCTCAATTCAAACGCCGAAATCGCGGTTCGCAAAAGCGAAAAATACCGCACGCTATTTACTTCCCTGCTCGATATCGTCATACAGGAAATCAACCATGAAACAAGTTCTCATTCTTAGTGGCAAAGGTGGCACCGGCAAGACGACCGTTGCCAGCGCCTTTATCAAACTCTCGAATGCAAAAGCCTACGCGGATTGCGACGTTGACGCGCCCAACCTGCACCTCATCAGCGACTGGCAAACAGAACCGAAAAGGTCAGACTATTTTGGACTGGACAAAGCGCAAATCGACCCCCAGCTATGTGTACAGTGCGACGCCTGCCGGCAAAACTGTCGCTTTGACGCCATCATCGCCGGCCAAAGCTACCAGGTCAACCCCTATGCCTGCGAAGGCTGTGGTGTTTGCGCTTACGTTTGCCCCGCACAAGCCATCAAGATGGTGCCATCGGTTGACGGCGACTTAATGCTCTACGCGGACGCTGAAAAAACCTTCTCGACCGCGCAACTCAAAATGGGCAGCGGAACGTCTGGCCTGCTCGTCACCCAGGTGAAAAAGCAAATGAAAGAACACGCTACCGGCGCGGATTTAGCCATCATTGATGGCTCCCCTGGCATCGGCTGCCCGGTGATTGCCTCGCTAAGTGGCGTTGATATGGTTCTCGTCGTTGCTGAACCGTCCATTTCTGGCATCAGCGATATGCAGCGCATCATTCACACCGCCGCGAGATTTGGCGTTAAAATAGCCGTGTGTATCAACAAGTACGATAACAACCTTGAAAACACAGCCAAAATTGAACAGTATTGCCAGGAAAACGACTTGGCCATGGTTGGCAAAATTCCCTATGACCCAAACGCCATCCGGGCAATTAACAACGGTCACAGCATTGTCGATATCGACTGCCCATCCGGCAGCGCGGTGAGAGAAGTCTATGCGCGGACCATCAAACGACTATAAACCTTATCAACACGAAGGAGCACATTAATGAGCGAAAATTGTAATTCTGACTGCAGCAACTGCACGGCAGACTGCGCCGAAAGAACAGAACCCGTCACCCTAACTGAAAAACTGCACGACCTAAGCAAGGTAAAAAAGGTCATCGCGGTTATCAGTGGCAAAGGCGGCGTGGGCAAGTCCCTGGTCACTTCATTGCTGGCCGTAGCCATGAACAAAAAAGGCTATCAGAGCGCCATTCTCGATGCCGATATCACCGGCCCATCCATTCCCAAGGCCTTTGGCATCGACACCAAAGCCAGGATGAACGAGTTCGGACTGTTGCCGGTCAAAACCAAAACAGGCATTTCGGTCATGTCCGTAAACCTGCTGCTGGAAAGCGAAACCGACCCCGTGGTCTTAAGGGGTCCCCTAATCGCTGGCACTGTCAAACAGTTTTGGACGGATGTCATTTGGGACGACGTTGATTTCATGTTTATCGACATGCCACCCGGCACCGGCGACGTTCCCCTGACCGTTTTCCAGTCCATCCCGGTAGATGGCATCATCGTGGTCACATCGCCCCAGGAACTTGTTTCTATGATTGTTGCGAAAGCGGTCAGAATGGCGGAGATAATGCAAATCCCCATCATCGGACTGGTGGAAAACATGTCCTATTTTCGCTGCCCGGACAATGGCAAAGACTATGCCATCTTCGGCGAAAGCCACATTGAAGAAATTGCCAAAGCGCATCAGTTAAACGTCCTGGCCAAACTGCCCATCGACCCGCGGCTTTCAAAGGCTTGCGACAAGGGCACCATCGAAGATTTTGACGAAAACTGGCTGGAATCACTTACTGAAATAATAGAGAAAATGGAGAAATAAGATGTTAAAAATTGCAGTCGCAAGCGACCATGGCATCGTAACCCAACATTTTGGGCACTGCCAGGAATTTGTCGTTTTTGAAACTAAAAACAATCAGATCACAAAAACCGAAACGCTGGCCAACCCCGGTCACAAACCCGGCTTTTTGCCGAATTTCCTTGCCGAACAAGGGGTGAATGTCATCATCAGTGGTGGCATGGGTGGCGCTGCTGTTGCCATATTTAATGAGAAAAACATTGAAGTCATCGTTGGCGCCAGTGGCGACGCAGGCAAAGCCGCCGAAAGCTATCTCAAAGGCGAACTCAAGTCCACCGGCTCCGTTTGCCATGAGCACCAGCATCATGACGAATGCGGTGAGTAAGGCTTTTTCTCGGGCACATAACTGTATTATTTAAGACATAGCCACCCAAAAAAGGTGGCTATGTTGCTTTTATAGTTCTAAGGTGATTTTTAGTTCTTACGTGGTCTCCTGACCACGTGCTTGATAAGATTTGCTCGCCCCAGCGTCTCGCCGCGGGCACAACCCTGTTAGCTCTCAGTCTATTTTCGTTCCTGGTCGGGAGACCATGACGGAACAATACAACTTGTTCGCATGTGGTCTGTTTTCGTTCACATGTGGTCTGTTTTAGTTCTAACGTGGTCTCCTGACCACGTTAAACAAACCTTTTACTCCCCAATAATCTTAATCAGAATCCGTTTTGGACGATTGCCGTCGAACTCGCCGTAAAAGATTTGCTCCCAGGGGCCAAAGTCCAAACGACCGTTGGTCACCGCCACAACCACCTCACGCCCCATAATCTGGCGTTTCATGTGCGCGTCGGCGTTATTCTCGCCGGTGTCGTTATGGCGATACTGCTCAACCGGCGCGTGTGGGGCCAGTTTCTCAAGCCAGCGCTCATAGTCGTGGTGCAAGCCACGTTCATCATCGTTGATAAAAACAGACGCGGTAATATGCATCGCGTTCACCAAAACCAGGCCTTCTTTAATACCGCTCTCGCGCAGGGCGCGGTTCACTTCGGGCGTGATGTTCACAAAGCCGCGTCTGCCCGGATAGTTAATGGTCAATACATCACGATAAGATTTCATGCGTTATCCTTTCAGTCAAGATCCGCTAGCAGCAATTCAGGTTCCTGGGCCTGAAGCTCTTCCAGCTGCGCCTCTTTTTCGGCGTGCATCTCCAAAAGCTGAGCTTTCATCTTCTTCAGCTTTTTGCCTTTTAGGGGGAAGAAGAACAAAACACCCGCGCCGATTAACAAGGCGATACCCGGAATTAAGCCCACAATCATGCGGATGCCCCAAATGGCACTGGCGGGTTGGTTGAGAAAGATTTGCCCGCCCATCGACTCGCGCGTTACAAAACCCGTCGCGCTCAATATCGCCGCGGTGAGTGGCGCGGCAATTGATTCTGCCGGCTTGGTGATTAGCGCGTTGGCGCCAAAATAGCTGCCCTCGCGTCTCACGCCGGTGCGCACTTCGTCATCGTCGATAATCAAACCGAGGGCTAAATTCAGCCCTACCAAAATCCCCGCGTAACCAAAGCCCACGATAGCCATGCCGAGGTAAATCCAGTTGGCAGGCAAAAACGCGACTAAGAGCAAACCCAGGCTCGTAATGGCCATATAAATCTGAAACGTAACGATTGCGTCAAAGCGTTTTAAGGGGTATTTTGTCAGCGGCACGCTAACCGCCAGCGGAATAAACAGCGCGCCCAAAAGGTATAAGGAATTCGACTGGGTAACATAGTCTGAAACGTAAAAAATCGCGCCCATGCAAATCGAGAACATAAAGACCGCCATAAAGTTGGCGATATCGAAGACGATAAAGTTTTTGTTGGTCAGCGTCGCTTTGAGTGCTTCTTTCAGGGGAATGGGTTTATCCACCTGGCTGAACTCGGGGCGTTCTTTGATTTTGTAAGTCGCAATCCAAATCAACAGACCACACACAAGTCCCAAACCGATCATCGCCAGGCGTAAGGGCCATAGGCTGGTGTCCGCGGAACCTGCCTTTGGGCGTACCAGGTCTGGAATGATAAAACCCAAAAGAGTACCCAAAAGGCCAAACAAACTCGAACTCACCTGAAGTTTCGAGCGTTCCTCAAGCGACTCGGTCATCTCGGGCATCAACGCGGAGTGCACCAAACCGATGATGGTAAAACAGCTGTCGTATAAAAACATCGAGACCAGCATCCAAATGAACTTGACCGTTTCCGAGCTTTTTTCGGGAACGAACCAGACCAGGATGAACGTCAAAGCGAAAAAGGGCGCGGTATAACGCATATAGGGAATGCGCCGGCCATGTTTTGAACGGGTGCTGTCGGTCAGTTGCCCGAAGATGGGGTCATTGATGGCGTTCCATATCGCGTAAACGGCAAAAGCGATGGTAATCCACTTGGTCGATATGCCAAAATAGTCCTGATAGAACATGATCAGCAGGGACGCAAAGACACCACTCAGCGTGCTAAGCCCCAGCATTGAAAGCCCATAAAACAGCCGGGCGCTTTTATCTACTTTTTTACCTTGATAGTCCTTTTGGGTTTCTGCGGAAATTTCCATGGCTGGCTCCAGTCTTAAAATTTCTTATATTATAGTCGAGCCTGGCTCCAGCGGGCGATTTTCCTTTGTTAAATTCTGTTTTGGTGATTTATACTACTCGGCGGAACGCTGGCAGGAGAAGCAATAAATCTCGCCCCGGCGTCTCGCCGCGGGCACACCCCGTTCGCTGTTGCCGAAGTGCAGGCCTTGTGCCTGCTTCTCGCCGAAGCAAGAAGACCTGTTTTTGCAAGGTATGCTTTTCGTCGGCGAGGACGCCTCCGAGAACGAGTTTTATTTTGGTTTTATTGAATCTGCACGGCGGGACGCCGGCAGGAGATGAATGGACACCGGCAGGGGTGGAGTAAAAAACCATGCACTCGGTGTCCACACCGAAGTGCTTTTGAAGCTTCCTCGGTCAGGAGACCATGCAGGAACTGAGTTATAGCTCACGTCAGTTGCACAACGCTACTGGTGCATGGCATCCTTGCCGTGCACATTCCGTTTTGCTTCAATACATACGCCTCAGCGAACGTGGTAAAGTTGCGCGGGGCGGATATTATGATTGGTAAACGTTCGGGTCACACATGACGCCCCGCGACAGTTACTGATAACGCTCGCCCCGGCGTCTCGCCGCGGGCAAACGGTATGCATGGCGAAGACGCCATGCATCAGCAGGGTAATGCAACTAAAAAATGACTTAACGAAAACATTCCCCGTTTGCCCTATACAAATTCGCAGTTGTCAGGCAAGGCGTAGAACAAATGCTTTATAATAATCTTTTGGAGAAAATATGCCTGCTGAAAATTTACGCGTGGTTGGTGCCCGCGAGAACAATCTAAAAAACATTACCGTCGAAATTCCCCGCGATAAACTCGTGGTAATCACCGGCCTTTCCGGCTCGGGCAAGAGTTCGCTCGCTTTCGATACCATTTTCGCCGAAGGACAACGGCGCTATGTCGAGTCGCTTTCCGCTTACGCCCGTCAATTCCTGGGCCAGATGGAAAAACCCGATGTCGATTCAATCGAAGGGCTTTCGCCCGCAGTGGCCATTGACCAAAAATCAACCTCCCGCAACCCGCGCTCAACCGTGGGTACGGTAACCGAAGTTTACGACTATCTGCGTTTGCTCTTCGCGCGCATCGGCATACCACACTGTCCTATTTGCGGGCGCAGAGTGCAAAAACAAAGCGCGCAGGAAATTGTTGAAGACATTATGCAGATCCCCGAAGGCGCGCGTTTGCTTATCCTGGCACCCATGGTTCGCCAGCGCAAAGGCACCTACCAGGCCCTTTTTGAAGAAATCAGCAAACTGGGTTTCACCCGCGCCCGCGCCGACGGTGTGGTCTATAACCTTGATGAAAATATTGAACTCGACCGCTACAAGACCCACACTATTGAAGCGGTGGTTGACCGTGTGGTTGTGCAGACCCCCGAAGACGAAGACGACCGGCTGAATATCATCTCGCGCCTGACCGACTCGGTAGAAACTGCCCTGCGCGTTGGCGATGGTTATGTAACCGTGCACAACATGAGCGCCAACCCACCCGAAGACCTGCTCTTTAGCGAAAACCTGGCATGTCCCGAACACGGCTCGGTATTAACAGAAATCGAACCGCGCACTTTCTCGTTCAACACGCCCCATGGCGCTTGTCCCACCTGCCAGGGTTTGGGCGCGCTTGAAAAAGTTGACCCCGACTTACTTATCCCAAACAAACAACTCTCCATCCAGGAAGGCGCCATCGCCAACTCCGACTGGACTCCACGCGCCCTGGGTGGGTACTCGTGGCAAGTTCTGCAAGCTCTGGCGAAACATGCCGGCTTTAGCCTGGAAACGCCCATCGGCGAGCTTAGCGCGAAGCATCTCAACATGATTCTTTATGGCACAAACGGCAAAGAGTTCCGCGTTGATTACATCGGCCGCAGTGGGCGCAAAAGCCACTTTGACACCGCGTTTGAAGGCATCATCGGCAACATGGAACGCCGTTACCGCGACACAAACTCCGACTGGATTCGCTGGAAATTCAACCAGTTTATGACGCTCCTGCCCTGCCCCGAGTGCAAGGGCAAACGTCTGCGTAAAGAAGCTCTGGCTGTCACCATCATGGATAAAAACATCGTTGATGTCAGCGAGCAATCCGTGCTGGACCTGCTCAACTGGGTGAACGAGCTCATGGACCCTGATGCCAGGCTATTAAGCAAGCGCGACTGGGCTATCGCCGGACGTGTTTTGCGCGAAATCCAGGCCCGCCTGGGTTTTATGGTTGACGTTGGTCTGGACTATCTCACGCTTGACCGTTCTGCCACCTCACTTTCGGGTGGCGAAGCACAGCGCATCCGCCTGGCAACCCAAGTCGGTTCCAAGCTCATGGGCGTGCTTTATGTGCTTGATGAACCTTCAATCGGCTTGCACCCGCGCGATAACAGTAAATTGCTTGAGACACTCAAAGGCCTGCGCGATTTGGGTAACACCGTCCTGGTGGTTGAACACGATGAAGAAACCATCATGAACGCTGACTGGGTCATTGATCTTGGTCCAGGTGCCGGCGAGCATGGTGGCGAAGTGGTTGCCGAAGGCACACCCGCTGATATTGAAGCCACGCCCGGCTCCATTACTGGCGATTACCTGGGCGGACGACGGAAAATCCCCGTGCCTTCGGAACGACGCGAGGGTTCAGGTGAGTCTTTGCGCATCGTTGGCGCGAGCGAAAACAACCTTAAAAACGTGACCGTGGACATTCCCCTGGGCAAGCTGGTGTGTATCACTGGTGTGTCTGGCTCCGGCAAATCCAGCCTGATGGTTGACGTGCTCTATGGCGCCCTGGCACGCCAGCTGATGGGCGCGCATACCCAAGCCGGCAAGCACAAGCGCATTGAAGGCACGCAGTATCTCGATAAAATCATCAACATCGATCAATCCCCCATCGGACGCACACCCCGTTCAAACCCCGCCACCTATACCGGACTGTTTGACCCTATCCGCGACCTTTTCGCCACGCTGCCCGACTCAAAAATGCGTGGCTATCAAAAAGGGCGTTTTTCGTTCAACGTGCGCGGGGGACGGTGCGAAGCCTGCACAGGTGAAGGGCAACTCAAAATTGAGATGCAGTTCCTGCCCGACGTATATGTGCCTTGCGAAGTCTGCCACGGTAAACGGTATAACCACGAAACCCTGCAAGTGCGCTTTAAAGACAAAAACATCGCCGACGTGCTGGATATGACGGTCAGCGAAGCCTTGACCTTTTTCGACGCTTTCCCGCGCCTGAAGAGCAAACTGCAAACGCTCAAAGATGTTGGTCTGGGCTATGTGCGCCTGGGGCAACCTGCTACGACCCTAAGCGGTGGGGAAGCACAACGCGTCAAGCTGGCCAAAGAACTCTCGCGCCGTGCCACAGGCAAGACCATTTACGTGCTTGATGAACCTTCGGTCGGCTTACATGCTGAAGACGTGAGCATGCTTATCAAAGTCCTGCAGGCCCTGGTTGACACAGGCAATACCGTGGTCATCATTGAACACAATCTGGATATCGTCAAAGTGGCGGACTGGATTATCGACATGGGTCCCGAAGGTGGCGAACGCGGTGGCGAAGTCATCGCGCAAGGCACACCCGAAGAAGTAGCAGAAGTGTCTGAAAGCTATACAGGGCAATATCTCAAGGCTTTCCTTGCCGGCCAGGCCCGGAAAACGTCTAACCCAACTAAAGTGAAGGCAAAAAAGAGTTAAATCCTTATCCTTTTTACAATCTTTACCCGTAAACTGCCTATTAATCGCTATTTAATGTGCACATTAATACACTAATCTGCACATTTTTTGCTATAATATAGGCAGTTTAGGAGAGCACTATGAAAATTTTTGATTACTCATTCTTGCAAGATGGACATTTACCTGTATCGTTAATCAATTTAACCGCGGGGATTTATTCGCTTAAAACAGCAGCTCATTTTAGAAAATCAGAGCATCAAACCATCTATACCGAACTTGAACATATTGCCAGATTGCAATCCGTCAAAAGCTCAAATGCCATCGAAGGCATCATCACCAGCGAACAAAGAATTGTAGAAATAGTCAACCAAAACAGTGCCCCTCTCAATCATGACGAAGCCGAAATCGCAGGCTATCGCGATGCCCTAAACATTATCCATAACAACTACACACAGTTGGATTTCAGGCAGAGAGATATCCTGAATCTTCATCGGGTATTAATGTCCTATGCTGGTGATGAATTCAGTGGGCAATACAAGAAAGATGATAATGTAATCCTGGAAATAGACCAGCAAGGTCAGCGCAGGGTCCGTTTCAGGCCGACTCCTGCCACAGAAACACCCGCGACCATGAAACAACTTGAGTTAGCTTATCTTGACGCAAAAGACAATCCTCGAACTAATCAGCTTTTACTTATCCCTTGCGTCATTCTCGACTTTCTTAGCATTCACCCCTTCAGAGATGGCAACGGACGTATGTCACGACTTTTATCATTGTTGCTTCTCTATAAAAACGGCTTTGATGTCGGACAATACATATCCTTTGAAGAACAAATTAACAAAAACAAAGCTGCCTATTACGAAGCTTTGCGACAATCTTCGCAAGGCTGGGCTGAGAACGCGAACAATTATGACCCTTTTATCAAAAATTTCATTTCAACACTCTACAGTTGTTACCAGGAACTGGATAAGCGTTTTGCGGTAATCGGCGATAAGAGAATAACAAAAAAAGGTCGCGTTGAAGCCACTGTATTAAATAGTTTGGTGCCCATTTCAAAATCTGACATTCAGAAAATTCTTCCGGATGTAAGCCCATCAACAATCGAAGCCGTACTCGGTGAAATGGTTAGGGATGGGAAAATAACTCGCTTAGCTATGGGCAGAAACGCGAGATACATTCGGCTCTAAATCTGTCTTAAAACAAAAAACGGCTATCTAATCAGCAACAGGACAAAATAATACGCCGCGGTCATGCCCCAAATCCAGGAGTCGATGCGGTCCATAATGCCCCCGATGCCAGGCAGAAGTTTGCCAGCATCTTTTACGCCCGCGCCACGTTTGAGCATACTCAAAAAGATATCCCCAAAAGGCGAGATGACAGCCATCAATGCCCCCAGGCCAAGCCCGCCCCATACACCCAGTTCCGGCAACACAGGTGCCCCCAGCCAGCCAATCAACGCGCCACAGCCCGCGCCAAACACGAGCCCACCCGCGAGCCCTTCCCAGGTCTTTGAAGGACTCAATCGGGGCGCGAAATGATTCTTGCCCAGTAAAGAGCCTACGACATAGGCACCTAAATCGACCAACATCACCAAAGCAACTGCTGCCACAGCTAACCAGGCACCGTTAGGCAACTGACGCAAGGAAATCGAATACGCCCCCAGCCATCCCAAATACAAAACGCCACTCAATTCCAAAGCAAACTGCTGATAGGCCTGGTCGTTGCCACGCTCATACTGAAAAAGCGCGTGCCCAGCAAGCCCGAGTAACAAAACGCTCACACTCAACGCCCCATATTGAAAACCAAAAAAGTGGCGCAAAGCGACCAACGCCAAAACGCCACCGACTACCAAAACTTGATTCACCCGCAAACCTGCCTGGTTGAGAATGCGCGAATATTCATACGCGCCCAGTCCCAAAACCAGGCCCATGAACAGCAAAAGTGCCCAGTTGCCAAAATAAAAAGCCGCCAGGGATATGGGCACAAAAATAAGCGAGCTAATCAGACGTTGTTTAAACATAAATGAACTTAGAGTTGTTCGCTTATCTTGCCAAAACGGCGTTCACGACTGGCATAATTTTCGAACTCTGCCAAAAGGGCTTTTTCGTCAAAGTCGGGCCAGTAAATTTCGGGGAAAGACCACTCAGCATAAGCCGCCTGCCAAATCAGAAAATTACTCGTGCGCTTCTCTCCCGACGTGCGGATAATCAAGTCAGGGTCAGGAATACCCGCGGTGAAAAGGGCGTTGCTTATGCGCTCTTCGCTCACTTCATCTGGACGGATACCCGCTTCAATTAAACGACGCACAGCAGTCACAATCTCGTCACGTCCGCCATAGTTGAATGCAATAATCACCGTGATGCGCGTGTTATTTTTGGTCAGCTCAATGGCGTCTTCCACCTTCTTTTTCAAAAGCGGTGTTAAACCATCCAAATGCCCGATATGCAAAAGGCGCGCGTTTTCCTTGTGCAAATCGCGCACCTCATCATCGATAAACTCAGCCAGTAAATCCATCAGGCCATTCACTTCTTCGGCTGGGCGTTTCCAGTTCTCGGTTGAGAAAGCGTAAAAGGTGATATATTTCACGCCGGCATCCGCCGCGGCACGAATGACCCGCCGTAAGTTCTTGGTGCCGGCACGATGCCCTAAAAGACGTGGCAAGCCCCGCGCCTTTGCCCAACGGCCATTTCCATCCATGATGATACCGACGTGGCTTGGCACGCCTTTAACTGGCTCGATTTTTACCATCGGCTAGAACTCCATTATTTCTTTTTCTTTGCGTTCGCCGATTACGCTAACTTCGTCAACATATTCGTTGGTCACTTTATTGAATTCTTCTTCAGCACGTTTTAGTTCATCTTCAGAAATTAATTTTTCTTTTTCGAAGTCACGCAAGTCTTTCAACACATCGCGACGCACATTGCGCACAGCCACACGCGCTTCTTCAAGACGGTTGTTGACCAGCTTCACCAAATCACGGCGACGTTCCTCAGTAAGCGGAGGCAGGTTCAGGCGAATCACTTTGCCATCATTGTTTGGCGTCAAGCCCAAATCTGATGCCTGAATAGCGCGCTCAATCATTTTCAGCGAAGAGCCATCAAAAGGGCGAATGAGCAGCTGACGGGGTTCAGGGACGCTAATCGTAGCTAACTGAATGAGAGATACATTGCTGCCATAATACTCAATTTGCAATTTTTCAACCAAAGCGGGTGACGCGCGTCCGGTGCGAATGCCCAAAAGGTCTTCTTCCAAAACGTCCAAAGCGCTTTGCATACGCGACTTGGCTTCTCTTAATAAATCATCTACCATAAGAACCTCCTTCGTTAGTTCAGTTTGATACTCTATTTTACAAGATACGCGACAATTGCGCGAGTGCAACGGCTTTAGTATACTTGTAAAGAAGCCAAATTGCTTATAAATGTCAGCAATTTGCAGTACGACGGCGTTCGCAAGGTGTTCAACACCGTATTATAAGAATGACAATACTTGCCAGTATACAAACTTGTTAATAGATTAGATATCTTAAACGAATGCCACCCGTATTGAAATGCGCAAAAAGGAGTTTAGCATGAGTCAAATTACCCACATCATCAAACGCGACGGCAGTCAGGTGAAGTTCACACCAGAACGCATCACTAATGCCATTTATCGTGCCTCAGTTGCCGTTGGCAATCGCGACCGCGAAGCAGCTGACGAAGTCTCGCGTCAGGTCGTTATCGCGCTGGAAGAACAACTGCAGCCTGGCGAAATCCCCACCGTTGAAAAAGTGCAAGACCTTGTGGAACAGAAACTAATTGAAAACAATTACGCGACCGTTGCCAAAGCCTATATCCTTTACCGCAACGAACGCGCCCGCCAGCGTGCCAAGCGTTCCGACCGCGACAGTATGCCCTCCGGTAACATTCCCTGGCACAAATTATGGCAATCGCTGGACTGGGCTGTGTCTCACGAAGTCCATACAACCCGTCATCTCAACGAAAAAATCCGCAGCGGAAAATTCCACGAAGTTGTTACCGCTGCCGAAGCCGCCTATTTTGAAGATGTTGAAAACGCGGCTAACCTCATTCTTCAACGCCAGGACGAAATTCGCATGGTATTTGTGGTTGGCCCCAGTTCCAGTGGTAAAACCACCACCACGACCATCATCGGTGAACATCTCGCGCGCCAGGGCTTCAAACTGAAAACACTCAACATCGACCACTACTTCTTTGACCTTGAATTGCATCCTAAAGATGAATTTGGCGATTACGATTTTGAGACCCCCCAGGCCCTCAATTTAGCCCTTATCAATCAGCATTTGGTTGAGTTATTCGCCGGAAAAGAAGTGCGCATCCCTTATTACGACTTCAAAACTGGCAAAAGCCACCCTGATCACACCCCCATGCACCTTGAAGAACACGAAATCGTTTTGATTGATAGTCTGCATGGCCTGCACCCCGAAATGACCGCGGATATCGACGATTCACTCAAATTCAAACTCTACATCGAACCCCTGCTGCAACTCAAAGACAGCCAGGGGCATTACGCGCGCTGGACGGATATTCGCCTTATGCGCCGAATGTTGCGCGATGCCAGCTTTAGGGCTTATGACCCCCTGCAAACCCTGCTCCACTGGCATTACGTGCGCTCCAGTGAACTAAGGCACATCATCCCCTACAGCACGACCGCCGACACCGTTGTAAACTCAGGCATGCCCTATGAACTCCCCCTTTACAAAGCCAAACTGGGCGCCAACTTTGCCGAGTGGGCTGAAAGTCTAAAGAATGACCCCTTGCGTGTGGACGCCTGGGAACGTGCCACAAGGGTCAATGCGCTTTTCCAGGAAATTGACGCTGTGGAAGACGATAGCATCGTACCCGAAAACTCCGTTACCCGTGAGTTTATCGGTGGTGGGATTTACAAGTATTAAAAATGAAGGTTTAAGAAAAGAAGACCGGACTAGCTGTGCCCGGTCTTCTTTGTTTTAATAACTTAGCTACCAACATGGACTGGAAAATTCAGTTACGCCTGGCGGAATAGTGTTAATCGAGTAAAACCAACCGCAATCATCATAACAAGTACCGCCCACATAACAGCCAAAATCGTCCTTGCGATACTCGAACTCGCAGGAAAGCCTGTTTCCTTCCGTGGGGCATGAACTTGTGCGCCAGGTAACGTGTTCCGGTCCAAATTTGGCGCGAGGCCAGATTAAGCGCGCAGTTAGTGCCACCGTCGGTGTAACTGTTTCGGTTGGCGTTTCAGTTGGTGTTTCTGTAATGCTGTCAGTTGGACTTGGCGTGATTGTTAATGTCGCCGTAGGTTCCCGGGTTGGTGTATCACTGGGAATGGGTGTATCGCTTGGCAATGCTGTCCAAAAGGCCGTATAGGTCGCGCCATAATCCACTTTTGGCGTACAGGCAGAAACAAGTATCAGTAAAATGAGAATAAGCAGAAACTTTGACTTCATAAGATTCATCTCAATCAGAAAGACATGTTCCAACAAAGATATAATCACCGATGCCATACTTTATGGTATTCACACCATAAAACTTGCCACAGGCATCAAAACAAGTCATACCCACGAAGCAACCGTTAGCGTACTGACGATATTCTGTTTCACAACTCACATTTTGTCCTCGTGAAGGACACCAGGCGTCGCCACCCCACCAAACATCAAACTGACTGAACGCCGCCTCTGGCCAGTAATAGCCTGGGTGTGGCATCCACGTGGGTGTGAGTGTTTCTGTGGGTACGGGTGTGTCAGTTTGGGTTGGCGTAGCGCTTGGGCTCGGCGTTGAGGTGCTGGTGTTTGTCAGCGTTGGGGTTGCTGTATCGGTTGGGAAAGGCGTATCGGTCGGTAAATTTTCCCAAAAAGCCGTATAGGTCGCGCCATAATCTACTTTTGGCGTACAGGCGATCAGGGATAAGAATAGCAACAGTAAAGCAAGTTTATAGTATTTCTTTCTCAGCATAAAAAAGCCTCAATCATTCACACAACAAGGTATCACGGACTGTGCCGACCACCATTGTATCAACACCGTCGGGATATCTGCAAGTCGCAAGACCGCCCAGCTAATTACAGGGGCCAGTAAAGCCCTGAAACTCCCGGTAGACTTTTGGAAGATTATCTCTGGAATAATACAAACCACAGGCGTCATAACAGGTGTGCGCGTAATAACAACGCCCATCATACAACCTGTATTCTGATTCGCAGGAGACATTTTTCCCGCGGTCCGGGCAATCAAATTGATGATGATAAACAATGTTATCCATCAGTTGCGCGTTGAAGCTGGCTTCATGCACCACGATTTCATGCTCCTGGTCAAGGTAGAAAACAAAATCCATCTCGTCTTCTTCAATTTTACTTTCAGCCACACAGATCATCCCCGTTAAGTTAGCGGGATCCTGTTCACACACCAGATCAAAATCATCCGCGGTAGCAAACATCGTAAAATCAATGCCCGCGTTCAGAAAGTAAAAAAAGGTTTTGCCATCCAGCCACCATGCCCGGTACAGCCTGAACTGCTCCAAAAATCCCTGGAACGCTATTGTCGTGGGTTTCGGCGTGGGAGATTCCGTCGCTGTAGGCAGGGTTGTGGGTGAAAGAATGATTACTGTTGGCGTGGCCGATGGCTCTGGGCTCGGCAGTTCTTGCGTATGCTGCGCAGTCGCGGTGGCATCCAAAGCTTGAAGTGTCACTTCAACAGGATCAAAGCTTTCCTGTGGATTAACTTCACCAGGCACACAAGCCAACAAACCAGCCAACAGGCTGACAGATAAAACTAAAGCGTATATTTTTCGCATGGCAAATAACTTTCGCTGCCATTATATCGCAATTTTTCTGTGCGGATGCTTGAATAAAAATGCTAAACATATTTTTCAGCTATAATATGTCTTGAAGAAGAAGTCGCAAGTTGACTATGCCAAAAAAAATACTACTTATAATACTCGCGCTTGGGGTTAGTTTGTTGTGCCTTAATTTCTTTGCGCCTGGCAGGGCTTCTTTTGATGTGCCCGCGATTCAGGTTCTGCACTCCGTTCAGGCCAGCAATCTGCAACAACAGGGACAGGAAATTCCCACACCCGTTATCGCAGCAACCCTGCCCGTTGAACTTTATAAATATACCGCCACGCCTGGACCTGATGGATACATCAAACACACCGTGCTTGAAGCGCAGTTCCTTTTTCACATTGCCGAACTTTACGGTGTTGACCTGCAAGAAATTTTGGCATTGAACAATCTCACTGTAGACAGCATCATCAACCCCGGCGACATCTTAATTATCAAAAAAATTGAATTGCCCACACCAGAACCCAGCCCGATGCTTTCTGAACTTCAAAGCACTGACACCGAGCCGGAAGAGACGCCACTGCCCTTTGAACCGACCCCTGAGCTCACCCCCACCAACACCGTCGTTCCCGAATCCAGTCAAGGGTTGATTGAACGTGTGTTCACAAACAACTCGCGCTATCTGGCTTATGCCATTTTTGCTCTGGTTTTGTTGGGAGTTGTGCTCTTAATCGTCAGTTCGCGTCGCATTCATTAAACACACTGTTTCGATACAAACTCAATCAAGCAATTCAGGCTCATCTTTTGTTGCGTCTACATCATCAGAATTCTGCACAAGAATTTGCGCCAGGATATTGTTTTCATTTTCAATCAACTTTCCTTTGGCGGTATGTCTTAGCTTTTTTATTTCCAGTTCCCGTTTCAAAGCCGTCGCTTTATCTGCCACTTCTTCTACGTAAACCAGCCTGACTGGCCCATTCACGCGCGTGTATCTCGCGCCACGGCCAGCATTATGCGTTTTCTCACGGCGAACGGGGTCGTTCGACCAACCTGTGTAAAACGCGCCATTAGCACATTCCACCATGTAACAGTAAAAGCGCATCAGACCCTAAAACCTGTCAGAAGGGCAAAAATATGGCTCATCGGTTCATCCATCAGGAAACCAAAAACGTCAAATTTCGTAAACCGACCTATTATCATCATCCCAAACAAAATATACGAACCATATTGACGAACTGTTTCAAATTTACTTTTCCAGGCTTCGGGCAAGGTGTATTCTAAAATTTTATCCCCGTCCAGTGGGGCAATGGGAATCATATTGAACAGGAAAAGCATGATATTGATGACGATAAACTCAAGTAGGAAATTTACCAGCCACTCTGGCGCCATCCAGGTGTACCTGACAACGACCAACAAGCGTATTATTCCACCACCCACGGCTGCCAAAACCAGGTTACTCAGGGGTCCAGCCAGCGATACCAGCATCAAACCTGCCGGATGTTTTTGACGAATGACATAAGGATTCACTGGCACCGGCTTTGCCCAGCCAAAACCAGCGAACAAAAGCATGATTGAACCAAGCGGGTCCAGGTGCACCAAGGGGTTCAGGGTCAAGCGTCCTGCGTTTTTCGCAGTCCAGTCGCCAAATTTATAAGCCACAAAAGCATGCATGTACTCATGAACAGTGAAAGCAATCACCAAAATAATAACGCGGTTAATCAGTGTCGGAAGATCAAGTCCAAACATATAACTCCAATTCAATGACTTTTAGCCTGCCAAAAACAAACCTTTCATGGCTCAAACATTCTGTCAGATTAAGGTTTACTGGCTCTTATTTAATAATTCCCTGAAATTGTATCACGCAGTGATATAATCTCACCATGTTAGCCGATATTCAAATCGGAGATCTTGTGCGCATGCGCAAACAGCACCCTTGCGGTGGGTCAACCTGGGTTGTTACCCGTATCGGTGCCGATATCGGTCTCGAATGCCTGACCTGCCAGCGACGGGTTATGTTGACACGGCGCGAACTAAACAGGCGCGCCAAAACCATTACCGCAGGTACACAAAACAACGCGTTAGGCCCAACATCGCCATCACAGGAATAGAAAGGAAAGCCCATGACCAGACTTGTCATTCAAATCCCAGCCTACAACGAAGCTAAAACCTTGCCAATTGCCCTGGCAGAACTTCCGCGCCAGATTGAAGGCGTCGACGATATCAAAGTTGTGGTCATTGATGATGGTTCAACAGATAACACCGCCCAAATCGCTCTTGAGAACGGTGCCGATTACGTCCTGCGCCACCGTCAAAACCGTGGTCTTTCACGCGCCTTTATGGACGGCATTCAGTTCTCGCTGGCACTGGGCGCGGATGTCATCGTCAACACCGACGCCGATAACCAGTACCCCGGCACAGATATCCCCGACCTTATCAAACCGATTCTGAACAAAACCCACGACCTTGTCATCGGCGACCGGCAACTGGATAAAAACATTCATTTCTCGGCTTTCAAGCGTCTGCTTGAACGACTTGGCAGCGCGTTTGTCCGACGCATTTCCAGCACAACCGTGCCTGATGCTGCCAGTGGTTTTCGCGCGTTTTCGCGCTACGCGGCGTTGCCTTTGCAGGTTTACAACCCTTATTCCTACACGCTTGACACACTCATCCAGGCTGGCAAATCACGCCTGAATATCACCAGCGTTCCCATTCATACCAATCCTGCCACCCGGGAATCACGCTTGCACAAAGGCATGGCACATTTCATTTGGCGTCAGGGTGGGGCTATTATCCGCTCTTATCTCCTTTACCAGCCCCTGCGAAGCTTTTTGATTAGCGGGCTTGTGGTTGGTTTACCCGGACTGGCGCTTGTTATCCGTTTTTTGGTTTATTACCTCATGGGCGATGGTGGTCGATTTGTTCAAAGTGTTACCTTGGGTGGCTCGATGATTGTTGCCAGTTTGCTTTTAACTATTTTTGGCTTCCTGGCAGATGCTACCCGCGCCAATCGCCAGTTGCTGGAAGAAAACCTCATCCGCCAGCGCGACGCTTTTCGCTACAATCCGAATGAAAAACAGGAATTTTTAGGCCTGGATGTTCTGCATAAGGAGAATTAAATTGAGTAGCTTTAGGGATTTACGAATTGTTGACAATTTTTATCAAACTTCCGCCTTTTTCCCAATGCCAACCGTTCTCATCGGCACCTTAACTGAAGATGGGAAAACCAGTTTGGGACCCTACTCACTTGTTCAACCCTATTATGTTGCCGGAAAAGACTATTACGCCATGCTTCTTTGCGCCCGCAACAACTCAAACACCGCGCAACACCTTTTAGCACGTGGTAAATGCTCGATCAATTTCATCACTGATGAGAAAAAATGGTTCAAAGAAGCCGTCAAGTTATCCTGGCCAGGCGATACACCCGAAGAAAAAATGAAAAACTGCCAGTTCACGCTTGAAGACGGGCTGATGGCAGAAGCCCACCCCGAACAAGTCTTTCCAAAAGTCGTCACGCAAAGCTTTCAGGTTTTTGAATGCACCTGGATGAGTGATTTAGAAAACGCTTTTGAAGACAAACCCGGGCAACTGGATGGATATCCGCCACCCTATCGCAATTTCAATGGCATCACGAGTCAGTTCGGTGCCCATTTCATTCTGCGCGTCGATAAGATCCTGATGAAAGAAAAGCAATACCAGGGGATTGTCAACGGCGTGAAAGCTAAAGACTTTCCACGTGTGCCAGTCGATTATGGCTATCGTGACTCCAAAAACTTTTGGTATACAAGATTTAGCAGACCCATCCCCGAAATATTGCCTATGCGCAAAGGTACGCTTCAATCAGTGCGCTATGCCGCCGACCGCATCGACCCGGATATCGGTTTTGATGATGCAGCCCTTGAAAAGCTTCTCAACGTGCCCAGAGTCTTTCTCAACACCGTTCTTAAGGGCTGTGTTAGTTGGGCAAAAGAGAACGATGTCAGCTACATCACTGCTGAACACATGGACATCATCAACGACAAACGCGCAAAGGAAAAACAACGCTAGACCTTTCTTTAACCTTAAAATATCAAGACTTTTAAGGCTTCAAGCCAGGAATCGCAGACACGCTGTGCTATACTTATGTGTGTAATGCTAAAACGGTTTTCGGTTTTTTAAAGTTTCTCAAGCGCCGTAAAACAAACAGAAACACCTTAGAAACAAACTATGTCCTTTGTCCACCTTCACGTCCATTCTTCATATTCCATCCTGGATGGATTCGGCAAACCAGCCGATTTGGTGGCGCGCGCCAAGGAACTTGGTATGCCGGCTTTGGCTCTTACCGACCATGGCACCATGTTCGGCACGCTCGACTTTTACAAGGCAGCTAAAAATGCCGGCATCAAACCCATTATCGGTCTGGAAACCTACGTTGCCCAACGCCGAATGCAAGACAAAGACCCTCAAAAAGATCGTCATTCCTACCATCTGATCTTGCTTGCCAAAAACAAAACCGGTTACCAAAACCTGCTAAAACTTGCCTCCATTTCTCAGCTTGAGGGGCATTACTACACACCGCGCATCGATAAAATCGCCCTGGCTGAACACAGCGAAGGGCTGATTGCGTCATCCGCCTGTATGTCTGGCGAAGTTTCCCGCGCGCTGCTCGACAACGACCACCACCGCGCTGAACGCGTTGTCGCCTGGTATCGTGAAGTCTTTGGCAGAGATAATTATTATCTCGAACTCCAGGACCATGACATCCCCGACCAATACCGTGTTAACCGCCTGATGTTGGAACTTGCCCGCAAGACGGACACGCGCCTGATTGCCACCAACGATGTGCACTACATCCGCCCCGAAGACGCCGCCCTTCAGGATATTCTGCTATGCATCCAAACCGGCAAACTGCTAAGTGACCCCGTGCGCATGCATATGTCGGATAACTCGTTCTATATGCGTAGTCCCGAAGAGATGAAATTGCTCTTTTCGCAAGTCCCCGACGCAATCGAAAACACGCTCGAAATCGCGGAACGATGTCATCTTGACCTTGGTCGCAAGGGCTATCATCTGCCCCAGTTTGAGGTCCCCGCTGGCGAAACCACAAGCTCTTATCTGCGTAAATTGTGCGAAGACGGGCTCAGACGACGTGAACCTGACCGCGCTGACTCACCCGAGATGAAAGCCCGCCTTGACTATGAACTGGGCGTGATTGAACAAATGGGTTTTGACGCCTACTTCTTAATCGTCTGGGATTTGTGTCGCTACTCCCGCGAAAAGAAAATTTGGTATAACGTGCGTGGCTCGGGTAACGGTTCCCTGGTTGCCTACGCGCTCGAAATTACGTCTGTTGAACCCTTGTCACACAAGCTTCTCTTTGAACGTTTTCTGAACCCCGACCGCGTTACCATGCCCGATATCGACCTTGACTACCAGGACGACCGTCGCGCTGAAGTTATGGAATATTGCAACCAAAAATACGGTGCCAGCCATGTGGCTCAGATTATCACTTTTGGCACAATGGCCGCCCGCGGCGCGGTGAGAGACGTGGGTCGTGTGATGAACATCCCATTGCCTGACGTGGACCGTGTGGCAAAGCTGGTACCTTCAGCCTATCAGGGCAAAGCCATCCCCCTGGCAGATTCCCTGGAAAAAGTATCCGAGCTGAAAGAAGTTTACAACAGCTCCGAAGAGATGAAAAAGCTGCTCGACACAGCCAGTGCCATTGAAGGTGCAATCCGCAACGTTGGCACACACGCGGCGGGTGTCATCATCAGCGACAAACCCTTAACCGAATACGTTCCCCTGCACCGTCCGACCAACGTGAACGAGAATCTGCCCATCAAAACTGTCGCCCAGTACGACATGGACGGCATCACCGAACTTGGCTTGCTGAAAGTTGACTTTTTGGGCTTGGTTACCTTAACCATCATGGCTAAAGCTTGCGAATACATCAAAGCCCGTGGTGGCCCAGATTTGAATTTGAGTAAAATCCCTATCGACGACCCTGATGTTTACACATTCATCAGCGAAGGCAATACCGCGGGGCTCTTCCAACTGGAAGGCAGTGGCATGACCCGCTATCTGATGGAAATGCAACCTAAAACCATTCATCACGTTATCGCCATGGTTGCCCTTTACCGCCCCGGCCCAATGGACATCATTCCCGATTATATTGACAACATGCACGGTAAAAAACCCGTCAAATATCTGCACCCCAAACTCGAAACTATTCTCGCTGAAACCTACGGGCACACCGTTTACCAGGAACAAATCATGCAAGCCGTCGTATCGCTTGCAGGATACTCGCCTGGCGAATCAGACGACTTCCGTTCGGCTATTTCCAAGAAAAAAGTCAAGGAAGTCAAAAAACATCACACGAAGTTTTTAAATGGTGCCAAAGCTAACGGCATTTCGCATGAAACCGCGGAAGAAATCTTTGCCCACTGGGAAACATTCGCGCATTACGGCTTCAACAAAAGCCACGCGTCAAACTATGGCATCATCGCCGTAAAAACAGCCTGGCTTAAATACCATTACCCCGCTGAGTACATGACCGCCTTGCTTTCGGCGTGGAAAAACGACAACGACAAATGTGCCGCCTACGTAAGCGATTGCCAGTCAATGGGCATGGCAGTCTTGCCCCCCAACGTCAACACCAGCGATTTTGACTTCACTATTGAAGACCAGGAAGGCGAAAAACCCGCCATCCGTTTTGGGCTTGGCGGAATCAAAAACGTTGGTCAGGGACCCGTTGAAGCCATCATTAAGGGTCGTACTGGACGCCCCTTTGATGATATCAATGACTTTATCCGTCGGGTTGATTTGCGCGTTGTCGGCAAACGCGCGCTTGAGTGCCTTATCAAAGTGGGCGCTTTAGATAGTTTTGGACCGCGTGTGGCATTGTTGCGCTCCCTTGAACAAATTTCAAACGCCTCTGCCAGCCACTTTAAAGCGGTAGATATGGGGCAAATGGCCCTCTTTGGGGCTAGCCCCGACGCGCCCGGGCAAATTAAACTCTCCACGAAGGTTAAATCGGACAGTACCGAAGAACTGGAATGGGAACGCGAGCTGCTTGGGCTTTACATTTCTGACCACCCCCTCAGTAAGCTGATGCGCCACATCAGCCACCGATTAACCCACAACTCAAACCAATTTACCGACGTCGAAGATGGCGCGAACATCACCGTGGGGGGTATGGTCAAGCGAATGCGCAGTTTAGTCACCAAAAAAGGCGACGACATGGCTTTCGTGACCCTGGAAGACAGTTTTGGCGAGATTGAACTTGTGCTCTTCCCGTCCACCTGGGCAAAAACCAGTCATATGGTCGAAGTTGGCTCGCTTCTTGTTGTTGAAGGTAAAATGCAGCACCAGGAAAGGGGTGACTCCGTCATCGCCAACAGCGTCTCGCGCATTCAGGTCGATGACGCGATATCCGAAGCTTTCGCGGCTGAACAAGGCACGGATTTTGAAAAAATCCTGGAAAGTTACCTGCCCGATATGCGCGCCCTGGCACGCTACAAATACCCGCCCAATGGCAGTGAAACTGAACAGACCGACGAACAAGTCCCATGGGACAGCGAAGACGATGAGCGTGATGACCCGTTCGACGATGAGATGATGTGGAACATGACGGAAGAACTGAGTGACACGCAGTTTGACTTGGACGACCCACTCGGAACCTTTGATAATTTAGAGTCATCGCCCTTTTCAGATTACCGCCATGCGTCCGCGACAACAAGTGCTGACAATATTTCAGGCACATCCAGCCTGCGGGAAAGCAGAAGCACTTATTCGTCAGATATTGCCCTTGCCAGTGATGACACGCCAAGCCAAACATTTGCTAAAGCGCAAGAGAATAGCTCATCATGCATTTCTATTGATATCGATAACCTTTGTTTTGACGACGACCTTGACCCTGTGCCAGAAACTTGCCAAAGGCTTCTGATTACCATCCAGGAAACTGGCGATCGTGAGCGCGACATGCGTCATATTAGTCATGTTCATGGGATTTTGCAATCTTTTCCCGGGCACGATCAATTTTCATTTTGCCTGACTGGCAAGAAAAACAAAACGGGGATTTTATTCTTCCCAAATGATGGCATCAAGATTTGTCCAAGCTTGCTCAAAAAACTGGGCGCAGTCCTGGGTGAGGAAAGCATTAAAATTGTTGATTCTCTGGACGCCTGCTAATTTATCGTTTCCTTTTAATTTCTCATTTACAAAAACACCCCTTAACTCAGCACTTACAAAGGCATATTAGCACCGTAAAACCATTTAACCCTACATCCTTACCCAAGTTTAGCTATGTTTGGCTATAATTACGAAAACTTTGTGAGGTGAGATGATGAAGAATATTCGTTTGCTAATGATAGGTTTTGGGAATGTAGGGCGAGCCTTTGCGCGCCTGCTCATGCAAAAACAAGTCACTTTAGAAAACAGCTATGGCATACGCGCCAAAGTAACTGGCATCATCACCGCGCGCCATGGCGCGTGCATCAACGCCAACGGTATTGACCTCAACGAAGCCTTGCACCTGGTTGAAAACAAACAAGATCTCGGTGTACTCAGCACTCAAAGTTTTAAAGGCGATACTTTCGACTTCATCAAAACTTGTCCTGCGGATGTTCTCATTGAAACAACGCCTGTCAATCCGCAAGCGGGCACACCAGCCATAGATCACCTGGGAACAGGTTTTGAGTGTGGCATGCATGGTATCACCGCCAATAAGGGTCCCGTTGTTTACGCCTACCGAAAGTTAAACGAACTCGCTCAGTCAAAAGGGCTCAAGTTCCGCTTTGAATCCGCGGTCATGGATGGCGCGCCTATCTTTTCCTTACACCGCCACACCTTGGCTGGGGCTGAGATAGAAGGTTTTGTGGGTATTCTCAACTCCTGCACCAATTTGCTTATCGAAGCGATGGAAGATGGCACATCTCTTGAAGATGCCGTCCGTCACGCCCAGGAAATCGGCATCGCCGAAAGCGACCCAAGTAACGACATAGACGGTTGGGACGCTGCCATCAAAGTCGCCGCGCTTTCTACCGTGCTGATGAATCACCCCATCACACCTTTGGAAGTTGACCGTACCGGCATCCGTGGCATTAGCAGCCAAATGATTGCTGATGCTAAATTACAGGGGAAACGCTGGAAATTAGTCTGCCGGGGTGGCTGGGAAAATGACAAGTTCATTGCCCAGGTAAAACCCGAAATGGTTGGCACTGACTCGCCACTTTTTAGCGTGGCAGGCACCTCATCATTTGTGAGTTTCGCCCTGGATGTGCTGCCCGGATTAGGCATCTTGGAATCTGACCCCAGCCCTAAAACCACCGCTTTTGGTTTATTAGCTGATTTGATTGATATTTACAAGGGCGCGTAATGGAAGACGTTTTTCTGGGCATCGGTTCGAACCTTGGTGACCGTGAAGAAAACCTGGCGCAAGCGCGCGGTTCAATTGAAGCATTCGCGCGTATAGAAGCTGTTTCGCCTGTATATGAAACCGATGCCTGGGGGTTTGAAAACCAGCCAGCTTTTTTAAATCAAGTCATACACATAAAAACCTCTCTCTCATCACAAGCTCTGCTTAAACGGATAAAACGCATTGAAAAAGATCTCGGGCGAAAGAAAAGCTTTCGCTGGGGTCCGCGTCTAATTGATATTGACATTTTATTTTTTGCTGATTACATTATCGAAAGTGCTTCGCTTACCATTCCCCACAAAGAACTTCACAAACGCGCCTTCGTTTTGGTGCCTTTGGCTGACATCGCGCCAGATTTTGTGCACCCGGTGTTCAATCAAACAGTTTCGGCACTTCGCGATACCTTAGCCGACCTGGAAGGGATAAGATTATGGAAATCCTCTTAGTTTTACGAACAATTCTCGCATATATCGCGGTTCTTTTGCCTGGACTGGCGTTTTGGGCATGGTTCCACAATGATGAAGACGACCCCGCGCAAAGTCTGGCACAAATCTTGGGCATCAGCTTTAGCGTGATCGCGCTTGGTGCTTTGGTGTTTCATTATATTGGCTTGCGTGTCAATGGTTGGGTCCTGGGGATTTTTCTGGCAATCTGCTTGGTCTTAGCTGTTATTGGCATTATCAAAACCAAACCAAAATTCGTTTGGTGGCATTGGCTCATCATGGCAGGCATTTTAGGTGGATTCATCTATTGGCGCCTTTGGCAAGCGCGGTCGCTCGTCCTGCCAAACTGGGTTGATTCCCAACACCATGTGCTCATCATTCGCAAGTTCATTGAAGCAGGCGGACTGCCAGCTAGCCTTGAACCCTATCTACCGGGTCCATTCTATTACCACTTCTCGTTTCACAGTGTGGTTGCTTATTTTGCCAGTATCAGCGGACAAAACCCCGCCCTGGCAACGCTCATTTTTGGGCAAGTGCTCAACGCGCTGATTGGGCTGGGTGTTTACACCCTTACCAAAAGTCTCGCCAAAGACTGGCGTCCGGCACTTATTGCGGCTATATTCGTCACCTTTGTTACCAAAATGCCTGGTTATTACCTGACCTGGGGACGCTACACCTTACTCACGGGTACTTTCCTTTTGGCTTTGGCAATGGCTTTTGCTTATAAGATTTATTCGGGTGAAAGAAACATGGGAAATACGGTAACGCTTGGATTGCTCACAGCCGGCGCGCTCCTAAGCCACTATCTCATTGCCTTTATGTTGGCACTGTTTCTGGTGATTCTTGGCTTCGCCTGGATTATTGATAGCATAAAAGCAAAACAGTGGGATTTTAAAATACTCTTATCCTTGCTCATTCCTGCTTTGTCGGGTCTTGTGGTCAGTCTGCCATGGTATTTGCACGTTCTGGCACTTTCCAAAGGCCGCTATTCGGTTGGCATCAGCGCTACCCGAGGCCACTTTTTACCCAAACCAGAAGATTGGTCTTACATTACGTATGTTTTAGGACCAGTCGCGGCGTATGCGCTCATCGCGCTGGCACTCATCGGCTTAGTTGTCGCATTTTGCAAGTCGGAATATCGCAAAATAGCGTTTTGGTCGCTGATTATCATGCTATTCACTATCCCAACAGGCATTGAATTTATGGGCTTCCGCGGTGACTATTTTGCTCTGATTACTTTTATACCGATTACCATATTGAGTGCTTTACTTGTATTTTGGGTCGCTGAAGCCATACAAAAACGAACTTCGCATGAAAAGTTTGCCAACATTTTTCTTGTAGTCGTCACACTCACCATGTTCTTTTGGGGCATAGGTCAGAATAAAAAGGCCATCAATAGTTCCACTGTCATCGCCATACAAGATGACGTGGAAGCTATGAACTGGATAAATGAGAATCTGCCCGAAGACGCCCGTTTTTATGTAAACATGATTTACTGGGGCTATGGTGTCTCGCGCGGTGTTGATGGCGGTGGTTGGTTGTTACCTTATACGGGGCGATTTAGTGTCGCGCCAACAACTTTCTACCCTTACGGAATGAAAGCTGAAGATATCGAATTGTGGATGTCATGGGGGATGCGCGCTTCACAAATAACAGAATGTGATGAATCTTTCTATAGTTTGCTGGCTGACGCTGACCTAAACTATATCTACGTGCGCGATGGTGTTCGTCCTAACAATCAGGAAAATGTTGCCGGAATTCAAAGCCAAACCCTGCTTGCCTGCCCAGGTATTACCCAGCTTTATCAAAACGACAGCGTTAGCATTTGGAAACTGGATTAACGACGAGATAAATAAGCCTGATTATTTGCTTACAAGCCGGTCGGCCTGCTTAGTGCGCAAACCATCCCGAATGCCTTGCCAATAGGCTTTTAAAGCTTCGGGTTTTCTTTTTAATAGCAGACGGAAAGTCCACAAGGCTATGCTTATTAGCCTATGTGCCCAAAGTGGAACAGCGTTCCACCATCTTGTGGCGCGTTTGCTATAGCGCATTAATGAGCGTGCCGACCAATAGCGTTCATTCGGGTTCAAATAGCCCCCACTGCTTTGGGCTTCCTTATGCCACAATTTCGCGCTGGGCACGACACCCACACAGGTTTTTACCTTCAGCGCGCGCGCCATAAGATCCAGGTCTTCATAATACATGAAATAAGCCTCGTCAAAAAGCCCCAGGCTTTCCAAAGCGTGCCGGCTGAACAAAAGGCAACAACCCGTCAAAAACGTCCTTTTGACAGCTTCTGCAGGTGGATCTTTGCGATGATGCGCATCAAGCGGCAAGCCAATTAGTTTGCAAATATCGCCCCCTGCTGACCACACTTCATCAGGTTCTGCATAGTAATAAATCAAAGGTGCTGTGATTTCAAAACCGGCTTTTTGACTTCCTGCTATGAGTGCTTCTAAAAAATGGGCATCCGCCACCGTATCGTTATTGATGACCAAAACATAATCCGCGCCTAATTCCAGCGCGCGTCGAATACCCACATTTGCCCCCGCCCCAAAGCCCAAGTTAGCTCCAGTATCGATTACCTCAATATCGTTGTACGGGTTCTGAGAAATAAAAGATGGCTCTTCGTCAGAGCCATTTTCCACAACGATAATTTGACTTAAACCAAGTGTTTGCTTTTTTAGAAACTGCAGGCAAGCGATAGTATCCCCGGAACGGTTCCAATTAACCGTTACCGCGATAACAACTGGCGCTTTCACCTCAAAACCAATGTCCTGCTATAGGATTAGGGAACGACAATCGTTCCCATATCCAGCGTTTCATTTGCCACAGCATTCACCCACAGATAATCTCGTTCATCATCGATTTTCCCGTTTTCTATCAGATGATGATTACCACCAGGTTCAAAGAGTAAAATGGCGTATTGATCCTCGGGTACATTTTTGAAAACAAAAAAACCGTTTTCATCCATCGCTCCCCTAGGGCTGCTTGTATAAGAAAACGAAAAATAAGCTGGTAAATCAGCGTTATTAGCAGTTATATTTCTTGCCAGGAAAATGGCGTTGTTGGGTGCCTCACCTGTCTCACTTTCAATAATTCGTCCATAAACTACCGCAAAACCTTCTTCTGGTGCCGGAATTTCAATACTTGAAACAGGTTCCTGTGTGGCTTCTTGGGTCTCTGCACTTGGTGAATTCATTGGGTTTGAATTTCCACAAGCTGAAACAAGTGCTAATACTACAAGCCCAAAAACATAAATAGATTGTTTTAATTTTATCTTCTTCATGGGCAGTATTATACACTATTATTTTCAATATTGTTAATACATGAATAGGTTGGAACACAAAAATCAAAAGGTTACGAGTTGCATAATGCTATTATATTAATCATGACCACCCCTTTTAGGGGTGGTTTGCTCATGGGCTATAAGCCCACGTTACCGACTCGCATCTCAAGATGCCAACTTGAACTTACGTTCAAGCCCCTATGTATTTGCTTTTTTGATAAGTCACAATGCTTATTTCACATCATGTACATGATTTGCTTTCTTATGTCTCTCTTCCATTTACACTCCCTTGATTTCGCACAATTACCTTAGATACTTACCTAATGATTTGCGATATTAATTGACTTTTATTTTCCATCTATACTTGGGGTAAATGCTAAAATACATTTACACATCCATTTTGTATGCGACAAACTATTTTGTTTGTTTGCCATGAACACCTTTCCTTTCTGCATAGTGGCTTGAACTTCACTATCTTATTCGGAAAGGTGTTTCCTTGTATAACTTCTTACCTTCCACCCGCTATGCGGGTGGTTTTCTGTTTCGCCCACTTCGTGCGCTCAACAGGCTAAAGCCATAATAAAAGAGACTACCTAATGGTAGTCTCTTTAAATTTTTCAGATTATCACTTAGGGAATGATAAAGCCTTCGTAAACAAGAAGAGTATCTTTACCAGCCCAGCGTGGTGAGTTAGCAAATTGGTTGGCGGTACCAATGACTTTTCCACCAGTCACGGTACAGGTCGCTCCACCGACGAATCCGTCAGCGATAAGACCCTTGTGTTCAAGCGTCCAACTTGCTCCTACTGCCACTACGTCCGCGTTTTTGATTGTCGTAGTGACTGGATTACCATTCTTGTCCGTGCCACTAACCTGGCAAACGATGGAATTTGCTGCGAGCGTTGCACTACCAACGTTTACAATGCTCCAGCTGGTGAAGTAGTCCCAGTTGCGATCCATAATCAATGGGTAGATGATACCACTACCGCCCTTGTCAGGATCAAAGGCGTTATAAGCACCGCCTTTCTTGGTTTGATTGTTGAGTTGGTTGACAACAGCAACCAGTGGCTGAGCACCACTATTAGTGACTACTTTAGCAGATCCAACAAACATTTGGCCTTTGACACAATCGGTATTGCCTCCATCGCGATAGAAGGCAGGTTCACCAAATGTTCTCGATTCACCAGCAGGGATGGTTTGTCTTTCATAACATGAGGTACCATGCAAAGAAGGCGTATAAAGGACTTTAACTTCAGCATCCTCTGATCCGATATTTTGAATTTGGATACCTGAGAAATAACCGTAGTGATTTTCCTGAACCAATGGCATCACTGGAAAGTAAGAACCTTCTGCAAAGCTGTTGTAGGCAAGCAGGGTGGGACCATTTTGAGCAACAGTAACAGCGATACCCTGTGTAGCTGTAACTGTCGCAGCAAAAACTTTTTCACTGTGGGACTCAAGTGCCTGATCAAATTTGGCAGAAGCACCCGGCTTAACACCAGTTGCAGTCTTTGTTACTCCATCACTGTAGCTTACCGTAATATTAGTATCAGCTCCGCCTAAGTTCTGAACATAGAAAAAGGTGTCATAACCCCAGTTATCTTTCATCAAAGTGGGGAGATAGGCAGTTGTAGAACCAGAATCGAAAGCCGTAAATGCACCATAGGTCATGACATCGCTTGCGTTCAACAAGCCATGGAGGTTAGACATACCAGCGACAGGTACGTTGGATGCAACAACAACGCTGCCATCAAAACCAGGTGCGATGGGCATTGTAGTGCGCAAAAAGCTTAGGGTTTCATTAGGACCAATTGGCTGATCAGAGGAACCAACCATAAAACCATTAAGGTTGTAGAATGCTAAGGTAATTTGACCCGCATTCGCAGAAAGATTGCGGATTTGAATACTGGATTCAAAACCAACAGGTTTTTGAGCTTGCGCACCAGAAACTGGCAAAAGGACCAGTACAAGTGCTATTGCTATAAGGATGGAAAAGAACTTTTTCATGTAAGCTAACTCCCTTCTATTGTTGTTTATATTAGAAGTATAGTTTCCCTATGACTTTTTTCCAATAATACCTTGGGATTATTTTCCCGAACATTGTCAATTTAGCATTAACCTAAAAGGATTATTAACGTTTGTTTTAAAGAAAGGAGGCTGCCCATTTTAGACAGCCTCTTTTTTAACTCTTCGGACTATTTCCTAGGGAATGATGAAGCCTTCGTAAACGAGAAGGGTGTCTTTACCAGTCCAGCGTGGTGAGTTAGCAAATTGGTTGGCGGTACCAATGACTTTTCCACCAGTCACAGTACAGGTCGCGCCACCGACGAATCCGTCAGCAATAAGACCCTTGTGTTCGAGTGTCCAGCTTGCGCCAACTTCTACTGCTTCTGCATTCACCAATTGTACATTAACAGGAGCGCCATTCTTATCCGTACCAGTAACCTGGCAAACGATGGCCTCTGCAGCGATTTCTGCAACACCAACATTTACAATACTCCAGCTGGTAAAGTAATCCCAGTTGCGATCCATGATCAATGGGTAGATAATACCACTGCCACCCGTTGCAGGATCAAAGGCGTTATATGCGCCACCTTTTTTGGTTTGGTTGTTGAGTTGGTTCACAACAGCAACCAATGGCTGAGCAGTATTGTTCACAGTTACAGCCGCGGAGCCAACGAACATTTCGCCCTTGATACAAGTGGTGTCACTACCATCGCGATAGAAGGCAGGTTCGCCAAATGTTGTGGATTCACCGGCGGGAATGGTTTGGGTTTCAGTACATGCGGTGCCATACAATGAAGGTGTATAAGTAACCGTAACTTGAGTTTCATCGGTGCCAATGTTTTGAATTTGGATACCAGAGAAGTAACCCCAGTGGTTTTCCTGAACCAGTGGCATTACTGGATACACAGAGCCTTCTGCAAAGCTGTTGTAGGTAAGAAGAGTAGCGCCATTTTGTGCAACGGTAGCAGCGATATCTTGTGTGGCTTCAACGGTTGCCGCAAAAACTTTACCGGCATGTTCTTCAAGGGTCTGGTCAAACTTGGCAGAAGCGCCAGGTTTCACGCCATTTTTAGTTACGACGAGTCCGTCACTATAGGTCACAGTGATATCAGCATCGGCTTCACCCAAGTTCTGGACATAGAAGAAAGTGTCGTACCCCCAGTTATCTTTCATCAAGGTGGGGAGATAGACAGCAGGAGCACCTGAATCGAAAGCATTGAATGCGCCATAGGTCATGACATCAGTTGCGGTCCGCAAACCATGGAGGTTTGACATACCAGCGGTAGGAACATTCGAAGCAACAACAACGCTACCATCAAAGCCAGGTGCAATGGGCATTGTACTGCGCAAGAAGCTTAAGGTTTCATCGCCAGCAATTAATACATCTTCGCTTCCGACAACATAGCCTGAAAGGTTGAAGAAAGTCAAATTGATAAAACCATCTTCAGCAGAAAGGTTGCGGATTTGAATACTGGATTCAAATGCGACAGGTTTTTGAGCTTGCGCATGCGCACCGGAAACTGGCAGGATAACCAGTACGAGTGCGATTGCCATTAAGATTGAGAAAAATTTTTTCATTTGAGTTAACTCCTTTTTGTAGTTTATGCCAAGAGTATAGCCTCATCATCCCCCACTTTCAATAATACCTTGGGCTTATTTCCCCGAAACATGCCAATTTTGCATTAACCCAAAAGGACTATTTCCGATTTTCATAGAGTAAAAAACGCCGTGGAGATCGTCCACGGCGTTTTCTAAACAAAACTTCCGCTAAAGTTTATACTCTGCGCCACGGCGCATTGCTTCAATGTTTAAGGGAACAAATTTTTTGAGTTTTCCGCCAGTATTGACTTCCAGCGATTTCTCAATCGCGCCTTCAGGCAATATCTGCAGGTTCGCTTCAAGCGCGCCTAAAAGCACCATATTCGCCGCGCGTTCGTTACCAATCTCGCGCGCGATGGTATTGGCAGGCACCATCACGATATTGATGTCTGCACGGGCAGGAACTCTGTTTACAAGATCTTCATTGACAATTAACCAACCACCGCTTTTGACCATAGGTTCGTATTTATCCAATGAAGGTAAGTTCATGGCGATAACAGCTGTTGGATGAAGTGAAGTTGGCGAGCCAATTTCATCATCTGAAATTACAACGGTGCAGTTTGCTGTACCACCACGCATTTCGGGTCCGTAAGAGGGCAACCAGGTTACATGTCTGCCTTCGTCCATGCCACCGTATGCCAACACTTGTCCAGCATACAATGTACCTTGACCACCAAATCCAGCAATGATTACTTCATATTGCATCTTACCTGACCTCCTTCATGACACGTTCGGCTTCTTCTGAAACCTTGAAATCACCCACTGGGTAATAAGGCAACATATGATCTTTGAGCCATTCGCGCGATTTTGGCGCGTTCAAACCCCAGTTTGTCGGGCAAATAGAAAGAAATTCGACCATCGAGAACCCTAATCCAGCTTTTTGAATTTCAAAGGCTGTTCGGATGGCTCTTTTAGCATTGCGAATGCTGCGGGCATCGTGCAAACTACGACGCACGACATAGCTGGCACCATCAAGTGTTGCCAACATCTCAGCGGTACGGATAGGATAACCCTGAGTTTCCACATCACGGCCTAAAGGTGATGAGCTTGTCTTTTGTCCAGGCAGTGTCGTGGGTGCCATCTGACCACCGGTCATACCGTAGTTGGTATTGTTGATGAAGAAGATTGTAATCTGTTCACCACGTGCGGCAGCTGCCACGGTTTCGCCCATACCCATTGAAGCCAGGTCACCATCACCCTGATAAGTGAAAACCAAGCGATCGGGCAGAGTGCGTTTGATGCCAGTCGCCATCGCTGGTGCACGGCCATGTGCAGCTTCTACAAAATCAAAATCAAAATAATTGTAGGCAAACACCGCACACCCAACCGGTGCCACACCGATTGTGTTGCGTAATTCGCCCATTTCTTCAAGCACTTCAGCGATTAAGCGATGTGCCACGCCATGAGTACAACCAGGGCAATAGTGTGTTGTAACGTCGGTTAGACCTATCGGGCGTTGATAAACAACTTTTACATCAGTATCAGTCATCTTATGCTCCTTGTCCTATTGTTTCACGCATGAGTTCAAGCCATTTGGCACGGCCATCCAACTCGGGTCCAGCGTCGCTGTTAACCATTTCATCAATAGCTTGGCTAATCTCATCGGGATAAGGCACCATACCACCCATACGGCCATAAAAATGCACTGGCGCGCGTCTGGCAACAATCGAGACAACATCATCTAACATTTGGCCATTGTTCATTTCGACAACCAAAAAGCCTTTGGCTTGCTCAGCGAGTTTATCAAGCACTTCTGTGGGGTAAGGTGAAAGGCTTACTGGACGCAACAAACCAATCTTGATGCCTTTCTCACGGGCCTCACGCACAGCAGTTAGCGCGATACGTCCACAAGTACCAAAACCAACCACAACGTACTCCGCGTCATCCAGGTAATAGCCTTGGTAGCGGACTTCATTGCGGGTAATTTCCTCCCATTTGCTCATCTGGCGAATGTTCAGCCGTTCTTGCGTGGGTGCATCAATATTGATGGACGTCAGGAAGCGCTTCTCGCGTCCTTCTTTGGGAGCGACCGTATAATCTGGCGATTCCATGTTGACTGGTTTGAAGGGTGGCAGCACTGCTGGCTCCATCATCTGACCCAGGAAACCATCCATCAAAATGACAACCACAGTGCGATATTTCTCTGCCAAATCGAATGCTTCGCCGGTTAGGTCAATCGCTTCCTGCACTGAAGCGGGTGCCAAAACGATGAGATGATACTCACCATGACCGCCACCATGCACAACTTGCGTGTAATCGGCTTGGCTGGGTGAAATATTTCCTAAGCCAGGGCCACCGCGCATGACGTCAACCAATACAGCGGGAACCTCTGTACCATAAATATATGAAATACCTTCGCACATCAGGCTAACACCAGGACTTGAACTTGAACTCATGGTGCGCAGTCCGGTACAAGCCGCGCCATAAACCATATTGATTGCGCCAAGTTCGCTTTCAGCTTGCACAAAAGCGCGACCAAGTTCGGGCATTCGCGCGGAAAGATACTCTAAAAGTTCAGTCTGGGGGGTGATAGGATAGCCAAAGTAAGAAACCAGTCCAGCTCTTACCGCGGCTTCAGCAACTGCCACATTCCCTTTAATCATTTCTTTTGCCATGATTATTCTGTTCCTTTCTCTTCATATCCGGGCGGTGTGCCACGATAGACGGTTATCGCTGCGTCTGGACAGACAGTGGCACAAATACCACAAGCGATACACTTTTCCGGGTGAGCCATATAGGCTGGATGATAGCCTTTGATGCTCAGACGGCTCATGTCGAGTGCTAAGACCTTTTGCGGGCAATCAGCGATACACGTTTCACAAGCCTTACAATACAAATCATTTATCTCAACCCATCCCTTTGGGGGCATGCGTTACCTCCTAAAATACTAAAGTTATTTTTCAGGATCTTTCCAAGTAGGTAATAACAAGTATAACAGACCTTTTTGTTTTTTTTACATTCTACTTTATCAAAACAGACCATTTACATGATGACATTTTAGACGACTATATCGTGACATGAAGCCTACAAGCTAAAAAACAAATTACATTATTTGGAATATCTCATAAATCATTTATTATTGAAATCGTTTCCGCGCAATTGGCATAAAGATTGCAACATATCCAACGAAGATTATCTTTTAATTTAAATGGATAAAGCTATGAACACGATACCAGACACAGATAGAAATCAGCAAAAAGGGCGCACTTGGTTATACATTTTTCCTATCCTTGCCTTATTGCTTTTAACACTCATCTTGATGCTGAACGAAAGCCCTTCTCTATTAGAGCCAAAAGACTTGGTCACTCCAACAGACTTGCCCCGCGCATCTGGACCACTGGAAGTTCTGCTTTTCGAGCAACTTCCTGGATTAGTCAGTTCACGTTTTACATCAGATTGGCGCCTTGTAGACGTCCAATTCAATGAAGACAGCACCCAGGCTATTCTGTGGATGGCAGAAACTGACAACAATGGCGAAATTTTCGCGCGGGAGCCATTATTAATTCTTGCTACACTGAATTCTGCAAAAAACCAATGGTCCTTGCATACCGCACTTGATGAGGATTTTGGTGATTATCTTATGGCATCCGATTTCGGTGAGACTGAGTTAGCTGACAGCGTTCATATTGGCCCATATGTAAAATCGCCCACAGGAATTGTTTACGGTGGCTACTACCTGCCTTGGCCAGCTGAGCAAACAAAACGCTTAACCTGGTCAGTTGGACATACTTCATGCACACCTCTGGAGTATTGTTATCATGCGTTTGACTTCGCTGATGGTACGATGTTTGATGTGGTCGCTTCAAAAGCCGGCTACGTCTACCACTGGCGCGACACCTGCGAAAATAACAATAAAACCTGTATGAACAGCATCACACTTGAAGACCGCACGACAAGCCCATGGACCTACCAAATCTATCTCCATCTTGCTCAAGACAGTATTCCCGAGACTCTTAAATCAAAAGACACCTACGTTAGTCGCGGCCAATTTATAGGCAAGGCTGACAACACCGGGCCTAGCACTGGACATCATTTACATTTCATGGTCGTTGAACAATCAACACTTTCAGCATGCAAATACTACTGTTTTGGAAAAGCGGTTGACATTACTTTTCGTGATGTAGATATAAACTGGCACGAACCAACTCAAGGTGGGCGCCCTCGCTTACCCAACGAAGCAGAGTACTATGGTGGGGAAGGCAGAGTTTCCTATACTAGTCAAAATACTTGTCAACAAATTGTTTACCCCTATAGATTTATTATATCCCCGATTTTTAAATAATCGGTTCAAAAGAAAAATGAAGAAAGTTACGTGAATATATTCATCACCCGAATTCGATTAATTTCCTAACGCGCCAAATGACTTATTAGGTTTTACTTTTAATTTGCCTTAAATCGCTTATAATTGTAAACATAGGCTAATGATGACAGACACTACACCTCTAAGTACACGGGAACTGGAGATATTGGAACTCCTGGCGCAAGGCAAAAGCAATAAAGAGATTGCTGCTGACTTGGTAATTAGTGTTAACACGGTTAAAGTTCATATTTCAAACATTTTTCAGAAAACAAATACCTCTTCCCGATCCGAAGCAATCGTTTATGCAGTCGAAAATGGACTTGTTGAAAGCCTGCGTCAGGAAACACCAGAGCCACAAGTCATCACCGAATTTATTGAATCAGAAGAACCCAAATGGCTCTTTTGGCTGCGCAAGTTTTGGTGGCTGTTTGCTATTGCTTTGGTGCTTCTCATTCTTGGTATAGCTTTTATTTTATCCCGGTCTCCTATGCTTAGCAGTCCAACGCCAACCCCTCACCCGTATCAAGGTTTTCTCAGCGAGAATCGTTGGCAAAGTTATGAAAACTTATCTTCTCCCAGAGCAAATATGGCAGTTGCTTCATATAAAAATGAACTTTTTGCCATTGGTGGAGAAACACTTGAAGGCATCAGTTCACTTAACCAAAGTTTTGACATCCGAAACAACCGCTGGTCTCTTCGCGCGCCAAAACCTACAGCTGTAAAGAATGCCTTAGCTTTACAGGTAGCTGGCAAACTCTATATTTTTGGCGGAGAAGGACAAAATGGCAAACCAACAGATTTGCTTGAAATCTATGATCCAGAAACCGATAGTTGGTCTACTGGTGCAAAAGGGCCTAAAGCATTAAGCAGATATTCAGCGACAAGCATTGACGGAAAAATCTTCTTCTTTGGTGGGTGGGATGGTAAAGCATTTAGCAAAGATACCTACATTTATTCGCCTTCTGAAGATAAATGGACAGATGGCATATCCAGTCCAATCGCTTTCGCGGATGCCCATGCAGTTTCAGTAAATAATTGTTTTTTAATTATTGGTGGGACAATAAACAATGAGCCAGTAACAACCGTTAGGATTTACGCCCCCAGCAATGGAACTGAGCCCCACATAGCATGGTCAGAGCCCTTAGACTTTTTTGAAGCTAAGGAAGTTATTGGCGCACAAATGATTGGGGATTCTGTTATCGCATTTTCAAAAGTGGATGAGGAAAACATACGCATTAGTTATTACTCCTCTCAAGGAGAGACTTGGGGCCATTCAACAGAAAAAAACACCCATCTATTCGCCGATAATCCAAGCGTAGTTAATATTTCAGGCGCAGTGTTCTTTATTGGAGGCAGAACAAGTGACGGAGAATTAAGTAATCAATTCACCAAGTATCAAGCAGTTTTCACCATTATGATACCCGCAGTCACAAATTAGCGTTTGGTTCTTTTTTGATAACTTTTCCCAAGGAATGGCTTCAAATAATCGATTTTTTGTTTTAGTTTTCATTGGTATAATCCCTGACAGAAACGTGGCAATGAATATTGACATATCCAAAAGAATTGAGGTTTATTGATTTCATCTTCTAACCGGCACGCATTTTTTAATAAGCTCATCCAACCACTCATGGCAGTAGGATCAACTGCCGTGCTTTCGCAAATTTTGGTAATGCTCCAAAACCTGCTGGTCGCGAGATGGATTGGACCAGAGTTGAATGGATATGTCCTGGCTGGTTTTAATGCAGCAGCCCTTGGTTTTGTTTTGGTAAATTGGGGCTTTGACCATTGGTTACTGCAACAAAGTTCAATGGAAGACGAAAACAATCATCAAAACCTGGGAATGGTCCTGTTTAGCAAATTTGTCCTTGGCATTCTCTTATGCCTTGTTTTATTTATCGCGCTCCCCAGCTTAAGACCAGAAAATTATCTTCCCTTTATTCTGGCAATTTGTTTACTCGACACCCTGGTTGACTCACTTAGCAATAGCACCTACACTTTCTATTTAGCAACAAACCGCTTTAATCAGTCTTCTCTAATTGTCACGATTTCCCGAATATTGCGATTAGTTGGCACACTCCTTCTGATTTTGCTAAAAGTGAAGAACGTAGCCGTTCTCTTGGGACTGCGCTTGATAATCGATTTTGCTACATTGGCTTACTTATTGTGGAGATTAAACCCCAAATTTAAACGAATAAAAATAGCAGAGTTTAGAACCATAAGTCAACAAACATGGACATTCGGTGTTGCAGAAATTCTTAATTTCGTTTATGATCGCGCGGATCTGACTCTGCTCGCCTTTTTGACAGTTAATAATAGTGAAATTAGTTATTATGGCACCGCACTCAACATAGCTTTTGCCGGTATCGCCATTTTACAAACCTTACAAAATGTTTTAGTTCCATATATCATAAAACAGGAAAAATCAGGTTTCCACAAAGCCAAAAAAGTGCTTTACATCCCGCCTTTACTTCTCTTGGTCGGAGCTGGTGTGGCTGGTTCATTAATTTTATTCTTCTTTGGCCAAAAACTAATTGATTTATTAATGGGGCCTGCTTACAGTGCAGCCGGATCTCTATTAACCATGGTAAGTCCCCTGCTTATATTAAAAGCCGTTAACGTTGCCTTATCTTCTTTCCTTATCGCCCGCCAAAATCAGGAAATGAAACTGTTGCCTTTAGCATTCGTGGCTATATTAAAAGCCATCCTGATTATTGTGTTTTACAAAAAATCTGGGCTGGAAGGTATGGTTATCATTTTCCTGATTTGCGAATTAATCCTTCTCATCTTTTATGCTATTCAGCTTTTGCGCAGTACGAAATTGAGAGCAAAAGAACCTTATTCCCCTATTGAAAGTACTTCTTCATGAAACTGTTGTTTTTAAGTTTTAACCAGGAAGGCAAGGGAAGTTTTTTACGCGCATTTGCACTTGCCAAAGAATTGGCAGCATTAGGACACGAATTGAGCATTTGTTGTGCTTCTACAACAAATACCTTCGAAGAAAAAAGCATTGATGACATAAAGCTTTTTTGTTTTCCCTGGGGAAAGAAATTTTTACATGGCTACAACCTTCCTGAAATTATTGCCCGCAAACGATGGTTAGGCCAGCAGCAATTTGATTTTGTACACACATTTGATATTCGGCCAAGCTGTGCTTATCCGGCTCTTCAAGCCCAAAGGAATGGTGCTATTTTTGTTTCTGATTGGGCAGATTGGTTCGGAAGAGGAGGCTCTGTTGAAGAACGGACCAATCCCATTACTCGCGTTATCTTGCGCTTTTTAGAAACTTATTTCGAACGAAACTTACGCCGCAAAACCAGCGCTACAACAGCCATATGCAAGCAACTTTATGCCCTGGCACTCAAAATTGGTATATCTCAAGAAAACCTGATCCTTTTGCCAAACGGTTTTGATCAAAACATAAGCCCGACTGTAAGCAAAGAAGAAGCACGCCAAACCCTGGGGCTAGATATAAACACACATATTGTTGGTTCCTTAGGCGCTTTTTTCCATCAAGACTTTGTCCTATTAAACGACATCATTAAGCTTGTAAAAAGCCAAAAAGATGTCAAGTTTATTCACATCGGTCAAAAGCCCAAAAAGCTTGATTGCACTGATTTGCATTACACAGGCCAGGTCAGTGATGATGAGCTCAGTCTCTATTTACAGGCGTGTGACCTTTTACATCTGCCTATGGCAAATTTGCCTGCTAACCATGGCAGATTGCCTCTAAAATTCAGCGATTACATTAGTGCGGGTCGACCGGTGCTTTCAAGCAAAGTAGGCGATGTACCCCATTTTATTGAAAGCTTTCATGTAGGCTTTGTGGCAAACCCTGACGCAAAGAGTTATACAACTGTGCTTCTTGAAGCATTGAACCATCCTGATTTACTCATCAAATCCGGAGAAAATGCACTCAGTCTCTCAAGAAAGCCCGGTTATCGCTGGCAAGATCGGGCTCAAGACTTGCAAGAATTTTATGTCAACTTGCAAGAACGAAAGAACATCATAAGACAAGGAAAAGATGATGCATGAGATAGAAGAAAGCTGTTTCATTTGTGGTGCCAGAAATTGGAAACCGCTTTACCAAACCCGGGATTTTCTGCATGATATAGAAGGCATGTTTTGGCTTTTGGAATGCGCTAACTGCAAACTGGTGACCATACATCCCAGGCTCTCAAATGATAAACTCGACAAATACTATCCTGATGATTACATCGCCTATCCTTCAGCCATTGAAGACGAAACTAAGTGGCATAAACGAGCTGATCGCCAGCGCGGTGTGCGACGACGATGTGATTTTTCCATTCAGGAAAGTGGCAAATCAACTGGGACTATTCTCGATATTGGTTCAGCTACCGGTATTTACCTAAAAGCAATGCAGGACAAGGGGTGGGAAGCTATTGGCCTTGAACCATCAGAATACGCAGCAAACTATGCCCAAAAACATCTTAATCTCAATATCATACATGGTTATTTGAAAGAAGATACCTTTCAAGCCAATCAATTCGATTTGGTCACCCTTTGGGATGTCTTTGAACATCTGCCTAATCCTGAAGAAACCCTGCAAATCATACGCAAGATTCTTAAACCTGGTGGCGTTTTGCTGCTCACATTACCGAACAGCAAGTCATGGGACCGTCACTTTTTTAAAAATGCATGGGCTGGATGGGATGCCCCTCGTCATTTCTTCATCTATAACGAAGAGTGCCTGACAAAATTATTGACAAAACATGGCTTCGTTTTTAAAAGACTAAAAAGTTTCACAAATCGGCATGGGTCAATGGTTTACTCTGTAAACTTTTGGCTCAAAAGCAAAAATATCTCTGAGAGAAAACAAAAATCCATTGTAACTTTCCTGAATTCCTATTTTTTTCGCGCGCTAAGCTACCCATATTTTATTTTTGCTGACGCGCTCAACCGCAGCGCCGGCATGACGGTGACCTATATAAAAGAATAGGTTCTTTGCTTTTTGGAAATTTTTACAGAAGGTTAAAACAACCTAACTGGATTATTCGTTTTCACTGTTCCCGTTTGGGTAAGGACTGCCTGCATTTTTCGGAACCGTAATCTCAATCTTCTCTTCCATACGCATCGTGCCGCGCAGGAAAGCGCCGTCTTCGCTGCTGAACGAAGTCGTGACCACATCGCCCCACACGCGTCCGGTCGCGCGGATTTCCAGCTTTTGGCAAACCACATTGCCCTGTACCAAGCCAGCCACAATCAAGGTTTCAGCCTTCAGCGTCTCGCAGTTCACTTTGCCGGTCTCGCCAATCACCACCATGCCCCGCACCACAATCTCGCCGGTCACACTGCCTTCAATGCGCACACCACCCGCGCCACTCAAATCGCCATGCCAGCTCATGCCGTTGGCAATCACCGTGCCAATTTGATTTTGCGCCTTCACCACTGGTGTAAAACTTTGGGTTTCTCTTTTCCGTCTAAACATCGTAAAGCAATTATAACCTTATTAAGTCTGAATAAGCTGATGAGTCTATATACCAGCGCCAGGGTACTGAAAGCCAGGGTTCAGCGGCATAGCCAATGCCAATCCGGGCACTTTGCTGAATCATATCCGCCTTTGACGCGAAGCCGCTTTCAAACCACAAAGCACTGGTCTTGGCACAAATATCCGCGCCATTCAGCGCGCCATCTATCCCCAAAGCCTGACACAATTTGGCGGGGCCATTCAGCCAGCCGGGCTTGCCAAAATCCCTTTCACGGCGCGCGCGCATCGCTTCCAAACCCTCCAGCGCGAGCACCGCTCTAATCAAAACCGCGGCCGGCAGGTCAAGCTTATCACAAACCACGTTCAGCATCCAATGCATCCCGTAGGTAAAGTAGACATAAGCATGTCCGGCTGCACCAAACATCACCGCGTTACGCTTTGTTTTTCCGCGGCTGGCATGGCAGGCTTTGTCGTCCATGCCCTGATACGCCTCCGTTTCGACCACCACGGCACGTATAACTTGCCCGTCAATTTCCCGCGCGATAATCGCGCCCAGCAAATCCGGCGCCAGTTCCGTTGCCGGTCGCTGATAAAAAGCTCTGTCAAAGATAGTGTTCATTAAAGCTGTAATAAGGGGTCTTTATCAATCGTCAGGCGGTGGATAAGGCTCACCATACACAACAATTATGCGGTAAATCCTTATTTCAGCACCACTTTCATTCATGAAATGCACACCAATTTTAATCGGACCGCCTTGATTACCACAATCCAAATAAGCGGTTGGATATTGAGTTTTAACTTCAAGATTGTGGGATTCCAGTCCATAATTCTCGCTTAGAGATAGTTCATTAATAGGATAATGTTCAGAAAGTGAAATTTCCATTTTTTCATTAGATTCAGGTTCGCTCAAAAAACTATAATAAGATTCTTTCCAATGAACAAATTCTCCTTTTTTATAATTCTCAACAAATGATGGATTTAATTCATCGATTAGTCTATCCCAGAGATCAGAACGTACATTTGGTCCAAAATGGATTCTTTTTATCCCCCTTTCGACTCGTTCTCCACCACAAAAGCAAGAGAAAAACAAGTATGTCTCATATGGTGGAATGGAATCATACTTAAAATAGTTATCCTGTTTATGGAATGAATAAAACACGATTATTCTCTTTATCTTTCTCTTCGCTGGCAATGTAAAAGAAATCTCATGCTCATTGTTGCCTTCACCATTGAAATCCTCATTACTTGTCGGTTTCTGCTCAATCCTTAGATAATATTCATTATTATCATTACCTTCCTCATATTGCTCAAAACTAATCTCCGCCAATGATTTATTTTCAAGAAACAATTCATTCCTTATATTACCAAATGTATCTTCAACAGACATACCAGGATTTGCATTAACAATTTCCCCAAAGTCTACAACGAATACTTCTTCACCATTGATATTTTTAATAAAGTTTACTCGTGTAGGAGTAGGCGGGATAGACGTGTCAGTTGGTTCAACTGTAACTCTAGGTTCAATTGTTGGTTCAATTGTCGCTTTTGGAGTTTGTGTTTCTTTATCATCGATGCTAGTTGGTTTATAAGAAGCCAGCTCTGTAGACACACAGTCATTTGCTTTTTCTATTGCACATCCTACAGATGAAATGCACAAAAACAAAAACAATATCCAAAACTTTTTAGTTTTACCCTTATCCATGATAGTCGGTAATATTTAAAAGAGAGTTTCTGTTGTCCGCTTTTTCACACTATATCTTTTTAGTTTTTTCCGTTTACCTTCTTTCTTTCGAATTAACTTATTACGGTTAATCATTTGTCCCTTGGTTTTCTCAATTTTGTTTTGCTTAGTTTGTATTAGTTTGTCATGCGAAATACTGATACAAAACCCTATACCACTTAATATTATGAGTGAGAACATAGCCCAGAGTGTAACTTTTACACCACCTATGTAAAAAGAAAACGCTCCTGATATCATATCAATAACTTCGCTCGATTCTAGCACTAGTTTTTCATTATTCCACACAAAAACTTTTTGCAATTCTAAAACACTTAAAAAGAGATAGTAAGTCATAACCAATAGTCCAAACATGACAAACAAAAAAACGAAAAATTTAATGTAAACCCTCACGTTCTTTTTAGAACGTGATTCATTCTCAGTATTAAGAGTTAATAGAAAATTTGCCAATTCAATAAACACGACAAAAAAAGTTGCTATTGAAAAGCCTATCAACACACCATCAATATTTAATATAGAATTTATAAAATTTATCAAATGTTCTGGCATAAGGCCTCCTTATTTTCTCTTGTATTAATTGTATCATCGCCAACTAAAAAAGACCGTTTTATAGTTGCAAAAGTGGGTCTTTATCAATCGTCAGGCGTAGCCCTGCTTCCAGCGGCACTTTTGGCAGATAATTAAGCAAACGCTCCGCCTTGCTGATATCCGCGCACATTCTTTCCGCGCCGCCATCGCGCTTGGGGTTGAAAATCTGCTCAGGCCTCTTGTCCGTGACCATACGCACCAGGCGCGCCAGTTCGTTCACACTGGTTTCAACACCACTGCCGATATTGATAATTTCCTGGTCCACGCCATGCGCTGTCGCCGCTGAAATCAATGCGTCCACGACATCATCAAGATAAACATAATCGCGGGTCTGCATACCATCGCCATGAATCACAATCGACCCATTACTCAAAGCATGCCTTAGAAAGTTGGGGATAATCGGCGGGTTCGAAAGCGTCACACGCTGGCCAGGCCCATAAGCGTTGAAGATGCGCAAACACACCGCCTCAACTTTGGATTCCTCAGCAATCGTGCGAATATAATACTCCGCTGCCAGTTTCGAAACCGCGTACGGCGAACCCGGATGCACAAGGGCGTCTTCCTGATAAGGCACCGTATCTTGCACACCATAGATAGCGCCGCTTGACGCCATCACCACGCGCCTCACGTGTGTATCGCGCACGGCTTCCATCAGCGTTACCGTGCCACCCACATTCACGTGGTTATAATCGCGCGGAAAAAGCACCGACTCCGATACCGAAACCTTCGCTGCCAGATGAAAAACGCAGTCAACGTCCTGCAAAAGTTTCCAAAGAATCGTCTTCTCATTGATATCCCCTTCGGTAAACTGCACTTCGGGCAACAGTCGGGCTGGCTCACCCGCGGAACAGTCATCCAGAACACGCACCACATGCCCCTCACGCGCCAAACGGTTACTCAACGCTGAACCCAGAAAACCAGCACCACCGGTAACTAAGTAAATCATAATATGTTAATCCTGATAGCAAGAATTATAGCACGCTAACTGACTAAATAATATGATTTTTACGTCAATATTAGCAACTGAAAATTCAAGAATACAGACCTGGGCGTGTATAATAAAACCAACAGCCCCATTAGGAACGGAGACGACCATGTACCCATCTCAACACTTATATTTACAGAACAAACCAGGCGCGCTTGCCCTCGCGCAAATAAACTTCGCGCCCACGACACTGGCCATCATCATCGCCGTTGTGCTGGGTGTGGCATTTTTGGCATGGGTCATCTGGCTCATTGCCACCGGACGCCTGTCAAAATGGGCAAAAGCGTCTTTGCAAAACCAAAAATGGAACGCCCAGGACAATAAATTCAACAACGAACTCAAAAGTCTGGCGCGCGCCATCAACGAACAGCACGCCCAACTGGGCAAAGAAACCTGGGAAGCAAGGATTAGCAATCCGGGCTATGAAGACGCCTACAACAAACTGGTTAACGTCAACCAGCAAGTGCTCAGCATGGAAATGCACGCCAGCTCCCTAAAGGAAGAACTGGAAAAATTCAACCAGGACCGCGCGAAAATCGAAAGCAAGTACAAGGAACAACTCAACACGCTCGATAAAGAACGCGAGACCGCCCAGGCTGCTGTTAATGAACTGAACAAACAACACAAAGCGCTGGATACCGAGTTTACCGGGCTCAGCATGGAACGCGCCCGCATTCAACGCGAAATCAAAGAAGCCCGCACCAACATCATCGAAATCGAAAACTCCGACGCGCCCAACAAAAGCGCGCTCATCTTCCCGCTTAACAGCCGGCTGGAACAGCTTAGCAGCGCCTTGAGTGATGTGTCTTCAAAGACACCCGCCATTGACGAGAAAATGGCCAAAATCGAAACAGACCTGAACCCGCTCAACACCCAGCTGGATGAACTCGGCAAAAACTATAGCCGCACGCAAATCCTGATGAGTCAGGACCTCAACCCGCTTGACGACCACATCAACAAGCTCAAGCAATCCATCAAGAAAAAAGAAGAAGAAATTGCTCAGCTGCAGAAATCAATGCCCACCATGCTGGAAGAACTTGGCGCGCACGTAGACCATGTGCGACCCGAATCCTTGCGCCTGGAACCCTTGTACACCAATCTGGATGATCTCCACGAACGTACCCGCACCGCCACCAATGAACAGCAAAAACTGAGACTGGAAATGGACAAAGGCGACAAAAGCTCGGTGCGCAAATTCGCATGGTTTTGGTTTGCCGTGTTGCTGGTGGTCATTGCCATCCTGGCAGTATTGTTTTTTGTGAAATAAGCCCGCTTGGTTTTAGATAACTAGGCCTGAATAAGAGCGTTCGACCTATTAAAACAAAAGAGTCAGTGGAAAGCACTGGCTCTTTTCGTTTAAAAGAAAAAAGCGGGCGATCGGATTCGAACCGACGAATGTTAGCTTGGAAGGCTAATGCCTTACCACTTGGCGACGCCCGCGTAAGTTCTATTTTAGTCAAAACTGACATTATGTCAACATTTTTCCGGCATTTGCACTTTGCAAATGGTCATTATCACTTAGCGATATCGCTTTAAAAACAAGCATTCTCGCAAGCCATATCATCTGGCACCCACTCCCAAACAAGCATTAATCAGGATTAAAGACTTTCTAACATGATTTCAACGTTCATCATGTATAATCCAGCCTGGAGATAAACCCTATGAAGAAAATAAACATTATTGAAACAGCACTACGTGATGCCCATCAAAGTCAGTTTGCCACGCGCATGACGACTGAACAAATGTTACCCATTCTCGAAACCATGGACCAGGCCGGCTACTACGCTCTTGAAGCCTGGGGTGGCGCGACCTTTGACGTCTGCCTGCGCCATCTTGACGAAAACCCCTGGGACCGCCTGCGCACCATCCGCAAATATGTCAAAAACACCAAACTGCAAATGCTGATGCGCGGGCAAAACATCCTTGGTTACACCCACTATTCTGATGACGTCGTTGAAGCCTTCATCGGCAGGTCCATCGACAACGGCATGGACATCATCCGCCTTTTCGACGCGCTCAATGACCTGCGCAACCTCGAAACCTCGTTCAAAGCCATCAAAAAATACGGTGGTCACGCCCAGGGCGCCATCTGCTACACCATCAGCCCCTTCCACACCGTTGAATACTTCGCGAAAATCGCCGTTGACCTTGAGTCAATGGGCGCGGATTCCATCTGCATCAAAGACATGGCCGGCATTCTCACCCCGAAAATCGCCGCTGACCTCGTGGTCGCCATCAAAGAACGAACCAAACTGCCCGTCAATATGCACACCCACGCCACGAGTGGCACCGGCGCTATGACCTATCTCGACGCGGTGCAAATCGGCGCGGACATGATCGACACTGCCATTTCGCCCCTGTCCGACGGCACCAGCCAGCCCCCAACCGAAACCATGCACATTGTGCTTTCGGAGATGAATTTTGACACCGGCCTGGACGGTGACAAACTCGTCAAGATTGCTTCTTACTTCAAAGGTGTCCGCAAGACCTTCCAGAGTGCCAAGATTTTTGATGACAAAGTCTACCAGGTCAACCCGCTTATTTTGCAATACCAGGTGCCGGGTGGAATGCTCTCGAACCTGATTGCCCAGCTCAAAGAAGTTGGCGCGGAAAACCGCCTGGATGACGTCCTGGCAGAAGTCGAACGTGTGCGTTCAGAAGTCGGCTACCCGCCTTTGGTCACGCCCATGTCGCAAATCGTTGGCGCGCAAGCCGTGGTCAACATTTTGTCCGGCAGCCGAAACACCATCATCCCCAACGAAATGCAGGACTACGTGCGTGGTTATTACGGACGCCCTGCCGCACCCATCAACCCGGAATTTGCCGCCAAGATTTTGCAGGGCGAAAAGCCCATCACCCAGCGACCGGCAGACTTGCTTGAACCCCGCTTACCCAAAGCGCGCAAAGAAATTGAACATCTGCACCCGTCTGATGAATCTGTCATCAGCTATGCCATGTTCCCCGAGATTACCAAAGCCTATCTGGAACGCCATCAAGTGACCTCAGAATACGGATGGGCAAACGCCGGCGCCTTGGGCTAAACAAGCTTTTTCCAAAACTTAAAACCCCCACTTGACTGAATGGGGGTTTTTCTTTTAATGGATTGTCACTATTTCAGCCTTTGCAGCGACTTATTAATGTAGCTACAAATTAAAAGTGTTGAAGGATATCTATGAAAGATACAATTAGAGCGAAGGTTCAGTTATAGGTGAACAGATGAAAAGCAACCATCCACTTGATTTAGAGCAGTCATTTGACCAGCTTTATCGTGAAAATCTGCGACCCCTCTTTCAATACCTATATAGTCGTGTGCAAGATATTCACCTGGCTGAGGACCTATGCTCCCAAACTTTTATCAGCGCGTTTGAATCGCTCGACCGTCTCAAATCGCCTGATAAATTCAAGCCATGGCTGTTTACTATCGCCCGTAATAAGGCGAATGACCATTTTCGTAAGCTCAAGCGTCAACCGATGCTTGAACTTGATGAAATCATTGCGACACACCCCTTGCAGGAAGAAGCAGGAAATAACAACAAGCAAGACCAACGAATTCTCTTGGAACAGCTTTTTGCCAGACTTAAACCCGCGGAACAGGAATTACTGCGCCTCAAACTGGTTGCGGGGCTGACCTTCAAAGATATCGCCATCCTGCTAAAAAGCAATGAAAACAATGTTAAAAAATCTTATTATCGGCTCCTGGAGCGCCTTCAAGCCCAGGTGGAGTAAGACAATGAAAACACAACAATTTGAAGAAAAAATCCAGTCTTCTTTCGCGTTACCCGAACCTTCGCCTGAATTCGAAGAAAGGCTGGCCCGAACATTGCGAGCCAAGGTTCACGCACAGAAAATAACACCACGTCGTCAGGTTCAGGTACCCCGCGCATGGGCATATGCATTTGCGACTCTTGCCGCATTAGTCATCGTTGTTTTTGCCCTTGGTCCACAAAAAGTGCTGGCACAAATTCAATCCTGGTTAGGTTTTCTCCCAGGTATAGGTTTGGTGTCTGATGATGCTTCCTCCTTGCGCGTGCTGGCAGAACCCGCTTCTCAGACTTTGGACGGCATCACCGTGGAAGTTTCAGAAGCTGTGGCGAGCTCCGATAAAACCTATGTGAATTATCAGGTTTTTGGTCTCACCAACCAGCATTTTCCAGCCCAGGAAAGCGACCCAGGCTGCCATTTTGAACCAAACTTGAAACTTCCCAACGGCACCAACCTTGCGTTTGCAAATGGCTATTATGAAGCGGTACCTAAGGAAATCAACCAAGTTGTGCTCCATCTAGCGTGTATCCCGGGCACAGACTCCGCCAAAACCCCTTCCAACTGGCAAATTCCCTTTACGCTCAAAACTGCTGATGATTTAGTGACCATGCCTGTATTACTCCCAGAACCTCAAGTTTACAGACAATCGGATCAAACATTCGGTGAAGCTATTGATGACTCGTCTGCCTTGCACATTCATACAGTGGTCGAGACACCCAAAGGTTACATCATGACCGGCTGGGTCGAGACAGATCTAAATATCGCGCTTGGCCCGATGAATCCCAAACTAATCGATTCAAACGGCAAGGAAGTTCAGACCAGGCTCAGCCAACAAGCCAGCGATCTGATGCAAAACATCCCTGCTGAACACCAGTTTTATGCATGGGGCTTTGAATTCGACAGCGAAGGGCTTAGCTTCCCATTAAACGTCAGCTTTAGTGTGCTACCAAAGGCAGACCAAAATATGTTTGAACCCATCCATTTCATGGTTGATCTCGGCGCAAATCCGCAAAATGACCAGGTATGGGAATTCCAGCAGACACTTAGCCTTGGTACAGCTCAAATTACCATAAATAAGGTGCAATATCTGTCGCAAAACCGCTTAAAGCTTTTCTTTACCGCGACGAATGGGCTAATTGACCTTGATATTCAATTCCCTGATTTACAGGTTTCTGGTGGTGGCGGTGGTGGCCATTCGGATGCCTCTGATAGCTCTATGTCTTTTGAAAGAAGCTTTGTGTTTGAGACAACGCCCAAAGGGATTGTTGAAATCCTTTTCACCGACCCAGTTTTCGCTCAAGACGCAGTGGACTTCAGCAGTGTTTGGCAACCTGCCACACCTCACGCGCCCTATCCTGAAATGGCAACGCACACCTGCCCATCATTAGCCATAGACAGCTCACAAAGCAATATCCCAGTATTTGACCAGGCTTACATCGCCCTCTATCGCCAAATAAGTGGTGATCCGGTCAAATATGAGTTAATCTATCGAGATTCTCATGCGACAGAAAGGCTGGCCCTTTCAGATAATGCGGTTTGGGGCTCCATAAGCCCGGATAGTACACAAGCACTCTTCCCAAAAGGTTTGGAAGGTTCCACTTTGCAAAACCTAAGCGATAATCAAAAACAGATACTCGCTGGTATCATCGCTAATGACAGCAAATGGTCACCCGATGGCAACTATATTGCCTATCTCCGGGGAGACGGTGCTGTGTTCAACATGCCTGCTTTCGCCAAAGTAGATGGAACTGAAGCTAACACCATCAGCGAACTGGGTTACGCCATGATTGCAGGATGGTCTCCCGACAGCCGCACGATTTACTTCACACTTCCCTGGTTTAACAGTTCTTCGTGGAAGGTGATGGCTTATGACATTGAAAGCGATGAAACTAAAGAACTTTTCACCATTCAAAACGGCACAATTAAATTCCTTGACCCGCAGATCTCGCCCGACGGGAAATGGTTGAGTTACCGTGGCGTGGACAACTCAAGCTTATATTTGGTGAGTTTGGATGGCGAGACGGAGCGTTTAATCCTGGATGATGCCCACGTTGTCAAACACATATGGCTGGATGATACGCATATCGCGCTCTCAATATCCTATTTTTCAGGCACTTACGAGAATTATGTGCTCAATTTGAATGATTGTAGCTTCATGCGTCTGGATGACCTGGATGGTGGTTTGGTGGATATGCAGTTAAAAAATTAAACGTCCCCTAACAATCGTGTATTAAAAAGGCTTATTGTGATGGTGCAATAAGCCTTTTTAATTTTTGAAAAATGGAAAGTGATTAGTTTTTCAACAGCTCCACCAGAATCTCACGCGTTAATTTTGGGTCGGCTTTGCCACGGGTTGCGCGCATGACCTGCCCCACAAACCAGCCCATAAGCGTTTCTTTGCCACCGCGGTAAGCGGCTACCTCATTTGGCGCGCCAGCCAAAATGGTTTCAATCTGCTTTCGCAGACTGTCCGCGTCTGCAATCAGGCCCAAGCCTTCTTCTTCAACAATCGTGGCGGGTGATTTGCCAGTTTGTTCCACTTTGACCAGCAAGGACTTACCCGTCGCGGCGTTAATCTTGCCATCATCAATCAGTTTCACAATTTCAACCAGTGCTGCCGGCTTCAGCACCAAATCCCGCGCGCTCTTGCCGGTGTCGTTCATCAGACGAATCATGTCGTTCATCATCCAGTTGCTGATTGTCTTGGGCTCTTTGGCATACAAGGCAACGGCTTCTTCAAAGTAGTCCGAAAGCCCGCGTTCGGAAGTTAAAACCTCGGCATCATAAGCACTTAATTGATACTCTTCAACAAAGCGCCTGCGTCGGGCATAGGGCAGTTCGGGCAAACTGGCTTTAATTGCCTCAATTTCCTCATTGCTCAGGATGACCGGCTGGAGGTCAGGCTCGCGGAAGTAACGATAATCCGCCTCGCCCTCTTTTGAACGCATCATGCTCAGCTTGCCGGTGTCGGCGTCCCAGTCAAGCGTGTATTGCTCCACCTTGCCACCACTTTCGACCAGTTCGATTTGGCGTTTGGCTTCCTGGGTAATCGCCTGGCGGACTGAGTCAATCGAGTTGACGTTTTTAATCTCGGTTTTGGTATTAAAAACAGTTGAGCCTTTCTCACGAATAGAAACATTGGCATCGCAACGCAGATGACCGCGTTCCATGTCTGCCTCGCTCACGCCTATCCAGCGCAAAAGTTCGCGCAGTTGGCTGAGATACTGGGCAGCTTCCTCGCCGGAACGCAAATCTGGCTCGGTCACCATCTCCACCAGGGGCACGCCACCGCGGTTAAGGTCTACCTTGCGCTGACCATGCTCCAGTTTGGTTTTGCCAGCGTCTTCCTCGAGGTGCATTTTGTTGATGCGCACGCGTTTTATCTCACCATCGGGCATGTATAAATCGAGATACCCGCCTTTGCCTATCGGCTCAAAGAGTTGCGTGATTTGAAAACCTTTGGGTAAATCAGGGTAAAAGTAATGTTTGCGGTCGAAGAGTGAACAAGGATTAATTTCAGCATGCATCGCGGCAGCCAAAAGCGCGCCTTTTTGCACCGCTTCAGCGTTTATGCGTGGCAAAACGCCGGGTTGGCCAGTGCAAACCGGGCAGACATTGGTGTTGGGCTCGGCTTCCCAGCTGTCGGCTTTGCATGCGCAGAAAATCTTAGTTTCGGTGTTGAGTTGAATGTGGGTTTCAAGCCCGACGATGATTTCATATTCTTTCATTAGTTCACCTCCTGCAAAGCCATCGGGCGCACCTTGCGCCATGTCGCGTCCAGCGTGGATTGCTCGTAAGCATGCGCGGCACGCAAAACAATATCTTCTCTAAAATGGTTGGCGATGAATTGTATGCCTATGGGCAAGTTTTTCTTATCCAAGCCTGCCGGCACGGTAATGGCGGGTAAGCCGGCATGGTTGACGGAAACTGTCATTTGGTCAGCGTATTGCATCAAGACCGAATCGCCAAAAACTTCTGCCCGTTTGAACGCGGTTGTGGGCGTTGTGGGGGTCAAAAGCGCGTCAAGTTGGTAAGTACCCTTGGGGTCAAAGGCAAGCTCAAAGTCATGTCTAATCATGCCACGCACCTGGCTGGCAAGTTGATAGTAATTTACTTTCTTTGACGTTGCGCTCAGGTACGCGCCCATTAAAATGCGCAATTTAGGTTGCGGGCCGAAGCCCTCGGTGCGCGTTCTTTTGTATAAATCCTGCAAATCGCGAGCATCTGCCACGGTAAAGCCGTACTTCACGCCATCCATGCGGTTCAGGTTCGATGAGGCTTCAATGCGCGAAACTACAAAATATACGGGGATACCATAGCGGGTGTGAGGCATAGGCACATTTTCGATAATTTCCGCGCCCTGGCGGGCAAGTTGTTCGGCCGCGTCCAGTGTCGCTTGCTTTATCTCTTCCTGTACAGGAATGATTTCAAATTCACCTGTCTTATGGTTTGGATAGGCGATACCAGCATAGTCTGGTGAAAGCCCGACGCGCATACCTTTTACGTCCTGTTGAAGCGCCTCCAGATAATTAGGCACGGGCAAAGTCGCGCTGCTTTCATCGCGTTCATCGGCCCCCGCCATCACCTGAAGCATCAGCGCCGCGTCTTCCACATTGCGCGACAGAGGTCCGGGGCAGTCCAGCGATGACGCGAAAGCGATCAAACCATAACGTGAAATGCGTCCATAACTGGGTTTAAGACCCACTACACCACAGAAAGCTGCCGGCTGGCGAATGGAGCCACCGGTATCGGTGCCAAGCGAAAGCGGTGTTTCTTCCGCTGCCACCGCGGCTGCCGACCCACCCGAAGAGCCACCCGGCACATGCGCGGGGTTCCATGGGTTGTTGCTCGCGGGCTGATAAGCGCTCGATTCGTTAGAAGAACCAAAAGTAAATTCGTCCAAATTGACTTTGCCCACAATCAACGCGCCGGCATCCATCAGCTTTTGCACCGCGCTTGCCGTATAAGGCGCGCGGTAATTGTGTAGCATACGTGATGCCGCGGTGGTAACGGTATTTTCAAGCGCGAAAATGTCCTTAATCGAAACCGGCACACCTGCCAGCAAGCCGGCATCTTCGCCTTTTGCCACTTTGGTGTCCACTGACTGTGCCTGGGCACGCGCCATCTCTTCGGTCAATGAGATGAAAGCGTGCACTTTTTTATCCGTTTCAGGATCAGTTGCCTGTCCGTCCAGGCTGCCAAAATCGCCATCTACCGCGCGGATTTGTGCCAGGGAGGCATCAAGCATATCGCTGGCTTTCAGCTCACCAGCTTGTACTTTTTGGGCTATTTCGTAAGCAGAAAGTTGTGTGTAGCGCATTATAAATCCTTTCCGCTGGCAGGTTCAGGCACTAAAATCATACCGTCTTCGTTTTGTGGCGCGCGCTCAATAATACCGCGGGCTTGATCAAAAGCCTGCCATTTATCCTGACGGGGCACATCGCCCACGCGCTGTATTTTGTTGAAAGACAAATCCACGTCGTCCTCAAGGGGTATGTCCAAAAGTTCCTGCACAGATTGCAGTTGGTGATTAAGTTGCTCGAGTAAATACGCCTTTTCCTGCGGTTCGAGATCGAACGCAACCATTTCGACGATTTTCTCAAAGGCTTCGGGGTTTATTTTTTCTAATTGCATTTCAATTCCTTGTCTTTGGTCGAATCAATCATTCAAATTTTGCCAAGGGCATGGTCTTTTGACCACATCCGAACGCCAAAAACAAATCCGCGTTCGGTCGAAAAACTATTATACCGTAGGACACCAAGCATTGATATAATTTAGACGGAGGAAGCATGAGCCAAAACACAATCATCACCAAATCCGACTATCTTGCCTATCTCGATGCCCCGCGTCACCTATGGGCGGCAAAGCATACTGTTGAACAATTGCCGCTTGACCCTTTGGCTCAGCACCAGATGGAAGATGGCAAGCGCGTCGAAAAACTTGCCTATGACTATCTCGCGGAATGGGTCAAATCGCGCCCTGCTTGTCGTTTACTTTACCAGCAAAGTTTCAGTGATGGCCCCTACAATGCCCGGGTTGACTTTCTCATTCACGACACACAGGCGGACACTTACGAACTCATTGAAGTCAAAAGCAGCACTGAGGTGAAGAAAGACCACATCCCCGACCTTGCTTTTCAGCTCGCTATACTGCAGAACCAAGTCCAAATCAGTAAATGTATCGTGATGCATCTCAATAAAGATTATCGCCGGCAGGGTAACCTGGAAATTAGCGAACTCTTTACGCTTTCCGATGTCACTGATGAAGTCAGAAATGCAGTGCTCGATGTTATTCTTCTCCGTCCTGAAGCGCTTCGCGTGGCGCAGCTGGAGGACTACACCGAAGCCGCGCACTGTCTGAAACCAAGGGACTGTCCCTATCCAAATTTGTGCCATGCAGACCTGCCCGAACAGTCGATCTATGATGTCCCGTACCTTATGGCCAGAAAAAAACAAGCCCTGCTGGACATTGGCGCGCTCAGCATTCACGATATCCCCAGTGATTTCGCGCTGAGCGAATCACAGCGTCGGGTGGTGGATTGCGCCCAGCAAAACCGCGTGCATATCGACCATGCCCAACTCAAACACGCTATAGACGGTCTGGAATATCCCTTTTGGTTCCTTGATTATGAATCCTGCATCTCCGCAATCCCGCTTTTTGATGGTCACTGGCCCCAGCAGCAAATTTTGTTCCAGTACTCACTCCACAAAATTGCCTCCCCTGGTGCTGACTTGGAACATTTTGCCTTCCTGAGCTTTGAACCTGGCAACCCCATACCCGCTCTCATGGTCAGTTTGCGCGAAAACCTGGGCGACGAAGGCAGCATCATCGTTTGGAACAAGAATTTCGAAACGACCCGTCATAAAGAACTCATGGAGCTTTACCCGGAACACAGTGCCTATCTGGATAATATCAACAATCGCATTTTTGACCTGATGGATATAGTCAGCAAACATATGTATTACGACCCGCGTTTCAATGGCCGATATGGGCTTAAATACGTCTTGCCTGTCCTGGTACCGGAACTTTCCTACGAAGACTTGCCCATCAATATTGGCACAAAAGCCAGCGTGGCATGGTGGCAAATGAACGCCGGACTTATTTCTGATGACGCTTTGACCGAAGTCCGACAAAACATGCTCGATTATTGCCACCTCGACACCCTGGCGATGGTAAGATTACTGGCGTTCTTTCAGTCATTACTCGAATAAAAAAAGGAAACAAGAAAGCATAGCATGATACAAGTTGACAGCTCCGTGCCCCGCAAAAATATCACCCGCGAAAAGCGTCCGTTTGGCTGGGTTGAACTGTTTTTTGCGCTTGGTTTGATACTTTATTTGGCGACACGCTTTATCGCGCTTGATAAATTCCCGATCTATTTTTTCTCCGATGAAGCCATTCAGACTGAGTTGGCAGGCAAGTTAATCGAAAATGGTTTCAAAGACGCCAGCGGGCAAATCCCGGTCTATTTCGAGAACGGGGGACAGTACAATCTAAGTCTCTCGGTCTGGCTGCAAGCCCTGGTGGCACCATTTGAACGCTCCATCTGGCTCACGCGGGGAATTTCTGCGTTGCTCACTGTCATTTTTCCGCTCACGCTTGGCCTGGCATTGCGCGATTTCTTCAAGATAAAGTATTGGTGGTTTGCACCCTTTGTTGTCAGCGTGATACCCGCCTGGTTTTTGCACAGTCGCACTGCCTTTGAAACCGCGCTTGGCACCGCGCTCTTTTGCGTTTTTCTCTACTTTTACCTGCGTTACCGCATGCAAGACCGCGACTTTTTGCCCATCGCGCTCCTGTTTGGTGCTTTGACCTTTTACGCCTATGCGCCTTTGCAGATGGTAGTCGTTCTGTGTGGCCTGGTGATGCTTATCGTTGACTGGAACTATCACTTTAAAGATAAAAAAGTGCCCTGGCTGGGCGTTATCACTTTGCTCGTGCTCGCTTTGCCCTACGTCCTGTTTAGAATCCGCCACCCAGAATCGCTTGGGCAGCATTTCAGCATCCTGCAAAGCTACTGGGCTGGCAATGCGTCATTTTTCAGCAAACTAGGCGAATTCTTTAAGCGTTATCTCAAAGGACTTGACCCGCGATATTGGTTCTTGCCTAATCAAACCGACCTGATTCGCCATCAGATGAAAGGCATGGCGCACTTTCCCCGCCTTTTATCGCCGTTTATCGCTCTGGGAATAATCAAAGCGCTGACTAAACTCAAAAATCCCGCCTGGCGCCTGGCCATAATCGCCCTGCTGGTCGCGCCCAGTGGTGCCGCGCTTGCCGATGTCGCGATCACACGCAACTTGGTAACCGTTGTTCCCCTGGCGATTCTGGCGTGTCTGGGGCTTGACGCGCAGCTAAACTGGCTTGCAAACAAACCTAAAAAAGCGCTTGTGCCTGTCCTGCTGGTCATTTTGGCTTTAGTTGCTTCAACTGTTTTCATGACCCATACCGCCATCACCAAAGCCCCCACCTGGTATCAGGATTACGGTTTATATGGCATGCAATGGGGCGGCAAGGAGCTCTCCGCGGAAATCAAATCTTTCCAGGCTGAACACCCCGAAAAGAAAATCATCGTCAGTCCCACCTGGGCAAACAATACTGATGTCATCCTGTCTTTTTTCCTGGGCGATCCCTTGCCAGTGGAAGTAAACAGTATCAACGACTGGACTTTTAGCTTGCGGGAACTGGACGAGAACATGGTTTTTGTCATGCCACCCGAAGAATTCAGCAGCGCGAAGTCGAGCGGTAAATTTACGGATTTTGAAGTCGTGCACAGCCTAAACTGGCCCAACGGGGAAACAGGGTTTTATTTCCTTACTTTAAGATATGTTGATAACGTTCAGGAAATTTTTGATCGCGAAGCTATCGTTCGTGCCCAGCCAGAAGACACCATCATTCGCTTGTTTGACCAAAACGTGCTAGTCAGCCACTCGCTGTTGGATATCGGGCATATTTCAAACGTCTTTGATGGCGACAGCAACACGCTCATCCGCGGGCTTGAAGCCAACCCCCTAAGCATTAAACTCGTTTTTGAAAAGCCCATTGAGATGCGGGGGCTGCGACTGCTCATTGGTCTGCCACCATCTGTGCTCATTGCAGAAATCAAAGTCGCTGGTGATGGCCAAACCCTGCATTCTGGCACACAAAGCATTGGGTTCGAGAAAAACGACTGGCTGGAAACCTACTTTGCTGGCAGTTACATGGTTGAAGAACTAAAAATCAGCCTGCGGGAAAACACCAGCAATCCCCAGCCCCATATTCACATTTGGGAGATTGAGATTATTGAGTGAGTAATGCTCACATAGATAAGCTTCAGCCAAAGTGCAAACTTTCCGTCGAAATTAAAATGCCATACAACTCTATACTGCACAACGCAACATCTCCTCTACAAATAAACTTCGAAAACATTCTGTTTTTCCCCTTGACTCCAAAAAAATATGATATACTCAATCCGGCTCCAGGGTAGACCTTGGAGACTACTATTACACACGCCTCGGAACAGACGCTCCCGCGTGCCCAAAACGGGTTCGGAGTGCTCGCAAAACCAGGCGGAGGCATAACGCAAAGGAGAAATAATGCCCCCTGTATCAATGAAAGCTCTGCTTGAGAGCGGTGTCCATTTTGGACACAGAACAAACAAATGGAACCCCAAGATGCGCCCCTACATCTTCACCGAGCGCAATGGAATCCACATCATCGACCTTCAGCAAACCGTTAAATTGCTCGAAGAAGCCGCCGAAAAAGTGACCGAAGTGGTCGCCAACGGTGGTACCGTGCTTTTTGTTGGCACCAAACGCCAGGCTCAGGAAACCATCCAGGAAGAAGCCGAACGCTGTGGTATGCCCTACGTCAACCAACGCTGGTTGGGTGGCACCCTTACCAACTGGATCACCATCCAGGAACGTATCGTTGAACTTGCCCGTCTTGAAAAAATGTTTGAGACCGGCGAAGCCCAGGCGCTCACCAAAAAAGAACGTCTTCTTTTGGAACGCGACATCAATCGCCTTGATACCCGCCTGAGCGGTCTGCGCAACATGAAAACCCTGCCCAGCCTGCTCTTTGTGGTTGACATCGAACGCGAAGACACCGCAGTAAAAGAAGCCGTTTCTAAAGACATCCCGGTGCTGGCCATGGTTGACACCAACTGTGATCCCCGCTACATCGATTATGTGATTCCCAGCAACGATGACGCCATCCGCGCCATCAAACTGCTCGTGGGACGCATCGCCGACGCTGTCGTTGAAGGCAAACTGATGCGTAAAGACGTTGAGGAAGAAGAAGTACCCGTACTCGAAACCCGTTCCCGCATCGCCCGCCGCCTGGATGACGACGAAGAACTGGACGACGAAGACCTCTTGGGTGAATCCACCCGAGCCAAAATCATCATCGAACGAGCTCAAGAAGCTGATGATGACGAAGAAGAAGACGAAGAATAATATCGCGGTTGCCCCGCAAGAAAAGGAGCAAAATGGAAATTACAATTGATATGATTAAAGACCTGCGCGAAAAAACCGGCTGTGGAATCATGGACTGCAAAAATGCCCTCATCAATTCCAAAGGCGACTTTGATGCCGCGCTCGAAGTTCTGCGTGCCCAAGGCTTGCAAAAAGCAGAAAAACGCGTCAACCGCGAAGCTTCCGAAGGCCGTGTTGAAGTATACGTGCACTCCGAAGGACGTTTGGTTGTGGTTGTGGAAATCAACAGCGAAACTGACTTCGTTGCCAAATCCGAACCCTTCCTGGAACTCTGCCACGAAGTTGCCCTGCAAATCGCTGCCAACAGCCCCAAATTCGTCTCCGAAGAAGACATCCCCGCGGAAGTCATCGAAGCCGAAAAAGAAGGCGTTGCCACTCGCGTGCGCGAAGAAGGCAAACCTGAAGCCATCATTCCCAAAATTGTGGAAGGCTACATGAAGAAGTACATGGACGAGAACGTTCTGCTCAACCAAAAGTATATTCGCGACGAAAATAAAACCATCGCCGACCTGGTCAACGACAAAGTTGCCGCCCTTGGCGAACGTATTGTTATCCGCCGCTTCATCCGCTACGCTTTGGGTGAAACCACCAAACATCTTGAGGAAGAAGAAGAAGACGACGAAGAATAATTCAAGCAAAAGAGCCGGCCAGATGGTCGGCTCTTTTTTTTACCTTTTTTAGCGCCAAAACTGGCGACCATGATATTATTGTAGCCAAACATAATAAGGAGATTTCATGACCCAAACTGAATCACCCTTTAAGTACAAACGTATCTTACTCAAACTTTCCGGTGAGGCATTGGCTGGACCAAACGGCATGGGCATTGATCCCAAACAGGCTTACGAGATTGCCAAAGTCATCAAAGACGTTTCGCTGGCTGGCATTGAAGTAGGGGTAGTAATCGGTGCCGGTAACCTTTGGCGTGGACTGAGTGGCGAAAATGTTGGCATGGACCGCGCCACCGCAGACTATATGGGCATGCTTGCGACCATCATGAACGCGCTTGCCTTGATGGACGCGCTTGAACAAATCGACGTCGTCACCCGCGTGATGTCCGCCATCGAGATGCGCACCGTTGCCGAACCTTATATCCGACGCCGCGCTCTGCGCCACTTCGAGAAAGGTCGCGTGGTCATCTTTGGTGGAGGCACGGGCAATCCCTACTTCTCAACCGATACCGCCGCGGCTTTGCGCGCCACGGAAATCGGCGCGGATGTGGTCATCAAAGCTACAAAAGTAGACGGCGTCTACGACCGCGACCCCAAGAAATACCCCGACGCGGTGCGTTTCGATACAATCAGCCATATGGAAGCGCTCAACTTGCGCCTCAACGTCATGGATAGCACCGCCATCTCCCTGTGCATGGACAACAACCTGCCCATTTTGGTGCTGAACTTCTTTGAGCCAGGTGTGCTTATGCGCGCCATCAAAGGCGAAAACGTAGGAACCCTGGTTAGCTAAGCCGATAAAAATCATTAAAAAAAGAAAGCTGGCGCAATATCAAACGCCAGCTTTTTTCTAAATCGAAAGATTTTCTTCTATATCCCTTTTAAGCCCTAGAGCAGCGCCCAGAACTGATAGCTTTGAAAATAGAAGATAGCCACGATAGCCAAGACATTAACAAGGAACAGCAAAATGGTCTTGAAGCGTTCTTTGGGGTAGGTCTTGAGTACAGGCGGCAGAGACATAAAGCGAATCAGATGCAAAACCAAGCCTATCAAAACCAGTAACGCCAAAACCGAGACAACAATAACTTGCCATGACAGCGAGAAAGTTAACAAACATGCAAAAAAGCCTAAAAACACCAGCAATACGAAAAGTTGCATCAACAGGCCAGTCAATCGCCATTTTCGCAAAGGTTGAAGATCTTCAAATTCATCTGGCATTTCCTGCTTTTTATTGCGTTTTACCAAAGCCCGTATACCCATGACAATTAAAATTGTCAAAGACACCAAGCCACCTAAAACGATTGCTACAATGGAAAGCAGGACAATGATAAGTTCCGCTGTGCCGATTTTTTTCAAGTCAAAAATGGGGTGTCTGATGACTGTTTTGCCGTCCACAGTGTCCTGTTCCCATGCCTGGCTAAGCATCTCATTGTCCATCGCCATAAACTGCACGCCAGCAATTCGTAATGGACCGTGTTCAACAGCGCGAAAAGGCTTGAATATACCCCCCACCAGTTCGCGTTCAGGCATGCCATGTTTGTGGACGTTTTCCTGCCCAAAGATAATCTTTTCCATGTCTGCGGTGTAAGCCTGTTCTTGTGTCTGGTTGGTCATCACCACAATGCCGATACCTGAAACAGGGTCAAGTTGCAACTTGCTGGACATGCCCGCGGTATTGCCCCCATGCCCATAAACGATAACATCATAATAGCCCACCCAAAAGCCATGGCAGTTTTTAGCCAAGCCACTTTTAGGGAAGACATCTGTGGCACTGTAAAGTGTTTCAAACGTGGCGGGATTTTGAAACAGACGTGAAGCCTTTTTTGAACCAGGCACTAAGGCCTGTGCGAATGTGGCAAGGTCTTTTAATGTGCCTGTTGCAGAGCCAGCGGGATACATCGGAACGACAAAATCACATTCCACAGGACTAAGTTTTGCTGTATAACAATTTACGTTTTTTCGCTGAGCCTGCACCCATGTGTTATCACTCATACCAGGAAAAATAGAGGTGTGGTTCATGTCAAGTACCTTAAAAATATGGGTATTGACGTAATCAGCAAAGTTTTGTCCGCTTACGCGTTCAACAATATAGCCTGCCAAAGTCGCACCCCAGTTGGAATAAGCGGTAAGCTCTCCAGGCGGAAAGATTTGTCTGGGTTCGCTTTCGACCAGCAAGGTCTCCAGATTTTTGGCAGAGTCTGCTTCATTTGCAAAAATATTTTTATACACTTCTTCAAATCCAGGCGTATGATTCATCAGATGAATCATCGTAATCGGTTCGTCGTATTTTAGATCAGAGAGAAGTGTGTCTGGCAGATAGGTTCTGATATCCGCGTTGAGATCCAGCAATCCTTGTTCCCAGACTTGCATCACGCTTACCCAGGTAATGAGCTTGGTCACACTGCCCCACTCGAAGACAGTATCAGCGTCAACGTGTAAGTTCTCAGCCTTGTTCGCAAAACCAAAATAATTTTCGTACAGAATCTCATCGCCGTCAAAAACGCCAACTGCCATACCTGCGGTCGTGGCTTGATTTTCCTGGACATGGTCTTCAATCGCCGTTGCCAGCTGGGAAACGGGCAGACCAGATGGCAAGACCTCTGTACTTTGCGCTTGGGCACTTTGCAATGGGGATATAAGCGATATTAATAAAATCGCCAAAAGAAAGATGATTTGAGTTGTTTTTTGATATTTTTTCATAGATTAATTATAGCGTCATGCAATAACATCTTGTTTCATGACTGTAAAATAGCTGTAAAGCATGCATATTCTTATTCTTGCCAACTAACAAATTCCCGCCCTGGAATACAAAACAGGGTCTTCTGATATTGAAAACCCTGTTTTTTACTTGGAAATTAACTTAGATAAACAGCTTATGCGATGTAGTGCTTGGCAATTTTTTGTTTATCAACATCACGAACAGGCATGTCTTCATCAGTTTCGCCGATCGTCACCGAACACACCGCCACAAAGCCTTCGGGCAAGCCAAAGCGCGCTTTTAGTTCAGGATTTTGATTAGCCAGCCCAATCGCGCCCCAAATATCGCAGCTTCCCAAACCCAAAGCGGTCGCGGCAAGGGTCATGTTATGCGCAATCATTGCTGCGCTGGAGTATTCATTGTTTTGGGGCACCTCGCCAGCTGGTTTAACAGATACCAGTACCAAAACTGGCGCACCAAAGAGCGGGTCACTATCCCGCCCTGTCTTTTGGCGGGCATTATCAGAGATAGCCTGCAATAAACTTTTATCGCTAATAACGGTAAGATGCATATCTTCAAAACGCGCGCGGGCAACCGGCGACAGCATAGCTGCATCCAAAATAAGTTCCAAATCTTCCTGGCTGACAGCTTTTCCAGTATATTGACGGGTTGACCGTCGTCTTTTCAAGACTTCAAAAAATTCCATTTGTTCTCCTTCACTTTTTTCTATTAAGTTTATGATAACACGTGAACCGATAAATTTTCATTAGAAAATTCGGGGCATGAAACGCGGGGATAAACAATGCCAAACACGGTTGCTATTCGCCCTGTTTTTACTGAAAAAAAGGCAGTTTATGGTAAGATTTATGCAGATAAAACTTTCGCGAAACAAAGGATTTGCCATGAAAACCATATCTGACGGATTGACTTTTGATGATGTTCTCATTCTTCCCGGGTACTCCGAAGTTCTGCCCCGTGACGTAGACATTCATGTCCAGCTTACCAGGGACATACGCCTTGAAATCCCGCTTATCAGCGCAGGTATGGATACTGTCACCGAAGCAGATATGGCACGCGCTATCGCACAGGAAGGCGGTCTGGGCATTATCCATAAGAACATGAGTATTGCCGCCCAGGCCGAGCAAGTTGCCCGCGTAAAATCCGATAATTTCCTGGTTGGCGCGGCGGTTGGCGTGACCCACGACGTGCTCGACCGGGTCAGCGCTTTGGTTCAGGCCGTTGTGGATATCATCACCGTTGATACCGCGCATGGCCATTCCAAAGGCGTGCTGGACACCGTGCGCAAAATCAAAGAGGCCTTTCCCAGCCTGCCACTCATCGCCGGCAACGTCGCCACCGCGGAAGGCACGCTGGCGCTCATCGACGCTGGCGCGGACGTCATCAAAGTAGGCATCGGCCCCGGTTCCATTTGCACAACCCGCGTGGTCACTGGCATCGGCGTGCCCCAAATTACCGCGGTAATGGAATGCGCGCGTGTTGCCCGCGAACGAGGCATCGCCATCATCGCCGATGGTGGCATTCGGCTTTCTGGCGACATCACCAAAGCCCTGGCAGTTGGCGCGAACGCGGTCATGCTGGGCTCGCTTTTTGCCGGCACGGACGAAAGTCCCGGCCAGGTCATCCGCGTAAACGGTAAAGATTATAAAAGCTATCGTGGCATGGGTTCCCTGGGCGCGATGGACAGTGGCAGTGCCGACCGCTACTTCCAGTCCGAAAACAAAAAGTACGTTCCCGAAGGGATTGAAGGCACGGTACTCTATAAAGGCGCGATGAAAGATGTCGTTTATCAGCTGATGGGTGGCTTGCGTTCGGGCATGGGCTATGTCGGCGCGGCAAACCTGACGGAACTTTATGAAAAATCCAAACTGATTAAAATCACCCAAGCCAGCCTGATAGAAAACCATCCGCATGACATTGAGATGATTAAAGCCGCCCCTAACTACACGCCCTAAAGCGCTCTGATTACAAACTGGCGATAAACTCAGCTACCGCATCGCGGCTGACGCGTTTATATTCGCTTTCCGGCGAGCTTTTGGGGTCTCCAAAACGCAATTCAGGATTATGTTGGGTGGAACTGTCATGCATCAGGCGCGAAACACCACCCAGGTGTATTTCCCTTGCGCCTGTTACGGCTAAAAGCTTATGCACATTCCCAGCGCGAATTCCCCCGCCAGGCATGACCTGCAAACGACCCGCAGCATAGGCTATCATCTCGCGTAAAACATAGCGTCCTTCGTAAGCTGATGGGGCTTGTCCACTACTCAAAACACGTCGCACACCGATTTCCATTAAGCCATCAAACGCTTCCCGCCAGTCAGGCACAACATCAATCGCGCGGTGAAAACACACCGGCACGTCACCAGCCAGTTCGACCATGGCCCGCGTGCGCGCCAAGTCAACGCGACCGTCCGCATGCAAAAAACCGAACACCAAAGCATCCGCGCCGTGTTTCAGCATCTGCTCCGCGTCGTGCATCGCTGCCCTAAAATCACTTTCAGAATAGCAAAAACCGCCCTGGCGGGGACGGATAATCGCCGCGACTTTAATCTCTGCTTGTGCTTTTAGTTCCAGTAACGACCCCAGCGATGGCGTTAAACCGCCCAAAAAGAGTGCCGAGCACAATTCCACGCGGTCCGCGCCACCATGCCAGGCTTCAATGGCATCTTCCGCCGAACCACAGCAGATTTCAACAAGCACTTTGTTTGACATTTGCACTAGAAAAAGTTGGACAAAAACTTCCCGGTCACGTGCACATCGGTACTTTCAACGATGAACGCGTTGGGGTCACGTTCCTGAATATGACGCCTTAAGCGAATCAGCTCATACTTCGATACCACCGTGTTAATCACAAAGGTGTCCTGTCCGGAATAACCACCTTTACCCTGCCAGTAGGTAGCACCACGCCCAAGATCTTTGGTGATGATATCTAAAACGTCTTCCTGTTTTGTGAATATTGTCAAGCTAATCTTCACATTTTGATAGTGGGTTAAATCAACCACAAAGGCGTAGATTAAGGTGAAGATAAGCGAGTAAATCATCACGCTAAAGTCTTTCACAAAGAACGCGTAGGCATAGATAATCAGGCTGATAATCAAATTGATACGTCCCACGCTGAATTCTTTTCGCTTCATGCTAATATAAACGCCAAAGATATCTGTACCACCACCACTGCCACCGGCTTGCAAACACAAACCCGCGCCAAAACCAGCAATCACAGCGCCGATAATTGTGATCGTAATCGTTTCAAGTGTTTCTGGCAAAATCTGCACGATGGGGATAAAAGTCATCGCAATGAACATTGAAGCAACCGTAATGACCGTTTTCCAGAAGAATTTGCGGTTGATTGACGTAAAGGAAATGATAAACCAGGGCAAGTTGAAAAGGAAAAGCAACAAACCCGTTATATCGCGATTGATCGGGAAAAAGGACTTTAGAATGTCCTGCACAACCTGTGCTAAACCGGTCATATTACCGATAAACAGCCCGCTTGGCAACACGATCAAATTAATTGAAGCAGCATAAATCAAACCACCAAGGATGCACAATAAAAATTGTCCAAGGTCTTCCAGGAAGTGTTTGCGCTTTTGCTTACGCTGTTCGGGGCTTAATGGTTCGCGTTCTCGCGATTTTTTAGGACGGGGTTTTGACTCTTTTGCCATGGCCTAATGTTATCCCAAAGATGCCTGGTGAGCAAGCGATTCAGCTGAGCATTTTTTCTTTGCAAGACAGGCACTGTGCGTCATACGAAAACTGACAAACATGTTTATCTGCCAGAATATTTTGAAAATCCCCCTTACCGTGATATCATCTTTAGGCAAATCTATTCAGTTTTGGTGAATTATATGAAAAAGCCTTACTATCTCATCCTTATCGTTCTTGGCATTAGTTTGCTTGTTTTTGGCGTTATTGTTTACCGTAATACGGACTCCACAGAAGAATTCCGCATTGAACGGGCAGAACTTTTTGACCGCCTTTCAAATAGTAAAGGTTATGCTTACGCAACGCTGAAATATCCATCAGAACTTCTTATAAAAGAAGAAGCTGTTATTAGCCTGGAAATTATGCCCGATAAGAATCTGAAAAACATCCTGGAACATGGCGTCGCTATTGACACGCTCATTTCTCCCAAACGCCTTGTACTAAGCTCTGAACGTCGTCAACTCGAAGCTGTCAATGCCAGTGGCACAACCATTAGCTGGCGTATTGAAGCCACACGCCTGGGAACCAGCAGCGCCACAGTGAGCCTCGGACTAAGCGATATACGCACCGATATCACCATTTACCCGATCACTCCGCAACATACTTTTCAGATAAACATTCCCGTCGTTGAAACAAAGTCCAAAGCATCATTTGGCGAGTACATCGGCCCCATCATGATCGCGGTCGGTAGCCTTTCGCTTTTGGCTGGTTTTGTTATTGCATCAAAAGACTTTGATAAAGCGACAAAACAATCAAGGAAAAAGAATAAAAGATAACATGGCAAAATACATACACACTATCCTACGTGATATCCCCGTTCAACCTGTTTCAGACATACCACGCGTACTTTTGCGTGGCGTTAGCGCGGACTCGCGCCAAATAAAAGACGGTTACGCCTTTGTCGCTGTCAAAGGCGACAGCGTTGACGGCAATCAATTTATCCCCAACGCAATTGAAAACGGCGCGCGTCTCATCGTCAGCGCTCACCCCAAACCGAAAGGTCTAGACATCGCCTGGTTACAAATCGAAAGCGACCCGCGTGCCGCCCTGGCGCACATCGCCGCGGCGCTTAACGGTTTTCCCGCCCGAAAGCTGCGCGTTATCGGCGTAACCGGCACCGATGGCAAAACCACCACGTCGTCGATGATTCACCACCTGCTCATTCAGTCGGGCATTAAAGCCGGCATGATTTCAACCGTCAGCGCCCTGATCGGCGACAAAGCCCTGGATACCGGTTTTCATGTCACAACCCCCGACTCACCCGACATCCAAAACTATATGCGCCTGATGGTTGAAGCGGGCATGACGCATTGCGTGCTCGAAACGACTTCGCACGGACTAAGCCAGAGGCGTGTCATCGCCGCCGATATCGACATTGCCGTCATCACCAACATCACCCACGAACATCTTGACTATCACGGCTCACTTGAAGCTTACGTGCAAGCCAAAGGTCTCCTGGTTGAAGCCCTGGCGCAGACCCCGCGCAAGCGCATCGGCAACCCCCGCCTGGCAGTCTTGAACAAAGATGATGAACATTATGCTTACACCAAACGCCTGGCACCTGGTAAATACGTTTCTTACAGCCGTATAAATGAAGCGGACATTTGGGCCAGCGATATCGACAACCGACCGGAACAACTCCGCTTTACCGCGCATATCGGCAAGCAGTCCTACCCGGTAACAAGCCCCATGATCGGCATTTTTAATGTCTCCAATAGCCTGGCTGCCCTGGCGGCGACCGTGCTTGGGCTTGGACTGGACCCCGCGCGAGCGGCGCAGCACATCGCGAGCTTGCCCCCTGTTCCCGGACGTATGGAAGTCATTAATATGGGGCAGGATTTTACCGCCATCGTTGACTTCGCGCACACCCCCAACGCGCTGGAACGCTCTTTGGAGACCATTCGCCTGATGACCCCCGGTAAGCTAATTACGGTTTACGGTTCAGCCGGCTTGCGCGACCGCGAAAAACGACGCATGATGCCCAAAGTGTCCATCAAAGGCGCGGATATTTCTATTTTGACCGCGGAAGACCCGCGCACCGAGTCGCTGGACGCTATTCTCGAAGACATGGCGCAAGCCGCGATCGAAGCCGGTGGCGTGGAAGGCGTCAACTTTTACCGTGTGCCGGACCGTGGCGACGCCATTCGCAAAGCGGTTGAACTCGCCCAGCCTGGTGATACCATCGTGGCGCAAGGCAAGGGGCATGAACAATCGATGTGCTTTATCGATACGGAATATTTATGGGACGACCGCACCGCGATGCGCGCCGCGCTTGCGGAACATTTAGGTGTGGATGGTCCCGAAATGCCCTGGTTACCCACCAGCACGCGATAAGAAATAAGAAACAAAGCACTAAGAAACCGCCTTGCGTTGACTAATTGCAAGGCGGTTTTTGTTGACTTAAATACTGACAAAGTTTATCGTATCTTTTATAAATCGGCGTCTTTTTCACTTCGCTTGCGCCCATGACCGAACATCATGCCCAGCCCAGCGCCATTGAACCCACCCAGGGGGCCCATAAAGCCCACCAGTGGCACCAAAGTCAGCGAATTGCGGAATAGAATCAAGCCACAAACCAGCATGCAGGCCAGTCCGGCGTAAAGCCCGTAGGTCATACCGCGTTTATCTTTGGCGAGAAACGCTAAAAAGAATGCAAGCGTTGAGATACCGATAAAAATTCCCAGCATCAGCGTGGTATCCACCCCCGTTATCTGATTAGGATAGCTTTGCATGAGATAATCAACCAGCGCCAGGAAAGCGAAACCCCAGGCACCGCCTAAAACGATGCTCAGGATAAACAACCAGGTTTTCGTACCCCGTGGATCCAGCCATGTGATTAACTTTTTCATTTTCTGTCCATCTATGCCTTATTATTCTTATCTTTTTCCTTGAGCGCCTTATAGACTTTTACCGTATCTTCAAACGCTTCCTGCAAATCGGCATGTTCATAGCCCAGTTCTTTTGGCGCGTCGTCCAGGTTCAAAAAGGCGTTGCGCGTTTGCACCTGAACATAGGGCACCAAATCCAGCCCGGCTTCACGCCCTTGCAGTTTATGATACAAAACAATCAGCCCGGCTCCAAATTTCACCAGCCAGTTGGGCAAGGTGACGATTTTCTTCCGCTTTTGGAGCACATGGCCAAGACGCGTTAGAAATTCAGGCCAGCTAAGATTTTCACTGGCGATGGAATAGACTTTGCCAGGCTCACCCTGTTCCATTGCCCCGACTGCCGCCCGGGCAACTTCCTTGACGCTCACCATCGCGCTGCCCCCAGCCGGATAAAAGACCCATGGCAAAGTGCTTTCGAGATAGCTCAAAAGAGGAGCCCATAAAGGCATACGTCCCGGCATGGCGCCAAAGATGTAGGGCAGAGCCAAAAAGCTCACCGTCATTTCATCACCCGCGACACGCCTGGCCGCCTCAATTTGTTCCACGCGGCTTTTGATGTAGGGATGGCTTTCACTCAGTTTTAGTTCGGGCCACATTTGATGGCAGGCCACGAAATAGGAACTGAATATGACCGCGCGTTTTACGCCAGCCTGCTTTGCCAGGCGTATGACGCGCTCGGTGGTGCGTACATTGCCGGCGTAAAAGAAAGGATAAGCAGGCGCTTTGGGCACCACACGGTCGTCCACCCCAGCGGCGAAGATGAGCCCATCCGCACCTTGCAGATGTGCCAAAAGGGCATCATCGCTTATCTTGTTCATATCTGCGATGTCGAGTTTGACTTCTTTTGGGAAATCAAGCTCATCAGGTGGCGACATGTGCGCCAAAGTACTCACCTCATGCCCGCGCCTGAGAAGTTCCAGGCAAGTGTAATAGCCTAAAAAGCCCGTTCCACCAACAATAAATGTTTTCATAAGGCAATTATAAGGCTTTTTTCGCTGAGAATCTATGTTTGCTATGCCCGCGGCGAGACGTTGGGGCGAGAGCGCCTGCTTAGTTCTAATATGGTCTCCTGACCATGTTAGGCAAGTGGTCGGGAGACCACGCGCGAACAAAAAACAATCTCCTGCCGGCGTCCCGCCGTGCAGGTTTAGTACGCGCGTGGTGATTTATTTGCATATTAGTGTTCGCGATACATGAGACGCCACGCGCCAGTTGGGATAGCTTTCACCCTAAGGCAGTTGGGCGAAGTACAATTCCGAACCAAAGGCGATGAAAACAATTTGCGAACTTGACACGGTCATCGCCGTCGCGTTTTGTCGTGGGGTTGCCTGGTCGCCGAAACTAACCTTCAACACATCGGTAGGCACCAAACGATAAGAATAGCGCGAAATCGATGGCTCACCTGGCTCCAAAAAATACAGCACGTTATCGGCCACCTGCAAACCGGAAATCTGGCTAAAGTTACCCTGCGCCACCTGCCAGGGCACATTAGGCGCCTGGGCTTCAACAAACCCGCTAAATGACGGGACATTGCTAAAAACCGTCCTACCATCCGCGTAAAGCACAAAAAGGCCTTCGCGTCGCACCGTAATATCAATCGCCGACGTCAAATCAGCATCTGAAGCATCCAAATATAAGCCAGGTTCATAAGGGAAGGCTTCTCCCAGCCCACGATAGACCCAAATCTTGTTTTGACTGACATCCATGATATATAAGCCATCATTGCCATAGTGAATAGCGTCGATGCTCCCAAATCCGCCTTCGGGCTGGGTCAAAGAAGTCGCGATTTGTTCCTGCCCCCCATCTGAACACAGAACGATATTGCCCATCGCGTCAATACCAAGCACATTAGCTGAATTTGGACTGCTGCCTTGCACATCGGTGATATCAATGATTTTGCCCATTTCCACATCGCCGATTGTCACCGGCCCACAGGCAAACTTCGTGTCCAACAAGTAGGTGTCACCGGCTTGATAGAAACGCAAGATATTGCCGGTGTTCGCGTTCAAAGCAAAAACGGCATTTCGCCCGGGTACCAGGTGGGTGATATACAAATCAGGATGGACGATGTTTCCAAAAGCGTTGCTCAGCATCAGCCGGCGCACGTTGTCCATCTTGTCGAGCTGACCCTGGGCTTCGTTGCGCATTTTGATAATTTCTTCTGTATCACCCTGATTGAACTCACGGGCCTGGTTCAGCCAAACAACCGCCTGCACCAAAGCCTGGCGCTGTTCACCCTGGGTGGCGCTGGACTTGGCTGCCTGGATTTGCGCGTGGGCCTGGTTGATGTAGTAGACGTATTGTCGGTCCAGTCCGCGCGCGAAGTAGATGCTCACCGTGATAGCCACCACCAGCAAGGGCACGATAATCACAATCGCCCATTTCGCGAAGGGCGACAGGGATGGGATTTCCTGCCCTGACGCGCTCACTTTTTGCTCCGTGCGGCGCGCGAAGCTTTGGGCGTTCATCTCAATGCCACGCAACCAGCCCGCGCTTCTGGCAACGCCGGTTAGCGCGCCTTTTTTGAGCTTTTCAAGGCGCTCTTGCCGGGCAATCGCTTCCAGGTCCGGTTGGGGTGGCGCCGGGGGCTCATCGGAGAAAAATTCATCTTCGATGTCATCATCAACGGGTTCTGGTTCATGCACAAAGACGAATTCCCGATTTTCTTCAAAGGTATCAGCTTGAATTGTATCACTGATGTCCGCCTGAAAATCCACTGGTTCATCATCGTGCTGGTCTGTGGTTATGTCGCTTGCTTGCACAGGAATATCACTTATAGCAAGGTCTGTATCTGTAACAAGATCAGGATCGGTAAATTCTAACGTATCGTTTCCAGACTCTTCCTGAGGAATATCAATGATGACAGGCTCTTCAATAATTTCCACACCGGGTTCTTCATCTTCTTCCACAAGAAAGGCATCGGGTTCCTGAAAATCAAGCTGTTTTTCTTCAACCACATCAGCCAAGTCTGTATCCGCTTTTGTCACTTCGTCTGGAGAAAGTTCATCAGCCAGTTCTTCTGCAGGTCTAATCTGGGCTCCTGTTTGGGTATCTGTCGGGGGCTCGGCTTCGTCCAGTAGCATCGCCAAAGAAAGCAGACGGTTTTCAACTTTCCCTTCGCCCAGGCTAATTTTCGTCAGGGAATAGGCACTGGGCAAGTCAGCGATCTCATTCACCAGCCGAATGACCGACTTAGGCGTTGGTGCTTCGCGCTCAATCGCGGTCAGACTGCTTGGCGCGCCCATCAGGAGATAATCTTCGCCAAAGAAATCGCCCCGATAATAGCGCAATTCCAACAAATCGCTCAAACCCAAACCGCGTTGCTCAATATCACCATCGAAGAACAGGCGCGTGCCCGCCCCGCTCACCAACAAAGCGCTGGCATGTGCCGCCTGTGCCAAATACAAGGCCCCATCCCGCAAAACGCCAACCATCATCGCCGCTGATTCGGGGCTTTGGTCCAGGCGTAAGCCACTGTTTTGCACACGCAAAGCCTTGTTGACACACTCGATGGCATCGCGCATCGCGCTCGTTATCGAACCCGGACTTCGATAAAAAGCTACTGCCGCCTCGCGCGTCAGCTTTGCCAAACGCGCATCCCAAAAAGCTGTGTTCTGCGCGGGTATCAGGTGAATGATCAGGAAGTCATCTTCCCGCTGACGCGAAGCACCGCGCAAGGGCTGGCTGGCGAAGAAGCCTGGGTTTTCTTTATTATCTGACTGATAGCAAACTAAGTTGTATTTCATAATAGCACCTGTTATCTGTCCTTAAATGCAAAGACAAGTCGTATACTTTATTGAGCAACATTCATGCCAGCTTATAAAAAGATTAAAACAACCAGGCATCAAAGCGCAAGCAATCGCGACATGAGTAAAAAACACATATCACTCATCCCTTATAAGACAATTTTTAACGAAAGATTAACGTCCTGGGGCCCCCCGATTCTTGACGCTCCTATACCCGCATGATATCATTAATTTGAGGTTTTTAGCACTCTCGGACTGAGAGTGCTAATTTATGAGATAACAATGACGACACTTAGCGAACGACAAAAAATAATCCTTTCTTTGGTGGTGCATGAGCATATCAAAGGCTCACAAGCCGTCGCTTCGGGCGCATTAATTCGCGATTACAATCTCAAAATCAGCTCTGCAACCGTGCGCGCGGAACTCAACACGCTTACCGAGTTGGGCTACCTGCGCCAGCCACACACTTCCGCTGGACGCGTTCCCACCGAGGAAGGTTACCGCTATTTCGTCAACAATCTTCTCAACCAAAGTGACTTGCCTGCCACAACGCGCAACACCATCAATCATCAGTTTTATCAAAGCGATAAAGGTCTGCACGAATGGTTGCCCCTGGCTGCTTCGGTGCTCGCCACGCAAAACCGCGCTGTGTCAATCGTCACTTCCCCTCATATCAAGCGTGTCGCTTTCAAGCATTTGGAACTCATCTCGGTCAGAGGTTCGCAGGTTTTGATGGTCCTGGTTTTAGTCGGTGGAGAAATTCGTCAGCAAATTATTTCGCTTGACAATATCTACACGCAAAATCAACTTTCAGACCTGGCCCAAAAAATCAACAATGGCTGTGAAAATTCCACGCTCGATGAAATCGAACAGTTCAGGCTCATCGACGAACCGCTTTCGGACACCATTCTCAACGCGGTTGCTGAACAAATGCGCTTCAGCGAAGACTACGCAAATGGTAAGTTTTTCATGGATGGGCTCACCAACGTGCTGGGCGCGGACGAAACTGTCGATCCTGACCAGACCCGTGTGGCGCTCAAACTCATTGAAGAACGCCAAAATCTTGACGACCTGATGCTGCGCGCTAATCACAACCAGGAAATCGGTGGTGTGCAGGTGCTTATCGGTTGCGAAAACACCTGGCAAGAACTCCGCGACTGGTCCATCATTCTCACCCGTTATGGTGTTCCCGAACAAATGAGTGGCACGCTGGGCATTCTGGGCCCCATGCGCATGCCTTACGGCCACGCCATCAACACCGTGCGCTTTGTTGGAGAGTTGCTTTCTGACTTAATCTCAGAAAACATGGTGGAATAAGTAAGCAAAGTAAGCATAAACACGAAACCTTTTAGAGGCAGGAATGACTAAGGAAAAGAAAACAGAAGAAACTAAAGAAGAAATCCAAAAAACCTATACCCAGGCGGACATCGACGCTTATCAAACCGCGTTAGATGACGCCCAAGCCGTTGCCGAACAGTATCTGGAAGACCTGCAACGCGAACGCGCCTCTTTTGTCAATTACAAAAAGCGCGTTGATCAGGACAACCAGCTCATGGCTGATATCCAGCTTGGCAAAAGCATCAATCTCTTCTTACCTGTGGTTGATGACCTTGAACGCGCGCTAAAAAATCAGCCCGAAGATATGGCCAGTAAAGCCTGGGCTGAAGGCATAGAACTCATCTTACAAAAGTTGCGCACCGCAATGGCTAAACTCAACGTTGAAGTAATTGACATCAAACCCGGTGATGAATTCGACCCCACCGACCAGGAAGCCCTCACCCACGAAGAGAGTGAGACCTACAAAGACGGTCAGGTGATTGAAGTTGTTCAAACTGGGTATAAATTAAAAGATCGCATCATTCGCCCCGCTGCAGTTCGGGTCGCAAAATAGGAGAAGAAACATGGCAAAAATTATTGGTATTGACTTAGGCACCACCAACTCTGTGGCTGCTGTAATGATGGGTGGCGAACCCGTGGTTATCCCTTCCGCTGAAGGTGAACGCCTTATCCCTTCAGTTGTCGCTGTCAACAAAAACGGCGAACGACTTGTAGGTCGTGTGGCACGCAACCAGGCCATCATTAACCCCGAAAACACAATTTTCTCAATCAAACGTTTTATGGGACGTCGTTATGATGACCTTGAAGTGCAGCGCGCTTTGAGCCACATCCCTTATCGCATCAGCAAAGCCCCCAACGGCGATATGCAGGTGGATATGGGTGGCAAACAGTACAGTGCCCAGGAAATTTCAGCGATGATTCTCAGTAAAATCAAACGCGACGCCGAAGCCTATCTGGGCGAACCGGTTACCCAGGCGGTTATTACCGTGCCGGCTTACTTCAACGACGCGCAACGCAACGCCACCAAAGACGCCGGTAAAATTGCCGGCCTGGACGTGCTGCGCATCATCAACGAGCCAACCGCCTCATCCCTTGCTTATGGGCTCGACAAAAAAGATAAAAACGAGATTATCGCGGTCTATGACCTCGGTGGCGGAACCTTCGATATTTCTATCCTCGAAGTTGGCGATGGCGTCTTCCAGGTGAAATCCACCTCGGGCGATACATTCCTGGGTGGCGATGACTTTGACCAGCGCATCATTAACTGGCTGGCTGATGACTTCAAACGCGAACAAGGCCTTGACCTCCGCCAGGACCGCCAGGCCCTGCAACGTCTCAAAGAAGCCGCTGAAAAAGCCAAGATTGAACTCTCCAGCACCATGCAGGCGGAAATCAACCTGCCTTACATCACCGCGGATGCAACTGGCCCCAAACACCTGGTAACCACGCTAACCCGCTCCAAATTCGAGCAACTGACCGCGGACCTGATTGAGAAATCTCTCAAGCCTGTTGCCCAGGCACTGGCCGATGCCAACCTGAAACCCGGCGACATTCACGAAGTCGTTATGGTCGGTGGTATGACCCGTATGCCCGCCGTGCAGGAAGCCGTGCGCAAGTACTTCAACCGCGAGCCCCATAAGGGTGTCAACCCCGACGAAGTCGTCGCGATTGGCGCCGCCATTCAGGCCGGCGTTTTGGGTGGCGACGTGAAAGACATTTTGCTGCTAGACGTTACCCCGCTTTCACTCTCAATTGAAACTCTGGGTGGCATCGCCACACCGCTCATTAAGCGCAACACCACTATCCCCACACGCGAAAGCCAGGTCTTCTCCACCGCTTCCGATAGCCAAACCCAGGTTGAAATCAACGTTTTGCAAGGCGAACGCCCCATGGCGATTGACAACAAAAGCCTTGGCAAATTCACCCTGGATGGCATTCCGCCCGCGCCACGTGGCGTGCCCCAAATTGAAGTAACTTTCGATATCAACGTCAACGGTATCCTTGAAGTTACCGCGAAAGACAAAGCCACGGGCCGACAGCAAAATATTACTATCACCGCTTCCAGTGGTTTGACCGATGCTGAAATTGAACAAATGCGCCGCGACGCTGAAGCCCACGCCGAGGAAGACCAAAAACGCCGTGAACTCATTGAAGCCCGCAATACCGCTGATAACGCCATCTATACAACCGAAAAGACCCTCAAAGACCTTGGCGATAAGGTCAGCGAGCAACACAAAGCCGCGGTTGAAGATCAAATCGCTACACTGCGCAGACTCCGCGAAGAAGATGACGCTGAAGCGCTCAACAAGGCGATTGAAGATTTGATGAAAACCCTTCAGGAAATCGGACAAGCTGCCTATGCGCAGGAACAAGCCCAGGCGCAACAAGCCCCACAAGACGATGGCACCGGTCAGGGCACATCTCCCGATGACCAGGGTGATGTTATCGACGGTGAGTTCACTGAAGCGAACTAAGACAATTCAAACAGGAACGATGAAGACAGTAATTTCCAGAGAAAACGAAATGCAAAGCTCGTGGTCAGGAGACCACGAGCGAATTTTCGTTCGGGCCCTCGTTCAGACACCTGTTCGGACATGGTTTCCTGACCATGTCCTTCACTCATTTAGAGACAATGATGTCTAAATTGAGCGTTTCGATGATGAGAGCCCTCACCAAGCCCTTCATCGTCATCATTTAAGTGACATAAACATGGCAGAAAAAAGAGACTATTACGAAGTGCTGGGCATTCCCCGAAGTGCCAGCCAAGACGATATCAAAAACGCTTTTCGCAGTTTGGCGCGCGAATACCATCCTGACGTCAACAAATCGCCTGACGCGGAAGAACGCTTTAAGGAAATTAACGAAGCTTACGGCGTCCTGAGCGACCCCGAAAAACGCGCCGCCTACGACCGCTTTGGTTTCCAGGGCGTTAACACCACCGGCATGCCCAACTACGCCGACATCGGACTGGGTGACTTAATGGACCTTTTGTTTGGCTTTGGTATGGGTGGTTTTGGTGGTTTTGGCGGACGAAGCACACGCGCTGCTAACGCGCCCAGACGTGGCGCTGACCTTAGCACCCGCGTTAGACTAAGCTTTGAAGAAGCCGTTTTTGGCACGGAAAAGGAAGTGTCCATCTCCCGCAACGAGCGCTGCAGCACCTGCGGCGGAAATGGCGCAGCACCTGGTACAGGCATCGTAACTTGCCAAACCTGCCATGGGCAAGGCGAAGTGCGCCAGATGCAACAAACTTTTCTGGGGTCCATGGTGCAAGTCACCACCTGCCCGACCTGTCGCGGACGCGGCGAGATGGTTGAAGTGCCCTGCAACACCTGCAGTGGCACCGGTCTGGAACGCAAAAATGTCAATTTAAACGTAAGAATCCCCGCCGGCGTAGATGATGGCAACCAGGTGCGTCTCGTTGGCGAAGGCCAGCCAGGCGCCTTTGGCGGACCCAACGGCAATCTCTTTATCCGCCTTGAAGTCGCCCCACATCAATTCTTCAGACGCAGTGGCAACGACATTCTGTTAGACATCGACATCAACATGGCGCAAGCCGCTCTGGGCGATGAGATCACCGTGCCCACTCTTGATGGCGACCAAAGCCTGCGCATTCCACCTGGCACCCAGCCCGGTAAGGTCTTCAAACTGCGCGACAAAGGCGTGCCCGTGCTCAACCGCGATGCGCGTGGCGATCAACTGGTCACCATCAATGTGCAAATCCCCAGAAATCTCACCCACGAACAGGAAGAACTCCTACAAGCGCTTAGTCGCACGATGGGACGCGAAGTTAAAATTCAGGAACGCAGCTTCCTGGACAAATTAAAGGACGCTTTCCTTGGATAATTCAACAGACAATCAAAAAACCAACACACCAGATCTTGGCGATTACGCCTGGCTGGAAGTATCGCTGGTTTGCAGTGGCGAAATTGCTGAAGCCATCAGCGAACTTTTTTCACGCTACGCGCCCGATGGCGTCGTTTTGCATAGCATCACCAGTTTCGACACCGCCGATTACGAGGAAGTGCCCACCGGCGATATGCGCGTGGTGGCCTATCTCGCCAACGACGAAAACCTTGAGGATACACTCTATAAACTGGAAGAGTCGCTTTTTTATATGCGCCAAATCCTGCCTTTTGACGAGCTTGAAAAAGCCTGGGTAGAGAATCAGGACTGGATGGCAACCTGGAAACAGCATTATCACCCCTTGCCCATCGGCAAAAACCTAATGATTCTGCCCGCCTGGGTTGACCCCAGCGTGGCCGGCGAACGCACGCCCATCATCATCTCGCCCGATATGGCTTTTGGCACCGGCACCCATCCCAGCACGCAACTGTGTATGGTCGCTCTCGAAAAATACGGTTGCCAGGGGCAAAACGTCATTGACATCGGTTGCGGCAGTGGCATTTTAGCTATTCAGGCTGTCCGCCAAGGCGCGGCGGCTGTTTTGGGCGTGGATAACGACCCCGACGCTATTCCCAGTTGTGTGCGCAACGCCGCGCTCAATGGCATGGAAGAAGGACGTATTATCTTTGAAGTGGGCACGCATACCGATATTCTGGCACGCGAAGATGGCTTAAATCAGGCACCGGTCGTCCTGGCAAACATCCTGGCGCCGATTCTCATCCAAATGCTGCACACTGGCCTGGCAGATATCGTCGCGCCTGATGGCATCATCATCATGGGCGGTATCTTAGACACCCAAGCCCCTGAGCTTATTGACGTTGCAGAAAGCTATGGCTTAGATCACATCGAAACGCTTCAAGACGGTGACTGGGTTGTCTTGGTATTTAGACGCTTATAATCGAAATAATATCAAGATACAAAATAACAAGAGCCTGTACACGCAGGCTCTTGTTATTTCAAAACGCTTTACTTTACAGTTATAGGGATGTAAATATGATGATTAAACGTATAGCGAACCGACTTATACACCCCACCGCCATCAGTACCAGCCAAGAGCATGCCATCATTAAGTAGATCACTTTTGAAAACAGTCACGAATGGGGCTCTCAATCCTGTGTTGAAGGATTGCCAATTAGCGTTAGCTATGGGACTCACGTATACGCCATAATCTTCAACGCTCACATAAACCTGATTGTTTTGTGTGTCTAACCAGATAGCCCTGGTATAGGTTGATGGAAGGCCCGTATCAAACGCCACCCAGGTATTCCCGCCATTTACACTTTTAAATATGCCTGCTCCCTCAGTACTCGCAAAAAGGATTTCCGGGTTAATAGAATCAACCTTTATATCTTCTATCCACAAATCAGATAAACCTGTATTTTTGGCCTGCCAGCTTTCACCCGCATCCGTACTCTTAAAAACGCCATCATATGTAGCAGCATAAATCAAGTTTTCATGAGCGGAATTTGTAACAATAGCAGTAACCTCGTAACCTGTAAAACCATTTTCGATTTTTTGCCAGCTTGAACCACCATCCATACTTCTGATTATTTTTTCGCTTGTGCCCACATAGATGATATTGGGGTTATTTGGATGATAAGTAATCACATTTGGAGAGACATACATGCTAAGTTGATAGATTTGTGTCCATTCATCGCCACCGTTTATGGTTCTAAAGAGCTTACCTGTCGTTGTGCCCGCTATAGCTGTCTGAGAATTACTAGGATGAACCGCAATCGAATCAATAAGGAGCGTGTCTAAACCATTATTGACTGGGGTCCAGTTTGCACCTTGAGTCATTGTCTTAAAAACACCACCGCCCCACGTCGCGGCATAAAGGGTTAAGGCATCTTCTGCATTATAAGCTAAATCAGTTATTCTCTGTGCCTTTATCCCCTTATTCCGACTTAGCCAGGAATTTCCGCCATCGGTGCTAATAAACATTCCACTCGTTAACGAACCAGTATATAGAACTAAAGGATTGATAGGGTCGATAATTAAAGAAGCTAAATTAGGATTCTGCACCGGAAAAGGCATATCTGACCAGTTTTCGCCACCATCGGTGCTTTTAATTATGCCATAATATCCTGCGCCATAGAGTACTTGAGGATTAATTGAATCCATCACTAAGGCATAGAGATAATTTCCCATCGGCGTACTAACTGACGCCCAAGAATCTCCACCATCAGTAGTCTTATACAGAGAACCGTCATTTACTGCGTAGACAATATTAGGGTGCTGATAATCAATTATTATCCTTCGGTTATTTCCAGAATTATTAATTTCTGTCCGATTCCATGTATTGCCCCCATCAAGGCTTTTATAAACGCCAAGCATTCCTGAACCAGCATAGATGGTATTTTCATTGTTCGGATCAAAGGCGAATGAGTTAAAAGACTCTGGGCCAAATTCACCATCATACAAAAAAGTCCAACTGGCACCACCATTGAACGACCGATATATACCAGCTGATGTGCCCAAAAACAGAATATTTGGGTTAGCTGGGTGAACACCAAGCCCACGAATCCGGTAGTGCGCCAGGCCCTCATTAATTGCTTGCCAGCTTGCACCCTGGTCCTGACTCTTGAAGAGCCCCTTAGTTCTTGTTCCAGCATACACAACACTTGGGTTAACTGGGTCAGCTTCTATCGTTGTAATGTCAAAACTGCTAAGACCAGTATTACTTTCGAGCCAACTTATTCCACAGTTAAAGCTCTTGTACACCCCGTTTTTTGTACCAGCGTAGAGAATAGAAGTTTGTGGATCCACCGCAATAGCTGTAATTTGACCACCTTCCATACCCTCGCTTATCTGCTCCCAGCGCACAATATCTTGCGCATGGGCAGGTGAGATAAAAACACTCAAAATCAATACAACTGCGATTGTGAGAAATAACGCTTTTTTCATAACAGGCCTCCTTTTGGGGTTTGTGATAAAGTTGTCTTAATGCATTATACCCGAGCTTTTTGTTGCCAAAATTTTACTCGGAATCAATTCCATTCTTTTAGACATTAAAGAAACAGAGCCTGTTGTATCGCAGGCTCTGTCGATTATCAAAGCATAAAACGCTTATTCTTGTCGGGAAGCTAAAATCTTCTCAGTCAGCATGGGCACGATGCGGTGCAAATCGCCCACAATACCCACGTCCGCCACGTTGAAGATCGGCGCGTCAGGGTCTTTGTTGATGGCAACGATGTAGTCCGATTCTTCCATGCCAGCCAGGTGCTGAATAGCGCCGGAAATGCCACAGGCGATATAAAGCTGGGGTCGCACGGTTTTACCTGTCTGCCCGACCTGACGTTCTTTGGGTTGCCAGCCGGCATCCACCACCGCGCGCGAGCAGGACACCTCGCCACCCAGAGCGTCTGCCAGACCTTGCAGCATCTCAAAACAACTCGCGTCACCCATGCCACGTCCACCCGAGACCAAAACTTTGGCTTGGGTAATATCAATCTTGTGGGAAACTTTCTTGATGACTTCTTCAATCTCGAACCAGCACTGGTTTTCTTCGAAAGTGTAATCGAAATTCACAATTTCACCTTCGCGGGAGTCATCGCGCAGTTCCTTAACCATCACGCCGGGACGCACAGTTGCCATTGATGGGCGATGATCGGGGCAAATAATGGTTGCCATCAGGTTACCGCCAAAAGCGGGACGGGTCATGCGGAATTCTTTGCTTTCAGGGTCAATATCCAGGCTGGTGCAGTCAGCGGTCAGACCGGTATGTATACGGCCTGCCACCCGTGGCGCCAGGTCACGCCCAATAGCGGTCGCGCCAAAAAGTACGATTTCGGGTTTGTAACTTTCAATAATCGCGGTCACACCCTGGGTATAGGGTTCCGTGCGATATTCGTCGAGAACAGGGTCATCAATAATAATCACATGGTCCGCGCCAAAAGCAATCAAGTCTTTAGCCAAATGCGAAACGTTATGACCCAACAATATCACGCTGACATCAGTTTGCAAATCTTGCGCCAAATCGCGCGCTTTGCCGATAAGTTCAAGCGACACATTGCTCAGTTCGCCATGTACCTGTTGGGCAAAAGTAAATACACCTTTATAGTCTTCAATCGTCATTGTTTACCTCCACCTAAAGCAGATACTTTTCTTTGAGCTTGTCAAAAATAAATTCCACCGATTCCTCAACACCTTCTTCGATTTTCATGCCAGGTGCTTTCATGGTCTTGGGGAACGATTTTGCCACACGTGTTGGGGAACCACGATAGCCGATATTGCTGTCATCCACAGGCACGTCCGGGCGGTTCCATTCAACGATTTCCGCCTCGCGCCAGGCGTCGAAAATGGCGCCGGGGGTCATATAGCGGGGTTTGTTGAGTTCACCTAAGGCAGTGATAAGCACAGGGAACTTCGCACGTACAAGATGCGAGTAGTCCTCAAACTGGCGTTTGACCACGAGTGTATCACCATCCACGCGCACTTCCTCGGCATAGCTGATGTTGGGGATGCCCAAATGTTCAGCGGTTTCAGGCCCAACCTGCGCGGTATCACCGTCAATCGCCTGGCGACCGGTGATGATGAGGTCATAATCCAGTTTGCTGATTGCCGCGGCCAAAATGCTTGAGGTCGCCCAGGTATCCGAGGCGGCAAAAGCGCGGTCGGTGATCAAATAAGCCGCGTCCGCGCCCATGGCGAGAGCTTCGCGCAACATTTCTCTGGCCTGGAATGGGCCCATGCTAATCACACTCACGTGCGCGCCATGTTCATCTTTGATGCGCAAAGCGGCTTCAAGGCCAGCCTTATCATCCGGGTTCATGATTGAGGGAACACCCTCACGAATCAAGGTACCGGTCTTGGGGTCAAGCTTAACTTCGGTGGTATCGGGTACCTGTTTGATACAAACAATAATCTTCATCAGCACCTCTACTTCAACAGGGCAGCAGAAACGACCATCAACATCACTTCTGAAGTGCCCTCATAAATTTCTGTAATCTTCGCGTCGCGCATCATGCGTTCAACGCCGTAGTCCTGGATATAACCATAACCACCATGCAATTGCACGGCTTGGTTGGTAATCCACGAGGCTACGCGCGAAGCTTTGAGTTTGGCCATAGCCGCTTCCACACTGTGTTTTTCGCCTTTGTCGTACTTGCTGGCAGCAAGATAAACCAACCAGCGCGCGGCTTCAAGTTCAGTTTTCATTTCAGCCAGTTTGAATTGCGTGTTTTGGAAAGCTGAAATCGGGCGGCCAAATTGCTTACGTTCCTTAACATAGGCCACGGTTTTTTCCAGTGCGCCACCAGCGATGCCCAGAGCCTGCGCGGCGATGCCGATGCGGCCATCATCCAGGGTGCTCATTGCCACGCCAAAACCTTTGCCTTCTTTACCTAAGAGTTGGTCTTTCGGAATGCGACAATCGCGGAAGATGAGTTCGCGTGTCGCGGAACCACGAATACCCATTTTCTTCTCGTTGATGCCGAATTCGAAACCGGGCGTGCCCTTTTCGACGATGAAAGCAGAGATACCGCGGGTCCCGGCAGACTTATCGGTCATTGCAAAAATGACATAGATTTCCGCCTCGCCACCGTTGGTGATGAAAATCTTGTTACCATTGATGACCCACTCATCACCGTCCAGTACAGCCTTGGTTTGTTGGCCGGCGGCGTCGGTACCGGCTTCTGGTTCAGTAAGACCAAAAGCGCCAATTTTTCTGCCATCAGCCAGTGGGCGCAGGAACTTGTCTTTCTGTTCCGGCGTGCCGTAGGCGTTAATCGCGCCTGCGCACAGTGATGTGTGCGCCGAGAGAATAACACCCGTGGTTCCACAAACTTTTGAGATTTCCTCAACCGCGAGCGCGTAGGTCAGGTAATCACAACCCTGCCCACCCCACTCTTTAGAAAAAGGAATACCCATAAAGCCGTATTTTTGCATTAAGGCGACTGTTTCAGTCGGGAAACGGTGATTTTCATCAACCTCTTCCGCGATGGGAGCCACCTCATTTTGCGCGAAATCTCTAAAGAGTTTCTGCGCCATCGCATATTCATTCGTTAAGGAAAAATCCATAAGCCATCCTTTTTTAAGTATTCACTATTGTTTTCAACGCTAAAAAACGCAAGTTGCCTCACGCGAGTTTATTATAGTCCAGATTAATCATTTCGGGCGGGATTCTTCAATATAAAAAGACTATTATCATCCCAATACTTGCGCAACTGATTTTATCCACGGTGAGATGCCGGAACAAGAATTAATATCCCCCGTGCTGGTGTTCTCGTTGAGCACTTTTCGCGCATGGCGGGAAATTTCCAAGCATTTCATCTTTGCTGCACCCTTCTGATACAGACTGTCCATACCCAGCATTTTCACTTCGGCAAGAATCAAGCATGAGACTTACACTTTGATCTCAGCGAACAAGCTTGTGCCACAACGATATGCCAGGTGGAAACATAACACCTATCCACCCGGCTTTTAAACTTCAAATCAATACCACGAAAACACAGCTCAAGAACTTATTCTTTATAGAGCATCGGTATATATAACTTTGGACTGTTACTCAGTCCACGGTATAATCCCGTTTTAGGGGTTCCCGCGTAAAGTATGTTTGGTTTTTGGGGGTTAATCGCAAGAATATTAATAATGGCATTATCTGGGAGACCCTTATTAGCAGCCTCCCATAAGCCACCACCATTAAGACTTTTAAAAACGCCATGTCCATTGGTTCCCGCATATATCGTATCTGAGGTGTGCGGGTCAATCACGATGGATAATATGCATTCAGCAGAAAGTCCGTTGTTGACCTTAGTCCAGCTCCCACCACTATCACTACTCTTGAAGATTCCTTCAAATTTCGTTCCCACATAAAGTGTGCCTGGCGTTTGTGGGTCTATCGCGATGGAAACATTATATAAATCTGTCAAGCCGTCATTAACCGTGCTCCAAGTCTCCCCATCATCAATGCTCTTATACAGCCCATCACCGTAGGTTCCCGCATAAATTGTGGTTGGAGTTAACGGATCTATCGCGAGAAAACTAACGAGCTTGCTCGTTAATATGTCTCCAACTGCACTCCAGTTTCCACCGCCATTGTAACTCTTAAAGACTCTTCCATTCATTGTTCTCACATAAAGTACATTCGGTCTTTGAGAGTCCATCGTGATGGAAGCAATATTTAAATCTGTCAAGCCATCATTAACCGCACTCCAAGTTTCACCGCCATTGCTACTCCTAAAGACTCCTTTGCCATTCGTTCCCGCGAAAAGTGTATTCGGTAATTTCGGATTTATCGCGATAGATCGAATAGACAGTCCTCTCAATCTGTCGCTAGGCAGATACCAATTCTTCCCGCCATCAACACTCTTAAACACGCCATCATCCGAAGCTGCCGCATAAATTGTTTCTGGTGTTTCTGGGTCAATGGCAACCGTCTGAATTGTTTTGCCCAGCAATCCCGCGCTTATAATGCGCCAGTTTCCTCCGCCATCATTACTTTTGAAAACCTCACCGTCCCATGATCCCGTATAAAGTGTGTCTGGTGTTTGTGGGTCTATGGAGAGAGAATAAAACCGTTGAGTTGGTAAACCACTGCTAATTTCAAGCCAGCTTTCACCTGCATCATTACTTTTGTAGATCCCGCTACCTTCTGATCCTGCATAAAGTGTATCCGGTGTTTGAGGGTTTATTGCGATAGTCATAATGGAACGATAGATTTTCATCACTGATCTCCAGCTCTCTCCACCATTATCGGTTTTGAAGACTGCATTACTTGTTGCTGCGTAAACTGTTGATGGCGTTTGTGGATCTATCGCAAGACAACGAACATACCGATTCTCCAACCCATCATTGAGCGGGTACCAATTTTCACCACCGTCGATACTCTTAAAGATACCGCTACCCCAGCTTCCCGAATAAAGTGTGCTAGGCGAATGTGGGTCTATAGCCAGGCCTTTAATATGCAAATCTGTCAATCCTGTATTGACCGCACTCCAATTATCACCACCATCAATACTTTTAAATATACCCCTCCAGCTTCCCAAATAAAGCGTGGATGGCACTTGCGGGTCTATAACGATAGACTCAACGACAAGGCTTGACGGCAATCCAGCATTAATTTGGCTCCAACTCCCACCGCCATTGACGCTCTTGAACACGCCATTTGTGCTTCCCGCGTAAAGCGTAGATGGCGTTTGTGGATTTATCGCAAAGGAATAAAACCATTGAGGGAGATCAATTCCATTGTTAATTTCATACCAACTCTCTCCGCCATTGACACTTTTGTAAACCCCACGCTTAGTCGCGTAAAGAGTACTTGGTGTTTGTGGATCTATTGCTATCGATCCAATAAGGATAGATTCCATTCCTATATCAGAACGTTCCCAAATAATAGCATCTCTTGCGTAAACATCAGTAGCAGGTAAACTGAGCACCAGCAATATCATCATTAATAGTGTGCCAATCGTTTTTTTCATCTCTTTCTCCAGGCTATTGTGATCATTTGTGAATATGCTTTATAAAAAAGCTATCTTAAAGCAGCAAACACAACATATCCCATTATAACCTTAACCATGCCATGGGATTTTAACACCAATTCCCGCTATGATGAACTGGTTTAGGATTAGGAAGCAGGGTTAGTCAAACAACACCATCCCAAACCCAACTAAAAAGCCAGGCGTGCGAACACACCTGGCTTTCAGTCTCTTTCGCTCAAAAAGCTAAGCTAGATTCTAGTATTTATAGAAGCCTTCACCACTCTTGCGGCCTAATTTGCCACCGCGCACCATCTTGCGCAGCAGGGGATGAGGGCGGTATTTCGGGTCGCCGGTTTCAGCCTGCAAGACTTCCATAATCGCCAAACAGACATCCAAACCAACCAAATCGCCCAACTCCAGCGGACCCATGGGGTGCGCCGCGCCAAGTTTCATGGCTGTGTCGATACCCTCAGCGGAAGCCAAACCATCTGCCAGGATACCGATTGCCTCGTTAATCATCGGTACCAAAATGCGGTTGACCACAAAGCCGGGGCCTTCCTGGACCAAAACCGGGGTCTTGCCAATCGCTTCAGCGATCTCGGTTACCTTAGTGACCAATTCTTCCGGTGTGTTCAAGCCCGGGATAATCTCCACCAGTTTCATAACTGGCGCGGGATTGAAGAAATGCAGACCCACCAAGGGGCGCGAAAGCCCGCTGCCAAGTTCAGTAATTGAAAGCGACGACGTGTTTGTGGTAAACAGACATTCCGGCTTAGCAATCGCGTCGAGCTTGACAAATGTTTCTTTCTTTACCGCCATAACCTCGGATGCTGATTCAACAATCAAGTCCACATCGGCACAAGCTTCATACAAACCGGGTGTCAAGCGCGCGGCAATCGCATCGACTTCCGCCTGCTCCATGCGACCACGGTCAACCCGTTTTTGCAGACCCTTAATAATGCCATCGATGCCTTGCTGGGATCGTTCCAGTCTGGCATAATGCACCAATACAACCTCAAAGCCTTCAACCTGAGCAAAAGCCTGGGCAATGCCAGAGCCCATCGTTCCAGGACCAATAACTGCAACTTTCATTTGCGTCTCCTATCGATTCTTAAAGTTCTTTTCTTTGCGTTTTTCGAGAAATGCCGCCATACCTTCTTTTTGGTCTTCGCTGTCGAAACATTCGCTGAATAAATCTGTTTCAAGTTCAATGCCTTCTTCAAGACCAAGTTCCATCGTAGCGTTCACACTGGTTTTCGCGTTTTCCACCGCGATGGGCGCGTTGGCAGAAATACGGTTGGCAATTTTCCACACCTCGTCCAAAAGCGACTCTTGCGGATGAACCGCGCTGACCAGGCCGATGCGCAAGGCTTCATCTGAACGCACATTGCGCCCGGTGTAAAGCAACTCTTTCGCGACGGACATCGAGCCAATTAAGCGAGGCAGGCGCTGGGTGCCACCAAAGCCGGGGGTGATGCCCAAACCAACTTCCGGCTGACCGAAAACCGCATTTTCGCTGGCAATACGGATATCACAAGCCATAGCCAGCTCACAGCCGCCACCCAAGGCATAGCCATTCACCGCGGCGATAACCGGCATGGGGAAATACTCGATGGTTTCCATCAGTTCGTGCCCCAGTTCCGCGAAAGTCCTTGCTTCTTCGCTGCTCATGTTCGCCATCGCGGCGATATCAGCACCGGCTACAAAAGCGCGGTCATCAGCACCGGTCAAGATGACACAGCGCGTGTTGTCAACATCAATCATATCAAAAGCGTCAATCAGCTCTTCAATGACTTCCACGTTCAACGCGTTCATGGCTTCCGGACGATTAATCGTCACCAGTGCCACATAGCCTTGTTGACTTAAAATTACTTTTGCCATTTCTCAACCTTTCTCATTCCATTCATCCTGCCAAAAAGCAGACCAATGCGCCCAACAAAATGGCGCATCTCAACAAACTAGACTTTGCGCACTGCCGCGGCGACGCCCATGCCACCGCCAATACACAGGGTGGCCAAACCTAATGTCGCGTCGGGATCACGTTGCATTTCGTAAATCAAGCTGACCAAAATGCGCGCGCCTGAAGCGCCAACCGGGTGACCCAAAGCAATCGCGCCACCGTTGATGTTGACTTTGTCGGGGTCCAAGCCCAAATCTTTCAGCACCGCCACAGATTGCGCGGCAAAAGCTTCGTTGGCTTCGATTAAATCAAAGTCGGCAAGTTCAGCGTCCATTTTCTTAAGCAGTTCCTGGGTAGCAGCCACAGGACCAATGCCCATGATGCGGGGTTCCACACCACGCAAAGCACCTTCGAGCCATTCCACCTGCGGGGTCACGCCCAGTTCTTTGGCTTTTTCTTCGCTAATCAGTACCACCGCGGCGGCACCGTCGTTGATAGTTGAAGAGTTGCCAGCCGTCACGATACCATCAGCTTTAAACGCTGGGCGCAACCTGCTAAGACCTTCAACTGTTGTGCCGGCGCGAATACCTTCATCTTCTTTGAATTCTATAATTTCGCGTTTAACCTTAACAGGAACCGTCACGATTTCATCAACAAACTTGCCCTCAGCCTGAGCTTTGGCAGCCTTGTTTTGTGACTTGGCAGCAAATTCGTCCAACTCTTCACGAGTCAAGCCCCATTGTTCAACGATATTTTCGGCGGTGATGCCCATGTGGGTGCCACTAAAGATATCAGTTAAACCATCATGCACCATCGAGTCGATAATCTTGCCATCGCCCATGCGGTAGCCATAGCGCGCGTTGGGCAGCAGATATGGCGCGGCGGACATATTCTCAACACCACCTGCTACGACGATATCAGCTTCGCCGTATTTAATCATGCGAGCGCCCATATTCACGGACTCAAGCCCTGAACCACATACGACGTTAACGGTAACCGCGGGGACCTCAACCGGCATGCCACTGTGGATAGCAGCCTGGCGGGCGACGTTTTGTCCGAGCCCTGCCTGCAAAACATTACCGAAGTAAACGATATCAACATCAGCGGGTTGAATGCCAGCACGCTGCATGGCTTCTTTTACCACAATTTCTGCCAACTTGGCCGCGGGCACATCCGCCAAACTACCACCAAACTTTCCGATCGCTGTGCGAACTGCTCCTGCAATATAAACTTTTCTAGTCATCACTAATCCTTTCAACTGTTGTTTCATTAACCCCACAAGTGGCACATAAAAGAAAGCCAGATGAAGGGCTTAATGGCTCTATTATTTTCCCTACAATTATGCCATATTTAATGCATTTTTGGGAGAGCTTGTAGATAGGATTACGCTGAGTTTTACTTGATGCCTGGGATATCTGGCCGACATCTGGTATCTATATTTCTTATTATTAGCTGGCACCTTTTTTGTGACAGACAAATTCTATGCTTATCTCTCTTAAAACAAAAACGCCACTGGATGAAAAGTGGCGTTTACATGATCTATAAGTAAAGCAAAAAGCCCTTAATCCTTATTGAGGATTTTTTGGATACTGTGGGTATTGTGTTCCTTGCGCCTGTGCATAAGCTGCCTGGCGTTGTTCTGCTTCCTGTCTTTGAGCTTCATGAATTAAGTGTTGCCATTGAGCCTTGAGACCATTCAACTGGTCAATCTCTTTCATGCCATTCACCATGAACAAAATGAGCAAGATTCTTAAGGCAAGGCTCCCGAGAACCTTAATTTCTATTGCGCCCATGATCACACTAACAATCTGAATGATCCCACCAATTGCTAACAAAACGATGGCTAAGATAAAACCTGCTTTGTTAAGTCTTGTAATTAAGATGCCGGCAACAATGAGCCCAATAAGGATGAGCATATCAATGATTACGGCTTTATGGAAGAAGCCAATAATACTGGCGCTTACAAGGGTGCCAATAATCCCAAGCCCCGTAAGGATAAACAACCATATAGATTTGCTCTTAATCTTTTTTTCCAGTGCTGAGATTTCCAGGTTTAAGGTTTGGATACGCTGACTGGCGTTTGTGTAAGGTATGTTAGTATTCATATTATTTCCTTTCTCTTCTTAAGAACACAGCTTTTGTAAAATGGTTACTATTTAAACCATTCCTATTATGGTTTTAGCTGAATCTGTTATTACGCTTTGTTACTTCCGATCCGGCACGGTGCCACCCAGCTCTTTTTCAAGCCTGCGGGTAATCGCCACCATGCGCTTGTCAATATCCACCGCGGTCATAGTGCCTTCATTTGAACCCAGCCAAACCCTAAAACTTAAACTGCGCTTGCCTTCGGGTACGTTGCCACCGCGGAACTCGGTGAGATAGGCCAAATCGCGCACCATCGGGCGCACCAAAGCCTCCACACGCGCCCAGGTTACCTGGTCGTCCAAAATGACCGAAAGGTCCTTGGCCACCAGCGGATAAACCGGCAAAGCCTGATAAACGTTGTCGCGACTGGGCAATGGCACCAGGGCATCCATATTCAACTCGACGATAACCACATTCAAGCGTTTAATCGCTGCCAGGCGCTTGGCGCGCACAGAAAGCGCGCCCATCACGCCAAAAACGCCGTCCTTATTGCCCAAATTCAGACACAAACCGGGTTCAGCCCAGCCGGGCACGGTCTCGCTAACGAAGTCGAAAGGTTCACATTGCACCAAACGGGGCAAGCCCTGCAACACACCTTTGGCTTCCAAAAGCAGTTTTTCAGCGTCTTCGCCAGCCAAGGCAAAGGCCAAATAATTGCGCTGATCGTGCAAACCATGAAAAACAACACCTTGTTCGAAAATCTTAAAGGTTTCAAAATGATGTTGGTTGAGTTGCACCGCGTCAATCAAACCCGGCACCAGGCTGGGGCGCAAATGGGCTTGTTCAGGCGAAGGTGGTGTGGCAAGTTTCAGCAAGCCTTCAGTTTCAATGCCGGCTGCTTCCAAACAGCGGTATTCAACCCAGGGATAAGTAAAGATTTCCTGCATACCCAAACGTTCACTCAGCACGCGGGCAATGGCTTGGCTCATGTTTACGCGGGGTTGATGAAGAGCTTTTTCCAGCGCGATAACAGGTGGCTTAAACTCAAAGCTTTCATAACCCCGTATACGCGCCACTTCTTCCAGGATATCCGCTGGCAGGCTCACATCACCGGTCGCGCGCCAGCTGGGCACATGACATGTAAACACGCCATCTGCAAAAGTTACCTCAAAGCCAAGCCGACCTAAAAGCGCTTGTACTTCATCCACTTCAAGCGTGCTGCCCAAACGTTTTTCCAAATAATCCTTACCAACGGGCACTAGCAAGGCTTGTGTTTCCTTCTTAATAACATCCGTAAAGCCGGTAAACCGCGCTTCGGGCATGAGTTCTTTGAGAAGCGCGACCGTCATACCCAAAGCCTGGTCAACACGCTGGGTATCGAGTGCTTTTTCAAAACGACTGCTTGATTCAGTACGCACGCCCAAACGCGTTGCCGTGCGGCGGGTGCCAATCGCGTCAAAATTAGCCACTTCCAGAATAACCGCCTGGGTATCGTCCAGGACAGAATCTAGCTTGCCACCCATCACACCCGCCAAAGCGAGTGCTTTTACCTTGTCCGCGATCAGCAAATCGCTGTCGCAAAGTTCAACAACTTCATCATTAAGCAAAGACAGCTTTTCGCCGGTCTCTGCCCGACGCACCACAATGCCACCTTCAACATGCGCGGCATCAAAGGCATGGGTTGGTTCGCCCACACACAGCATGACATAGTTTGTGATATCAACCATTAAATTAATGGGACGCACATCCAGACTGGCCAAGCGCTCGCGCATCCAAATGGGTGACGGTTTATTGACGATACCTTCAATGCTCAAAGCCGCATATCGCGCGCAACGGGAGTCATCTTTAATTTCCACCGATATTCCAGCAGGCAGTTGCTCTTTAAATTCAGGCAAAGGTTTCAAAGGCAAATCATAAATGGCAGCCAGCTCACGGGCAATGCCATAATGTCCCCACAAATCGGGACGGTTGGTGATGCTTTTGTTGTCAATCTCAAAAATGATATCATCGCGCCCGACAAGCTTGCTGACAGGCTGTCCGGGAGTGGCATCATAACCCGCAAGGTCTACAATTTCAGCTTCTTCTTTGGCGGGGAAGAGTTCTTCCATGCCGATTTCCGCGCTGGCGCAAATCATGCCCGCGGAGGGCACGCCACGCAGTTTGCTGGCTTTGATTTCTACCGGTTCACCCTCGCCGTGCCAGCGCACATACGAACCAGGTTTGGCCAGTACAACCATTTGTCCCACTTCAAGATTACTGCCACCACACACCACCTGGCAGAGTTCATCTTCGCCAGCATCAACTTTGACTACGCGCAAGCGATCTGCCTGGGGATGTGGCTCAACAGATTCAATTTTAGCGACAACGATTTTATCCAAACTCGCGCCGAGATCTTCAAAACCTTCCACCTCAACCGTGCGCATGGTCAGGTCATAAGCCAGCTGTTGAATGCTTAAGTCAGCCGGGAGGTCTACAAATTCTTTAATCCAGTTTAATGATACTTTCATGTCTGCCTCTTACTTAAATTGCCCCAGGAATCTCAAATCGGCACTGTGGAAAAGACGCACATCGTCAATGCCGTAACGCATCATCACCAATCGGTCAAGACCGATATTGATATAGAAACCAGACCACTCCATGGGGTCCAGTCCCGCCGCCAGTAAAACGTTGGGATGCGGCACACCACCGGGCATAATTTCAATCCAGCCAACGTACTTGCACACCCCACAGCCCTTGCCACCGCAAACCTGACAGCGCATGTCAATCTCAAAACCGGGTTCCACAAAGGGGAAGAAACCAGCCCGCATGCGGGTCTCAATCGGCTTTCCAAAAACGCGTTCCAAAATGGTATCGATCAGCAAACGCCCGCTGGAGAACGAGAAATCCTTTTCGACGATGAGTGCTTCGTATTGATAAAACGCGCGTTCGTGGCCCGGGTCGGTACTTTCGTTGCGATAAACCATGCCGGGATAAACAAAACGTGCCGGCGCGCCGTGTTCCTTGAGATAATCGACCGAAGCACCGGTGAGATGTGGCCTTAGGCAATAGCGTTCATCCGCGCTTTTATCTTCCGTGCCGGCAATCCAGTAGGTATCCATCGTTTCGCGCGCGGGATGATCAGGCTTAAAATTAAGGTTATCGAACGCGGTTTGCTCGGTGCTGATGTGCGCGCCATGATAAATCTCAAAACCCAATGACATAAAAGCCTGGTTAAGGTCATCGCGCATCTGTCGGGTAGGATGCAAGCCCCCTTGTGTGATGTCAAAACCTGGAATGGTCAAATCAAGTTTTATGCCACTGCCAGCCTGGTCAATAAATGCTTCTTCCAGGCTTGCCAGTTTTTCCGTAAGCATGGTTTTGATTTCGTTCGCGCCGATGCCAAACGGACGGCGTTGCTCAGCCGGCAAGGTTGGAATGGCTTTGAGGATATCGGTCAGCTTGCCGTTTTTACTCAACCAGTCATGCTTTACTTTTTGCAAAGCTTCCATGTCAGTAATGCCTGCCAAATCAGCTTCAGCTTCATGTCGCAAGGTTTCAAGTTTTTCTAACATAAAATCTCCTAACAAACACTTGGGCTTTTTGCCCGGTTCACGCCCGAAAATTATAGGTTTTTCGCGGGCGGAGTCAAGTCAATTATTCCGCTTTCAGATGGCAACTATAGAGTTTCAGCGGCAGCTTTCACCACAGCCACAAAAGCATCCGCTTTCAGGCTCGCGCCACCAATCAAACCGCCGTCAATATCCGACATAGCAAACAATTCGCCGGCGTTTTCGGCATTCACCGAACCACCGTACAAAATGCGCATGCCTTCAGCAATTTCAGTGCCAAACAAATCGCGCAATACGGGGCGAATAACGTCGCGATGCACTTCGTTCGCGCCTTCCGGCGTCGCGGCCAGCCCGGTACCAATCGCCCAGACTGGTTCATAGGCGATGACGATGTTTTGGGCTTGCTCGGGCGTGATGTCCTGCAAACTTTCCCGGCACTGTGTTTCAACCACTTGCGCGGTCTCGCCGGCCTGGTTTTGCTCAAGGCTTTCACCCACGCAGATGATGGGTTTCAGGTCATGCGCCAGGGCGGTATGCGCTTTCTTGTTCACGGTTTCGTTCGTTTCGCCAAACATTTGGCGTCGTTCACTGTGCCCTAATATGACATAATCACAAAAATCCGTCAGCATCGATGCGGAAATCTCGCCAGTAAAAGCGCCTTTTTCCTGCCAATGCATATTTTGCGCGCCAAGTTTTAAGTCGGTTTCGGCAATTTGCTCACATACCAGACTCAAATTTGTAAAAGGCGGACAAAGCACAATGTCCACAGCCTCAATTTTCTTTAGTTCAGGTAGCATCGCCTGGATAAGTTCACGCGCTTCAAAAGCTGTCTTGTTCATTTTCCAATTAGCAGCAACCATAGGTTTTCTTGCAGTCATTTTTCACCTCAGGATGATTTGTTTTCTTTCATTTTATCACGCCAAGGTATGAATATAACGCATAATTCTTTAATATGTATAGATTTCCAGGATAAGTGCCAAAACGGAAACAAACCCCTATAGTCATGCGCGATATAGAAAAAACCGTGCGCGTGGCACGGTTTTAACTTTTTCAAAAAATCATCTTGTTTTACGGACGGTAAATAATCGGGTCAAGCCAAAGTCCGATATTGTCCTCGGCTGTGCCATGGTTCCATACCACCAGCGAGAAGGTGACTTTGTTTCCAGCCAATGCGCTAAGGTCGATGGAAATGGTATTCCATTTCTTTTCATAGACCTCAATCCATTCGCCCAGCTCGATGAACTTACCATCGCCAATTTTATAGTACAACTCAAATTTCAAACTGCACTTCTCAGCACCGCCCTCACATTGAATCAAAGCCCGGAACTCATCGCCAGATTTAATGTTGATCGCGGGATAAATGCCCTGGATATAACCACCACTCACTGTTGGGCTGGGTCGTGTAATCAATCCTGGGTCGTTCTCTTTACCACCATCTTCGCGAATGGGGTTTTTCTCGTAAATGACATAACCTTGACCCGCCTTTTTCCGGTCACCCGGGCAAGGAAGTTTGCTGTTCAAATCACTCGACCAATCGGCATCGCAGGCAGAAGTGGCGAAGTTGTAAATCGCGCCTTTGCCATCCACAACTTCAATCTTCGCCCAAAAAGTGCCATCACTCTTTGGCCCACCGCCAAACTTCACGCCATTAGGATTTACCATCTGCCACTCAGACGTATAAACGCCATTAGTCGTGGGCGCGGTCATTTCAATGGAGATTTCCACGGTTTCGCCAGGTTTTACAACTTTACGGAAATCATAAATTGCCGACGCTGCCAGCTGCGTGCCTCTTACAAAAGCGACATCAAAGCGTTCATCCCAGGTACAAGAACCCGTGTTCTTAATGCGCCAGGTCTTGGTAAAGGTATTTCCACCGGGGATTTTCGTCCCGTCAGGAATGGTTACATCCGCCACAAAACTCAGCTGATAGCAAGGTATCGGTGTTGCCGTGGGTGCAGGACGCGTTGGCACAGCAGTTGGAGGTACTGCCGTCGGTGGCACTGCTGTTGGGGGCACACTGGTAGCAGGCACTGCGGTCGGTTCGACGGTATTGCTGGGTTGCACAACCGGGCTTTCTGTCGGTTCAACTGGCTCGACAGGCTCGGGGCTTTCAACAGGCACGGTAGCTGTCAACTGTGCCACCAGGGTTTGAAAATGCTCTTGCGTTTGCTGCGCAATTAAAGTTTGCTTGGCTTGTTCAATCGGATCCCCCAAAGGTTTCTCGGAACCAGGTAAATTACAAGCCGCAAGGGTAACAACGGATATCACAATCACAGCGACTGCGACAATCCAATTCGTTTTGATAAAAGTTTGCTTCTTCATCTTAAGCTCCTATTTGTCTTAATAATCCAGACTTTACATATAAGACGTATCCCAAGCGAAAAAAGTTCCAAAAAAAGCCACCCGTTTAGGTGGCTTTCATCTTTTTTACGGCTTGCGCACTTCAATCTGGATGGACAGCCCCCAATCTCCGTTTGGCCCATAACCAAATCTGATTCCATCAACTGTCATCACAACCCAATAACTGTAATAGGTTCCTGGTGTTTGTGGTGCCACCAGATCATAAAGCGTGACTGTTGTCGTCTCTCCAGGGGGAACATTTTCTTTAAAGTCACCATACTTATTTGAACCGTAGGCTTCACCACCACTCAAATAGACGTCAAATTCTCTGGACCATTCACAGGTACCAGTGTTTCTGATTGTCCAGGATTTTTCGAATTTCTCACCTGGGGTCATGGTCGTACCCGCGGGAATTGTTTCAGATACAAGCTCCATCGCATAACATTTTGTGCCTGTATCCTGAGTAGGCGGTACCGTTGTCGCAGTCGGCTGTACTGGGTTAACTACTGCTGTAGGGGGTACTTGCGTGGGTGGGGGCGCTTGGGTTGGGATTTCAGTTGGGATGGGGGTAAACGTTGGCATGCTCAAAGCGGTCAGCTGGGCTGCCATCGTTTCAACCGCGAACTGGGTCGCTCTTGCGCTCTGGGTTTCAAGCACCTGTCGTTGTAAATCTTCTTCAGTGTAAACTGGTTCCTGTTGACTCGGTTTACAAGCCGTAATCAACAAAACCAAAACGCTTAATATAATGAGTGCGTATGTAGTTTTTGTCTTTTTCATAATCTCTCCGATTTAACGCATAGTTTCAAAAGTGTTCCTTCAAGACACTGGCTTAATTCTATCACGCTTTAAGAAATGCAAGTTTACTTATCATCCAGGGCAGCTACACCCGGGAGTTCGATACCTTCCAGCATTTCCAGTGACGCACCACCACCGGTTGAGATATGCGTAATTTTTTCCGCCAAACCACTTTGATTAATTGCCGCCACCGAATCACCACCGCCGATAATGGTCACGCCTTCGCATTCTGCCACGGCGCGCGCGATACCAAAAGTGCCTTCAGCAAAACGCGGGAACTCAAAGACACCCATGGGACCATTCCAAACCACTGTACCGGCTTTGGCAATTTCCGCGCCAAAAGCTTTGACCGTTTCAGGGCCTATATCCAAAACGCGCCAGCCTTCAGGAACATCACCAGCCGCGATGGTTTGCGCCTTGGCTTCAGCATCAAAAGCGTCCGCGATAACTACATCCACAGGCAACAGCAGTTTGCCATCACTCTTCGCCAGCAATTCTTTTGCGGTTTCAAGTGATTCAGCTTCTACCAATGAATCCGCCATCGCGTAAGCTTTGGCAGCCAAAAAGGTATTCGCCATGCCACCGCCGATCAGAATTTTGTCGGCTTTGCTGAGCAGGTTTTCTATCACACCGATTTTATCGCTGATTTTCGCGCCACCCAAAATCGCCACAAAGGGATGTTTGGGGTCATTGATGGTGTTACCCAAATAGTTAATTTCCTTCTCCAGCAAAAAGCCAGCCGCGGAGGGCAAATAGTCTGTCACGCCCGCGGTTGAGGCATGCGCGCGATGAGCGGTACCAAAGGCGTCGTTCACATAAAGGTCTGCCAAATCCGCCAGGTCTTTAGCCATTTCGGGGTCGTTCTTTTCCTCGCCTTCGTAAAAGCGTGTGTTCTCCAGCACCATCACCTCGCCGGGCTGTAAGGTTTTTGCCGCTTCTTTGGTCTCTGTACTACGGCAATCATCCGCAAAGCGCACCGGCGCGACCAAAAGTTTCGCCAGATAAACCGCGACGGGTTTCAAGCTATATTCCAGGTTCACTTTACCCTTGGGGCGACCCAGATGCGAAGCCAAAATAACCGCCGCGCCATTATTCAGTAAATAATTGATTGTGGGCAGAGCAGCCAAAATGCGTGTGTCATCTTGCACAACGCCATCTTTTAGGGGCACATTAAAGTCAACCCGCACCAAAACCTTTTTTCCTTGCAGGTCTAAATCAGTTAACATTTTCTTATTGAGCATTATTCCTCCAAAAACGCTTTGTTTATATCGTTATATTATCACTTTTTACTGTTACAACAGAGTGCCGTGCACTTATTAGTGCCAGACATTCTTATATCTTATGCCATCTTGCTGGCAATAAGCTTCGCCAAATCAACTGTGCGACTGGAATAGCCCCACTCATTGTCATACCAGGTCACCACTTTCAGCAAGTTGGTGCCCATCAGCATATTGTTGGGCAGGTCAACAATTGAACTGCGCGTATCACCGCGGAAGTCCACCGAGACCAAAGGGTCGTCATACTCGCCCTTGACCACACCCACAATGCCCTTATATTCGCCTTCAGTGGCGTCAATAAAAGCCTGATTAACTTCTTCAATCGTCGTGTCTTTTTCAAGCAAAGCCACAAAGTCGATGATCGAAACCGTTGGGGTTGGCACGCGCAGGGAATGGCCATCAAACTTGCCAGCCAGTTCGGGAATAACAAGCGCAATCGCCTTGGCCGCGCCGGTTGAAGTGGGCACAATGTTCAGTGCCGCAGCCCGCCCACGGCGCACGTCCTTTTTATGACCCTGGTCCAGCAGCACCTGGTCATTCGTATAACTGTGCACGGTACTCATCACCGCGTTTACAATGCCCCAGTTGTCGTTGACAATCTTAGCCGCCGGTGCCAATGCGTTGGTGGTGCATGAAGCATTCGAGACAATGTGATGCAGTTCAGGGTCGTATTTTTTATCGTTCACACCCATCACGATGGTGATATCTTCGCCTTTGGCTGGCGCGGTGATGATGACTTTCTTTGCACCAGCTTTGATGTGCGCGTCCGCGCCTGTTTTGCCAGTTTTCTCATCACTGCGCGCGGTGGTAAAAACGCCCGTGGATTCGATGACCAAATCAACGCCAAGATCTTTCCAGGGTAGATTGTTGGGGTCACGTTCCTGCAAAACGTCAATCCAATGGCCATCCACAATCAGGTCATCGTTTTCGTCCACCACAACCTCACAGCTGCACTTTCCGTAACTTGAGTCGTATTTAAAGAGATGCGCGTTCATCTTACTGTCGTAAAGGTCATTAATCGCGACCAAATCCAGCAAGCCAGACTTATCGTCCATGATAATTTTTGCTACCTGGCGACCAATTCGTCCGAAGCCATTGATAGCAACTTTTACTTTTTTCATAAATTCCTCCAGTCAACAAGTTAAATTACTCGTTGAAAAACGTTTCCATACAAAGTCAAATTATAACGCTTAGTGAGTGTAGATGCATCAATCCTGGGACAATCGCCACGATTCTAAGGGGATATTTACAATTCTTAGGAGAGCATTTTTTCGTAATTTAATCGAAAAGTGGCCCGGTGCGTTCTTCAAAGACGCTTATAATCGCTTTGGCCAATTTTTTCGAGTCATGTCGCCAGGGATAAAGCCCATCAACCAAATCTGTTTCATAGACCTTATAAGAGCGTCGGCTGGTCGCGTCGTTGCGCACCCAATCGACTCCTTCACCCAAATCGCCTTTAAAGTTGTTGTTGCTAATGACCAAATCGAAAATGTTTTTGCCAATATGCTGTTCTAAAACGTGCATATGATCAGACACATTAAAACCGTCCGTCTCGCCCCGCTGCGTCGCCACATTTGACACCAAAAAGACCTCCGCGCGACTGCTGCGTATGGCATCAACCAAACCCGACACCAACAGATTAGGTAAGATGCTGGTATATAAACTGCCTGGCCCGATAAGAATCAAATCCGCGTTCAAAATCGCCGCGACGGTTGGCGGATAAGCTTGCGCGTTTGATGGATCAAGCAAAACACGCAAAATCCTGCCATTCGCCCCTGTAATTTTGCTTTCACCTTTGATATGCACAATCTCATCGCTGTCGTGCAAGCGCACATCACCCACCAGTTGCACGTTACTCAGCGTAGATGGCAATACCTTCCCATAAATCGCCAAAACACGCCCGGATTCCGCCACCGCTTCTTCAAAACTGCCGGTAATCTCTGCCAGCGCGGTGATAAACAAGTTGCCCAATGAATGCCCCTCAAGCCCGGCACCCGATTTGAAACGGTACTGAAAAACCTGCGAAAGCAAGGCTTCATCGTTACTCAAGGCGCTTAAACAGTTGCGGATATCCCCTGGGGGCAAAACGCCCAAATCACGGCGCAGTTCACCCGACGAACCGCCATCATCCGAAACGGTCACGATGGCCGTAATGTTATGCGTGTAAGCCTTGATGCCACTAAGTAAAGTTGCCAGTCCATGCCCGCCACCAATCGCCACGACCTTGATGCCGCGGTCTTTGCGCCGATATTGCTGCACGGCCTCCCAGGCCGGGCGTCCCTCGCGTTCAAAAGGTTTGAGCACCGCGCGATTAGCCCCCCAAATGCCGAAGAGAATCAGCGTGAAACCAATCCCGCCGAAAAGCAGAAATCGAATGGGACGGTCAAGAAATCGGAGAGATAAAACTGCCAGGATAGGCGTTAGAAATTCGTTAGTCGTTGTGCGGTAGTATTGCAGGACAATCACTGCCAGGCCTAAGCCCAGCAACATCGCGCCGATGACGGTCAAAGCCAGCCATCGTTTATAGCCGAGGCCAGGCAAAAACCAGCGGAACTCACGGTTGAGTTTGTCTGTAAAACGCTTCCACCAGCTCGTTTTCTTCCCGTTATCGTGCATGAATTGATAATAACTTCTTTTTAAACAGGCGTCAATCTGTTTTGCTTTACCAGCTACACATTTTCCATTCAGGGCATTTTATAAAGCTTCGTCTGAGAAAAAATCATAGTCAATTTTCTTTATCTCATAAGACGTGTTTAACGTTACGCCTACATTATAGTCAATCATAAGTTCAGCGAGTCGTTCGCCATCAATCAAGATTACCTTGGCGTCAATTTTTTTAGCATAATTAATGGCGTCCTGCGTAAATTTTGCTGTGGTAATAAAAACGCCTCTTCGGGCATGTTGACCAAATAGTGCACCAACAAATTTTTGAATTTCTGGTCTACCGATTGAAGAATCCGATTTCCAATTCTTTGCTTGAATATAAATCGTATCCAGCCCTAACTTATCCTGGTCAATAACACCATCAATCCCTTCATCGCCATGCCGGCCAACTGCACGGGCTAATTCCCGCTGAGTGCCTCCATAGCCCATTTTATGCAAGAGTTCAACAACCAGCTTTTCAAAAAAGCCAGGTGACGTGGATGTCACAACGTTTAAAACTTCTGCAGCTAATGTCTCCCGTAACTCCTGGTATGCTGATTCCATTATCTCTTCTGGTGTTTCAATTGAATCTGTTTCTGATTTTTCTACTATCTCATCACTTCTTTGGGGTCTCCTTTGTCTAAACTTAACAAACTCAGGGTAGCGAGATAGTATTTTATTATTAATAGCTTTTGGATTTTCCGCCAGTAAATCAAGCCCTCTTTGTGTTATCTTAAAGTAAGTTCGTCTTGGATCTTCCAAAAGTTTAGCTGCTTTCATGTAAGACCTGGCCCAACCAACACGATTATAAAAAACTGACTGAGTACCGCTCGGTAGTAATGCCCCTTTTTCTTCTTCGGTTAGCTTGAAATAATTACTTAATTCTTCAACTGCGTCATGGATATAGTGTTCTTTTCCATCAGATGCCAGTTTTAATAGTGGCAGCATGATTGTTTGAAAATCTGGAATTGCCATATTTGTCTTCACTCCTTCAGTCCTTTAAGTTCTCGCTTATATCAAACCCGCACCGGCGCCCGGCCTGGCAACAATCACATCCATCACACCCGGCAAAGCTTTGAGCGCGGGCAGGGCGAAATCAAGTTCGTTTTGCGTGCCGATAACATGCACATTCGGACCCGCGTCCACCGTGGTACACAGCGCGTGCCCCTGCTGACGCCAGTAGCGCACTTGCCACAAGATGAGTTCGGTCAGTTCCGTCCAGTAGCGCAAAGAAGGCGTGCTGGTGCGCATCACCGCGTGCATCCACTCCGAGTCCAACTCCGTCGCCCAGGCAAAAGCTTCAAAATCGCGGGCCAGTATCGCGTTTTTACAGACCTTTAGGCGTTCGTCCACACCCGCTACGCGCAATTCGTTCAGTGGCGAAGTACGCGCCAGCGGATGCCCCTGCGAAGAGCCCACCTGCTTATGCCCGCGGTCAACGATGACCACCATATCCACCAAATCCCAGTGACTGGGTGGGGCAAAACTCTCCGCGTAGCTGCTTTCATCGTCCTGCCCGGCGTGCCATTCGACAAAACCAGTCGGTATTGAACGTGAAGCTGAGCCAGACCCCAAACGCGCCAGGCGCGAAAGTTGGGCTTCGGGCAAGTTCAGGCCCAAGGCGCCATCCACCGCCATCGCCAAAGCCGCGAACGCCGATGCCGACGAAGCAATACCTGCCCCGGCTGGAAAACTGTTTTCGCTGACAACCTGGGCAAAGTAACGTTTTTGCAATTCAGGCTTTAATATGCCCCGCTGAACAGCTAATTCACGCGCGGAGTCCAAAAACGCTGAAACCCGCGCCAAACCCGCGCCTTCCTGCAAGATGCCATTCAAAGTCAGGCTGTCTGCGTTCAAACTTTCATCGAAACTTATCGTCGTGCGCGTTTCAAGTCCGTCCAGGTTCATCGAAAGCGAACTGTTGAGTGGCAAACGCAAGGCGTCATCACGATTGCCCCAATACTTTATAAAAGCGATATTCGGATGCGCGATGGCAGTAGCGGAATGAGTTGGTTTTTGGCTGTGGTTTTTATCTTTCATAACCAAATTATACCTGCAAACAGGGTCGTAGTTGTGTCTTAATTAAAGAACAATGTACCGATAAAAACAATTCGTTTTAGTTAATCGCATAAGCTTTTTTACCAATTTCGGTGAAAAAAATATGAAGAGACATCTTTGAAAACAAAGTTGTGTTTAATAAAATATGGTAAACTTTAAAATAATAATAGATTGTCCCATATTTTGAGTTACAGAACCTTAATTCATTACAAGCTACAAGCTTTGGAGGAGAAATGAAAAAGAAGACTGCCTTTCTTATCGCCACAATAAGTCTTTGCCTTGTCCTTTCGTTGACATCCTGTAGTTTTTTAGCCAAGACTTTAAGAGCGGGTGCCGATAGAATTGAACAGGAAAGCGCTAAAACCGAAGAACTCGGCGTGGAAGACCAGGTTGCCAGCCTGGTCGCGGATATCTCAACTCAAACCAAGGCGGCTCAGCTGGAAACGCCTGTGCCGATGGAACCAGCTGTCAATACACCTGTGCCAAGCCCTACGATTGAATCCATCGTTCCGCCCACCGTCACACCCCAGCCAGGCCAAACATCAACTGACACGCCATCAAACAAACCCGACAAGGAAATCCGCCTGATGGGATTAAGTTTCACGCTTCCAGGTGACCTTGACTATACGGTGACCATTGAAGAGCTTGATGAGTGGCCCGACCCCAACACCCTGGAACCCGGCAATATTGGCCCAGCCCGCATTATTTTCCATCTCAATCCATCTTATGACCATCAACACTTTCACGATGGACCCAGAATCTATGTTTTCCCTGGATATAGCTATGCGAAGTATTATGATGTCGCTATGTCCTTTTTCCAGCTAAATATGCTGATGGACACGGAAGATTTTTCGGATTATGATGTCGATGAAGCACTGCCCTTCCCCCCGCTTTTTAATGCCATGCAGATGTTCCACAGCAACGAGAAAGTCATTCACTTCCAAAATGGCTCCGGCATCCGCTACTTAACGGCATATCACCAAATTTACGCGCCTATCGTTACCCAGGACTTGTTCTACGCTTTCATGGGTTTTACTGAAGACCATAATTACATTGTGGTCGCGATAATACCGATTTACGAATCGCCACTGCCCTGGAGTACACCGCTCCCTCCGGATGGCGATCCTTTCTATAGCAATTACACCCAACATTTACTGGACACAGCCAATGCCTTGAATGCTGCCAGCCCTGCTGATTTTGACCCAAACCTGGACTTGCTGGACAAACTCTTTGAAAGCTTAAGACTAAGCATGCAATAAAATTTTGCTTTTCAGTTCTGAAATCAACCCTGCTCAAATCTCTGGGCAGGGTTTTTCTATAGCGTTTTACATTTATCGTTACATTAAACCTGTAAAACACAGGGTATCATTCTGTAAAATTAACACTATAAAAATCAAAATCCAACCTTTCTCAGCAAGGACGATTAAGGTATCATTATGGCATGTTTATACCAACCACCCCCGAAGAATTAAAGAAACTCGGATGGGATAGCCTTGACGTCATTTTAGTCAGTGGCGATACCTACATCGACAGCCCCTATAGTGGCGTGGCACTCATCGGCCACCAGCTTATTCGCGCTGGCTACAAAACGGGCATCATCGCCCAGCCCAACACCACAAACTACATTGATATCGCCCGTCTTGGCGTTCCCCGTCTGTTCTGGGGGGTTACCGCGGGTATGGTGGACTCGATGGTCGCCAACACCACTGCCCTGGGCAAACCGCGCCGCATGGACGATAACACCCCTGGTGGCCTAAACAACCGAAGGCCCAATCGTGCCACACTTGTCTACACGAATTTAATTCGACGCTGGTTCAAAAACACCGCGCCTATCGTTTTGGGTGGGATTGAAGCCTCACTGCGCCGCCTCAGTCATTATGACTTTTGGTCAAACTCCTTGCGCCGTTCTGTTCTGTTGGACTCCAAAGCGGACTATTTGCTTTACGGTATGGCAGATAAAAGCATCCTGGAACTTGCCGAAATTCTCAAAATGCGCGGTGACGCGCGTGGCATTCGCGGTTTGTGTTATCTAAGCCCAACAGTGCCAAAAGATTATATCGAATTACCCAGTTTCGAAGCCTGCGAGTTGAGCAAACAAAAGTTTATTGACATGTTCAATACCTTTTACGCCAACAACGACCCCATCACTGCCAAAGGCCTCGCCCAAAAATCGGGTAGCCGTTACGTCATTCAAAACCCACCCGCCATGCCTTTGACAACCGAAGAAATGGATTATGTCTACAACGCGCCATTTGAAAACGCGGTGCACCCCTACTACAGAGCCATGGGCGAAGTGCGCGCGATGGACACCATTCGCAACTCAATCGTCACCCATCGTGGCTGTTATGGCGAGTGCAATTTTTGCGCGATTGCTTCACACGAAGGACGTCACATCAGCTGGCGTTCCAAAGAATCTATCTTAAAGGAAGCCAAACAACTCAGCAGCCGCAAAGATTTCCGCGGTATCATCCATGATCTTTCCGGTCCAACAGCAAACATGTACGGCTTCGATTGCGAAATTAAACGCCAAAAAGGCGCTTGTAAAAATCGCAGCTGCATTTACCCGGAAGTATGCCCCAGTCTAAAGCTGACCCACCTGCCACACCTTGAACTCCTGCGCGCCGTCCGCGATTTGCCAGGCGTGCGCAAGGTCTTTGTGGGGTCTGGCATTCGCTATGACATGGTCATGGCAGATAAACTACATGGCCGCGCCTATGTCCGTGAACTGGCTGGACATCATGTATCTGGCCAACTTAAACTCGCGCCCGAACACTCCGAGCCAAACGTGCTTGCCTGTATGCGCAAACCGCACACCCAAGCCCTGCTGGACTTCAAAAAAGCCTTTGAACTCGAAAGCGAAGCGCATGGCCTTGAACAGTATCTGACCTATTATCTCATTGCTGCCCACCCGGGTTGCACAAAAGAAGACATGATTCAACTGCAAGAGTTTGCTGCCAGCGAACTGAAGGTGATGCCTGAGCAGGTGCAAATTTTCACCCCAACGCCATCAACCTACGCCAGCTTGATGTACTACACCGAGACTGACCCCTTCACCGGGAAGAAGATTTTTGTGGAAAAAACCGATACCGGCAAGATGCAGCAGAAGGCCCTCATTACCGGTTGGCGTGGCAAAAAGTCCCGTCAGGTTGATGAACGCGAAGCCCGTGGCACCGATCGCGGAGATAAGCGAGGTGATAAGCGCGGTGATAAGCGCGACCGCCCCAAAAAGCGTGATGGCGATGAGCCACGTCGTGAAACCCGCATCGTGCGCGATGACGATGGGCGTTTCTTTATGAACCGCAAGCCCGAGGGCTGGGTAGATAAAAAATCCAAAGACTACAAAAAGAAGCCGAAAACAAGCCGGGCACAGTCTGAATCCAGACCCTACGACCCAGAACGCAAACCAAGACCTACCGATGGTGATGGTGAAAAGTCCCCACGCCCGCGCAAGCCTTTCGACCCCAAGCGCAGACCACCCCATGCTGATGATGATAAAGCCCAAGGCGCGCGCAAACCTTACGACCCCAAGCGCAAACCACCACGTGCTGATGGTGACAAGCCCCAGGGCGCGCGCAAGCCTTACGACCCCAAGCGTAAACCACCACGTGCTGATGGCGACAAACCCCAGGGCACACGCAAACCTTATTCGCAAAAACGCGATCCAAAAGACAAGCGTCAATCCCATTCTGGCGACACCAAGAAAGAGAAAACAAGAACAACATGATTGAAATTCCATACATGGTCAAAATTCTGGCAAGTGTCATTCTGGCTTTCCTGCTGTTAGGCATTGCCATCATCTTCATTAATAAAACCCGCAAGCGTCGCCAGCAAGACGCTACAGTGCGCGAACGCCAAAGTCGAAAGCCCTTTCCGCAATCTGCCACCTTGTCAGAAAACGCGCTTATTGCCAAGCAAGGCGACCCGCAAAGCCGCGAGCAAATTATCCGCGACCACTATCGCGACTGGCTTGCGCGCTATCTCCTGCCAACTTACGATGCCCGTGGCGCTTTTGTGCGGGTGGGCGTTGAGCGCAAGCGTTTGCGCTATCAAGTCAGCACCACCTCCCTGGCACAAGGATTTGCTTTGCTGCAAAGTGTGCTTATCGGCGGAGATGACCTGGCCGCCTCCGACCGTTATGAGCGGTTGCTGACCTTCGTGATAGCTTACCCCAGCAATCAAAGCGAAGATCTGTGTTCCTGGCACACCCTGCCCGATATGACCGCCCCGCCAAAACTCGAATCTGACCCACACGCCGAAGCCTGGATTGCTTACAGTCTATTGATGGCAGAAAAACAATGGGGCCAAAGTGAAAACTTCGATTACAAACGCATGCTTGAGTATCGCTTAAGCGCGCTTTTGGAATTGCAACAAAGCATTGAAGCCAGTGACCACAAACGTGCCATCTACGCGCCTTTGTTCTTTGATGCCTTCGCGCGTCATTCAGACGCTGAAGCCTGGCAAAAGATAGCCCTGGACCTGCGCAAGGAACTGCTCGCGCATATTAAAGGCGCGGAACTTATCGCAGATGGGTCTGCTGAAGAAGCATGGCTGGCATTTAGCACCCTGCATGTTGGCCTGGCAGGACTTCTGCTGAAAGAATCCAGCCACCAAAATCTGGCAAATCAGTTTGAAGGTTTGGTCTACGATGCCATAAAAACCCTGCCCGCGAAACTTGAGCAAGCCGATGAAGATGGTCTCTCGCCGCTGGCACTCCTGGCTTGCTACGCGCCCCTGGCAATGCTGCAAAACGACCAGGATTTGCTTGAAAAATACTGGCAAACACTCAGCACACACAAAAGCACCCAACACGACGCCATCGGCGAAACCCTGCGCCTCCTCGCTTTGATGACTATGAATGGGAACTTTTGGGTTTAGACGATATAAGTCAAACAGAGATATCCAAGACTTGTTTTAGAATAATCGGATTAAAAAAGAGCGTATGATATTTCATACGCTCTATGCAAATTTTTATTTGAAAATTTAAGGAATCACCGGCAAGGCGGACTCCATCGCCGCGATGACACCCACCAGGCCACGACCCGTGTGGGCGCCTAGCGCGGTGCCGAGTACGACCTCGGGCTCCCAGCTCACGTTGAAGACCTTTTCCATCGCCTGTTTGAGTTTTTCGCCGCCTTCAGAGTTGGCAGCGGTCACAATTTGCGCTCGCAGTTGCGCGCCAGCCTGATGGTACTTTAGCAAGAGTTCGGGAATATTATCAATCGCTTTTTGGAAAGAACGACGCTTGCCAACATCGTAATATTTACCGTCTTCTTTGTTTACTTCAATAATCGGCTTGATGCCCAGCAAAGAAGCCAGAAGACCTTTCAAGTGGCCGATACGCCCGCCGGCAATGAGATACTTCAAATCCGGCAAGGTAAAATGTGAAGTCAAAGCCTGTTGAATTTGGCCCAGTTTTTCCAGTATCTCTTCGCGGTTCTTGTTGGCTTTAGCCATAAGTGCCGCCGCGCGGACCTGCCAGGCTTGCCCGGCCGAAAGCGTGAGTGTATCCACCACAGTAATGTTCGCCTCGGGCACAAGTAAGGCAGCTTGTCTGGCGACATTGCTGGTGCCACTCAAGCCCGATGAAATGTGAACAGAAATGATATCGCGGTCTTCTTGTGCAAGACGTTTATAAACATCCACAATATCGCCCAAAGAAGGCGTTGCAGTTTTTGGCATATTTTCCGCGTTATCCATTAGGTCATAAAACTCTGTGGGGCTGATATCCACACCCGCCTGATAGGAAACACCGTCTACTTCAACTTTAAGTGGAAACACCGTAATGTCTAATTCTTTATATTCTTCCAGGGTTAAATCAGCACCACTGTCGCATACAATTTTCATTTTTTTCCTCGTTCAAAATGTTTTACCCCGCATTCTTTCGCACATTGTTAAATTCAAAATAGCACGGGATTTAAGAACCCGCGCTATTATAGTTGAGATGTCAACTTATGGATAGTGCCAAACCAGGAAATGTGAGTATTTTCTACAAACTATGGCGTTTTGTCACTACTTTTGTAACGCTTCATACCAGGTAGTGATGACCTTGCGGTTGCGTTTTTCAAGCGTCTGTAGCATTTGCTGTATTTTAGCCAAAATGTCCTGCTTGTCCCAGCCACGTTCTCCGATGAGTTGTTTCACTAATGCCAAAGTGTCCGCGGTCATAGTTGTTTGGGTAAGCATATCCACCAGGTGCCAGGGCGAATGGGCCTTCGCCAGCACGTCTATGGTGATGAGTTCAAGGCGTTTGAGCACCTCTTTCATCATTTTTTGGCCCGTTTCCAGTTGGCTTGACTCAATGTAAATACGATTAATCGGCTCGGTGCCCGACGCGCGCATCCGCAGGTAGTGATGGTCGTCGCCATCGTCATCGATTAACTGCATTTCGACCAACTCATAGCGGATACCGCCCAAATAATCGACCGTCAGTCCAGCGATTTTTGGATTTTTCACGCCTGTATTTTGCGCCAGGTCAAGATAGTAGTTGATAAAGCCTTCTTTGGCTTCCAGTGGCGCGTCAACATCAGCCCGGCCCGCGTGTGAACTGGGGTCTGTGGACGTGCCAAAGCTTTCCCAAAGCCCGGGCAGGCTCACGAGTTCATCCCAGATTTCTTTCAGGGAGTGCAGAGGGTTTTCTTCGCGGGTGCCATAATACGCGACCATGTCCATGATCAGAATATTTGCCCAGGGTCCGTCTTTATCCAGCACATGCCCGCGGGTGGTCAAACCGGAGCTTTCTTCGCCACCGATTAAGATGGTATCACGCCAGTTATCAGGCAATTCTTTTAAGGCGTTGTATGCCCGGTCTGTGCGGCGAATTTCTTCAATATATTTAATACCCACCGGCACGGCAAAAGCATAGCGCAGCGCGCGGGTATGAATATCACCCACCTGACATTTGTAAGCGACCTGGTTAACATAGCCCGGCAAAGCGCCTTCAACCGGCCAGTTGGCTTCGTTGCCCGGAATCATGCCCGCCAAAGGCTCAAGCAATGGCGAACCGGTTTGTGTGGCAATAACGCGACCGGTCAAAGCACGGTCCACGCCCAAATAGCGCACCAGCATTGGCAAAATTTGGTTGGGTCTGAAATAAGTTCCGTCGCGGTCCACAATGCCAAAGCGGTCGGCGTCAGTGTCCATGCCCATACCCAAATGCGCGCCGGTTTTAACGACGGTATCTTTGAGAAGCTGATTGAAAGGCTCTTCGGGGTTGGCATAATCCTGCCCACCCAAATCGGGGTCAACTTCGGCATGGATAACCGTGAAGCGCACACCGGCTTCGCCGATTAAACGGGTCAGGTAATCGCGACCAGCACCATGCATTTCATCCACCACGACCATCTTATCGGCAAAGTAGTGGCGAATACGGTCAAAGTCGATGGGAATGCGCGCGTTGCCCTGGCCATTGTTCTTTATCCAGCGCACGTATGAGTCCAGCGGGTCAAAGCCTTGCACCAAGCCACGCGCCTTGGCAGCCTGCACATCCGCCTGGCCACCGGCAGCATCTACCAACTGTAGCTCATTGATGCGAAAAGCGATAAAGTCGGTCACGTTGGTTGGCGCGGGATAGCCCAAACGCGGGTTGAATTTGATACCCTGCCACTCGGGTGGGTTATGGCTGGCGGTGGCGATAATCAAGCCGGCAACGTCATCCTGGGGCAAAACGTCCGTTTCGTAATAAGAAAGTGCTGGGGTAGGCACATCGCGCGTGCCCATTTCAACCCGAAAACCATTCGCCAAACAGACTTCAGCAGCCCACTGGGTCACAAGGTCGGCATTGGCGCGCGTGTCGTGCCCCAGTACCACGCGTCGTCCGGAAAGGTCTTCTGCGCCGACAAAAGCCGGCACATTCGCGTTGTTCATGAAGTCGCAAATGGCTTGCAGTACTTGTCGCGCGCGGGTTTCGGTAAAGTCATTGCCCCAGCGCCCGCGAACGCCCGACGTGCCAAAGCGCAGGTATTTGCGGTCGTATATTTCGCGCAACAAGCCTTTGACGCCTGCCAGCCCGATGAGTGCCGGGTCAGCAGTGCGCAAGCGCATGGCGTACAAGCGTTCGTAAATATTGCCGATTTGAATCACCCGATACGCCATCAGTCGGTCGGGGTCTTGTTTGGCGTCCAGACTTTCCAAAAGGGGCAGAATTTCAAACGCGATATCTTCCTGCAAAGAAGCAAAAACGGGGGCTGTAAAATAAAACTTCGCCAAATCAATCGCTTTACGTCGCATTGCCCTGCTTTTAGGCAGATAATCGCTGTCAATTTGCTGGCGATAAGCTTCACCTTTGACATCTTTGGCCTTAAACAACTCCAACCTGCCCTGCGTTCCCGTCGCGGAAAGGCTAAGCAACAGGCTCAAAACCCGTGAACTGGTGGCTAAGTCTTCACCCAGCAAGTCCACATTCGCGTGGAGCCAGGCTTCAAGCTCATCCAAAAAGGCGCTCATTTCAGCAATAGCGGCTTGCCAAAGTTCGGGTTTGTCCGCGACCAAAATCGCCCGGTTCAGGCGATTGAAGCGATAAGGCAGTTGGGTTACAAAAGGTTTGTCGTTAAACATATTCAGCTCCGTTTTACTTGTATTTTCATTATGGTTTGGGGATTAACCCACCATCAGCTACGTTCAGGACTTCAATTTTACTGCCGGCTGGGGTGCCCGTTTCGGCATGAACCAAAGCGCAAATTTCCCAGGCGATTTTTCCAAGGTCATGGGCGGTATGGCGTGTGTCGGTTTCAAGCATCAGGCGGTATTTGTTCTCCGTGCCGGAATAGCGCGAGTTCATTTCTACCAGGCCGGGTAAGTCATCGCTAAGAGTTTCCAGACGCGCGCTGAGTGCTTTGAGTTCAGCCAGCGGGATTTTTTGTGCCACGTCGCACGATGCTACCAGTTGCGGATATTTTTCGATTCTATCTGCCAGCTTTACCAGACTTTGTTCGTCGGAATGCATCACAACAGCCAAAACGAAGGTCATCGTGCGCAAGCCATCACCGGTCTGATGAGTCTGGTCCAGCAAAATAATATGTCCGCTTTGCTCCCCGCCCAAGCCGATTTTACCCAGCTCGCGGGTGTCATCCAGGATTTGCTGCAATGCTTCGGTGACATATTTATCGCCAACGGGGGTGGTTTTCAGCTTAAAACCCTGATTCTGCGCGTAAGTTTTCAGCGCGCCGTTCGCCATCACAGTGGTGACCAAAGTGTCGCCCAAAAGCAAGTCTTTCGCGTGCAGATAGTCTGCCAAAATAGCCAGCATATGGTCGCCATCGATTAAGCGTCCCAGTTCGTCTAAAAAGATGACCCTGTCCGCGTCGCCGTCAAAAGCAACGGCTAAATCAGCCCCTTTTTCTTGCATAATTGCTGCCAGTTCAGCGGGTTTGGAACGCGCGCGTTCAGAACCGGCGTTTTTATTAATTGTGTCACCGCTACTGTCAATATTAATCGGCACGACATCCGCGCCTAAGACTTCCAAAGCCCGCGGTGCCAGGCGATAGGCGGCACCATTTGAACAATCCACTAAAATGCGCTTGCCATTCAGGTTTAGTCCCTGTTGCGATGCCAACAAATCGCGCAGGTAATCCGCTTGCAAATCCATCCGATCAAAGACTTTCGTTTCGTCCATCGCTGGCACATCTTCAAGGGCTGTATCATCCAGTATAGATTCAATTTCAAGCTCTTGCTCTAAACTAAGCTTGGTGCCCTGGCGACTGAAAAACTTGATTCCGTTCTGTTCAGCTGGATTGTGCGATGCCGAAATAACCACGCCAGCGGTAGCCTGATGTTCCTGGGTCAAAAAAGCCACGCCAGGTGTAGGCAAGATGCCCAAATCCCAAACGATGGCACCTGTCGCGGTCAGTCCGCGGGTGAGTGCTTGCTGCAGACTTGGCCCTGACTGGCGCGTATCACGTCCGATCATCACAATGGGTTGTTCGTTGATAGCGTCTGCGTCATGCCCTAAAACCGTCCCAACCGCGTAACCCAGACGGGTCATAAATTCTTCTGTCATCGGATAGTTGCCGTAAGTCCCCCGAATCCCATCAGTGCCAAAATATTTTACAGTTTGCATAATCACCTTTAGTTATTCAATTTCGATATCGGCTACAACCGGCAAATGGTCTGAAACGCGATGGGTCAGCTCATCGTCAACCACCCAGCATTGATATGAGCGCAAACGATGGGCTGGCGCGAAGTAGATATGGTCAACCGTTCCCGCGCTACCGTGGGTAAAGATATCGTTTTCGGGTACAAGACGAACAAAATGATTGTCTTCCACCAAATGGTTTTTAAGCGTGTACTCTTCCGGCTTGGCGTTAAAATCCCCCATTAATATAACCGGTTCACCCGGGATAAGCACGTGTTTTTCGATTAGACCCAGCACATTGAGTATCTGCTTGGATCGCGCCATTTCTGCCGCTTCAATCGTTGATGACCAGGCGTTTTCGCCCCGTTCGCCAACCAGGGTGGTTAGATGGAGATTGAGAATATAAGGATGCGGACTGGCTTTAAGGCGCGAGATGATCACGTAGCGCGGGTCCGTGTCGCGTGTGCCTTCGTAGCGCGACGGCTGAAAGACGGGCACGTTGCGGGGCATGCCTGAACTTGTCGCGTCGCCCAAACGCGCGAAAGGCAGATGTGAGAACAAAGCGTTCCCTTTGGACCAATCCCACCAGTCATTGAAGATGCCTTCAACCATCAAGGCCTGCTTGACCTGCATATGCTGTTTCATGGACAGGGTTTCCCCATAAAAAGCGTGGTCAAATTGCGCGTCGTCGCGGATGCGCTCAGTCATGCTATGCAGATGACCGTCACCATCAAGGTACTGGGCAATTTCCTGCACACCGAGTACATCAGGCTTGATGCGGTTGATTAGCTCCGAAATCGCTTCGGATTTATCAAAACTTTCCTGGGGTGTTCCCCGGTAATTTTTGATGCCACCGCCAAGGTTGAGAGTCATCAGACGTAATTTAAGCATGGTTGGGTTCAATCTCCTTTTCTCTTGCTTGAATTATACCAAGCATTGCAAAGCCTGGCGTATTCCATCTGTGAATCACAACGGACTGAAATGCACAAGGCTTATTTTCTCAACACATATCCTTGACATTCGATGCCATAAAAAACGTTTTTCGGCGTTTTGCAGATTAAAAAAAGCTCTTTTTATAAGCCACCTTTAAAACCGCTATTTTAGAATTTAAGGCGTTTTTTTGCCTCTCAGCGAAGAAATTGCGAAAAACAGCTTGCTCGTGGTATACTTGTAAAGTTGCCTTGCTTATAAAAATTTTGGCAGGCTGGAAAGATAATATGACAGAAAAACCGGATCATTTAGAACAAGAAAACGTGCCAGAGGGAAGCGAAAACAACGCAGAAGCGAACCATACTAACCGTGGTGACGTTGAACTCGTAGGCATTGATGAACAAATGCGCACGGCCTATCTCGATTACGCGATGAGCGTTATCGTGGCACGCGCTTTGCCCGACGTGCGTGACGGGCTCAAACCCGTCCATCGCCGTATTCTTTACGCCATGGACGACATGGGTATTCGCTCCAACACGCCTTTCAAAAAGTCAGCGCGTATCGTTGGTGAAGTTCTGGGTAAGTACCACCCCCATGGCGACAGCGCGGTCTACGACACGATGGCGCGCATGGCGCAAGACTTTTCGATGCGCTACACGCTCGTGCAAGGTCAGGGTAACTTTGGCTCAATCGACGGCGACCCGCCGGCCGCCATGCGTTATACCGAAGCCCGCCTGGACAAAATCGCCGACGAACTCATCGCTGATTTGGACAAAGACACAGTTGACTTTGTGGACAATTTCGACGCATCGCTCAAGGAACCCGAAGTCCTGCCCGCGCGCATACCTAACCTGCTGATGAATGGCTCCAGCGGTATCGCGGTGGGTATGGCGACCAACATCCCGCCCCACAACCTGGGCGAGTTGGTCTCCGCGCTCAATTTGCTGATTGACCGCTGGGATGATATCGAAGAAGTCAGCGTGGAAGAACTCATGCAACACGTGCCAGGGCCCGATTTCCCCACCGGTGGTGTCATCGTCGGTACCGAAGGTATTCGCCAGGCATACAGCACCGGTCGTGGGCATCTGACGATGCGCGGTGAAGCGGTCATTGAAGAAATCCGCGAAGGACGCTATGCCATCGTCATCAATGAAATTCCCTACCAGCTTAACAAAACCAGTCTGATTGAACGCATCGCTGAACTGGTGCGCGAAGGCCGCTTGGACGCTATTTCGGATATGCGCGACGAATCCGACCGTAAAGGCATGCGCATCGTGGTTGAACTCAAACGCGGCACCCAACCCAAAAAAGTGCTCAACCAACTCTTTAAATACACGCCTTTGCAAAGCACATTTGCCGTACAAACCCTGGCTTTGCTGGATGGCGAACCACGCATGTTCACGCTCAAGCGCGCGCTATACCATTATTTGGAACATCGCCAGGTGGTTATCACCCGTCGCACGCTTTATGATTTGGATAAAGCCAAAAAACGCGCGCATATTCTGGACGGTTTGCTGATTGCTATTGCTAATCTCGACGCGGTCATCAAAACCATTCGCGAATCAGCTGACGCGGACACCGCGAAAACCAACCTTATTGAACGCTTTACGCTCAGTCCTGAACAGGCTCAGGCTATCCTGGATATGCAACTGCGCCGTTTGGCAGCCCTAGAACGTCTCAAGATTGAAGAAGAATACAAGCAAGTGATGGAAACCATCGCTGACCTTGAAGATATCCTTGCTAATCCCCAGCGAATTTTGGATATTATCCGCGCTGATTTGAATGACGTGGCAACCAAATACAGCGACCCGCGTCGCACACGCATCGCGCCCGACCACGAAATGGACCTTTCAGACGAAGCGCTCATTCAGGATGAACCGGTCTTTGTCTCCATTACCAACCGCGGATATATCAAGCGCGTCGCCGACAGCGCCTACCGCATTCAAGGCCGCGGTGGACGGGGAGTCATCGGGCAAAGCATCCGTGGCGAGGACGAAGTAGTTCTCTTTGAACGTGCCAACACACTGGGCACGATGCTTTTCTTTACCGACCTGGGCAAAATTTACACCACGCGCGTGTTTGAACTTCCCGAAGAATCCCGCCAGGGCCGAGGCATTCCCCTGGTCAACCTGCTGGACCTCGAACCCGATGAAACGGTAACCGCCATGCTGGCTATTAATAGTTTTGACGAAGCGAAGTACTTCGTGATGGCGACAAAGCTTGGGCGTATCAAACGCCTGCCCCTGCACAATTTCGCCAACGTGCGCCCCAGTGGTTTGATTGCCATCAATCTTGACCAGGGCGACACTTGTGGCTGGGTGCGCAAGACCAACGGCGATGACGACATCATCCTTGCCACCCGCGAAGGCAAAGCCTTGCGCTTTAACGAAAGCCAGGTGCGTGTTACCGGACGCATGACCATGGGCGTGATGGGTATCCGCCTGCGCGGTGATGACGAAGTAATCGGTATGGAAGTCGTTGATGAAGATCAAACCCTGCTCATCGTCACCCAACGCGGTCAGGGAAAACGCAGCGCTATAGACCAGTTCGTGCCCAAGTCACGCGGCACACTGGGCGTTACCTGCTTTACCCGCCTTGAAGATGAAAACATCGGGCCACTCGCAGAAATATGTATGGTGCATGAAGATGATGAAGTCACGTTGATTTCTCAGGCGGGCATCGTTTTACGTACAAAGGTTGACCAGATTTCTATTCAGGGACGTGCCACACAAGGTGTGCGGGTTATGGAGCTGGACGAAGGCGACACGGTGGCCGCGCTAACACGCATTTCAGCGGACGAATATTTCCCGCATTTGCAAAGCGGGAACGCGAAAAACCCGCAAGGTGACCAGCCTGCTACAGAGCCAAATCAACCAGCAAGTGAAGTTGAAGCAAACGCTGATCACAAAGAAGAAAGCGAGATTTCGGAAGAATAAAGCTGACGCAGCTTGCCGTGCGCGTCTTCAAGCAACAGCGCGGCATCATCCTGGATACCGATAAGGCGAAATGATTCTGTTTCGCCTTTTTCATTGATCGTTTTCACCTTTTCGCCCTTGAAGGCAAGCTTTCCATTCCATTTTTGGATAAACTCGATTGAACCCATCTGCGGGCGCAACTGAGAGACGCGCTTCAGAATCGCTTCAAGCAAAACCAGGGGTGGCACAAGCTGACCGGTCACTTCCTCAAGACTTATCGCCTGATAGCGCAAGGGCTTGGCACTTTCATAAGCCTGCTTGCCCAAATTCACACCCATGCCTATGGCAAGCGCTTCCGCGCAGGTGCCTTGCCACAGCGTTTCGGTCAGGATTCCGCAGACTTTGGCACCATTCAAAAGGACATCGTTTGGCCACTTCAGCTTGGCAGCCAGCCCATAATTCTCGTCAAGAACTTCTGCGAGCGCCAAAGCCGCCAGGGCAGTAAAACGGAACAGGAAAGCTTGTTCATCTTTACTGGGTCTTAAGAGAATAGTAAATGCCAGGGACTGCTCCGGTTTTGATTCCCAAACCCGATTCATTCTGCCTCTGCCCTGGGTTTGTTTTTTGGCGTAAACTACAATGCTATCGGGTGCGCCCGCTTTGGCTAAGTTGAGAACATCTGTGTTGGTTGACGCGGTTTCTGCAAGTGTGTAAACCTTAAAACCAGCTGTTTTAACTGGTTTAATGTTTTCCAGTATTTGAAATTCCATATTTTCCCTCACGTGAGATTATACGGATTTAGGAAAAAAACGGGGTAAAGTAAAGCATATTTTGGCGCCTTTGTGATAGTTTTCGTCAATCCAAATCTTTCCGCCATGCGCTTCAACGATGGATTTGCTCAAAAACAAACCCAAACCTGTACCTTTGCTGGTCTTGCTGCTGTGATCCGCGCGATAGAACCGGTCAAAAGCGTGGGGCACGTCCATAGGGTCAAAGCCAGGGCCATGGTCTGAAATGCAAATTTGCACGTAATCATCAAAGGCTTGTCCGTCAACCTCAATCGGTCCTTCTTCAGCATATTTAAGGCTGTTTGAAATTAGGTTTCGCAGCAGTTGATTAATCCGGGTTGGATCAGCATAGACCAAGGGAAAGTCATGGGGTAAATGCGTTATCAGGGGCTGGTCTTGCGCCTGGACCGTATGCTTGCGCAGCAAATCTTCCACCAGGGCGTCAATATCCAACTCGGTGGGGCGCAGTGCCAGTCCACCCGCCTGCAAGCGGGTCGCGTCAAGCAAATCTTCCACCATCGCGGCAAGGTGGTCAGATTCTTCCTCAATCACGCGCAGACTTTCTTCGATCATGGCTTTATCCCACTCCACATCATCACGACGCAAAGTGCTGGCATAGCCCTTTATCAGCGCGATGGGCGTCTTGAGTTCGTGGCTAATCACCGACATAAAGCTTGTTTTCATGTCTTCAGCGGCGCGATGGCGGCTGATATCACGCACCGACGCGATGACATTGAGCAGTTCACCGTCCTTGGTAAAGAGTGGCGCGTAGTTGATTGAAACGGGCAAAGGCGCCAAACCACCCTGGCGAAGCATATCGCCTTCAATGAACATTTCTTCGCGGGTATAACGTTTCCAGTCATGCGCCAAGACTTGCTCAATGGGTATGCCTTTTAACTTGCCCTGCAACTGAATAACTTCATCGCTCGGGCGGTCAAGCAAAGTCTTTGGTGAGGCATGAATCAATTTGCAAAAAGCCGAATTAACCCGCAAAACGCGTAAATCAGGCCCAAGAATCACAATGCCATCTGCCACCGAATCCAGCAAGGCGACCGTGCGCAAATTACTCTCGCTGATTTCTTTGTAAAGTTTGGCATTGCGCACCGCAATAGCAGCCTGGTTTGCAAAACTATTCAAAAGGGAATAATCGTTTTGGGTAAAAGAGGCCTGGTGAAGCCGAAAGACATAAATCTGCCCGATTACCTCGCCTTGCGCGACCATCGAAATACCCACACTCGTCAACATGCCCATGCTGACGTCGTTCAGCATTTTGTTCATCTCGAACGCGCGCTCACGGTCACTTTCGATATCGTCGGGCAAGTTTGCCATCCAGTCTTGGATATAAGTGAAAAGCGCCTGAGGCAAGCCCTGATGCACGGCAATCTGCCAGCCCTGATTTTCGTCCAGCAAAGCGATAAAGCCCGCCTGACCACTCAACATTTCCACGGTAATGCGCAAAATGCGGGTGAGCAGAACAGGCAAATTCAGCTCTTCCGTCAACGCGCGTGAAATTTCCAGGAGATAATCCCGTTGGCGAACACGAAAATCAGGCAGCATCTTGACTCTCAAACTCATCGCTTAGTCCAAATTCTTTTCCAGTTTTTCCAGCACCGCGTAGTTGGTACTGTCGATATGTAATGGCGTTACCGAAACAAAGCCCGTCTTCAGCGCGCCATAGTCAGTGTATTCTTCCATCAATCCAGTCGGCTGTTCGCCACCAATCCAAAAATAAGGCCTGCCAAAGGGGTCTTCGCGTCTAAGCAGAAAATCATGGTAATAACGCTTGCCCAGGCGTGTGAACTGCACGCCTTTATAACTGCCATCAGGAAAATAAGGCAGGTTGATATTCCAGACATTCATATCCTGGTCTTCCATGGGCATTTCGAGCAGCTTAATAATAATTTCCGTCGCTTTGCTGGCAGTGCTGAGATAATCCAGGTTGCCATCGTTGTATTCTGGCGCGTCAACCGAGACCGCAAAACCAGGTTTGCCCATAATGCCGGCTTCAAGCACGGCGGCAACCGTGCCCGAATAACTCACATCTGAACCGATGTTGGCATTATTGTTGATACCAGAAACGATAAAATCAAATTCCATATCAAGCGCGCCCATCAAGCCCAGTGCCACACAGTCACTCGGCGCGCCGTCCGTAGCGAACGCCCAGCTGCCATCAGCCAACTGCACTTTGCTGATGCGCAAGGGTTTGTTCATCGTCTTTTTGTGACCAGATGCCGACCAGTTTGTGTCGGGTCCTAAAATTGTCACGTCAAAATCAGCTTTTCGCAGGGCTTGTGCCATGGCTAATATGCCTGGCGCGCGAACGCCATCATCATTAGTCAATAAGATTTTTTTCATTAAGTCTCCAAGTCCTTTTACAAACGCGGCTAGCGGCGTCTTCGTCGTTTTTTCTTGCGCTTGCCACCCGATTCAGAGTCATTTCCTGACGCGGTTTGGGTGCCACTATCTTGTGTGGAAGCCAGGTTCGGTCTAAAGCGGAACATACGGCTGACAACAATTTGGCGCACGGTGCCCATCAACTCACTGTACATACCACTGGCTTTGAGTTTGTACTGCACGAGTGGGTCCTGCTGGGCATAGGATTCCATGCGAATCGACACGCGCAAAGCTTCCATCTCTGTCAGATATTCTACCCATTGTTCAGTGAAAGTGCCCAGCAATAAATCACGGTAAACACGGTTTTGGGTTTCATAACCGAGAACACCCTGAATTCTTTCATGCAGGTCTTCGGGGATTTCTTCCAGGGGCAGATGGGCAATGGCTTCATATTGCGCTTCGCCCAGTTCTTTTACCAGGCCTTTGCGCGAAGTTTCGTGCGTGTCCGCGATCACGCGGTTTTTGTGCATGACATTCATCCAGTCCGCCATGCCAAAGATTTCTGCCAGATGTTCTTCAGCGTTATCGAGATGCGTGAGAATATCTTCCGTGAGCGCTTCCACGTTCATCTTCCTGATTTTTTCAGCCATCGAGAAAATGTAATTCAAACGCATGTGCGTCCGGATTTGGCGCTGGCGTGACCGCGCGTCAAAGCCAACGCGCTTGCCCATCATGGTCATTTGTATCGCGCGGTAAAGGGCTTCGTCGTCTTCCAAAGCCTCGCTTAGCAGGGTTTCGTTATTGTCAATGTCGCGCGGCACTTCGCCATTATCGCCAAAAAGTACCGTGTGGCGATGGTTGAGCGTGTCTTGCGCCTGGTCCAAGATAGCGTTTTGCGTTTCTGCCCAGGGCTGGCTTGCAAGGTCAATCGGCTTGAGTGGCCAGACTTCGCCAAAGCGTTTTTCGAGTGTCATCAGCGTTCGTCTGATGACGTTCAGCGTCACACCCGTGCGTAGCGCGTCCCGCAAGGGTTGTTTCATGCTCATCGGGTCATCGCGCAAAATGCGTTGCTCGGCAGCTGCCAGGCGCACTTGCACGCCCATCAAACTGCTCAGTTCCTGTTGCACATCGCGGATTTCGTTCGGATCGAAAGTTTCCAAAAAAGCGTCCAAAGCCTCGCTTCTTTCAGCAATCTGATTCTTAATCGTTTCCTGATTGCGCGCGAGAAGCAGTTCCACACCTTCAAGAAGATGCTCATTTTCCTGCTTGACGGCGTCTTTGGCAAGGTCAAGCATGCGGGATTTCAGCGTTTCCAAGTCCTGAACATCTTCCAGTTCATCAGCTACTAATTTAATGGTGTAGGACGGGTAGATACCAAATTCGGTATTAATCATCGACTGGATATCTTCAAGCTGGGCTAAAAGCTTCCAGGGTCCTTCCGCGTCCGCCATGGCCAATTCGACTTTCGGCGCGATTTCATTGTGAATCATCTCGTCAATGTCATCATGCAAATCTTCCTTCAGGAAAATTCGGTCGCGCTGTTCATAAACCCGATTACGTTGCGTGTTAAGCACGTCATCATACTCCAGCAAATGCTTGCGGATATCAAAGTTCGTGCCTTCAACGCGGGTTTGGGCTTGTTCAACCATGCGGTTAATGAGACCGACTTCGATAGGCATGCTTTCATCCAGTTTGAGACGTGACAGCACCCCTTCCATGCGGTCTCCGCCAAACATGCGCATCAACTCATCGTCCAGTGACAGATAAAAGCGCGACGAACCCGGGTCACCCTGACGGCCCGCGCGCCCGCGTAGCTGGTTGTCGATACGACGCGACTCGTGGCGTTCCGAACCTATCACATGTAAACCGCCAATCTCGCGCACCAGTGCCATCTGTTCCATGTACTGTTTGAATGCGTCTACGGTGTTTTCTTGCTCTTCCTCAAGGTCTAGGTCTAGCTTGTTCACTGCCTCCAAACGCTGGGGCATGGTCATGTTATAGGGATCTAAATCGCGGTTTTTTGCTAGGATTTGGTTGAGTTCCAAAAGTAAATTCTCAGGCAACTCCCCACCCAGTTTGATGTCCACACCACGACCAGCCATGTTGGTGGCGATGGTCACCGCGCCAAGCGCACCGGCTTTGGCGATGATGATGGACTCTTCGGTATGCTTGCGCGCGTTGAGTACCTGATGCGGAATGCCCGCATCAAAAGTTGGTTTTAGGCGTTCCCAATGCTCGGGTTCAAGCTGTAAAAGTTCAAGGATACCTTCGCGGTTGCTCTCGTCGGTCATATCCATCGTACTCACGCCAAACTGTGTGCCCAAACGGCGCAGTTCAGGCATGCGCAATTTATCAAGTGGCGCGTTGAGTCCTTCCAGTTCTGGCGCTTGTTGATAGTCTTCTTCTTTGGCGCCTCTTGACAATCGCCAGGCGCGCCTGATAAGGCTCACCTGCACCACACGGCGCACCATGTCGGAACTCAGGCGACTGGAGAGATGCTCCGAACTTTCCACCGAAGTTGTACCTACCAGTTGCGGACGTCCGATTGCGTGGTAGCGCAAAATTTCCAGCACAATCGCGCGCAATTTGCCCTCTCCGGTGCGATAGATGACGTCCGGATAGTCTTTTCGCTTGTAATAAAGGGGCTCCTGCGTGGGATCATCCGCGGCATAGTAATAGGTATAGTCATAGCCAAACTCATCCTGGGCCTGGGCATGCTTGATGCCCGAATCAGCCCGTTCGGCTTTGTATTCAAGGTTTGATGGAATTGCCAGCACGTCCAGGCCATAAATGCGGTAGAACTCTTCTTTTTCGGTCATTGCGGTACCGGTCATGCCGGCCAGCTTTGTGTACATTCTGAAGTAGTTCTGAATGGTTACTGTGGCGTGGGTGATGTTTTCCGCCTGGACTTTTACACCCTCTTTGGCTTCCACCGCCTGATGCAAGCCATCCGACCAGCGTCTGCCGGGCATCATGCGACCGGTAAATTCGTCCACAATGACAACCTCGCCACCCTGCACGATATATTCCTTGTTGCGATGGAAGAGAAACTGCGCGCGCAAACTTTGCTCCAAAAAACCCAGCAAGCGTGCCTGTTCCGGCAGGATATCTTCAGGCCGTTCGGGGTCCGAAAGGGGCTCGCCAAGCAATTCTTCAACATGTGCTACACCGATTTCGGTCAAGGCAACGGAGTGATCCTTTTCACTCACTTCGTAATCTTCCGGTTTGAGTGCTTTCACGACCTGGGCCATGCGGTAATAGTTTTCAGAATCTTCGTGCGAGGGACCGGAGATAATCAAAGGCGTGCGCGCTTCGTCGATGAGAATGTTGTCAACCTCGTCGATAATCGCAAAGTGATGCGGTCGCTGAACGCGGTCGTCCCAGCGCATGGTGATATTGTCGCGCAGGTAGTCAAAGCCAAATTCGCTGTTGGTGCCATAGGTGATATCCGCGGCATAAGCATATTTGCGGTGCACCGGTCGTAACTGATGGGTTTCTTCGTAGAGTGAAGATTCGTCCGGGTCATAAATAAATGCGCGTCCCGAAGCGCCATCGGCTGATGCAGACTGCAAAATGCCGGTGCTCATTCCCAAAAAGCGATAAATAGCACCCATCCAGCGTCCGTCACGGCGTGCCAGATAGTCGTTGACCGTAACCAAATGCGCCCCCTTGCCTTCAAGCGCGTTGAGATAAAGCGGCAAGGTGGCACTGAGCGTTTTGCCCTCACCCGTGCGCAACTCCGATATAGAGCCATGATGCAAGTTGATACCGCAGATAAGCTGCACGTCATAGTGACGCTGGCCTAAAACGCGCTTGCTCGCCTCGCGAACGGTGGCAAAAGCTTCGGGCAGTAAATCGTCCAGTGTCTCGCCTTTTGCCAGGCGCGCTTTGTATTCATCTGTCTTGGCAGCCAGGGCTTCATCACTAAGTGCCTCAAACTGTGGCTCCAGCGCGTTAATCTGCTCGACGATAAGGCTTAACTTGTCGATAGCTTTCTTGTTGGGATCCCCCGTAAAAAAACGTGCAATTTTTTGTAGCATAATTTGTCCTCTGTTGGGCCTAAAAACAATAGCGCCCAACTTTGAATTATAGCATGGCAGTGGGGCTTAATAGTGTTAGCGTTGTGTAGATAAATGAAAAAGCAAATTTCCATAATCGTCTCTTAAATCAAACCTTCTTAGGACGGATTTTCAATCTTTTTATCAAAACACCTTATGCGTCAATAAAAGCATGGATTCAAAAACCCCACCTTTTTCTGCCGGTGGGGTTTTATTTCAATTAAGTATCAAAGCCATTCAGCCTAAGGCGCAACAAGCGGATATGCCCCACCACAGCTAAAGCCAACTGGTGTGAGCAGCTCTGCGTAGTCATATTGATTAATATAAATCAAGCGTTCTACGCCACCCAAAATGACGACATAGGCGTCCACAATAGCGCCACCATGTTCCATTGAACCTTTGCGCTCATAGGCCAGCCAGTTGCCTTTGCTGTCCTGCAGATTGTCCAGATATGCCCGTGCGCGCGCGGGTCCGCCGATGGCATCGCCACCCACACGGATGGGGTTATCGGGGCTAAAGCCGTAGCTTTCATCCGTTGCCATAGGGCAAACTGTATTGTCTACCAGTAAATCATCATCCAAAATTTCAACACCATTCACAATCGCGTCAAAAAATTCCACCCCATCGGCAATCCACTGGTCACCACTTGGATCAGCTGGATCACCCATACCTATAATCGCCACATAGCGTTTTTCAGTCGGTTTTACCACCACCAAACGCCCCTTGGCAATCATCTGATTGATGCGGGCGATATAGTTTAGCGCGATTCCCTGAACACCATCCAGTTCGAATTCTTCGACTTCTTCCTGGCTTACCTGAGCCTCTGAACCAAAAAGGCTGTCAAAAACCTGTTGTGGGAGTTCGTCCACTGAAATAATTTCGTATTTGCTCACATTGCCCATAATTAATGTGTTTACTGGATGTGTGCGCGAGCCGATTAATGACAAATTACCCCGCACACTCACATGAGCATCCAAATCAAGGGTCACGGCATAGCCACCCTGATAGACCACATAGTGCTGTTCACCAACAACTACCGTTCCTGGAAGTGTGGCGGTGGGTGTTTGATTAGCCAGGGCTTCCTGGGTTAAGATAGCGCTTTGTGTCCAGGTCGGGACAGGGTCATCGGGCAGATCCCCCCCCAACACAATCTGGGTCACGCCACGCATATCACGTGTCGCGGTCGCTTCGGGCTCGGGCGTTTCATTCGCCAGCGGTTCACTCAGCGTTGCTTGTTGCTCAGTATCATTTGTTGGGTCAACCCCGTTTTGCTTATCACAAGCGACGAAAATCATGCTTAACATCAGTAAAAGCAAGATTGCTTTCGCGAGTGTTGTTTTCGTTCGTTGCATTTTGTTCACATCCTTTTCAATCATATTTTAGCGTATGTCAGATTTTAGCATTAATTTCTTTATTGAGTGCATCAAGCTTCTGACTCAGCTCAGCCAAAGTGGACTGGTTCTGCAATGCCTGGGCGCTTTCAGCGTGCACATAGCTAGTATATGGCGAAATGTTCTCGCGTAAGCGGGTAACGGACTGCGCAAACTCGGCTTTGAAAGTTTTATTTAAGGTCTCCCGCAATGAAGCGCGCATTTCTGCCATACGTTCTGAAAAATTATCCTTGGCCTGTTTGCGTTTGTAGGGTATCACAAATAAGCCCAAGACCGCCAAAGTCCCGGCAGAAACAATGCCAGTGATGTCCAAGGCGCGCGCGGTAATCACTGTGGCTACCAGCACGCCAATCCCAGCTGCGCCGACGCCAAAAAGCGCGGTCTTTGCCACCGAGTCCTGCACCAAATCGCCCAGTTCTTCAACCTGTTTTTTGCGATCAAAGCCACTCACGACGGTTTGAATAGACTGCGACGCTTTATTAATGAGCTCATTGCGCCTTTCGGTTTGTTCACTCACCGAGCGCTTGCCCGCGAGGAGTTTTGTTTCTTCATTGCGACGTTCCAGGTCACCCGCGATGCGATACCAAAGTTCAAGGTCTTTATCGACCGTCCAGTCGATGAGTTCGCGTACCTTGTTTTCGATTTCGCTGGCCACATCCGCCTGGACTTCATCCTGAAATTCGAGTTTGATTTTGTCCGGTTTGGCAAGATTGAAAATATTACTGATTTTCAGCTTGCTGTCGAAGAAATCCAGTCCGCGTTTTTCAAAGTCGTTCAAAATGTTGTCAACTTCAGCAAGCCGCGGGGGCAGTTCCAGGCGCAAATCGTGTTCGTGTTTATTGATGAGCGCTTCCAGCGATTCAACGAGCTCAATTTCGGCACTCAGTTCGTTGAGTTGCGTGCTGTTGAGCGCGTTGGCACTTTCAAGCACTTTTCGCGCCACGCCCAGGGGATTGAGCAACTTTTGATGGAGCCGGCTTTTGTCATCCAGCGTGTTTTTGATGAAGTTTTCAAGCGTAGCGATGCCACTTTCTTCGCGCAGCTGTTGTTTTTCGCCAGGCTCGGTAGCATGTTGTGCTTTTTGGGCTTTCTTTGCTGACACCAGGAAAATTTCAGGTTCAAAACCTAAAATCTGGCTGGCGTGTTGCCTGGTGAAATTGAGCACCTTTTCAACCGCCTGGGCATTTTCCAGGATGTCAACCTTATTGATAACGATACTCACCTTTTTTCCCCAGCCGATGATGCTTTGCAGGAACTGGCGTTCGCTCTCGGTCATTGGGCGATCCGCGGAGCTGATGAAAAGCACATGGTCACTGCGGGGCACAAAATCCATCGTAAGACGCTCGTGTTCACGGTTGAGCGCGTTGGTACCAGGTGAATCAACAAAGTTGACTTCTTTCAAAAGGTCCAACGGGAAATTGACAACTGTAAAACCGTCATCTATGACCTGCTCGCCGATTTGCTCACCATAACGCAGAAGTTTGACACTCGCCGTGGTGGGCGTAACACCTTCTTCAAGTATCTCCGCGCCCAGCAATGCGTTGATGACTGCGCTTTTGCCGGCATTAAACTCACCCACAATCACAATGAGAAAAAGCTCATCCAGTTGGGCGATAGCTTGTTTGAGTTTGTTGATACTGCCGTCTTCCAGCGGGAAACGCGCCAAAACCGAATAGGTTTCGTCCAAGACGTCCCGCTCTTTTTGCAGTAACAATACCTGATCGTTCGTTAAAACACTTTGTTGCATAGCAATCTCCTAAGACTTCAAAAGTCTGGCTGAATTATACCTTTGCTGAGTACAATATGGCTAGCATGCCTAAGAATTTGTCAATTGTGAAAACTCAGCTTTGATATAACGCACGATTATATTACCTGGCTTAGTAAAAAAGGGGCCTGCCATATAGCCAGCTTCTCTGATTACTTATGTTTAAGCTGTTTTTAGCCCATCGAAACAAAAGACGATTTGGCACTTCCTGCTTATTGATGTCAGGAATGGCCCTGATCAAAAGAACTTGGCAAGCAGGAACTTATCTATAAGACCGTAGCCTATTTACCATCGTTGTGCCGTCAAGATTTTATAGTTGACGATGCTTGTCAAGTTTATTTAATTTTAGATATCTGTTTCCTAAAAATGGGATTGCCCTTCTATCATGACTAACGCTGATAACGGTTATCGCTTGTTGTGATCGCAGCTGAAAATTATTTAGAGCATCAAGTAATTGTTCTATGCTGTTGTTATCGAGGCCGACTGTTGGCTCATCTAAAAATAAAATTTCCGGCTCGGTGGCTAAAATGCAAGCAAACCCAAGTTTGCGTTTTTGTCCTTCACTCAAGCTGAGCGGATGGCGATTGAGAAACTCTTTAAAGCCAAAGAACTGGATTAATTCTTCTACAAACTCTGGAGACTTTGAATTCAAATAGAGTTCATCTTTTACCTTTGGCATGAAAAGCTGGTAGTCTGGATTTTGCAATACGTAAGCGATTTTCTTTCTTCTATCTTTTTTCTTATACAGTGAAAAAATTTTGCCTGCACTGGGTTTTTCAAAACCATACAGCAATTTTAATAGTGTCGTTTTGCCACAGCCATTTTCACCTAAGATAACCCATCTTTCCCCTCTTCGTATCTCCCAGGAAAAGTTTTCGAACAAGATCCGATTGCTAATCTGAAAATCCATATTTTCCACAGAAAACAATATTTCTGAACTGTTTTCTTTTTGCTCGCTTTCGCTTGTTTTTTGACAGGCAAAAGACCAATGATGATCTTGGTATTCGTCTTTATTCTCCCAAATCTTCAAACTGATATTAACATTATCAAGATCGGCTTGTCTGAACGAAAACACTCTATTGGCATAAGGCAAAACCAGGTCTTGGCGGTGCTCGATTAATAGTACAGTATAAGATTCTTTTTCAGACAATTCTTTTAATATTTTTAATAGCTCTCTTGCTGAATTAATATCCATGTTGGCTAAAGGCTCGTCTAAGAGCAATATCTTTTGCCCCATTGCCAGCGTGCAGGCTGTAATTAATTTTTGTTTTTCGCCACCTGATAATGTGGCAGTTTTTGCGTCAGGTAACAAAGCTATCATATTCAGTAAGGTCTTAAGCCTTGCGCTCATTTTCGAGGGCGTTTCTCCTATGTTCTCCATTGGAAAAACAATTTCATCCGAAACTTCATCAAATATTATTTGCTCCCGCGCATTCTGAAACACGCTGCCAAGTAATCTTGTTCGCTCACGGACAGAGTTGCCAGTAATTCGTTTTCCTTGAACATATATTTCACCCTCAACGTGAGCTTTTTTAAGGTTGGGGATAACGCCATTGATTACATTCATCAAAGATGACTTGCCACAACCTGTATGTCCAGCCATTAGAATAAATTCACCCGGTTTGATTCGAAAGCTCAAATCCTTAAAGACCCAATGTTTTTCTGCGCACGCTTTATCTTCTGACAGGTCATAAGATAAAGACAGACCCGACACTTCCAATGCGAAGTTCATCTAATCTCTCCCAGGAATAAGTAAAGATAAACGGTTAAGCAAGCAAGAAACAAAGCAGAAAAAGCAAAATCTCTTTTTTTGAAACGGATAATTTCATACGAATTGCCTTTAATGTCGGTGGAAAACCCCCTTGTTTCCAACGAGATTGCCAGTCCTTCGGAAACACTCAATACCCGAATAAGAAGTGGAATAAAAAATGCTCTTCCCCATAACATTGGTGATTTAATAAATCGAATTCCTCTTAGCACAATTGCTTGTTTTATAAGCTTCATTTCCTCACGAAAAATTTGTATGAATCTGATGACAATTAAAAGACCCAGGCTAATCCAACGGGGAACATGAAGTTGATTAAATGAACGAACAAGTTTTATTGGCTTTATGCTCATGCTGAGTACTGCCGCCAAACCCAAGGCAATAACGCGATAAAAGGCGTGTAGCACTTCTGCCCACCCATTATTAATTTTCGTCAAAGCCGCCATTAAAGCGCCAAATGTAAGAATAAACGGGATTATTGAGATGATTGTTCTTTCGAAGCGGAATATAATAAAAAGCGCTAGAAATGTTACTGCATAGAGCCAAAACCAAACTTCTTTCACAAACAATAAGCCCGTTATAAACAATAAAAGGCTAAAAACCAACGATAAAATCGGGTGAAGGGCGGAGGTATCTTCAGACATCTATCAATCCTTATAATTTGCCTGCTTTTTCTAACTCATCAGCAATTTTGTTACCAATTATTGCGCCTAAAAAACCCAAAGCAATGGCACCTAAAACAAACAGGATAAAAGTTATCGGATTCCCTATTTGTTCTAAAATCGATCTCCCCTTAACGAGTATATTTATTACAGCCGTCATGGGTATCGTAAAGAAAGAAAATAGCCCCGCACTAAAAATAATTGCTTTTTTATTCTCGTAGCTTCTAAAAAGAAGTAATGCAAAGCTTTCTGAGAGAACAGAACCGACAAGCTGGTTAAAAAACATGACAGGCGCCATTAATAAAAGCACTAATCCGGAAAAGATACCAATGATAGTGAGAGAGCCCGTCTTCTTAACCTTCCGCAAGCCAATTGTTGTAATAAGCGCAAAGGGCAACGCCATCGCAAAAGCTTGAGTGCCCAACTTTGTCGTGGTCATCACAAGTGGCGCAATTGGCCCGCTAAGTAATAATGTGACTGCCGTAATGACTGCCAGAAAAACTATATCTTTAATCGTAAAGGCCTTAAAACTTATTTTCAATTTTCTACACCTCTTTTTGAAATTTCTTTATTTTGTTTTTATTGTTGATTAATTTCACTAAAAATCTAAACGAATACACTGGATGTTTTTTAATGAGTTTTTTTCTTGAATGGCGCATTATTAAGGAAATCTTCTCCTTAATTTCTTTCGGATAACACATTGTCGGACATTCATGGCAAAAAGTTTTGTACACACTATGCGGACATCTTTGGGTATGAATAAAGACTGTTTTTACAAGCTCAATACATTCAGGGCAAAACTGATACTTCGCAAAATGTCTGTTCTGAAGGAGCCAGCTGTTTGTTTTCTCATCATATCCAATATCCAAAGCTGAAACTTTCGTTTCTGCAAATGAATGGACATCTTGACAATAGATACCAGCCATAAGAAAGAAAATTTGTTTTTCAAGTTCTTTCTTTTTTTCTTCTTCAAGCTTATCAATAATCAGCTCTTTTCTTAAGATTGGGAAATATTCGTGTCGCTTTGGCATAACTTTATCCGATTGCTACATTTGAATCACACGATTGCAAATCCTAAAGCTGCTTTCCCGATGGCTAATCATAAGAATTGTTTTGTCAGCTTGATTGCGTTTTAATGCATCCAAGATGATATTTTCATTTAACACATCAAGATTGCTTGTTGGTTCATCAAGAAGTAAGATTTTAGTATCTTCTAAAAAACATCTGGCAAGTCCAAAGCGCTGTCTTTCGCCTGCGGAGAAGTTATCTCCCAATTCAGTTAATGGTGTATCCAGGCCATGTTCTAAACGCTCTACAAACGTTAGAACTGAAGCTTTTTGCAAGGCATCGTTTAATTCTGCGTCTGTGGCATCGGGTTTTGCAATTAACAAATTGTCGCGGATAGAGCCTTCAAAAAACTCTGTGCTTTGTGTCATGTAACTGATGTTACTCCACAAAGACTGTGTGTTTATATCTTCAACTGAATGTCCGGCAATACGTATTTCTCCCGTGTTTACAGGCCAAAACCGCATGATTAATTTCATCAACGTTGACTTGCCACATCCACTTTCTCCACGTATACCCAATATTTCTCCCTTAAAAACATTTAAGCTAAAGTCGTTTAAAACGATTTGATTATCATAGGAAAAATAAAGTCCATTAATCTTAATCAGCGGACTAACAAGACTGTTTTCAAGATTCAAATCCACACCAGTGCTAAGTTCTTCAATGATTGGCTTTTCTTCAAGCAAATTAAGAAGCCGTTCACCACTAGCTAGCGATTGAGACAAACCATTTCCGAGCGATGCAACATTTGCGATTGCAGGAAAACTAAAGAAAACACCAAACATCAACGGCAGAATAATTGCCCAGGAAAGCCCAGTTATATACCCCACGAACACAACAATGCCAGCCGTGAGAACCGCAACAAAATCCTCTGTTGCCAGCAGTAATGCTAATTGTTTGATGAGAGCAGCTTGTTTGTTAACTAAAGACAGGTTTGTTTTTTGCACAACACGAATAGCTTTATCGTGATAAGCAAATTGCATAATCTCTGTGATGCCACGTAAAAGATCTAAAAAAATATTATTTAAACTGCCGATTTCACGGCGAATCGCCCGACCAGTTTTTTTCGCCCATTTTGAGAAAACAATTGGCAGCACAATGCCCATGAATAAATAAGAAATTAGCGTAATTAAAGCAATAATTGGCGAGAATATTGCAATCACCACAAGATAAATTATGGCGGTAGTTATCGCTATAATTATTGGGGAGATTGTATGCGCGTAAAACACTTCGATTAGTTCAATGTCGCTGGTTATCAAGGAAATTAACGCGCCTTTATTTTTACTCTCAACTTTAGCTGGCGCAAGATTTCTTAGCTTCGCAAAAACCTTGTCGCGCAATGTACTCAAAACTTTAAAGGCCACCAAATGATTCAAGTATTGTTCCAAATATCTGCTAAGACCCCTGAGTAACGCAAGAAGTACCATTATGTAAACCATTGTTGTAAATGGCAAACCGAGAAAGCCTGCTAAATGAACAATTAATAACGCTGCCAACACAGCAATTCCTGTGCTTGAAAGAAAGGATACTATCCCTGCAATAATTGCAATGAGCAACAAGAAAAGATGTTCTTTGGCCAAGACCAACAAATCAATCATTACATTCAAAGAACTTCTTTTTCTCATAAGCCAATCCCGTTTTCGAATCGCGCTTGACCCTGCCACATATGCTGGTACAGCCCATTCTTCTGAATTAATTGATTAAATTCACCTTCTTCCACAAGCTTGCCCTCTTCTAAGACATATATCTTTTTTGCATTTTTACTGGCATAAAGGCGATGAGAAACAAGGATAACAATATTGTCTTGCGCTATTTCATTCATTACTTCTAAGATGATGGCTTCACTCTCCACATCAATGTTTGAGCTTGCTTCATCAAAAACATATACTTTTGCCTGGTGCAAAATAGCTCTTGCCAAAACAAGGCGTTGTTTTTGTCCGCCAGATAAGTTGTTGCCCCCTGATTTAATTTCCAAATCAAGCCCACCACGCGGTTCAATTTCCGCATAAAGTTGAACGGTTTTTAGTGCATTAATCAACTCTGTATCAGTTGCAGTTCTTTTTCCCATCAACAGATTTTCTCGAACCGTCCGCTCAAAAATATGTGCATCATGTGAAATACGAATCATATTTTCTGCTATCGACTGCTTTTTATATGTCTCATACGCATTATTGCCCCAATACATAGCGTTTTCCCCACCATTAAGTTGTCCTGTTAAAAGGCGCACCAGGGTGCTCTTGCCTGAACCAGATGCTCCCACTATCGCAGTAAGACCATTACTTTTAAACTCTGCATTGATATTTTTTAATATTATTCGCTCACTGTCGGGATATGAAAAACTAAGATCTTTCACAGAGATTCCATCCGAAGTATCTTCGATTTCATTTTTATGTGCTTCATCTTGTTCAGGTAAAGCAAAGAAATCAATTAAATTCTTACCTGCAGCCACACCTGTCATCGCAACATGAAAACTGGATGTTAAAGTAATCATCGGGCTAAAAGCTTCCATAGACATGAATATCAAAATAATCATTGCTACAATATTTTCAACTGAAAAAGGAATCTTCGATAAGCCAACTACCATCAAAGCGATACTGCCCCCATGTGCGATCCATTCAATGATAGTAATAGAGTTTAATTGCACTTTTAGAATGTTCATGGTTTCAATGCGGAATTTTTCCGCTTTTTCATGAATCTCCCTGGCTCTTTTCGCGTCCGCTAAAAAAATCTTCAGGGTTGTCATCCCTTGTAGGCTATCCAAAAACAACTGCCCCACATCCTGATAGCTTCCCCAATATTTCTTCTGTTTACGACTGACCATTTCCAAAATGGCCTTTAGCATCAGCGGAATGACAGGTGAAAGAGCCAGAAACAAGATTGCTGATTGCCAGGAAATGAAAAGCAATATAACAAATGTAACCAGGCTCATCCCAAAACTACCGAAAAATTGTGGCAGAAAACGTCCATAATAATTTTCCAGTTGTTCAATCGTATCTGAACCCATATTAATCATATTTGATGTCGATGTATGGTTTAGATATGATGGTCCAATTCGCACAGCTTTCGCAATCATTTCAGTTCTTATGTTCGTCTTTACTTCGCCAGTTATTTTTGTTTGATAGCGTGTTACCAAATAAAGACAGCCTGTTCTTAAAAACAAACCTAACAAGAATATTAGAGTGTTTGTTCCTAAATCAGGATAACCGGATGAAAAAAGTCCGTGTATTATTCTCCCAAGCGAAAAAGCGATGAAAAAAGTACCCCAAACTTTTACCATCATTAAAATGACACTAACCGTTATATATTTTTTTGCATTCCCTATGTATTTAAAAAGCAGCTTATCTAGCATAATGATACCTAAAGCACAATTAAAAGTTAGTTGTAGCTAACTTAGCAAATTCAGAGTGATGATAGCATCTTTCTGCATTAAAAGCAAAGCTTTTATGTGTTTGAAACTTTTCGGAATTTGTATTTTGGGACTTATAACACTTTATTTTGCGACAAACTTCTAAAACTTTGTAAGCCTGGCTGAACTGATTTTCGCTGGGCACAATTTGGCTAGCATGGTCAAGAATTTGTCAATTGTAAAAACTCAGCTTTGATCTAACGCACCATTATATTACCTGGCTTAACAAAAAAGAGACTGGTTGAAAAGCCAGTCCCTATATTTAGTCAAGTTCAGGCTAATTAAAACCCATCGGAATATACAAACGTAACGGTGTCTCGGGCCTGTGGTTAAATAGACCAAATTCTGTTAAATGACAAACCGGTAGTCGCACCCAGTTATCATCAAAATTGCGCGTATATTCGCCATCCGGGCAAGTGCCAACAGCATCGCGCCAGACTATATCCTCTTCGTCAACCATCTCAATAGTAAGAAAGTTCTCGGGCGCGGTTCCGATGCCACCATCAGAGTAGTAGAGCGTAAAGTTCAAGGGCTTTGGGAACTGTGTCACCGGACCTCGTTCATCCCACGCGCTAAGTTCAAAACTGTTTCTCGCCCAGAACATCGGTTCGTAGGCCTGGCTTGGTTTCATAAGAGGTGCCAGCATCAGTTCCAGCACTCCATTGCATGCACCAGCGGGAACAGCAATCTTTACCCGACCATTGCGCGAAATGATCTCGCCGCCCGAGACGCAGGGAATAGGTTTTTGAATGGCTTGGGTCAGGTACCAGTCAGGGTCTTTTGTGTTCAGAAAACTATGTACCGGTTCCTCCTGGGGAACGTTCAGACGGTTGTATCCGAAGTCTGTTCCTTGCCTCAGACGGCTTAAATTTGTAAGACTTTGAGGTACAACGCCTTCAATTTTATTGTTGGCAATATTTAAGGTATACAGGTACCATAATTGTCCTATTTCAGCGGGAATAGTGCCAGTGAGCTGATTGTCAGATAAGTTTAAGTATTGCAGGCTCTGAGCTTCACCCAATTCAGCTGGTATCTGACCAGTGAAAAGATTACTACCCAAATTTATAGCAACATAATCTCCATTTCCAAATTCTGGGGGAATAGTGCCAGTTAGCAAATTATCGCTTAGATTAATTCTAAGAAGATTGACTAAGTTGAAAATTCCAGATGGGATATAGCCCGTTAGAAAATTTTTAGACAATATTAAGCTTTTTAAATCAGAAAGGTTTTCGATTTCAGGCGGAATTGTACCGACAAGATTATTCCCCGATAACGATAATATGGTCGGTCCGTTATAAGATGCCGTAACACTAACTCCATACCAATCTCCAACAGTTGTACTCTGAAGCCAATTGGTATTATTTGTCCATGCCGAGCCATTTGTACTGGCATAAAGTGCTACAAGAGCCTCGCATTCAGACACGGGAACATCTTCAACTGTTTCGCAATCAAATGCCTGTACCTGTTCCAGGGTCAGTTTTATACTCTCTTCACTGGGCGGGATAAATACACGCGGCTCTGGCAAGTCATCGCCTTCGCTTTGCTCCGCGATATCATCAAAAATAATGATATTGTCAGGATAGTTCGCGTTGATTTTCTCCATGGCGTTCACACCAAGGTCTGAGTTGAATGTGGCAAACAAAATAGCAATCAATAGAAGCGCAATGATGCTAATACCAATAATTTTCTTTTTCATACAGTGCAATTCCTTTCAACCGCTAGTATATCATGGCATTTTTTCTGGCATTTGAAAGTCAAACTATTTTACGCGCGCGACATTCAGCCCTTCTCTCAATGCAGTTTTTTGGCCGTGTCTGTTAAATAATAAGAGACTGACCTCTCAGCCAGTCTCTGTATCTAGTTCAGTTTAGACTATTTTAAACCTATTGGAAGGTACAAACGGAAGGGTAATTCCAGTAAATTGAATAAACCAAATTCCGTTAAGTGGCAAACTGGAAGACGCAGCCAGTTTTCATCGAAGTTACGCGTGTATTCGCCATCTGGACAAGTGCTAATAGCATCGCGCCAGACCGCATAGTCCTTGTCAAACAATTTAACAACGAGCTCTTCTTCGGGCATAACATTGAAATCATCCTCGAAATAGTAAATTGTAAAACTCAAGGGCTTTAGGAATTGTGTTACCGAGCCGTGTGCGTTCCACGCGCTTAGTTCAAAGCTGTTTTTTCCCCAGTACATAGGTTTGTAGTCATGGCTTGGACCCCCTAGTGGCGTGAGTAACACGTCTAGTTCGCCATCGCATGCTCCCGCTGGTATCGTAATTTCCACTCTGTTGTTATGTAAGAAAATTTCTCCACCCAAATCGCAAGGAATAGTCGTTTGAATGGCTTGGGTCAGGTACCAATCAGGGTCTTTTTCATTCAGGAAACTCTGCACCGGCTCAGCTTGGGGCACGTTCAGGCGGTTATACCCAAGGTCTGTGTATTTACCGAGATTGACGAGGTTTGTAAAACTCTCTGGAAGGGCACCTTCAAATTTATTATGGGAAAGGTTCAGGGTGATTAAATTCGTTAACGCGCCTATTTCAGCTGGGATAGTTCCTGAAAGTCGGTTGTTTTGCAGAAAAAGATATCCGAGTTTACTCAAGTTGACAAACTCGGCAGGGATAGACCCCGAAAGCATATTATCCGCAATAGCTAGATAATAGAGATTAGTTAAATTGCCTAATTCCGGTGGAATGTTCCCGCTTAGTTGATTTGATGAAAGAAGCAAACTGCCTAATCCACGAATATCACCAAGTTCACTCGGTACCGGACCTGATAGTTGGTTTCCGGATAAATCTAAATGCCAAAGGAATCCAACTTGTCCCAATTCGGCTGGTATTCGTCCGGTAAGTTTATTATTGCATAAAACCAATTCCCACGCATGATTCAAGTGACCCAATGAAGCTGGTATTTGTCCCGAAAAAAGGTTGTTATTCAATCTAATGATTTTTAAATTAGACATCATGCCAATATCTGAAAGGATGGGACCATTCAGTAGATTATCGTCTAAGTGGAGGTATTCCAATTTTTCCAATTGACTTAATTCACTTGGTAGATTGCCACTAATAAAGTTCTTTGACAGAGCTAAATAATCAAGTTCAGAGAGGTTTCCAATCTCTGGTGGAAGAGTTCCAGAAAGATTGTTCTCATTCAGCACCAAGCCCCAAATTTTTTCGTAATTTGTTCGAATCCCATACCATTCCCCAACGGCCTTTGATTCGAGCCAATTGGTATTATTCGTCCATGCTGCGCCATTGGTACTGGCATAAAGTGCCACAAGAGCCTGACATTCACGTATAGTTGCACCTTCAATTGTTCCACAATCAAAAGCCTGGACCTTTTCCCGGGTCAGCTTTAGGCTCTCTTCGCTGGGTGGGGTAAAAATACGTGACTCAGGCTTGACATAACCCCGGCTACTTTCTATAGGGTCGTCACTTTGTGAGTAGTCATCAAAATCAATGATGTTATCAGGATATTTCTCATGGATATCAGCCATGGCGTTTGTGCCAAGCTCTGAACCAAAGGCGAAATACAAAATGCCAATCCACATAAGCGCGATGATGACAATACTAAGAAATTTCTTTTTCATAGAGCTCAGGTCCTTTCGATTGTTCAAAGTGGTAACAATCAAGAGCTAGTATACCATGGCGGCTTTTTTGTTATCTTAATAAATATGAGTAATAGCTGGTGATTGCTTGGTTTGTTAACTGGCATTGTGAACCTAAGTGCTTTTTCTCATTAAAAACAAGCCGGTATAAAACACAAAAAACCAGCTTTTTTTATAAAAACTGGTCTCCTTTCGCTTTTATCCGTGATGTCGTTAGCAGAAAAACCGTGAGGTCTTTAGTAGGTTTTCTCTCGATGAGAGTGGTAAAAATGGGCACTACTGGACTCGAACCAGTGACCTCACGGATGTGAACCGTGCGCTCTAACCAACTGAGCTAAGCGCCCAAAGTGTAGCGATTATAGCAAAATACAAGGCGTTTGTCCAATGATTCAACGCCAAAATTTTTATAGTGCCATCACCAAGCCAGCCACCGTTAAAATCAGGCAAACTATGCTGGTACTTATCAATAAGATATACACAAATGCTTTTTCAGCAAGTTCATCCGTCAAGATGAAAAAGCTCAAAACCAGACTAACGATCCACATAAACGTGCCGAAAATCGGCAGTAATAAGAGTTGGATCGCCCGCACTTCTTCCAGGGTAACCCATGTAACCGTCTGGCGCAAAGCTGTCATCAGCCCAGCCACAATCCACAACACAATCAGCATAACAAGACTGACGATTAGCCAGCGCTTTATACCCTTATCACGCCATGAACGAAGCAGGAAACTTTTCAGGTTTTCTTCTTCAATAGTCGCCACGCTGGGTGAAGCCAAATTCCTGCGCTCCTGTAATCGTGCCAAAAATGCCACCGGGTCTTCAGGCGACACCACCACGTAGCGCTCATCCGCTTTAATCAGTATCATTCTTTGCGGGTCGGTGGCAACAAACTGCGTTTTTCCCATGCCGTGCACTTCGAACGGATTGAAATACACCCCAGGCAAGTGCCAGCGTGGCAAGGGCATATGCTGCTCGAATTCGCTCAGATGGTGCGCCCAGTCGATTCGTTTCAGCGGAAGGCTAAGCTTGTTCACGCCCCAATGAATACGCAAACTTTCATCATCAATAAGATAGCGGATTTGCTTCGCTTGATTATATTGATTGAAAACATGAAAAAAAGGCACAACCAGCAAAAATGCCACTGCCACAAAGACACTGGCATAGCGGATTAGCGTTGACAAATTGGCAAGCACAATCAAACCCACGCCAAGCAGAACCAAACCAACCATAATTACCACGTTCCAGGCCAGTTGTTTTTGTCGCGGAGGGATATAGCTTTGTTCCATGCTCCAATTATACGCAAGCTTAAAAGAAATGTCTCCACATCCTGGTACTTAAGTTAAAATAAATTAAAGGAGCAAGCATGGAAAACACACAAAAATTTTCGGGCAAAAGTGAACATTACGAACAGTCCCGCCCTGCCTATGCCACGGAATTCATCACCTGGCTGACAGATACGCTGGAATTAGACGCGAACACGCCGGTTGCGGATTTTGGCGCAGGCACTGGCAAACTCACCCGCCAGTTGTTGGAACTGGGTCTGCCGGTCTATGCCGTTGAACCCAACCCCGATATGCGCGAAAAGATGATTGCCTTGTTGAATGGCTATGCTAATTTTCATCCCATCGCCGCGCCAGCTGAAAAATCCGGCCTGGCAGAGAAAAGCGTCAAACTCATTACCGCCGCAAGCGCTTTCCACTGGTTTGATACCCATGCCTTCCGCGCGGAATGCCAGCGAATTTTATGGCAGGATGGCTGGGTTTGCCTGGTTTGGAACCGACGTCAGCTTGACAATCAAATAAACCAGGGCTTTCGGGATATCTTCGGCCGCTATTGCCCCAACTTTTCTGGTTTTAGTTTTGAACAACAAAAGACGACACAGGCAATCAATAACTTTTTTAAAGACGCGCCCCTGGTAAAACACTTTGATAACCCCGTTCGTTATGACTTATCAGGCTTTGTTGGGCGGGCATTGTCGGCATCCTACGCGCTTGTAGCCAGTGATGTGGGTTACGCGGAGTTCGTCGGCGACTTGGAAACCTTATTCCACCAACACGCCATCGACGGTTTTATCCTTATGCCCCACCAAAGCGTTGCTTATCTCGGCAAGGTCTAACACAAGCCTAAATTATTTACCTAAAATTTCTTTCTCTGCCTGGGATATTTCTTCGATAACCGCCCGCGCGTCGGCTTTGACGTCTTCCGGTGTTGCTGGCGAGTGATTAATCAACTTGACCAACTCAAAGGCCTTGCGCAAGTTGTCTTTTACATTCGCGGTATAGCTAAAAAACGCCCATCCAACTGATTGAGGTTTCTCAATTTTGCGTGCGTCTTCAATTAATGCACGGGCTTTCTTAATGCGGGTTTCGGGGGTCAATGCTCTTGCCATAGTTATCTCCTTGCTTCTGCTTAGCTAATTGTAGCACGCCAATGCCGCCAAACAACGGAATTCCCGGTGCCTAATGTCGCTACAGGGCTTCAATTTCGCTTGACGCATAGGCGCCATCGCGTATAATTAAGAAAACTAAATAGCCTTTAGCGCTCTTATCCAGAGAAGTGGAGGGATCGGCCCGGTGAAACTTCGGCAACCAGCACAAACAGCATGGTGCCAAATCCGACAGGAAAACTGGAAGATGAGAGGTGAGAAATCCCAAAACAACTTGCCCCTCAATCGCGGGGCTTTTTACTGAATAAACATAGGAGATTTATATGTCAAGTTTTGCAAATTTACCCAAGTACTTGTTTACTTCGGAATCGGTTACAGAAGGACACCCTGATAAACTCTGTGACCAAGTTAGCGATGCTGTTTTAGACGAACTCCTGCGCCAGGACCCCTTTAGCCGTGTGGCTTGCGAAACCGCGACCAAAACCGGTTATGTGATGGTTCTCGGCGAGGTAACAACAAATGGCTTTGTGGATATCGACAGTCTGGCGCGCAGCGTCATCAAAGACATCGGTTACGATCGTGGCAAAAAAGGTTTCGATGCCGAAGTCTGTGGTGTGCTGACCGCTTTGGCGGGACAGTCGCCTGATATTTCTCAAGGTGTTGACCGCAAGGGACGCACCCAGGATGTTGAATATACCGAAGAATACATCAACGCGGGTGGTGCCGGCGACCAGGGCATGATGTTCGGTTTCGCTTGTGACGAAACCCCCACCCTGATGCCCATGCCCATTTACTACGCCCACAAACTGACCCGTCGCATGGCGGAAGTGCGCAAAGCTGGTATCTTGCCCTGGATGTACCCAGACGGAAAAAGCCAGGTAACCATCGAATATTCTTACGGCAAACCAAAACGCGTGCATACCGTTTTGGTAAGCACCCAACATGCTGATAAATTCGAAGGCGTTCAGCTTTCCAACGAAACCATTCGCGAAGGCATCATCGAGCATGTGATTATGCCTGTCATCCCTGCTGAACTGATGGACGAAGATACCATCATCTACACCAACCCAACCGGCCGTTTTGTGGTGGGTGGCCCAATGGGCGACGCTGGCTTGACCGGCCGCAAAATTATTTGCGACAGCTACGGTGGCATGGGTCGCCATGGCGGTGGCGCGTTTAGCGGAAAAGATCCGACAAAAGTTGACCGCACCGCGGCTTACGCAGCCCGCTGGGTTGCCAAAAACATCGTCGCGGCCGGACTGGCAACACGCTGTGAACTGCAATTCGCTTATGCCATTGGTATTCCCCAGCCATTGAGCGTCAACGTGGACACCTTTGGTACCGGTGTGATTGATGATGGCAAACTGGCTGAAATCGTGCAAGAGGTCTTTGACCTGCGCCCACGCGCGATAATCCGCGATTTGGATTTGCTCAAACCCATCTATCGCCAGACTTCCAACTACGGCCACTTTGGACGTGATGATGTGGAATTCACCTGGGAGCGCACCGACCGCGTTGAGGCTCTCAAGAAAGCCGCCGGCATCTAGTCCCTTCGCGAAAACAGATATTTGAAACAAAAGGCTACTCGTTTTCAGAGTAGCTTTTTTGTTGCTTAATCATCGTGGACAATGCGATTGAATTGAAAAACCGATGCCGAGTACTAGCATGACACTTAAATCAATATGGAAGTAATCTCGTGAATTGAACTTTACGTTGCAATGGAAATGGTAGATCTGATATGGCTATTTGATTACATTCATTATCAAGGGCGGTGGAGATGTAAATAAGGCTGATCTTTCTGTTTGTCAAATCAGAAAATACAAAAAAGTTTCTATAAAAGGAAGTTGTTTCTGTCCTTTTATCAACTATAATTAAGGTAACCTTTTCGTAAGGATCTAATTATCATGAATCCACTCCATAAAAAGATTAATGATTACTACTATCAGAAACAAATCCATCCGCTTGAGTTCAATTGTCCTTTTGAAGCCTTTTGCCAAAGTACATCACCTGAAACAATAACGCAAGCTAAAATGTCCATGGTTGGCACTAAATATGGTGAGTATTTCCCGAGGATTGTTGTCGTCTCTTTAGATCCACCCAAAAATTTTACCAGCAAAGACGAACCAGAATTACGAACCACGCAGGCGGTTACTGAGCATGATGAAAATTGGGATTTTGAGCAGAAAAGACCGAACCAACATTGGGCAAAGACACAAATTATTATCAAAGACATTTTGCGCATTTTTGGATATCCAACAAATGAAAATGTAGCGGTAGTAGAAAAACCCTACGGTAATTTTATAATCGAAAATGTCAGCCGATACTTTGCGCATGTAAATGTTGCCAAATGCAGTATGAATAAAACGGACCAATCTCAAGCTGACCCGTGTGTTCATAAAATCTGTAGTTTCCACTACCTTGAAGGTGAATTAGAAATCTTGAAACCTGAGATTGTTATCAGCCAGGGCCAAGGTGCGAATCACGCTTTAGCAAGAATTTTCAAAGTCGAGTCAGTCCCCGCACTCCCTTTCACAAAGACTATTCCGTTTTCGGATAACCAAGTTCTTTGGATGCCTACTTTACATCCATCAGCCTGGCGGGTTTATTCTACCTTTACGGATGAACATTGGGATATTTACAAAACACAAATCGAAAGCTGGAGGGGATTGTATTGGTCAAATTAGGCAAGTTTTTATTATATTTTTTAATCCAACCACTCATCAAAATTATTCAGGTGACTAGTCTTACTTTTGACATTTTATTTATTTATCTTTTGGTCATCAGCACTTTTACTGACTTTAAATATCTAAAAAACATCACTTTTATCAGTAATCATATGGGTCTAATGTCATAAAGAGATAAAAGATTGCTTAGGCTTACATTCTTATTACTTGTTGTGTGAAATTCTCTAGTTAAAAAACAAGTAGGAAGGGGCTACGAATACTTGTTAAGTTTGGCTGAAATAGAAATCTTGTACATCCTTGTCAACATTGGCGATGTGAGAGGTTACAGGATTGAGAAGATGTAAACCATCTAAACTTGTACATCTTGATAAGGCAACATATGCCTGACCAGTGTCAAAACAAGCTTCAACATCGCAAGCAACATTTTTGTAAGTCATTCCTTGGGACTTATGGATTGTGATAGCATAGGCAAGGATTAAGGGGAATTGTTTAACAACTAACACATCTTCGTATTCTAACCTACCATTTTTATATACAATTTCTCTTTCCTCAAAAAGGACTTTGTTTACAGAATGATTTCTTCCATCAATGGAAACAATAATTTCCTCATTATTCAACATTGAAACGATACCCAATGTACCATTTACCCATCTTCTATCTATGTCGTTTTTAACAAACATTACCAGAGCTCCTCTCTTAAGCTCCAATTTTTCTTTTATATTAAACAAACTTTCTAATAATGGCGTTTGATTACTCTTCTTGTTGACTTCAATTATTGCTTCGTAGGTATATAACTTCGCTTCAATTTTAGCTAATTCTTCACGGTTTACTTTATCTGCTTCTGCTTTTGTCGGGAATAATGTGACGATTCGCCTTATTTCATCTCGATTATTAACCACCCTCCTATTTAAAACATCTAAGTCCTTGCTTGATATGTTTCCACTACGAATATTATTCAAAATATTGTAAAAGCCAAAATCACTCTTTTGTCGATGGTTGGTGGTCAATTCTATAAATTTAAAACCACCTACTTTATAAGAATTTGAGTGGAAAAAGTGAATGCCTCCATACTTATCAATAAGATAATCTCTTTCAGGTTTCTTTGCAACTGGTGGGAGTTGGAAAGGATCTCCAAAAAGTATGACTTGCTTTCCACCAAACAATTCGTTTGAATCGTTGACGATGCGCAGAATTTTTTCGATTTTATCAAAAATATCTGCCCTCACCATAGAAACTTCATCTATAATTAAAGTTTCGATATGCTTTAGCACAAATCTTTTTTCAGGTCTCAACCTTATCGTTGATCTGGCTAACTCATCTAAATTTAATTTTTCAAGATTGTAAAAACCAAAAGCAGAATGGATTGTAGCACCACCTATATTTATCGCTGCTCGTCCAGTCGGAGCTAGTTTTATGCTCTTTTTGTTTGTTATCTTGCTGAATAAATCAAGTAAAAAGCTTTTCCCGGTTCCTGCTTTCCCGGTAATGAACATGTTATTGTTTGAGTATTCCATTTGAAGGAACGCTTGTTTTTGCTCTTCGTCTAGCACACTAATGCTTGGAACAAATTGGTCATCATCAATTACATTCGCTTCAACAGGTCTATCATCATGATAGTTATCCCTGATTTCTGTGTCATGCTCCATTACTTCTTTTTCTTTAGGTAAAGAGTCAACTTGTGTGAAAGATGCTACACCCTTGCTGAGCTCATTGATTGCTTTCTCAATGAGCGAGTTGTTTTCGAATGGTTCGTTTGGAGCATTTAATTGTTTGGAATCCGATTCAATTTCAGTAAAGAATTCCAGTTTCTTTTGGAGCTCTTTGTTTTCTTCAAGAATTTTTTTAACAATTAGTGTTAATAATTCAATCTTGGCGCTAAATTCAGAATCTCTCTTTTCAACGAGTTCTTTTGAATAATCTCTTAGGGAAACCTCAACTCCAATTTGCTTGTCTGTTAAATCAGCTATTAATTCGTAGATATCAGCTCTAAAATCGTCTAGCTTTTCATTTAGATTTTTTATTTGTACTTTATTGTGTTGAATCTTTATGGAAAAAAGAATAGTTGTTATTACCAAAAATGCTATTGTGATTATCCAAACAATAATATCCATGACAAAAGCCTCAAATATGATGATTCATATTTTATCAGAATCCTGTTTCTTTCGTATATAATACACGTTGTTCTTTTAACTTGTATTCTAATTAGACCTGTTAATCAGAACTCATTCTTTATTAATATATCGAATGAGATTTGTAAGGAAAAAATCATTCTATTAAGTTAATTGACCGATAAAAGTTGGCTATCAGGGTAAAAACATATGATTCAAACTTTATCTTTTCTGAGATTATAGTACCATGTATTTTGACATTTTAGATCACTATCACCACGTTACTTTCCCGCAGTCACCCAGGCAGCGATGCGGCGGGCGAGGCATTCCCCTAAATATCATTTTATCGCCTGCGGATAATCAACCAGATGATACCAAAAACAATCGCCAGCCCTGCCAAGCCGATTTTGAGCCACAGGATGAACTGGTCTTTGAGATAGGCTTGATGGTCGCTGTCATCGTCGTAGGGGCCAGCAGGAGCTTCTTCATAAACCTCCTCAACAAGTACATCCCCTCCTTCAAGCGCGCTGTCATCCCACTGTGGCGATGACGAAATGACTTCGCCCTCGTTTTCGTGGTCCATGCCAAAAATAAGCGGGAAAGCACTGCCATAGTCTTCCATTGTTTCACCAGGCTCAACAGCCTTAACAGCTATCAGGTTTTCATCACCCGTCGGGCACGCCCCGAGTTCAGGGCAAAGTTTCAGCATACCCGTTCGCTGGTCAAAATAAATAAGCGCGGGGTCTACATAGATCTCATTTTTAGCTTCCGGATGAGTCCCGCTTTGGGTCTGAATGCTGCCCCCATAACCGCAACCGTAGACCGGGTCACAAATCGTTACCGCGCCAGTAACAGGATTGAGATGTATTTTGATGAAATCCATTTCAGTTGTTAAGACTTGGGTAGGCTTGGACGCCAACGCGGAATCCGACTGGTACGGGCTCTGCATGGGAACAGGCAGGTCCTGAGAGTCCATCGCGCCACTACCCTCAGCAGTCATCGCGCTTGGCGCGCCCCAAGTCAGCAAAACCGCCTCTTCTGTGGCTTGTTCTTCCACTGGCTCTTCAACAGATTCATCAAGCATTTCTACCGGCAACTCTGCAGCAAGGTCGGGCGCTGAACGCAAAGCATAAGCCTGTGGCATTTCCTCTGGCATAGCCATCTCTGGCGCGGCTGCTTTCATGGCAAACAAGCCCTTTGCCAAGCCATCATAACCAAACAGCACGACCAAAAAGACAGCACACAGGCTAAAAGCCAAACCAAAAACGCGACTCAAATTCCGTCCGCGCCTGGCTTCAGCTGCTTCGGCACGGGTAAGGATAAAGTTGCGCGGGGCTTTGCGTTGGGGCAAGGCGCGGGTCGCCTTGCGCATGGCAAGGACTTCGCGATGGGCTTCTTGCAATTTGCTGGAACGGGAAAGCTTTTTTTCAAACGCCAGAGCTTCCTGGGGTTTCAACTGTCCATCAATATAAGCGCTGAGTTCATCAAACGCCCGCGGAGATAATTTCGGGTATCTAGTCATCTTCATCTTCGCTATTTAGACGAAATATCTCGGGTAAAAGTTCCCGAAATCCTTGCAAACAACCTTGCATTCTTTGTCGCGCGCGCGCCAGGCGACTTTTTACGGTGCCGACAGGACTTTGAATGATTTCAGCCACAGTTTCATAGTCTTCACCGTTTACATCCACGTGTAAAAAGACCGTCTTAAAGTTGGGCGGAAGGGCATTGATGCAGTGTTGGATAGCCGCCTCGAGCTCACTACGCTCAAGCTGGTCTTCAGGCTTGGGTGCGTCATCTTCAAGCCAGGCGGGAGAGTCAAAACGTTCGCCGTCATCCGTTTCGGGCTCCAAAACGACGCTGGGACGGCGTTTTTGCCAGCGCAGATTGTCGTAACACTGATTGCTGACGATGCGCAAAAACCAGGCCTTAAAAGACCCGCCCCGAAAGGTATCAATGCGACGATACATCGAGATGACCGCTTCCTGGGTCGCGTCAGCAGCCGCGGCATCATCATTCATAATGCGATAAGCAAGGTTGAACGCCATATCCTGATAACTCAGGACAAGCTGGTTGAAAGCGTCAAGCTCGCCTTTTTTGGCAAGATCAATGAGTGTGTTTTCGTCCACAACTTAATTGTTGCAAGACTTAAGCCAGTCAGTTTCTACTGGTCCTCAATCTTGCGTAAGTGCGGGAAGAGAATAACCTCCCGCAGGGTGTTTTTGCCGGTGAGCATCATCACCAGCCGGTCAATGCCGATGCCCATTCCGCCGGTGGGTGGCATGCCATAGGCAAGCGCGCGCACGAAATCATGGTCCATCGGATGTTGCTCTTCGTCATCCTTGGCATAGGCATCTGCCATTTCCAAAAAGCGTTTTTCCTGTTCAACCGGGTCGTTGAGTTCAGTAAAGGCATTGCCAAGTTCAACGCCACCGATGAAAATCTCAAAGCGTTCAACGGTGCTGGGGTCGCCCGGCACGTTCTTAGCCAGTGGCGAGATGTCGCGCGGGTAATCACACAAGAAGGTGGGCTGGATAAGGCGTGGTTCGATGTACTCTTCCATTAGCAAACCGATCAGCTTGCCGTGTGGCACACCGGGTTTGAAGGGAATGTCGCGCTCTTTCAGCAAAGCTTCCAGTGACTCAACGGTGGGGTAATCTTTAATGTCGATATCCGCGAAGTCAATCAGTCCCTGGCGAATGGTGATGCGTTTCCAGGGTGGCGTAAGGTCGATTTCGTTACCGTCGTAGCTGATAATGTAATGCCCGTTCAGTTCATAAGCGCACCGCGAAACCATTTCTTCAGCGATGCGCATCATGCCGTGGTAATCGGTGTAAGCCTCATAAAGCTCCAGCTGGGTGAATTCGGGGTTGTGTTTGAAAGAAACACCCTCGTTGCGAAAATCGCGCCCGATTTCGTAAACGCGGTCCATGCCACCGACGATGAGACGTTTGAGATACAGCTCAAAGCTGATGCGTAAAAAGAGTTCCTGATGCAGCTGGTTATGGTAAGTGGTAAAAGGTCTGGCAGCGGCACCCCCATAGATGGGTTGCAAAATCGGCGTTTCCACTTCAATATAATCGCGCTCGTCCAGATAGGTGCGCACGGTATCCACGATTTTAGCGCGTGCTTTGAAGATTTCGCGCACATCCGGATTGACCGCCAGGTCAACATAGCGTTGGCGATAGCGGGTTTCAGGGTCGCTAAGCACAGCATGGCGTACCGTTTCGCCATCCACAACCTGGTCTTTGTCAGCCGGAAGCTGATAAAGCGCCTTGGCCAGCATCTTAAAGTCGTGCACCATGAGTGTAATCTCACCACGGCGCGTGCGTGTAAGCGCGCCGGAAGCCTCAATAAAATCGCCAAGGTCAAAATCACGAACGAAGCTGTTGAGTTTTTCTTCGCCGAGTTCGTTGATACGCAAGAAAAGTTGAATTTTTCCGCTGCTGTCCTCAATATGCGTGAAACAAAGTTTACCCATATTACGAATGGCACGAATACGCCCGGCCAGGACAACATCAGGCACTTCGGCCTTTCCTTCAGCTTCGGCAGTTTCAAATGCCTTTACAGCATCAGCATTGTTCATCGATTTAGCAGATCGGGTTGGGTAAGGTTCGATGCCTTCATCGCGCATGCGATGGATTTTTTCAAGGCGGGTATTTTCTAATTCAGAAAAGTCGTCAAGCAGCATTTATTAATCCTCTTTTCAAAGTATCTGTATCGTATAAAATAGCCCCACCTGTTTTTGGGTGGGGCGTTATGTTTTTGTCTTATTTACTTCCTAAAATCTCAACGTAAAACGCACCACCTGGTGATTCCACTTTAACTTTATCGCCAACCTGTTTACCAAGCAGCGCATGGCCGATAGGTGAAACATTAGAGATGCGATTTTCGCGCGGGTTTGCTTCAGCCGCACCGACAATCATATAGGTTACGGGTTCATCATCACCTTCTATTAAGATTGTCACAGTGGAACCGACGTCAACAGTTCCCTCGGGATTGTCATTGTCGTCGATAATGTAAGCGTTCGAAAGCAGAATTTCAAGCTCTTTGATGCGTCCTTCAACAAAGGCTTGCTCGTTCTTAGCGTCTTCGTATTCCGCATTTTCAATAAGCTCACCATCTTCCATGGCATCTTGCAAACGGGCAGCGACCTGTTTGCGCTTTTCGGTACGTAGAAACTCCAGTTCCTGTTCAGATTTTTCGTAGCCCTGACGGGTAAGGTATGAACTTGGCATAGACTAAATCCTCATGCTTATTTGGTTAATACTGAGTATTAACATAAAACGCGCTTAGATAGCTTAACGCTCTAAAACGCCGGTCGTTAATTATACTATGAATAGGGTGTTTGGGTTTAATCAATATACTATTGCGTCTTTAATTAAGTTTTTGTTAATATTGAGTGGAAAAAACCCTCTCAATGTAGCAAAAAGCCCCGCTCTGGAACAAATTTTGACCAGAACAGGCTTTTTGCTGTTGATATAAAACAAATTTAGAAGCGTTGTTTAAGTCGGGCACTCTTGCCAGTGCGTTCGCGCAGGAAATACAAGCGCGCGCGGCGAACTTTGTTGTGTCGCTCCACCACCACCTTGGCAATGCGGGGTGAATGGTACAAAAAGGTACGTTCAACGCCGATACCGTTGCTGGCAACGCGTCGTACGGTGAAGGAGGCATCATTGCCACGTCCGCGGGTATAGAGCACAACGCCCTTAAATTCCTGGATACGTTCGCGGTCGCCTTCTTTAATTTTCATGTGAACACTCACATTATCGCCGGGGAAAAGAGTCGGAATGTTCGGATTCTTTTCGGCTTCGACGGATTTTAATAATTCTGTATGGTTCATCGTACTTCCCTTTACTTACTCACATAATAAACAAATGCCTTCCCAGGCACGAACTCGCATTATAACACCACCTATTTTAAAAATCAAGCGATTTGAAACGGATAATAAATTCTCATCCACATTCTGAAAACATTTTTATAAGTATGAAAAAGAACAAAACAAAATAGACTGTTGCCATGCTTTTGGGGCAGTCTCTAAAACCTGTGTACGGCTATGAGATGCAAGTCTTGCAAATAAAGTTCGTATGTTCGTTTTTGAGTGGACCCAGAGAGATTCGAACTCTCGACCTTCTCAATGCCATTGAGACGCGCTCCCAACTGCGCCATGGGCCCATATTTTTTGTTAACTGTGCTTTCCATTTGAAACAGAAAGTCTATAATCTCACAGTGGACCTGGAGGGATTCGAACCCTCGACCTCTTCAGTGCGATTGAAGCGCGCTCCCAACTGCGCTACAGGCCCGTGTCCTTCCAGATATCAAGGCTTGATATTTTACCTAATAAATGGCGGTCTTGTCAAGGTGCAAAAACACCTTTTAGCGATAATTCGCAAAAACCGTGTTGAAAATAGCCCGAAGATAAACGGTATCTCAATACTGCAAGCATTTTCAGCAAACGGAATTGTACCATGTTCCGTAACGAGTGTGGAACAAAAGCAGCGATTTTCGAGAATAAAAAGACTGTCAGACTTCGGACTTATAAACCGTACTGGCAGTCTTGTCCTTATTTGCTTATAAACCGCTTACTTCTGTTTCATTTGGTATATGCTGTCACCTATTGGCTCAAATTGTGGCAGGACTGGGTCGTTATTCAGTGTGGGAGGAGCCATGCGGACATCATCCATGAAGAAGTTGCTGTTAAGGGACCCATCCGTGGTCACTTCAAACTCTAGTGTGATGGATTGGTTGGCATAGTCTGCCAAAGAAAGATATCCTACCACCCAACCGTTTGTGTTATTCTCTTCACACAAGTTCAAACTTCCAACCACAGTTCCCGAAGCGCGTATTCTTAATTTATCGTACCCGCAAACATCTTGGGACGCTATCCAAAAATTGAACTTTAGTTTTGTAAGGTTTGCTGGGACGGTAAAACTTTGGCTTATACGGGAAGTCTCGTTTGCAGCACCACCTAACCATACCAAGTAGCTGCCACTCGTGGGTTGTGGCATATTAGCGGGCGGTATTTGGATCAATTCATATCCGCCAGATGAATACTCAGTCCAATAGGCTTTACCCATCTCGAAATCACCATTTTTTATTGGTTGTGATGGTGGCGGTGTAGTGTCCGCTTTAAAAATCATTGGGAATGATGCGCGTGTGCTACTCGGGGTTGACCCAGAACTAACTTTCACGATGCTTACAGACTGCATCACCATCCCGTGATACTCCCCACCCCACTGCATTGTCGGTCGGACGTCGGGATTGGATTCCCAGGTATCGCGAATATAAATCGTGCTGCCATCATAGCCATAACCAACTATGGAGTGTCCCTCAAGGTTAATGAAAACCGGACGACCCGCATCAATTTCTTGTTTAAATTGAGCGAGTGAGAAACCACCAGCAATCGAATTGTCGGTGCGCTGGTTATAACACTCTGTAACCGCATAACCCCGGCTTTGGTAATAGTTTTTTCGTCCTACAGTACCGTCATTATCAACACCTTCATTTTCCATAGTTTGACAAGTCAGCCGACCTGGATTTTCTCTGAATGTGTAGAAGGTAGTAGCGCCATCGGGGTTACCAACCGCCGATTGACTAGTGCGCATATAGTCGCCGACAGCTTCACCGTAGCTATGTTGTGTCCAGCCACCGGTAAGGTAAGGATCCTGAGCGGTACTGTTGACCTGGACCCAATAGTCCTCAATTGAGCCTTTAATGGTGCGGCCATCGGTGCCAATGCGCGAGGCGACGATGGGGTTGCTGGGATATGAATCGCCATAGTTATCAGTCCACCGTGGCCAGGAAGTATCGGTGATCGGCGCAACGCCACCGTTTGCAGGGCCTGTGTACAAGTTAGGATATCCGGTTCGATCTTGATAAGCGCTAATCATCGCCTGGCTGACCGCAGAACAACCAAAATTCCAATCGTAAGATGGGAAGTTTTGTATCAAGCCTTGCACGTTGTCCGCGGTACGGAAAGATTCAAGTCTTTCCTGTTCGTATTCAGGAAGTGGCTTTGAGGGTCCATTGATGATGCTTCCCACAATTGGGGTGCCATCACTGAGCGTGCTATAAACTTCTGTGTAATACGGACTGATTACATTTACTTCGGGGATGTCTTCCGCCAATGCGGAACTGGTTTGAAACAGTGTAGCAATAAAAACAAGCAACACAACAATAAGAAAAAATCTTTTAGTTTCTTTTTTCATGACGTACTCTTTTTCTCTTTTATTACTCAGGCTTGCGACTTTAAATCTCGCAAGCCCGATTTTTCCTTCTTATTTATTCGCCGAACGACGGGTGTTGTCTTCGGTGTTAATTAACAGGCGGATAAAATCAATGCCCGCGTAACACATTGAAAAGGTCAAAAATGCGACCAAAACCACGACAGGCAACATAATCAAACCGATCCACCATGTTCGACTGCCAAGATTGGCAAAGAAACCAATTAACCCTGTTAGCAGAATGCCAATACCGAGAATCCACGCGAGAATGCGCATCAGCGTCATGAAAAGTTTGAGCGCGGGATACTTCCTTCGCGCAATTTCGCCGTCTGTTTTAGCAGAATCAGCATCTGCTTTATGAGCATTAATCATGCTAACAAAGAGGCCCTTTGATTCTTCAAATTCAGCTTTGGCCTTACTGGGGGCATAGTGAGGAGCTTGCTGATACGGCGGGTATTGTGGGTAACCCGGCTGGTAAGCACCAGGAGCTGGACTTTGCCACTCGCCAGCAGGCGGTGGCGTTTGGGCTTGTTGCCACTGTTGAGGTGCGGGAGCTTGATATGCTGGAGGTGGTGTTACAGATGTGAAGCCATCCGCAGGATCTGAAGCTGGTGCTTCAGGCGGAGTGAGTGCATTTCCGCAGTTGGTGCAGAAGTTTTGATTGCTTGGGTTCATTTGACCGCAATTGAGACATTTTTGTTCCATGTTTTTCTCCTATACATAGTTATTTCTTAATCAGTTTAAAAGGGCTTTGAATATATGCAACCTCATGGCCACAGCTACTTTATTAATGCATTCGACAATGATTGGTTGCACAAGACTTCACTCCAGTTAAAACATGATATTGGCTATTATTTTGTAACACTAACGTTGCCGGATTTTTTCTTTTCGTCTTTGGCTTTACGTTTTTCCTTGATAGTCATCTTTGACTTTTTACGATCTTCCTTTTGAGCTTTATCTTTACTTGCCATTAGGTATATCTCCTGACTTCAATAGTCTTAGTTCCAATTATAACTCAAGCACTACGGACTTATAGCGAATATTCGCTTCCTAAGAGGTTTATTTACAGAAATTGAGAGATAATATCCATAAATCAGAAAGGTTTTACACTTTCATAACATCTCTCTCATATAACACCAAAATCAATTGCAAAAAATGCCCAATTCCCTATATTATCTAAGGTAGCACTTAGATTCCCACCCTATACTAAGGTCAGAAGTCATCGTTCAAGACTTCTAAAGGAGAAACAATGGAAACAAATCGAAGAGTCCCTTTACTGTTATGGCCCTTCTATGCCCTGATGCAATTGGTCATCTGGATTTTGAAGGTTACCGGCCGTTTACTCGGTTTTATCCTGGGTATCGTGCTGATCGTCGTTGGCGTCCTGCTTAGCATGACCTTGATTGGCGCGATTTTCGGTGTGCCTTTGGCAATCCTGGACGTGATGCTGGCTTTTAAGTCACTTTTTAGCAGACAAAAATCATTTTCAAATTCTGACAATCAAACGGTTTAGCTAAGCAAATCCTGGCAAGGCTTGACTCAACTATGGGGAAAAGAGCTAGGCCTTCGCCAGCTTTTGCTTGAGTTGTGTCAGAATCGTAACGGGCGTGGGGTCAATGCCATAGGCCAGCGCCAGGTAATACGCCACATAGTCGCCAAACTGGATTAGGCTCCACATCTGCGCCAATCGGCTTTCACCCTTGGCAAAAACTTCCAGCACTTCAACACCGCTTTCAGCAAAGAGCTCAATGCTTGCCTCCACACGTAGTTGATTGCGGGGATGGTCCGTTTTCGCGCTCAAAAAGACTGCCGCAGTATTCTCAACCAGGCTTTCGGGGAACAATAAGCCCGCCAGTGTATTATGGTTCATCTCAGGGATGGCCTCAAACGATGCCAAAGCTTTGGCAAGTTCAGCAATCTGTGCTTTCCAACGTCGGGCAATCACTTCCATAGCCCCTGCGCCAAAGATGATCACGTTTTTATCAAGCAAGCGGATCGCAAATTCTTCACACGGATTAGCTTGTTTTTCTTCAATAACACTATAAACCGCGCGCCACTCTCGCATTACTCGCGCGCTTTCTTCTATTGCGCTTTCCTGGCCGGTCACCAGGCCCAATCGGTTTGCCAGACCAAGCAATATACCAAAGGAATAGGCCAGGGCGGTACGTGGTTGACCGTCATGTTCAAAAGTCCAGGCACTCACGCCTGCTTCAAGTGCCCTTTCGCGCAACTTGCCACCGGTGCTGATGGTCAGCAAGGAGCAACCCCTTTCGCGCGCGGTCTTGAAGCTATCCAGCGTTTCTTCGGTATTGCCCGAGTGAGATGAGCATATCACCAAAACACCTTTTCCTTTCGCCCACGCTGGCAATCCATAATCGCGATGCGAATAAACGGGCACATCCGCGATTTCGCGCATATAAGCGCCAAACAAATCGCCTCCAATCGCCGAGCCACCCATGCCACAAATCACAATGGCTTTGGGTTTTGGCAAATCAGCCAATGGGAGCGTATTGCCCAGCTGCCAGGCAAGTTCGAGATCATCGGGCAAGCGATTAATGTAAGAAAGCATGTTTTCGGGGTCAGCGAGTGTGTTAAGGGTCATAGTATCATCCTTTTAGTGAATTATGGTGTCGGGCTTGCTTCTGGTGTAATGGTCAAGTCCTCAGTTGGGGTTGGCGTCGGGTCATCGATGACGATGATGCGCACGTAAAAAGGCGTGTCGGCGTTCATGCCTAAGCCGAACAAGGTGCCATCAGGTGCCTGGAGCATCCAATTGCCCTGATAGGTGCCGGGTTTGCCTGGCGCGGTCATCAAAACGCTTAGGTCAATGGCCTGTCCGGGCAAGACCTCGCCTTCAAGAAAGCGTTCGTACTGCGCGCCCATCGCGTTTTGCGAGTAAAAAACCAGTTTATAAAGTCGGGTCCATTTACAGGAACCCGAATTGACCACGCGCCAGGTTTTGGTAAAAGTTTCGCCAGCATAAAAAATGGTGCCATCTGGCACAGTCACATCAAACGGCACGCCCATTCCCGCACGGTTACACGCTTTTTCGTCTGTCGGGCTGATTTCAGCCGTTGGTGTACGGGCAATCGTGGCGATAAATGTAGGCAACGGGGTATGCGTGGCAGTGAACATCGGTGTGGGCGTGGATGTGGGCAGATGAAACTGTGTTTCATGATATGAATAAGTAAGCTGCATGGCTGCGGTTTGCAAGAGTTCATCATGGCTGAAAGTTGGCTCGTTTTGCCCAAATGGCAGATCTGGCACTTTGGGTTTACAAGCCACCAGCATTGATAGCGACACCAAGACAAAGAACAAAACCAAACCACAAAAACGCAAGGTTTTCATGCTCTAAATTGTACCCGAGAATGGCAAGCCTGAGCATATAAGGTCCAGCTTAGTCTCTGTCACAGTGCTTTGTGTTCTGTATCATCATCGATTTTGCCTAACTGCGATTTTATAATTCCTTATTGAAGGTATAATACAGACATGTTTAAACGATATATCGTGATTCTTTGCGTCCTGCTTGGCATTGTGGGGCTGGTGGTAGCTTGCGAGCCTTTGGCTGACCCACCCGCGTTGCCAACGCCGGTCATCAATACAGTCGCGCCGGTTTTTGAACCCAGCCCAGAAATCACGCCCACCGATTTGCCTCCCCAGTTGCCGCTTGCCGCTAAAGTTGATGGCGCGGGCATTTTGCTGAGCGAATACGAACGCGAACTGGCATCTTACCGGGCATCATTTGCTGAAACCGATGCAATCCCCAGCGATGCAGAAATGCGCGAAACTGTACTGAACTTTCTTATCGAACAACAGCTATTAGTCAATGCTGCCCATCAAAACGGCTTCACACTCAGCGACCAGGCCCTGGACGAAAAAATCCAGAGCCTGAGCAACGAAATAGGCGGTCAAGACGCTTTGAGCACCTGGATGCAAAATAATCAGCACACGCCCGAAAGTCTCCGTCAGTCCTTGCGTTTGGCTGCCGAAGCCGCCTGGCAACGCGACCAAATTATCGCGCAGATACCCGATACCGCTGAACAAGTCCGCGCCCGACAGATTTTCACCATCTATCAGGGCGACGCCATCAACGCCGAGCGCAGCCTGGCAGGTGGCACAGATTTTGAGCAAATCGCCTGGCGCTACAGCCCCGAATCCGGTGGCGAACTCGGTTGGTTCCCGCGTGGCTTTTTGCTTTTCCCAGAAATTGAAGAAGCCGCCTTTAGCCTGCCAGTTGGTGCCACCTCGCAAATTATCCAAACCGAACTCGGTTATCATATCCTTTACATCATCGCCCACGAAGACGCCCACCCCCTCACAACCGATGCAAGGGTGATGCTACAGAACAAAGCCCTTCAAGCCTGGCTGAACACCGCCAGAGAACAGGCAGAAATCGAGATACTCATTCCGTGAACGCGCGCAGACCGCAATACGCTCAGTCACCCAAGCCAAAGCCATTCAAACCGATGGCGGTACCCAAAGCCGGCTACCAAGCCCCCAAAGAACCCCGCCAAAAAAGCGCCTTGGGTATCATCCTGCTTTGCGTCATCTTTGCCATTGCGATTGCGGTCGCGGTCTTTCTGATAAAAAACAATCACCCACTCGCCCAGCCCAAACCCACCATAACCCAGGGCTACATCGGACTTGCCAGTCATGTTGCGACCAACCCCACTAAGCAACAAACCCAAGCCATCAAGACCTCCACAGCGCCTGTTCACACCGACCCCAGCCCCACTGCCAGTCTGACCCCAAGGGCAAGCCAAACACCCACACGAAGCAAAACGCCCAGCCCCAGTCCCAGCCCAAGCGCGAGCCCAACTGCCGAAAACTACCCTTTCATCATTCGCAACAGCAGTCAACTGGCACACACGATGTACTTCCCAAACGAAAAATGCGAAACGTCGATTTACGTTGTCGGTCAGGTTTTGGATTACAGCGAGAAAGACGTCATCGGCTATGTGGTCAAACTCACCGGTGTACACGCTGGCAAAGAACTCAACAAAAGCAGCGAAACTGGCTCAATGCAGGTATTTGGTGATTCAGGGTTTGGCTTTGTTTTACCCAATCAAATTGAAAAAGATGACGAAATCAGCATTCAGCTTTTCGACCCCCAGGGCCAGCCACTAAGCAAAAAAATTATCATCGAAATCAGTGGCGAGTGCGATGCGAATTTACTGCTCATTCGTTATAAACAAAGCGTCGTCCCCTGATTGTCTCGTAAGGTTTCCCCTAAAAGCTAAACCTGGCGTTGACGCGCCACTTCAAACATCAGCAAAGCGGCTGAGACCGCGGCGTTCAGCGACTCCGTGCCTCCCGCCATGGGAATGCTCACCGTCGTGTTAGCAAGCGCGCGTCCTTGCTCGCTGGCGCCATCCGCCTCGCCACCAATCAGCAATGCGGTTTTTACTCTAAAATCAGCTTGCCAGTAATTTGTTTCGCCATTCATATCGGCGTAATACACCCGCATATCACCAAGCAAAGCCTCAAGCGCTTCAATTCCCCAGTTCAGAATAGGTAGTCTGAAATGACTGCCCATACCAGATCTGACCACCTTAGGCGCCCAGGGGTCGGTTGTGCCTGGCAGCAAAAATACCGCCTGCACACCAGCAGCTTCTGCACTGCGCAAAATCGTGCCCATGTTGCCTGGATCGCGCAGTTGGTCCAGCAGCAAGATAAAGCTCAACTCATCAGCTAACTCTTTTTCGGGGATATCAAAAACCGCCATGATGCCCTGGCTGGCTTCGGTATCGGTCAGCTCATCAAAAAGCCTGGCTTCGATTTGCAAAATGGGAAAGGTTTCGCTCATTTTGGCTTTGATACTGCGCGCGAGCGCGAGGCTTTCTTCGGCTCTTGGGCTCAAACCTTCCTTGTAAGCGACAAGCCTTGGCACCAGGCCTGTTTGCAAGCCATCTTCCACCAGGCGCGCGCCTTCGGCCAGGAAAGCGCGCTCTTTGCGCCGCGCCTTGCTTTGACCCGCCAATGCCCGCATCAGTTGCACATGTTGGTTTTGAGAAGAAGTGATGATATCTGGGTTCATAGTCACCTTCATTATCTATACGAATTATAACCTGTCGTTAGGTAGCTTTGCGCAAAAGTCCTATGAGAAACGTGCACGAATGCACAAAAGTCATATGAGAAATGTGCAAAAAGGGCCAAAACTCATAGGCCTTTTGTGTTTATCTTGGTTTTGATACGTTTATTATGGAACTAAGCCTTACCTTTAATCCAAAATCACTTCATGGCGTTCAACGAATATCTCACCCGATTCCCTGATGGTCATCAGCATATATTGCGGACGGCCCTTGTTACGCCAATGCGGGTACGCCGAACCCGGATTGATGAAACGTTTGCCATCCATCACTTCGTCATACTGAAAATGCAAATGCCCATAGATGATGACATCCGCGTCGGGGTATTGTTTGGCAAGCTGACGCTGAAAGAACTGATGGTTATGAATGCGGAAGGTCAAAAAGAGATGCACATAATTCCAAAACCAGTGCCACATGCTGATATGCCCATGCGCCAGGACAATTTTTAGGCCCGCGACTTCAAAAACGTGCTCCATAGGCAGCTTGAAGCCTTTAAACCAATCACGGTTGCCTTGCACCGCGATCACTGGCGCGATTTCACCAAGTTGATCCAAAACTTCCTGCACGGCAATGTCTCCGCCATGCAAAATGAGATCTGGCTTTTTGGCTTTAATGTCATCCAGCAATTCGGCTTGCAGTCCTTTAACCCGGTCCCCCACGTGGGAATCGGAAATCAACAGCCAGCGTTGTTCTTTGTCCATGCGCCGATTATATCATTTCATGCCATCTTCGCACTCTGGCTGGGATAAGTGAGCAATTATTAGAAATGTGTTGCCATGATATCTGGCTCAATTGCTACATCAACAGGGAATAATAACTAACCATATACACTTCATATGATTTATACCGAATATCAAAATTGATTCCTAAATCAACATTGACAACAATACTACTAATGTGCTATTATATTAGCACTATAGGAAAGGGAGTTTCTTATGCAACCAAACATCATCTTTCATCTTAATCACAAAAGCGGCGTGCCAGCCTACCAACAAATAATGAATCAAATAAAACATAGTCTCCGTTTAAACTTTCTGAAGGTCGGTGATCAACTACCAACTGTTCGGGAAGTTTGTTCTTCTATACCAATCAACGCAAATACTGTTTTAAAAGCCTATCGTTTACTTGAAATTGAAGGACTTGTAGAGACCCGTCAAGGACTAGGCACTTTTGTTGTAGCCACTGTAGCCAATTCAACGTTTGCCTTTATCGACTTTCAAAATCAAGTCAAAGAACTCATTAATCAAGCATTACAAAATGGCATCACACCTGAGGAAATTGAGGCTGCTTTTCATTATTGTCTTCACGCATCACATTCAGAGAGGGCTGCATGAGTTACGCATTCAAGACAGAGCAATTAACCAAAACCTATGGTACAAAATCTGCTTTAAGCGATTGCTCAATCAGTTTACCCATGCAACACATCATTGGTCTGGTTGGACCAAATGGTGCTGGTAAAACAACGCTCATTAACCTAATCATGGGACTATTAATACCAGATTCAGGCAAATTGCAGGTTTTGGGATTAGATCCCATAAAAGAATCAAGCAAATTACTTCCAAGAATCGGTTTTGTTAGTCAGGAAAGAGCCCTCTATCGCGATCTTACTGTCTCAGAAATGCTGAAATTTGGTAAAAAGCTAAATCCGGGCTTTGATTCGCCATATGCCCTGAGCTGTCTTGAGCGACTTGATATTCCGCTAAAAACCCGTGTAAAGAATTTATCCGGAGGCATGAAAGCGCATTTAGCCATTATTTTGGCTTTGGCAAAGCGACCGGAGTTATTGGTAATGGATGAACCTTTTGCTAATCTGGATCCACTTGCCCGACATCAACTTTTACAAGTGATTTCTGAAACCACAATCGAAGAAGGTCATTCAGTACTTATCTCCACACATGACATCACCGAACTTGAAAAGATTTGTGACACACTCGTCTTAATCAACAGATCCAGAGTTTTACTGTGTGGCGACATTGAAAGTTTATTGGCTACGCACAAATGGATAACACTTACGCCTGAAGATGCGAATAAAGCAGCAGAGACTTTGTCTGTTTTATCTGTCGAAAAAGCCCAACGCGTCCATCGCTTGTTAGTCAGAATCAATGGTATTACGGAATTCTTTCATATGCCTGAACCTGTTGAAAGTACCAATCTGGAGGAATTAATCCTTGCCTATTTGGCACTTAACCACCAGGAAGTGGAATCACTCAATTCTAAACTTACTCATTAGGAGCTCATCTCATGAAATGGCTTACCTTACGGCAAAATTGTATAGCAATCATCGTCATGTCTGTTATCTTGTTGTTTTTTGGTATTCTGGCAATTAATGCCGCGACATCTTTAAGGGATTATCCTGCTGACAAATCGCTTTTAGCGACAGCACTCGCCCAGTCCTATCCGGTATCCATTGTCATTACTTTACCAGCATTGATGGGAGCGTTCATCGCGGCGCCACTTATTTCTAAAGAAATTGAAAACAACACGCTTCAACTGGCTTTTACTCAAAGCATTACCCGCAGGAAATGGTTTTGGGACAAGTTTGGCACTTTATTCATCCTTATTGTGGTCGTGTTTGGTTTGTTTTCCTTAAGCCAACATTACTTTTATTTGAATGCTGTCAAACTAACCAACTCATGGGACTGGTTTGACATTCAAATTGTGGTTTATATGGCTTATGTCGTTTTGGCGTTTTCACTAGGCACCTTAACCGGTTTGTTAATAGGAAAGCAAGTTCCATCCATGGCGATTTTTCTGGTACTGTTTTTCCTTATCCGTTTTGCTTTGTTTAAAATGCGAGCGTACTGGTTCAAGCCATTGGTTGCCACCTGGAACTTCATTGGAGAGAATCCCGAATATCAGAAGGGCATCTGGGTTATTTCATCCCGTCTGGTAGATAAGTTAGGAAATCCTGTCACCGTTGGATTGAAACAACTTGGTTGTGATGTTCTACGATTTCAGGTAGGTGATGTATTAGGCACAGTCGAATACGACTGCTATCAACGCGCTGGCTTGTTGATGGAATATACTTACCAACCCATTGAACGTTTTTTGCATATTCAAGTCATTGAAGTCACAATTACCCTTCTCATTTCATTTCTCGCAATAGCTTTGATGTTGTGGATTCTTGAAAAAAGGAAGCGATAATGTGAAGAGCACAGTAAAATTCAGTACTATTACCATGTGACGTTGTCTCGTCATAGGCTGAAAAGTTGCATATCGGAACGCCACGCACTAGTAAGGTGTAGCTCATATCAGCCTAGACCAAATCCTCCGACCAGCCGACCTTGATCTTGCCATTTTCCAAGAGCCAGGTTTTTTCTGTCACGCGGAAGATGAAAGCGCGGTCGTGGGCTACCAAAAGCACCCCGCCCGTGAAAGCCTGCAGGGCTTGCTCGAACTGTTCGCGCGAAGGGATATCCAAATAATTCACCGGCTCATCCAGCACCAAAACGTTCGCGCCTTCCGCTACCAAACACGCCAGCATTAAGCGCGAGCGTTGTCCAAAGCTCAAACTGGCACTAGGCAAAATCACCTGGTCTTCATCAAACAAAAAGTAATGCAGGAAGTGATAGCTTTCCGACATCGTCATTGGTCGAATGGCCTGCAAGGTTTCCAGCGCGCTTAAAGACGGGTCGAGTGTGTCCTGGTTTTGCGCCATATAACCCAGCTTGATGCGCCCGCCCCAGCGATATGTGCCCGCCAGGGGTGGCAGTTCGCCCAGCAAAACTTTCAACAGCGTGCTTTTTCCACAACCGTTAGGGCCTATCAGCGCGACACGCTCTTGCCCTTGCAAGGTTAAATTCAGGTCTGCAAACAAAACACGCTCATCATAAGCGAAGCTAAGCCCTTCTGTTTGCAAAGCCATCGCGCTATGATGTTCCGGCTCGCCAAAATTGACCCGCAAACGCCATTTATCCATCGGTTTTTCGATGCGCGCTTCGTCTTCCAAATAGCGTTCCAGGCGTTTTTTCTTGGCAGTGCCTTTTTTGGCGACCTTCTTGGCATAGCGACGCATTTTGGAATCCTTGGTTTGGTTTTCGCTCCAGCGGGCTTGTTCTGCAGTTTGAATCCAGTCCGCTTTTAAGCGTTTGATTTCCGCCTGTTGGTCTTTCCAGCGTTCGTAGGCTTTGGCTTTTTCTTCTTCCACAACGCGCGCGTAGTTGCTGTAATCACCAGGGAACTTGCGGATACTCTGGGTGACCTCATCCAGCTCATACATGCAAGACACCACCCTGTCCAAAAAGACGCGATCATGCGAAATCAGCAAAACACTGCCATAATAGCTTTGCAAAAACTGCTCCAGCCACTCCAGCGCGGGGATATCCAGATGGTTGGTGGGTTCATCCAGCAACAAAATCGTTGGCGCGGTTAAAAACAAGGCAGCCAGTTGCACGCGGGTCAGTTCCCCACCGCTTAGCTGCGCCAGGGGCATGTCCAGCGTCAAATATGCCGAGCCCAAACCCGCTAAAATGCGATAGGCTTCGGCTTCTTCAGCCGGCATCAAGGCATTTGGCGGACCACCTCGATAGTGCGCGCTAAGCGTGAGCAAAAAACTCTCCTCAATCGTGCGCGCGCCACTCAGCTTGCCTTTTTGAGGCAAATAACCGAGTGTATCGCTACCGGAAAAGGTCACCGTGCCCGAATCCGCCTCCAATTCGCCAGCGATAATCTTCATCAGCGTGCTTTTGCCACTGCCATTCGCGCCAACCAGGGCAACTTTTTCGCCATCGCCCAGCGTAAAACTGACATCCTGTAATATTTGTGTGTAATCAAAGCGTTTCGAGACACGGTTTACATGTAACATGGTTCCTCTTTCTACTCAATAAGCGGTTTCATCCAGCTGATGCCACGTTCTTCAGTGACGAAACCCATGGTATCATACAGTTTACTGGCACCGTTTGGGTTTTCGGTATCTACCACCAGGACAGCTTCCTTAAGGTTCATCAGCTTGAGCATTTCCAAACTGCGGGATATCAAAGCCTTTGCCAGACCTCTCCCTCGCCAGGGTCGGCGCACGCTGATATCAGCCAGCCAGGCACGCGCGCGGTTCCTGCTTTCGTTTTCAAGCCCATCCACACATGGCAAGACCATCGCGGCAATCTCATCACCATCCCAGGCAACCTGGAAGAGATGCGGTTGAAAATAACTCTTGTAGCTTAACCAAGTCTGATAGTCCTCTTCGCTCATGTCGTTCATGTCCCAATGATCCAGAAAGGCTTCATTGTTCGCTTCCCAAATAGCGCGATACTGTGAGGGCATCACCGGGCGCAAGTCGAAACCTTCGGGCAAGGCATAATGGGGAATATGCTCAAGCGTGTGAATTTTGGTGTCCCAGTAGCGGATGGGCTGATAACCCGCTTTGGTGATAAAGTCGACTTTGTAATCCATCTTCTCAAGGCAATGATAGCGATGTTCACCTTTTGCCCCGACATGATGCGCCTTATGGCGCGCCACAGCCTGGGATTCACACCAAGCCAAAAGCGTTTCAGGCAAACCATTCGCCCAAAATCCGGGCCGGACATAGAGCATGGAGAAATACTTGTAATAAGGCTTGTCCTTTTCTTTATCCTGCGAGATGCGACAATACGCCACGACCTGCCCGTCCTTTTCGGCAAAGAGAATATCACGATTATTTTTACAGCTTTCGCCATGATACTGGTAATCGTGCCGCGTTTCTTCCACAGTTGTTTTGGAGTGGAAATCGAGCTCAGCGTAGCGCGAATTGACAATATCGACGATATTCTCGTAATCCTCATCACTGCCTGTGAAGCGATAAAAGCGATAGCCCGCTAATTTGGGCAAGGGCGCGTAATCTGCCTGGCCAGTTATATTCTGTTTGTTGTTAGGGTTGTCCATCAATTATTATCCTTTGTTGCAAATAGTCCGTTTACGAAAAAACCACAGGGATTGCCTGTGGTTAAGTTTAAGTAGCCTGTATTTAATAAGAAAAAACCATCCGCAATCCATGTACGCTCACAAAGCCCTGAATCATCAGGGCATACCTGGAGCCTTAGTTATCGCGAACAGCTTGTCATGCCATTATTGTAAAGGAGCTTTTATTGAGCGTCAAGGAAAAATCACCATTTCTGACATTGGTGAAACATCCTGCCCGTGGTCAGGAAACCAGGAGCGAACGAATGAGAAAAATCACATCTTTCTTAAAACAATTCAGTTGTTCAAGAAAGCCGAACAACTGAATCTCTGTCTTTTTACTTTTAGAAATAGTTTTTACTGCGCGCGCTTATGCAAGTTTCTCGTCAACCAGCGCTGTTACCATGTTCTCATCCGCCAGGTAAGGCAGGGTGATGTGCGCTTCGGACTGGCTTTCGTTGAACAGTGTGGCGGTTTCAATGGCGTTGGCGTTGCGCGCCCAGGAACGACGGGCGACACCGCTCATCACGTCCCAAATCATCGCGCTTTTGATGATTTCATCCACACGCTCAGAGCCGTCCAAAACCATACCAAAACCGCCATTAATCGACTTACCGATACCCACGCCACCGCCGTTGTGCAATGCCACCAGGCTCATACCCCGCGCGGCATTGCCCGCGAAACATTGCGTTGCCATATCCGCCATCACATTGCTGCCATCGCGAATGTTGGCGGTCTCTCGGAAGGGCGAGTCGGTACCACTCACGTCGTGATGGTCGCGACCGAGCATAATCGGGCCCACTTCGCCATCGCGCACCATGCGGTTAAATTCCAAAGCGATATCGCGGCGACCTCCGGCATCCTGGTACAAAATACGCGCCTGAGTTCCGACGACCAGGTTGTTTTCCATCGCGTCGCGAATCCAGATGTAATTGTCGCGGTCCTGACCACGGCGGTTGGGGTCGATAATGCGCATGGCAGCCTGGTCGGTTTTAATCAAATCCGATTGCTTGCCACTCAGGCAGACCCATCGGAACGGGCCATAGCCATAGTCAAAGAGTTCGGGACCCATCAGGTCTTCAACATAAGACGGGAAGATAAAACCATCTTTCTCGTCGATGCCATTCTTCGAAATTTCCTTAACGCCGGAATCAAAAACCGACTTCAGGAAAGCGTTGCCATAGTCAAAGAAATAAGTACCCCGCTCGTGCAGAATCTTGATCAGTTCATAGTGCTTGCGCAAAGTTTTATCCACCAAAACGCGGAAACCTTCGCGGTCATCGTGCAACATCTGCGTGCGTTGCGCAAAAGTGAGGCCCTGCGGACAGTAGCCACCGCCATAAACATCATGGCAGGAGGTTTGGTCAGAAAGCAGGTCAATATGAATGTCACGGTCTACCGCGTACTGCAAAAGGTCAACGATATTGCCATGATAGGCAATCGACGTTGACACGCCGGCGTCCAGCGCCTTGCGCGCTTCTGCGAAAACGATTTCCAGGTCATCCGAGACTAAAGACACCCAGCCCTGCTTATAGCGGGTTTGGATGCGCGAAAGGTCAACTTCAGCAAAAACACCCACGCCCTTGGCAATTTCTACCGCCTTGGGTTGCGCGCCACTCATACCGCCCAAGCCAGAGGATACAAAAAGCTTGCCGGTCAGGTCACCATCGGGTGCCACGCCCAGGTACTTGCGTCCCGCGGTCAAAATGGTGTTGAAAGTGCCATGCACAATGCCCTGGGGTCCGATGTACATCCAACCACCGGCGGTCATCTGTCCGTAATTACATACGCCCATTTCTTCGGCGATTTCCCAGTCTTCCATATTGTCAAAAATGCCGACCATCAAACCGTTGGTGATAATCACGCGTGGCGCGCTGGGGTGCGATTTGAACAAGCCCAAAGGATGCCCCGACATCACCACCAGGGTTTGCTCTTCGGTGAGTTCTTCAAGATAGCGCATAATCAACTGGTATTGCATCCAGTTTTGGCAAACAGAGCCGGTTTCGCCGTAGGTAACGAGTTCATAGGGATACAAGGCGACTTCAAAATCAAGGTTGTTGTCAATCATCACCTGAAAAGCCTTCCCGGCCAGGCATTTGCCCTTGTATTCGTCAATCGGCTTGCCATACAGGCGCCCTTCCGGACGGTAACGATAGGCATAAACGCGTCCCATTGTAGTAAGTTCTTCGAGAAATTCGGGGGCAAGTTCCGCGTGAAGGCTTTCGGGCACATAGCGCAGGGCGTTTTTTATAGCGGTTACGGTTTGGGCTTTGGTCAACCTGAAACCACGGTCCGGCGCGCGTCGAATACCTTCCTGAAAAGTCTTTCCGGTTGGCAGTTGGTCAGATAATGTAATTCGTTTTATGGCTTGCATGGCATCTCCTGTAGTATTGATAATCTCTGTTTCACCTTTGATTGTACAACAAGTTTCAGAATCCCGAGCGAATTTTCCCATTTGTTTTGCGGGACACATGGATTTGTAATTGGCCTGTAAAATAACTGTAACCAGCTAGATTTTCTATTGTCGTTCTTATAAAAATCTGGTTTAATTATGGTGAAAGAGAGGTAATATGTTCGACGGAAGTTTTACAACAAGTTCAAGCACCAGCACGAACCCACCCCCCAACAAGCCTAATATTAAAAGTTTTAAAATAGGTAAACACGCCTTTTGGATTATCCTTGCTGTAGTCGTTGTTGTTATATTGCTACGCGCGGCTATCTACGTTGTTCCCGCCGGAAATGTGGGTGTTATTACCCGCTGGGGTGCCGCAAATCGCACTTCTATGGCTGGCATCCACGTCAAAATCCCCTTCGCGGAAAATGTGATTATGATGAGCACCCGTACTCAAAAGGACGAATCTCCCGCCACGGCTATGTCCAACAACTTGCAGGTAGTTTCATCGCAAATTGCGGTCAACTATCGTCTGGATGGCAGCAAAGCGTTGCAGGTTTTTCAGGAAATCGGTCCCAACTACGCTGAAATTGTCGTCGCGCCGGCGATCCAAAATGCTTTCAAAGCCGCCACAGCCCGCTTTACCGCGGAAGAACTCATCACCAAACGCGGTGAGGTTCGCCAAATGGCGGAAGATGAACTCATCGCCCAGATAGAACCCTATCATATTATTGTTGAGAACTTCAACATCATCAATATGGATTTCTCCGCGGAATATCAAAACGCGATTGAGGCAAAACAGGTTGCCCAACAGCAGGTAGAAACCTCCAAGCAAAAGCTGGCTCAAGCCGAAATTGACGCCCAAACCGTCATCGCTCAGGCGCAAGGTCAGGCTGACGCCCAAAAAGCGCTCAAAGATACCGGCGCGCTTACGCCAGAATATCTGCAATACCTGTTCCTGACCAAATGGAATGGCATCCTGCCCCAGGTTATGACCAGTGGTTCTGGCATGATGCTGGATATCACACAATTCATGCAGGGCCCCGAAAAACCATAAAATTTTTTTAGACTGTTCCCATAAGAGCCAGGTGTCCCAAGTAACGCGCCTGGCTCTTTGCTATTCCCAGGCAAACTGCATTACAAAAAAGAGCGTGCCTTTTGACACGCTCTGTATTGTCTAAATAATGGTCACTAATCTCTATAGTTCAAACCCTATTTTTGAATGGCTGGAAATCCCAGGCCAAAAAGTGCGGGGGGCGGTTCCGAATATTGGATGTTGACACTACTTAATAAAAGGGTATTACTCGCTCCCGCAGGAAAAGTTACGATTATCTGATAGGTGTCATACATACCCATCTTATGATTTACCCTAATAGCTGGTGTATAACCATATCCGTCGGCACCAGATGAAAATTTTTCCACTATTATAGTACCAGCTTCATCACCTAAATAGGAATTTTTAATTATTTGGAATTTCAAATCTCTATCAGGATCAGCGTCATAGTAATTAAAGAAAACCCATTCAAATGTAGATCCATAAGGTATAAGCACAGGATAGGTAATGAAGCACGAAGCAGAGAGAGTCCCTTTGGGGCCTATTTTGCCAAAACTCTCACCCCTAAAACGACCTTCGCATTGTTCAAAATATGGATAAAAATGCCAGCCAGCAATATTCAGAATTTTATCACCAGCTTGAATGGTGTTGTCCAACTCTCTTTCTGGCCCTGCATAGGGTTGCCTAAAGATTTCTTCTGAATCGTCTGGTTGGTTTGGCGAAACAGGATTGCTGACATCAGCCTGAGCAATACTGCCTTGTTGGGGCAACATTACAAGCAGAAGCCCTAAAATTACAATAAGGTTTAGAATGCGTTTGTGTGTGCTTGACATGATACGTCCTCCTTGTTGATAATTTAATAAAATTTTACTCTACGATGCTATTTTTGGGTGTTTTTTTCCTCTGATTTTTTTGCTTTTCACTTGAATCTTAATTTCACACTCGCATTCCATCATAATAGAAACAGCTGAGCAAACGCACACTCCATTTCGCGCCTTTTTAAAAACATGATAAAATTAGCATCACCTAAACAAAAGAAAGACGCACAAACCAACAATGACCTTAACCACACCTGTTCTCGACATTTTACTCCGCCTGGGGCTCGCCCTGATACTCGGCGGTGTGGTTGGCTTTGAACGCGAACGCGACAGCCAGCCGGCAGGTTTGCGCACGCATATGATTTTGGTGCTTGGCGCTTGTTTAGCGGCGATTATCTCCGAAGAAATGGGCGCGCGATTTGGTTCAGACCCCACCCGCCTTGCCGCGCAGGTCATCTCGGGTATCGGTTTCCTGGGCGCGGGCGCGATTTTGCGCTTTGGGTTCAACATCAAAGGGCTCACCACCGCCACCACGCTCTGGACGATGGCAATAGTTGGTTTGGCTGTTGGTTTTGGTTATTACCTGCTGGGCGCGTTGACAACGGTCTTCATGATTATCATCCTTACCATTATGAACGTCATCGAGAAGAAATTCGTCCGCATCAATTTGATTCGCAATATCGTTGTGGACGTTGATTATCAAGACGGTATCATTCGCACGGTGCGCAAAGCAATCAGCAATATTGCCGAAAAAGTTGTTTCCTTTTCAGTTCGCAAGAGTGTGCGCAGTTCGCGTTTGCGCCTGACCATCGTCGCGCAGTTTAGAAGGTCTGAAAGCGTTGAAGATCTGGTGGAACTGCTTTCCAAAATTGAGGGTTTGCGCAGTATCAAAATTGACCAATAACGCTGGGCTGCACACTCTTGTTGTATACTCAACACGATGCCTGAATTAATTTATCTCCTGCACGCACATGATTTCAGCTTCCTGCGCGTGGTCGCAGATTTGTGGGCGGTACCAGCCAGCGGTGCTGATAAACGCGCCTTTGTGCTTTCATTGACCGAGCTTCTGCCTGACCCAGCTGTTTTTGCGGAATTTTATGAAGGCTTGCCCGAACACGCCACTGAAGCTTTAAAAGCTTTAAAACAAGCTGGCGGGCAAATGCCCTGGGCGCGTTTCGCGCGGAAATATGGCGATTTGCGCCCGATGGGACAAGGCAAACGCAACCGCGAGCAGCCCTGGCATTTTCCAGTATCCACCGCTGAGATGCTTTACTACCGCGCGTTAATTGGGCGGGAGTTCATTCGCGTGGATGATGAGCTGCTTGAAACCGTCTATGTGCCTGAAGAATTTATCCCCTTATTGCCAGACGTTCCCGCGAAAGAAGTCACTGCTATCCAAAACAGCCTAAACCCTTGTAAAGCACCGCCAGCAGACAAGCAAAATGAGGCTGGATTACAAGTGGTGAATGATTTCTGCACGCTTTTTGCGGCTTTGCGTTTGGGCGACGCGCAAAAACGCCTGAAAAAGTCCCCAAAGCCCTGGGCATACTGGCAGACTTTGCAAAGTCTTGGCGATGCCCTTGGACTGCTTGACGCCCATGGTTTGCCTGGCGATTTAGCCCGCGCTTTGCTGGAACGCTCGCGGTCAGAAAGCCTGGCATGGCTGGCGCATAACTGGGCGAACGCGCGCAATTTCAATGAGCTCTTTCTTTTGCCTGGTTTTCGCTGCGAAGGCAGCTGGCGCAACCGCCCTTTGCCCACGCGTCGCAAATTGCTGGACCTGCTGCTTGCCCTGCCCGCTGACACCTGGTACAAGCTGGCAGACTTCATCGCTTTTGTAGAAGAAAACGAACCCGATTTCCTACGCCAGGGGGCTGACTATGAGCTTTGGATGATTTATTCGGAGTTTTCTGGCACCTTACTGCGTGGCACAGACAGCTGGCAGGCACTGGAACCGCATTTCATTGAAGATTTCATCACCCGCTGGATGTACTGGCTGGGATTGACCCGCATTTATCACGATCCAAGCGGTGAAACACACTTTGCTTTGACACCACGTGCCGAATATTTGGATGGCATGATGCCATCGACTGACAGCGCGCAAGATGAGCCTTTGATTGCCCAGCCCGACGGAAAAATCCTGATGACGGATAAAACGGCGCCCATTGCGCGCTACCAGGTGGCACGCTTTGCGGAGTGGCTTGAGCTGGGCCCAAAGCGATACAGTTTTCAGCTTACGCCCGCTTCACTGGCCAAAGCGACTCAATCGGGTTTGAGTACGCGACATTTGCTGAGCCTTTTGCGCAAATATGGCAAATCCGCGTCACCACCCACACTGCTAAAAGCGCTCAATCGCTGGCAGGAACATGGCGCTGAAGCCAGTATCGAAACTTTAACTATCCTTCGCCTGAAATCGCCCGAAATCCTACAAGCCTTAAAAGATTCCGACGCTAATACGTGGCTTGGGGAGTCCTTGAGTCCCGTGGCAGTCGTTGTAAAGCCTGGTGGCGTTGAAAAAGTCCAGCAAGCCCTGGCGCGCCTGGGCTATCTGAGCGACCTTGAAATTCAAAGCCCGAAAAAATGAGCAAGCCATTGTTTTCAAAGCCTTCTGCCAGGGAGGGAGAAACCAAACGCCCAGTAAATCACTGGGCGCGTCTGGCGGGTTTTATCTTTTTATTGATGGCACTGGCTGGATTTTTGCGGGTATTCGGTCTTTTATCGCTCAATCCCATGCTAATCGCGTTCGCAACGTCAAAGTGGGTGATGATTTATCTGGTCATAGCAGGGTTTCTGTATGGTGTAGTTAATCTCTTTGCTTTCTTTTGCATCGCCACAGTTTGGGATAAACGACATATCGTGGCGTGGGTCAGTGCCCTGATGAGCATTGCCTTTTACTGGTTGGAGCGGACTCTGTTTTGGGCACCCGACCAACACGGCAAAGCCTGGCTGTTTATGCTTGCTCTCCATCTGGCATGGTTAATAATCTTAGCCTTGTTCACTCGCCTGGACATCAAAAACAAAAAGCTAGCCAAGCAAGATTCTAATCTTCCCTAAATTCCAGCAAATCACCAGGCTGGCATTGCAGCACCGCGCAAATCGCGTTGAGCGTGTCGAACCGAATGGCGCGCGCTTTACCGGTTTTGAGTATGGAAAGATTGCTAAGCGTGATACCAACTTTTTCGGATAACTCGGTTAGGGTCATCTTTTGTTTGGCAAGTTCTACATCTAAATTTACAATAATGGCCATAATCTCTCCGTTCCCCTAGATAGTCAGTTCGTTCTCGTTTTTATAGTCAACCGCTTTTTGGAAGAGCGATGCCAGTAAAAAGAAGAAAATTGAAACAATAACGGATGCCATGACGCCCACAACCACCCAAAAATTAGTGATTGAGCCATCCACATTGGCACTCGTGTAGAAAAACAGCGTAGCCAGAACGGGTATTGGCGCAAGACTGATGACAGCCATTGATTTCAGTAAGTTGACAGATTTTTGCTCGAATATATTGCCTTTATTGATGCGCAATAAAAGCAGAAAAGCAGCCACGAGCAGCGCGATGACACAAGCCAGGATAAGCCAACCCATGATGAGCACGGGAACGCGCATGTGGGCGATGGTGGGATTTGTCTCCGCGGTTTGATGCGAAAGTGGCACAAGATAAGCGCCTATCAAAACAACGACAACTGCCGCCACGCACAATCCGAACATGACAATACTCGACATCACTTTATTTTTCATCATAAACTCCTTGTCAGAACCTGGTATATTTTTGTTCTGATGCGCCAAGTTTATCTTAAAGTTTATCGAATGTCAATAAACTTTTGTTGTATTTCAATAAGTTCACAGATATTAAACAGATTACCAGACAGAGTTTCGGCTAATAAGCTGGCCATTGTGCCAGTCAAGTTCATGGGCGGTGCTTTTCAGCCCGATGAGCCTTTCCGCCATGCCTTGCAGGTCTGCGCCATTGCCTGAAGTGTAAAGCGCGCGCGAGCCTGCTAGGGTTTGTGGATTTAGAAGCTCGTACTGTTTGAGCACACGCGCTGTTTGGCGGGCGATGGCAGGGGCGGGGTCAATCACCGTGGCACGATCACCGACAATCTCTTCAATCTGCGGAATAACAAACGGGAAATGCGTGCACGCCAGCACGATGCTGTCCACCCCTTCGGTCAGCATAGGGTCCAGCGCGTCATGTAGAATTTGCAAGGTTTCTTCTCCATCGAGATTACCTTTTTCAATTTGGGCAACCAAACCCGGACAAGTGCTTTGAAAAATCTCAACACCCGCCGCGAATCGTTCCACCACCGAGGCGTAAAGTTCGCCATGCAAGGTGCTTGGCGTAGCCAGCACGCCAACTTTGTGCGTGTGAGTTTGCTCTGCGGCGGGTTTTACAGCGGGTTCCATGCCCACAAAGACTTGGTCCGGGTAAATCTCCCGCAGATATTTTAGAGCCGCAGCTGAAGCAGTGTTACAAGCGATGACAATTATCTTCACCTTTTGGGCGATAAAAAACTGCGTCACACTTTCTGCCAAATCGCGCAGTTCATGCAAACTCCTGTCGCCATAAGGCACATTGGCCTGATCGCCAAAGTATAGAAAATTTTCATACGGAAGCTGCTCAAGCAAGGCGCGCAGAACCGAAAGCCCACCAACGCCGGAGTCATACACGGCAATGGGATCGTTTTGGCGTTCTTGCTTGGTCATGGCACTATTATAATGGCATGTCTGGAGTTTCTGTGCAAAAAGAAAAAGCGCTCAGATATTGAGCGCTCTTGTTCACAACAATCTTATCGCACCGGGCAGCCGGGCAGGCCATTAAAGGTAATCACACACCACCACGAACTGGGCATGAAGACCAAAACCAGAACCGCCAATACCAAAATAATCAGGAAAATAATCAGGAAAACCAAAAAGCCACTGAGTTTCTTTTTAGGCTTGGCATAAGCTGGTTCGGGTGCCAGTTCCCGTTCCGGCACTGGCGCGGCAACGGCCTGATAACTGGCTTGTGCTTGTGGACTTGCCTGAGCATGCGTGGGCATGGGGGCGGTTTGCGAAGCGGGTGTGACCACAGCCTGTCCGGATTGGCTAAAGCTGAATTTTGTGTTTTCGGCAAGCGTGATGACATCGCCCTGGTGGAGCTCTTTTGGTGAGCTGATGCGGGTACCATTCACAAAGGTGCCATTGGTCGAGCCAAGGTCTTCGATGAAAACCAAATTGCCTTGCAAGAAAATGCGCGCGTGGCGCCGGGAAATCTCCACATCAGGGATAGGAATATCATTGGCCAAATCACGCCCGAGAAAAAACTCGGCTTTTTCCAGATAATAACTCGATCCGGGAACCGGGCCAGAAGTCATCGTTAATTGTGCTCTAAAGTCGCTCATCATAACTCCTTAATAAAAGCGTGTCGTGCGATGGATAATTACCACTATTGTACCTTAAATCACATATGTTTTCTTTAAAAAGGATTTTTGAAAATTTACAACAATTTGCTTAAATTATTCGCGCATAATGTAGAAGGATAAATTACACCAAAATCATCTGGTGGTATCATTAGGCAGTGAAAAATGACTTATAAAGGTAAGGTTATGAAAATAAGAAAAAGTCTATTCGTTTTAATAGTCATGATTGTATTAATCTCTTTGGCTGGATGTGGTCAAAACCAGGATGCTTTGCAAACCCACGATCGACCTGCCCAAGAGAGGGATAACAATCTCTCGCCTGAATCAGGCCCAACAGAATCCGAGCCAGAACCAACCGCTACACCCGCCGAACCCGAATTTGACGCGGCACGGGCTTACCTTGATACCCTTGAATACTTTTACCAGTTCATCGTCAGTGGCAGCACTGACTTCGATTATGAATATGGCACGGTGGGCATCGGAGAACAGGCAAGTTTCAGGACCCCTGATGAAGCGCTTGAAAGCACGGGCTTCGCCATCACCGACTTAAGCGGAGACGGTCTGCCAGAATTATTCATCGGTGAAATTGCTGCAGACTCACAAGCAGTCAGCCTTCTCGCCCCCGCCTACGCTGTTTTCGCCCTGCAAGACAACGAACCCGCGTTGACTTTCACGGGCTGGTACCGAAATGCTTACTTTTATCATGGCGATGGCAGGTTTTATCAAACAGGTTCAAACGGCGCCATGTATAGCATTGAAGGCATTTACAAACTCTCGCCTGATGGCTTGACCCTGAATTGCGAACATTACTTTTTCACTTATGAAAAAGATGAGACGCTAAGCGAAATCGGAAATTATTACAACACCAGCTGCCAGTCGGATAAGGCTGTATCGGTGGAGCTAAGTGATGAAGAACTTGCCGAAAAAAGAAAAGAACTAGCGAGCGAGCCTGTATCCGTTGAGCTCATCCCATTCGCGGAATATCCGCGATGGAAAGAAGAACATGGCTTTGGGCAAATCACGACAGATACCACAAACCTGCTCAATGCCATCCGTGTGGACTACGCCAGCGATGAATTGCTTGCCAACCCAGGCACTTATGATGAAGTCATCATTGACGCTTCTGACCCGCTGGCCAAGGTCGTTTTCACGGCAAATATAACCGTCAAAGACTTCAAATACCTTGAAATTTTGCTCACTGACTGTGTGGGTGACGAGTGTTCTTTTGATATCGTTGAAGAACTTTACAGCATGAACGAACTGCGCCCCGAGCGCCCTTTGGTGATCGGCATGGTCTTTATGGGCTCAATCCCCAACCGGGGCATATCTTTTGTGGACGAAACCGGTACCACGCGCTATTTCAGCATCAATCAAAGTGGGCGCGATGGCAACCTGTTTTTGCTGGAGTTTGAATAACCGCAGCCTTAAACGTTTTTGCTGATTCTATAAAGATGATCTATAACAAAACCCCTTGCGATAAGTCACAAGGGGTTTTTGTTTTGTTCAAAAAATCAGGTCTGGTGATTAAAGAAGACCACGCTTACGCCATCGCCACCTTCTTTTTCGCCACCGGGTTCCCAGCGTTTGACAAACTGCGATTGGCGCAGTTCAGCACGCACCGCGTCTTTCATTGCGCCGGTACCATGTCCGTGAATCACGCGTCCAAACAACATACCTGCCGCAAAGCCACGTTCCAGCCAGCGTTGGAATTCATCCAAACCATCATCCACGCGTTTGCCGCGCAAATCAAGCTCCAAAGCCGGCATTTCCACCGTTGGCAAGCGAGTGCGGCCTTTCCTGGCTGGCTTGGGCTGGCTGGGTTTGGGCTCGCTGGGTTTGGCTTCATCAGAGACAAACTCTTCCGGTTCTTCGTCCACCTTGCGACGCAAATCCTCAGTGCGCAAACGTAAGCGCAAAACGCCCGCCTGCACCTCAATATCAGCGCCATCTATCGCGCTAATCACCGCCTCGGCGCCCAACTTGCGCACGATGACCTTATCGCCAACTTTCAAAGGTCCTTTTTCTGACTTGGGCCGTGGGCGACGCTTTATTTGGCGGGCTTTCTTTTCATGGCGCTTTTCAATGTTCTCAACTTTTTCAACCACTTCCGCCAGTTCTGCTTTCTTCTCCGGCGCGGCCTGCAAACGCGCCAAAATACGCCTGAGCTCACGCAATTCCTGCTTCATGGCTTCAAGCTCTTCTTCCGCTTTTTCCTGGGTGGCTTCCAGGATGGCATCCTTGCGGTTTTCGATATCGTCAAGGCGCCGGTTGAGTTGATTACGCGTGTTTTCCGCGTCCTTGCGGGCACGTTCGGCGAGCGCGTAACTTTCGGCGGTCAAATCGCGTTGCCGGCGAATCTCGTCCAAAAGGTCATCCGCGCCAAGTTCGGTGGGGTCAATGTCCTGGCGCGCCATGTCGATAATCTCTTGTCGCAGTCCCAGGCGTTCAGCAATCGCCAGGGCGTTCGACCTGCCCGGCAGACCTATCGTCAGGCGATAAGTAGGTTTGAGGGTTTGCAAATCGAACTCCAGCGACGCGTTCACCGCACCTTTGGTCACGTGGGCGTATGCCTTAAGCTCAGGATAATGCGTGGCGACAATGCTGGTGATGCGTTTTTCAATCAGCCAGGTTAAGACCGCGCGCGCCAGGGCAGAACCCTCTTGCGGGTCGGTACCGGAGCCGAGTTCATCCAAGAGAATGAGCGAACGATAATCGGCGCGTTTTAAGATGCGCACCAGTTGCGTGATGTGCGCCGAAAAAGTCGAAAGCGACTGCTCAATGCTTTGTTCGTCGCCGATATCCGCAAAGACATCGCGAAAAACGCTCAAACATGAGCCCGATTGTGCCGCGATTTGCATGCCCGACTGCGCCATCAGCACCGCCAGGCCAACGGTTTTCAAGGTGACGGTCTTGCCACCCGTGTTTGGACCAGTGAGCACGATGATGAAGTTTTCATTGTCCATTTCAACGTCAATGGGCACAACTTTTTCCGGGTCCAAAAGCGGATGACGGGCGCGTCGCAAACGAATGCAACTGCCCGGATGATGCGGTGCGGGTTTTTCATCAAAGGTAATCAACACAGGCTCTACCGCGTCGAGTTCTTCGGCATATTTGGCTTTCATCAGGATTAAATCCAGCTCCGCCATGGCGCGTGTACTGGCCAGCAAGCTGTCATGCAATTCGGCTATGCGCAAGGTGAGCGCGCGCAAAACGCGCAACACTTCATCACGTTCAGCAAGTTCAAGTTCACGGTATTCGTTGTTCAGCTCAACCACCGCCACTGGCTCCACAAACAGCGTCGCCCCACTGGCACTTTGGTCGTGAATAATCGACTTAAAACTGCCCTTGCACTCCGCGCGCAGTGGCAAAACATAACGCCCACCGCGCTGGGTGATGAGTGGCTCCTGGAGCAGTTTCATGGTGTTGGCATCGTTGATGTAGCGGCTCAGGCGGTCAATCAGGCGCGCGTGTACGACCTTGATTTTGCCCCGTATTTGCCCCAAAGCCGGACTGGCGCTATCCAGCACTTCGCCACGCTCGGTAATAGTGCGATTGATGAGGTCAATCAAGCCCGCGCCGTCGGTAAGTCCTTCGGCAATTCCCGCCAAATGGGGCAATTCGTCCGCGCGGTTGATGATGATGCGTTTGGCGTCGCGCGCGCTGATGAGCGTGTTGCGAATGGCGATGAGATCCGGCGCCTCAAGCACGATGGCATTGCGTGCCATGCCCACCAAAGGTGCCAGGTCAGCGACGCCGGCAAAGCTGACCGTCTCGCTGAAATTCAAAAGATAGCGCGCCTCGCGGGTTTGCGTTTGCAGCGTGAGCGCTTTGGGCAAGCTGCTGGTTGGACGCAAACGCGTGGCAAGCGCTTCAGAGCCACTAAAGGAAGCATAGGCTTTGAGTTTGCCCAGGATTTTATGGTATTCCAGCAGAATAAGTGATTTCGGATTCATTGCACGAAAAGTTTATCACGAAGGGACGACAAAGGTTAGGTTTTGCCATGGACATTGTCTCCTGACCATGTCCAAACTTTAAAAGCCCCACCAGTTCACTCGTGGTCTCCTGACCACGGCTTACAAAATGAATTGTTTTTTAGCTTAACTAAAAAGCTTAGTCGTATTTGGCACCTTGATGAGTGAAAATCGTTCTGTCCAAAGCAAATAAACATACACGTGTTTAAAAACGAGCGCAAAATTGCACAAAGGATTAGAATTGTTTCAGCACGAAAAATTTAATAACGGGATGAAAACAATGTCAAAAAACTCTAAGTTTTTCTCAAAAGTCGCTCTTCTATTGTTAATCCTGACTTTGCTACTAAGCAATGGCAGTATCGTCAAAGCTAACCCTACACCCACCATTCAAATACCTGATACCCCACTTGTTCATGAAGAAAGCAGGAATCATCCAAATACCGGCTCGGCAGGCATCGCCTGGGCAGACCCAGATGGGCCTCACTCAACCTACACCTGGCCCCATGAGTTCGCGCAAATGGGTCACTTGATTAGTTCTTATCAAAATTATTATGAGAATCCCATCTATGCTTATTTTCACCACGGTATTGATATGGTCACACCCACGCATGGTGTGCCAGTTTACACACGCACCGGTGGGCAGGTGGTTAATGTCGAAAACTATGATCCCGGTCACTCTAACAGTTACTTGTACTGGGAAGTCGCCATCCTTGACCCGGAAGGCTACGTTTGGCAGTTTCATCATGTGGATAACACCACTATTCCACAAGAAATCCATAACGCTTACCAAGCCTACCTTAACGACCCGGATACAGGGGGTTTTGTGGATCCTAACACTTATATCGGGGGAATTGTTAACTGGCCGGTAGAAAGTTTTGGCTATTTTTTCCATCATATTCACCTCAACATTCTTGCCGCGGGTGACATCTACATCAATCCGCTTGAATTCCACGAACCTGGGAACTACGTGGACACGCAAGACCCGGTCATCCACGAAATCGGACTTCTGAATGGAAATACGCCCTTACAGGGAAACACCGTCAGTAAAGGAACATCTTATAGCCTTTACCTAAAAGCCAGCGACCTGTATATGAGCGAAGTTTATTATCTGCCACCCCACAAGATTGAATTCATGCTGGATGGGTCTGGCGAATGGATTAGCTTTTGGGACTTCCATACCTTCCCAGGTGGTTCGAACACAAAGCAATTCGTAAACGATTTCTACATTCCCGGTCTTACCCAAGGCAATTACGAAGAACGGGAATTTTACATTAACCTGGGCTTTACCACGGAAGGTTTACGGGCTTTTCCGGATGAGCCCGGAATGCATACAATTGATGTGCGCGTTTGGGATTACGCCGGCAACAGCGACGAAGCTTCATACACCTGGTTTGTTACTGAAAGCATTCCAGACAATGGCTGCTTGAACCGCAATGGCATCACCAAAACGTTTCAGTTTACAAAGAACCGCTTTGTTGAAGATATCGACGTCAAAGTGATGCTTGGCCACGAGAAACGCGGACAAATTTGGCTTCAAATAAAAGGCCCAGGAGATGTTCAACCTACATTTGTTATCAACTCACACCAGGATACCAACAAGCACTTTAATGTAACTATCAACGATAACATTACTGAACCTTTACATAACGGTCAAGACGATATTATAGGAGAACCGCTTTTTGGCAGGCTGGCTGGGCCAAGCACCAACAACAACCTTGCCAAGTATTTCGGTCGTTCCGCCAGAGGGGAATGGACTCTCTTCGTCTGCGATAATGGTTCCGGTGTTACAGGTGAGTTAATCGACCTGGACTTAAAGCTCTATTACACCAACTACCCTCCAGCCGCGGGTGACCAGGTGATTTACACCGGCGTTGGGCGTGCTGTCCATTTCATACTGAGTGGCATGGACCCCGATGGTGACGAAATCACTTTTCGCATCATCACTGGACCACAATACGGTGAAATTGAAACAAATTTGCCAAACGTGACCTACACACCAAACCCAGGGTTTTATGGCGAGGACAGCATCACTTTTGTTGCCAACGATGGCGAGGCAGACTCCATGCCGGCCACGATAACCATTCTTGTGCGTCCGATGATCTTTTTCCCCGTCATCACCGTAACGGATTAGTTTTTGTGCTGACAAAGTATTACTTTTACTGAAGTATAAAAAATGGCCGGCTTTGCTGGCCATTTTTTATTGTCTGACTTTTTGCTTCGGCGAGACGCCTCAGCGAACAGGTTTGGAGTTGCGCGTGACACGGATTCCCCGCGCCAGTTATATATAAATGCAATAGTTTATGGAATTAGCGCTCAGCCAGCATACCCGACGCGACGCCAAGTTGTTGCATTTGTTGCGTGATAGCTTTGCGGCGTTCTATCTGCAGCGCGATACTCAGTTCATCAACCAGCGATTCGGTGTTCTCTTTGGCCTCTTCCAAAAGACGATAGCGATACAGGTTTTCCGCGGAAATAGCGTCCAAAATGAGATCATAAAGTCGGATAGCGTTCAGGTGATTCTCAATGCGCCCCAGAATCTCAAGCGGGTCGCCTTCAATAATCGGCTCCGGAAAAAGCTCTTCCTGGCTTTCCAGCTCGTCTAATAAATGCCCACTATCAGGCAAAAGCTGGCTTAGCTTGGGTTTATACACATTGCGCGTACCCAGGCGTTTAAAGCTCAACAGCGAAACAGACGCCAGCTTACCAGCGCTCAGGCCCGCCTCCCACGAGCGCATCAGTTTCGAAACGCGCTCGTAATCGGGCAAAGAACCCTGGAACAAAGCTGGTCCAGGTGTAAAGTCCACCGCTTCCATTCGCATCGCGTTTTGCAGGCGTAGCCCAAAAGCCAGGACTTCAATTTCACCTTCCCCAGCAGTCTCTTTTTCCAGCAAGCGCGCGGTTTGATGCGCCAGTTGTTTGTTGTACTGTCCGCAAATCCCACGACTGCTGCCAATGACAGCCAAAATGCGTTTTTGGGGTTTTGGCCCATCGATTATAGCCAGGTCGTCATCTTGAACGTCGTCCCAGGCATCATCAACAATGTCTTGTTCTAAATCTGCTTTTGGAGCCTTTTTCCCTTTATGGGGTTTTTGTTTGCTGCGTAACAAACGGGCTATTTCCAAGAAACGCCCCTTGTATTCCTTGAGCGATTGTTGCCGGTTTAACGCCATTTGCATCGTGCTCAAAGACAGCACGCGCAAAGAACCCAGCAAAGGTTCAATGGCTTCCAGGTTTTCAAGCCTGGCTTCGGCACGATCAAGCGAACTCATTACTCAGTTTCAGGCTCGGATAAATCGGGTAAATCTTCTAGCGACCAAATAAAGACCACCGTGCCATTATAGAAAACCATTTGCTTCTCAATACCAAAACCCCGATGAAGCACGTTCTCGTCTGAACCAATCGGCGCGATGACCCGCAAAAGTTTTACCAAATCTTCGTCCCGCACAGCACTAAACATGGTGGTTTGGCTCTGACGCAACATACCACCACGGGTTTCATAAAAAGTTGCCGTAAAACCCGCCTCAATAATGGCGTTTAGAGTTTCTTCAGCAAACTTTTTGGGAACAATCGTCATCACCATTTTCATCGTGTTTTACTCCTTTTCTTTAACCATAACTGGTCAAAACCCTGCACAGCTTCGTCAATTTGCGCCTTGGCTTCGTCACTCAAGACGCGCTGATAGCGAATGATATCAACCGCCTGCGGCGCGTGCACATGCAGATGTTGCAAAAGCGCTTCGGAAAACTGTGGAATCTCTGCCGGCGTTACCGTGTCGAAATGACCACTGCTAAAGCAGTAAAAGAGCAGCACCTGCTCGGTAAACCTGACCGGCTGGTGTGGCCCCTGGCGCAAAAGTGCCATCAAACGGTCGCCGCGTTCGATTTGTTTCTGGGTTGACTCGCTCACTTCCGTGCCAAAACGCGAGAACCGCGCCACTTCCTCATATTGCGCCAGTTCCAGTTTGAGGGCTTTCACAACGTCTTTCATGGCGCTTTCCTGGGCTGCGGAACCCACACGCGAAACGGACATACCGATATCAATCGCCGGTTTATCGCCTTTGTTGAAATCGTTGGTGTTCAGCACAATTTGTCCGTCAGTAATCGAAATCAGGTTGGTCACAATATAAGAAGAAATATTGCCCCGTTGTGTGGTCACGATGGGCAAGGCGGTAATGCTGCCACCACCATTTTCTTTGTTAAGCCGGCAGGCGCGTTCAAGCAAACGGGAGTGTAGATAGAAAATATCACCCGGATAGGCTTCACGCCCGGGCGGACGGCGCAAGAGCAGACTCAGTTCGCGGTAAGTATCAGCATGTTTGGAAAGGTCATCATAGACAATCAAAACGTCCATGCCCTGATCCAAATAAAACTCCGCCAGCGTTACCCCAGTGTAAGGCGCCAGATAGCGCAAGGCCGGCGGGTCATCGGGACTGGAGACAATCACCGTTGTTTGGTTCATCACCCCACCGTCCCGCAGCGTTTTAACCGCGCTTAAAACGGATGTTTTCTTCTGACCGATTGACACATAGATGCACTTCACGTCAGTACCACGCTGGGTCAAAATGGCATCCAGCGCGAGGGTGGTCTTGCCAACCTGACGGTCGCCGATAATCAGCTCGCGTTGACCGCGTCCCAGGGGCAAAAGCGCGTCAATAATTTTGGTGCCGGTGTAGAGTGGTGTATCCACCGGCGCGCGTTCAATGACACCGGGCGCGATGCGCTCCACAAAGCGATATTCGGAAGGAATAACCGCGCGTTGTTCGTCAATGGCTTCACCCAGCGCGTTCACCACACGCCCTAAAAAGCCCATCCCAACGGGCACGCTCAACCGTCGTCCCGTGGCCTGGGTCAGATCGCCACCGCGAATACCCATGTCATCACCAAGCAGCATGACATCAACATGGTTTCGATCAAGGTTCAGCACCATTCCCTGCGTGCCATTCGGGAAAACAACCAGTTCTTCCAAATGCACCAGGGGTAAACCGCTCAGCGTAGCCACGCCATTACCCACATGCTGCACTGTGCCAACGCTCTTGAACAACATGCGATGCTTCAGGACATCGGCAGAATCGCGGATTTCTTTCAGCAAATACCGCGTGCGCAAAGAACTTGGCTGTGGGCCAACTTTCTCTTCAACACGGTTAACCGATTTCGCCACAAAGACATCACTGCTGACGTTCAAAGGGTCATCAGTTGCCAGTTTCTCAGTAAAACGGGCCAGTATCTCGTTGGTGCGTGTGTCGATATCAGTCATTTTCTTCCATCGTAAAGGTTTCCAGCGACTTGTTTACCTCATCACGCAAGGCTTCCAGCTGGGCCGCCAGGCTGTTGTCCAAAACGATATCACCGACGTGGGCTTTTACACCCGCGATAAGTTTGGGTTCGATAATAATGTTTAAGTCAACTTCTTTGTCAGCCAGGGCATAAAAAGTATTCAGCAATTTGGCGTGCTCTTGCGGGGTCAACTCGTAAGGCAGGGTGACATCGATGGTCGTCGAACGGGTCGCCAGGGCATCACGGATATTTTGCACCGTGCGCATATCGGTTTTACCCAAATTCCAAACAGTTTGGTGTAGCTCTTCAAGCAAGGCGTCATGAACCGATTTTGGGGTAACAGAACGCAAAGTTTTGTTTGAAATGTTGATTACCGTGTCAACCAGGTCAATCTGATTCTTTTTTATGTCAATAGCCTGTTCCTTGCGGGCTTCCTGCACCGCATTGAGCAAAATGAGATCTGCCTCCTGACGGGTGGCATCCAAAAGCTCTCTTTGCAAAATCTGACTGTTACTGTAAGCTTCATCCGTAATAACTTGAACTTCCTCGTCCAGATTACTAAGCCGGTCGTCAATTTCGCGCAATCTTTTAGCAGCTTCTTCCAGGTCGCGTTCAAGCGCGGCTTTGTTTTCTGCTTTCTCGATGGCGCGGGCTTCGGCGCGTTTGGTCATCGGCTTAAAGACCAGGAAATACAGCACCACGGTGATAATCAGAAAGTTGACAATCTCCCAAATGATGGTGCCAATGTTCAGGTCAAGCATGGTTTAGCCTCCAAAGAAGCGCGTAATCAGCGGGTTGGCAAACAAGAGTACCAAAACGATGAGCAGAACGTAAATCGACGCGGTTTCGAGCAATGCCAAAGCGATGAGCATCGCGGTGCGTAATTGCCCAGCGGCTTCGGGTTGACGTGCCATACCTTCAATCGCCTTTACCGCGGACTTTCCTTCTACCCAGGTGGGAATCATGGTACCAATCACGATTGCCGCGCCTGAAACGATGATGGTTACAATGGTAATGATTGCTTCTTCACTAAGATGTGCCATTAGCAATCTCCTTTCTGTTTTTCTTTCTAAGTTTTCTTTTTTCACGCCGTTTGGCGGCTTTTTCTTCTTTTATTTTTTGGTCTTCTTCGTTGATTTCAACCGCGGAAGAGATAAACAAGGCTGCCAGGGTGGTAATGACATAAGCCTGTAAAACACCCGAAATACCCGTAATGGCTACCGCGGCAACAGGCAAAACCATAGGAACCAACGAGAACACAATCGCCACAATCAAATCACCACTCAAAACGTTCCCGAACAAACGCAGGGAAAGCGAAAGCGTACGACTCAGTTGCCCAATCAACTCAATGGGTAACATAAAAATCGGGCTGGCAAATTCTTTAAGATAGGTCCAAAGCCCTTTTTTGCGCGCGCCATAAATATGCACCGAGAAAACAATAATCAGCGCCAAACTAATCGTGGTGTTGATATCGCTGGTTGGCGACTTCATACCAGGCACAACCGAAATGATATTTGAAACGAGCACAAAAATCATCAAACTGCCCAATACAGGGATATAAGGATGAAGGTCGTCCACATCCATAGCGTCATCAACAATACCGATGACCAGTTCCAGGATATGCTCCAAAAGATTAGGCTTCAATAACTTCAGCAAAAGCACAATCACGATGATGATTCCCATAGTAATCCAGGTGTAAACCACCGTATCGCTGATGGGCATTCCCAGAAGTATCAGCGTTTTATGCTCAATCATTCTTTTCTGCTTCCTCCTTTGCTGTTTGCGCCGGGCTTGGGACAGCTTCAGCTTTTTTGGCACGCAAATGATAATAAATCGCCAGTCCCCAGGTCGCCACGGTCAAAGCCACCACGAAGGTTATCGCGTAGCGGAAATTCCATTTCAAGGCGAGATAAATCAGAACCGCGATAACCAACAAACGTGCCACTCGGCCTATGGAAATCGGGGCAACTGCCTTTTTCGCGTTAGGGTCGTGGGGGTCTATCTTGCTTATCTGCCTGGTAAGCATGCTAAAAGTCATCACAGCACTGGCAAAGCCCAAAACCACCCACAAGGCATAACTAAGAATCGAAATAACGGCGGGTGATAGCACGTCGCTCCTCCTCTCTGCGTTTAGCTTCAGCCTCTTTTCGTTTGGCTTCTTCGTCGCGATGCATGATATGCATCTCGTGGCTCACATAACGCACCACTGCTGTTACCGCGGCAAACAAACCCACACCCAGTAAAATCAAAGTCCAGCGCACACCCGTGCCCTTGCTACGGTCGATAAAAAAGCCGATAACCGGACCGATGACAATCGGCAAGGCAATTTCCCAACCGATGGTCGTGGCACGCAAATCACGGCTCGAAAACAGTCGCTTTCGCCGCGTTTCGGGGTCCGCCTGACCGGGCAGAATAATCTTGGGTGACTCTTTTTCTTCCATCTTATTTCGTCGTTAAAATACTAATCACGTTATCAGCGACGCTCAAAATGCCACTGCTGATGTATCTTGTTAGCTGCTCTTCGCCTACGGTGTAGCGCGCTTCGCCGTCCACAGTGGCTGCAACCAAGTTGGTATGCCCGGGCAAAATGCCCAGCCAGCCACCATCAGACAGTAAAACGTTAAACGCGCTTACATCTTCCAACACAAGCGGACTGCCCGCCATCGTGTGGATTTCCACGCGCATCAGCTTATCTTTAGGCGTCTGACTCATCTTCTAATTCCAAAGCCTCATCTTCCGTCAAGCCGCTCGCCTCAAGCGCCTCGGCTTGTTTAAGCACATCCGCGATGGTACCGGTCATATAAAAAGCCTGTTCGGGTACGTCGTCCAGCTCACCGCTCAAAATGCGCGCGAAACCTTTAATCGTTTCTTCCAAAGGCACAAACGCGCCCGGTTTACCCGAGAATTCCTCAGCCACAATAAAGGGTTGCGTGAGAAAACGCTGCAAGCGTCGCGCGCGAATGACGATTTGCTGGTCGCTTAGCGACAGTTCTTCCATACCCAGGATCGCAATCAGGTCTTGCAATTCCTCATAGCGCGCCAGGGTGGAACGCACCTGCATCGCCACGTGGTAATGCTCCTGACCGACATACTCCGGCGATAAAAGGTTTGAACTGGATTGCAGAGGGTCAATCGCCGGATAAAGTCCCAGGGCGACCAAACGTCTTGAAAGCACAGTGGTGGCATCCAAATGCGAGAAGGTGGCTGCCACAGCGGGGTCGGTGACGTCATCGGCGGGGATATACACCGCCTGCACCGAGGTGATACTGCCATTGCTGGTTGAGGTAATGCGCTCCTGCAAAACGCCCATCTCGGAATCCAAGGTGCTCTGATAGCCCATTTCGCTGGGCAGGCGTCCCAACAAAGCGGAAACTTCCGAACCAGCTTGAATGAAGCGGTAAATGTTATCGATAAAAATCAAAACCGGTCGTTGTTCTTCGTCACGGAAATACTCCGCCATGGTCAGGGCCGTGTAGGGAATGCGCAAACGCGCTCCAGGTGGCTCGTTCATCTGTCCAAAAGCGAGAATGGTCGAGTCCATCAAGCCCGAACGGTTCATATCCAGCCACATATCGTTGCCTTCGCGGCTGCGTTCGCCAACGCCGGCAAACAACACGATACCCGATGATTTGGTGATGGTGTTGTTCATCAGCTCAAGCATCAAGACCGTTTTGCCAACGCCCGCGCCACCGAACAAGCCCACCTTGCCCCCCTTGGGATAAGGCGTGAGCAGGTCAATTGCCTTGATACCGGTGACAATCATGCTCTTTGAAATAACCTGGTCTTTGATATCGGGCGGTTTGCGGTGAATGGGCATCGTTTTTTCGGGGATAATTTCGCCCAAACCGTCAATCGGTTTGCCCAGCACATTGAATAAACGCCCAAGCGTCTGTCTGCCAACGGGTACTTGAATGGACGTATCCAGGTCGATGACCGGCAAGCCGCGTCGCAAACCCGCCGTGCTGCCCATGGCGATGGCACGCACCACATTTGTGCCGACGTGTTCCTGGATTTCCAAAATCAAGGGCTCTTCATGCTCCCGCTGCACCATTAAGGCATTGTGAATAGAGGGCAGCTTTCCGGCATCGAATTCAACGTCAACCACAACGCCGACCAAGCGGACGATAACACCTATGTTTTTATGTTCAGTTAACTTTTTTTCCACGATAATTCCTAATTTAGGATAAAGACTATGCCAAAGGCAGTAGCTTTTTGAAATTATACCGAAAAAAACCTCTCTATCAATAAATTCGTACAGAATGATCCCATTTTAATCCCAGTAAAATGGCTTAAGCTGACTTAAATTGATAGAACACCGAAATTTATAAAGACATACCTACAAATAAAAAACGTACGGCGCAGAGTTCCATCACATCACATACAGAAAACACCTTAAGCCACACGCATTAATCATTTCTTTTAGCCGGTTTGCCCCTAATTTCTCTCCATCAGGCAATTCCCAGCCAAACAAAAAGGCTTTTATTTGTTTTTAACAGCATTGAATTTTTCCCTTATCCAGGCAACCCATTCTGCGGTATAGTCCTCTATAGGAATGTCACCATAATATGCATCCAGCAAGTCCTTTACAGAATAACCCTTTTGGTTGATGAGGTAATTATGATAAGAAGCGCCAGCATAATAGGCAAGTGGAGAAGATTCTGAACTGCGCGCCAAATCTTTTCTAAACATATCTTCAACAGCTTCCCCTGTCTTATTGCAGTGAATCAACCAGACATATGCAAGACTATCAATATAAAGCGCGTAATCAAATTGACTTTCCCCTTTATCTAATGAAGCAAATTGTTCGTAACACTCCACCACCTTTTGACCTGCTTCTAATTCGTCCGCATATATCAAATCAGATTCGTCAAACTCTCCAGCTTTCAACCACATAAGGTTGTTGTAAAAAGATCTATCTGGAATACCTCCCATTTCAAATATGTCTCGATGATCAAATATAAGATAGTCTGAAAGTAAAGTTGTAAGACCTTCACTTGCCATAGGTAAATTTGGACCGTCTTCGCCAACTTTCCTCCCAAACATGACATGTACTAACTCATGCTCTACTGCTGTACTCCAGCCAAAATTCGATGAAAATACAACCTCTGATGGACCTGCCTGCGCAGACCGAGAAAAATAAAAAACAGTATCTGTATCAGTGTAGGCCCTGATACCCCTATTTATGACAGGAATATCATGTTCATTCGCAAATTCAGAAATTTGTTTTGCCGCGCTTTGAATACGATTTACAAAACCATATAGCTTAACCGGTGAATCTAAGCCTGAGGCAGGTTCAACGTCGCGCAATCTGAAATAAATTTCAAAAGCACCATCATCAACTTTTACGTCATAGCTTTCAATATCATAATAGCTCAAGCTGCCATCGAGAACTTCAGGATGGGCTTCTAAAAAGCTGTTACTGGTACCGCTCCAGTCTTGAATCATGGCATAGATATCCAGTGTCGAACTGCCATTAAACAATGGCGAAATAGCTTCTTCGCCATACTTTTCAACGATATAATGCACAAAGGAACCCGCCAGAACGATGGCATTATCGCGCTCTGCTTCTGTTACATAAGGCAGTTCAAAACTCAACCCGGTAAGATAAAGATTTTCGGCGTCTTCCATCAAACTTAAATCAACTGTTTTCGGCTCAGCAAAGAGATAATCCGCCACACCATAACTTAACCAGGGTTCACTTTGCGTCAAAAAAGCTCTCAGGATGAACTTATCCACATCGCCTTGTTTAACCATACTGTAGGGGATTCTGGCATACTGCTTATAAAAACCCGGCTCGTCAGTATAGCCCACAAACACGATTTCGGGTTTTTCATACAGCTGAATGGGAAAGGTCTTCAAGAACTCAACCACTTTGGTGTAAAGATCTTCATAAAGCGCTTCAATTTCAGCTGTACCAAAATCATCGTTAATCTCAAAAGCAAAACGAGCGAAACTGTTATCCGCTTTCAGCGCGTCAAACATACGACTGTTCGCTTCAGTACGACCTTGTTTAGACGCTTCAAGCGGCGCGGCCTGGCTAAAGTCAAAAAATAGGGGTGCTAATCCGTCTTGTTCAGGTTCCTCAATTGTGGGACTTTCTTCTTGAGTTGCTTCAGCCGGGTTGGCCGTTTCCAACGGGGTTTCGGGAACATCAGAAACAGGTTTGCTAACACAAGCTGAGATGGTGCCAAAGAGCAACAGGAACACCATGCAGATTGAAAACATGCGACTTATCCGTTGAAAGTGGCGATTTTGTTGCATCTTATATTCTCCTTTCTCGTAACCATGCGTTTGCATGATTTTATATGAATCAGGACAGAATGAATATTTATAGATTGCGTTGAAGGTCTGGCCTGTGTAGGGCACTTAAAAAACGCCCCACCAACCGACAACCACCAACTATATTATATCGAAAAAGCTAAGCAGGTCGAATCATGCAATAAGGTTTTTGCTCCACCAGTAACGCCAGACACCAGGCACGGAAAGTGCAACATAGGAAACGACATCAAATTAAGGACACCGAATGAGTTATGAGTATACCTGGCACCGAATTCAAACCCGACCGCTTTCGAACCCAACCACAACGTCACATTAGGGCGTATCTGGCGGAAGCATCTGAACAAGAGACCTTAGGCTTTCTTGAAGTCTTGCGCCAGCGTGTCGTCATTAAAGCCTTAAGTTTTGTTTTGCAAATCGCGCTCAGTTTACTCTTTTTGATTTTGGGCATGGCGTATGAACTGCCCCTCGTCGCGATTTTAGGTATTTTGCTCATTCCGGCTTACAAAGCCCTGCTTAGCCTGGCACTCTCGCCGGGTATCAGTTCATTTCGCACGATGGCTGGCGCGTTGGTGGCGATTATCGTCATGGCGGTAGCCATTTTCGGTGGGGGCTTTTTGGCGCATGAACTTTTCAGCCAAAAGGTCAGCGCGAACGGTCTGCCTTTCGCTTTTGTTCTTAACGCAGGCTGGATTGAATGGCTGGTTTTGGCGCTCGTTGCAGTTTTGACTGCGGTTTGGTTCACCACCAACACCACCCTTGCCCGCGTTGGCGCGGTTGTGCTCAATATCCTGTGTTTTGTGCCCTTCGCGCTCGCGGGATGGCAACTGGGTCGCGTTGGCATTCAGCCCGCCTTGGCCACGCTCGCCCTGGCTTTCCTGCGTTTGACGCTTACGGCTGTATTGATGGTCATCAGCTTATGGGTTTTGCGCATCAAACCCAAAGGCTCAAACGGTTGGCTCATCTTCGCGATTTTGCTGATACTGCTTGGCGTGGCAGTCTATCTCAACCTTGGCGATAAGATCCTTGCGCCGATAGAAGAACCCGAAGTTTATCAGGAAATTGTCGTAACCCCCGCGCAGACAACTGAAGCGGAAACGCCCATTCCCGCCAGCCCGACACCCAGCCCCACTGCCACCCGGCAGCTCGAACCCAGCCCCACGCCCAGACCGACTAACACGCCCGAACCCAGCCCAACACCCTTCGCCCAAAAAGCGCGTGTGATTTCAGATACCGGTTTGTTCTGCCGTGCTGAAGCTGGTGGCACAAAAGTTGTGACTGTTTTTGATTACAGAGCCATTGTGGAATTAACCGGCGGAGAAACAAAAATCAACACACGCACCTGGGTGGAAGTCCTTACCGATTCCGGCGCGACATGTTGGGTTGATTCAACTTTTATTGAACGCCTTGACCCTTAATGTATAAAAGTTTCAAAAAAACACAAACCTGCGCTGGCAGGTTTTTTGGTTTTTCTGCAAAAAAATTGAACTTAGCTTTGGATTAATTCCACGTTGTGAATTGACGCGTTAATGACCTGATCATCATCGCAAAGTAACTCAACCACAGGACTTTGCAAGCCACTCGCAAAAACGGCTGGCTGTTTTGGCAAAGCCTTCACCGTGCCCACCATGCCCATGTAAGGTTTGCCCATCAGGCGCACTTTCGCGCCAGCTTCAAGCCTGGCGGTTTGTCTGGTCAAGCCCAAATCAGCTGGTTTATCCGCGGGCAAAATGAGCAAAGGCGACAGTTTAGGTCCCCAGGTACTTTCTTCGGCCAAAAGGCACACTGTTTTTCCGGCCATCGTTTCCAGCATCGCCATACTCGCTGTATCCATATTTGTTTCGCCAAAGCCCAGCAAACTGATAACAGCAATATCCAGTTCACTCACAAGGCTAAGCTGCTTGTACGACACCGATGGCAGTATCAAGCCGGCTGGTTTCAAGCGCAAAACGCGTCTGATTTGTCCGGCAGTAGCAAATTTTTTGAACGCGATAAGTTTATCTTTGACCATTTCGCCAGGGACACCCAACAAGTTCGTTTCTAGGTCTTCCCAAAAGGCCAGCTCACCCTGGGCAACTTTGCCATTTCCCCAGGCGCTTTCAACCACCGTGCCGGTCAGCGATATCATCGCGCCCCGCGTGCCGAGCAGTTCCGCGACAACACCAGGCATCGGCGCGAAGACCTGTTCTTTTTCCAGACCGATTGCCAGCGTGATGCGTCCATCGCGCAAGGACACCACCTTGCCATCACCCGGCGACCTGAACAACTGGGTGATAAAGCCGTCCTTTTGTGCCAGCACATCGCCTTTGGCAATCACGTCGCCAAGTAAACGCTTGATGGTGCCTTCAGCTTGCTCTGGGCTGAGATTGAAATGACTGGGGATATCAATCACCTCGAAACGTTCGGGTTGACTGCTTTCAGCGATCAAATTGCCAAATTCGACCATCTCGCCCACCCTGACTTTCAAATTGCCATGCGTTGGCAGGCAAACCGGGCGGTTAATAGTTTGGTTTTCTCCGATAATGACTCGTTTCATCTCAGCCACCCAAATCCCACAGCCAGTTTCGCCAGCTTTTCGCGCGCGCCTCAGGGTTTTCGGGCAAAATAAGCGGTCGCCCGCGTGCGTCAATAATCAAACCCAGTTCCGTGTCCGGCACCGATATCCAGCCACCCAAACCGACCATGCCCATGCCCACATCGCTAAAGCGTCCGGGTGCCAAATAGACGCGCATGGACTCAATACCACGCGTATCAATCTTGCAGAGTTGGTTGCGCCCTGCCTGGAAATACTGGCGGCTGTCATCTTCCGGCAAGACCAATTCCAAATCAAGCAAAGCGTGGTCTTCGTAGTTTTGATTGTCAACACTCACCACCGAGGCCAGATTGCGGAAACTGTCCAACTCAAGCATTTGCACGACCAAAAGTGGCTCTTTGTCGGCCAGCGTGCCCAGCGCGCGCAAAAGATGATTGTCGTCCATGGCAATCGTGCTAATTCCATGAGGCAAAATGCCATCCAAAGCGACAGCTAAACTCTGATGCGCTTTTAGCTTGTCGCTAAAAGCTGACCCACTCAGGATAATCGGGTCGCAAGCCTCATGCAAGCCAGTTTCGCCGTCATATTTCAGATGGGGATAAATCGCTTTCATCGCGCCTAATGCCCGGCAAAGTCTTGCGCGTGCCCAGGCCTGCTCAATGGCAAAATCGGAAATGGTCACACTCAACTGATGGGGATTCAGACTTTGGTTAAGTAAGAACTCGCCCACCTCCGCCGTGGTCAGATTTTGCGAACAATAGGCTTGCGTGCTTTGAATAAGCGCCTCATCAATTGTGTTGGCTTGAGAAATTGCCATCAGTTCATTTTTATTAGCGAACAAAAGACTGGTTTTCTCGTCAGACAAATCCGCAAGTAAAACCGCTTTGTCCGTAGCGCTCAGGCGCGCAATAAAACGCGCCAGGCGTCCCATCGCGAAGCTTGCCGGCAAAAGGGCGGTTTTTAGTTCCGCCTGAAGATGGCGCAAATGCGGGTACTGTTGCAAGCGCACGCGCTGATAGGCACGTAACATAGCTTTCCAGGCTACGCTCAGATCTTCTTCGCCGGTGTTATGGTGCAAGTTCGGCGCGAGATGGAAATCGTCGCCCGCTTCAATTTCAAGGCGCGCGTAATCCGCCAAAACCTGATTGCCAGCGTAAACAATCTGCGGCTGAATGGATTTTGGCATGAGATGATAAAACAAGCGCGCGTTTTCGATGGCGTTGCGCAAAGCGCGACTGGCGCCTTCTTCGGATCCACCCGCGATAACCAGCATGTCCAGGTCAACCGCGCGCAAGGCTTCCAGTTGCTGACTTTGGCTCAGTGGGTCTTGCAAACGCGTTTCAAGCACGACTTCCGCGTCAAAAAGGCTCACCAAGCGCCTTAGGGAAGACAAGGAATAGGCTTCAGAAATACCCACCAAGCCTACACGCACCGGCCGGCTGGCAGAAAAGCTAAAGCCAACCGCGCTCATGCCTGTCAGCTCGGCATGACCCTCATGCGCCAAATGTCCGTCGTCATCAAGGATCTTGATTCCGGTTTCCGCTTCCAGCGCTTGCATCTGCTCCCAAAAAGCCGGCATCAAGCGCTCGGCGTCATCCAGTTCAAACGCCATTTTGTTTTGGGCGCGCAAGGCATACAGCCCGGCTTGTCTTTCAAACAACAGGCTGTGGATTTCATTTGAACTCAGGTTTAAGCTAAGAAACAGACTCATCTCTGGCCTTAACCCCCTAATAAAGTTCTGAAAAAGTCGACAATCGTCGTCAAATTGCCAATCAAAGCAATTAATGCGGAACTCAAAAGCCCGACGAACAAGGCTCCAAAGGTGATACCCAAAAAGACTTGCCCAAGTTTGGACATCCCTGTTAAAACAACTGAATTCTCAGTCTTGCCAAACATTTTTCTTTGGCGTTCCTGAAAGAAAGCGAGTACCGCCACCACGCCCAGGAAGATGGCGATGGCTTCAAGCAAGCCCCACCAACGAATGGTCGAATGGCCAGCCACAACGCCCAGTGAAAAGTATTGAAAAACACTCAAAAGCTGAGGCGCGAGCGTGCCGCGGCTGACGCCAAACAGCGCCATCGCCACCATCACACCCACCAAAAAAGCCAGGGGAATACGCCCCATGCGGCTGCCCCGTTTGAAAAGCATAAAAACAAACAAAACCGAAAGAATCAAGGGCACCAGGGCTAAATAAAAACTTTGTGTGCCTGGCTTCAACAGCGGACTGACCAGCATGGGCAAAATAACCGAACGAATAATCAACAGGGTTGCATAGCCCGAACTGACCCCGACCAAAAGATACAGCGCGATGCCAAAAAAGACGTTGTCCTTTAGGATATAGCTAAACACCATCAGCGTCAGTACCAAACCGACGATGCCCAGCACCAGGTCCGCGCCACTCATTCATCCACCTCTTGCGTGACAGGTGGAATGCCTTCCGTTTCGCGACTCAGAACGATGCCCAGCACGAACAGCAAAATCATCAGCATAAGTCCCACCCGAAAAACGTTGATGTTCACACCCCCAACCGTGTTTTCACCACTCAAGCCCTGCGCGCCAGTCAGGAAACCAGCAATTTGGGCACTGTTGAAATAGGGTTGAATGGCCACCGCTTCTTTTTGGCTGACAATCGCCAGCGTTATCAGTTCCGGCTGGTTCGGACTAACTTGTTCGAGCCAGCCCCGAATGGTCGGGGATGAGTCGCTAACCAGCAAAACGTAGTCAAAGTCATCCAGCCTTGGTTTTTCATCGGATAGTGTCGAATGCGATGCTGCCTGTGACTCCGAATTAGCCTCAAGTGCCAAATTCAGCATGGCGAACTGCCCACCCATTAAATAAACAGGCGCCTGCGGGTCTTCCACTCCCGCTTTTTGGTACAAACTTGCCGACAGCCAAAGGCTGTCCATGCGCGTGGCAACCGCCTGCCAGCTGGCACCTTGCGCTTCGATGGCTCGAAGAGCCGAACTTGCCAGTGGCTCAAGCTCCGTCGCGCTTGCCGCGGAATAATCCAAAACGATGAGAACCTGTTTCGTTTCCGAGAGAGCATCTAAATGTATATCAAAGCGGTTTTTCGCCACGACAAAACCCGCGGGCACAGAATCGGTCTTATGGCGGGGAATGACGATAATAGCAAGCAGTAAAACGAATATAAATACCAGCCCAACAATCAGGCGGCTTAGGTCCTTTTTCTTCGGTTTGCTTTCTGTGGCATTTGGAATCGGCTGCCCTTCCGAAGCAATCATTGATTTTAACAGCGCGACTTTCTCATGCTGTCCGCGCAGAATGACCAGGTCTTGCAGAATAGCCTCTTTTTCTTCTTCTCTTAGGCGTTTTTTGGCGCTGGCTTCTGGCTCGGTCTGAGCAGACTCCATCTCCGGGGGTTTGGTGTCAAAAACTTCATCAGGCTTGAGTTTCGGTTCGCCGACAATCACGAAGCCGGTATGCTCGCTCAGGGTATCACCTAAATCTTTTTCAGCATCTCCCGCTCCGCTTGATATATCCTGTGAATCGCCAGTTTCCGCCCCATCGGATGCGTCGCTTTCCAGGCTCAAGAGATCCTCATCATCTTCGGGGATATTATGCTCAATCTTAGGCTCTTCCGTTTCCTCTGGACTATCCTCGGATTCTTCTTCTGTTTCAGTATCGTCAGGAAGTAAAGCGGGTGTATAGTCATCACCCAGTCTTGTACGACGTAAATCCTCAAGCGCCTCATCGGTCCACTCATCGACGACGCTTTCTTCTTCAAGCATTTCCTCATCCTGGGGATTCAACGCCCGAATACGCCGCAACCACTCCGGCACGCCTTGCTCATCCAGCGGACTGGGACGCAGACGCTCAGCGCGTTTGGCCTTTTCGCGCTGGGTTTTCTCACGCACAGTTTCAATCCAGTCCTGATACTGACTTTCGGAGTCGTCTTTTTCCTCCCCGACCACCATATCCTGCATGCTTTGAATACCCTTGGTCAGTTCACCGGTAGCATCTTCTTCCTCCCGCGCGCGCTGGCGCACACGTTGCAACCAGTCAGGCACGTCTTCGGTATCGGAATCTTCTTTGGCTTTGGCAGGCTCAAGTTCAGGCTCATCATCAGGCAACAAACCCGCGCCTGACTGCATTTCTTCAAGCACAAAAGGCAAAGTCGTCGCGCTTTCTTCCAGGGCATCATCAGGAAGGTCAATTTGCCCTTCAAAACTGAACATCTCATCCAGCGCGCTGCCACAATGCACACAATGCGTCATGTACGCCAGGTTTTCTTTGCCACATTTGGGACAAGTTTGCATATTTAAGCCGTCAGTCATCGTAAGGCCTTTCTGCGCCAATCAGCACGCGCATGCCCATCAAAATCGCGCCCAAAGTCACGCCAATCAGCAAGCCACGCGCACCGATCATCGGCAATCCTTCAATCGCCTGAATAACGCGTTGCAAAGGAGGATAATCAATCGCTTGCAAAACGCCCAGTCCCAAAAACAAAAAACCCAGGGCGCTAACCGCGAAAGAAATCGTCAGCGCGTTCCAGCCGCGTTGATAAAAGAACTTAAGGCTCAAACTCGCCAAAACAATCGCTACCAGGCCCAAAAGCGCGCTCTCCAGCGGACGCATAATGCCGGCAATCCATTTTAGAAAAGTGGGATTATCCACACCAAACAAAAAACCAGCGATTAGGGTAATCAAAAAGGCGCTCACCGCGACCAAACTGTAAATAAAACCCTGTCTACCACGCGCGATATAAGCAATGTGCGTGAACAGCAAACGCGCCAGCACTACCAAAAGTGCCACGCTCGATAGCACAATCGCCCAGTTTAGCACCACACTCAGCCAGCCACCCAGGCTCTCGCGAAAGAAGATGCCCGCCATCACAAAAAGCGTGGTTACGGTTGCCACGATTAAAGGCACAATCTTCTTCATGGCAAAACCCCCAAGAGTTGCAACAGAATTGCTACAAGCAGGCCCGCTATAATCAAACCACGCGCGATTCTAAGGCAGATGAGGGTTGCCTTAAGCCCTGCTTTTTCACGCGGACGGGTGGATTGACTCATAAAAGCTTCTTCGCCCAACGCGCTTTGTGGGTCAATAAAGTGCGCCGCGGCCTGTCCGGAAAGTGAACTGCTCGCCATAATCGCGTCCAGGTCATGACGTTTGGCAGCGTCAAGTGCAAGAATAAGCTCAGGGCTCAGCTCGCCCTGCATCAGCAAGGCACTCAGGTTTGGCCGGCTCAATTCCGGGATAAGTCCCGCCAAATACGCGTAACTGCCAATACCCGCCAGACCGCTACTATCAAGCTTATAAAGTTCTGGCATATCCGCGGTGTGATAAATGCCGGCATTTAATTGTTGGCTAAGCGCTACCAAGTTGCCATCGCCCGCCACCGTTTTGGGTGGCAGGTCGCTGTGCAAACTGTGCCGAAAAACGTGCGCCTGGGTCTGCAAACCCGCCAGTCCAGCCAGTGAACCTACCTGCGCGCCGGCACCTTCGCTTGTGCCAACCAGCACACCCTCACCGCGTTCTGAACTGCGGTGCAGGATGGCATCCAGGCGAGTGTTTTCTTTGGCTGAGGCTTTATTTTGCGCTGCTTTTGCGCGCGCGATGAAATAGCTGATGATAAAAATGAGAAACAAACCGGCTAAAGTGCCGTAGGCAAGCCAGTCATTCAGACTTAATTCAGGCATTTCGCCCCCGTTGCTTTAGATATACACCGCATTGCATATCTGTTTTTTCCATGGATAAAGTATAGCATGATTATGCCTGGCTACACAAAAATATTTCCGTAATGTAAATTATGGGTATTGCTATTTAACTTTGCTCATCAGCGCTTGCAGGCGACACGTCATAGACACCGTATGATTCCCACAAACGCGGACTGCGACTCTGCACAACTCGCAAGTAATCCTCATAACTCACGCTCGTGTCCCATGCGCCCACGCGTTCACCTTCATGTCGATTAACGCCGGCATAAGTCAGGCTGGAATCCTCATAACGCTTAAACTTCCAAATAGCATCATTCATCAACGGACCATTAAACACACCCAACGACACCAACAAATCAAAATCATTCACGCCCAAGCCCGTAACACGTCTAAACAAGCCTGTTTCGACATTGCGGATGATTTCTTTTAAACTATGTTCCCGGTAGTCGGTCAGATACATAAAAATGGGTAAGCGTGTGGCTAACTTGATTAACTTCTCTTGAATTTGCTTGCGCAAACTCTTAAATTCCTTTTCTTCCTCTGAAAGCTCCTTACGTTGCGCTTTGCTGAGTGTGTCTCCCTGTTCTTTTTTAGCCTTCTTTACCGCTTCAGATTTGTTAATAATCGTCTCAATATCCTGATTAAGGCTCCTAAAACCTTCAATGCGCATCAAGGCATCCATCGCCTCCTGATTAGCCATTAGCCTGCCTAGAGTTAAATTATCCACGTTCACCAAAAGCGCGCTTTCCCAACGCCTGGCCAGCAAGGTTGCCGTTGTACCTGAAAGCGCCATATCCAGCACCCCAGCAGCATCAATGCGTTTCATCGTACTGCCGTCATACGCCAAAATGGGCAAAAAGCGAATAAACTCCCCAACTTTCACTTCCGGATTGCTCTCTTCAACATTCAACTGCACGCTGTAATCCGCAATCTGTTTCAAAGCGCGGTCAATGGCAAAGTCAAAAACATAACAAACTTCTTTAATAATCTCGCTTTTACCATCTTCACCTTTAATCACCCACGGACTTTGTACACGAAAAGCGGCCTGAAAATAAGTTTCCGGGCTTTTCAGATTCCGCAACATAAAGATGCCCGTCCAAGGCCTTATCGTCACGCCAGTGGTCAGCTTGCCACAACTCAGTGTAATGGTTTTGCTTTCCAGCGGATTAGCCATTGACTTCTTAACCGGTTCAACCGCTGCCAGACCTACCCCCGCGCGGGTACCAGCTGCCACATTCACAGTGTAATCATGATAAAAGATGTTCTGGCGTTGTTTCAGCAAATTAGCCATCGCGTAGCACGCGCTCACATTCGGCATAAACCACAAAGTGTGTGTAAGAACGCTCAACAAACGACTGTCCGAATACGGCAAGGCTGGCTTGCCCCAACCAAGTTTCAGGTCATCCGTCGCGGCTGGCATATAAGCACCCCGAATCAAGTCCAGCCACTTTTGAACGTAATCCTCATACACAAAGCGCGCGTTTTCATACTCACCCTCAGCAGAAAAGAAAACGTTCAGGTCAAACTCATTAAACTCACCTTCTTCAGCAACACGTGTAATTTCAGCGGGCAAACGATAAGTCATCAGCACCATTTGCGGCAAACTGGCATAAGGGTTGTCAGGACGATTGCCCCAGTCCTCTTTCGCGCTTTGTTCGTCCGAATAGGTCCAGCTAAAAATCTGTTCTTCAATAAACTCACCCGAACCCAAAGCCCTAAAGGGTGTACCGGATAGAAACAGATAGTGGTAACTGGTTATCGGCAAAAAACTTTCGTCCATCGCGTTGCCGGCTTCGTCTTTTTGGTAAGCTTCGCTGTCAAAATCGACATCATCTTCATCCTGGTCCGCGAAAAGTTTGCGGGCGTTATCGCGCCAAGCACCAAAGTGGTACTCGTCAAAAATGACCAAATCCCAGTTGGTGGTGTGCACCCATTCATTTTTGGCTTTGATTCTTCCACCTGCTTCAGTCCCTAAATAATCCTGAAACGAACCAAAACACACAATCGGACGGCTTAAATCAGCCTTCTCATATGTGAGTTCAGTCGTTCGGCTGATAAACTGCCAGCCCTCAAAGTCAACATGGTGTAACAAATCTTCTTCCCAGGCGCTTTCCACCGCAGGTTTAAAGGTTAAGACCAAAATCTTTTTCATCTCCATTTTTTTGGCCAACTGATAAGCCGCGAAGGTTTTACCAAAGCGCATTTTGGCGTTCCAAAGAAATTTTGGCGACGCACTGGTTGATGAATCTTCCCAGACGGACTGAAAGTACGCCATTGTTTTACGCACAGCGGCTTCCTGTTCAGGGCGCATTGAAAAATCAAGGCTGCGCATTTCCAGGTTTTCTTTACGGTCCCGCACACTGATATAAGCCGCCTTGAGTTGCTCCACACTGATGCTGAACCATTCACCTGCTTCGTGTTGCATTTGCATGCGGTGTAAAGCAGCAAAAACATCATAATCATTAAAACCCGTGCCATCATTACGCATGGCAGGCTCTTCAAAAACGATGGTGTAAGGTTTTGTTCCGGGACGCACCACAGGATACTGTTCCGCTACACGTTCCTCTGCAGTCCGGGTGGTGTAACCAATCTTTAGCATACCCGCATAAGCGGGATTGTTATCCGTGTAGGCATAAATAACCGGTTTTGATTTGGATCGCTCGGGAAATAATTCGGTGCTCATTTTAACTTTCTTCCAGATCCATGGGTTTAATCATTGATTCAATGAAATCAATTTCATCTTCTGTCAGCTCATATTTGGCATAAAGTTCTTCATCTGTCCATATTTTTCCCCATGATTGTTGAGGCACATATTGAAAAACACCTCTTGATAAATTAATTGATGACATTGAAATCAAGGTCAACAAGCGAACAAACTTTGTGGTTAGATAATTAAGCAAGTTTTTTGCTTCCAACTTGTTTGAGAAAGAACCAATAACAAAATAAGAATGTGTGCATACTTCACCAGGCTCAAGTACTTTTATTGAAGAAGTCAATACTCGATACCTGCCATCGGAACCTGGTTCGCCAGCATGCTCGGAGCTCGTTTTACTCACTAAAACTTTGTACACATCTATTAAATCCAAACCGCTAGAAACTTCAGATCTAGAAATATATGAGACACCTTCGCTTGAATGCAACTTTAAATCGCCATCTTTCTCTGTTGAAACACCTCGGTAATCAGTAGATAAACCGAACGGAAATAGAGGGCTTGCTAACTCTGACAATGGTGGTTCTCCAATTGATTTAATTTTCCTAATTATTTCGACAGCTTCATTGTAGCGAATAAAAACCCCATGCTCGCTGAGATTTCTTACCATTTCAAATGTCTTACCGCCTCGATTAGAAACAAATTTGCAGAGGCCATCATGCTCTCTCTCTCTTAGAAAGTAGCAGACACCTCCACTAATACTCGATTGAGGAAAGCAATCTTTAGCATTAATAAAATCTACTAGAACTGATATGCTTTTATCATTAAGCATTTTATCTCTAAAGCCATCCAGTCCCATACCTCCCGCAAACCAGCGTGATGGAATAATCATCGAGAGATATCGAGGATTCAATTTTATAGCTTGTTCAATAAACAATGGATAAATCGGCTTAGCTTGACGACCAGCACCACCTGTACTCAAGTGATATGGTGGATTTCCAATGATAACGTCAAATCTCATATTAAATAACTCCTCAGGATTATCGCGGTGAATAAAGGCATAAGCGTGGCTTTCCAGTTCCGGGTCGCGGTCATATTCATTCTGAGATGCGCCACAATACTGACAGCGCCCATCTTTCCAGACATGGCGAATATTCTTATAATAAATATTGCCATTCGCCCGCTCTTTTGGGAAGGGACTCACCGAATACCGCCCACTGGGATACTTGGTGCAATACAGACTGCGCTTGGTGAGTAAATCAGTAAGTTCAGTGATGGCAACACCATAAAGCTGTTTTTGATAAATGTGGTCAATCCGCTCTTGCAAATCGGGAATTTGGCTTTCAAGCCCTTTTAGCAGACGTTTGGCAATTTCGCGCAGAAAAACGCCGCTTTTCGTGGCTGGGTCCAGGAATTTCGCCTCGGGATTACTCCACAGCTCCTCTGGCAGTAAATCCAGCATTTGCCTGGCAACTTTAGGCGGGGTAAAAATTTCATCACTGCTCAGGCTCGCCAGACAGTCCAGTACATCAGGACTGTGTAGAATTTGGTAATTTGTATTTAACATTTCATCTCTTATTTTTTAATCATAAATTCTTTCGTGGAAGGGACCAGGAACCCAGGGAATATCATATAGCAAAGAGTTCATCTTAATAAACATCAACATTGAATGAGCAGCAAATTTGCTTTCAAGATAGTGAGCAATTTGTTGACCTTCCAAAGCAGGTTCTTCTCTGGTCACCTGCAATAAATTTTTCCTTTGGATTGTACCAATCTCAACAAGCTTTTCATGTGCTGTAAAGTTTCTCAGTTTATTCAACTTGTTGCCCCAAAGAGGAGGTTCTTTTTTGTTAGATTTAAAAACATGATTACCAATATATTGATGTGTTTTTATTGCCCGTTCATTATCCGAATGTTTTAATTCATCAAGTATCTGGTTACGTCCCTTTTCATAAGGATCTTTTTGCAAACAAAAATAATAAATATACTTAAGATAATATTCCAATGATGCATATGCAAAAAGCAAATATTGGTCCAGCAGTACCTGATGAAGAAAAAAATCATTACCTTTATCAATTTTTACATCAGCGATGTAAGCAGAACAATAATCCTTTGTGTTTCTTATTGAATGAAAAAACTCAAGTGTAAAATAGGCGGCTGCATCCCGATATAAGACAAGTTCCAATAAATCTTCGCATTTTTGAATGTACTTAGAATCGTGAATGTTGTTTCGTTCAAAGTATAGCTTTTGAGCATAGACTATTTTAGGTTTAAAGGACGGGTTAATGGTATCAAATTCTTTCTTTGCAGCCAAAAGACCCAGATACATTGCTGGATAATTCTCACACATTCTATCCATAATGTTGCACCTCACGGTAATCCATCAGCGGAAATTCACGGAAAGGCTGTGGGATATACTGCCCCAGGTCGGCATCATATTCCCAGCCATCCATAAAGATGTTCATTTGCTGTTCGCTGGCATCCAAAAGCTGGCTGAGATGAAAATCGCGCCTTTGAACCAAATTGCCCGTCACCAGGGACCATTCCGAAAAAGCAATTGGCTCACCCTTGGCATCTTTGAGGGTCAGCGCGTCGCCACACAAGATATTCCGTTCCAGGACATAGCGCGCCGCCTGTCGAAAATCATCTGAGGCATCCTTTTTACAAACCCTGGTATAGGCTTGGTCTAAAATGCCAAAAAGGCGCGCGCGACATTCTTTGGCGTTGTCTTCAAGCAATTCCACGCCATAAATACTGCTAAGGGCGACAAAGGCGTAACGCTCAAAATCAGCTGGGTGTTTGCCATAGCGGGCTTTGACCACAGCAAGTTTCCGGCGCAAAATTTCTGCCAAAAAATTACCCGTGCCACAAGCCGGCTCTAAAAAACGACTTTCAACGCGTTCGGTTTCGTGTTTGACGAGGTCCAGCATAGCGTTAACTTCCCGCTCGGCAGTAAAGACCTCGCCATGATCGGCGACTCGTTGTTTTGATTTAACCTGGTCGGTGCCGTTTTCCATTCGCCTCCGATGCTTTCGTTTTAATAATTATACCCTGTGCTAAGGCGACTTTCGCAAAAAGGCTCATCACACCAATCATCGTATTTGCTATACATCTTTCATCGTCCCTTTAGCTTAAAAACTGAACTCCGGACAGGGTTTGCCCAGAGTTCAGTAAAAAAGATTAGACCGTTGGCGCGAAGGGGTTAATTTGAAGTCAGGAACAAGGCTGACATAATCACCACATCTTGCAGGAAGTGAATCAGCCATGCCCAAAAGAAGCCTTTGGTTTCGTGAATACTTTTCGACAAAAACCAGCCGATAAATGCTGCCATGATCACACCCGGTATCTTCCCCGGTGTGCCAAAATAATGAACGCCACCGAAAATAACCGCCGACAGCGCCTTGGAAATAGTGGGGTTGAGTTCGTGGTATTCCACGATACTGGCAAAGGTGTGACGGAAGGTGACCTCTTCAACAAAACTGTTTGTGAGGGCAAATAATACAATCACCAGAAAATTCACCAAACTAAGGCTTTGGATGACCCCTCTTCGGTAAACCTGAAAATAGATGACCACCGCCGTTACGACCGTGATAATGATGGCAATATTTAAGCCGCCTTTTTTCCAGGTATCCTTGTTGTTTTTCGTGATCCCGATCCACGGTTCTGGCATAACTTCGCCATCCATTCGTGTGATGTTTAAGAGCCGGATCGATTGAAACCTGGTTTGCAAGCCCGTGATTAAGATAAGCACAAAGCTCATGACAAGTGTAGTTGCCTGATAAGCAAATACTCTGTTGAGATAATTTGTTTCGAACCAGTTGACGGTGAAAAGCGAGTTGTTCATTAGATAAACAATGCCCGCTACCATTAATCCCACTACTAAAAGAGTGATGGCAAGATGGATATAAGCTTTTTTCATAGTGTTTCCTCAATTGTTTTGATTGATTTTTTTAGCCACTCAACAGTGACCTTGTTTTGCATGATTCCATAATCCAATGCGAGGTCAAATGAGAGATTATTGACTTTCCTTAGAACGGATTCCTTTATTTCAGAATAAACCTGTCCTTGCGCGAGCAGGTCATTGAGAACATTTTGCAAATCTTCCAACAGTGCCGGATAGTCGTCGCGATGGCTGACAAACAGCTTTAGCAGGAGCTCATCCCGGTAAATAGTTGTGTATTGATGATTTGACAACCATTCTGACAAGGCTTCTTGTCCAAGAAGGGTAATTTCATAAACAGCCTTGTTTCTGCTTCCTGTTTCCGGCAATTTTTGAATGAGTTTTTCATCAGCAAGAACTTTCAAAGTCCGGTGAACATTGCTGTAAGACTCATTCCAAAAGAAGCCGATGTAGTCTTTCGCGAATTTTGCCAGATCGTATGCTGACATCTTTCTTATATTTAGCAAACCTAACAATGCAAATTTTGTAGACATAGTTTTCTCCTGTTGACCAAGATTCTAACCTATCTATTAGATACATCAAAGCCGATGTATAAGCTTTTCTTTTTTATTTTTGCTTGACACAAATAAATGCTGGACGAATAGCTTAGCAGCAATTCTCATTTCACATGGGGCATGGTCAGGAGACCATCCCCGAACGCTGGTTTCTATCAGAAGTTCTCTCGTGGTCTCCCGACCACGAAGAAAACAATTTCCATACTGAGAATTGCTGATATCTTAGATTTGCCCTTGACGTCTTGAACAATGTTCAGTATACTAAACTTGAACAACGTTCAAGACGGAGAAAATATGGAAGATAACAAGCAAACAAACCAGGATCTAAAGGAACAAATCATCAACGCGACCATAGCATTGATTGAGAATTCAGATGGCTTGATAGAAAACATCACTATCCGCGCCATCGCCCAAAAAGCGAATGTAGCCGTTGGACTTATCAACTACCATTTCGAATCGAAAAAGAACTTAATCGAAGTCTGCGTTCAGCGAATCATTTCGCACGTTATGGCAACTTTTCCCAAAAATGCAGAAGTGGAAAGCGCACCGACCCCTGATGACGAACCCGAATCAGAGATGCCATCATTCACTGCCAGGGTTTTTGACTTTCTGTTAAATCATCCGGAGATTGCCAAAATATCCATACTTGCTGATCTCTCAGAACCAAACATCGCCAGTAACTCATCTGTAAGTTACAGGGCTATTCTAAAAGGCTTGCCAGAGACAGAAGATAAAAAGTCGGAAAAAATCAAAAGAATAAAGGCTTTTATGCTTTTATCGACCATTCATTCCGCGTTTTTAAATCGTCAAATCAGCACTGAACTTCTGCAGCTGAATCTGAACGACGAAGACGATTACACCGACTTTCTCCGCCTGGTAACAGAAATTCTGAATATCACATAACTGATTTTGAAATAAACGCCATTGTCTAAACCGGCAATAACAAAAAGGAGTAAGTAAAATGACAAAAGCAAAAAGAAAGGCAAGGAACAAAATGATGAAATGGTTTGCATTAGGGCTTTTAGCGGTCGTCGTCTTGTATTTTGCCATTCAAGGCATTCGCTGCATTTATGGTTTTAATCAGGCGAAAAGCAAACTAAGCACTTACGATGTAAAGGTGGCAAATTTGTCCTATGGGAAAATGACTTACCTTGATGAAGGCGAAGGCGAAGTCATATTATCCGTGCATGGTCTTTTTGGTGGCTACGATCAGGCTTATGAGAATGTGATAGCCAGGAGCAGCAAAAACCGTGTGCTTGCCCCATCGCGCTTTGGCTATCTTGGGTCCGACATCAAAGGCGAGGGCAACCCTAAAGATCAGGCTGATGCTTATATAGAACTGCTTGATTACCTGGGCATAGACCAAGTCTTTATTTTGGGTACATCCGCGGGGGGCACGCCTGCCATTCGCTTCGCGCTGGATTATCCGGAACGCGTCAAAGGCTTGATTTTATATTGTTCAGCGATGCCCGTAACAGAAAAACCGGAAAGCTTTATTGAATACCAGGCACCACCGGAACCGTTCTTGTCGGACTATGCTATGTATCTCATCAGTCCCCTGATGCCTCCATTGTTGGGCATGCCCGCTTCAACAGTCAAAATCATTCAGCCCATCTCGGAAAGAAAAGCAGGCGCTGTCATAGACGGCAAACTGACCAACCCAGACATGGAAAGACATTTTGAAGACTATCCCATTGAAGAACTAAAGGTACCTGTCTTGATTCTGCATTCCGAAGACGACCCCATCGCCAGTTTCGAGAAAGTCAAAAACGCCCAGTACCGTTTTCCTGACCTTACCTTGGTCACTTTCCCAGATGGCGGTCACATGATGACAGGCCACAGCCAGGAAATCGACCAGGCGCTGGATGATTTCCTCAAGCAACACAGATAGGATGTAGACTGGCGATAGCAAGTGCCAAAGCAGCTTTAACAACTTGTTAGCTGTTTTTCCTGATTATGCTACTCTGGTTTGAAATTATTTATCCGAAACTGCCTAAAAACACAGCCATCAAATGCGGTTTTTTACAAAATCATCAATCAACTGATTGACAATCTCCGGCTGGTCGGTGTTGGAGTTATGGCCCGCGTCTTTAATCCATTCAATGGGAATGCCCGTTTCCTTGTGCCAGGCCTTGTTGTACCGGATAAACAAGCCCAACTTGTCTTTTTCACCACAAATCAACAAAGCCGGACATGGGATGGCGTAAGCAAAATCCGCCTCCATCGTTTCGCCAAGAATACGCGTGCCATGTTCCATTACCTGAGTAAGCCACTTTTCATTGCCCTTGTAGTCCTGTATCATTTCTTTCACTAATTGTCTGCCATATGCCGATTCCGCGAGGCCGATGGCTGATACATTAGTTATCATCTCCCATGAGGCAGAAGGAGAGCCGAAACTCATCCTTTTGATTAACGCAATTTCCCCAGGGGTCATATAGCGTTTTTGTGCCGGGCCTGAATCAATCGCCACAAAGCCTTTTATTTTCTCGGGATACAATTCCGCGTAGGCTTGCCCCAGATAGCCACCAATGGAATGCCCTACAATGACTGGCTTGCTTATCTTTTCCTGTTCGAGTATTTCGTTTAGCCATCTTGCCTTGCCCATCATGTCGAAATTGAATTCAAATGGCCACGAAGCACCATGCCCGGGCGCGTCCCAGGCTAAGACATTGTATTTGCCTTTGAAGTATTCAATTTGTTTATCAAACAATCTGTGGGTTAGGGTCAATCCTGGGAGAAAGACCAGGGTAATCGCGTCGTCATCAATGATATTAATCCAGTAATGGATATTACCTGATGCTGTTTTGTATGTTTTTTCTTTCATCTGAACACCTCTGAGAAACTACTTATCTGATAAATGCTTTTTGCATATAATCTTGCTTTTATTATACTCCCCGCTGTCCCGACTTTCGTCTAAGATAACATGCGATGGGTGTAAACAATTCATAATGAATATAAAAATTCGTGGTCAGGAGACCACGAGCGAACATCTTTTAATATTAGGACGTGGCCTTGCGACCACGTCCACACTCAGCTATTTTTTATTAGCCATGTATCGCGCGGTCCATCGCGCCCAGCGCCGCTTCCAAAACCGCTTCGGACAGCGTGGGATGGATATGCACCGCCCGCGTCACGTCTTCAACACATAAATCGTTTGCCTGTGCCAAAACCAGCTCGGGGATAAGTTCAGACGCTTCGGGTCCGACAATCGAAGCACCCAAAAGCTTGCCATCACTGGCATCGGTGAGCACCTTGGCATAACCGGCGTAATCGCCATGACCCAACGCCTTGCCATTTGCCATAAAGGGGAATTTGCCCACCTTGAGATCAAAACCGGCTTCTTTTGCCTGGTCTTCGGTAAAGCCAAACGACGCGACCTGTGGCGTGGTGAATGTAGCGCGTGGAATCATGCGGTAGTCCAAAACCGGCGTATCCAAACCGGCGATAGCTTCTGCGGCGATAGCCGCTTGCGCTGAGGCAGTATGCGCCAAGAGCAGCTTGCCGGTCAGGTCACCAATCGCCCAGATGCCAGGCACGCTGGTCGCCATGCGCTCGTCAATTTCCACAAAGCCCCGTCTGTTTACTGCCACGCCGACTTCTTCAAGCCCCAGGTTTTGCGAGTTGGGTCTAAAACCAACCGCCACCAGGGTCACATCCGCGCTGAGCGTTTCTTCGCCTTTTTCGCTTTCCAAAAGTACGTCCGTGCCGGTTTCGGTCTTGGTCACCGATTTAACCTTCGTGCCGGCATGCACCTTGACACCTCGCTTGCGGAAAGCCTTTGCCAGTTCACTGGCAGCCTCATCGTCTTCGTTGGGCAGGATATGGGGCAACATTTCAACCACATGCACATCCACGCCATAGCCACTCCACACAGTAGCAAATTCAACTCCGATGGCACCGCCACCGATAATGACCGCGCTTTCGGGCAGTTTGTCGAGCATAATCGCCTGGGCGTAATCGAGCACCTTTTCACCATCGGGTTCCATGCCGGGGATAACCATGGCATGCGCACCCGTTGCCAAAATGATGTTATCGGCTTTTAGCGTCAGCGTTTCGCCATCTTCCGCCTGAACCTGCACCGTGTCTTTGGCAGCCAGTTTGGCGCTGCCCATGATGACTTCAATATCGTTCTTTTTCATCAAAAAGCTGATGCCCCGGGTAAGACGGTTGCTCACCGAACGACTGCGCTTGTGCGCTTCGCTGTAATCCAGTTCGAGATTATCGAATTTAATGCCGAAAGTTTTGGCTTCTTTGCGCAGAAGATGCGCCAACTCAGCGTTGCGCAAAAGAGCCTTTGAAGGCACACAGCCCACGTTCAGACACACACCACCCAGCCATTTTTTCTCAACGATGGCGGTTTTAAAGCCCAGTTGCGACGCGCGAATGGCAGCCACATAGCCACCTGGCCCCGCGCCGATTACGATTACGTCAAATGTTTTCATTGATTCCTCTCCAGTTGTATTTTTCTAATAGCCATACGCGGCAGCAAGAGAATCGTCATTGTCGATCCAATCCTGCACGTCGATTTTTCTGTATTCATCATAATTATCGCGAATGTAGACGGTCTTAATCCCAGCGTTAATAATGACCCGCTTGCACATGGCGCAAGGCATGGCTTTTTCAACATAATTGTTATTATCTTGCAGATCAATGCCAGTGAGATACAAGGAACTGCCCAGCATACGGTCGCGGGACGCGCTGATTATCGCGTTTTGCTCAGCATGCACACTGCGGCACAGTTCATAGCGTTCGCCACGTGGCACCTTGAGTTGTTCCCGCCGACAGATGCCCATGTCGATACAGTTTTTGCGTCCGCGTGGCGCGCCAACGTAACCCGTTGAGACCACTTCATCGTTCTTCACAATGACCGCGCCATAGCGCTTGCGAATGCAGGTGCTGCGTTTGCCAACCACTTCGGCCATGTCGAGATAATAATTTACTTTATCACGTCGTTTGAACTCAAATTCCATCTTCACTCCGCTTGTTTTGTAATGATAGACTTATTATAGACCAAACGGAAACATAATTTCAGAATATGTCCAACTACGTTATTTCCCCAGCAACTGAAATGATGCCAGATGTATAAAAAAAAGACCCATCCCCTTTAATCCCCCTCCTCTCGCGTCGCGAAATGACCGTTTATTCTCAAATAATTTGTATACCGCGACGCTGGTTGGGGGGAATGCTTTCGCTAACATTCAGAATACTCATCCCTGACAGACATTTAAAGTTCAGTTGCCCGGGCCCGCCTTGCGATGCCCCCGCGTAAATGCTACACTTAAGCCATCTATAACACAGTCAGCTGGAGGAAATTATGCCAAAAATGCTTTATTTGCTGGACGGACACGCCATCGCCTATCGCAATTACTTCGCGCTTACCAGTGGTGGCACAACCCGCTTTGCCACAACCGACGGCGAACCCACCGCGGGCGTTTTTGGCTTTGCCAGTACATTGCTGAAAATCCTCGAACAAGACGAACCTGATTATCTCGCTATCGCCTTTGACAAAGGCAGAACTTTCCGCGATGACCTGTATGAAGAGTACAAAGCCACCCGCGAGAAAATGCCCGATGATCTGCGTTCGCAAATTGAACGCATCAAGGAAATGATTGACCTGCTCAAAATCCCCCGTCTTGAGCTGGATAATTACGAAGCGGATGACATCATCGGCAGTCTTGCCACCTGGGCAGCCAACGAAGAAGGCTTGGGCGTCAAAATCATCACCGGCGACCGCGACCTTTTGCAACTGGTTACTGAGCGTATTGTCGTCAACCTGCCCGAAGGACGGGGAGCTAAAGACAAAGACTACTTCCCTGAAGACGTTGTTGAACGCATGGGTGTTAAACCCGAACAGGTGGTTGACCTGAAAGCCTTAATGGGCGACAGTTCCGACAATATCCCCGGCGTGCGTGGCGTTGGGCCCAAAACGGCCACCAAATTGCTGGAAAGCTATGGCACCCTGGATGGTGTTTACGAGCATGTGGACGAGATAAAGGGTAAAGTGGGCCAAAACATTGCCGAACAAAAAGAGCAAGCCTATCTCAGCCAAACGCTGGCGCGCATCGTGGTAGATTTGCCCGTACGACTGGACCTTGAGCAAGCCGCTTGCGAAAATTTTGAACCGGTTGCGGCGGAAGGCCTTTTTAGAGAGCTGGAATTCCGCACGCTTATCCGTCGTTTGCAAAAACTGAGCGAACGCTACGCGCCCGCCCAAGCCCAAACCCCGCAGACAATCACACCTGAGACAAACAGCTTCAACCTGGTGCAAGGTGGTTTGTTTGGCGATGAGCCCCTGGATACACCAGACGCTTTAATCAGCATAGAAGAAATCAAAACCGACTTTGAAACCGTCATCGTTGACACACCCCAAAAGCTTGTCCAGGCGATAAAGGACCTTTCAGCTTACGACACCCTGGCATTCGACACCGAAACCAGCAATTTAGACCCCGTTTCTGCTGATTTGGTGGGCTTTTCCCTGGCTGCCAGCCCGGAAAAAGGCTATTACTTCCCGGTTGGGCACCGTGCTGGCAAACAACTTAGCCTTGATGAACTTAAAAATGCTGTTCAACCTTTACTTAGCAACCCCAAAATCGCCAAAGTCGCCCATCACGCCAAATTTGACCTAATCGTGCTTCGCCAGTCTGGCTTTGAAATAAATCCAATTCGTTTCGACACGATGATTGCGGAATGGCTTATCAATCCTGATTCGCGCAATCTGGGTCTCAAAACGCTGGCCTGGGTGCGCCTGGGCGTTGAAATGACCCCCATCGAAGACCTCATCGGCAAGGGCAAAAACCAACTCAGCATGGCAGATTTACCCATTGCGCGTGTCGCGCCCTATGCCACCGCGGACGCGGTGATGACCCTGCGCTTGATGCCCATTCTCAAAGCCGACCTCAAAGAACGTAACGCTGAGAAACTGATGGACGATTTGGAAATCAAACTCGTCCCCGTTCTGGCACAAATGGAAGAATATGGCGTTTTGCTTGACGCGCCTTTCTTTGAAGATTTCAACAAAGAACTCACTGAAATGATTTTCGCGCTTGAAGAAGATATCTACCGCCTGGCTGGCACCCGCTTTAACATTAATTCCACGCAAAAGCTTTCGGATGTCCTTTTCAAGAAACTCGCCCTAGACCCGCCCGACCCGAGTCGCAAGACCAAAAGCGGTCATTATTCCACCAGCGCCGAGATTCTGGAACTCTTGCGCGATAAACACGAAATCGTGGCCAAGATTTTAGATTACCGCGAATATGCCAAATTGAAATCCACTTATGTTGAAGCCTTACCGCAACAAATCAACCCTAAAACGGGCAGAGTACACAGTTCTTTCAATCAGGTTGGCACGGTCACCGGGCGCATTGCCAGTCAAAACCCCAATCTGCAGAACATCCCCACGCGCACTAACTTGGGTCAGCGTGTGCGCCAGGGTTTCATCGCCGCGCCAGGCTGGAAACTCCTGTCGGTTGACTACTCACAAGTAGAGTTGCGCATTGTGGCGCATATTGCTCAGGACCAGGCCATGATTGAAGCCTTCAAGCGAGGCCAGGACATTCACGCCACAACCGCCGCTGCCATAACCGGCACCCCGCTGGCTGAGGTTACACCCAAGCAGCGACGCAACGCCAAAGCAGTGAACTTTGGACTGATTTACGGCATGAGCGCTTTCGGTCTGACCCGTGGCACCGATTTAACCCTGGCAGAAGCCGAAAATTTCATCAAAGCGTATTTCAGGGAATTCCCTGGTGTAAAAGCCTGGCTGGATATGACCCGCGTGAACGCTGCCAAAAACGGCTATGTGGAAACCCTGCTTGGACGGCGGCGTTACTTCCCTAATTTAGCCAAAGGGTCCAACCCACAAATGCGCCAGCGCGAAGAACGCGAAGCTATCAACGCGCCCATTCAAGGCACCGCGGCGGATATTGTAAAACTGGCCATGATTGCCCTGCCTGAAGCTTTGCGCAAGGCGGGATTAAACGCGCGCATGCTTCTGCAAGTGCACGATGAATTGATATTTGAAGTGCCGAAAGACGAACTGGAACGAACTGTACCTGTCGTCAAATCGCTTATGGAATCAGCCATGACGCTGGATGTGCCCCTTGTCTGCGATGCCCGCGCCGGCGATAACTGGCGTGAGCTGAAGGCTGTTTAACGCGTTCGCGTTTGCTCTGACACGCGTTCGCGTTTGTAACCCTTGAATTAAAGCATTCACGGTGTGGTCGTTACTCAGAACCACACCGTGAATAATTGTCCGTTTTCCCTCCCAGAATAAGACCAAAAATAAACCTATATTAACAATTAAACAAGCACCTTATTATTATGCAACCTTTCGCGAATTTGGGAAACTTTCCGACGCATCATATCATCACTATCAATCAGTTCAGCAACCTTATCGCACGCATACATTACCGTGGTATGGTCACGACCGCCCAACTCTTTGCCGATGCGCGGTAAAGAAATACCACTGTCCTCGCGTAAAAGGTACATCGCAACCTGACGGGGCAAAGCCACCTCTCTCGCGCGCGACCGTCCCGAAAGTTTCTCAGGGTCGATACCAAAGTAATCCGCCACCACATCCACAACCACATCGGGTGTCAGGCTGCTGGGCTGTGGCGCGTAGTCGGCAAGCGCGTTTTGCGCCATTTGCAAGGTGAGTTGCTTGCCGGTCAGTTCAGAAAAAGCCAACACACGGTTCCAAGCACCTTCAAGTTCGCGGATATTGCTCTGAATAGTCTTGGCAATCAATTCCATAATTTCAGTTTGAACCACCCGCCCTTCTTTTTCGGCTTTGCTTTGCAAAATGGCCAGGCGCGTTTCGTAATCAGGAGCTTGCATATCCACTGTCAAGCCCCATTCAAAGCGTGAGCGCAGGCGTTCTTCCAGCATACTCATCGCTTTTGGCGAACGGTCGGAGCTGATGACGATTTGCTTGTCTTGCCCGTAAAGGGTGTTGAAGGTGTGGAAAAATTCTTCCTGGGTCGATTCCTTGCCCGCAATAAACTGGATGTCATCGATAAGCAACACATCCACCCGGCGATATTTCTCGCGGAAAGCGGTAGTGGTTTTGTTGCGAATTGCGCCAACCAAATCGTTGGTAAATTCTTCAGAAGAAACATAAAGCACCGACTTACCCTGTCGCACCACAGCATTACCGATGGCGTGGAGCATATGCGTTTTGCCTAATCCCACGCCACTGTAGATGAACAGGGGATTATAGGCGTTGGCGGGATGTTCGGCAACGGCCATGCTGGCAGCGTGTGCCAGGCGGTTGCCTGGTCCAACCACAAAGTTGTCGAAGCGGTATTTGGGGTTCAGCTGACTGTCCTGACGGAGCGAACGATAAGTTTCCGTGGCATCAATCTGAACAGCATCTTTATCAAAACCAGCTGTAAAAAGATCTTCCGGTGCTGGTTCTTCTTCCACGGGCCTCAAAACTGGCGCGTTGTGCACTTTAAAGACCACATTAAGCTCTAATGCCATCATGCCTCGCAGTTTGTTGACCACGGTGCTTTTCAGGCGACTTTCCAGCCAGTCGCAAGCATAGGCATTGTTGGCACCGATGGTCATCGTGCTGGTCATTTCGTCCCAGCCGATAAACACACACTGCTTCACCCAGGTATCAAAAGATGCTTTGGGTAATTCATTTTTCAGTTGTGTCATCGTTGCCTTCCATGCTTGCTGAGCATCCATGGCTTTCTCCTGTGCGCCGTCACTGGCAGTCTTTGATTTTAAGGGTCGTTTAACTAGGCGCGTCAATTTCCTCTACTTTAGACGCGCTGACCGATTGAATATAAATTGTCTGGTTGTTTAAATCGGTAGCCCTATTCTAACACTTCGCGCGCAAAAAATGTCTCTGGAAACCTTAAAAAATGACAATTCTTTAAGATTGTAAGACTCTTAAAACTTATGCTTTTTCTGATAAGTATTCTACTTTATACCTAACAAGCTCCCATAGCCCCTATTTACAGGGTTCAAAAGCTTTTACAACCTGAATATGTGGGGTTTTAGGTCATTTTTCGAACATTTTACCGCTTTATAGGGGGTGTCTTTTAAACCTCAAAAAACGTTTCACGAGTTACAGAAACTGAGATAGTGATTCACAAAATGGAATCAGTACTTAACATATTCTTTACAATTGTTCAATTGCTTAAGAGCCCATCATCAGCTGAGCAGACTTCCGCCCTATATCAACTGCAAAGTTCGTGCCACGGTCCCATGGGTAAACCTGACTCATACTGGCGAAGTAAATACCCTCAATCGGGGTCTGTATAGATGGAATAGCCTGACTGTGGTTTACAAGGGGTACGGGTTGGGCATATTCTGCCTTTGAAACCCAAACCTTCCTGACCCAGTCTTCGCTAAAATTCGGATTTATCTTCTTAAGGTGCGGTAAAAACTCGGCTGCGAGTTCGTCATCGGTCTTGCTAAAGTAGGGATGATCCGTCTCAAGATAATCACCGATGTAAATAATATGGTCTCCGCCGAAATATTCGGGTTTCAGGAAATTTGTATGCTCGACTAAAGACAGGAAAGGATAACCCGCCTGCTTGGGGATGTTGTACCAATAGTATCCTTCGGGCGAAAGGGCATGTTTGAGCGACACAGTCATCACCACCGCGCCCATATGCTTGAGATTGAGCAAACCAGCCAGATAGTCTTCGGGCAAATCAGGCGTCATTTTCGCCATGGCATGTGGTGATAGCGTGACCAAAACCTGGTCAAAAGTTTCGGGCTTGGCATTTTCAAGACTGACTTGTATCTTTCCATCCGCCTGACGAACCAGTTGCGTCGCGCGGGTGTTATAGCGCAGGCTCACTCCATGTTCCTGAAGCTTTTCAGCGAAACCGTCCGAGAAGGCCTGGAATCCACCCACAAAACTGCCCAGTCGCGTACTGCGCACATGCAAACGCGCCCACATCCACGCCATGCTCACCTTGTCTGCCCAGCGTTCACCGAATTTGCCATCGAGCATCGGTTTCCACATACTTTCAAAAGCCTTATCGCCCGCCCATTTTCGCATCCAGGCTTCGGTCGTGGTTTTTTCGAACGCGCGCCAGTTTTTGGTAAGGCGCAGATACACACCAACCAGGCCAAAGCGAATCTTGGTCAAGCCAAAGCCCAGCCCCGGATATTTTATAGCAGCTGGAATTGAATCAAAAGGATAAAATTTGCCCTTGTGATACATCACACTGACCGGTTTGGGATAGATAAGGCGGTCGCTAAAACCGAGTTCGTCAATCAAACCACGCAAGGCTTTATCGCCTTCAAACCAATGGTGATAAAAATGTTCCACAGACCAGTCCCAATGTGGCTCCTTAAAACCTGCAGCCAAACCTCCGGCCTGATGGCTGGCCTCAAAAATGGTCACATCATGCCCGGCATGGATCAAGTCCCACGCCGCGCTTAGCCCTGCAAAACCCGCGCCAATGATAGCGGTTTTCTTTTTATTTTCCATTGTGTTCATCCTGTTCCTTTGTTTCTTCCGTCACCAGCGATGGTTCATTTTCGGGACCAACCGGTGTTTCTTCCTGATAATCTTTTTTAAGTTGCCCAATATCCGTGCTAAGGCTGAAACCTTCCTTCACAAAATAGAAAGCGCCCAGAGCGGTAATCGGCAGCCATAACGCCACGCGTAAAATAAGCGCGAATCCCAAAGCTTGCTCCGCGCCCTGCTGGAAAAGCTCCAACATAAATTTTGTCGCGGCATCAAACGTGCCCAAGCCACCAGGCATTGCCGGCACAAGCAAGACCAAATTAACCACGCCTTCAACCAAAAGCAGGTCAATAAAGGCCAGGTTCAGGCCTAGGGCCTTCATCACGCCAAAGTATAAGCCAGCTTCAAGCACCCAAACCAAAAACGAGAGCGCCAGCACCAAAAGCACCTGATGCCACGAGCGCAAAACGCTGACGCCGTCGATAAATTTGTCAATAATGCCATCCGCTTTGGCGCGCCATTTTTTGGGCAACAGGTGTTGGGTCAGCCAGCTTGCAACGGTGCGTGCTTTCTGCGGGAAAATAGCCATCAGCAGAAAAACGATCAGAAGGACGCCAAACACAGCGCTTACGACCCAGGTTGCGAGCTGGATATTTCGCGACATGACCGGGTCAGTTATCAGACGCACCAATCGCCCCAAATTGAACAGTACCAGCGCGAGAATGGTGATGCCATCAAAAAGCCTTTCAACGACGATACTCGCCAGCGAGCCAGAAAAGCTGACGTCATCTTTTTGTTTCAAAATGAAAGCGCGCAAAAATTCACCAGCGCGTGCGGGATAGATGTTATTACCCATGTAACCCACACAAACCACTGGAAACAGCTTTTTCACCGAAATAGACTTCAAAGGGTTGAGTAATATTTTCCAGCGCCAGGCACGAACGACAACACCAAGAAAGTACAAAACCAGTCCGAGAACAACCCAAACCCACTTCGCGCTTTTAAGATGGAACCAAACCATGGCAAAATCAACTTTTCTGAATGCCAAAAAGAGAAACACGGCGCTAATCAGCACCCCTAAATAAATCTGCCAGCGTTTAATTTTCATGTCTCGATTGTACCATCACATGCCAGGTGCTTGAAACCCTTGCGAAGCTTACAAGACAAGTCATCCATAATTTACACATCAAAACAAAAATCCTCTGTATATTGTATAATAGTTGATACTTCAACTTTTATTTTAGAATCATTTACTGAAGGAAATTGCATTATGAACCAAAAGAACCCCTATCCCGATTATATCTTTGGTGGCATCAATTACCCCACAAAAGGCGCGAGGTATCATCGCGAGCATGCCTTGGGTATCCATCATTTTTCTTTTCATCAACCCAACCCCGCTGTTACAGGCGAGCCCATCCTTAGCTGGGTTTGCACCAGCGCGAATCATGCCTTCGAAAAAGTCATTGCCAGCTACACCCTGGACGACTGGAAAAGCACCCATTATCTTGAGTACCAAAAGGCAAATCTTCAGTGGGATACCGTCGCCTGGACATGGAAACGCCACTGGCAAGCCAGTTTTCCCGCCCTGCAAGACGGACAAGTCTTGCGCTATCGTGTTTATGGCACTTTGCCAAACGGTAAAAAAATCTACGCGGACAACCAAGCTACCAGCGTCAAAAAGGCAACACAATACGCTATTTGGGCGGACCCGAACCCCGCCCCGCCGGAATGGTCTAAAACCGCACGTGTTTATCAAATCTTTATGGACCGGTTCAACCGTGGCGATAATAAGCCCTGGTTGCAAACCGAAAATATTCATGGCATATTTGGTGGCGACTTGCGGGGTATCACCGAAAAGCTTGACACCATTCATGACCTTGGTTTCAACACGCTGTGGCTCACGCCTATCTTCAAGACCCCCAGTTCGCATGGCTACGACACCACCGATTACGAAACCATCGACCCCCGCTTTGGCACAAAAGATGACCTAAAGGAGCTCATCGATACTGCCCATGCCAAAGGGATGCGCGTCCTGCTTGATTTTGTCGCTAACCACGCTTCCAACCGTCATCCCATTTTCCAGCGGGCTTTGGCAGATTCTCAAGCCCCTGAACGTGACTGGTTCTGCTGGAAACGCTGGCCAGCCTACCATACTTTCGCCAAGGTCAAAGCAATGCCCAAACTCAATCTCGATTTTGGCAGTCCTGCCCATGCGCACCTTTTGAAAGTCGCCCAGGAATGGCTCAAATTCGGCGTGGATGGCTATCGCCTTGACCACGCCAATGGGCCCGACCGCGCCTTTTGGGTCGATTTTCGGCGCGCCTGCCGCGAAGTCAAGCCCGATGTCTGGCTATTAGCGGAAGTCGTTATGCCACCGGATGCCCAGGCCAGTTATTTGGGCAGTTTTGATGGCACGCTCGACTTTATGACTTCCCAAGCCCTGCGCGAAAGCTTCGCGCGTCACAGCTGGGATATTCAGGAACTCGCCAACTACCTGCAAAATTACCGTGAACAATTTCCTAAAGACTTTTCTCGGGGTGCTTTCATCGACAATCACGACATGAACCGCTTTTTGTTTACCGCGCAAGGCAATCAAAAAGCCCTCCATGCCGCGCTGAGCTTGCTTTATCTCATGCCGGGTCAGCCCATCGTCTACGCCGGCACGGAACAAAACATCAGCCAAAACATGTCCATTCACGAAAAAGGCTCCCAGGGTTTTGACGAGTGTCGCCATCCGATGGACTGGGCTAAACCCGAAACCGAAACGGCGAAACTTATTCGCAAGATGGCAGCTTTCCGCGAAGCAAACCCATGGTTGCCCGATGCGGAATGGAAAATAAGCGAGATTAACATTCAAAAGCAATGGGCGACATTTGAGGTTTACAACGCGGATAAGCACATCAAAGTCACCATTGACCTGATGCCTGGTGCGGAATCAGTTAGCTTTTAAAAGCACTGTTTCGATACAGAACAAAGCGGGATAATTCGCTTTTTTACCCCTGGTGACTGGTATACTTTTAGCGTATGACCATCCTCAGCACACAAAACCTTGGACGGGCGTTTGGCGCGGTAGACGTCTTTGATGACATCAACATCGCCATCCCGCAAAACGCGCGCATCGCCATCGTTGGGCCCAACGGCGTGGGTAAAACCACGCTTTTGCGCATCCTGGCCGGCGAAGACAGTCCCAGCCAAGGCTCCGTGCACAGCGCGCGTGGTCTCAAAATCGCTTATTTGCCCCAAACCGCGGTGGGCGATATCCCCGGCACACTTTGGGACTTCTGCCTGATGGCGTTCGAAAACCTGCTCGAAATGGGCGCCCAACTGCAAACGCTTGAACGACGCATGGCAAATGGCGATGACTCACCCGAACTGCTCCAGGACTACGGCAAGCTGCAAACCCGTTTTGATGACCTGGGCGGCTATACCTATATCAGTCGCTTGCAACACACCCTGAGTGGACTGGGCTTTGATGAAAGCGATTTCTATCGCCCGCTCAATCAACTTTCAGGCGGGCAACGCACCCGCGCGCGTCTGGCAAAACTTCTGCTGGAAGACCCCGATTTGCTACTCCTGGACGAACCCACCAACCACTTGGATATTCAAGCTGTGGAATGGCTGGAAGCCTGGCTGCGTGCCTGGAAAGGCGCGGCGATTATCGTCTCGCATGACCGCTACTTTTTGGACCAGACTGCCAGTTGGATTTGGGAAATGACCCCCGCCATCGAAGAATATCGCGGCAATTACACCGCCTACCTGCACCAGCGCCAGGAACGTTACCAACGTCGTTTGGCGGAATATAAAGCCCAGCAAGAGTATATCGAGAAGCAGGAAGATTACATCAAACGCTTTATCGACAGCCAAAACACCGCCCAGGCACGCGGACGGCGCAAACGCCTTGAACGCCTTATGCGTGACTCGCTGCTCACTAATCCCGACCCTAACGTGCGCCCGATGCACTTGCGCTTGAAAGTCAGCGGACGCAGTGGGCAGCTGGTTTTGCGCACTTATGACCTTGAAGTAGGCTACCATGACGAAGGAAAACCGCTCTTCAGCGCGCCTGATTTGGTGCTGGAGCGCACAGAATGTGTCGCCATCATCGGTCCCAACGGCGCGGGAAAAACGACCTTTTTGCGCACAATTTTGGGGCAAATCCCCCCTTATTCCGGCGAAACCGAACTGGGCGCGAGTCTGAACGTGGGTTATTTTGCCCAGGCGCATGAAGATCTCATTGAAAGCAACAACCTGATTGAAGAAATCAACCGCGAAGCGCCACGCATGTTGCCAGGCGAAGTTCGTAATTATCTGGCAAAGTATGGTTTTCAGGAAGATGATGTTTTCGCGACAGTTAGCACGCTTTCCGGTGGCGAACGCGGACGTCTGGCACTGGCGAAGTTAGCCCTTTCTGACGCGAATTTGCTCCTGCTCGATGAACCCACCAACCACCTGGATCATTCCACCCAGGAAGTTTTGCAAAAAGTCCTGCAAGACTATCCTGGCACGATTTTGCTCGTCTCGCACGACCGCTATCTGATTGATGCCCTGGCAACACAAATTTGGGAACTTTTGCCTGACGAAGGACGCCTGCAGGTTTTTAAAGGTTGCTACTCGGAATACAAGGAATTTAAACAAGCACAGGCTGCCAGACTCTCTGCGCAGAATGCAAGCGATACCGAGACACGCAAGCCTAAAACTGAGTCCCAAAAGGCAAAGCAAAGCGACAAACTTAGTCGCAACCAACGCCAGCAACTCGAGAAAAAACTCACCCGGCTGGAAGCTGAGATTCATGAAATGGAAAGTGAAAAAGCGCTTTGCGAAGCAAAACTCTCCAACCCACCCACCGATCCCGTCGCATTGCTTAAACTCAGTGACAAGTATCAGGCACTCAACGCTAAACTGGATAAACTAATGGGAGACTGGACTACCCTCGCCGAAACCCTCCACGCAGACGATCAAGTCTGAAAAAGCCATACTTTAAATTGAAATGTTCTTATACGATGATTTGAGTTGTTGATTTACGCTCTTATCTCAAGACTCGTTAAGTGGTTTATCAAGTTTTTTGTGACTGACTTCATCAATCAATTTGGAAAAGTTAAGCGCATTTTTCGACGTAATCACCGGTTTTCCTGTCCGTGCTTCAATATCTTTTCTTGCGTTTCCCGCGACAGTTCCACCTTCTTTTGCCACAGCTTTATTTTCTTCCAGGCCCTGTGGATTGACGGTTTGTGTCAGCTCCGTTGTTGTCGCTTCCGCGAGCATATTGAGCACGAGTTCCAGGGTGGACATATTATCCCGCAGGTTTTCTTTTTTCAGGTTTTTGAAATCCTTGTACTGACGGGTCGTCATGCCGCTCCAGGCTTTGGTGATTTCATTAGTGAGAATGGCATACTCAAGCCCTTCTGTAACCCCATGGTCCTGCCATGTGTCCGTCAATTCTTTTCTGACTTGAATGGCTTGAAGTCTCTGGTTAATCCATTCCCTTGAATAACTTTTTTGCAAATAGGTTTGCAAAGCCCGGTCAATGGTCAGTTCCGGGTCAATGATTTCATCAACCCGCTCTTTGCCAACTTCAGCTAGCCACATTTTAAAAGGTTCCGCTTTGGGTGAAGGAATGGACTGGATGATGCGAAAGATACCTTGCAAGTCCGCTACGTCGGTTTCTCTCATTTTTCCGTCTGCGGCCTTCAGTTTCAACTGTCGACAAAATGTCGACAGTTCACTTTGTTCTTCATCCGACATACGTTTTTTCACACGATACCAGTAATCTCTGGGATTTACACTATCTGTTAAGACACCAACCACATCAACAACCGAGAAAAACCACTTCTCTTTTTCATTATCCCAAATCGACCTGATTTCTTTATTTTCGTACAGTTTGATCTCATTCATACCGCAAGTTCTCCAACTAAATTCTATCACCAGAAATTACCTGAATCGCAATCTCCAAAGCGCGGACCATGTCAACTAGGCTCATGGATGGCATGTTGGGTTTATCCGCCACCTGAACCGGCAGATAGGGCACATGCATAAAACCCGCTTTTGCTGGCAAGCTGTTTTCCGCGATGAAATGCAAAACCGCGTACAGAATCTGGTTACAAACATAGGTGCCGGCAGAATTCGAGATTGCCGCCGGGATACCTGCCTCACGCATCGCGCTAACAATCGCCTTGTTGGGGAGCGTGCTAAAGTACGCCGCGGGTCCATCAGGCACAACAGGCTCATCCACGGGCTGCGCGCCGGCGTTATCCGGAATGCTCGCGTCATTGATGTTAATCGCCACCCGTTCAAGCGTCATCGCCGCGCGCCCACCCGCTTGCCCCAAACACAAAACCGCATCTGGTTCAAACTCGGTAATACGCACCAAAGCTATCTCTGCTGATTCGCCAAAAGTTGTAGGTAGAACTTGCTTCATAATCTCGTGTCCATCGAAGTCGGCAGGCAAACGCTCAAGCATTAACATCGTGGGGTTAATCGGTTCCTTGTCAAAAGGTTCAAAGGCGGTAACTAAAATTTTCATAATGACTCCGTATTATGCTTGTTATAAAATAGTATACCTGAGTGGATGCATATAAACATCAAGACCACCCAAAAGTGTGGTGGTCTTGATTTCTTAATTTAAAATGATGGCCTTTAACGGTTTGCCTGTTTGGAATATTTCAATTGATAAACTAGGCGCATGGCAAGGGATTCCCAGGCAGGGATGGGTTTTTGACCGCTTAACCGCGCGATGTTGGCAGCTCTGGCATTCTTTTCCAAAACAGCACGGACATTTTTCGCGTCGGCTTCATCCTTGCCAAAACAAATTGCCACCTGTGCATCCGGGTCGAAAACAACACTGGCAGACCCACGCCTCTGGCTAACGCTAACCCCGCAAATTTGCGCGAAGTCATCCAGATAGGGGTTCAAAGTGCCTGAAAGCCAGGGCAGGACTTCGCTATCTGCAGATACGGCAACGCCTTCCTGCGTCGTTTTTTGCCATTTCTGGGCGAGGCTTTTTTCTCTGTCGTTGTCGCTTTGGATATCCGGTCGGTGTGTGATTGCTTTTCCGAGACGCTCCGCGTAAACTTCCGTGCAAAAACGCTCCATATCCTCAGCAAGGCGGAGACATTCTGTTGCGGTTTCGGCTAAGATGAAAGCGCCATGCCTGCCCATCAGCACGATTCGCACGTCGCTGCGGGCAAGGGTATCGGCCATGTTGTTATGTAATGCTCTACTGCCGGGTAAAGCATAAGCGCTCAAGGGGATACGCGTGGTGCCCAAAATGCTCTGCCATTTTTCGGGAACGTCGATATCCGTCCCCAAAAGGGTCAGCGCGGAGGCATAGACCTGGTGTGTATGCGCCACAACTTTTATTTTAGGATAACGTTGATAGACCCGGGCGTGCATCGGAGACTCAGAAGAAGGCTTACCACTGCCTTTTGCGAGGGGTTTTCCATCTGGGGTCGCGACGGTGACAAGGTCGCTCGCTTGCATGCCCTCGTATGCCTTGCCTGAAGGAGTAATGACGAATGTGCCTTCATCCAGACGGGCGCTAAAGTTGCCCCATGTGCGTACAACCAGTCCCGCTTTGAGAAAATCCTGCGCCAGATTGACAACCATCTGGCGTGTTTCTGTTTCCTGAGTGTGTGGCATGAGTTTCCTATTTTTCGAACGGAACGACATGCTCGAAAACGCGGTCGAAGGCGGCTAAAGCCTGGTCAATTTTCTCTTCGTCGTAGGCTGCGCTGGTGTAGAGGCGACTACCGGCAAGCGTTACCAGGCCTTCCGCCATATACGCCGCGCCCATATGTTCCATCTCGGCTTTGCGTTTCGAGGTTTCATGCAAGACGGTGGGAATGGTCCAGGGTTTTGCCCAGTTGACGCTGAAATGCATGGTACCAACCGTTTCCAGGTGACATATGGAGCCCTGATTGAAGGCAACGAAGGGCAGATTATGCTTTTTAATCAGCGCTTTAAGCCCCGCGGTCAGGCGGTCGCCCATAGCGTTGGCTTTTTCGCAGGCGTTTGTTTCGTGAATACGTTTTAAGGTGTAATAGCCAGCCAGGGCAGAGAGAGGTGTGGCAGCCATGGTGCCACCGACCAAAGCCTTTTTCACTTTATCGCCGGTTTGAATGCCGGCAGCAAGGTATTTGCGGAATTCTTCTTTACCGCCGACACCACCCGCGCCGGGGTAACCTCCGGCGATGACTTTGCCGAAGACGGTTAAGTCGGGCTCAACACCCATAATGCCTTGCGCGCCGTGGGGAGATAGTCTGAACGCCGTGACCACTTCGTCGAAAATCAGCAAGGCACCATACTTTTTACATAGTTCAGCAGCACCTTTGATAAAGTCAATGCTGATGGGTCGGGTGCCGCTTTCGGGGCCAACAGGCTCAATCATCACGGCAGCAGTTCCGCCACGCAGTGTATTGCGTCTGAGTTTGCGTTCAAGCGAATTGAGGTCCCCAGGGAAAAACTCATCAATACCCCGGAAAATAAAGAGCGGAATACCATGAGCTTGGGTAAATTTGCTTCCTGGCACGCGGATGCCATAGGCGTGTTGGTCACTCCAACCGTGGTACGCGCCACCCATTTTGAGAATGTGCCTGTGCTTTGTCGCCAGTCTGGCAACACGGATAGCTGCCATGCAGGCTTCTGTGCCCGAGTTTAACATGCGTAGCCAGGTGACAGATGGAATAAGTTCGGTCACCAGTTTGGCAATGCGATATTCATATTCGTGGAAAAGACCGGTTGAAGGGCCACAAGTGTTTAGCAGCTCGATGACCTTTTCGCGTACTTCTGGGGGGTTTGAGCCCAAGACGGTTGGGCCGCCGGCTTGCAGAAAGTCGAAATAGCGGTTGCCGTCAATATCTTCCAAATAAGCGCCTTCCGCTTTGGTGAAAACGAGAGGAAAGGGATGATTGAAGGCAAGGTTGTGTTGCACGCCCCCGGGAATATATTTCTTGGCTTCCTGTATCATCTCGTAGCTTTTGACACACTTCTTGCCGAAATACTCTGTTTCATATGTAGCAAGTGCGTCAGGGGAGATGGAATGGATAGGCTTTTTAATCAGCTCGTCCAGTGCTTCGGTTTGTTTTCTGATTGTTGCGGAACTTAAATCTATCATAACGACCTCCATATTGTAACCACATCTCAAAATTGAGTGGCCACTCAATATAAATTTACCACGGCCAGCCCCAAACCGCAAGGGGTTTTCTGAATGCGGGAGAAAACGTTATGTTTTTTTAGTTAATGTGGTAATATTGGCACAAGGTGTTGAGTGGTCACTCAACACGGAGCCCGTCAATATTGTTTAAAGTATGTAGGTCTCCTTCCGAAAACCTTCTTCTCCGTTGTTGAATACGCTTTCCATATTCAAAGACGGCAGAGTATCAAATTAAATAATTGGACATGGATTAAGATGAACAATTTTGCCAACGAGAGTTTCAAACGCCTGAATCCGGAAAAACAGGAACGAATACTAAAAGCTGCCATTGCTGAATTTGCAGACCGGGGTTATGAATTAGCCAACACTAATCGCATTGCCAAGCGAGCTAAAATCAGCGTGGGGTCGATTTTTCACTATTTCAATACCAAAGAGAATCTCTTCCTTTATATCGTTCAATACGGTTCAGCACTGATTGAGACACATGCCGGAAAAGTGGTCGATGATGAAACATTGAGTGTCGCTCAGAAGATTGAAGCTCTAGTGCGCCTGGTGGTTAGAACGTCTCGGGAAGAAATAACTTTAATTCGCCTGTATCACGAGTTGTCCTCGATTGGCAACCAGGAGCTAATATCTAAACTGCCACGAAGTATGGAGCAGTTTACGTCAGAACGTTATATAAAAATGCTGAAAGAAGGTCAGCGAAGTGGTGAAGTTAAGCCGGAACTGGATGCCAGGCTTGCCGCTTTTTCGATGGATAATATCCTGTTGTCGCTACAGTTCGCTTATGCCTGCGATTATTACAGGATTCGCTTCCAAATGTATAACAACCCGGAGATTGACCAGGAAGAATATGATGAGCAAGTCATTTCGGAGACCTTTCAATTTTTGAAAGGGGCACTCTTGGTAGCTGAAGATTAACGAAAGGGGCTGGAACAATGATTATTCTGGCGTATGACATTGGCACAACAGGGGTTAAAACCTGCTTATTTCGATTAATTGAGAGTGACAGCCCGGAGGGGATGTCTATCAATTTGGAAGATTCAAACTTTGCAAGCTATTCCCTAAGCATTCTTCCAAACGGTGGTGTTGAGCAGAATCCACAGGAGTGGTGGGATGCCATGTGCAAGACAACGCGACAGCTTGTCAGCCATAACCCTGAAACATGTGCGCAGATTGCGGGCATCAGCTTCTGTGCCCAGGCTCAGAGCGTGGTTCTGCTTGACCAGGCAGCCCGCGCAGTGCGTCCGTCAATGAGTTATATGGACCAACGCTCGGGTGGGGTACGCAAAGCACACGCTGGGGGTGGTCCCCAAGTCGCCGGTGTTGGTTTGGGTTTCCTTTTGCAGAGCCTTTATCACACGGGTGTTGTTGCTGGCAGCGACAAGGACCCGGTCTGGAAGTACCTTTGGGTGAAAGAAAACGAACCGGAAGTTTACGCCAGGGCGCACAAGTGGCTGGACGTAAAGGATGCCCTGGTGGCACGGATGACGGGTAAATTTACCATGAGTCGGGATTCCGCTTTTGCTACCTTGTTGATGGATAAAAATACAAAAACGCCTGAATTTAACGCCGCGCTAATCAAACGCCTTGGGATTTTGCCTGAGCATATGCCCGAAATCGTTGAGTCAACAGCAAAAGTAGGCACGCTTTTGGAAGAACCCGCTACTGAACTTGGACTAAGCCCAGGAATTCCCGTCTTTTCCGGTGGCAGTGATGCGGCTCTGATTGGCGTCGGCGCTGGTTGCGTGCGTCCTGAAATGACCCATGTCTATATGGGTACGTCCGGTTGGGTCTCCACGGTCACCGATCAAAATATCGTGGACACAAATGCCATGATTGCCTCGGTCGTGGGTGTTCAACCTGGTTTTTACAATTACTTTGCGGAGCTTGAGACTGCGGGCAAATGCCTGGAGTGGGTGCGCGACCATCTTGCTCTGGACGAGATTAACATTTATCTCAGCAAACAACACGTCGCGGATGATCCGAGTTCGGAGTATAAAAGTTTGTACGACTATATGTCCAAGGTCATTTCCGAAACGCCCGCGGGTTCCGGCGGTGTCATTTTCACCCCGTGGCTCCACGGCAACCGCTGTCCTTTTGAAGATGCGAACGCGCGCGGAATCTTCTTTAATATTGGATTGGAAACGGGAAAAACGGAACTGATTCGCGCTGTTGTTGAAGGAGTTTGTTACCATATGCGTTGGTTCCTGGAAACAATCAACAAAAAGATCAAGACAGGAGATAAAGTGCGCTTTGTTGGTGGCGGCGCGTTATCCCCTGTAACAGCGGGAATCCTGGCGGATGTTCTGCAAATTCCGGTTGAGACCGTGCCTGAACCACAGAACGTGGGTGCTGTAGGCGCGGCCTTAGCGGTTGCGGTTGGCTTGGGTCGTATTGCTGACTTGAAGGATGTCGAGGCGCTGATTAAGCCGGATCGGGTGTTTGTGCCAAATCCGGACGCTCGCGCTGTACATGATAAAAACTATGCGGCATTTACCAGGCTCTATGCCGCCAACAAAAAGATATTTCATCATCTCAATCAAATTCATTAACAAAAGGATTTTGCTATGCCCACAGAAAACCAAAATATTTCCGAAACGCAAGCAACGAAGGCAAACCAAGAGACGTCAGGCTCTCAGGATGCACCCTTAAAGTCCCGTGAATCATTGATACAAGCCATCAAGTTTACCCTGCTCTCTATTTCCGCCGCGGGGATTGAGGCGGTATCGTTTATCATTTTGGAAAGACTGACCACTCTGCCTTATGATATCAAACATGTGATTTCTGTCGTGCTCTCGGTGCTCTGGAACTTTACTCTCAACCGACGCTACACATTCAAATCAGCCAACAATGTCCCCATCGCCATGCTGAAGGTCGGGCTTTTCTACGCGTTCTTTATTCCGCTTACAGCCTGGCTTGGTAAATTAGCTGACGGGGCTGGTGTTAACGAGTACATCATTAAGGGCAGCACCATGGTTCTAAACTTTGTCGGCGAATTTTTGTGGTGGAAGTTTATTGTTTTCAGGGGCAGCGAGAACACAAACGCCCTGGCAAAGAAAAAGCAGGAAACAAATAACGAGACTGATTAATAAATCGATAGTAGAAAGCCGACCTCCCATCAGTTTCTTCTTGAAATTACTTTTTCAAGATCCAGGAATTAGATGTGAAGAGTTTATTTTAAACGGGTTAAATAACTTTGCGGTATAATAGAAACATGACGCAGGAGTTAGCCTAATACCTATGAAAGCGAATACCCTGCTTGTAAAAGCACCGTAAGACACACGCCTTTTTCTTGGCGCGTGTTTTTTTAAATCCTAAAATAAAAGCATAGAAAGCGAGTTTTAAGATGATGGACAGCAGCATGTACGGAAAAATTGACAAAGCAAAACGTTATGCCGAGGAACGCGAACGTATAAAATTTCATAGTTTTGAAGCCCTTATTGAAGGCAATAACAGCGACAAAACCGTGCGTTATAACGACGGAAAATGGGACTGCGATTGCCATTATTTTAGCAATTACGGCGTTTGCGCGCACACGATGGCGTTCGAAATTCTTCTTGAAAAAATGGTTGTCCCGGGCGAACATCCCGAGTTTTAGTCTGGTAATTTACAATTATGTCAAAAAGCATCTTTGGGGGTTCATGACCATGCTTTTGGCGAATTGAGACTTAAGCTGATATCAAGTGTTATTATTTTTAATAGCTTGACCCTATGTGGTTTAGCGACAAGTTAAATGCACGAACCTTTTTAAGATAATTTGGAGAACTTATGGACGCTATCAGAGAACTTGAAATTGTTGTTAACACCTTTTTGCAAGCCGGTGGACCAGTTTTGCAAACCATCATGCAAGCCATCACCTTTTTAGGTGATGAACTTTTCTACATTCTTTTTATGCCTGCCATTTACTGGTGCGTGAGTGCCTGGTCGGGCTTACGTATCGGCGTCATGTTACTATTAAGTGGTGGCGTGAACAGCATCTTCAAACTCGCTTTACGCGGACCGCGCCCATCCTGGATTAGCGACAAGGTTACACCAGTCGTGCATGAAACATCGTTTGGCATTCCATCTGGCCACGCCATGAATTCCATCTCGGTTTGGGGCTGGGCTGCCGTTGAAGCCAAGAAAAAATGGGCAACGATTAGCTGTATCGCCCTCATCGTACTCATTTCATTTTCACGGCTGGTGATGGGGGTGCACTTCCTTTCCGACGTCATCCTGGGCCTCATTTTGGGTGGCTTATTGCTTTTGCTTTTCGCGCTGACCTGGCGCAAGATTGGCGCATGGCTTGCCAAACTTGACTGGAAGCAACAAGTCGTTTTGGCTTTTGTCAGCTCTTTGGTATTTGTCGCGCTGGCCATCCTGGTCAAAAACCTGGGTGGCGAATGGCAAATGCCCGTTGAATGGGCAGCGCGTGCCTCAAAAGATGGCGAAGTAGTCAACCCGATGTCCCTTAAGGGCGCGTTGACTTCAGCTGGTGTTTGGTTTGGTATGTTGGGCGGTTTCGCCTGGCTACGCGCCAAACACGGCGTCTTGAAGAGCGAACAAGGTACCTGGCATAAGCTTTTACGCTACCTCCTCGGCTTGGTGGGCATTATCGCGCTCTATTTGGGCTTAGGTAAGCTGTTCCCGAAAGATTTGGGCTGGATTAGTGATATTTTGCGTTATTTCCGCTATTTCCTGATTGGCTTATGGATTTCAGCCATCAGCCCCTTGCTGTTCGTCAAGCTCAAGATTGGGCAAATCGAGCCCCATCTCTAAGCGAACTTCGCGCTTGAGAATGTCATCATTTGAATAGTGGGTGGCATCAAGCCCGATAAAGCGTAAACCACAGGATTGATAGAAACGGATTGCGGGTTCGTTACAGCTTTGCGTCTCCAGCACAAGACCCCGCAGGTTTTTTGAACGCGCGTAATCGATAGCTTTTGCCATCAGCTTTTTTCCCACGCCCTGATGACGGAAGGGTTCATCAACCCACAACTCGGCTACGCGCAGACGGTTGTTCCAGTCTTCCACGCTAATACACATAACGCCAAGCAGAGTCTTCCCGTCAAACGCGCCGTATGCCACAGGCTCAAACAACCAGTCAGAGAGAAGTGAGCCTTCAAACTGTTTTTCGACGGGCCTTTCAAAGGCTTTCCTTGTCAAACAAAAACAAAAGTTGCCATCCGCCTTGTCCATAAGCTCAAGATCATAATAAAAAGACGTGGTGTAGCGATACACAAACACCCGCTCTTTCCAGCTTTTATCAAGTTCAACGATTTTGACGTCTTCAATCATGGTCTGCCAAATATCGGTTTATTTCTTCTGAAAGTACCTTCTTGGAATCGAAATGCAAGGCTTGCAAGCCACAGTCTTTAGCCGCCAGGATATGTCGCAAGGTGTCATCGACAAAGAGTACATTTTCGGGCTTCTCGTCCAGGGCTTCACACAGAGCACGGAAAAAGCGTGGGTCGGGTTTTGCCAAACCGAGTGAACCAGAAGCGAAAAAGACTTCGAACTGCTCCGAAATGGGTTGTGTGCGGAACCAGTCCATGGCAAAGGAAAGGTGATTACTGGCAGCGGCGAATTTGAACCGGGGAATTTTTTCCAGAATATCCGGTTCGCGTATTTTATAAGCGTGACTGCAAATATAGCGCAATTCTTCTACAATCTGATCGGGTGGAGTGGCATATTTTTTTGAATAGTACGCGATGTGCTCTTCATCGGTGACAAAGCGCCCGAAATCGCTCGCGATGGCCAGTTGACGGGGTGTGTAATCACCAGCACGAAAATCAAAAAGCACGCCCACAAAATCAAACGCAATGGCATGCACAGAGGTTTTATTATTGCTCATAGTTCACCAAAAGTGTAAATCAGAATTATGACTTGGGCTTATAGATAAAGCCAAAGAAAACAACCAGCGCGATGCCCACCAGGCTGATTGTCGTGATGGTCCAACCCACACGTTGACTGTCGCCAAAAATAACTTGAACCCTGCTGGGTGGCTGGGTGGCAGTTGGGCTGGGGATTGCGGTGGCACTTGGGATAGGTGTGCGCGACGGTTTGAAGACAGTTGGCGACGGTGTGACCGGCATCGCGGTCGGTGAGGCTTCGGGGGTAGCCGTCATCGGCTCGCCACGTCTGATAAGTATACGCTGACCGATATAAATCTCGTTCGCCTCGGGACTGTTGCCATTGAGAATATTGATATCCCGCATCGAAACGCCGTAAGCTTCAGAGATTGCCCAAAGCGTATCGCCTTCAACAGGGATATGATAAATAGACCCATCTGGCAAAGGGGTTGATGTGATAATCTGTGCCATAGGGAGTTCATTTGATGCGCCACGCACTGGCAAACTGGTTTGCCAAAGGAAAACGCCAAGCATAAACGCCACACACAAGATGAAAACTAAAACTTTACTTGCTTTCATGATTGATATTATAAACCGATTTAATGTTCCTGCGTTTTTCTGCCCCAAATGTGCTACTGGCTTAAGCAATCCGCTGCGGCTTTTTTAAGATGCGCGAGCATGGCCATTAATCCGTTCCCGCGTTGCGAAGAAAGATGCTGCCAAAGACCAAGTTCCTCAAAGATGCTCAAATCGGCTTTAAGCACATCTTCTGCAGATTGGCCGTTGTAAAGATAATCAACAATTGCTACGATGCCTTTGACAATCAGGGAGTCACTGTCCGCGGCAAAATAAATTTTGCCATTCTCACAGCGGATATCAAACCACACACTGCTCTGACAGCCTTTTACCAGGTTTTCTTCGGTTTTTAAATCCTGGGGCATCTCATCCAGGTCGAAACCAAGCTCGATGAGATAATCGTATTTTTCCTCCCAGTTTTCAAGCAGATCAAAGTCTTCCATCAATTGCGCTCTGCGTTTATCCATGCTTTTTTGCTCCTTTTAGCATTTTTATAGCCCTTTGGATGCTATCCACCAGCGCGTCAATATCTTCGCGATTGCTGTAAAGCGCCAGCGATGCACGCACAAAGCCCGGGACCTTCAGCGCGTCCATTATCGGTTGGGTGCAATGCTGCCCGGTACGCACCGCGACACCGCGCGCGTCAAATAAAACACCCAAATCGAAATGCTGGATACCTTCAATGTTGAAAGGCAAAATGCTACTGCGCTGTTTGGGGTTACCATATAGCGTCAAGCCGGGGATTTCTTTCAGTTTTTCGATGCCATAGTTCAACAAAGCATCCTCATGGGCGCGCAATTTCTGCTCATCAAATTCCTGAAGATAGTCAATCGCGGCTGCAAGACCAATCGGGCCAGGCACATTTGGCGTGCCGGCTTCAAATTTATATGGCAAAACATTAAAGCTGATTTTTTCTGGCGTGACGTTACTGATCATCTCGCCACCAGAGAGAAAAGGTGGCATGGCATCAAGCCATTTTTCCTTGCCATAAAGCACGCCAACGCCCATCGGGCCATACATTTTATGACCCGAAAAAGCATAGAAATCCGCATCCAGCGCCTGCACATCATGCTCGATATGTTGCACAGCCTGCGCCGCGTCCACTAACACGACCGCGCCGGCGTTATGGGCTAATTGAATAATTTCTTTTACAGGGTTGATGGTTCCCAACGAGTTGGAAACATGGTTCACCGCCACTAAGCGCGTTTTTTCGTTAAGCAGGCTTTTGTAAACCTCAAGGTTTAAATCGCCATTTTCATCGAAAGGAACGACCCTGAATATTGCTTTTTTCCGTTCGCAGAGTAATTTCCAGGGCACATAGTTACTGTGATGTTCCAGTTGCGTGACGATAATTTCATCACCTTCGCCCACGAAACGCTCGCCAAAACTATATGCCACCAAATTGATTGATTCCGTCGTGCCACGCGTGAAGATAATTTCGTGCTTATGTTCAGCGTTGATATAACCCGCGACCTTCGCGCGTGCTTTTTCGTAAGCCTCGGTAGCTTCGTAGGCGATGGCGTAATTTCCACGGTGGATATTCGCATTGTAGCGCGTGTAATAATCGCGAAGGGTGTCAATCACCACCTGCGGTTTTTGGGTTGTCGCGGCATTATCGAGATAGACCAGTGGTCGATCGTTCACCTGTATATCAAGGATAGGAAAATCTTGCCGCGCAGATAGAATGTCTCTTGCCATATTCTTTCCTTTCAGTCATTCATTTTACCAAAAGAATACAGGCTTATTCCAGTTAGCGTAGAGTTAGAATTTGCGTTTGATAAGTGGGGCAAAAACATTCCAATTAAGCAGTTTGGCGATGTGCATAACGCTGACTCTGCGGTTTTTTTGAACAAGCCGACGTTTAGCGATAATCGTTTTAAGCCCTTTGAGTGAATCCCATTTTGCTTTAGCCATGACCTTAGCTTTGCCGATGAATGGTGCCAAAAGCAGATAAGCAAGATTTGCCAAAAAATGCAAGGGCAACAAAAGCCAAAACAACCAGCCAGGCATGTTTTTAATGAAGACCCAGGGCAAATTACGATGGCCATGATAAACTGCAAAATCACTGCGGGGCGCGGTACTGGCTGAACCCACGTGCTTTACAACAGCATTTGGCAGGTATAAGCAAGGATAGCCCGCGAGTTGCAACCGAAAATCAAGGTCAATGTCTTCCATGTAGGCGAAGAAATCTTCATCAAACCCGCCAATCGCGTTAAAAGCTTCGCGCGGGTAGACGCTCGCCGCCGCACAAGCACCAAAGACCTCTTTGGGTTCATCACTCGCGTGGATTATTGCCTGGTTATGATTGTGCCGCCAGGCAAGTCCACTGGCATGGTAAACATGCCACTCACCATCTAACTTGTCCGGTTCCAAATACTTGATTAATCGCGATGCGAAGAAATGATTTGGATTTGCTTGCAAGGCTTCATTGATATTTGCCAGCCAGTCTGGATCTGGAAAAGCATCCGCATTAAGCAAAACCAAATACCTGCCTCTTACAAAACCAGCCAGGTAATTATTCCCCGCTGCAAAACCCAAGTTCTTTTCTGACCGCAAGACTTTAACAGACAAATTAGCAAAATCATCCGCGAAATCCGGCGCCAGTGGAATCTCGTTGCCATTATCCAAAAGAAGTACTTCGAAATTTTTATACGTTTGGGCGTCCAAGGCTTCAAGACAGGTCTGCAAGTATTGTTCAGCCCGCCAATGCAGGATAAGCACCGAGAATTGAATAGGATTTGCTTTCGTGGACATGGTTAAATTATAGTGCATAAGATCCGTTTTCGTGAACACTACTGGCATCATTCATGCTTTCGGTGCTGGCTCATTAAAATGACTCTTAGATGGCAAGTTATGGTAAGATTCTCAGTTGTGAACACACGTACTGTCTCAGAGAAAATAAAACCACTTTACGACTCCAGCAAACGGGTTTCGCCTGCCATTGCTGAGTTAAAAGAAATCGGTAACTACCGCCATCTCCTGGCGCAACTCATTCGACGCGATATCTTAACCCGCTACAAACGCTCTTTCCTGGGTGTAGCTTGGACCATGCTCAACCCCCTGGGAACAATGCTGGTCATGACCATTGTTTTTTCGAACATCTTCAGGGCGAGCATGCCTGGGGTGCCTTTCCCGGTTTATATTTTAAGCGGTCTTGTCGTCTGGAATTTTTTCTCTCAGGGCACTACAGCTTCAATGAGCGGATTAGTGTGGGGTGGCAATTTGCTTCAACGCATATTCGTTCCCAGAACGATTTTTGCCGTTTCTGCCGTTGGGACTGCTCTGGTAAATACCGTCATCGCGCTCGTGCCATTAATCATTGTCATGCTTATCACCCAAGCTACATTCAGCTGGGCTTTATTGTTTTTACCAATTGCCATCATTCTTGTAGCATTTTTCACCTTGGGCTTTGGCTTGTTAATTTCTTCACTCGCAGCGTTTTTCCCAGATGTTATGGAGATGTACCAAATCGTACTCACAGCCTGGATGTATCTAACCCCTATTATTTATCCTGAAAGCATCATCCCCAAACATCTCTTTAATGTGTACCGACTTAATCCTATGTACTGGCTCGTTAAAATCTTTCGCGCGCCTATTGTTGACCAGTCTTTGCCAGCCTTGAGCGATTTTGGCATCGCAGCTGCTATTTCCATCATTATGCTTGTCATTGGCTGGCTTGTATTTACATCAAAATCGGATGAATATGCCTACAGAATCTAAGCCTGCCATTATTTTAGAGAATGTTTCCGTGCGCTATCGTCTCCCAAGTGAGCGCATTGGCACCTTAAAGGAGTATGCGATTCGTCTTTTACAGCGTCGCTTGAAACATCGTGAATTTTGGGCGATAAAAGACCTGGATCTCAATATCCAGCAAGGGGAAGTATTTGGCATTGTTGGCGATAATGGCGCAGGCAAGAGCACGCTCTTAAAAGTAATCTCAAAGGTTTTGCGACCCACCACAGGTCGTGTGCGCATTTATGGCAAAATTGCACCCCTTTTGGAACTTGGCGCGGGTTTCCATCCTGAGCTGAGTGGGCGCGAGAATGTGTTTTTAAATGGCGCGCTTCTCGGTTATAGCCACGATGAGATGAACCAGGTTTTTAATGAAATCGTTGAATTCTCGGAATTGGCTGAATTTATCGACGCGCCAATTCGCACTTATTCTTCGGGTATGTACGCCCGGCTCGGCTTCGCGGTTGCTACCGCGCATCAACCTGAAATCTTAATTGTGGATGAAATCTTGAGCGTGGGTGATGAGGCTTTTCAGCGCAAATGCACTGATCGTATTACTGGTTTTCGTGAGAACGGCGCTACAGTTTTAATGGTCTCACATAACTTAGACTTAATCGCAGGAATGTGTAATCGCGCCGCCTGGCTTGACCATGGAAAACTAATTCACATAGGCAATGCAGAAGAAGTCGTTGCCAAATACAGGGAAGGTGTTCACTAGCATGGACTTTATCCCACTCGAAATCCCCGAAGTTGTCTTACTGGTGCCTAAAGTTTTTGGTGACCATCGTGGTTTCTTTTTAGAAACCTTCCGCGACAATCAGTTTAGAGAGCACGTCGCTGATTTTGACTTTGTTCAAGATAACCACAGTGGCTCAAGTCAGGGCATTTTACGCGGTCTGCATTATCAAATAAAACAAGCGCAAGGCAAACTGGTGCGTGCCGCGGTTGGCGAATTTTTTGACGTCGCGGTTGACCTTCGCCAGGGGTCTCCTACTTTTGGTAAATGGGTTGGCACAATCTTAAGTGCTGAAAACCGCCATCAACTTTGGATTCCCCCCGGATTTGCGCATGGCTTGTATGTGCTAAGCGAATGGGCTGAAGTGCTTTACAAAGCCACTGATTATTACGCACCAGAATGGGACCGCAGCCTGCGCTGGGATGACCCTTCCATCGGCATCAAATGGCCCTTAATAAACGGACATCCCCCAACATTGTCCCAAAAAGATTCTGACGCACCCACACTAACAAACAATGCAGAAACATATCCGATCGGATGGTCGGCAAAACCACCTTGTGAGGAGATCAAATGAAAAAAGTCTTAGTCACTGGCGGAGCTGGATTTATCGGTTCCAACTTCGTTCATTACCTTTTAAAGAATCATGATGACGTTTTTATTGTTAACTTAGACGCTTTGACCTATGCGGGCAGCCTGGAAAACCTTAAAGACCTTCCCGCGCCTGAACGACACATTTTTGTTCAAGGCCAAATCACAGACCGCGAACTGATTGACAAGCTTTTTGCTGAACATAAAATTGACACCGTGATTCATTTCGCTGCGGAGTCGCATGTTGACCGCTCGATTCTCAATCCCGGCGTTTTTGTGGACACCAATGTTGTGGGCACATTTGTTTTGCTTGAAGCCGCCCGACGTGCCTGGCTGGTGGATAAAATCGTGCCGCTTGAACAATGCCGCTTCCACCACGTGAGCACCGACGAAGTCTTTGGCACACTCGCGCCAGAAGATCCGCCTTTCCAGGAAGACACCCCCTATGCTCCGCGTTCGCCCTATGCCGCTTCCAAAGCCGCCAGCGACCATTTCGTGCGCGCCTATGCTGAAACCTACGGTCTACCCATCAGCATCAGTAATTGCACCAACAACTACGGACCCCGTCAATTCCCTGAAAAACTCATCCCGCTGATGATTCTCAACGCGGTAAGTGGCAAGCCCTTACCTATATATGGCGACGGCATGCAAATCCGTGACTGGCTCTATGTGGATGACCATTGCCAGGGCATTTGGATGGTCGCTACCCAGGGACGCCCCGGAGAAACCTATTGCATCGGCGGCAATAACCAACCCCCAAACATTGAAATCGTTAAAACGATTTGTAGCATTTTGGATCAGCTTCTGCCCGATTCAGAGTTTGTCCCACACGAGCAGTTAATCACCTATGTCACCGACCGTCCTGGCCACGACCGACGCTACGACATCACCATTGACAAAATCAACAGCGAACTCGGCTGGGCACCCACCCACAACTTAAAACAAGGCTTGGTGGATACCATCAAATGGTATCTTGATAACCCGGAGTGGATAGCTGCAATTGTGAAGCATTCAGACTATGACACCTGGCTCAACAAAAACTACGGAGAAAGAAAGGCATAATATGAAAGGCATCATTCTCGCCGGCGGAAAAGGCACCCGACTATATCCATTAACCATCCCGGTAAGCAAGCAGCTCTTGCCTGTCTACGATAAACCGATGATTTACTACCCGCTATCTATGCTGATGTTGGCGGGTATTCGCGAAATATTAATCATCACCACCCCCGAAGAGCAATTCCTTTTCAAGCGACTGCTTAAGGACGGCTCGCAATGGGGCTTGAGTTTTGAATATGCCATTCAAACCGAACCGCGTGGTTTGGCAGATGCTTTCATCGTCGGCGAAGCGTTCCTTGATGGCGATCAGGCCTGTTTGATTTTGGGTGATAACATCTTCTTCGGTCATGGCATGCCCGATATTTTACGCAGTGCCGCTTCCATTAAAGACGGCGCTGTCGTTTTCGCTTACCCTGTACGCGACCCGGAACGCTATGGCGTGGTAGAGTTTGACGAAAACTTCAAAGCTATCAGCCTTGAAGAAAAACCCGCTAAACCGCGATCAAACTATGCTGTGCCAGGTATCTATTTTTACGATAAAAATGTGGTTCAGTACGCGAAAGAACTTGAGCCATCCCCCCGTGGCGAAATTGAAATCACTGACATCAACAAACGTTATCTGAGTGAAGGCACCTTGCAAGTCAAGGTGCTTGGCCGAGGCATTGCCTGGCTAGATGCCGGCACCCACCAGAGCCTGCTCCAGGCGAGCAACTACGTGCAAGCCGTTGAAGACCGCCAGGGTATGATGATCTCCTGTGTTGAGGAAATTGCCTACCGCATGGGCTTTATTGATAAAGAAGGACTCATCGCCTGCGCACAAGAAACCATCAGCAACGACTATGGGCAATACCTGATGCGCCTGGCAAATGGAGAAATTTCATAGCATGAAACGCATTTTGCTTTTTGCCAAAAACGGGCAGTTGGGCTGGGAACTCCAACAGACGCTATCATCTTTAGGCCAGGTCATCCCGCTGGACTATCCAGAAGTTGACTTTGCCAAACCACTCAGCTTGCGCGACCTTGTGCGCGAACACAAGCCGGATGTCATCGTCAACCCCGCTGCTTACACCGCGGTCGATAAAGCCGAAAGCGAAGTTGACCTGGCGATGGCAATCAACCGCGACGCGCCACTAGTTCTTGCGGAAGAAGCTGAACGCCTGCAAATCCCCTACCTGTATTATTCCACCGACTATGTTTTTGGCAGCAGCGATGGCAAGCCTTACGTCGAAACCGACACCCCAAATCCGCTCAATGTGTATGGACAGAGCAAACTGGAGGGTGACCTGGCGGTCATGTCCACCAATGCGCCAGTTATCATTCAACGTGTGGCGTGGGTCTACTCCATGCGCCAGGGCGGTTTTGTGACAAAAGTGCTGCAATGGGCACGCCAGCAGGAAGTGTTGCGCGTGGTGGATGACCAAATCAGCAACCCCACCAGTTCGCGCACTTTGGCTGAAGTCAGCTCGCAGATACTGGCAAAGATTTTTGAACACCCTATCGAGTGGTTACAGGAACGTCGTGGCGTTTATCACAGCGTTGGCAGTGGCTCATGCAGCCGTTATGAGTGGGCAGAGACAATCCTCGCCAACGACCCGCGCAAAGAAGAGCAAACAGTCAAGACCCTTGAACGCGCCAAAAGCGACGAATTCCCCACACCCGCCACCCGACCGCTCATCTCACGCCTGAACTGCGATAAACTCTACAACACCTTTGGCCTGCGCCATGCTTGCTGGAAGACATCTTTGAAATTTATGATGGAAAACTCGGGCAGATAAAAGACTTATTTGCTCTTACGCTAACAACTTAAGAAGGATCTTTCTTTATTCAAATAGCGATACGCGGTTTTGGGAACAAAAATGGATAAAAGTAAATCAAAGCAAATCTGGCAAAAGAGAAACGACACTGCGGCAGTTATTCATGCATTTTATGCGGATTTAGTGGATGAGTTATCGGATAATTTAAAAAACCTGGGAACTGACTACGACCTTTACATCACCGCTCCCGAAAATCAGCCACAACTTTTAAGCAAACTGTCAAAAACTTTCCCAAACGCTGTAATTATCCCCTTCATAAACAGGGGGCGAGATATTTTGCCGTTTTTGGAAATCCTCAAAAAAATCATTCCATTAAACTATGAATATCTGGTTAAAGTACATACGAAAAAGTCTGTCCACATGGCTCATGGTAACAACTGGCGACAAGACCTTTATGAAAAACTGATCGGGTCACCAGATTTAGTTAAAACAGTAAAACAAGCCTTTAAAGATAATCCAAAACTTGGCATTATCGGACCAGAAGGGCATGTGGTCGAATCGCGTTTCTATATGGGGGGTAACAGTACCATCCTTAAAGGTCTGATGCAAAGATTTGGTTATCCTGGTGAAGTGCCTGAAAGATTCTTTTTTAGCGCATCCACCATGTTCTGGTGCAGACCAGATGTTTTCAAGCCTTTTCTTGATGTCATGATTGAGGCATCTGAATTTGACGAAGAACCCATCCCGGCAGATTTCACACTTGCCCACGGCTTGGAACGTTTCTTCGGCCTTATTAATTCCTTGCAAGGCTATGAAATCAAAGCGGTCAATGAAGACGCACAAGTTTCTGATCCAAACCCATATCAAACCATACGCTTTATAGGTTTACCCACAGCGTTTAGGCTTAAAAATATGGGAACCTTGGTCTTTTACAGAGACTTAAATGAAACAAAAGCTAGTGAAACATATAGAATTACAAGGCCTTATCACTTGGCTGGTGTAAAAATCATTGATGGCGTCACTGATGGTAAATATTCGCCTGAGCAAGTTGATAGCGGAGATGCACTTATTTTTCAGGGCAAATTTCAAAGAGGCTATGCGGATTATTTTAGGCTTCATCAAGCATCGTTAAAATATCATCGTCCAATGATTTATGATGTCGATGAACTTTTGTTTGATTCATCAGCCGAAAATAAAGATGATAAAGCAATAATTCCTTCAATCTCAGCTTTGTTGGATGCTGATTTGCTTATCACATCAACACCCAAGCTACAAGAAGTCCTGGCTCCATTTAACCCCAACACCACTGTCTTCCCAAACTACCTGGATGACCAGGTTTGGGAGCTAAAGCCTGTAACGCCAAAAGAAAAAGACATCATTCGCATATGCTTTATTGGCAATGAAAATGACCAGGCTGATTTAGATTCAATCGCCCCCGTCATCAAGCAAATCCTTACAAATTACAGTTCCAATCTGCAATTTGAGATTATTGGCACATCCACGCCAAAGTGTTTGGAAGGTATCCCTGGTGTTTCCTGGAAAGCTCTGCCACCAACTGAACATAAAGACTATGCTGAGTTTTGTCAAAGGCTAAATGCTGATATTTTTATCGCACCATTAATCGATAATTTATACAATGCTTGTAAAAGCCCCCTTAAATTCTTTGAATATAGTGCCATAGGTGTTCCCGGAGTTTATGGGGCTATGGGCTCCTTTAAAGCCACCATCAACCACGGTGTGGATGGCTTTTTAGCCAACAGTCATGCAGATTGGTTTAGTTGTCTTAAAGAACTCATTCTCAAACCAGAACTTCGCCATAACATGGCGATGGCAGCCCAAAGCAAGGTCGAAAAGCAATACTTGCTGAGTAGGAACATTCACTCTTTGAATGATATCATTGGCGGAATTGTTCCAGATCAAATTATTGACCGAGCGACAAAATCTGCCCAAACCAGTTATTTGCAAAAATCACTCGTAAGCGTTTTGGAATCGAATGATGAAGTTAATTATTACAAAATATTAAACGAGCTTTCAGAAACAAAAGCTTCTTTAAAAAATGCCCGAACTGAAATTGAGATGTTCAAATCAAGCACCAGCTGGAAAATAACGCGCCCACTTCGCAGATTATCCGAACTCATTAGAAAAAGATAAAGGTTTTGCAATGAAACTTTCAGATGTCATTTTTTTTACAAAAACAATAGAAACGACCGCAATGGAATACCTGCGCATTTTAGCACCATTACGGGAAGCAGGCATTAATGTTCATCGATATGTTTTAAATGACGCGTTTAGTTTTGAAAATATTGTGCCTTCTCAGCTTATCCTTATTCAACGTGATTTCTCGCGTGACTATCGAAATTACCAAAAGCTACATGCATATTCCAGACAAAATAAAATCCCAATCATTTTAGATCTTGATGACAATCTCCTGGATTTACCACCTATTCATCCAGACAGAAAATCAAGCTATTATGCCACAAGTTTGTTGCCGTTACTCCAAACCATTATTGATGTTGACGCAATAACGGTCACAACCGCAGAGTTAAAAGCGAGTCTCCAGGCATTAAACCAAAACATCTATTTGTTACCCAATTTCCTTGACGACAAGCTTTGGCGGTTTAAGGCACCAAAAACAGCATCACCAGATGATATGATCAAGATATTGTATATGGGAACACATACCCATCGCGCAGATTTGGAGATGGTTTCCCCAGCGATTATTCAGGTTCTCGATGAATTTCCCTTGGTCCATTTTGTCTCCTACGGTGTTGAGTTAGACAAGCTCTTAGAAAAACATAAAAAAGCATCGTATATCCCTTCAAAATCAATGGAATATCTTGATTTTGCCAGCTTTTTCCACGAGTTTGAGGCTGACATTGCCATCGCACCATTAGTATTCAATGACTTTAATCAACAAAAAAGCCCGTTAAAATTTTTTGAGTACAGTGTCAATGGCTTCCCAGGAATTTACAGCAATGTAAGACCTTATAAAGGCATTGTTCGCCATGAAGAGACAGGGCTTTTAGCTGAAAACACGCTCGAAAGCTGGATAGAAAACCTAAGAAAACTGATATCTGACTGCCAACTCAGACACCAATTGGCTCTTCGAGCTCAAAAGCAAATAAAGGCCGAACACTTACTATCTAATAACAGTTACCGATGGATCGATACTTATAAGGAGATTTCAGGAATCGACCTTGGTAAAAAAGAACATATGCTTTTACCTGTTGACACATTAGAAAATATCAATATCCAATTAGATGAATACGCTCGATTTAAAGAAAAGCAAGTCTCCATTTTGCAAGAGAAAAATGATAAGCTCTTGGGAAAAATTGAGTCCTTGAATTTATCCATGGACCAATTGAAGTTAAAGCATGAAACTGAGATAAATAAACTAAAAGGCGAATTAGATTTTAGTCATCATCTACTCCAGGAATTATATTCAAGCACTTCCTGGAAAATAACAAGTCCTATCAGAAAAGCCAGTAAGCTTTTGTCTTCCTTCAAACGAAAAGCAGTCTCATCTGATACAAAAAACATCATTATTGAATCGGGTCTTTTTGATGCTGACTATTATCTCTTACAGAACCCTGATATTCGCGACGCAAATATTGACCCGCTAACGCATTTTATCAACCATGGTTGGAAAGAAAGACGTAATCCATCAGCAAAATTCAACCTGGACCGCTATCTCAAGCAAAATCCTGAATTAATTGAGCTTAATATCAACCCCATCATCGATTACATCCAAAAAGGCAAACCTGATCTTGGGCTTGGTTACGAAGAAAGAGACTTAAGCATACCAAATCATGTTGAGTTTGTTCGCTCTCATTCCCCAGTCATCACAGACCTTTCAGGGCATTCTGATATAAAAGACTTAAATTCTCTTATTCAAAGCCTGGACATTTTGTTATTCAAAACAAAGCAAAAAACAAATTCATTAGAAAAAATATCCATCATCATCCCTGTTTACAACCATCTCGAAAAAACACTCGATTGCTTAAAGTCTCTGGCTCTCGCCCATGATGGTTACGAACTCGAAATCATTGTCATTGATGACGCTTCGTCTGATCTTACCCCAACCTTCTTAAATCAATTGAAGAACATCTCATATATCCGTAACGAAGAAAATCTAGGTTTCTTGCACAGTTGCAATAAAGCAGCGAAAAATGCCAGCGGTAAATATATCTGCTTTTTAAATAACGATACGATTGTTATGCCTGGCTGGCTTGAAAGCATCATCAGCACCTTCAAACGTGAAGCAAACGCGGGATTGCTTGGTTCGAAACTCTATTATCCTGACGGTTCCTTACAGGAAGCTGGCGGAATAATTTGGAACGATGCCAGTGGCTTAAATTATGGCCGCAATGATGACCCAAAAAGACCGGAATATTGCTATCTTCGCGAAACGGACTATTGCTCTGGTGCGGCTATCTTCCTGCCATTATCACTGTGGCAAAAATTAGACGGTTTTGACCCGTATTTCGCGCCAGCTTATTATGAAGACACCGATTTGGCTTTTCGTGTGCGAGATGCGGGTTATAAAGTTCTCGTTCAGCCCCTTTCAAAAGTCATCCACCTTGAAGGCGTTAGTTCAGGTACAGACCTTACAAGTGGCGCGAAACAAAACCAGGTCATAAACAAAGAAAAATTTTTGAGCAAATGGGAAACTGTTCTAAAGAATCACAAAGCGCCTCACGCGCCACAATGGTATGAGCTCAACCACCAGGAAAAGCCTCGTATCTTACTAATTGACCATCTCACGCCCAAACCCGACTCGGATTCAGGCTCCATCGACACCTACAATTATCTCTTATCTTTGCGTAAGATGGGTTTTGATGTAGTGTTTTACTCAGCATACGACTCCGAAGTCATAGATAAATATGTTACTGATCTTCAAAGTCAGGGAATACAATGTCTCTATCCACCTTATGTCGACAACATGGCGACATTTTTGAAAGCCTATGGGAAAGCCTTCCAGTATGTAATGCTATTCCGAGGTCCCGTCGCTGATATATACATAAACGCCATAAAACAATTCTGTCCTCAGGCTAAGGTAATTTTTAATACCGTTGATCTTCACTTCCTGCGAGAGAAACGTGCGGCGGCTTTGGCCAGCGATGACGCAGATGTAGACCACGATGCCATCAATAAAATTGAAACCTTAGAAGTAGGTTTGATGGAAAGAGCTGACTTATCCATACTGGTAAGCGAGTATGAACGGAGTCTTTTAGCTGAGCTTTATCCTAAGCTTGTAACGCGTGTCATGCCCTTGCCACGCGAAATTCCAGGCAGGAAAAATGGTTTTGACCCCCGCAAAGATATCGCCTTCGTCGGAGGTTATTTACATACGCCCAATCTCGACGCGATTGATTATTTTGTGAAAGAAGTTTGGCATTTAATCGAAAGCAAACTGCCCGGAGTGAAATTCAAGATTGTGGGTAGCAATATGCCTGAGAGTTTCTCACAATATGCCTCCCCAAGTGTTGAGTTGGTTGGCTTCGTGGAAGATCTTGGCGATGTTTTTGACAATGTCCGCCTGTCTATCGCGCCACTCCGGTTTGGGGCTGGCATCAAAGGCAAAGTTGTCTCCAGCCTAAGCTACGGTCTGCCTTGTGTCGCCAGTTCTGTGGCCACAGAAGGTATGAATTTGACCGATGGGGAAAACATCCTGCAAAGTGATGACCCGCAGATCTTTGCGGATCTCGTCTATAAGGCTTATACAGACAAAACTCTCTGGACAAAGCTATCCGACAATGGCTTAAGTTTTGTTGAAGACCGACATGGTTTGGAAAGCTTTGAAACAAGACTACAGGAAATCATAGCCTATCTAAACAAGCCTAAATATCAAAACCCTTCGGTGTAAAAGTAAGAGATGAAACTATTTCAAAGCAAGCGGAATCTGGTCAAAAATAGCGGTTTGTTTGACGCGCAATATTATTTGGATGCAAACCCAGACTTAGAAAAGCTCGATATTGACCCGCTAAAACACTTTTTGGAAACGGGTTGGCAAAAAGGCTATAACCCTTCCGCGCACTTTGACACGAAGTATTACGCGACTGTAAACGCGGACGTTCTCAAAGAAAACGAGAACCCGCTCATTCACTATCTCAGAAAAGGGAAGAAAGAGGGCCGAAAAGCTTTGCCAGACCCAAACGAGATGTGGCAATTTTCAATGAAAGCCACGCCCTTTAAGAAAACCCCGCTTTTATCCTACAGAAATTTTCAGTTTGCGATCAACTACATCAAGGCTTACGGCCTAAAAAGTTTTTTCAACAAAGTGCTCAACAAGATTTTTTCCAGGCCAATCTTTCTTGGCTTGCGCGGGAGCAATCCGGTGAAACTGCTGGATGCTGACAAGCAATTCATCCCACTTAAACCCAGAAGAAGCACCGTTGAGCCCTATGATGTCAGTATCTCGGTCATTATTCCTTGCCTGAACGCTGGTGATGAGTTCCAGTTTTTACTTAAAGTACTCAAGGCTCAAAAAGGGTTTAAAGATATCGAAATTATTATTGTTGACTCCGGCAGCACAGACCGAACCCTTGACTTCGCGGAACGATTCAACGCCAAAGTCATTCAAATAAAGCCTGAAGAATTTTCACATTCCTATGCGCGCAACCTGGGTGCCAAGCATGCCAGTGGCGACTTCCTGCTGTTCACTGTCCAGGACGCCCTGCCACCTTCGGACACCTGGCTCCATGAAATGTTCACCATACTAAGCGATAACCAGGTCGCGGCTGTTTCATGCGCTGAAACCCCCCGAGAAGATGCTGACCTTTTCTACCGGCAAATTTGTTGGAATCATTACAACTTTCTTGAAGTTCAAAACGCAGACCGCATCTTTAGCCTGCCTAAAGTGCAAAATCACATTAGTTTAAGGCAGAATGGACAACTTTCGGACCTCGCCAACCTGATTTCGCGCGAACTTTTTGAACAATATCAATATCGGCTAAACTACGCCGAAGATATTGACCTTGGCATCAGGCTCATCAAAGATGGTTACAAACTGGCTTTTCTCGGTACAACCCGCATCATCCACTCGCACAATCGTCCAGCGTATTATTTCCTGAAACGCGGATATGTTGATAACCAGTTCTTATCCGATATATTTAGCGATTTTGAAGTCCCTAAACTCCATATCGAATCTTTCGTGCCGGACATCGCCTTTGTGTTTAGGTTCTTAGCTGAACTTACAGAAAAGCTTGCAACACTGCCTGTTCCGATTAGTCCTGATTTTTTCGCCGGCTTTATTGAAAATCAATTCAGCCAACAACTCTCAAGAAAGTATCCTGAAGATTTACCTAAAACACCCACAACACATCTTGACACAAAAGCGCTCAGCTTTTTCGAAACCATCATCGGGCAACATGGCTTTACTTTGAAAGGTAAACCTTATAATGGCTTCCTGCTTCAGGCATATTTTGGCTATGTCAATATCACCACGTCCTATCTTAAGACCGCATACGAGACAATCAATGAGCAGTTGATGAGCGAAATCATTAGCTGTCTCTATAAAGCTTTTTCAATTGTCGTCGGAGCACATTTAGCTTATTGCGCAAAAAACCGAACCGGTGATGAAAGCATCGACATGGACGCATTGCACAAAACCCTTATGGCAGGTGTTTGATGAAAATACTCTATGCTCTCCATCAGTTTTACCCGGAATACCAGGCTGGTACTGAAAAATTCATCTACAACATAGCCACAATGGCACAACTCAATGCCAATAAAGTAAAAGTTGTTACTTACAGACTTGGCGAGTTTAGTCATAATGAAAAGAAGTCTGATGGCGTTTCTTACGAAGAATACTTTTATAAGAGTTTGCCCATTTTAGCTTTCAAATATGATCAGCAAGCTTTTGATATCAATTTCGCAACGGAGAACCCAGTTGGACTTTCCTTCGCCAGGAAAATTCTGCAAAGAGAAAAACCGAATCTTCTACACATTGGTCACTTGATGCGCGTTTTTCCCTTCGCCCAGGCAGCTTTGGAATTGGAAATTCCTTACATCCTGACCTTAACCGATTTTTTCACAATTTGCCCGCTTAATACTCTGGCCCCCACCATGGGTAGCCTGTGCAACGGGCCCAACGGTGGCGAAGCTTGTGCGCGTTACTGTTCAAAGTTTACGTCCCAGTTTATTAAAGAGCGACTCGATAGTACTAAGCGTGTTTTATCAGGCGCGAAAGAAATCTTTGTGCCTTCAACGTTTGTCGCAAACATGATTGAATCCGAGATGAATGGCATCAAGGTCACCGTCAATAACCACGGCATACGCCAAAGTACTATCCAACCCAACTACAAAACTTATGACGATCATGATTCATTGAAATTCGCCAGTATTAGCACACTAATTTCGCACAAAGGTACCCATCTCGCTATTCAAGCCTTTGAGACACTCAAAACCGAGCATGCCGAGTTAGACATCTTTGGGGTTGGCGAAAAAAGTTACACGGATTGGCTCAAATCCTTGGCTAGGAAAAGTAAGGTTTCTTTTAAAGGGGCATTTATGGCAGAAAACCTTGCCAAAGTTTTAAACGACATTGATGTCTTGATTGTGCCATCCCTTGTTTACGAAACCTACTCCTTTGTCGTTCACGAAGCACTCTCTGCAGAAATACCAGTCATTGTTTCAGACCTGGGCGGGATGACTGAGAAAGTCCTTCACGGAGAAAACAGCTACAAATTCCCGGCTGGTAATGTAGACGCTTTGCGAGATATTATGCAAAAAATACTTGACAAACCGAGCGATTTAAATCGAATAAAAAGCAACATTCGTAAAAGCACGCTTATTCCAAACATTGAACAAGAATATTACGTTTATCAAAAAGCATATAAGCAAATTGAGAAACAAGCCTAATTAAATAAACCCGCTTTTTAAAAATACACGGAGAGCGCTAATAATTTACTCTTCGCGTTTTTGTCCGCGTCTATATCTCAAAAACAAAGTTATCGCCACAATCACAGCAATGCCTGCGAAAACTGGTAACAGGATCTTGCCAACACCTGTGCCATTCACTTCTCTCACTTCGGATGACTCCGCAAGTGTTTGAATGGGGGTCGCACTGGGAATTAGCGTATTCGTCGCTGTTGGCGTCATGGTTGCCGTGGGACTCGGCGTAAGAGGCGTAAAAGTTGGGGTTATTGTGGGGGGTGGGGTTACATTAAGCAGCAACTTATCACCCGGGTAAATGACTGAAGTCTCTTTTAAATTGTTCCACGCGAGTAAATCTGCCAGATTCACGCCATAATAATCGGCTATCCAGTTCAGGTTCTGCCCTTCACGCACGATGTGGTAATACTTGCCATCCGCTGCGGGAGTAAGCATCTCTATTGGGGTTAGCGGGCGTTCGGTTGGCGTTGGCGTGTGATTACTCGGCGCAATCAGCAACTCCCAGCCAATTCCCAAAGGTGTGGTTTCTTTGATGCCATTAAGTTCGGTAATGCGCTTCACAGTAACGCCATAGGCTGCAGCGATTTTACTTAAATTCTCATAGGGTTTTACAACGTGAGTAATCGACCCATCCGCAGCTGGTGGGCTCACTTCTACCTCACCCAGTTTTGGTGGTGGCACATAAGCTTTAGCTTTAGGGCTCAAAATAATCAACTTGTCACCAATTTGCAGTTTATAAGACTCTGTAAGATTATTCCAGGCCAGGATGTCCTTTATCGTCACCTGATACGCCACGGCAATCGCCCAAAAACTCTGCCCAGGCATGACCAGATGTGTGTAAATGCCGTTTTCATCCATTTCTGCCAGCTCGACCGGTGTGACAACACCCGGAATAACAGGCTGCCCTGTGCCAGGATCACCCGGGTTTCCGGGCGGACGACCTTCGCATGGTTGCCCTGCGATATAAGCCGCCTGTAAGACATAATAGGTAAAACCATTTGATGCTGTTGCCACACCCGCGCCCACATGACAATAATGCGGGTTGGTCGCCGGCAACATATGGTCCGGGTCATTCCACATCACCATAATTTGATCAATCGAAAGATTGATGCCCATCGCAAAGTTCTCTGTGGCAAAAATTCTCTGCCCGGCACCATAACCAGCAGCTTGTATTCTGCCCCCCACATTGCCAATATGCCAGCTTAAGTTTTGGTCCGCCATGATCTGTGCCGTAGTTTGCGCCACAGCGTTAATCGTGTCATCCATTATCAAACCATTATTTCCTATTGACATGCGCAAAACGTTCATTGCTGAAATTAAATCATACGCGGTCACTTGTTGTTGCTGTGGGCGTTGTGAACTTTTTGCTTCAGTCAGTTGTGGCTGTGCCATAGGATTTAGAAACAGCGCGAGCAATAATATTACGGATAATGCCAGATACTTTTTCTTCATCATAAATTAATATATACCATAGTTCGAGAAAGCCATTTTTTGCTGCTTTTTTTAAGATTAGCCAAGCAAAGTTTCACAAGCACCAGGCAGCACTCTTTAAGTTAATCTATCGGCTCACCCAAAGCGATGAGTTCGTTTTCAGCTACCCACCAGCCCGGATGCCATTTAAGCGCCTGTCTAAAAGCCCAGACAGCTTGCGGGCGATTGCCACGCTTCAACTCAGCCCGACCCAGCCACACCCAGGATTCAGGAATAGCTGGCTCTGGCGATTGGTCAATTGTCGCTTTTGCCAGGTTGTAGACGTCGTTATACCGCCCCATATAGTAATAGGCGAACAAGGGGCCTGTTTGATACCAGGTTACACGCCAGGGACGTTCCTCCTCTGGAAGTTTTTCGTAGACTTCAAAAGCCCGGTCGTAAGATTCGGCGGCACCCCAAAAGTCTTGCATTTCGACCATAATCGAACCCCGGCTATACCAGGCAAAAAACAAGTCGCGCCCCTTGGTGGTATAAAGCCGCGCGGTAACCTGATCTAATGCATACTGTTTGTTGTATGCGTCATCCATTTGCTGTCCTAAAATCGCGTGCACCTCTTGTTCACGCTCGTAAGGGAAAATAACCATGTAAATATCATCGAATTGTGCCCAGTACATTTCGATGTCTTCATAGCTCATCTGAATCCAACCCAAATAAGAGTCCGGAATGGTCACTTCTTGTTTTTCGTCATCATAACCAGCGATGATGCCATAGTGGCCCATCCAGCCTTCGCGGGGGTCGTCCATGCCCCTTTCAATGACAACCGGAAAGCCATTCGCCACAAGCTCTTTCACCAGCTCCAAATTACCCCCATAGCGCACAATCGCGCCTAGTTCGGTTTCCAAATGCACATAGCTCAGCATTTCATAAGGCATCACATTGCGGTCCTGCCTGAAAGGCTTAAGCACTTTTTCAGTTACATACTGGTCACCTTCCCAACCCCAAAAGCCAAGCGCCATTGAAAGGTTGGATGGCCCACAGTTATTAAAGCCTTGTTTTTCAGGTTCTATGCCTTCAAGCAACACTTTCTTTGGCAGGGGTGTCGGTACGGGCGTATTCGTGGGCACGATGGTTGGTGTTGGTGTATTCTCAATAAGCGCCAGTGGCACGGACGTTTCAGCAGGCATCGGTGTAGCCGTTGGTGCCATAGCGGTTAAATTGGCAATAGCTTCGTCTGAAAGTACGTTTTGATCACTCGGCTTAAAAACCTGCTTGTCCGGTGGATTAAAGAAATAATGAATACGCGCTTTGATACGCGCAAGATGGAAATATGCGCGATTGTTAACTGAGGGTATTTGGTAAACAAGCACTGCCAACAAGACAAGAACGACGAATCCCACAATCCAAACCCAAGGCCTTTGCCAAAGGGGACGGGGCGCCAGTTGTCTGCGCAAGCGCTTTGTGTTAATGTTTCGTTTCATAGACATACGATGTGAATTATATCAGGTCTTGGATACTTGAAATTTCAGCACATCAGGGGCTGTAAATCAAGAGAGAACCTTATTGCAGTCCTGACGCGCGCCCAGCATTAATATGGTGTTTCGATATCCTTCGCCCAGTCGCGATGGGTGAGATACCAATCCACCATAGCGTCGATACCTTCGCTCAGGCTCACTTTTGGCTCCCAGCCCAAGTCTTTACGCGCTTTGCTCACATCAGCTAAGTTCTCAAAAACATCCGCGCGGTGACTGGGAATATATTCCACAACCGCTTTTTTACCCAGGCGTTCTTCAAACATGGCTAAAAGTTCGTTAATGGTAACAACTTCATGCCCACCCAGGTTGAAAACATCAAAGCCAAGCGGCTTAAGTGCCAGCAAAGTGCCACTAACGATATCATCCACATAAGTAAAGCCACGCGACTGCTCGCCATTACCCGTTATTGTCACCTTTTTACCTTCAGCAATCCATTGACAGAACCTGAACATCACCATATCTGGTCTGCCAGCCGGCCCATAAACAGTAAAATAACGCAAAACGGTCACGTCCAAACCGTAAAGATGATGGTAGCTGTAAGCAAAGGCTTCAGCCCCTTTTTTACTGGCAGCGTAAGGTGCCAGGGGATGGTCGGTAGACGCAGTTTCGCTGTGGGGTGGCTTATTGTCATCACCGTAAAGGCTCGATGTCGATGCCAATATATACTTGGGCACCTTTTGATGACGGGCATATTCCAGGGTATTCAGCGCGCCCAGTGTGTTCGCTTCAAGATAACTCCACGGGTCGGTTGTGCTGGCACGCACACCCGCGATGGCGGCTAAATTGATGACCGCATCCGCTTGTGGGGCGTGTTTGGCCAAAGTATCAATAAAAGCGCGTTGTGAAATATCTTCCTGTAAAAAGTGGAAGCCTTCCCGTCCCAGGAGTTGCTCCAAACGATGCTCTTTGATGCGCACGTCATATACATGATTAAGATTATCCACACCCCAAACCACATGGCCTTCGTCCAGCAAACGCGCGCTGACCCGCGAACCAATAAAGCCAGCTGTACCTGTAACGATGTAAACACCCATTAGAGTTTAACCACCTTGATATCTTCAGCAGGGGCGATGTCTTTTAGGGCATTGCGCGCGTCAAAGATGAGTTGCGCTTTTTCATAAATCATCTTGTAATCAACTTTGCTGTGATTGGTGATAATCGCCACCATGTCGGCTTTTTCAACTGCGGCAACGAGTTCCGTTTCCGATGCCATATTCAGCCCGGCTTCATGTAATTCAGGGATAAACGGATCGTGATAGCCCACAATGGCGCCCTTATCAAGCAAAAGATGGATAATATCCAAAGCCGGCGATTCGCGCAGGTCGTTGATATCGGGTTTGTAGGCAATACCCATCAACAAAATGGTGCTGCCTTTAAGTGGTTTTTTGAAGCGGTTGAGTGAGTCCTGGATTTTTCCAACCACATAGCGTGACATATTACTGTCGATTTGACTGGCCAAATCAATGAAACGCGCGGTGTAGTTGAGCGTCTTCATCTTCCATGACAGATACATGGGGTCTACCGGGATACAGTGCCCACCAAGCCCAGGTCCGGGGGTAAATTTCATAAAACCAAAAGGTTTCGTCGCGGCGGCATCAACCACTTCCCACACGTCAATATTCATGCGGTCACACATGATTGCCATTTCGTTAATCATCGAAATATTAATCATGCGGAAGGTGTTTTCAAGGAGTTTAGTCATTTCTGCCACTTCAGCAGTGGAGACCGGAACAACGGTTTCCAGGGCTTGCCCATACCATGCGGCAGCCACCTCAGTACAGTTTTTAGTGATTCCGCCTACAACTTTTGGCGTATTGTAAGTCGTGTAATCTTTCCGACCTGGATCAACCCGCTCAGGCGAGAATGCCAGGAAGAAATCTTCACCTACTTTGAGATCGCTGTGTTCCGTGAGATTACTCAAAACCAGTTCGCGGGTCGTGCCGGGATAGGTACTGGATTCAAGCACGATAACCATTCCACGATGCAAATATGGGGCGATCTGCTGACTAGCCTTGGCGATAAAGGACATATCCGGATCGCCTGTTTTACGAAGTGGTGTCGGTACCGAAATAGAAACAGCGTCTATTTCGGACAAAACCGAGTAATCGCTAGTCGCGCGAAAACGGCCGGAATCAATCTGTTTGCGCAATTCTGCATTGCTCACATCAGTAATATAGCTTTGACGTTCGTTAAGCTGTTCAATCTTATCCTCATCGGGGTCAATGCCTATCACATAAAAGCCTGCTTTTGCAAAGGTAAGTGCCAAAGGCAAACCCACATAACCTAGCCCCAAAACGGCGACATTAGCTCTGCGTTGTTGGATAAGATGGATTAGTTCTTCTTTAATCATAGTACCTCGTAGCTTTTCTTAAAACAAAGTTAATTGGACAGGCGCATCAGGTTCTTCTTCTGTGTTCTCCGGGGGACTTTTTACTTCAACTGTCGCGGGTACTGAATTTGGCGTTGGCGACAGTTTCTTGATTATACCGCCTAATTTGGCAAAATCAGCCAACATAGTGTTTTTTAAGGCTGGATTATGCAAAGACGCGGCAGGGTGATACATGGTAACCACTTTTCGACCTTCAATTTCAAAGGCTTGCCCGTGAATCCGCCCAATGCGCGCGTTTTCGATAAAGCGCGCCATCGAAAAACGCCCCAGGGTCACAATGATTTTCGGGTCTAAAAGGTTTATTTGCTCGTCAAGCCAGTGGCGACAGGCGCTAATTTCCTCGGGTAAGGGGTCGCGGTTGTTGGGCGGACGACATTTGATGACATTCGCGATGAATACCTCTTCGCGTTTTAGTCCAGCCGCAGCCAGCAATTCATCCAACACCGCGCCAGCCTGCCCCACGAAGGGCTTGCCTTGTTGATCTTCGTTCCGTCCGGGACCTTCGCCGATAAACATCACTTGAACGTGATGCGGGCCTTCACCCGGCACAACGTTACGTCGCCCTCTAGCCAATGCACATTGCCGGCAGTGACGCAATTCTTCACGTATACTATCCAAACGGTCTTTTTTATCAGGCATTAAATGCTCCAGTAATGGATTCTACACCATTGTCCACTATATTAGACGTAATTCAAACCGATTAAGTTCCCTATTTTCTCAAAATCGATTGGTTTTAAGGTTAAAAGCAAAGCGTCTTCATTATTGTCCTGATAATAGCCCGGACGAATGCCGACCACTTCAAATCCAAGACCCAGATAAAGACGCAGCGCGTCACGGTTACTCGCGCGGACTTCCAAAATCACTTCTGTAATGCCATGCTCTTCGGACATGCAAATTGCCTGTGCCAAAAGACTGCGCGCTATCCCCAAATGGCGATATGCCTTAGCGACTGAAATGGTGGCAATTTCGAGACTGTCCGCAAGACGCCAGGCCACAAGCACGCCGATAATATTCGCATTTTCCGCCTGGGTGGTATCAACAGCAACCAAGGGGATACTGTAAGAATCCTGGCGCAGCTCATAGGCAAACGAACCACTCGGCCAGGGCTGACTAAAGTTGGCTTTTTCGTGCGCTTCAACCTGTGCCAGATCAGCATGCACCATTTTTCTGACAATGATGTCTTCAGTCTTGGAGTTTTGACTCATACATTAGGGACATTGCTAAGCGTATGCACATAGATTGGCGAAAGAAGGGCGGGATCGTCTTCCTGACCCGCTTTGATTTTCTGCCATGCCAGTTCAGCCAAAACCGCTGGCCGGCGCACACATGCAGCCGCGCTCGCCAGTTGCGTCGTTTTCCATTTACGCCCCAGGATTTGTCGCGTTTCAGCGTTCAGGTCCCCCACAACATAAATCGGCGATTTGATAGTAGCTGCGATGGCTTTGGCATCGCCCAGCTGAATATCATGCTCAGCTTGCCAGGCGCGGTTTTTATAGACATAACGAATCCAGGCAAAGCGCCCCCTGCCCAGTTCAATCATCGCTATCATGGGGCGTCTTAGTCCAGGCTGAGCAGCGCAAAGCACATCCAAAGAAGGAATACCCACGACAGGCAACTTGCATGCCAGCGCGAAGCCTTTGGCAACGCTCATACCAATGCGCAAGCCGGTGAATGAACCCGGGCCAGTAGCCACGCCAACACCGCTAAGCTGCGCTGGCGTAACGTTCGATTTGCTAAACATTCTTTGGATTGCCGGCACAAGTTCTACACTCTGATAATGTTTTCCACGCCAGATTTGCTCGGCAAGGATTTGTGTGCCATCAAAAAGTGCGATGCCGGTCCAGTCTGTTGATGTATCAATTGCTAATAACATGCTTACACTCCGTATATCGCAAGTTGCAGGTCTTTTAGGATTTGCGTATTCTGCTTACCTTCGGGGGTCAAAATAAAATGACGTGAATTAGGCCCCATCCATTGCATTTCAATCCAAATGTGCTCTTTGGGCAGAGAGTTCCTGAGTCGGTCCGCCCATTCCACAATCAACACCCCATTTTCAAGGGCCTGTTCAAGGTCGAGAATGGCCAAATCAAACGGGTCGTTCTCAGCCAGGCGATAAGCGTCGGCGTGAAAAAGCTGCATACCGTTCGGACGGCGGTATTGATTGAGAATGACGAAAGTGGGGCTGGTAACGCGGTCAGTTGAGCCCCAGCCCTGGGCGATACCCTGCACCAGTGTGGTTTTACCCGAACCCAAATCCCCTTCAAGGCAAATAACCGTGCCCACCGGCAACATCGCGCCCAAACGCACGCCCAGGCGACGGGTTTGCTCTGCACTGTGTGAAAAGAACTCGAAAGCATTCGGTTTAAGGATAGCCATATTCTTCTTTATTTCCTCTGGGTAAATTATACCTTATATGAAAATGTTTCCGAAAAATTCGGTGGCTCATTTCATGATTTGCTGGATGTTTCGCGTAGAACTTGCTTGTTTCTCTTTTTCGCGTCTGTGCCTGCGCTGGGGTATAATCGAAACATTATGATTGAACTTTAGCAGCCTGGTCTGCTGACGAATTGGAGTTACATGCAACTTGGAATTATAGGACTGCCCCAAAGTGGCAAGACAACACTTTTTAATGCCTTAACCAACGCCAATATCCCCACTGATAACCTCGGTGGACATATGCAAGTCCATACCGCTGTGGTGGACGTGCCCGACCCGCGTGTTGACGAACTTTGCGCCATTTACAAACCCAAGAAAACCGTCCACGCCAAAGTCACCTATGCCGATATCGCCGGAATCGACGGCAAAGCTGGAAAAGCGGGTCTGCCTGGGCCACTTATCAACCAGATGGCATCGATGGACGGTTTTTTGCACGTCGTGCGTCAGTTCGAAAGCCCTGTGGTCGCCCACCAGGAAGGCAGCATTGACCCCATACGCGATATTGAAAGCATGGACACCGAGTTTATTCTCAACGACCTGGTAATGATTGAACGCAAACTTGAAAGACTGACCGAAGAACATCGTCGCGGTGTCAGCCGTCCGCGTGAAGAAATTCAAAAAGAAATCGATGTTTTCAAATCATTGCAAGCTGTTTTAAATGAAAACCTGCCCTTGCGTCATCATAAATTCACTCCAGAAGAGGACGAAATTCTTGCCAGCTATGGCTTTTTAAGCCGAAAGCCACAAATCATCGTCTTCAACCAGTCCGAAGGGCAAACCCCACCGGATTACAAAAGTCCCCATCCAGACACCTTTGTGATTGCCCTGCCCGCCAAGCTCGAAATGGACATCGCCGCGCTTGAACCGGAAGACGCGCTGATCTTTATGGAAGAATATGGCATCGCTGAACTGGCTATGTCGCGCCTCATCAAGCTTTCGTATGACCTTTTGGGCGTGCACAGCTTCTTTACCGCCGGCGAAAAGGAAGTCCACGCCTGGACGATAAAACGGGGCACCAACGCCCGCGAAGCCGCCGGAGCCATTCACTCGGATATGGAAAAAGGCTTTATCCGCGCGGAAGTGATTTCGTACCAAGATTTGATGCATTTTGGCAGTACTGCCGAAGCCCGCAATAAAGGCCGTCTGAGAGTGGAAGGCAAAAGCTACATCGTTGAAGACGGTGATATTATCGAGATAAGGTTTAATATTTAAAATGTCTGCCAGAGTTCTGCGCTCCATAAAAATTAAAGCCTTCTCTTCGAATATAAGCTCATTTCCCCTTCTCCTGTGTCATTTAATTTCTTCCGACCTGTGGCACACACTTCCCCCCCTCCAAAGGAGGGGGATTAAAGGGGGTGGGGCTTTTCAAAAACACCAACAAAGCGCGTCGAACCCAAATAATTTCAGGAGTATCCTGTGAAAAACATTAACCAACCCACTGATCTGCAAAAAGCCGCCGAACGTGGTGAACCATCGCACGTTTGGCGCGAAGGCCAGGACCGGCGCCTGAAGATGATTCTCGAAGCTGCTGAAGACCGCGTTAACGGAACCGTCTTCGTTGATGGTTGTGGCGTGGGTATGTATCTCGCGCATCTCGCGCCCATGGCGGAAACAATTCTTGGAATGGATATCGAATTTCCGCGTGTGCAGGAAAGCAAAGTCTACACGCCCAAGGTCTTTACCGGCGCGGGCGAGTATTTGGCATTACCCAGCAACAGCATTGACCTTTTGCTCAGCCACGAAGTTCTCGAACACGTGCAGAACGATAAACAAGCCATTCAAGAGATGGTGCGCGTACTCAAGCCTGGTGGACGCCTTGTGCTTTTCTGCCCCAACCGCGGTTACCCCTTTGAAACGCACGGCATCTACAAAAACGGCAAATACATATTTGGCAACATTCCGCTGGTCAACTGGTTGCCCCGCAAATGGCGCGATAAATTCTGCCCCCATGTTGAAATCTACACCCGCCAGGACTTGCGCAAACTGTTCAAAGGCTTGCCGGTAAAGTTCATCACTCAACGCACAATCTTTGGCGGTTACGACAACATCATCCAAAGCCGACCCCGATTAGGTAAATTTTTGCGGCGTGTCCTTTACGCGCTCGAAAAAACGCCTTTGCAGCGTTTAGGCCTGTCGCACTTTTGGGTAGTTGAAAAGCAAAACTAAGCCTGATTCCAGCGTAGACTAAATCGTCAGCTTAGTTGCACAAGGTTTTCCATAAATATGGCAAATGCTGTTATCACGCTCATCACACTTAAAGTATACTTAGCTTATGCAAGATAAAGTTTTCATCCTTGGCTTAACAGGCAACATCGCTTCGGGCAAGTCTTACGTTTTGGCTTATCTCGCCAAACGTGGCGCGAAAACCATTGACGCTGACCTGGTCGCCCAGCAAAGCTACTTGCCCGGCAAGCCCGCTTATAACGCGCTCATCGCGCATTTTGGCAGCGATATTCTTCAGGCTGACGGCCAAATCAACCGAACCGTGCTGGGCAAAATCGTTTTTGCGGACCCCGCCCAGCTGAAAGCGCTTGAAGACATCGTACACCCCGCGACAACGAACGCTATCACCGCGCTCGTAAACGAAGCCCAGACAACAAAAAGCACAAACTTGATTGTTGTTGAAGCGATCAAACTTTTTGAATCCGGCATGGCTCAAAAATATGACGCCACCTGGGTAACCGTTGCGGATGACGAAACCCGCCTAAACCGTCTTATTCAGGGCCGTGGCATGGACCCCATCAGCGCCGCAAAACGCCTTAGGTCACAAAGTCCGCAGGAAGAAAAGGCAAAGCTGGCTGATTTTGTTATCCACACCGACGGCAGCTTTGAAGAAACTGACGCACAAATTGAAACCGGGCTCGAAAAATTAGGGCTCAGGCTAAGTTAATTCGCTTATAATAGACCCACTAAGATTTTGGAGATTAAAATGGCACGTATTTCACTCACAGGCATCAAACCGACCGGCAGTCCGCACATCGGCAATTATTTTGGCATGTACAAACAAGCCATCGCCCTATCAGAAAGCTATCTGGGGCTTTATTTCGTTGCCGATTTTCACGCCCTGACCACCACACCCGACCCCAAAGACCTGCAACGGGACATTTACGAAGTTGCTGCCGCCTGGCTTGCCTTGGGACTTGACCCGGATAAAAGCATTTTCTTTTTGCAATCCGACGTTCCCGAAATCCCCGAATGCTCCTGGATTTTAGCCTGCTCTACCGCCAAGGGTTTGCTCAACAGGGCGCACGCCTATAAAGCCGCCATCGACAAAAACCTTGAAATCGACCGCGACCCAGACTATGGTGTTAATGCTGGTTTGTATAACTATCCCGTCCTGATGGCTGCTGATATTTTGCTCTATAACTCGGATATCGTGCCCGTAGGTGCTGACCAAAGACAACACGTTGAAATCGCGCGCGATATCGCCGAAACTTTCAACCGCGCTTACGGAAAAATCATCAAATTACCCGAAGCTTATATCCCTGAAGCGGTGCAGACCATCCCTGGCATTGACGGACGCAAAATGAGTAAAAGCTATAACAACATCATCCCCATCTTCGCTTCGGAAAAAGAAACCCGCAAGCAAATCATGCGCATCGTCACCGACAGCAAAACGCCCGAAGAACCCAAAGACCCTGAAAACTGTAATGTATTTCAGATCTTCCGTTTCTTTGCGCCTGAAGTCCGCGTTGAAGAAGTCCGCCAGCAGTATCTGCAAGGTGGTTTAGGTTACGGCACACTGAAACAGGAACTTTTTGAACATCTTCTGAATCATTTTGCTGACGCCCGCCAAAAATTTAACGCTCTGATGGACGATAAGGCTCAGCTGGACGCTATCTTAAAACAGGGCGCAGAAAAAGTGCGCGCCATCGCCATCCCCAACCTGAAACGCATGCGCAAAGCGGTTGGCATTGATAAATAAGACGGGTTTAAATCATGATTGAAGAAGCTCTCGAAAAAGCTGAGAACCTCGCCCCTGAACAACGCAACCGCCAAAGCAATCAAGCGGTTTTGCTCACGTTGATAATCAACGTTATTTTGGCTGTTGCCAAAACCGCGATTGGTATTGTGGGACATTCCGCGGCATTGCTCGCGGATGGCATCAACTCCACATCCGATGTCGTCTACAACGTGGTCGTCTCTTTCTTCGTCCGCGCCGCGCATAAGCCAGCCGACGATGAACACCCTTATGGCCACAGCCAATTCGAAAGCGTCGGCGCGCTTGTGGTGGGTGCTTTTGTTATCACCACCGCCATCACCATCTTTTGGGATTCGGTCAATTCGCTTTTTGACTTTTTAAGTGGTCAAGCCACTGATGGAAACACCGCGCGAATCACACTTTGGATTGCCATTGGCACGGTCATCATCAAAATTTTCATGACCATCTACACCCATCGTGTTGGCAAACGCACCGCTAACGCCACCATCATCGCCCTGGCGCAAGACCACCGCAATGATATCTTCAGCGCCCTGGCCGTTGTTATTGGCGTGACCTTTAGCTTGCTTGGCTACCGTTGGGTTGACCCCTTGGCTGGCGCTTTGGTCGCGGTGATGATTTTCAAGACGGGTTACGATATTTTGCGCGATTCAACCGATGACCTGATGGACACCCTGCCCGGCAAAGTTCTCACCAAACAAATCAGCGACTTGACGCTCAAGGTGCCTGGGGTTATTGGCATCGATTCGATAAAAGCCCATCGCTTTGGGCGTTATCTGGTCATCAACATCGCTATCTTTGTGGATGGCGGTATTAGTGTGGATGCCGGCGACGCCATTGCTGATAAGGTTGAAGACATTCTCCACGAAAAGATCGATTTTGTCCAGGACGTGCACGTGCATTTCCACTCCAAACCACACCGAATCCGCGGCTAAACCCTACACGTTTTGTTTTAAGTCAGGATTTTCACCGTACACAAAACCGTTTTGATTCATAAACGGTTTTTGTTATTATAGTAGATGAATTTAGTCCAAAAAAGGAGACCAAATGAACAACTTTAGCTATTACAATCCGACCCGTATCCTGTTTGGCAAAGGCGCGATTGCGAAGATTTCCCGTCATATCCCCAAAGATGCCAAAGTACTCATGCTTTATGGCGGCGGGTCCATCAAAAGAACTGGCATTTACGAACAGGTTAAGCAAGCCCTGGATGGCTTCACTGTGCTTGAATTTGCTGGTATTGAACCCAACCCTGACTATGCCACACTGATGAAAGCTGTTCAAATTGTTCGTGATGAAAAAGTTGACTTTCTGCTGGCTGTTGGTGGGGGTTCCGTGATTGATGGCACAAAGTTCATCGCCCTGGCAGCAGCTTTCGACCAAGGGGAAGCCTGGGACATCATCAAAACCGATGCCGCGCGTGAACTCAGCCAAGCCGTGCCCTTTGGCACCGTGCTCACCATCCCTGGAACCGGCAGCGAGATGAACTACAACCTGGTCATTTCCCGTCGCGAAACCGGCGAAAAGCTTTCCATCAAGCACGAGGCTATCTTCCCGCGTTTTTCCGCATTGGATCCACAGGTTTCTTACAGTCTTTCAGCAAAGCAAATTCGCAATGGTTTGATTGATGCTTTTATGCACGTCATGGAACAGTACATCACCTATCCGATTGGCGCGGTCGTGCAAGACAGACTTTCCGAATCGCTGATGCAATCGCTTATCGAAATTGCTCCGCGTGCCATGCGAATGGACCCACCCGATTACACCGCCCGCGCGAATTTCATGTGGGCAGCGGCGATGGGACTCAACACCCTGGTGGGTCGTGGCGTACCACAAGACTGGACGACCCACATGATTGGCCACGAACTGACCGCGCTTTACGGCCTGGCACACGCTGAATCGCTGGCTACGGTCGTGCCTTGGCTTTTGTGGTACAAACGCGAACAGAAAGGCGACAAAATTGTGCAACTAGGGATGCGCGTTTTCGGTTTGATATCAGATGACCGCGAAGCGTTAATTGAAGCCACTATTGAAGCCTTGGTGGCGTGGTTCAATTCGCTGGGTATGCCCACGACCTTGACTACCTACGGTATTGACCCCGATGAAGCTGCGGAATCTGTCGCAAAACGCTTTGATGACCGTGGCTGGGCACTGGGCGAAAACGCTGATATTCATGGCTCTGATGTAGCTACGATTTTAAGACTTAGCCGTTAGATATAAAGCGATTTTAATAATAGGTAAAAGCAAGTGGCTGTCCGATATGAACAGCCACTTTTCGTTAAACAACTTTTAACAAGCTTTATTTTCTTCTAAAGATATTCGCCAGCAAGGATAATCCCAGCTTTATGCCCATCATGGCATAGTAAATCCAGTTGAACAAAAAGAAATGGTCTTTGGCAAAATGCTTTTTGTAAAGCACGAAATACGAACGGTGCCACTCCCAGATTGATTTATAAGGGCGCGCCTTCGAGCCACCCTGTCCGCCATAGTGAATGATGGCACTTATGGGCACGTACATGACCTTCCAGCCAGCTTTTCGGGCACGGATGCAATAGTCGCTGTCTTCCTGATAAGCGAAAAAAGCCTCATCAAAATCACCTACTTGTTCCCAACATTCGCGTCTGATAATCATGCACGAGCCAGAAACCGCGTCAACTTCAGAGATTTCGTCTTCATCCAGCCAGGACATCAGATAACTGTTCAAAGGCCGATTTTGCGGGAATAACTTGCCCAAACCTAAGAAATAGCCGAAGACAGCCGCTGGTTTTGCATCACCGCGCTTGGACTGCGCCTGAAAAGTGCCATCACTGTTAAGCACCTTGGGAATGCAAATACCAACCTCTTCGTTTTCAGCAAGCCAATCCAATTGTGGGCTAAATACGTCTTCAATCAGTAATGTATCCGGGTTTAAAAGGACAAGATACTCACCCGTTGCGGCTTTCAAAAGGCGATTGACTGGCTTCGAAAAACCCTCATTCTTATCGCTGGTGAGCACTTTTAGATCTGGGAAGTCCCTTTGCAGCATTTCCAATGTGCCATCGCTGGAAGCATTATCGGCGATGATTATTTCATATGTTCCAGCTGGCGTATATTGTTCGATAGACTCCAAACACGCCTTAAGCATTTGGCAGACATTCAGGGTTGGAATGAGAATCGACAACTTTTTCACAGCGCAGAGTCCTCCATCATGACATCAAGCTTTTTTCGTGCCATATTGTTTTTATAGTGATAATTGATTGCGTTGGTCAGATGCGCGCCAAAAAACAAAATATAACCAACCCAATAAATCCAAAACAACAATACCATAACCGACGCCAAAGATCCATAAACCAATTCGTAGTTGGCAAAGCCCCTGGAGATCGCCCAGGTCAGCGCTTTGTTGACCCCCTCCCAGAGTATTGCTGCTACCAAGGCACCATAAGCGCGTGCCTTGTGCGAAATGCTATGGCTGTTGGGCAACCAGGTGTATGTAATGTAGAACATCACAAACTTGAAAAACAAGGGCACCACGAGGGAAATCCACTTCCATAGCCTGGTTTCCAGGAAAGGCACACCTTTGATAGCAAACTTGAAAGCCGGGAGCACTTTAATCAGTGGCGCGAGCATGACCGAAGCCAAAAACAGTGCCAAAATAATCACAATAACAATCAGTGCCAAGCCACGATTTCTGAAAAAGCCCGATGGTGAGCTGTTGGGAAAAGCGCGGTTTACATTGAGCACAACTTTATCAATAACATTGCTGGCTGACCAAATCAGCGAGATAGCCGCAATAGCGGTCAGCGCGCCACGAACTCTAAGCACCGCGCTAAGTTGGGCATCTACAAACGCGATTGTTTCGGGCACTGGAAATATTCCACTCGCTGCCTGAAAAAGTGTTGATCGAGCCACGTCAGCATCCACAAAAAGCGACCCGATAGTCACAATAGCAATTAATGCGGGAAAAATCGAAAAGAGCCCGTAATACGCCAATGCCGCAGATGCTTCCGGCACTCTGGCCCTGACCAGGTTGGTGAATGCATGACGAACAATGCCTGGCACACCCTTTAAGCCGCTGTTGATTTTATAGTAAGCCTGCTTTAGTTTTGCTTGCCAGACATCCTTTTTATCCCCAACAGCTTTGCTATATGGCGATAATTTCTCTTTCCATGTTGCCATGCTATGATTATAAGATAAAATAACGCAGAGGTACTATGGAAATTGAATTAATAAAAAAATACTATAACGCACGTGGTCTGGCATGGCCAGAACAAAAAGATGCATTGCTTTTTTATCTTTCCGAAGTCGGCGAACTTGCCGAAGCCTATCTCGCCATCAGTCCGGTCGCGCTAAGCGATGAAGAACGCCAACTGCTGGCTGACTTTGCTAAGCTGGGAATGCAAGCCGATGAGATTGTTTCGCGCGTGGACGGTTGGGTGCGGAATTTTGATCGCCAGCGCAAAGAAAACATCGCCCACGAAGTCGCGGATTGCAACATGATGCTTTCCGTTTTTATGGAGTCTTTTGCGGGGCGTTCGCCTGATGATGCCCTGCGCGATAAGATGACACTTAAGCTCGGCAAATCTGTGGACGAACTATAAAACTCACTGAATCGGATATCGCGTGACGGAAAATATAACTATTTGGTCTTCCGCCTCGACAGTTTCCGATGCCGACGAAACAGGTTCAACAGCGATCAAGGTTAGATAAGTCGTCCCGTAAAACTCCAAAAAACTAGGGTCTTCCAAGCTACCGCCCAAGACCAGGATTTCCTCATAAGGATCCTCGCCCACAAGGTCGATTTCCAATACCACTTGCACACTCCCCGCCTGAGAACATTCCTTACCAATCGGACAGCGCGTATCTTTAATGCGCGTCAACTTCACTGCTATATTACCTGGCAGATAAACTTCATTTTCTTCTTCGTCCAGTCGCAAGAAAAAGTCTGAACCAAACGGTGGCTTTTTATTGAAAGTCATCACTTCGCCCTCGTTATCGTAATGCTGGACTTGAATATCCGCTGATGGCTTATCCGAATTATCAGGGTTGTGAATAGGGTCACAAGCTGTTACAAAGAGCAAAAGGATAATAAAGAAAAGGCTGAGTTTTTTCATAATCTGTCTGTTCCTGATTTATAAGTCCTGTAAGGGTTTAAAGCCATGGCCGAGTGCTTCATTGGCATGTCCGATAACCATAAACGCGTTTGGGTCAGCATTATTGACAATTTCCTTCAACCGTGCCACTTCCGAGCGCATCACCACGCAAAAGAGAATATTGCGTTCCATTTTGGTATAGCCACCTTTGGCGGGGATAATAGTTGAGCTGCGATCAAGTTCTTCGACAATCGCGTTGGCAACCGCTTCGTAATTATCGGTCACTATCATCGCCTGGCGCACAACGTCGATACCTTGCAGGGTCATGTCCACCGCCACACCTGAAACATAAATCAAGATGAGCCCGTAGAGCGCAATTTCCCAGTCAAAGAAAATACCAGCCAATAGAACTGAAATGGTGTCCGTTACCATATAGATGGTCGAGACTGACATACCCATGCGCTTGTTGAGAATGCGCGCGATGATGTCCGTACCACCACTGGTACCACGTCCCAAATAGACCATACCCAAACCAACACCCACCAAAACACCACCAAACAAGGTGTTGAGCAATGGCTCCTGAGTGATTGCAACATCCTGGGAAACAAAATTTACCAGGAGGTCAATGGCAACAGAAGAAATAACAATCGACAAAACGGTGCGAATTGCGAACCTAAATCCGCCAAGGTATTTCCAGCCAAGAAAAAACAACGGTATGTTAAACAAGATAGCCACAACACCCACCGGGATACCAAATTTGTAATAAATGATTTGCGCCAAACCAAACACACCACCACTTACCAATCCGCCAGGAATGATAAAAAGCCACGTGCCAAGCGCTTGAATCAAGGCACCAAAAATGACGAGAAGGTAGTCTTTAACATCCCGCCAAACCGGTTTTTTGAATACGTCTTTGATTTGTTTTTTCTGTCTTTGGTTTCGAGTACTTTCTTTCACAAACACACCTTATCCATACGCATGATTATGGCTCAATGATATCTCAATTTGAGCAATTTGCACCAATTCAACTGCGATTTTACACCAGATTTGAAAGTAAACCACGTAAATAAAATTTTATTTTCTTATGGGTGCATACCAGTTAAAATATTGATAATCCGGGCCATAAATAAGCGCAAAGAGCGTTTGCCATTCACTCCAAATTTCATGTCGGTCTTGCGTGCGAATTCGTAAAAAATAAGCTGTATTGGCGGGTATGGCTGGTGGGTCGAAATATGTCGTGTTTTGGATGTCGGTGCTGGTACCATAAGGATCAGTGCCCCAATATACTTGGTAGGTATTCTCAAGGTCTAAACCCACACCAGCATCATAAGCACCGCTCCACTCAAATGAGGCATCATTGCACCGTGCCTGCGGAATCCCACTAATCGCATCACAGCCAATTTTTGTGATAGATGGATTTATTGGCGGCTGATTATCCACATAAAAGCTAATCGACTTAATGTCCGACTGCAAGCCAGCATTGTTCACCGCGTAATAGCTTATTGTCTTTTTCCCGGAACCATTGACACCAAAGGGCTGGTATTCTTTCCAGGGACCCTCATCAATTCTTCGGTAGACTTTATCTATGCCGACACCGTAATCATGAGCATGAATAAACACGTTCACTTGGGATTTGTACCAATCGTCAAGCCCCTTTTGACCATTGAGTGTTATTGATACAACCGGCCTTGATGGAGGTAAATTGGTCAAAGCCATTACAGGGCCATCAGCCACATTTGGATCAATTTCTATGGTTACACCACCCCACGTTTCGTATTTCTCACCAGAATATTGGCGTAAGCGTTGCTCACTATACCAATAGTCATTAGGCAAATGACGCAAATCATAAACTGAAGCATCAGGATTAAAACCACGGGCAATATTCCATTCGGCAATCCAAACCGCGGGGACAGCAGGAGAAAGATTATAAATTTTGGCTTTGTTTAGATTAATCGAACTAGCATACAAGGCACCCATAATGCCCAGTTCATTCATACGTGTTGTCCAGCCCCGAATATATGCCCTTGTTGCTGCAACACAAGCTTCGTTTGAAGTGTTGAAACTTTCTACGTCTAAATACACCACACCGCCCCTGCCATCGCTATTCAGCAAACCGAATGTTTCCATGCGGTCTTTTGCTTGATTGGCATTATTAACGCCATATTCAAAAGCCTCATCAACATCATATGGGAAAGGATACTTGAAACTAGTACAAGGAGGTTGATGTCCCACCCAAGTCGGAATTAAACGCCAACCTTGACGGGCAATCTCGGTAATATATGCCTCATTCAAGTTACTGTTGGCACACAAACGTGAAATACCACCAATATATAGGTTTACACCCCGATAGGGGCTGTGTTGGAACCAATTGTTTAACTGGGCTAAGCTGGGAATTTCGCAGGCATCAAAGGCCTGCCCCTTATAAATGCCGACCTGGCCGGTTGATACCTGATTGTCCACTGTATTATCTAGAGATGTCGGAAAGCTGAAAGTTCTTACATCGCCGGCCACTTGTTTGGGTAAGCGCAATAGTTGCCAGCTTTCCCCACCATTTGTGGTGCTTCGTAGTTCTCTAACGTAACGACAAATAATTTTTCCGGCTTGTTCCTGACACTCACCGCCTTCAAACAAACCCCATCCCTGATTTTTGTTTAGGAAACTGAGTGTGTCCGTGTTGAGCATTAATGCCTGAACCAACTCTTCATCGTGAATATGATTGCTTGATTCAGAGACTTTAGATTTAATTAATTCAAACGATTCTTCAAGCTTAAAATTCGGCAATAAGTTCTCTGTGTGGAAGAAGCCAACTTGACGACTGCCATCTTCGAATTCGAGTTCCAGGGGTACAATTAAGCCACCATCAGCGAGCATTACCGGCAGTTTTACGGTAAAAAGAGTGTTTTCCAGAGGTTCGGTTGGCAAAGCAAAATCCTCCCAATTTTGTCCGCCATCGCTCGTATAGTAAAAGATTTCCGGTTTTGCTGGTGAATGCATAAAGCCAATTTGAGTGTCAATAAAGACGAAGCGTTCGCCAGCTGGGCAGGGCAATGCGCTCCAATATTTACCACCGTCAATCGTTCTTAGTAACACACCATGACTAAAATTAATGCCACTAACTTGTTTCGCCATCAACCAGCCCACATCCGCATTGTGCCATTGCACAAAAAGTTCTTCTATGGGGCCCGCATGATTGTTCAATAGCACAAACTGTAAGTTGCTGTCAATTATTTGCCAGTCTTCGCCAAAATTACGCGTTTTTAACACTGTAGCTTGAATAGATTCATCATGAAGATTGACCGAAATAATACTACCCTGGCCATCCGCCTGAATTGCTATCTTTTGATATACGCCCAGTTCTTGCTTGGGTGTAATATCCGCCCAGGTTTCACCTTGATTATCACTTATATAAAGCGCGTCATCAATAGCCACCCAGCCATGGTTCTCGTCAATCAAGCCAAATTGGATTTGCGTATTTGTGCTGACATCATCAAACGCAATCTCTGTGTTCGGCGTTGCTGTCTGGCCCGTATCCTGGCCAAAAGCAGGATTGCTTTGCAACGCAACAATTAGGACAGCAAAAGTGACAAGAACAGATATTAATCGATTGATTTTCTTCATAACATTCTCACACTATAATTGTAAAACAAAATTAATAATATCCAGTAGATAGGGTGCAATATTCATGCCCTTAGTTTATCACATTGGGACATTTTTAATCATAGCAGAATTATTAAAGTCTATTTTTAAAAGGTTTGACAAATTGTTTACATTAGCCCAACGAAGCAACACCCTTGACAGTGAACATATGTTCTGATACTATTCTAGATAATCATATTTAGTTCTTTTATTGGATTGCGAGGCGATATGGCAAGAACAAAAAGGAAAGGCCTTGGCCCACGACATCAAAAAATTTTGAATTTTCTCGAAGAAGTTCTCCAGGAACAAGGATTGCCCCCCACCATCCGTGAGATAGGCGATGCCACACAGATATCATCCACTTCTGTCGTCAATTACTACCTGGAACAACTTGAAGAAGGTGGCTACATCGAACGGCGTTCCAACGTATCGCGGGGTATTACGCTGCTCAAAAACGCTGCCGGTGAAGCCTTGCAGGACATCGGCAAGGCGATCAGCGACGCCATGCAAACGCTCACTGTCCCGCTTTTAGGTAATATTGTTGCCGGCGAACCTATGCCCGTGCCTGCCTCTGATTTTAGCTATTATGACCCTGAATCAGGCATCGACATCGCCCGCAGTCTCCTGCCCGCGCACGAATCCGAAGACCAGCTCTACGCCTTGCGCGTGCATGGTGATTCGATGATTGATGCCATGATTAATGACGGCGATATCGTGGTCATGAAGAAAACCAACCAAGCCAAAAATGGCGAGATGGTTGCCATTTGGCTCAACGACCGCGACGAAACCACGCTAAAGTATTTCTACCGCGAAAACGGCAAAGTGCGCCTGCAACCTGCCAATCCTACCATGCAGCCCATCATCATCGACGACCCGCGCATTGTGGAAGTACAAGGCAAAGTCATCCTGGTCATCCGCCAGGTGTCGGAAAACTGATGCTACGCTGTTACAGACGATTACTATTTGATTTACTCCTTAAATATCAACAAAGTTAAAGAGATTATTACAAGCCATTCTTTCTCTTTAAAAAGCCTGTTTTTGGATACACAAAAAGACCCCGATTGCTCGGGGTCTTTTTGTTGTTTCGATTAAGTCGGCCTTATGCAAGCACAACTTCGGCGCCGGCGGCTTCGAGTTTGGCTTTGGCGTCGTTAGCAACGTCTTTACCAACAGCTTCGAGCACTTTGGCGTCGGGGGTTTCAGCCATATTTTTGGCTTCGACCAATCCGAGAGAAGTGAGCTGGCGGATGACTTTAATGACTTCGATTTTCTTGGGGCCTGGGCCTTTGATGACGACGTCAAATTCAGTCTTTTCTTCAACTTCTTCTTCTGCGGCGGCAGCAACTGGACCAGCAGCAACTGCGGTGACAGGCGCGGCGGCGGAAACGCCCCACTTTTCTTCCAACATTTTAACTAATTCAGCAGCTTCGAGAACAGAGAGTGCGCTCAGTTCTTCAACAAGTTTTTCCATATCAGCCATTTTTATTTCTCCTAATTTATTTTAGCTTTTATTATTTCTTATTTTTTCCTCGTAAAAACGAGCTTATCATTCCAGAACTATTCTGGTTATCTATACTTTATGCAGCCGCGCCTTGTTTATCGGCGTTGGCTTTAATGACCGCAGCAAGACCACGGGCAGGTTCAGCAAGCGTGCGAACCAGTTGACTGGCAGGAGCCAACAAAGTACCCAAAAGTGTGGCGCGCATGACGGGCAAGGTGGGCAGGTCGGCAAGCGCTTTGACCTGTTGCACGGTAAGGTTAGCTTTGTCAAGGTAACCACTGCGGATTTTGAATGTTTCGCGTCCTTTGGTTAGTTCTTGCAAGGCTTTTGCCACTGACGGAGCATCTTCAAAAGCGAAGACGACAACGTTGTTGCCTTCCCAGAAGTTTTCGTCGTAAGTGTAGCCTTTTTCGTCCAGAACGCGCTTGAAGAGTCGGTTTTTGACGACGTGCAAACTGCCATCATTTTCGCGAAGCTTAGCGCGGGCATCGTTGACATCGGGCATACGCATTTTGCTGTATTCAAGCACAAACACGGCTTTGCTTTTTTCGATCCATTCGCCATACTGAGCGACGATTTGCCTTTTTTCTTGTTTCGTAAACGCCAATCTAACGTTCCTCCTTCCATCTAAAATAAAAAATCTCTTTCCGTTTTAGTCCCACGTAAAGAGATTCAAGAATTTTGTTCCAGAATGGTTTCATTCGAATCTCCACCTCGGCGGGAAATTAAGCCGTAAACGGCACCAGCTTTCTTTAGCAGAGCTAATATTCAATTGTTCAGAAGGGTAGTATACCACAGTTCGCGCGGAATACTACCCCGATTCTCTTGCAAATGACTACACTTGCGAAGCTTTCATTGAAGTCGCGCTGGCAACGTCAACCTTCACACCAGGGCCCATAGTTGAAGCCAGGGCTACACGGCGGATAAAAGCACCTTTCGCGCCGGAAGGTCGCGCGCGAACAACAGCGTTCATTAAAGCCGCCATGTTATCGTACAGTTTCTCGGTATAAAAAGAAACTTTGCCAATAGGCACGTGGATGTTCGCGGATTTATCCAGGCGGAATTCCACACGTCCGGCTTTTGCCAAGCGAATGGCTTCGGAAATGTCATCTGGTTGCACAACGGTACCAGCTTTGGGGTTAGGCATCAAGTTGCGGGGGCCCAAAATACGACCCAAGCGACCAACTTTACCCATCATATCCATGGTACCAACTGCCACGTCAAAATCGGTGTAGCCACCCTGGATACGGGCAAGATCTTCATCAGTTTCTGCCACAAATTCCGCGCCGGCTTCGCGGGCAGCGGTGGCAGCTTCGCCCTGGGCGAAAACTAAAACGCGCACGTCTTTACCCAAACCGTGGGGCAAAACGACGGTATCGCGGATTTGCTGGTCAGCCTGGCGGGGATCCAAACCGGTTCGAATGTGAACTTCAACAGTTTCGTCAAATTTGGCAAATGCCATTTCTTTGACGAGCGCGAGCCCTTCGCTGGGCTCGTAGGCTTTTTCAGCCTCTATTTTTTTGATTGCGTTTGCAAAATTTTTGCCTTTTTTAGACATGAATACTCCTTTGTGGTCCTGACGGGCGTTTTAGCCCTCCCACACTGACTAATTAAACTTACTTGTCAACTACCGTAATACCCATGTTGCGGGCAGTACCTTCAAGCTGTTTCATCGCGGACTCAATATCATTCGCGTTCATATCTTTAAATTTAAGATTAGCGATTTCCTTGAGTTGCTCGCGGGTTACCTTGCCAACCTTTTCGCTTTGCGGGGTCGCGGAACCTTTGGCAATGCCAGCGGCTTTCTTGAGAAGCACGGCTGCTGGCGGCGACTTGAGTTCGAAGCGGAAGGACCCATCAGCGAAAATGGTGATATCGGCAGGGATAATTTCGCCCATGCGGTTGGATGTGCGGGCGTTGTAATCTTTACAGAACGCCATAATATTTACGCCATGTGGCGCGAGCGCCGGACCGATTGGGGGCGCGGGGTTGGCCTTGCCGGCCTGGATTTGTAGTCTAACTACTGCTTTTACTTTCTTTGCCATTCATTAACTCCTTTGTGGTGCATACGGGCTTTTAACCCTCCCACGTCATTCCGGTATAACCGGTTTATGCCTTTTCTACCTGCAGAAAATCAAGTTCCACAGGGGTTTCTCGCCCAAAGAAATTCACCATGACGCGAATCTTTGAACGTTCCATATCAATTTCATCAACGGTGCCTCTAAAGTCATTGAAAGGCCCATCAACAATGCGCACACGATCGCCCGCTTTATAGGTGACTTTATAAGTTGGGGCTTCGCTTTCCATTCGGCGCATAATGTGAGTAACTTCGTCATCGCGCAAAGGCGTAGGCTCATCACCCATGCCCACAAACCCTGTTACACCAGGGGTGTTGCGCACGACGAACCAGGATTCTTCTTCAAGAATCATCTCCACCAGCACATAGCCAGGAAAAACATGGCGCTCAACCGTGCGACGTTTGCCATCGCGAACCTCAATCTCTTCTTGCGTTGGGATAACGACATCAAAGATTCTATCTTTCATGCCCATGGTTTCAACGCGTTGCTCGAGATTTTTGCGCACTTTGTTTTCGTAGCCAGAATAGCAATGAATGACGTACCATTGACGTCTTTCATCGCGCTTTGACTTTGACGCGCCTTGTTCAAGCCCGGTTTGTCCAGTGGTTGATTCTGACTGATCGTCAACCATTGGAGCATCATTTTCCAGAGTCATTTCCTGCTCGCAACTCTCAATTAACCAATAAGTAAACCAACCAACCGAGCGAAGACAAAGTCTAACAGGCCAAGGATTGCTGCCATGATAACAGTAACAATCAACACGACACGTGTCAGAGCCAGTGCTTCTTTAAAAGTTGGCCAGGTAACCTTGCGCAACTCGCCGATGGTCTCACGCCACCAGCGTCTTATTTTTTGAAAAATATTTGGCTTACCGCTTGTTTTTGCCATAGCATTTCTCCTCTAGAGTTCAACGCCGTAGTAGCTACGGCGTCAAATCAACATCAACAGGTCAGGAAGGACTCGAACCCTCAGCCCCCGCTTTTGGAGAGCGGTGCTCTGCCAATTGAGCTACTGACCTAGGTACTTTCTTTATTAAAGAAAGTTATCTCACCTCACGGTGAAGTTTATGCGCCCGACAACGGGGACAAAACTTGTTCAGTTCCAAACGTCCCGGGTCGTTACGTCGGTTCTTGACCGTGGTGTAATTGCGCTCGCGGCACTCCGTGCACGCCAGGTGAATTACTGGTCGAATGTCTTTACCTTTTTTTGCCATCTTATTCTAACATGGCTGCCTCAATGGAGGCAGCCATGTATCCTCCGTTTATAGATTCTTACTAGGCAATAATCTTGGTGATCTTGCCAGCGCCAACAGTCAGGCCACCTTCGCGGATAGCGAATTCGGAACCTTCTTCGAGGGCGACTTTTTCCATCAACTTGACACGTAATTTGTCAACGGTATCGCCGGGCAGAACCATTTCCACGCCTTCGGGCAGGGTAACGTCGCCGGTGACGTCGGTGGTGTTGATGAAGAATTGAGGTCGATAACCGCTAAAGAAAGCGCTGTGGCGTCCACCTTCTTCCTTGGTCAGGATATAGGTTGAAGCTTCGAACTCGGTGTGGGGAGTAATGGAGCCTGGTTTACAGAGAACCATACCACGTTCGACCTGATCGCGATCAATACCGCGAAGCAGAATACCCGCGTTGTCACCAGCGTTACCGGTTTCGAGCAGTTTGTGGAACATTTCGATACCAGTGGCAACGGTGGCCAGGGGTTTGTCCATCAGACCAACGATTTCAACGGGGTCGTTCAGTTTCAGTTGACCGCGTTCGATACGACCAGTCACAACAGTACCGCGACCTTTGATGCTGAAGACGTCTTCGATAGGCATCAAGAAGGGTTTGTCCAGTTCGCGAACAGGCTCGGGGAAGAAATCATCCACAGCTTGCATCAGTTCAATGATGGGCTGATATTCTGGAGCGTTGGGGTCGGTTGAGGTGCTTTCGAGCGCGACGAGAGCGGAACCTTTGATGATGGGGGTATCATCGCCGGGGAAGCCGTTGTCGTTGAGCAGCTCGCGGATTTCCATATCAACCAGCTCGAGTAGTTCGGGGTCGTCCATTTGGTCAGTTTTGTTCAAGAAGACCAAAATTGAGGGGACCTCAACCTGGCGGGCCAAAAGCACGTGTTCCGCGGTTTGGGGCATGGGGCCATCAGGAGCGCTGACAACCAAGATTGCGCCGTCAACCTGGGCTGCACCGGTGATCATGTTTTTAATGTAGTCACGGTGACCGGGCATATCCACGTGGGCATAGTGGCGGTTTGCGGTTTCGTATTCAACATGCGAAATGTTGATGGTAATACCACGCTTCTTTTCTTCGGGAGCGTTGTCAATTTGGTCGTAAGCGCGGAAAGCGCCATGACCTTGCATAGCCAAGACTTTGGTGATTGCCGCAGTCAGGGTAGTTTTACCATGGTCAACGTGGCCCATGGTACCAATGTTCATATGAGGTTTGGTGCGTTCAAACTTTTGTTTCGCCATCTTTTCTCCTTAAATAATGACTATATTTCTCAATTATTCGGCAAAAGCCCCCAATCGGAGTCGAACCGATGACCTCATTCTTACCAAGAATGCGCTCTACCTACTGAGCTATGAGGGCAGCCGTACAAATCTGATATTCTCATATCAGACAATGGACGGTGAAGGATTCGAACCTCCGAAGGCCTTTGCCAGCTGATTTACAGTCAGCCCCCGTTGTCCACTTGGGTAACCGTCCTTATTTATACTCGGGGCGCCTGTCCTTGCCCGTTTGAGATTGAGCCCGACTTGTTCAGTCAGACGCAATCGCGAATGGTCAATGAAGCCGACGATGAGAATCGAACTCATAACCTACCGCTTACAAGGCGGTTGCTCTACCATTGAGCTACGCCGGCGCCCTTTTCTTTGTTTGTTAAGCTTCCAACACGGACTTAATATTATATCAAAATCCGCATGCTTGCGCAAGGCTGATTCTGTAATCAGTCTTTAGTCGCAAGTGAAAAGTTTATCAGACCCACCTTCATTAGTCAAGCAAAATGTTGCTTTTTCCTGAGTCAATTGTCTTTTTGCTCCCATGGCAGCACATAAGCTACTGACCATACGGCAAAGCTTTAATATCGCCATTCAAAAGGTCTTCTTTGTAACGTTCAAACAGTATTTGCTTGCCCGCGCCAAGTTTTGATTCGTCAATGCGAGTGAGTTCAAGCCCGATTTTTATCACGCCCAAAGGCTCATGTGCCAAAATGCGCTCCACAATGGGCGAAATATCCGCTACAAGACCGGAACTCAGGACGCCCAAAACATTCTCAGCCAAATCCAAACCACTTTGCCCTTCAACCGCGATAATGGCGATACCTTTCGCGTTTAAGGCACTAATAAGTTCCGGTGAACTCGCTTCCGGTTGCACAAATACGGTTTTTACTTCCTGGCTCAGCAAATGATCCAACCCAGCCTGCCAGTTTGCGGATTCTTCAAGTTCGGCTTGAATCGGATACAGGATTAAGGGTGTATATCGCGAACGACAAAGCCCACAATAGTAGCGCGCGCCAGTCAAAAAACCATCCCGCGCGATTTGACCAGCCGCCGTATTACTCATTGTAATTGACCCTACCCTAAACTCGGGTGTGCCCAAGACTGCTGCCAGTCCTGCCAAAAAACTTTGTTGCTCCGGCAAGGCTTGCACTTGATTCAAAACATGCACGTTTGGCAAGGGGCTTTCTTCCAAATTGCCAATGTAAAGAAACTGCACTTGCCCGTTTGCTTCTGCCATCGTTTTAAGTTCAGCCTGGCTCGCCAGGGCGACCACCAGCTGGGTCTGCGCGCTGAGTTGGCTGGGGCTAAGGTTTTCCCGCTGTTCAAAGCTAAGCGCGTTTTGCTGGGCATAGTTTTGCAATTGCCAGGCAAAGTTTTGCACGAGATTTGCGTCCGCGCTGCCAGGTGCCCATAATACAATTTGGGCTTGAACCTGCTCAAGAGAAACAGATCCCGGGTCTTCAACAGGCTCTGCTGTTGTCTGGTCTGGTGTCGTTTCATCCGTTTCGCTAACGCTCACAGCCGGTGGCGTGTGATCCGAAACAACAACCGGTGTAGGTATGGGTGTTTCTTGCTTACAGGCACCGAGCAAGAGAGTTAAAACCAAAACAATCCCAAGTATATGGCATTTGAACTTTTTCATATGCCAATTTTACCTTAAGCCAGGATTTTCAAGTTATTTGGTTTTACAACAGCCAGGTTTGTTTTATTACAAATACTGGTTTTAGCTTACAATTAAACTTAAGATGACAAGCGAAACATCACATACCGACATCATAAGCATTACGCCCGAATTACTACGTGGGCACTTGCCCAAAAGAGCAGATACAAGCCACAAAGGAAGCTTCGGCTCGGCGCTTTTTATCGGTGGGTCCATGCGCTATACGGGCGCGGCGCTGCTTGCCGGCAAAGCCTGTCTGCGCGCTGGCGTTGGCTATCTTGGCATGGCGATTCCCAGCGCATTACATCCAGCCCTGGCAGGGCAAATCCCCGAAGCGATATGGCAATTGCTGCCAGAACACGATGGCGCCATCGCGTCAACTGCAACGACAACACTCGCGCCCGTCCTTGCCAATAAACAAGCCATCCTAATCGGTCCTGGATTAAGCCTTAGCCCAAACACACAAAACTTCGCCATCAAGTTTTTGGAAAACATATTACCTAAGTTCCCAAATATCCCTGTCATTTTTGACGCGGATATGCTCACCATCCTAAGTCAAATCCCAGACATTTATGAGTACCTGCCCAAGACGGCAATATTCACGCCCCACCCGGGCGAAATGGCGCGCCTTACGAGACTGGACATTGAAGAAATTCAAGCCAATCGCGCTGAACTTGCGCAAGACTTTGCGACAGAAAAAGGGCTAACCCTTGTGCTAAAAGGTGCAAACACCATCGTTGCCTCACCCAACGGTGATTTGCGGAGACTGGATTTTGCCAATTCTGTCTTAGCTCATGCCGGCAGTGGCGACGTGCTGGCAGGCATAATGCTTGCTTTGCTCGCGCAGGGCATGCCCGCTTTTGATGCTGCCAGCCTGGCTGTGTACTTACATGCAAAAAGCGGCATGCTCGCTCTTGAAAAACGCAAACACGCCGCTTCAGTTCTTCCTTCTGACCTTATCGCGTTTATCGGTCATGCCATAGCTGACCTGGAAAACGCATAAAGCCAAAACGCTTACATTTCAGTCAGTAATTACATCTTACCTGCACGCAGACCTTACTTGCCCAATATCTTTACTGCCAAGGGGCCGATGTCAGCAATCTTACTTACCACATGCACACCACAGTCGCGCAAGGCTTCAATTTTGGACGTTGCCGTGCCCTTGCCACCACGAATTACCGCGCCGGCATGACCCATGCGCTTTCCAGCGGGTGCTGTTTGTCCCGCGATAAACGCGATTGCAGGCTTAGACGAATTCGCCTTCAGCCACGCGCCAGCTTTCTCTTCGTCATCACCGCCAATTTCGCCCAGAAGAACAAGCAGTTCTGTTTTGGGGTCTTCTTCGAACGCGGATAAAACATCGATAAAATTCGTGCCGTGAATAGGGTCACCACCGATACCCACCACCGTGCTTTGCCCACAATTAGCGTTGGTCAACGAGCGCGCGACTTCATAAGTTAAAGTGCCAGAGCGCGAAACCACACCAACCGGCCCAGGGATATGCACCGGCCCAGGCATAATGCCCACTTTGCACTCTCCGGGTGTAATCAGACCTGGACAGTTGGGCCCCAGCAAGCGAACGGGACGATCTTTGAGATAAGCCATAATTCTGAGCATATCTTGAATAGGGATATGCTCGGTAATACATACAACAAGGGGCACATCAGACAGTGCCGCTTCGAAAATGGCTGATTCGGCAAATCGTGCCGGCACCAAAATAATGCTCACATTCGCGCCCGTCTGTGCCACGGCTTCTTCGACACGGTCAAAAACGGGGACGCCCAATACTTTTTCACCGCCTTTGCCAGGTGTCACGCCAGCGACGATATTACTGCCATATTCCAGCATCATACGGGTGTGATATTGCCCATATTTTCCCGTCATGCCTTGTACTAAAATTCGTGAGTTTTTATCAATCCAGATGCTCATGCCATTTTCCTCTCATTAATTCTTTGCACGATGAGTGCCGCGCCATTTTCCAGATTATCAACAAATTCCAGGTTTGGCGAAAAAGCCTGAAGAGCCTCAATCGCTTCTTCTTTCATATTACCTTCCAAACGGATGACAACCGGCAAATCTTTTCTTTGTTTTTGAAGTGCGCGGATAATCCCTTCCGCAACGATATCACAACGCACAATACCACCAAAGACATTGATAAATACGCCTTCCACACGCGAGTCGTGATAAAGAATATCCAAACCATTAGCAACCGATATCGTGGTCGCACTGCCACCGACATCCAGGAAGTTTGCTGGTTCACCGCCGGCTTCTTTGATGGCATCCATCGTTGCCATCGCCAAACCAGCACCGTTCACCAGGCAGCCGATTGTGCCATCCAGCGAAACATAGCTCAGGTCATAATGCGCCGCCAGAAGTTCAGACACTGTCTGTTGACGGTCATCTTGTAAGAGCACCAGCTCGGGATGTCTGTAGAGAGCGTTGTCGTCGAAATCCATTTTGGCATCCAGCGCGATCCATTCGCCTTCCTTGCTGCGGATAAAGGGATTTATTTCAATTAAGAGCGCGTCATTTTCAGTAAAGCAACGGTAGAGATTTTGCAATGTGGCTATCCAGGCTGGCCAGTCCTTACGCGAGAGCATCAGATCCTGGCAGACCCTGATGGCAACGAAATCGCGCATGCCAACTTGCGGGTCAATATCGTATTGTTTGATTGAACTGGCGTGTTCTTTTGCTTCAATGTTCATGCCACCCGCAGTTGACACCAGCAAACTAATACACTGAGAACTGCGGTTGATGGTGAGCGCCAGGTAGTATTCCTGGTCGATGTTCACGCCTTCTTCTACCAGCACGGCATCAATCGGTTTGCCTTCCGCGCCCGTTTGGTTAGTGACCAGTTTTGAGCCCAAAAGGCGTCTTACCGCGGTGATGCCATCCAGTAATGACTCCACCACAACCACGCCACCGGCCTTACCACGTCCGCCCGCGTGTACCTGGGCTTTAATCACCGCGACAGGTGTCTCGGTTTTTCGCAGTACCTGGATTATTTCTTCATCACGCGTAATAAGCGCGCCTTTGGGGACTGGTATCTTGTACTCTTGCAGTTTTTGTTTGGCTTGATATTCATGTATCAGCATCGCAAATCCTTTCTTTGGCAAGCAATTCCAACGCTGAATTTCATACTCAGTTCGTGGGTTCTTGCCTGTTTTCGCCCTTGCCAGGCTAGTTTTATCGTAATCCGTGGATAATCTTAACCGGCAGCTGCGAATTAGGCAAGGTGTCCTTTGTAATTCTTTCGACGCATTGAGAAATCTTTGCGCTTAAATCGACACTTTGGAATGCTGTTCAAAGTGAAACATCACAAGCCTTCGTTAAAAAGCAAGTCCTCCACAATCTGTGAAGGACTTAGAATGCAATATTTTACAAACTCAGCGATTATTCTTGAAGGGAAGTAACTTCAAAATACTTTTGCGCGTGCTTGCAGGCCGGACAGGTTTCGGGAGCTTCTTCGCCCTCATGGACGTAGCCACAGTTGCCGCATTTCCAGTAAACCCTGTGATCGCGCTTGAAATATTTCTTATCGCGCACGAGTTCCCAAAGCTTCATATAGCGTTCATAGTGACGTTCTTCAACTTCCAAAATCTCCTGGAAGGATTCAGCGATATCATCATAGCCTTCTTCTTCGGCATCGATGGCGGCTTGCTTGTAAAGGTCAATAAACTCTTCGTATTCGCCATCCGCGGCAGCCTTTAGGTTTTCCGCGGTTGAACCAACCGAAAGGGGATAGCCTGAATCGACATGGATAACACCTTCACAGCCTTTTTCTATCAGATGGTCGTAGAAAACTTTGGCATGTTCCAGTTCGTTATCGCCGGTCTCATGGAAAATATCACGCACATGATAGTAGCCTTCTTTTTCGGCAACTTCGGCGTAAAAGTAATAGCGACTGCGCGCTTGTGATTCACCCGCAAAGGAGTTAATCAGATTTTGATAGGTTTTACTGTCTTTAAAGTCCATTTCATCTCCTTGTCTTTTATAAGCTAAGTATACCCGACATCGTTCATACTAAGGCTTCATCAAGATTGTATTTAGCCATTAATCTTAAATTTGTTAATTTGAACAATAATCTAGTCGCAAATCGTTCTTCACGCTTGATGATGCTGTCGCATTATCAGCATAACGAAACGCCACAAAATAATACTCCACACGACCGTGACCGGTAGAACGGGTTCCTAGAGGAAACATATTGTAGCCTTTCACCGAAACCAGCCATTCTCCGTTGTAAGCGTTGTTCAGATACATCTGCTTTTCACCCCATTCCGTAGGCGGATAGATACCATCAAGATCAATCACACGGTAGCGCACTTTTACCCAGCTGACTTCTGCCGCGGGAGGCACAGTGACATAAAAGTCGACCTCTTCCCGACCGCAGGTGCCTGATCCGCCCCAGTAGATTTGATTTGTGTTCACATGCGGGTTGATAAACGTAATTGGTGCGGGCCCGGGAGTAGGCGTAACCGTAGGCGTTGCGGTAGGCGTGGGTGAAGGTGTTGCGGTGAATGTTGGCGTGTAAGTGAAAACTGGCGTTGGGGTCTCGGTTGGTTCCAAAGCACCGATATAGACGAGAACCTTGGCAGGCTCGCTCCATTGTCCGCTATCGTTTTGTCCTCTGGCTTCAATTATGTATTCACCTTCTGAAACAGGCGTCCACACATGGCGAAAAGACACCAGACTTTCTTTATAATTGGTATCCAATTCAACCAAAAGCTGGCCATTAATAGTGATTTCCCCTTTTACAATAGCGGATGCATCACTGGTGTGAAAAACGATTTCATAAGGCTCAAGGGGGAGTCTCATCTTATCGAGTGGCGCGTCTATCCAGGCGATTGTTGTGCCATCAGCTTTGGCAGGTTCTTTAAGATAATTGGCAGCCACAAAAGCACCCGTAAACAACAGGATGACCGCTGTTATTATTAAGAGTATTTTTTTCTTCATGTCTTCTAATCCTTGTCTGGGTTCTTGAATTTTTCTACGGATGTCTCGGTATTTGTGCAGGGTACCCAAATATCATCAGTAGATTCAAGGCTATCTTTACAGTAACTGCTTAACTCGGCAGTAGAAGTTGCTCCAAAAAACAGGGGGCTGGTTTGGCTTATGTCAATTTTACATTTCCCATCCCATCTTTCTTTGGGTGTGCAAAGTCTCAAAGGCAAGTAGAGATCAATACTATCTCCGGGGTTAAGCACCGGAAATGCTTCCCAATAAGGAACCACGATATCAAAATCTTGCGCCGCGGTTTCGCTATAGGTTCTAAAGGTCAAGCCAATGCGTTGTGTGCTGGCAAGCTCTTCCTGGGTATAAGCGTTTGTTTCAGGTGTGTTTTTGCGGGTGATGCGAATCTTAATCGCCCCGGGTCTGGTTGAACTGCCATAAATAGGCTTCAAATCGATATTGTCTCTCAAGCAGTAAAATTTTTGATCTTCCCGTATATTACCAGCGCTATCGTAGCAGGCTGGCTGCGCCAATCTTCTTTCGGCATCCTCAATATATTCCCCAATTTCTTCTTTTATCTGCTCATAACACCAGGTACCTTCTTTACACATTTCAGAAATCAATGATTCAGGGGATCCGGTAATTCCTTTTTCTACTTCCGCGACAATTTTTATAAACAGAATTGTCATATTTTCAGAATAAAACGTCTTTGAATCGGGCAATTTAGGAGGCAATCCGGTGAAGTAGGCAATCGTTGCATCAAGGGCTCCTCTGATTCTGCCCCTACATGTATCCCCACAGCTGAAGGGCAGGATTTTGGTAATGCCCTCTACTATGAGCTCTTTGGTTAAATTGTAGAAATAGGCAACGCTGTCCCAGCTTTCAACTAAGACCTCGCCAATTCCTTCCAGGGTACATTTAACTTCTCCCCATCCGCTACAGCGCTCTTCTTCTTTTGCTTTCAAATCCTTCGGGCAAACAATTTGACCAGGTTCGTACTCATTTTCCGGATCATAGATAATCTCGACACACCCTGCCTTCCCGGAAATCGTTAAACTTGGGGGAACGTAACTGTCGGGGTAAATGAACATGTCATAAGCCCCAAAAATACTGGATTGTAGTGTTGGAATAGAACTTGGGAAACCCTCATGGCTCCCTTTTTCCAACAAAATTTGGTTGGATAAAGAAGTGGACACTAACCCAGACTCATATCTGGTCCAAAGGTTCATAAAGAGTTTGTATTCAGAGGCGCCTTTCCAGGGACTTGCACCGAAGCCGTCATGTCCGGTATATTTTGGCTCTTTGTTTAAAGCCAGCTCAAATGTTTTTGGTCTGTTTGAGTTAATCTCAAACCTTCTAATCTGACTTTTGCAAGCCTGGCCACCCCCTTCCCAGGCACAGAATGTATACGCCTGCTCTGGCGGGAATGGTTTTCCAGAAGAAAAGTCTACCTCCACATAATCCAGTTTAGCCATGCGACTGGGAATAACTACGAACAGAAACTTGTAATCTGCTGGATATGAATTCGTAACATTGAGATAAGTTGACCAATAAGGAGAGCCGTAATTATCTTTGCAGTTAGCTTTAGTGATATCTGTGCAGACGAGAAATATAGCGCGATTTAGATTATAGTCAAGCTTACCCACATGAATAAGCTTGCCATTTAACCAGCCCCAGACATCCAGCTTTATCCTTAAATCAGGATTTCGATCGCCATATTCAATTAAAATCTCGTCAATATATCTGCGTATGTTGAACGCTTCGCCCGATTTTGGCAAGAAAAAACGTCCGGGCAATGAAGGTACCCGCAACGCCATACCATATTCTCCGTCTTCTTCCTGGAATTGAAGATAGAAATATGCCAGGTCGATTCCATCGGGCAATTTCATGTAGCCATCTTCATCAACGCGCAAAGCATTGGGTTTAGGAATATTTTTGAAACATGTGGGAGCTAATTGGACAAAATATGAAACAGATTTTGTGCCCAAATCGTTATAGGCAACCAATACGTATTCAACTCGGTGAGCGTTGACATTGAGATCATCATAAACATGAACTTTATTGCCACCGAACTTCCATTCCATTACTGGTATTTCTTTCACGAGTTCAAAAGGTTTCTTGAAAGCCTCTTTTTCAGTGAAAATCACTTCCTGTTTAAAAAGCCTGTAGCCATCTTCAAGTCTTTCGGGCTCTCCATCATACATGGGCGCATAGTCTTCAATGGAAATTTTAATGTTACAACCTTCAAGCTCCCAAAAGAGATAAGGAACCTTTTGAGGTGGTGAAGTGGCTTCTTTGGATCCCAAATCTTTAGCGATCTCTTGAAAATTTTGCCAGATAGCTTGTACACCTTGAAGTTTGCCCGCATTAACGAGAGTTTCGGATTGCTGTGGTTTATCCTCGCTTTCTGCTGAGGGCTCTTTTGGACCTTGATGGTCACCGTCTTCATTCTGCGGTGGGAGAATCCCTTCTTCAATTAATGAACTGATATATTCTTCCCAGTTATTGAACTGTATGCCGTTTACTTCAATGGGACCTTTACCAGAACCTTCTTCTGTCATATCAATTTCAGGGATATTAATCAGCAGTGGATCCACTCTGTTTTTGATAATGTCCCCGACACTGGCTAAATCAATACCCTCAATGACCGGCCCTCCGCTCGGTTTTGGCACATAAATCGGCTTAAGAACAATGAGTGTTCCTTCCGGCAAAATGTCCGCGGGCGAATAATCAGGGTTGTTATTTTGTATTTCTTCCAGGGGGATGTTTTGTTCCAACGCGATGGATTCTAATGTCTCACCCTGCTCGGAAAGATGGGAAATAGAAACAGTACTGGCTTCCTCTCCAATCAGGGTCACGACATTTGAAAAGGCATTCACCCCAAAAACATCGACTGCCTCCACCATGAGGTCAAATAAGCCTGTCGTTCCTGGTTGCCAGGTCCATTCCAGAAACAGCTCACTTGGGTCGGCATGGTCTAACGGCGAAGCACTTTGATAGAGTTGACCATTGATATAAAGGTCAACCTTTTCCAAAGGATATTCGCTTTTTGCATAGGTGTAAAGATTTATCGTTGAATTTAAAGGAACCGCTGTAACTTCGCCCAAACTTTCCAGGTTTACTTTTATCGATGAAGGCGGACGGATTGGCTCTTTATAGAAAATTGGATTCTTATCATAGTTGTAAACAAAGATAAGCGAACCAGCAAGAAACATGAGTACTAAGCTGGTGATGATAAGTGCTGGAATGAGTTTTTTGCGTTTGGCAGAACCAGGATTTTTCATGCTATGCCTCCTGAAATTAAATTGTAAAGAAAGAAACAAGAGAAAAAGCTAAAACTCAGACAAATCTAAGATGACAATTCTCTCTGGATTAATCCCCAAGAATACATTTTTGATTATTAAATAGCGTTAAAACTGAACAGGCTCAACACGTACTAATTCTTATTGAATTGACATTAATGTTATTTTACTAATTATATAGTTGGTAGATAATATTTGTCAAGCAGTCCGAATTCGTCAGCAATTCCGTCGCCCTCTAACCAAGCACCAATTTACACGGGAACAGCAAAGACCAGCCATAAAAGCTGGTCTTTGGTCTGAATAAATATTTTTTGCAAATTATCTATATCGCCTAAAGGGTTATTTTGAAATCTTCATTGGCAAATCACCCAAGAGCAGAGTGGGGTTGATGCCTTCATTGGTGACGACAACTTTGGTGTTATCCTTTAGCGCGGTTTCAACCATTTCGATTTTCTTTAATAGCTGCGCGTTGCCCACAAAATACTTTTCAGCGGCTTCGTTCACCAGGCGGATTGCCTCTGCCTGACCTTCCGCCACATGGATAGCAGCTTCACGTTCACCTTCAGCGCGCTGGATGGCGGCCAGTTTCTTTTGTTCGGCGGCTTCAAACTCACCAGTCGCCAAAAGGCGCATACTGCGGCGTTCCTGTTCAGCGGTTTTTTGCTTGTGCATGGCGCGTTTGATATCTTCGGGTGGGTCAATCTGGCGGATTTCAACTTTGCTCACCACCAAACCCCATTCTTTTGCATATTCACTTAGCACAGCCAGCAGGTTTGCCGCAATCGTTTCGCGTGCTACCAGGCTTTCGTCCAGTGTTAAATCGCCAAATTCCTGGCGTAAGTTGGTCATAGCCAGTTGCACCACAGCGTGTTTCCAGTCGTCGATATTATAGAAGGTGCGTTTAATTGACTCTTCTGAACCTTCCGGACGTACCCACATGATGCCATCTACTTCAATTTCTACGTTATCTTTGGTAATAACAGGTTGTGCCATAATGTCCATGGTGTGTTCGCGGATATCGCGCACCCGCACCAGTTGCGCGAATGGCCATTGAAAACCAAGCCCCGGCAAAACATAGCGACTGTACTTACCAAAGGTTTCCTGAATGCCACGTTCATAGGGCTTCAGGGTATAAATAGCGCTGCGAATAGTTCTCATTTCAATTCCTTTCTATTCTGGTCTTAAATATAGAATATCACTTACAAGCTCAGCACGCAATAGATTATATGGGGTTTAATTTGCTGGTTTCTTGGTATTTCGAAAGTTTTTAAAAGACAAACTCGTGATCAGAAGGCCACGATTGAACAAGTATTAAACAATGGGTTTAAATGAAAAGTCTCTTGGCAATGACCTACTCTCAAACGAAGTGCATGCTGCCCCGCTCTTCTAGGTTTAATCTAAATTCCTTGGCAACGACCAACTTTTGTAGATTTAAATGAAAAGTCTCTTGGCAATGACCTACTCTCCCAGGGGGCTCCCCCCCAAGTACCATCGGCGTGTGCGAGCTTAACTTCCGGGTTCGGGATGTTACCGGGTGTACCCTCGCAGCTATAGTCACCAAGAGACAAATTTCAAATCTCAGTATCATTAAGCTGAATAACATTTGTAGGTTAGGTTGAAAAAACACCGAGTTCTCCGCATCACGCCGAAGCCCTCGATCATTAGTACAGATTAGCTCAATGCATTGCTGCACTTACACATTCTGCCTATCAAGCAGGTGGTCTTCCTGCGATCTTACTATCTTGACGATAAAAGTGATCTAATCTTACAGCGAGTTTCCCACTTAGATGCTTTCAGCGGTTATCTCTGCCAGACGTAGCTACCCAGCTATGCCGTTGGCACGACAACTGGCACACCAGAGGTCTGTCCACTCCGGTCCTCTCGTACTAGGAGCAGCTCTGTTCAAATCACTTACGCCCACAGTGGATAGAGACCGACCTGTCTCACGACGGTCTGAACCCAGCTCGCGTACCGCTTTAACGGGCGAACAGCCCGACCCTTGGGACCTTATCCAGCCCCAGGATGCGATGAGCCGACATCGAGGTGCCGAGCCAGGTCGTCGATATGAACTCTTGGACCTGACTAGCCTGTTATCCCCGGGGTAGCTTTTATCCGATGAGCCACGGCCCTTCCACTCGGAACCGTGGGATCACTAAGCCCTACTTTCGTATCTGCTCGGCGCGTTGGCCTTGCAGTCAAGCTCCCTTATGCCTTTACACTCTTAGGCTGGTTTCCATTCAGCCTGAGGGAACCTTTGGGCACCTCCGTTACTCTTTAGGAGGTGACCGCCCCAGTCAAACTGCCCACCTGACACGGTCCCCCATCCGGATCACGGAATGGGGTTAGGGTCAAAATTTTATCAGGGTGGTATTTCACCGATGGCTCCACCAAGACTGGCGTCCTAGCTTCATAGCCTCCCACCTATCCTACACAAATAAAATCCTAACTCAATGTCAAGCTGCAGTAAAGCTCCACGGGGTCTTCTTGTCCTACTGCGGGTAAGCCGCATCTTCACGGCTATTTCAATTTCGCCGGGTCCTTTGTTGAGACACTGTTCTAGTTGTTACACCTTTCGTGCGGGTCGGAACTTACCCGACAAGGAATTTCGCTACCTTAGGACCGTTATAGTTACGGCCGCCGTTCACCGGGGCTTCAGTTCAAAGCTTCGGCTTGCGCCTAACCTCTCCCTTTAACCTTCCGGCACTGGGCAGGTGTCAGCCCCTATACATCGCCTTACGGCTTTGCAGAGACCTGTGGTTTTGGTAACCAGTCCCTAGAACCAATTCACTGCGACCCCCCGAAGCTCATATTCACTCACCTCAGGGGGCACCCCTTATCCCGAAGTTACGGGGCCAAATTGCCTAGTTCCTTAACAAAGGTTCTCCCGTTCGCCTTGGTATACTCTACCCATCTACCAGTGTCGGTTTGCGGTACAGGCACTTAAGATTCATCGTTTAGAAGCTTTTCTCGGCAACAAGGCTCAACTCACTTACGCCTCATGGGCTCGTCACGGTATCTCACCTCGGTCTGCGGATTTTCCTACAGTCCTCAACGGCTGACATACAATGCACCCGCACAACCAATCGCGGGCTGGCCTACCTCGTTGCGTCCCTCCATCACTCCTCTTAAGTGGTGCCGGAATGTTGACCGGCTGTCCATCGCCTACGCCTCTCGGCCTCGGCTAAGGTCCTGACTAACCCGACGCGGATTGACCTGGCGTCGGAAACCTTAGATATACGGCGAACACGGTTCTCACGTGTTTTACGCTACTCATGTCTGCATTCTCACTTCTGCCCGCTCCAGCTGTCCTCACAGTCAACCTTCAATGCAAGCAGAACGCTCCCCTACCAACCACACATTGTGTGGCTCCAAAGCTTCGGTATTGTACTTAGCCCCGTTGAATTTTCCGCGCAAGATCACTCGACCAGTAAGCTATTACGCACTTTTTAAAGGGTGGCTGCTTCTAAGCCAACCTCCTGGTTGTTTCAGTAACCTCACCTCGTTTCCCACTTAGTACAAATTTAGGGACCTTAGCTGTTGATCTGGGCTCTTTCCCTCTCGACCCCGAAGCTCATCCCCCGGAGTCCGACTGCTAAGCTTGGAGTAACGGCATTCGGAGTTTGATTAGGCTCGGTAAGCAATAAGCCCCCTTACCCATTCAGTGCTCTACCTCCGTTACTAAACGCTTAACGCTAGCCCTAAAGCTATTTCGGGGAGAACAAGCTATCTCCAAGTTCGTTTGGCATATCACCCCTAACCACAGTTCATCCCCTAATTTTGCAATATTAGTAGGTTCGGTCCTCCACGAGTTGTTACACTCGCTTCAACCTGACCATGGTTAGCTCACCTGGTTTCGTGTCTAATCCTTGCGACTGCACGCCCTATTCAGACTCGCTTTCGCTGCGGCTTCGGATGTAACTTCCTTAACCTTGCCACAAAGATTAACTCGCAGACTCATTCTCCAAAAGGCACACCGTCAGGCATAGCGCTGCACACAGGCTTTCGCCTTAGCACCAACACGCCATTAGCCCTTCGATTGTTTGTAAGCTTACGGTTTCAGGTTCTTTTCACTCCCCTAACAGGGGTACTTTTCACCTTTCCCTCACGGTACTTGTTCACTATCGGTCATCAAATGTATTTAGCCTTAGAGAGTGGACTCCCCAGATTCCAGCCGGATTAGCGTGCCCGGCTGTACTCAGGTATCCAGCGAGAGACTCGACAATTTCGCATACAGGACTATCACCTTCTATGGTTGGCTATTCCGTACCAATTCTGCTATCGTCTCGTTTTGTAACTCTTAGTCGCCAGACCCTACAACCCCGCAGCGGTAAACCGCTACGGTTTAGGCTGTTCCCCGTTCGCTCGCCACTACTTGGAGAATGATCTCTTTTCCTCATGGTACTTAGATGTTTCAGTTCCCATGGTTCCCCTCGTATATCTATGTGTTCAATATACGATGCTGGTGGTTCGCACCAGCAGGTTTCCCTATTCGGACATCCCCGGATATATCGCTTGTTCACAGCTCCCCGAGGCTTATCGCAGTGTCCCACGTCCTTCATCGGCATTTGACGCCAAGGCATCCGCCGTAAGCTCTTAGTAGCTTCTCCACGTGATGCGGAGAAATCGATGCTTTTTCAAGCATTAATTATTATTTACTAATTCTTTTCGTATGATACTAATCACATCGCATATGATTTGTATCGATACGGCCTACAAATGTTATTCAATTATTAATGTGCTATTTTCATCTGTTGCCAGATGATGGTTAGACCCAAAACAATCTTTCGATCTACCCATCTTCTGCCAACGCCCCTGTCTCCTCTATTATGGAGATGAGGGGACTCGAACCCCTGACCTCCTCCTTGCAAAGGAGGCGCTCTCCCGACTAAGCTACATCCCCGGTTGTCTGGTCTGAAAAGTGGGCCTTTCGGGATTCGAACCTGAGACCTCGCCCTTATCAGAGGCGCGCTCTAACCAGCTGAGCTAAAGGCCCTTTCAGAGTCAGCCTTAGCAACTCAAAAGTGACAGAAATATTGACGCCAGGATTGTATTAGCCTGTCAACGACGCTCCATCTCACCGTTAGTTGGAACGATTCCCTCTGACGAGGTGTGGATTTTTGCTTCTTTAGAGTAGAGTTTGAACCCTCAGGTTCATCCTCAGGTCTCCATAGAAAGGAGGTGATCCAGGCGCACCTTCCGGTACACCTACCTTGTTACGACTTAGTCCCAGTCACCGACCCCACCTTTGACAGCTCCCTCCCTTGCGGGTTAGGATACCGGCTTCAGGTGTTGCCAGCTTCCATGACTTGACGGGCGGTGTGTACAATCCCCGGGAACGTATTCACCGCAGTATGCTGACCTGCGGTTACTAGCAACTCCGACTTCATGCAGGCGAGTTGCAGCCTGCAATCTGAACTGAGGCCAGCTTTGGAGGATTGGCTCCGCCTTGCGGCTTGGCAACCTATTGTGCTGACCATTGTAGCGTGTGTGTAGCCCTGGATATAAAGGTCATGCTGACTTGACGTCATCCGCACCTTCCTCCGACTTAATACCGGCGGTACTGTGTGACACTTGTAACACACAGCGCGGGTTGCGCTCGTTAGCGGACTTAACCGAACATCTCACGACACGAGCTGACGACAGCCATGCAACACCTGTAACAGCTCCCCGAAGGGTCGGTCCACTTTCGTTTCTCTACCACTGTTATGTCAAACCCAGGTAAGGTTCTTCGCGGAGCATCGAATTAAACCACACGCTCCGCTGCTTGTGCGGGGACCCGTCAATTCCTTTGAGTTTTAGCCTTGCGGCCGTAGTCCTCAGGCGGCAGACTTATCGCGTTAGCTTGGACACCGACGGTGATTAAACCGCCGACGCCTAGTCTGCATCGTTTAGGGCTAGGACTACCGGAGTCTCTAATTCCGTTTGCTACCCTAGCTTTCGCGTCTGAGTGTCAGGTATGGTCCAGGAGGCCGCCTTCGCCACTGGTGTTCCTCCAGATATCTGCGCATTTCACCACTACACCTGGAATTCCACCTCCCTCTACCATCCTCTAGCTCCGCAGTTTAGTACGGCCTCTCCCAGTTGAGCCGGGAGCTTTCACGCCCTACTTACGAAACCACCTGCACGCGCTTTACGCCCAGTGAATCCGGATAACGTTTGCCTCCTACGTGTTACCGCGGCTGCTGGCACGTAGTTAGCCGAGACTTATTCTGGAGGTACCTTCCTTCCTATTCCCTCCAAAAAGTGCTTTACGACCCGAAGGCCTTCATCGCACACGCGGTGTTGCTAGATCAGGCTTCCGCCCATTTCTAATATTCCCTACTGCTGCCACCCGTAGGTGTATGGACCGTGTTTCAGTTCCATTGTGGGGGGCCACCCTCTCAGGTCCCCTACCCGTCATTGCCTTGGTAGGCCGTTACCCTACCAACTAGCTGATGGGACGCAGGCTCCTCTCGAAGCGAATAAATCCTTTACTCTCAATTTTCTAAACCTTGAGAGACTATGCGGTATTAGCTTCCCTTTCGGGAGGTTATTCCACACTTCGAGGCAGATCACCAACGCGTTACTCACCCGTTCGCCACTAAGACAGTATTGCTACAGTCTCCGTTCGACTTGCATGTATTAGGCACACCGCCAACGTTCATCCTGAGCCAGGATCAAACTCTCCGCTAAAAAAATTTTACATCTTTCGATGATAGTTTCTTTTTTTACGGATATTCATTAACGAGGCTTGCAATTTCTTGCTTGTAATTTCTTACCTTTTTCGTCTTGCATATTTCTATCACTTTTCAGTTGTTAAGGTTCTGACTTCCAACGAAGTGCTCCACATTTTCAGAATAAAACACCGGCTCTCTTGCTCGCCGGCTTTGGCATTCTTTGGGCTCACTTCTGACCCAAGCTATTGTTTTGTCAAAAATCGCGCCTCCCGGCGCAACTTGTGATGTAGCACCTTGGACTGATTAGTATAGACCAT